>Ga0207655_1000022_pt1 | contig 483933 bp, 322 predicted proteins | sample KBSM44metaG_FD_184398 | JGI IMG/M metagenome (GOLD analysis project Ga0207655, IMG submission 184398) | Miscanthus rhizosphere microbial communities from Kellogg Biological Station, Michigan, USA - KBS M4-4 metaG (SPAdes) (version 2) | ecosystem: Host-associated > Plants > Roots > Rhizosphere... | reverse complement strand
ACATCGTTGGTTTTTACAACAACGAACGGCTGCACTCGAAACTGGGATATTTACCACCGACTGCTTACGAGCGGGCGATGGTGCTGAAATTACCTATCGAGGTGTCCGGGATTAGTTGACCACTACAGCATGCCCTCAGATGTACCCCCAATGGAACAATCCACTGGAAGTGAATGGAGCTCCATGGTTTGTGGAAAGGCAGAAATAGTCTTCAGTGTCCACTGCCACCGGGGCCACACCGTTCGTCGATGGTGCTCAGAGCCTGGCTGGCAGCTTTAACCGAACACACGTCGGCGGTAGTGCTGATGGTGTTCATCGCGGGGTTCTTGAAGTCGACCGAGGGGCAGAAATTCTGATTGCTTCGGACGCCCATGCTGACTGTTTGGGCAATGAGTGCAAAGGGCTGCTGCAGCGCGTCGGGTAGGTAGGTGACCCTGTAGAGCGGGGCACCTACCGTGCAGCTACTTCTTACTGGCCGCTAGTAATAGCCTTGTAAATAGTATGGCCTAGGCGGTGAAATTTGAGTTGGTCAGGATCACCTTTCATGTAGGTGAGTAGTTCGGTGCTGGTGGCATAGTCCCGGTATGAATCGGGAAGCCGATCAATAATCTCTTCGCTCTCAAGCAGAAGTTCAGCCAGTGATGGGCTTGCATCAACATCAATCAGTGCGTCGATACGTCGAGCCAATGCATAGAGCCAGAGGTTCACTTCATGCGCTCGAATGTTCGATTGCCAGTTCACCTGACCGCTGAAAGGTTGACGAATCGTCCGAGCCAGCGCGTTGAAGATCTTCCACAGCTCAGCGACGATTGCTTTCTGATCTTCTGGAGCCAGATAGCGGGTCAATGTGGCAAGTTCATCAGTGAAAGCACCGTCTGCCTCCAGCTTGAAATGCAGGCAGTTGTTGTCTTTCAGTGAGCCGCGCCATTGGCTCGTCAACTCGCTGAACCATTCTCTGGAGACCTGAGCCGTGTCTACTGTCTTCTGTTCGAGCATGGGAAGAAGCAATGACTCCAGAATCCAAGGCGTGAAGTGATGCAGCCTTCCAAGACGCCCGCGTACAAGCTGCAGGATGTCCTGAAGTTCCTGATCAGACAGTGGTATTTCAAGTGATTGCGTCAGTTTTGCAATCAGATGGTGCTTGACGTCCGACTCATCATAGTTCGCTTCGTTGATCAGCCAGCAAAGAATGGTTCGATGAGCGCTGGCAGGTGTTATCTGGTCGATAAGGCCAAGTGTTTGAATGCCCCACGCGCCTTTGTTGATTGCATCCTTGAAAGCATGCAGACCTACCCAGGTGACGATGCTTGTCTCACTGTGCAGGAGGGCTTCTATTTGTACTGGGTGCTTGTCGAAGCCGAGCGACAGACTGATGCGCTTGAAGACCTCAATGACCAATACATTAGGACGTAAGCCCTTGACGGGTTGCGCACATACTTCGCTCAACCAGTTGACAAACGCCTGTGGTGCATGTGACCAGAGTAGCTTGAGGGCATAGTAGTCACTCCATGAGGTATCGGGTGGCGAGTAGCGGAAAGCCGCGGCGGGATCATCAGTGGAAAGCAGCAGCTTGGTGAGGTCTTGCGAGCGATAGTGCTCAAGATCCAGCAGCGCCTTTCGGACCCTTGGCTGTAACGCACCTTGGCGTACAGGATTGAGGTGTTCGAGCAAGACGCTCTGCAGCGCCTGCGGGAAGGGCTTGTGCTCCTCTGTGTACAGTTGACCCCCTTGGCAGTGCGCGAGCACATAGCCAAGAGCATCCCAGGCCGAGTGGAAATCTTCGAGAGGCAGACCTTCGGTCCAGAACTTGGCAGGGATACTCTCAAAAAATTCTGGATTGAGCTTCCCATCTTTGACCTTGCCCTTGGCCTCCAACTGATTCATCAATTCAGCACCAGACAACCCTGCGAATTCCAGGTCATCAAGCCACCAAGCCAGCACATCGCCCGCGCGAGGGGCGTCAGTGAAACAGGAACGATGGTTCAAGCCCTCCTGTTCCTCGTCTTCTTTCTCGGACTTAGTGAAGGAAGTTGAGTCGAAAATCAGCTTGGCGGTAGGTACCTTCTTGCCCTCACCATGTAGCGTGCTTTGAATGATCTGGTCGCAGTACTCGAAAACTTGCGGCATCACATCCAGAGGGATAGGTGTTGCCACCAGTGGGTGGTTATCATTGGCGCGTTGTATCGAATTGGAAAGCTGATAGCCGGCCAGTGGGCGACCGCTGGCTGATCGAATCAGGATCATTCGATCATGGATTTTGTTTTCAGGTACGGCGAGCACTTTAAGGCGAACATTGCCGAAATAGCCATTGCACCACCCAGTGCACTGGTTGAGAAGGTTCTGAATGCGGTTCGGCTGATCAGCGCCAGCTTTGCTATCTTCCTTCGACTCTTTCTCGGTCGTGATGATGAGATAGTCGCCTGCTGCGGTGCCCATTCGATGAAGCAGATCGATGCCTACGTCCTCCATGAATGGATCGAACCAGGCAATCTGAGCGTCATGGTGGTTCTCGAAGATCTTACGGAGCCATTCCGTCAGTTGTATCCGGCTGGTGCCACCACTGTCGGTAAGCGTAAGGAAGAAGCGCCCCTGGGAGGTCTTGGGGCAGAGCTGCTTCATGGTTGTTTCGGTGGCGCTGTTGAGAGCTACCCAAGGATCAGCTGTATGGCCTCCCAGCTGTGAGCGTGAATCTCGTAACGCTCTGCCTACTCGCGCGGTGGCTTGAAGCTTCGCTTGATCTTTCGGCGGGACGCGTTTCTCCAACCAGCTCAGCTTTTCATTCGAGCGGATAGGCTCGACCATCTGCATGTTGAGGTTCATGCTGCGGACGAAGTAGTTACCGGTCTGCAGCACCAGGAAGGATTCGCCGAGGCCACTGAGCGCGTAGATTTCCAGGGTGAATGATGTACAGATCTGCTTCACGAAGGCTTCAAGCCTGAAGCCATGCTTCAGTGGGTACTTTTCGTGCTTGTCCAGCCGAGCTGTATGGGTGGCCAGTACGCTGTCGTCACTATAAGCATTCACTACGATCAAGAGGTCGGACGCGTCTTGGGTCAGTGGCTCGGAAAGCTTGAGAGAGGCGTCATCTCCCTTCAACGTAATGTCGTACGTACTCTTTTCCGCGCGATTTTGGCCGGGGATGCAGATGAACTCAAAATCCCCTATCCGCCATGCATCCAGTAACGCGAAGTCCAGTCCGGTATCTGCGTTCAGGCTCTGGCATGCGGCTTCTGCGATCTTTCGATCCAAACCCTCCGCCATGTTGAAGGTCTCTGCCTTGCTGTCGGACGAAATGGCTGCGCTGTCCACGCTGGCATAGCTGGTCGGGCTGAGGCGGCTGGTACGAAACTGAAAGAAGTCTCGTGTCGGTAGGTGCATGACCGGGCGGGCCACAGGGTTGCCCCCGAAGAGGGTAGCGCCCACCTTGCTGTTCAGTTTGTCATCGAGTTGGATATCGGCCAGCTGGCTGGCAGCATCCAGTGTCGCACCAGAAAGGAAGTGCTTCAGGAAGATCTTAAGTTGCTGCGTTGATGTGTACAGCGCCAGGGCATGGGTCTTGGCGGAGCAGCCATCATACACGGACGTTTTGCTACTGGAGGTGCCGCTCCACTTGTGAGACTCGTGGGTACCCGGCAGTGATCGGCCGTAGAGGAACCGCAGTTCCGCGGACGCTACGCGTTCGATTTCAAGAATCCAGATCTGGGTGGCGGTAGCGAGCTGGTCGTCACCAAAAAGTTCATGAAGCCGGAAATCGGAGGCCAGTGTGTCGAGAGCATCGGTCATAGCGCGTCCTTTTGCTTGGTCAGAGAACACGTCTGGTGCGCAACACTGAAGGCGTAGCGGCATAGACTGGTGTCAATTGGGCATCAGTTTCATTGACCGAACAATGACGGAGCGCAATGTAGGCTAAGAACTATAAGGTTCTGAACTCCTGGGGGATCCGATATAGATAGGCATGCACCAAAGACGGAAGCTAGGCATCAACCTGGCTTCTGTATTCAAACAATGGAGGGTTGCCGGCGCTGCGGGAGTGGGCTTCCATGGAGGGCAGGCGCCCCTGGGCAACGACCATGGCCGGGTTGAAGAGGGCGCCGACCAGCACAGCGCGATGGAAGATAACGGCTCATCACGACAACCCCATCAGGATAGGAGAAAGAACTTTAGCAACAGGTACAACAGGTACGGCGTGACGAAGCGGATCACGATACCGACGAACTGGCGGTTGCTGAGGCGTTGTTCAGCCAAGCCGATGTAGGCGGTACGGATGGTCCTGCCCCCCCAAAAAAAAGAGCAGGGGCACGACGAACACAAGTGACAGGGCCAACACGACGATCTGCGACGGGGTGAATCCGCTGTAGGCTTGGAAGGTGGCTTGCTGGACGGTGGTCTTGGTGATGCATTCGCCGGGCACGAGGGCCGGATCGTGAGGCTGGGTGCGTTGGGGCGTGCAGGACTACCTGACGCCGGTGCGCCTGCGCGAGGGCAACCGGCGCAGATAGTAGAAGTGGTAGCGAGCGGCGATGTGATGGGAGAGGGCGGCCCTATTGTCGGCATGCCGTTTCAGGACGTCGAAGTGGCAGACTGCTGCGGCTAGTTGGGCACGTTCAATTTTCGGGTCAGAGTCGCCCGGTGAAGCAGCCGTGTTCGTAACCAAGGCGATCCCGAGGCCGAATAGAGCTGCCTGTGGCCTGAAGACCATTGAATGCATGGTGACGCCACTCCTGGAAGGGAATGGCGAGATCCTGGGCAGCTTGACGTGAGCCCACAGCAATCAATACGGATTACATTACCCCCCGATTGAATGGGCGGTGGTTGGCCCCAGTTCCAAGAGGGGCGCGAATCGAACGGTGGCCACTACCGTCCCCCCCAACGGTGGTGGCATATTAGTGCTATAGACAGGCAACATTCAGGGAATAGAGGTCCATGCCGACAAAAACTGCCGAAGATTTTCTGGCCGCGCTAGCGGATGAGCTTGCAATCAGCGAGTCACGTTACGACCAGGCTCGCCGCAGCTATGCATCATTGGGTGACTGGCTGCACCGTCCAGAGTCCACCGTCCTTGCTTACGATCCTCAGGTCTATGTGCAAGGATCATTTCGGCTGGGGACGGCAATTCGTCCTTTAAATGATGAGGAAGAGTACGACGTCGACTCGGTGTGTTTGCTCCGGTTCCTTGGAACGAGAGATCTGACCCAGGCGCAGCTGAAGGAGCTTGTGGGGAACGAGATAAAGGCATACCGCAGAGCCCAGAACATGGTGAAGCCTGTTCGAGAGGGACGGCGTTGCTGGGTGCTTGACTATGCAGATGGTGCCCAGTTTCACATGGATATCGTCCCGGCTGTCCCAAACGCTGAGCGGCAGCGGTTGTTGCTCGAAGCTCGAAATCTTGACCTGAAATGGTCCGAGACGGCGATGGTCATTACGGATCTTGAGTCGCCTGTCTACCATGTGGTTTCCGATGACTGGCAGCGCTCCAACCCGAAGGGTTATGCCGAGTGGTTCAAGGGCAGGATGGGGGAAGTGTTCGAGCGCCGCAAGCGCGCATTGGCGGAGTCGATCAGAGCCAGCGTCGAAGATATTCCAGATTACAAGGTAAGAACACCTCTTCAGTCCGCCATCATGATCTTGAAGCGTCATCGTGACGGCATGTTCGAAGGGCGGTACGACGAACGCCCGATCTCGATCATCATCACGACACTTGCCGCCCATGCTTACAATGGCGAGGAAAAGATCGCTGATGCCTTGTACGCAATCCTCTCGCGGATGCATGACTTCATCGAGCATGATGGATCACACTGCATTATTCGCAACCCTTCCGATCCCCTTGAAAACTTTGCAGACAAGTGGCCTGTACATCCGGAACGGGAGGTCGCGTTTTTTGAGTGGTTGCATCAGGCACGTCAAGATTTTGAGAAGCTAGCGGGCCAGGTTGAGCGTCGCCGTCTGATCGAGAGTGTTCAACCCCGCATGGGGGCTGCCGTCGAGAGGGCTGCCACACGCCTCGGCCCTCTACCTGGCAGCATGCTGAGTCCTGCTTCAGCCGCCGCTGCAATCGCTTCAACAGCCAGTGCCCCAGCTTTTCCGAATACTCGGCGGGAACCTACTTCGCCAAGGGGGTTTGCTTGATCTGGTGGGCGGAGCAACCACGCAGGGCACAGTCGGAGCGTGCTGCGATATCGGAACTGGCAGACAAACATGACTGGCTACAAGCGGTGGTCTGGAGGCTCACCGGGGAGCTACAGATCGCCGTCGACTTCGAGCTGGTAGTAAATGATAGGGTTATTCCACTGACACTGGACTTTCCTGAGTTCTTTCCGGATGTGGTGCCGTCGGTTGTGTCCCGCGAAAAGGAACGTCTGTCCGGCCATCAGTACGGCCCATCGGGTGAGCTGTGCTTGGAGTACCGCTCCGACAATTGGATGCCAGAGATCACTGGCGCCATGATGATCGAAAGTGCTCATCGCCTGCTTTCATCCGAACAGGAAACTGGTGAGCCCGCGCCGTCAGATCACAGAGTCCTCCCTGCGCAGCGAGCAAGAAACTCCAAATTCCGCTTCCTCTATTCCAGGGCTGTATGGGCTGGCCTGTTGTCGGTTGAAGAGGGACATGCAGTGGATGCTGAGCTGCAGGAGCATCACCTCGCCGGTGTATACGCCGCTCAGCTTGCACGAATAGGCCCTACAGAGGAGCCCATTTGGCAAGAGCCCAACAGACGTGGCTATGGTGCTACCTCATTGAAAGCAAAGGTAGTCCGCTTGCCAGAGGGGGCTGTCGTCAAGTGTCGAGCAGTCGATGAGCTTGTCGCACTACTAGAGCAGTTTGGCCTTGGAGAGTTGGCATCTGACTTGGTACAAGAGCCGAGCGAGATTGAAGTCATCCTCTTCGACGGACAGAGTATTCAAGCGCTGATGATGTTGGGCCAGGCTGGAGCAAAAACGCTCATCAACTACGACCGGGTATTTGCTGAGCGTGATGGCGCTCGTCTTGATCCCGCATACGTCAACCTCGGGTCTGCCAAGGTTGCGATTGTTGGCTGCGGATCTCTAGGTTCCAAGGTGGCCGTGCAGCTTGCCAGAGTTGGTGTGGGCAAGTTTGTGCTGGTGGATGGCGACATTCTGGCTGTGGGTAATTTGGTTCGTAATGAACTCGATTGGCGGGCGGTGGGGATGCACAAGTCGCAAGCACTGGCCGCTCGCGTGAATGAAGTAAATGCCGATTGCGAAGTCCTCACTCGTACTACTGTGCTCGGTGGCCAAGAGAGCGGAGGGTCAACCGCTACCACGATGGAGTACATCGCAGACTGTGATTTAATCATTGATGCAACCGCCGATCCCGTGGTCTTCAACCTTTGTTCGGCCATTGCACGAAGAGCCAAGAAATCGTTGTGCTGGGCTCAGGTGTTTGGTGGTGGGGCTGGCGGAATAGTTGTTCGGTTACGTCCAGATATAGATCCCACACCTTTGGAGACCCGTAGGCGCATTGAGGCGTGGTACGCCACTCAGGGCGTCGAATGGCCTGATGAACCGGCCGCCCAGCCTTATGCTGGGGGCGGCGAATCGGGAGTGCCGCTGATAGCCGACGATGCAGACGTCACTGTGATTGCTGCGCACCTGTCTCGCTTTGCCACTGACCTACTTGCTCGTCCCGAAGCGACGATCTTCCCATACTCCGCTTATTTGATTGGCCTGGCTGGAAGATGGCTCTTTACGGCGCCATTCGATGTTAGGCCGATCGATCTTGGCCCAACCGATGGTTGGAGCATGGAGGTACAAGATGGCGACGTTGAGGCCTTCAAGGAATTCTTCGCAGACCTTCTACCAAAGGCCAACGATGCAAGTTGAATTTGCGGATAGCGTCAAGGAGCAGTTGCGAAAGGCGCTCAGAGCGGCGGGTAGTCGAGAGATTGGCGGTGTGTTGATGGGGGAGCAGATTGAGCCCGGTCATTTCCGAGTTGTTGACTTGACGATTGACAGCCAGACGGGAGGGCAAGCCCATTTCGTCCGGAGTTCGGAAGCCCATGCCGAGGCGTTGAATGCGTTCTTCTGCGAAACCGGGCATCAATATGATCGCTTCAACTACTTGGGTGAGTGGCATTCGCACCCTCGATTCCCGGTGACGCCAAGTGCTCAGGACGTTGAGTCTATGGTCGATCTTGTCAACGGTGAGCGCGGTATCGATTTTGCGGTACTGCTGATCGTTCGGCTGCAATGGTGGCGGAAGATCTCATGTTCTTGCACCTTGTTTCGTCGCCATTTTAGCCCATCACCGGTTGTCATTCTGGAGCATAGACATTGATAAATTACTTCATTAAATCTCTTATCGATTGGGTCTTCAGGCGACGTTCGCCGGGCGTCACACTGATTCGAGTAGGCGTGCCCCTCTTTGCTCTGGTGCTCGTAGGACTGACAGTCGGCATTACGATTCCAACTTCCCAGGGGCAGTTTAACTTTAGCTGGGATACCTCTGGAAGCTCCGGTGCGTTGAGCTGGGGTGTGTTCGCGATAGCTTGTGTGATTGTATTGCTAGGTGGATGGCTGGTCGTTTGTGATATCCGCCGAGAGAGCCGTAAGAAGGTCATCGTGATCGAGGCCAGAGGGTTGAGAGATTGGCAAGGTCAACCTCTGGCTTCAGCGGTTCCTTCATCAATACCCGGTCGCCGTGAGCAGGTGATCATCGACTTGAGGCAAGGAATTGTAGACGGGCAGATCGTGAGCCCAGAGGCTGCAGTACGTCGAATTTCAAGCCTGCCTGATGACATTGCACGACGTTGCGATGGGTTGGATCGATCCGATATATCGTTTGTGCTCGGTGGGCTTGCACCGGTGCCATTGCTTTTTCTCCTCGGAGTGATCGTCGACGATGAGTCAAACACGGTCATCATGGACTGGGATCGGCAACTGCGTGCCTGGCGTGGGTTGACCGTTGATGATGACGGTAAACGCTTTGTGGTGGCAGGCTTGGATACCTTGCAAGCAGGGGCGACCCGCGTGGCGCTCTGTGTGTCCGCTTCGTACGATGTTTTGGATGTTGATGTGCAGATCGCTGAAGCAGGAACGCCCATTATCCGGATGGATCTGGAAGGGCGTGGTACCGACACGCATTGGTCCGAGTTGAAACAACAACAACTCGCTCAGCAGTTTCTCGATACAGTTATGTCCTTGGTTCGAAAAGGCGTTACAGAAATAACTTTGTTTCTGGCTGCCCCTGCAAGCCTGGCATTGCGGCTAGGCATGTTGTATGACAAGCGGAATCTGCCTCGCCTGGAGGTCAATCAGTACGAACAGGCCGATCCCAAACGATTCCCTTGGGTAGTGCGCATGCCTGTAGCGGGGGGGCTCCAGCCGGAAATCGTGCACCGATGATGTCGCTAAAGTTCTCTTGGCGCTTAGCGAAACACTGATGCTTAGGCAGGATTGCGGGCAGTGGGGGCATCGTTTTCAAACGATCCAAAGCATGCCCTCAGATATGCCCCCAATGTAGCAATCGTCTGGAAGTTAATGGATTTCCATGGCCTATGAAAAGCCAGAAATGATCAGCTAAACAGTCTGCCCGACGAAACCTAAAGACTGTCAGGGTCGCCACAAAACATCTGAATCCGCGAGCGCAACCAGCGCTCCCCGGGGTCGTTGTCCTGCGATCCGCGCCAGGCCATGTGCAGTTCGAAGCTCTGTACCGGAATCGGCGGATCCTCTGCACGGACGCCACCCGCTGCAGTCAGGGCATCGGCGGTGTAGTCGGGCACGCTGGCGATGATATCGGTGCCGCTGAGCAGGGTGCTCAGACCGTTGAACTGCGGTACGGCCAGCACTACATGACGCTTGCGCCCGAGCTTCTCCAGCTCGGTGTCGATAAAGCCGCTCAGGTCGCCGGCGAAGGACACCAGGGCGTGGGGGCGGGCGCAGAAGTCGTCCAGGGTCAGCGGGCCTGGCATCGTGTCGGCCCGCAGCAGCTTGGGGGAGCTGCGCCGCAGGACCTTGCGCTTGGCATTGGCAGGCAGATCGGTGGTGTAGCACACACCGATGGAAATCTCGCCGGAACTGAGCTTGGCCGGTACCAGCAGGTAATTGACCCGACGCACCACCAGCACGATACCCGGTGCCTCGGCCCGCAGGCGCTTGAGCAACTGGGGCAGCAAGGCGAACTCGACGTCGTCGGACAGACCGATACGGAACACCTGGGTGCTGGTGGCCGGGTCGAATTCGGCCGCACGGCTGACCGCCGTGGAAATCGAGTCCAGGGCCGGCGAAAGCAGGCCGAAGATTTCTTCGGCCCGCGCCGTGGGCTCCATGCTGCGCCCGGTCCGTACGAACAGCGGATCATCGAACAGGCTGCGCAGGCGCGACAGCGCAGCACTGATCGCCGGCTGGCCGAGAAACAGCTTTTCCGCCGCCCGGGTCACGCTGCGCTCGTGCATCAAGGTTTCGAACACAATCAGCAGGTTCAGATCGACGCGGCGCAGGTCGTTACGGTTCATCGGGCTCGCTTCACAAGACGGTCAATAACGTAAGGGATGAATCTTACGGGCAAAAGCAGCTGATTCGCACTGGAAAAATGAACTTTCCGGTTTAAGCCGGTCATCGTCGTGGCCGGGGGCAGGGTTGAGGTTTGTCCCGTCAGGCAAAAGCGGCTTTTCGCACGGCCACGGTCTGCGGCGGCTGACATTGTGTACAATACCCCGGAATCAATGACAGGCATGTCGACTATTAATGGGCACGGATGGTCTTCAATCCAAAGCCCGGATAGAGTTCGTGTCATTAGAAGTTCATTTGGCGAGGTTTGCGATGTCCCGCACGATCCGTTTTCACAAGTTTGGTTCGGCCGAGGTGCTCAAATGCGAAGAGCATGTGACGACCTTGCCTGCACCCGGTGAAGTGCAGGTCCGTGTCGAAGCGATTGGCATCAGTTGGTACGACGTGCTCTGGCGGCAGAACCTGGCTTCTTCCCATGCCCGCCTGCCGGCTGGTATCGGTCATGAGATGGCCGGTGTGGTCACGGCGCTCGGCGATGGAGTGGAGGACCTGGCGGTCGGTGACAAGGTCGCCAGCTTTCCGGCCCAGAGCCCCAACGACTACCCGGTGTATGGCGAACTGATCCTCATGCCGCGCTCGGCCCTGACCCGTTATCCGGATGTGTTGACGCCAGTTCAGGCCAGTGTTCACTACACGCCGCTGTTGATTGCCTATTTCGCCTATGTCGAGCTGGCACGGGTCAAACCGGGACAGTTCGCCCTGATTACCGACGCCAGCCACTGCGCCGGCCCGGCCTTCGTGCAATTGGGCAAGGCCCTCGGCGTGAAGGTGATCGCCGCAACCAAGACTGCCGAAGAGCGTGAGTGCCTGCTGGCCCTGGGTGCCGAGAAGGTGGTGGTTACCGAGGAACAGGATCTGCTGATGCAGATCAACAAGTACACCGACGGGCGTGGCGTCGACATGGTCTTCGATGGCCTAGGTGGCCCGCAGATGTCGCTGCTGGGGGATGTGCTCGCGCCGCGTGGCAGCCTGGTGCTGTACGGTCTGCAGGGCGGCAACCAGACGCCGTTCCCGGCCTGTGCGGCGTTCCAGAAGAACATCCAGTTCTTCGTGCACTGCATCGGCAACTTCACCGGCAAGCCGGAACTGGGGATCGTCCAGGACCAGGCAGCGCTCCAACGGGCACTGCGCGATATCAACCAACTGACGGCAGATCGGGTGTTGCCGCCGATGGAGATTCGCACATTCCCTTTCGACGAGTTCGTCGAGGCCCATCGTTTCATGGACGCTTGCCCATGCCGTGGACGAGTGGTGTTGCAGATCGACCCCGTCTGAAGTCACCGCGCATTATCGAGCCCCGTATCAGGCGACTGATACGGGGCTTTTTATTTTGTCCAACATTTCAGGGCGCCTTGCCCCGGAAAAACGGCCCGATGGTGTTCGTTTTATACGAACTGAACTGGTTTTTCTTGAAATTCTGTATCTATTAATCGTTCGGCAAGCACTGATAATTAGCCGGTAACTTTCAGCTCAAGGAACGAGTCATGGTCGAGTTTCAATTGTTGTACTGCCACGCTCCAGTTGCACAAGCTTTTGCGGCCGTGTGGCCAGGGGTTAGGCAAAGTAATGGCATGTTAGCGTCGAGGGGTGTTTGCAATTAAGGATGTCCATGTAAGTTGCGCTTGTAAGTAGATGTAAGAACATTCCTAGGAAGTTGTTTTTCTGCGGAAACCCCCAATGCTAACCGGCACTCAGTGGTCAGGGCACTCTCGTATATCCTGCTATGGATGTTACAGGTTCAGGGTCATACTCTTAATTGTTGCTCGACAGGTCCCGGTGGCGGACGGCAAACATATTCCTGAACGTGAAAATCCGGCAAGTACGCACAATACGAGCGCCGTTGGCCCGACACTGAACCCAACCCAGGTGTAAAGGCTATGAGCTCCATTCATGAGCAGGCAATGAACTATGTATATCAGCAGGTCCTGCAACGGTTGATGAGTTATTTCACCCGTGCCGAACGTATCGCCCTGCAGTTGTTGATCCAGCGTTTGATTGTCGCCGCTGGCGGCATCGAGCGTATCGGTGAGTTCAAGGTCATGGTGGCCCACGGCGGCGGCAAGGACAGCAGTTATACGCTGGCATTCCTGCGTGCCGCGCAGTTGAGCATCGCCGGGCGCTCGCCGGCGACGTTCAACCTGCGCATCGCCACCTCGCGCCATGCTGGCCTGACGTCCACGGTGATGAACAACATTCACCACGGCTACAGTGCCTTGTTCGTCTATGACGATCCGCGGGTGGAGTTGCTGATGGTGGATAACCAGCATGTCCGGCCATTTCATCACCGCACACCGCTGTCCGATTCGGGCCGTGACCTCAACCGGCGCAACCTGCTCATGAACGGCCACCTGACGGCCGGGGACGGCCGGACAACGTTCTGCAACAGTTGCTACCTGTCGATGGCCGATTTTCACGAGCGCGCCAGTTCCTGGGATCAGGGGATCGACGCCCTGATCATCGGCGATCCTCCCCGCGAGCAGAAACAGTACCTGACGTGGTTGCTGCGCTCGACCGAAAAGCCCGAGCAGAGCCGGCCGACAGGCCGCCCGCTGGAGTTCGAGGAGGCCGTCAGGACCTGCAACGAACTCAGCCTCGAGTACTACCGCGAACTCTACGGCGATACCCCGGTGCAACCGCAAGGCCCGGCCATCAGCCGTTCGAACCGCAGCCATGGACCGATGCTGGTCGGCATCCATGATCTGGTGGGCAGCGACATCGAGCAGCGCTGGCCGTTGCTGACCGAGTTCCTCGGCTTTCGTTTCGACGACCTGGCGTTTCACTTCAGCGAGTCCGATTGCGCCAACCCTTTGTTGATGGCGCATATGCGTGGTTTGCAGGCGCAGTACGTCAGGGGGCTGAGCTACCAGGTGGGTATCAGCGAATACCTGCAACTGGCGGTGGTGATGATGCGCAAGAAACGCATGTCGGCACGCCTGATCGAGCAGTCCATGGCGGCCTATGACACACCGGAAAAACTCCTCGGCCGGCGAGCCCTGGCCAGGGCCTACGCCCAGGAAGCCTATGGCTTGAGCGAAGGGCAACTGATCTGCCTGCTGTTCGCGCCCTTCGTCAACCAGGGGCGTGGCCTGGCGCTTTTCCTCCGGCGTTGCCACCCGGGCATGCTGGTGGCCTTGCCGGATCTGCACAAGGCCTTGTCAGCCATGCCGGTCGGCGAACAGGTCGAGCAATGGCTGACGGATATCAGTGGTTTGCCCCTCGAACGACTGCAGGACCTCTATCAGAAAAAACAGGTCGACTTCAGCACTGCCGCTTCGCTGATTGCCCGGGTTCGGGCCAGCGATCCGGACAAGCACCGGGTCGACATCATCAATCCCGACAGCGGCGAAGTCCGTAAAGAAGTCCTGTCGGGACGCTAAAGGGATTGCGATTGACTGTTTCAGAACCTCCCGAGTCCACCACGACTCCGGCCTGGCCGAGCGGCCGGACACCCAGAACCTCGCGGGAACGCAAGCAGCCGGGCTTTGCCTACCAGGCGGTGTATCGTTACCTGGTCAGCCTGATCAATGAGGTGGAAACCGACGCCCGGGTCAGGCTGCCCTCGTTACGCCAGTTGGCCGAACGCCTGGACGTATCGATTTCAACCGTCCAGTACGCCTATTCACTGCTGGAAAAGGAAGGGCGGGTGTACTCCCAGGCCAAATCGGGCTACTACGCGTTGCCGGTTCCCGGTGGCTCGTTCGTCAGTGGCAGCGCCGACCTGCTGGAGCGGATCTATGTCCATTCGCGCAGGCCCGGCACGTTGCTGCTGGGCAATGACGAACCGGCCTTGCTGCTCTCGCTGGACAACCCGCTGTTGCTGCTGGAGCGCGAACTGGTGCGCCAGTACCCGCGACAGCAGCAGCCGCAGTTGCAGCCGTTCGGCGAACTGGAACTGCGCGCCGCCCTGGCGGTGCGCTACACCACCTCGGCCCAGCGTTACTGGCATGCCGACGACGTGTATATCGGTGCCGACCTGCGCGGCGTGCTGGAAACCCTGATGGCGGCGCTGTCGTTGAAGCACACCACCGTGTTGGTGGAATCGCCATGCGACTGGGTGATCCTGCGGCTGCTGCAGGCCGGCGGAGTCAATGTGGTCGAGCTGCCGCTGGACCGCGACGGCGCTTTCGACCTGGGTCGGCTCGAACAGTTGTTGCAGACGCTGCCGGTCAAGCTGCTGCTGATGTCCTCCGGGATCAATATGCCCCATGGCAGCCTGATGCCGCTGGAACAACGCCGGCAGGTTGCCCGGCTGCTGGAGCGCTTTGGCGTCTGGCTGCTGGAAAACGACAGTCACGGCGAACTGGCCTTCCAGACCGGCGGCATGCGCATGCGCGACCTGGTCGACCCGGACCGCCTGCTGGTGCTGGCCGGCTTCGAGCGTTTCATGGGCTGCGAGGCGCCGTTTGGTTATCTGCTGTCGCGACATTTCGCGGTGGAACTGCAACGGCATTTCCTGTTGCGTTCGTTTCGCATGTCGCCGACCCGGCAGAAGGCCATCGCCCGACTCTACAGCAGCGGGCGTATCGACCAGCACCTGTGCACTCTGCGCCGTCTGTTGCAGGAGCGCATGTTGCAGTTCTGCCAACTGCTGCAGGAGCGCCTGGCCGACGGGCTGGACTTCAGCCTGCCGCAGGGCGGTGCGACCGTCTGGGCGCGGGCTACGCGGGCGGTGGATATGCGCAGCGTATTCGAGCACCTGCTCGAACAGCGGATCGTCATCGCCCCCGGCGAGCTGTTCAGCCTGCACGGGTTGCATCGCGATTGCCTGCGCCTGAGCAGCACGGCCAACGGCCACCGCCATCTGGAACAGGCGCTGGGAGCGCTGGGCCACGCCTTGCGGCTGGAGTCCGGCAGCTGAAAACGGCGGTCGGGCAACCCTTTGTCCAATTGTGTTTGCCAGACGCGGGGAGGGCTGTTATCTGTATGCATAACCAGCATTCGACAACCGTGGTCCTGCCTGCCCGTGACAAACGCTCCCCTCGACGATCCGTTTTATTACCTGAACAACTTCCAGTGTGTGCTCGATTGGTTGGCGCAGCGTTATGCCGACCTGCTGGATGCCGAGGAACAGGCGTTCATCGAGCATTTCACCCGTCTGCCCAAGGCGTCGCGGGCCTTGCTGGTGCGCATGGTGATGCGCAAGGGCGAACACTTTCGCGCCAGCAAGCTGAGCTATGCGGAAATCGGCGATAGCGACGCGGCGGTGCAGCCACTGCTGACGCTCGGCTGGGTCCGCGACGACCAGCCGCTGACGCTGGAGAGCGTCTTCGCGGTATTGCAAAAGGCCGAGATCGTCCAGACCTTCCAGGCTGCCATCGAGCAGCCCAAGGCCAGGAAAACCGAGCTGTATGCACAACTGGCGCCGTTGTTCGTCGAATCACGGCCCTTCGCCCAGTGGTGCCCGCAGGTGCCGGACCGGCTCTACAGTATTCAACTGATGGCGCTGTGTGACCGCCTGCGGCTGATGTTCTTCGGCAACCTGTACCAGGATTGGTCGGAGTTCGTGCTGGCCGACCTGGGGATCTTCAGCTACGAAAAGGTCGAGTTTCATCCCGACGCCCGTGGCCTGCGCAGTCGTGCCGATATCGACGGCTATCTGCAGTTGCAGGCGGCCCGGCAGGCGCTGGAGGCCGGCGAGGCGCTGAGCACGGTGCTGGAACAGATCAACCGGATGCAAACCGACAACCCCTGGCTGGAACGGCGCCGCGGCAAGTTGCTGTTTCAACTGGGCCAGCACGGCGAGCGGCTGGGTGAGCTGGCTGACGCGTTGGCGATCTATGACAACTGCCAGTACCCCGGCGCCCGCCTGCGCAGCATCCGAGTACTGGAGCGCCTGGAACGCTTTGAACAGGCGATGGCCCTGGCCAGTGTCGCCGAGGCGGCGCCGCAGAACGCCGAAGAGCAACAGCATCTGCTGCGTATCCTGCCACGCTTGCGGCGGCGGCTCGGTCTGCCGGCGGTTGCCCGGGAGACACCGACGCCGGTTACCCGGCTGGATTTCAGCCTGAGCCTGGAACCGGACGAATCGGTCGAGCAGCGAGTGGCCCGGCACCTGCACGAAGAACAGGGACCGGTGCATTTCGTCGAGAACACCCTGATCACCTCGTTGTTCGGTCTGCTGTGCTGGCCGGCGATCTTCGCGCCGTTGCCGGGGGCATTCTTCCATCCGTTCCAGAGCGGCCCGGCCGATCTGCACAGCGAAGACTTCCATACCCGTCGAGCCGAGCTGTTTGCCCAGTGCCTGGAGCAACTGGGGGATCAACGCTACCTGCACACCATACGGCAGACGTACCGTGCCAAATGGGGGCTGCAATCACCGTTCGTGTACTGGACCGTGCTGACTGAACCCCTGCTGGAGCAGGCCCTGGAATGCCTGCCGGCGGCCCATTTGAAACACTGGTTCGAACGCCTGCTGCTCGATATCAAGGCCAATCGTGCCGGCATGCCGGACCTGATCCAGTTCTGGCCAGCCCGTAAAAGCTACCGAATGATCGAGGTCAAGGGGCCCGGCGACCGCCTGCAAGACAACCAGTTGCGCTGGCTGGAGTTCTGTCACCAGCACCAGATGCCGGTTGCCGTGTGCTACGTGCAATGGGCGGAGCCGGTCGCTTGATCTATAGCGTTGCCGTGCGGGCCCTGTGTGAATTCACCGCCAAGGCTGGCGACCTCGATCTGCGCTTCACGCCGTCGCCGACGGCCCTGGAGGGCATCACCGGCCACCGCACCGTGGCTGCGCGGCGCAACGAGGGTTATCGTGCCGAACTGGCGCTGGAGGGGCATTACCGCGAACTGCGGGTCCGGGGCAGGGCAGATGGCTATGACCCGGCACAAAACCAGCTGGAGGAAATCAAGACCTATCGCGGCGACCTCTCCAGGCAACCGGCCAACCATCGCCAATTGCATTGGGCCCAGGCGCGCATTTATGGCTGGTTGGCCTGTGAGAGCCTGCAACTGGCGCAGATCAACCTGGCGCTGGTGTACTTCGATATCGTCAGCGAGAAGGAAACCCTGCTACGCGAAAGCTGGAGCGCTGACGATCTCAAGGTGTTCTTCGAGCAGCAGTGCACGTTGTTCCTGCATTGGGCCGAGCAGGAAATGGCCCATCGCCATGCGCGTGACCAGGCGGCCCGGGAACTGGTCTTTCCCCATGGCGAGTTCCGCCCCGGCCAGCGTTCCCTGGCCGAGACAGTGTACAAGGCGGTCAGCACCGGCCGTTGCCTGATGGCCCAGGCGCCCACCGGCATCGGCAAAACCCTCGGCACTCTGTTTCCGATGCTTAAGGCCCTGGCCCCGCAGCAACTGGACAAGGTGTTCTTCCTCACCGCCAAGACCCCTGGGCGCCAGCTCGCCCTCGATGCGGCGCGAGTGCTGCACGCCAGCCAGCCCGGATTGCCGTTGCGGGTGCTGGAACTGGTGGCCCGGGACAAGGCCTGCGAACACCCGGACAAAGCCTGCCATGGCGACGCCTGTCCCCTGGCGCAGGGTTTCTATGATCGCTTGCCGGCTGCGCGCCAGGCTGCCGCTGCCGTGGCTCTGCTCGACCGCCAGGCACTGCGGGAGATTGCGCTTGCCCATCACCTCTGCCCGTACTACCTGAGCCAGGAAATGGCCCGCTGGGTCGACTGGGTGGTGGCCGACTACAACTATTACTTCGATTTCAGCGCGCTGTTGTTCGGCCTGGCCCAGGCCAACCAGTGGCGGGTGGCGACCCTGGTGGACGAGGCCCACAATCTGGTGGAGCGGGGGCGCCAGATGTACAGCGCCAGCCTCGATCAGCAGGCCCTCGGGCAACTGCGCAAAAACGCCCCGGAATCGCTGAAGAAAGCACTGCAGCGACTCAATCGCGAATGGAATGCCCTCCATAAGGAGCAGCTTGCCAGCTATCAGGCCTACGACCAGGCACCGGGCAAACTGCTGGCGGCCATTGCCCTGTGCACCTCGGCCATCGGCGACTATCTCAATGACCACCCGCAGGGGCTGGATGACGAACTCCAGGGGTTCTACTTCGAGTTGTTGCAGTTTGCCCGTGTCGGCGAATTGTTCGACGAGCATTTCCTGTTCGATATCCGTTTGCGCGAGCAGGGCCGACGGCGCCTGTCGCAGCTCTGTCTGCGCAATGTGGTACCGGCCGCCTTCATTCGCCCGCGACTGAGTGCTGCCCGCAGCAGCGTGTTGTTTTCCGCGACCTTGAGCCCCCGGCACTACTACGCCGACCTGCTGGGCCTGCCGGCCGATACCGCGTGGATCGATGTCGAGTCGCCCTTTGAGCGCGAGCAACTGGAATTGCATATCGTCAGCCGGATCTCCACCCGCTACGTGCATCGCCAGGCCTCGCTGGCACCGATCGTCGAATTGCTCGCCGAGCAGTTCAATCGCCGCCCCGGCAACTACCTGGCGTTCTTCAGCAGCTTCGACTACCTGCAGCAGGTGGCCCAACTGCTGGCCGATACCCACCCGGACATCCCGCTGTGGCTGCAATCGCGGCGTATGGAGGAGGGCCAGCGCCAGGCGTTTCTCGATCAGTTCACCGAACACAGCCAGGGCATCGGTTTCGCCGTGCTGGGCGGAGCCTTTGGCGAGGGCATCGACTTGCCCGGCCAGCGCCTGATCGGTGCCTTCATTGCTACCCTCGGCCTGCCGCAATTGAACCCGCTCAATGAGCAGATCAAGCAGCGTATGGCCGCGCTATTCGGTTCAGGATATGACTACACCTACCTGTATCCGGGCTTGCAGAAGGTGGTACAGGCGGCGGGCCGGGTGATCCGCAGTCAGCAGGATCGTGGCGTGGTGGTACTGATCGACGATCGTTTCGACCAGGAGCCGATCCGCCGGCTTCTGCCGCGCTGGTGGCAGGTCTGAATGCCGGCACCGCTGATCAGGGAAAACAGACCTTCCAGAGGTCGCCATGCCGCGACCCGGTCATGAGTTCGAGAGGGGGCTCATGATGGGGCTGCCATCGTCTGGCCGCCGCTGGCCGTTACGAAACCCGACCTGCTCGCGAAAGACCTGGATCGAGGTGACGATGCCCTCGACGTCAAGGCCCGAGGCGTGCAGCAACTGCTCGACGGTGGCGTGCTCGATGAACTGATCGCTCAAGCCCAATTGCAGAAGAGGCTTGCCCATCAGCGAGGCGGCCAGGTGTTCCAGGCAAGCGGCGCCGGCACCGCCTTTCACACAGCCTTCCTCCACCGTCACCAGCAGATCGTGACTGCTGGCCAGGTTTTCGATCAGGTCCATGTCCAGCGGTTTGGCGTAGCGCATGTTGGCCACGGTTGCATCCAGGTGCTGAGCGGCCTCCAGACTGACGGACAGCAGGGGGCCGAAAGCCAGTATCGCCACGCGGTGGCCAGGGAGCTGCGCCGAACGCCGACGGATTTCCCCGCGCCCGATCGGCAGCGCGCTCAAATGTGTCTCTACCGTGGCGCCGCAGCCGGTCCCGCGGGGATAGCGCACCGCCACCGGCCCGTCGTGCAACAGGCCGGTATGCAGCAACTGCCGGCATTCGTTTTCATCCGCCGGCGTCATGATCACCAGATTGGGGATGCAACGCAGGTAAGCAATGTCGAAGGCCCCGGTATGCGTGGCACCGTCGGCGCCGACCAGACCGGCACGGTCGATGGCCAACAGCACCGGCAGGTTCTGGATGGCGATGTCGTGGATCAACTGATCGTAGGCCCGTTGCAGGAAGGTTGAGTAAATCGCGACCACCGGCTTCAGCCCTTCGGTCGCCAGGCCTGCGGCAAAGGTCAGGGCGTGCTGCTCGGCAATGCCGACATCGAAGTAGCGCTCGGGAAAGCGCCGCTCGAACTCCACCAGGCCGGAACCTTCACGCATGGCCGGAGTGATCGCGACAACCCGCGGGTCCCGCTCGGCCTCGTCGCACAGCCAGTTGCCGAACACCTGGGTAAAACTCTGTGGTCCGGGGGCAGAAGCCTGAAGGCCCTGCTGCGCATTGAATGTTCCCGTCGCGTGATAACGCACCGGATCGCTGGCGGCGGGACTGTAGCCATGGCCCTTTTGCGTGATGACATGCAGCAGTTGCGGACCGCGTCGGCGTTTCAGTGCCCGCAGGATCGGGATCAACGCCTGCAGATCGTGTCCATCGACCGGGCCGCTGTAGTTCAGGCCAAGGCTCTCGAACAGGTTGTTCGGCTCATCTGGCGCATCGGCGGTGCAGAGCCTGAGCAGATGCTCGCGCAGAGCACCGACCGCCGGAGAGATCGACAGGTCGTTGTCGTTGAGCACGATCAGCAAGGGCAGATCCGCGTAGCGGCCGGCGTTGTTCATCGCTTCGTAGGCCATGCCGCCACTCAAGGACCCGTCGCCGATCACCGCAACGCAATGCCGTGGGCTGCCCGTTAACCGCGCGCCCTGGGCCATGCCCAGTATCGCGGAAATCGAGGTGCCGGCATGTGCGGTGCCGAAGCTGTCGTACTCGGACTCCTGCCGTCGTGGAAAACCGGATATCCCACCCAATTGCCGGATTCCGGCCATGGCCTGACGGCGGCCGGTGAGTATCTTGTGCGGATAGGCCTGGTGCCCCACATCCCAGACGATTCGATCATGGGGGGTATCGAAAACATAGTGCAGGGCGATGGCGATCTCGACACTGCCCAGGTTCGCCGACAAGTGCCCGCCGGTTCGTGACACGCTGTGCAGGATAAACGCCCGCAATTCGTCTGCAAGTGGCGCCAGTGCCTGCGGGTGCAGGGCTCTGAGGTGGGCGGGACTGTCGATGGTATTGAGCAGTTCGAACATGGTGTCGACGTCTCCCGGACTCAGCGCAGACCGCCAGGCCGCACGCCCCGACACCCTGTGTCGAAAGCCTGCCGGGTCTTGTCGTCCGGCAACAAGGTCGCCAGCGCGTGGGGCGCATCTGCCGTCATGAACAAGCGCCTCTTATAGAGCCAAATGGCTGGGGGAAGGGCGCGTGACGGCGATTTCGTGCCAGCGCTGCAAGGCCGCAGGTGTGTAGATCTCGAAAATCCGCCGCAGCCACACGGTGTATTTTTCCGGCTCGGCGGCGATACACCCGGGAATATCGGAAAGCGCCAGCCAGGACCAGGCCATGGCCTCGTCGGGATTGGCGAGCGGCGGGACGTCGCTGAGGCCGACGAACAGGTGATCGAATTCATGCTCGATCAACTGGTTCGAGACCTGTTCCCGATAGAGCAGGGAGGCGACCTTGTGCAACGGGCAGGCCAGGCCCATTTCCTCGAACAGCCGCCGTTGCGCGGCAGCGTGGGTCTGTTCGCCCACACGCGGATGTCCGCAGCAGGTGTTGCTCCACAGGCCTTGCGAGTGATATTTGCCCAGAGCCCGCTGCTGCATCAGCAAACGGCCTGGCTCATCGAAGATGAAGATCGAGAAGGCCCGGTGTCGCAGGCCCTGCTGGTGGATGAACAGCTTTTGCGCACTGCCGGTTTCGCAATCATCCTCATCGACCAGGATGAGGGTTTCTTCCATGACGCGGACTCCGCTGTCGTTGTCACTGGGCAAAACGGCTGACCCGACTACGTGGGGGGATCGGTTTTTCTGCAAAGGCATGGATAAAGACTAGATGGCGATTCCCCAGGCGCAAGCCGGACACCGCTTTCTAGCCCGGCCATCCGTCGCCTGCTTTCAGTGGGCACGCGTTTCGTGTCGGCGGCTTGCGTGTTGAGGTAACATCGCCGCTCAAAACGGCGCTTGAGCGCCCGGCCAAGGACTGTATGCCTGTCACGTCGTATTTTCGCCGCTTGTGTTCATGTCTGGTGCTGGGGCTGTTGGGCGGCTGTCAGCCGGAACCGGCTACGCCCCTCGATCAGCAGGTCTATATCTGGCAACGCCAGTGGCGGGCGGCCCACGAGCAGGCGCTGGCCGAGAGCCGGGCGGACTTCTCGACCCTGCGGGTACTGGCGCTGCAGGCCCAACCCAAAGCCGGTTGGAGCAGGGCGCGGGTCGATCTGCCGCGACTCAAGGCCGATGGTCGCCCGTTGATCGCGGTGGTGCGCCTCGATGGCCAGCTTCCGGCTCTGGACCTGGCAGTGGCGCAGTCGCAGATCGCGCAACTGTTGGCGGACTGGCAGGCCGCAGGGATTACCCTCGCCGGGCTGGAGATCGATCACGACAGTGCCAGCGCCCGCCTGCCGGGCTATACCGAGTTCCTTCTGAAACTGCGCGAGCAGTTGCCGCCGACCTTGAAACTGAGCATCACCGCCTTGCCAGCCTGGCTCGGCAGCCCGCAGTTGCCCGCGCTGTTGCAGGTGGTGGACAGCAGCGTGTTGCAGGTCCATGCGGTGAGCAATCCGAAGCTGGGCCTGTTCAACCCGTCCCAGGCCAGGGAGTGGGCCAAGCGCTGGGGGCGGGTTACCGAAAAACCGTTTTACCTCGCCTTGCCAGCCTATGGCGTGGCCTTGCTGCCAGATACCGGCGGCGCTCCCGTGGTGGAAAGCGAAGCCCCTCTGAACCGTGGCGGCGCCCGCCGCGAGCTGTTGGCGGATCCGCAACAGGTAGCGACCCTGGTCGGACAACTGCGCAACAAACCACCCGCGCACCTGGCCGGCTTGATCTGGTTTCGCCTGCCGTTGCCGGACGATCGCCGCGCCTGGAGCCTGACGACCCTGAGCGCGGTCGCCCGTGGCGAACCCCTTGCCAGCCAATGGCGGGTCGAACTCTCAGAGCACGATGGCCTCTATGACATCAGCCTGGCCAATGTCGGCAATCTCGACCGGGCATTGCCCGAACGGGTTGAGCTTAGCGCCGAGCAATGCGAAGCGGCCGACGGGCTCAATGGCTATGACGTGCAATCCTCAGCGCAACATCTCGTTTTCAGCCGCCAGTCCAGCGCTCGTGTCGCCGCTGGCGGCCGGCGCGCCCTCGGTTGGGCGCGCTGTATTTGCATCGATCAAGGAGCGTGGCATGTCTACCCGTAACTGGCCCCTGCATCTGTTGTGCCTGTCCCTCGGCCTGCCGTTCGGCACGGTGCTGGCGTGCGGCCCGGACTTTCCGTTGCGCCTGCTGGACGATCGGGCGCAGTCTCTGGCCGAGTTGCCGGAAACCAGTTTTGCCTTTGAGATCAGTCGCTTCGGCCCGCCGGTCGTGGGGCTCAAGCCGACCACCGAGGCGACCCTGACGCCCTATTGGTACAGCGACGACAACGCTCGTGCCTATCGCACGCAACGCGACAAGGTCGAGGCCAGCGAGTTGCCGGAAAACCTGCGGGCCAAGGTGGTGCAATTGCGCACCCTGCAGGATCCGCGACAGGTCGAAGCCGAGGGCGCCGACCTGCCTGAGGAAATGCGCCTCTATCTCGCCGGTGCCGTAGCCTTCGATACCGGCAACCAGGCGCTGGCCGTGGAGTATTTTCGCAAGGTCCTGGCGCTGCCTGCCGAGCAGCGCAAACTGCGCAGTACCTGGGCGGCCTATTCCCTCGGTCGGGCCCTGGTGGTCTTGAGCAGCGAGGCCAACGACGATCCGCAGCAGACTCCTGCCGCCCTGCAGGCCCAGGCACGCTTGGCGTTCCAGCAGGTACGAGAACTCAGTGCCGGCGATTTCAGCGACCCGCTGGAGCTGGGAGTTGCCAGCCTGGGCGAGGAGGCCCTGCTGGTCAAGCTCGGCGGTGACTGGGAGAGTGCGGTGCAACTGTATGCCAGCCAGAGTCGGCTCGGCTCCAGCAGTGGCTACAGCTCGCTGCTGCAAGTGGCCGGCGAGCTGCAGGCGTTGCCGGATGAGGCCTTGCGGGAACAACTGCAACATCCCACGGTGCACAAGCTCCTGACCGCCTACCTGTTGAGTCGCGTGGGCTGGTCTTTCGAGGACCAGCCGCCGCAAACCCCGCGCTTGACCCAGATGGTGCTCGACAGCGCCGCTGGCAATCTGGAATACGCTGATCGACTGGCGGCGCTGAGTTATCAGAAGGGTGACTTCGCCACGGCCAAGGCTTTCCTCGAACACGCCGGCGACGGCGGCCTGGCCTGGTGGGTACGGGCCAAGCTGGCGCTGCGCGACGGCGACAAGGTTCAGGCTGCTGCCGCTTACGCCAAGGCGGCTGCAGCGTTTCCCAAAAATGAAAGCTGGGGCTCGCGGCGTACGCCGGACTGGACGTGGGAAAGCGTCCAGCCAGGCTGCAGGGTCGAGGGCGAAAGCGCGATCCTGGCCCTCGATCGCGGCGACTACCTGCAAGCCTTCGATCAGCTTTATCGCAGCCAGGACATCTACTGGCCGGATGCAGCGACCGTGGCCGAGCGGGTCCTGACCCTGGATGAGTTGAAGGGCTATGTCGATGCCCATGTGACTGCACCACCACCCGCTACCCAGGCCGACAAGGACAACTATGTGCACCGCCCGATGGCTGCGCAATTGCGCGAACTGCTGGGACGGCGACTGTTGCGCGAAGGCCGTTACGCGCAAGCGCCGGGTTACTTCGACACCCCCGAACTGCGGGCCAAGGCCCGCGAATACGGCCAGGATCGCCAGGACGCGGCCTCACGTTGGACCGCCACCGGCCGTGCCGAGGCATTGTTCGGCGCAGCGACCCTGGCGCGCAAGTCGGGGATGGAACTGCTCGGCTACGAGATGTCGCCGGATTATCACTTGCTCGGCGGTAGCTACAGCCTGGGCAGTGTCGAGATAAAACCGGGACCGTTCCTGCAGGCCGCCGAAGTGCAGCGCCAACTGGGCACCGAGGCCAAGCCGAACCAGCGTTATCACTACCGTTACATCGCCGCCGATCTGGCAAACCAGGCCGCCGACCAGTTGCCCCACAGCAGCCAGGCATTTGCTGCGGTGTTGTGCAAGGCGGCGGGCTGGGTAGCCGGCACCGACGAGGAAATCGCGCTGTACCAGCGTTATGTCGAGCAGGGCCCGTATGTCAGTTGGGCGGGCAATTTCGGTCAGCAATGCCAGGAGCCGAGGTTCGACCAGGCCAACCGGCGCTACCTGATCCAGCCGATAGACACCGTGCGTTCGACGCTACGTCCCTACAAGGCCATGGTGTTTGGAGCAAGCGCACTGCTGCTGGGGGCCATCGGCTGGCGCTGGATTCGCCGGCGCAAGGCAAAGCAGTGAGGCAATCGGCAGCGGGGCGTGTTATTGATAGACAGTAACTCCCTGAACAGCCATCTGTTTCAAGATTTACGAGGTGACGATATGCCGGTTAAGCACGACTTGTTCGCAGATTTGCATTTGACCCGGGAACAGGTCACGGAGCGCAGGGCACAGGACAGCAAACTCAATCACCTGCTCGACGAATATGACGACATCGACAAACAGGTACTGGCGGCTGAAGCAGCGCTGGCAGAGGATGACGACGTGAGAAAGCTCAAGGAAAAACGGCTGTTGGTGAAGGACAAGATCGTTCGTCAGCTCGAGCAGCAGAACTGATTGCAACAACCCGTTCGAGCCGTGCTGCGGGTCTACACGCCCGCAGCCCAGTCCATGGAGGTTTCATGTCATTCGATTTACCGATCAAGCCGAAAGTGGTGCTGATCGCCATGTTCGCGCCCGAAGCACAGAGCTGGATCGAGCGCCTGGCGCTCAATCACCCGGTCCCTCTGCCGGGGCTGAGTGCCGACTACCCGAACATCCTCTGTAACGACCATGGCGTCTGCCTGTTGGTGACCGGCATGGGCCAGACCAACGCGGCAGCCTCGACCCTTGCCTTGGCCCTGTCGACACAATTCGACCTGCGCCAGTCCTACTTCCTGATTGCCGGCATCGCCGGGATCAACCCGCACCGCGGTACCCTCGGTACGGCGGCCTGGGCCCGCTATCTGGTGGACTTCGGCACCCAGTGGGCGCTGGACTCGCGGGATGCGCCGAGTGATTGGCCGAGCGGTTATATCGGCGTCAATACCCGTGGCCCGGACGAAAAACCGCGCCTGGATTACCGCACTGAACTGTTCGAACTCAATCCGCGCCTGCAGGCCAGGGCCTATGCCTTGACCCGCCACGTGGCCCTGAGCGAAAGCGCCGAGTCGGCGGCCTGGCGCACAAAGTATCCCCATGCCCCGGCCAACCAGCCGCCGCAGGTGATCTGTGGCGATACTGCGGCAAGCTGCACCTGGTTCTCCGGTACGCGCCTGGGCGAACGGGCGGAGGCCTGGACCCGCCTGTTGACGGATGGCGAAGGGATCTACTGCACCACCCAGCAGGAAGACAATTCGACCTATGAAGCGTTGTCGCGAGCGGCGCGAGCCGGGCTGCTGGACATCGACCGCCTTGCGGTCGTGCGGGCCGGATCGAACTTCGACCGACCGTATCCAGGCTACAGCGATGCCGACAACCTGCTCAACTACGCGCAGCAGGGTGGGTTCGAGCCGGCCCTGGAAAACCTTTATCGGGTGGGGAATACGCTGGTGCAGGAAATCGTGGGCAACTGGGCAGCCTGGGAGCAGGGCATACCAGAAGCCTGAGCTACTCCCACGCCAATATCACCACCACGGCCGGCGGCAACATGCCCCGGCCAGGCCGAACCGGTATAACGGCCCCATTACCCGAAAGGATCGACCATGTTCAAACCCCTGGCCCTGGCCTTGCTGCTGTCCTGCTCGTTGGCCCAGGCCGCTGAGCCTGCCGAGTTGCTTGCGGACATGCCGCTGACCTATCTCGAACAGGCGAGCCCCGATACCCACGACAAGCCGCTGGTGATCTTTCTCCATGGCTATGGCAGCAACGAGGACGACCTGTTCGGCATTCGCGAGAGCCTGCCGGCCGACTACACCGTGCTCTCGGTGCGCGGCCGGCTGGAGCTGGCGTCGGGAGGCTACCAGTGGTTTCACCGGCGTACCGATTCGGCGCAGTACGATGGCAACCGCGAAGACCTCAGCCAGAGCGCCGAAGCGGTGACCGATTTCATCCAGCGGGCCACCGAGAAGTACCACACCCAGCCGGACAAGGTGTTTCTAATCGGCTTCAGCCAGGGCGCGATGATGACCTACGAGGTAGCCTTGCGGCACCCCGAGGTGCTACGTGGTATTGCCGCGTTGAGCGGGCGACTGCTGCCAGTGGTTCGCATGCAGGTGCTGGCACCGTCGAGCTACCGGGGGTTGAGCGTCTTCATCGGGCATGGCACCGCCGACCCACAGGTGCCTTATGCCGGCGCGACAGAGGCGCTGAGTTACTTGCAGACGCTCTCCATCGAGCCCGCTTTTCATTCCTATCCCGGTGTCGTGCACACCATCAGCGGCAACGAGGTCACCGACCTGGCGAACTGGATCGCCGCCTCGCTCAAGCCCTGAAGCAACGGACGCTCTTGCGGCCAAGCTCGCCGCGCTCTCCACAAGCGCTTGTTTTTCGAGGCACTTGCGCACGCGGCAGGGGTCAGATATCGCAATGGCCGGATAAATCCCGGCCCTCGTGTCCTCAGACCCCTCGGGAGAAACGATGAACCAGGATTTCCTCGCCACCGAAACCAACCGCCGCCAACTGCAGCAGATCATCTCCGGGCTGTCCGACGGCGTGATTCTGATCGAGATCGACCAGAGCATTCTCTGGGCCAACGAGGCCGCCCTGGCCATGCATGGGGTCAGTGAGGTCGGCGAACTGGGAGCGAATGCGGCGCAGTACCGCAAACGGTTTGCCCTGCGTTATCGCAATCACCACGCCCTGACCGCCGACAGCTACCCGATCGCCCGGGTTGCCAAGGGCGAGACCTTCAGCGACCTGATCGTCGAGGTCACGCCCCAGGCCGAGCCGGAGCGAACCTGGGTCCACAACATCCGCAGCATGATTCTGACCGACCGCGCCGGCGAGCCGGAATCGCTGGTGCTGATCATCAGCGACGCCACCGAACTGGCCGTTGCCGAGCAACGCTTTGAAAAGGCCTTCGGCGCCAACCCGGCACCGGCGGTGATCTGCCGGCTCAGTGACCTGCGCTACATCAAGGTCAACCAGGGCTTCCTGGAAATGACCGGCTACCGCCGCGAGGAGGTGATCGGCCGCTCGGTCTACGAGCTGGATGTGCTGGAAGAGGCCGAGCGCCGCGAGCTGGCGATCCAGCGCCTGGGGGAGGGTGCGACCATCCCGCAGATGCAGGCTGAACTGAAGTTGGCACAGGGTGGCAGCAAACTGGTGATCGTGGCCGGCCAGCCGCTGGACATCAATGAACAGGATTGCATGCTGTTCACCTTCATGGACCTGGAGCCGCGTCGGCGAATCGAGACCGCGCTGCGCCAGAGTGAGGAGCGTTTCGCCAAGGCCTTTCGCCTGGCCCCGGCGCCGACCTTGCTCTGCGTCGCCGCCGACCGGCAAGTGCTCGATATCAACGAAGCGTTTCTCGACAGCACCGGCTACTCGGCTCAGGAACTGCAGGGGCAGCAGGTCGAGGCGATCGGTTTCTTCGAAGACGATAAACTCTGCGAACGGATCTTCAGCGTGCTGGCAACGAACGGTCGCCTGAGCAACCTGGACCTGAGAGTCCGCCGCAAGGACGGCGAACTGATCGATTGTTCGTTGTCCGCCGACAGTGTACTGATCCAGGGCGAGCCGTGTTACCTGCTGGTGCTGATGAACATCACCGAGCGCAAGCGTTCCGAAATGGAGTTGGTCGCGGCGATCGAGGCGGCGATGCAGGATACTTCCTGGTTCAGCCAGAAACTGATCGAGAAGCTGGCAACGGTGAAGAACGTCAGCGTGCAGAAACTGCCCGGGCTGTCCTACGCCGACCTGACGCCGCGCGAGCGCGACGTGCTGGAGCTGATCTGCGAAGGCCTGGCCGACAAGGAAATCGCCGCGCGGCTGAAGCTGGCGCCCAATACCGTGCGCAATCATGTCGCAACGGTCTATTCCAAGCTTGCCGTGCACAGCCGTAGCGAAGCGATTGTCTGGGCCCGTGAGCGGGGTCTGTTCAGTGGCCGGAGCAAGGACTGATAGTGCAAATGCACCAGTGCCACTAATTCATATTCGGGTTTATTCGACGGCCTTGTCGTTTCAGGATGGAGATATGGCGAGCGAACCTTGTGTCCGGCTCGCCGCCCATCAGGTCAAGGACATCGCCGGTGTTTTATTTAATGGATATACGAGCACTCCTCGAACAGGGCTTTGCGCCGCTGGCGTGCGAGTGCGTGCTGGGCGATGCTTCGCTGAGCGTCAGGGTCTACGACCGGGAAACCGGACGGGTCGACCTGATGGTCGCGGGCATTGCCCTGAGTCGCCTGCGCAAGCGGGAAGATGCGTTGCGCCTGCTCGAGGAGCTGCGCGAAGAACTGGCGGGCAACGCGCTGCAGCGCCAGGGGACATAGCCTCCCAGGCTTTCCTGAACCCGACCTGACTCGACCCTTGCCTGGCATTTGCAGCCCCGCGACAACCCGACATACTGACCGCCAGGCGTATTTGACGCGGTCGACAATGCAGGGTTTCGAATGGCTTTGGCGCAACAGGAAGGACAGGAACAGCTAACCCACTCACGGACACGCCAATGGCTGACGCTCGGCGCTGTGGTCCTGCTCACCGGCATGGGGGCGGGACTCGGTGGCATGCTGCTGGCGATGCTGTTGCATGGCATCCAGCACCTGGCCTATGGCTACGGCCAGGACAGCCTGACCCTTCACGACAGCTTCCTGACCGGCGTCAGCAGTGCCTCGCCCGAGCGCCGAGTGCTGGTGCTGACGTTGTGCGGACTGGTGGCCGGCCTGGGCTGGTGGCTGCTCTATCGCTTTGGCCGCCCTCTGGTGAGCATCAAGAAAGCGGTGATGCCAGGCGCAGCCGACATGCCGGCGAAAAGCACACTGGTCCATGCCTTGCTGCAAATCGTCACGGTCGCCCTGGGGTCACCGCTGGGCCGTGAGGTCGCGCCGCGGGAAGTCGGTGCACTGGTCGGCGCGTGGTTGTCGCGCAAGGCCGGGCTGCCCGACGCGACTCATCGGCTGATGATCGCCTGTGGCGCCGGCGCCGGTTTGGCGGCGGTGTACAACGTGCCGCTGGGTGGTGCGATCTTTGTACTGGAGGTGCTGGTCGGCAGTTTCAGTTGGCCGGTGGCGATCATGGCGCTGGCGACCTCGGCGATTGGTGCTTGCGTGGCCTGGATTGGCCTCGGTGCAGAAATGCAGTACGTAGTCCCGGCGATGCCCCTGAGCAGCGGCCTGCTGGCCTGGGCGCTGCTCGCCGGGCCGCTGTTCGGCCTGGCCGCCTACGGGTTCGTACGCCTGACCAGCCGAGCCCGGGCCACGGCCGCCCGGGGCTGGCAACTGCCCGTGCTGTCATTGCTCAACTTCATCCTGATCGGCTGCATCGCCGTCTATCTGCCGCAGGTGCTCGGTAATGGCAAGGGCCCGGCACAATTGGGCTTTGACAGTGAACTGGGCATCGGCCTGGCGGCGCTGCTGCTGGTGGTCAAGGTCCTGGTGACCAGCAGCAGCCTGCGCGCGGGCGCCGAAGGTGGCCTGCTGACGCCGGGACTGGCGATCGGTGCGCTCATGGCGATCATCCTGGGCGGCGCGTGGAGCCTGGCCTGGCCGGGAGTCCCACTGGGCGCGTTCGCGATCGTCGGCGCGGCCGCATTCCTCGGTGCATCGATGAACATGCCGCTCACCGCGATAGTACTGGTGGCCGAGTTCACCCGCATCGAGCATGACTTCCTGGTGCCGATCATCCTGGCCGTGGTCGGCTCGGTCTGTGTGAGCCGGCTGTGCGAAGCCCGGGCTGCGGTCAAACGCTGACTATCAGTGCCGGTAATAGTGACCATCGAGCATCGCAAGTTCCGTTTGCGCGGGAAAACCGGAGAATTGCACGCATTCCAACGAACCGTGTCTTTTCTTGCAGGATTCGCCCATGCGCCGCTTACTTGTCCCTGTCCTCGCTTTCGCCGGGTTGTTGCTCCAAGGCTGTGCCTCAGCCCCGAACGATCCGACCCTGACCCTGCAGACCAGCAAGACGCCCGAGCAGTACACCGAGTGCGTGGTGCCGAAATTGCAGAAAAACGCCATCACCCCGACCGTGTCGCAAACCCAGCGGCATTACAAGATCGTGGTGGCCAGCAGGTTCGCCGCGAACAACGTCCTGGAAGCCTACAAGGCGCCAATGGGCGGGAAGATCTTCCTGTACGAGCGTCAACCACTGGCGTCGACCTTCAAGTCCTCGACGTTCAAGCAGGCCGCCACGGAATGCCTGTAACGAGTGGAGTAGGGAAGGGCCAACGTAACGCGTATCGGCCGGGGATCATTACGGAATATAGCGAGCCCGCAGCCGCTCCAGGGTGCCGTCGTGGCGCAAGGTTTCCATGGCATCGCGCAAGCCTTTGACCAGTTCCGGGGAACACTGTTTGGAACAGGCCAGATAAAGATCCGCAGTGCTCATGACCGGACTCATGAACAGCTTGCGCTCGGACACCTTCGGCCAGATGTAACGACTCTCCGGCACGCCATTGAACCAGGCATCGATACGGCCCATGAGCAACATCTGCGCCGGATTGTCGCCGATGGTCAACGGATAGATCTGTTTTTCGTCGAAGCCTTGGGCCCGCAGAATCTCTTCCTGTGCGCTGCCCAGGCCGACGCCAATCAGCCCGTAGGACTGCCGGGCTTGTGCAAAACTGGTCACCGGCGCATCCAGAGTGAAAAATGCCCGCTGCATGCTCATGATCGGCGCGATCCAGGTGAAACGGTCTTCGCGTTCCGGGGTACGCGTCAGCGGTGCGATCAGCAAATCCCGTTTTTCACTGACATGCCGCTGCGCCCGGGCCCAGGGCAGTACCTCTATTTGGGGGGTGTAACCCGCCTTGACGATCGCCTGCATGACCATATCGCCGGCGATGCCATGCCCGAGGGCGTCATCGACGAAGGTCAGCGGCGGCGCATCGAGAATGAACAGATCGAGGGACGAGGGCGTAGCATGCACAGGCGGTGTCACCAGCAGCGCGAACGACAAATACAGCCCCAGTACCCCGGGACGGCGAGTCGATAGGCGCAGCTTCGGTTTCATGGCAGGTATCTCAAGCACGGCGGACATCATTGGCTGTTGCCTTGCTGATAACAGATGGCTTCAGCGTAGCATCTGAGCCCTGAGGCCGGGCCTCGTTAAAAACTATTGAATACCTAGGGTGAGCGGCGCCTGATCGACAAGCTTCGGGCGCGCATTGGCTGGAAGATTCGAGCGTGCCGAATCATGGTTGGGAATGATCCAGCGTACTTTTATCCATTGGTTTTTTTTTGGAAAGCGTCAACGTTGGCGGTAGCTTCAACTCTGCACACAGACCTCCGCCATCCCTGTTCGACAAGCGCAAAGCACCCTGCAACGTCAGTGTCAGTTGCTGTGAGATTGCCAAGCCTAGCCCTGCGCCGCCCGTTTCCCGATTTCGCGAACTCTCCAGCCGGTAAAAGGGTTTCACCACTTCCGGCAATTGATGGTCAGGGATCCCGGGACCACGGTCGAGCACCTGAATCAGCATCCCACCGTCGGGCTGAGCCTGCACGGTGATTTCTACCTCTGATCCGAACTTCAATGCATTGTCCACAAGGTTCACCAAAACCCTGCGAAGCGCATGAGGGCGAGTGTCGATAGCTGCGCGGCTGTTAGCTTCGAACGCCACCTGCTTGCCTGTATCGAGATAGTCAAAAACGAGACTTTCCAGAAAAGAGTCGACATCCACGCGTCGGCTCGCCTCATTTGAACCCGCCATGCTGCGCGCATAGGCCACCCCTTCCTGTACCAGATGCTGCATTTCACTTAGGTCGTTACAGAGTTTGTCCTTTTCAATCGAGTCTTCCATGAACTCGGCGCGCAGCTTCATGCGTGTGATGGGTGTCTGCAGGTCGTGGGAGATCGCGGCCAAGAGTTGCATTCGTTCTTTAACGTAAGTGGCGATCCGCTCTTGTAGGGTATTGAATGCGACAGCCGCGTAGACTACCTCGATTGGACCTTCTTCCTTTAACGGTTCGCCTTGACCGTTTGGGTCAAGTCCATCGACCGCCTGTGCAAGGCCGGTCAGTGGACGTATGACCGTGCGTATGGCGAGCCAGGTGCAGACCAGCAATAGGAACAGTTGCACCACCAGCACCACCGGTAGCCAAGGCGATAACGGCATAATCGATGGTCGGACATCAATTGTCAGCGGGCTGCCGTCCTTCAGGCGCAGATGGGCCTGATAGTGGGGGCGTACATCCGGGATATCGGTGAAGCTCAGTTGATAGTCACGCCCAAGCGTTGCTTGCATGGAGCGCACGGATACGGGAGCGGTGGCCATGTCCATTGGGGAGCCTTGCTGCCCCTCATCCAGTTCATATCGATAATTGGGGTGCTCGAACCGTGGCAGCCAAGCTTCACGTTCATTGGCCGGCAGCCTCTCCAGTACCGCGACGGTGGTGGTAAGGTCTTGTTCGAGATTGCCCAGCATTAACGTCATAGCACTCTGGTAGCGCTCGTAAAACTGCAGACCGAACGACAATCCATGAGCTACCACCAGGCTCACTAGAAAGATGAGCGACAATCGCGAGGCCAGCGTGCGTGGCCACCGCGGCATTTTCATGACTGATCTCCCAGTACTTCTACCGCATAGGTAAAGACATAGCCTTCGCTACGAACAGTTTTGATGTAGGCGGGGTCGCGTGCGTCGTCCAGCAGCCGCTGACGCAGACGACTCACGAGTAAGTCAATCGAGCGGTCGAAGGTATCGGCGTCCCGGCCCTGCGTGAGATTGAGTAGTTGATCACGGTTCAGAACGCGCTGCGGGTGGTCGAGGAAGACTCGAAGCAATCGATACTCACCACCGCTTAATGTCACGATCGTTCCTTCGCTGTCCAGTAAGTGCCGAGCCGTGGTGTCCAGCCGCCATTTACCGAACGCGAGGTGCCTGCCAGCTTCGGTGATGATCAGATTGGGTGGCAGCATGCGCGTCCGCCGGAGCACGGCGTTTATTCGCGCCAGTAACTCGCGTGCCACGAATGGTTTGACCAGGTAATCGTCGGCGCCCATCTCAAGGCCGATGATCCGATCTGTTTCGTCATTGCGTGCCGTGAGCATCAAAATCGGCGTGGCTTTATGCTTACCCACCCGCAGTTCCCGGCACAGTACCAACCCATCGTCCCCGGGCATCATGATATCCATTACGATTAAGTCCACAGGGGTGGACTCCAGAACGGTGCGCATCTGACGACCGTCTGCAACAACAGTGGTACGTAGCCCATTTTTCTGAAGATAATTTCCAACCAATTCTCTGATCTCGCGATCATCATCAACGATGAGAATGTGATCTACGTGCTCCACTTGACTCACCTTTGGCCCTTGGCATTAAGCTGTTGTTTTGTGAATTGCTTTTAAACAGTTGAAGAGGGTGTCGTCAATTATATCTAGGTGTCGGATCCCAGTTGGTAACCCTTATTCATCAATACCCCGTTTGAACAGATAGTGCATGAGAGCGGGCGTCAGGCGGAGTCATTATGGCGTTCGCGGCAGACGCCTTGTCTCCAAAATACCAGGTCTTGCGCCCGATAAGATCAAGCAACGGCTGTACCTTATTATCGTCCGCGAGCATACAAACGCAACCAGACTCTAGCATCGCCAAGACAGCTGGCGGTGTGCGGGCAGCCTCTCGTGTTTGGATCGCACGCTTTCGGAGACTCTTGGGCCCGCGACGGAAGAAGGTGGGGAGGAGGGGGTCGCAACCGTAGTGTCAGGGCTTCGTCGAAGGCTGTACTGGTAGCAGTCACCGGCCACCTCTACGCACATGCACCTATCAGAGAGCAACGGTTTGTATCGTTTTGTATCTGCAGTCGGGATAGATACAAAGTGATTCTTTCAAGTCCTTTGGCGACACATGCGAGATACCTCAGAGCGGTTAAATGACCCCCATGGAGCAGACAAAAGTCTGCGAACCATATTTGTTTGATGCCTGGAGAAATCATCTCGAATACTTGCACTTGGATTGCTGTCAAGCGCTGCGCTTTTTCGAGGAGGAAACGGTCGCTTAATTGTCGGTCACTTACTTATAGGAGATTCAAAATGCCTGCAGCTTCTTCCCGATTCACATGGCACCCATGTATGGCTTATTCCGTAAAGGTTGCCGTTTTGGGTTTGGCGATGCTCGCGGGTACCGGCGGGGTATGGGCGGCTACCTCTGCCACTGATTCATCTTCTCCCACCGCGTCCAAATCTGATGCTATCCGCCCTTATCGTATTCATGTCGACGAGGCGCAATTGACAGATTTGCGCAAACGCATTGCCGCCACCCGTTGGCCTGACAAAGAGACAGTCAACGACGTTTCGCAGGGAGTGCAGTTGGCTCAGGTTCAAGCCTTGGTCAAGTACTGGGGCAACGGCTACGACTGGCGCAAAGCCGAGGCAAAGCTCAACGCATTGCCTGAATTCATCACCACGATTGATGGTGTCGATATCCAGTTCATCCACGTGCGCTCGCGAAACTCGAACGCCATGCCGTTGCTTCTCACACACGGTTGGCCGGGGTCGCAGTTCGAGTTCCTGAAGACCATCGGGCCGCTGACCGATCCAGTGGCGTATGGCGGAAAGGTTGAAGATTCGTTCGACGTGATCATCCCCTCCATACCTGGACACGGTTTTTCTGGCAAGCCGACTGAGTTGGGTTGGGGGCCGGATCGAGTCGCGAAGGCATGGGATGTGCTGATGAAGCGTCTCGGATATACCCGATATGTTTCGCAAGGTGGAGATCACGGTTCGGTGATTTCTGACGCTTTGGGTCGCCTGAATCCAGCAGGCCTGTTGGGTATTCACCTGAACATGCCAGCCACCGTTCCGCCTGAACTGGTCAAGCCGATCAACAGTGGTGAAGCTGCGCCAGCAGGGCTTACCGAACCTGAGCGTAAGGCTTTTGATTCTTTGAGCACCTTCTTCGGGCGTAACGCGGCCTACGGGGCAATGATGGTAACGCGCCCGCAGACCATCGGTTATCTGCTGGCGGATTCGCCCACCGGCACAGCGGCCTGGATGTACGAAAAGTTTGCTGCCTGGACTGACAGCAATGGCCAGCCAGAACGCGTGCTCACCCGTGATGAGATGCTGGATGACATCAGCCTGTATTGGCTCACGAACGTCGGAGCATCGTCATCGCGTTTCTACTGGGAAAACAACAATAACAACTTCAGCGCTGAAGCGCAGAAAACAGCAAGTATCAAGGTTCCAGTTGCGATTACGGTATTCCCGCACGAGATCTATCAGGCGCCAAAAAGCTGGGCGCAAAGAGCCTACCCATCACTTTCTTACTACAGCCGAGTTGACAAGGGCGGTCACTTCGCTTCTTGGGAGCAACCGCAATTATTTAGCGAAGAGTTACGCGAGGCCTTTCGACCGCTGCGCGCCAGACTGGTCGCAACCAAATCTGCCCACTAGCGGGTACTTGATTTAGTCAACAAACAGGGCCGCGATTTGAAGGCTCGCAACGGAGAAGCACCATGGAGATGACCTTGTTCAACAACAAAAATAAATCGTGCCGCCTGCTGGCTTTTGCACCATCGCTCCTGGCAGCAGCGGTCCTCCAGTTTGGAGTCGTGGCTGCAGGTTTTTCCCAAGCCAGTGCTGCCGAAGTACCTGCGTCCACAATCGGCCCTATTACGCCGGGGGCTCATACGTCCTTAGGTAATCTCAAGCATGTGAAGGCGGGGCTGCTGGAGGTCTCTTACGCCGAACTCGGGCCGGCGGATGGCCCGGTGGTTATCTTGCTGCACGGCTGGCCCTACGATATCAACGCTTACGTCGATGTTGCTCCCGCTTTGGCCGATAAGGGATATCGAGTGTTGATCCCTTCTGCGCGTGGTTATGGTGACACTCGGTTTCTCTCAGCCAAGACCGCCCGAAATGGTCAACCTGCTGCGCTTGCTACGGACTTGATCGACTTCATGGATGCGCTGAAGATCAAGAGGGCCGTATTGGGTGGGTTTGACTGGGGTGCGCGTACAGCGGACATCGTTGCAGCACTGTGGCCGGAGAGGGTGAAAGCACTGGTAGCTGTGAGCGGTTATCTAATTGGCAGCCAAGAGGCAGGTAAAGCTCCACTGCCTCCCGCCGCCGAGTTGCAGTGGTGGTACCAGTTCTACTTCGCGACCGAGCGCGGCCGTCAGGGTTATGAGAAGAACACTCACGACTTCGCCAAGCTCATCTGGAAGCTGGCTTCGCCCAAGTGGAATTTTGATGACGCCACTTATGACCGCAGCGCGGCTTCTCTCCAAAACCCTGATCACGTAGCTGTGTCGATTTTTAACTATCGCTGGCGTTTGGGTTTGATTAAAGGGGAGCCTAAGTACGACGAGATCGAGAAAAAGTTGGCTGCGTTCCCATCGATCAGTGTCCCGACCATCACGATGGAAGGTGATGCCAATGGGGCTCCACACCCTCCAGCTGAGGCATATGCCAAGCGTTATACCGGTAAATACGAGTATCGCTTGATCGGCGGTGGCATTGGCCACAACTTGCCGCAGGAAGCGCCACAGGCATTCGCCCAAGCAGTGATCGACGTAGATCATCTCTGACGTTGCCTGAAGGAGAGCAATGATGAAACGCAATCATCTGGCAATGTTATCAGGGGCTGTCGCATCGGTTGTGCTCACTCTCACTGGAATCGCAATGGGCGACTCCGGTGGCGGCGACGCTTCACCGATCTACGGCGTGAAGATTCCTGAAGGCTATCGCAAATGGGAACTTGTCGCTCCAGCTCAGGAAGCGGCCCCCTTGAACGAACTGCGCGCCGTAGTCGGCAACGACATGGCGATCAAGGCTTACCAGGACTCAACGCTACCATTTCCCGACGGCACAGTGCTGGTGAAGCTTGCGTGGAAGCATGTCCAGTCGCCCGAATTCGAGCCAGCTTCGATACCCGGCGCTGCAACAACGGTTCAAGTGATGGTGAAGGACTCGAAGAAATACGCGGCAACCGGTGGGTGGGGGTTTGGCCGATTCATCAATGGCAGGGCCGTTGATCAGGCTCAGCATGAGACGTGTTTCGCCTGTCATCAAGCGCGTGTTCAAAACCATGATTTCGTTTTTACACGGTACGCCCCTTGACCCATTATTTTATGGAGTTCCCCATGAAAAAGATCATTGCCTCGCTAGTAGTCGTTTCCAGCTTGTTAGTCGGTACCAATGTGTTCGCGCAGACCGAGAAACCGACTGTCGTTCTTGTTCACGGTGCTTTTGCCGATGCCTCTAGCTGGAACGGGGTCGTCAAGATTCTGGAAAAAGACGGCTATACGGTGGTCGCTGCAGCCAACCCTTTACGCAGTGTGAAGAGTGACGGCGCATCCATCGCCTCATTACTCATGAGCATCAAGTCACCTGTGGTGCTAGTCGGCCACTCATACGGCGGGAACGTCATCAGTGAAGCGGCTAACGACCAGGCTAATGTAAAAGCACTCGTATATGTGAGTGCGTTTGCCCCTGATACTGGGGAAACTGTCGCAGGTCTGGCGGGAAAATTCCCAGGAAGCTCCTTGGGGCCAACCCTCGCAGCTCCTGTGCCGTTGGGTGATGGCGCAAAGGATCTGTACATCCAACAGGACAAATTTCACGACCAGTTCGCTGCTGACGTACCTGCTGCCGAAGCTGCCTTGATGGCCGCAACTCAACGCCCGGTTACCGAAGCCGCGCTTGACGAGAAATTTGGTACGCCTGCTTGGAAACACATTCCTTCCTGGTTCATCTACGGCGACAAAGACAAGAACATCCCTCCGCAAGCCATGGCGTTCATGGCTAAGCGCGCGGACTCGAAAGCAGTGGAGGTAGTCAAAGGTGCCTCTCACGTGGTGATGGTTTCAAACCCTGTACGAGTTGCTCGTTTTATTGAGAAGGCCGCGGCTGCGCAGTAATCGTGTCGAGCGTCAGCTCGTGGGCTTGACGCAAGCCACGCAAAAAATACGAAAGAACAGGCACCGAGCCAGGAAACTGCTCTGGGAGAGGAATCTAGATAAGATTTCAGGTAGCGTGCTGATGAGGAAGCAACGTTGTCCAGAGCTTGGGTTGGAGCCTTGAATTCTGTAGGGCTCACGGCCTGAGCGAAGCATATCGTACTACGCATAATGTATATTATGTTAAATAGCGTGCTATGTTCATGATGCACGTAATCTACTGATTCTACATACATGCTTCTGGCGTCATCCTGATCGGCATGTACCGCTGCTCGTACAGGCCGGTGATGCGGCGCCGTTGCTCATGCTTGTCCCGTTCATCTACGTTCAACTCAAGCTAAGTTACCGCGCTTACAGCATTGCTACGGCACATCTGCTTGCGATCCAGGCTTTTTATGGCTATGGCAAAAGCCGTGATCTTGGCCTGCCACTTCGAATCGATTCTGGCTTTACTGGACGGTTACGCCATCTGTTTCCAAAGCGGCCGTCAAACCGGCAACCTGGTCGGCCGAATCGGTACCGCTGCGACGGCACCTGATCTATCCGCGTAGCCGTGACCAGCACCTGCGGTTGCTGAAGCAGTACCTGTCTTGTTGAGCGCGATTCTGTATAGTCGAGTTGTTAGCGGCTATATGCCATAACTTCTAAACAATTGGATTATCATTTTAGCCAGTCCATTTCAGCAGGATGCTCGCCGAATGCCTCTCAAGTTTTCCCACCCCGACAAGACCGAAACCTCCCTAACCTCTGTAACATCGCCGGATGAAGTACGGGTGTTGTCGTTCAATGTGGGTCATGGTGACTGTACCCTCGTCGAGTCGGTTTCTGATGGCAGTATCCTGTTTAGATGCCTGCTTGACGCAGGAATGAAAGTGCCACCTGAGCTAATTACTTATCTGGAGGACACACCCCGTGACCGTCGAGAGCCTGACATTGATGTTTTGGTCTTAAGTCATGTCGACGCAGATCACCAAGGTGGCCTTCCCGAACTACTCGCTTCCAAAATTTCCATTGGACAATACCTCGGCCCCTGTCTGCCCACCTTTGAACGCCTCAAATGGTTGTTTGCTCCACGCGTCAGTGAAGCCGTTACTAAAGCATCCAAGATAGAACAGACGCTAAAAAATCGGGGAATCCCTATTACCTACCCGCTTGAGGGATTCAAGACTCGCTTTGCTAATGGGCGCATCACCCTTTCCATCCTTTCTCCGGCAGCAAAGCTGATGAAGAGATTGTCGCTCGCTTCAGCGAACGACGTTGCAGCGATCATGCGACGCCGCCCTCTTCCACTGCAGTGGTTGCTTGAAGCACTGGACGATCAAGATGATGACCAAGACGAAAACATGACCGACCTCTTCGATGGCCGAGTCGCATTATCACCTGAGGATTTTGAGAACTACCCCCTAACTCGAAACCTGCCTCAAAAAGACTCGGTTATGCAGACGGCACAAGCGACACAGCCAGAGCTTGAACCCGATTTTTTTGGCAACTCAATTTTAAATGACACCTCACTGGTGGTGGTTCTGGACATCGTTCTCGACGGTCACCACCGTAAAAGGTTGTTGTTTCCAGGTGACCAGGAAAACTGGACGTACATTGCCGCGCAGCACCCCGCTGGTTTGGGCATTGACGTTCTGAAGGCGCCCCATCATGGGGGGCGTGTTTATCTAAATGACGGGTGTGAAAGCTTTCACACGCTGTATGCGTGGTTGCGACCCAAGACTGTAATGGTATCTGCCAACGGGCGCCACAATTTGCCAAGAGCCGGATTTCGTGAAGCCTTGCGTGCAGTTGGCGGCGCCCTTTTGTGTCCAAACATCCGCACGTTCGAACCGCTCTCCGCCGGCGCGGTGCTTCGCCCAGATGAAAAATCATGCTTTGCAGCATTAGGATGTACCCAGTCTCTCAAGCCCTTTATAACCATGAAGCTTTCCGCAACTGTAGAGTCGGCGGATACACCGACTTGTGTGCAGGGTTCAGGACATTCAGGGCTCGCCCCTATTGTGGTGTTACGTCAGGACGTCACTGTCCCCAGCGAAGGGCTCTTGCGTTATACCTATGGTGAGCTTGAGCGTCACTCACGCTGGATTAGCAAGCAGTTGAAACAGCGTCGCAAAGCATTCTTAACCCGAGCAGGCGCATCCGAGCACAAGCACTGTTTGACCGCCGAGCAACTCACAACACCTTGGAGTTTAATCGCGACGCTAGCGAAAGCTGAAGGTCGTCATGACCTCGTTGCGGATCCTGATCCTGTACTTAAGTTTGGTCGTAGCCACCACACCTTTTGGGTTGACAAGCCAGAAAGATATCAGGTGGCCGAACGCCAACTTGCTTGCCTTCCTTCAGGTGTGGAAATAAAAGCAGCAACCAAATGGCTTAAAACGATTCCGAAAATGTTGTTGATCGTCGATACGCCTAAATATTTCAACTTGGGTGTAGATCGGCTCAGTATTCTGGGCTCGGTGGACTGGAGAGTTTTTGATCATTTGTTGGCTGCAGAATTAGCACTGCCATATGAAGTGATTGCAGAAGAGATTAGACCAAAATTGCTAACGCTTATAGAAAAGCGCTTTTCCTTTAAAATTTGCCGGTTTGGCCATCAATACAACAGGTATGACGGAAGTCAAGCCTATCTGTTTCTAGATACTGATACATCGACGGTTCCAGATCTGGAGAGCGCACAATGGAAAGACATTTGGTCGTGGCGCTCTTACGGAAAAGACTTTAAAGCACCTTGGCCTGAACTGGCCTCGCTCGCACAGAACGAGCTAATGGCCGGAAATTTCTTTAGTTCATATGAACAGATAAGTAGAGGATTATTTTTTTCTGGACCCCATGAAAACTCTAGGGATTATTATTCATTTCCTGAAAGGTTCCAGGCTGCACAATGGATGCACCTCTGAATCTTAGAAGCTCTACCATGGTTTAAGGCGGATACAACAGCATTGCATATGAAAACTCACGGTTTATCCTTCATTATTCAACAGCACAACCGCTGAGCCAAACACCAGGACCAGGTGCGAGCCGAAGCGATCCGCCAACCAGCCGCTGATGGGAATGAACACGTAATGGCCAGCCTCTAGGCGCTCATGCCGACGTTCAGGGCCACCGCCGCCGCAAAAGTGCGGCCCATGTCCGGCAACGCGGTGGCGTCGACGTTTCCATGAAGAACGTCACGGCCACCAGCAAGGCAATCAAGGTTGAATGGCGTTGCCGACATCATTTAAAGCTGCCCCACCTCCTCGAGGAAATGTCGCTCCATACGGGCAGTGTCAGGCCTGATGCCGGTAAACAGCTCAAAGCATTTCACTGCCTGGAACACATTCATCGTTCCCCCGCCCAATGTGCGGCAACCCAAAGCTCGTGCGCTGCGCAACAATTGGGTCTCGATGGGGAAATACACCACATCGGCCACCCATAGATCGGCACGCAATAGTTCTACTGGAACGGGCATACCCGGAAGCTTTGCCATGCCCATTGGGGTGGTGTTGACCAAGCCGTCTGCACGACTCAAGGCGCCCTCCAGATCATCTCCCAACACTGCGCGACCGCTACCGAAACGTGCGTTGAGATTGTTGACCAGCGCCAGCCCCCGCTCTGCCTCGATATCAAAAATGCTCAATTGCTGCACGCCCTGTTGCAGCAAGGCATAGGCCACCGCCGAGCCAGCGCCGCCGGCGCCCATCTGTACCACCCGCTCGCGCCGGGCATCTGAGAGGCCTCGCTTGAAACCTTCGGCGAAGCCCAGGCAATCAGTGTTGTAGCCAATGGTTCGCCCGTCTTTGATCACCACTGTATTTACCGCGCCGATGCTGCGTGCTTCATCCGATAACTCGTCGAGCAACGGCAACACACTCTGCTTGCAAGGAAACGTAATGTTCAGACCGTTGTAGCCCATTTGCCTGGCGGAATTCATCAACGCGGGCAACGCATTGGCGTCAAGGCCGAGCAGGTCCAGATCAATCAATTTGTACAGGTAAACCAGGTTCTGTTCCGAACCCTCCCGCATGTGCAGAGCCGGACTCATGGATGACTGGAGCCCTGCGCCGATCAGGCCGATCAACACGTTCGGCGCGACAGGGTGTTGAACTGACGAGGAAGTGGTCATTGTTATTGTCCTTGCGAATCAGCTGTGGTGGAGGAGCACGCGTTTTTCCAGTCGTTCAAAGCAGCGTTGAGTACATAAGCGTTGGCCATGTCGGTTCCGGTATAGCCGCCTTGACGCTCGATCAGTTCGAAGCACAGACCGCTGGCAAAAGGTGTCAGGCATGCGTGGCGGTATTCGCCTTGGGGCTGGCGGTCATACAGCATGTTCAATCGGCGCAGTTCATCCACTTCTCCCTGCTCCAAGGGAAAGCGCGCGGCCAGGTCGTCGTAGTAATTGGCCGGCACCGGCAGCGTTTCGATGCCTTTCGCCAACAACTCATGCAGGCAAGCCGCCAGATCCGGGACGGCAAATACCAACCGGCTGATGCGCTGTTCTGCACTGGCTTGAGCGGCCAGGGTCCGTTCATGGGTTGAGGTTTCCAACTCGATGGTCAGGTCGTTGCCTTGCAGCAGACGTCCGCGCACCACGCCATAAGGATCGTGTTTGAGCAGTGACGACACGGGCATGAGTCCCAGAGTCAGGTGATAGAACGTGGCCCAACTGTCTAGCGTACCCAAGGGCACAGCGCGGATGATGCGGTCCAATCGAGTGCAGCGGATCGCAGGTGAGCCCTGCTTGTCCTGAGACATGAAGCGCAAAACGCTGCCATCGGGCGCTGTGGTTCCAGCGTGCTCGCCATTTCCTCCAGCCAAATAGCCAAAGGCTTCACTTCGTTGCTGTGCTGTCTGGGGGTTAGTGACGCTCACCCCAATCTCTTTGACATTGACGCCCGGGGTCATGCTCGGGAGCAACTTGACGGTCAGTGGCGCATCGACCGACGTCAGCCCCAGTACGCTCAGTTGTTTGTCCAGCAGGTTCCGGCTCGCTGCGTCAGTGGTCAGCTCCAAATAGCTGCAGCGGGCAGACGGCGAAACCGCTGGAGGGACCGACAGGTGCTGCCCGGCTTTGCCCCCTGCGCGCCGAGCCAATTGATCTTCCAGCCAGATCAACGAGGCACGACCGGCATTGGCCGTCAGTTGCGCCGGCGCTGCGCGGTACTCGTCGCTGAAAATCTCCAATGACAACGCCCCGTCAAAACCGGTTTGCAATACGGCGTCGACGAAACCCACCATGTCGAACTGGCCCAGCCCCGGAAAACTACGCAGGGGGCGCGTGTGCAGCGGAGGTTGAGTGGTATCCCAAGGAGCATCGGACAGTTGCAGGAAGAATATCTTTTCTCCCGGCAGATCCTTGATCGTACTGAAATCGTCCCGCAGCGCCAGTGTGTGATAGCTGTCCAACACCAGCCCGAGGCTTCGATGATCGGCCCGCACAACTGCGGCATAGGCCTGTGCGAAACGGTTGGTATGGGTGCCCCAGGACAAGGCTTCAAACCCCACCCGCAGGTTGCGTTTGGCCGCGCGGTTCGCCAGCTCCTCGAGCTGGCCTGCTATCAGATCCGGATCGCCCAGTGCCGTCGCCTGGGCGTTGGAGCAGACCAGCAGCAACCCGATCCCCAGCTCTTGCATGAGATCGAACTTGCGTTCGGCGCGCTGCAGGTTGCGCTGGAACTGCGCCGGATCTACTCCCTCGAAATCACGCAATGGCTGATAGATGTCCAGGCCCAGACCAAGGTCTGCGGCCATGTGACGTATTTCCCGGGGAGTCAGGCGGCAGGCCAGCAGATCGTTTTCGAAAATCTCGACCGCATCGAAGCCCGCCTGAGCCGCAGCAGCAAGCTTCTCCGGCAAGGCGCCCGACAAGGCCATGGTCGCGATGGAGTGGCGCATGAGTTACTCCTTTTGCAGGCAGCCGGGTACCGAGCCCACTATCTGCCATAGGGGATTATTGTTGTTGTGATGTGCACGCCAGGGCCTGGAAAGGTGCCGGCGTCAGCCGTCAATCAAACATCGGAGCCGGTTTCTTGTCGGCGAAGACTGATACAGATGTTGTGCGTGGTGCGTTGGATATGCTGAGCCAGCAGCGCGCAGGCCAAATCGGCATTGCGCTCCAGGGTGGCCGCGACAATCGCGCCATGCTCGGAATTAACGTCCCGGTCAAACGGGTTCTTCGCCAGGTACAGTCGGCGGTAGCGGTCATTCAAGTCATGCAGGGTATTGCAATGATTGAGCAATAGCGGCATGTCGCAGGCTTCCAGCAACTTCAAGTGAAAGTCACGGTGAGCCTGTTCCCATTGCTCCTGCTGCGTCGCGTCCATGTTGTCTGTCCGCTTGATGCTGCGAAGCTTTTCCTCGGCGGCGCGGACCGAATCGGCCCAGGCCTGATCACCTTTGGTGATGGATTCGCGCAGCGCCAGGCCCTCGGAGTGAACCCGCAACTTGGCGATCTCCTGAAGGTTTTTCTCGGACACAGGAATAACGCGGTAGCCCCTTTTGTCCTCGATTAACACCAGACCTTCGGCGCCAAGCCGGGAAAGCGCCTCACGCAGTGGACTGCGGCTGATGGTCAGACCCAGCTTTTCGCGCAAGGCTTCCAGACGCAACTTGCTGCCCGGTGCCAACTCGCCGGTCATGATCGCCATACGCAGGCGCTTCACCAGGGAGGTGGCATGGGTAGTCGTGCTGTCTTCCTGCGCGGCCAGGTTCTCTTCCATCAACATCTCGTTCACTGCAAAGGCCTCTGACCTGATCACTCGAGAGACGGCAAATACTACCGTCTCGACACGCCCTATCATCCGCGATCTCCGGCAACCTGTCAGCTACACGCCGACAAGCCAATGGACATCACTCGATCAATGCTGCCATCGCCGCAGCCTTGGCCGCCGGTGTCGGCTCTGGCACCTGAACATCCGGGGTCGCGTACTTGTGGAAACTCTCCGGTACACCCAGCCCCCACGCGGTGGAGCGGCCTTTGACTTCTGTCCCCCACTGCACAGGCTCCCAATCCGGAACGAAGATATGAATACCGCCGGAGAACACCTCGATGCGGTTACCGCCTGGTTCATACACGTACAGAAAGAAACCCTGGGTGCGCGAATGCTTGGCTGGACCGAACTCGATGGGCACATCGTTTTCCATGAAGATATCCGCAGCGCGCAACACGTCTTCGCGGTTTTCCACGGCATAGGCCAGGTGATGCAGTCGACCGCTGGCTGTCGGGCTTGGCTCCTTGGTGATCGCCAGATCATGGGCCTTGTTCATCAGGCTCATCCAGGCGCCAACCTCTTCGCCCTGCCCGCCCGGGATCAGATGCTCGCGCAGTTTGAAGCCCATGGTCTGATCGGCGAATTCACGGGTCTTGACCACGTCCTGGGTCAGGATATTGATATGGTCGATGCGCGCCGCCGCGACGCCACGGCCGCTGAATTTTTGCGGCTGGTTGGGCAGGTACGGCTTCTTGTCCGCCGTCGGCACATATTTTTCGGCCTCGTAGTAGACCTCCATACGGTGCCCGCTCGGTGCAATGAAGCTGTAGGCCGCGCCGTGGCCGACATCGCCGTCAATCCAGCGGCCTTCAACACCATAGGCCTTGAGTGCGGCAACTCGACGCTCCAGAGCCTGAGGACTCATGACTCGCCAGCCAATGTGGGCGGCGCCTGCCTGCTTGGCAGCGGTCAGTTTCAATGAACTCAGGTCGTGGTCGCCCCAGGCGCGCAGGTAAGCCGAGTCGCCCTGGGTGGTCACCAGATCCAGGCCGTAGACTTCGGTGAAGAAGCGCACACTGGCGTCCAGGTCAGGAGTGTTGAGTTCCACATGACCGAGGTTCGACACGTCATACAGAGGTTCAGGATGAAACTTGCTGGTTTTGTTCATGGTTTCAGCTCTTCTTTTTATTGTTCAAGGTTCAACGACGAAGCAGGTCCAGAGCCACGTCGACGATCATGTCTTCCTGCCCCCCGACCATACGGCGTTTGCCCAATTCAACGAGGATGTCGACGGTCTTCAACCCGTACTTGGCTGCGGCGATTTCAGCGTGACGCAGAAAGCTCGAATAGACGCCTGCATAACCCAGCGCCAGGCTTTCGCGATCAACCCGCACCGGGCGATCCTGCAAGGGGCGGACAATGTCATCGGCAGCGTCCATCAGGGTGTAAAGGTCGGTGCCGTGGTTCCAGCCGAGACGTTCTGCCGAGGCGATAAACACTTCCAGTGGTGCGTTACCCGCACCGGCGCCCATGCCGGCAAGGCTGGCATCAATGCGATCGCAGCCTTCTTCCACTGCCGTGATCGAATTGGCTACACCCAGTGACAGGTTGTGATGGGCGTGCATACCCGTTTCGGTTTCAGGCTTGAGCACCGCCTTAAAGGCGCGAAAGCGCTCGCGAATATCCTGCATGTTCATCGCGCCGCCGGAGTCGGCCATGTACACGCAGGTCGCGCCGTAGCTCTCCATCAATTGGGCCTGTCTGGCCAGTTCTTGCGGGGCGAGCATGTGGCTCATCATCAGAAAACCGACGGTGTCCATGCCCAGCTCACGAGCGTATTCGATGTGCTGGCGCGACACGTCCGCTTCGGTGCAGTGAGTGGCGATGCGCACCACGCGAGCACCGGCATTGTAGGCAGCCTTGAGGTCATGCACTGTACCGATACCAGGTAGCAGCAAGGTGGTGATTTTGGCGTGGCTGATCACGTCCGCCACCGCTTCGATATACTCCAGGTCCGAATGGGCCGCGAAGCCATAGTTGAAGCTCGAACCTTGCAGGCCGTCGCCATGGGCCACTTCGATGGAATCGACTTTCGCCTTGTCCAGTGCTCGGGCGATGTCCTGGACATTCCTGATCGAGTACTGATGACGGATGGCATGGCTTCCGTCACGCAGGGTCACGTCGGAGATATACAGCTTTTTCTTGGTGTCCATAGTTTCAGGCCTCGACCGAGTTCAAGCGAGTGGCGGCTATACGTTCGGCACATGCCATTGCCGCCGAGGTCATGATGTCCAGGTTGCCGGCGTAGGCTGGCAGGTAGTGCGCCGCGCCTTCGACTTCGAGGAACACCGAGGTCTTCAGTCCACTCAGGTAGCCCAGCCCTGGCACATTGACCGGCGCTTCAGGTGGGATCACCTCGAACTGCACGCTTTGCTTGAGGCGGTAGCCGGGTACGTAGCTCTGCACGCTCGACACCATGTCGAGAATCGAGCGCTCGATTTCATCCTGGTCAGCCAGTTCGGACAGTACGAACACGGTGTCGCGCATGATCAGTGGCGGCTCGGCCGGATTGAGCACGATGATCGCTTTGCCACGAGCCGCACCACCGAGTTTCTCGATGGCCGCAGAGGTCGTCTCGGTGAATTCGTCGATGTTGGCTCGGGTGCCAGGACCTGCCGATTTACTGGAAATCGACGCGACGATTTCTCCATAGTGAACCTTGGCCACCCGTGACACGGCAGCGACGATCGGAATTGTGGCCTGGCCGCCGCAGGTGACCATGTTCAGGTTACTGGCATCGAGCTCGGCATCAAGATTGATCGCAGGGATCACATACGGACCGATGGCCGCCGGGGTCAGGTCGATGACCTTGATGTCATGGGGCTGAAGCAAGGCATTATGGTGGGCGTGGGCGCCGGCGGAAGTGGCGTCGAACACGATCTTGATGTCCTTGAAACCTTCCATCGCCAACAGGCCTTCAATGCCACCGGCAGTGGTGGCGACCCCCATGCGCTCGGCGCGAGCCAGGCCGTCGGAGGCCGGATCGATACCGACCATGGCGCCCATTGCCAGGTGCTTGCCGTGACGCAGGATCTTGATCATCAAATCGGTACCGATGTTGCCGGAACCGATGATGGCGACTTTTACAGGCTTGCTCATCTTGTTGTCCTTCTTGTGCTGTGCGTGGCCAGGGTGGGATCGATTGGCTAAACAGCCTTACTGCGTCGCTCACGGATGGTTTCGCCGCCAGCCGCCCACAGGTTGTCCGGATACTCCTGGACCAGGACGCGAATGCTTTCCAGCGGAGCGTCCAGACTTTCGGCAATGGCCCTGGACACGCTGACGATCAACGCCTGCTTCTTCTCGTCACTACGGCCTTCGATGATGTTGATGATTGCGATAGGCATGGATTCAGTCCTGAACGTGAAAGCCGATGCTGCCAAGGTGCTGCACGTCGAGGCGCACATAGGTACCTGGTACCAGCCACTCGGCCGGGGTTGCGGCACCGGCCATGACTATGGCTCCGGCCTGCAGGGGCTCGCCCGCCTGAGCGGCCAAACGCGCCGCGGCGACCAGGGCACGCAGCGGGTTGCCCAGGATCGCAGCGCTGGAGCCCATGTGTTGAGCCTTGCCGTCGAAGCTCATGACCATGCCCAGATTGCCAATGTCGCTATTCGGCGCATTCCAGGCACCGATGACGAACCCCGAGGAAGAGGCGTTATCGGCGATCACATCCGGCAGGGAAAACTTGAAGTTCTGGTAGCGCGAATCGATGATTTCCAGCGCTGGAGCGATGGCTTCTACCGCCGCCAACGCTTCACTGGCCGTGACATCGCCTGCTAGTGGACGCTTGAGCAGGAAAGCGATCTCAGGCTCGACGCGCGGATGCACGTAACTGGAAAGCTTGATGGTGCTGCCCTCCTCCACACGCATGCCGCTGGTCAAGCGACCCCAGATCAGATCGTCGATGCCCATCTGCAACATCTTTGCGCGGCTGGTGAATCCCATCTTCATGCCGACTTGGCGTTCACCTCGACCCAGACGACGAGCCATGGAGGCGGCCTGAATGCGGTAGGCATCGTCCAGGCTCATGTTCGATTCCGGGTCGATCTGATTGATGGCGATGGCGGTACGGGCCGCTTCGTCCAGACGGGCAGCGTATTCTGCGATCATGCTCATGCTTGCACCTTCTTGCTGTCTGCTTCGACCAACTGTTGTGGGGCGGCCCCGGCATCACCGAAGACAGCGACAACCGAACCAAGACCAGCGATACGCGCCTCGACCACATCACCGGGACGCACTTCGACCATCGGCCCCAATGCCCCGGAAAGCACCAGGTCTCCGGCGCGCAGCGGTTGTCCGACTTCGACCATTTTGCGGGCCAGCCAGACCACGGCATTCAGGGGGTTACCCAGGCATGCCTGGCCGACGCCCACCGACACCGGCTCACCTCTACGTTCCATGACCATCCCGCACAGGCTAAGGTCCAGATCCTTGATGTCACGCGGTGAGCTGCCCAGAACATAGGCGCCGGAAGACGCGTTGTCGGCGATGGTGTCAACGATACGGATGTTCCAGTTGGCAATCCGGCTGCCGACGATTTCTATCGCTGGCAAGGCGTAGTCAATGGCATTGAGTACGTCGACCAGGCCCGGATTGGGCAGGTCCAGATCACTTTTGAGAACGAACGCGATCTCCGCCTCGACCTTGGGTTGATGCAGCGACTGCCAGGCAATGACTTCGCCGCTGCCGTAACCCATGTCATCGAACAGCGCGCCGAAATCCGGCTGGTCGACGCCCAGCTGTTTTTGCACGGCTTTGGACGTGAGGCCGATCTTGCGACCCACGATGCGTCGACCTTTGGCTATTTGGCGTTCGGTGTTGATCTGCTGAATCGCGTAAGCGTCATCAATGCCGAATGAAGGCTGGACCTCGCGCAGAGGCGCAATCCATTCATGGCTCCGGGCAGCCTGGTCCAGCCAGTCAGCTGCGCACTGCAAACCTGTATCGTTCATCACGGTGCTCCTCAGGTTGGGTAGACGGCTGGCTCTTCACGAGTCGCGACCCGTGCCAACAAATCGGCCCCCCGGTTTGCCGCCGGCAGCCCCCGAAACAGGAAACACAGGCTGATAGTTGCCTGCAGCTCTTCCCAGCTGGCGCCACAACGGCGAGCGGCCAGGCAGTGAGTTTCGGCTGCGTCGTTGCCATCCATCAGCAGCATGCCGAAGAGGATGATCTGCACCATCTTCGGATCCAGGTGCGGGGTATCCATGACGTGGCTGCGCATGGCTTCTTGCATCTGGACCAGTTCCGGGTCGAGCACGCCGGTAATACCGAAACGCGACTGGATGCGGGGCGGGACGTAGCCCAGCAGATCGCGGTAAGCGCCCCCGTAGGTTTCCAGGGTATTTTCCTGAGTGGCGCTATCCAGCTTGGCAGACTGGGAAATAGCGTCGAGATTGACCCTCGTTGCTGACATTGCGATCTCCTTGGATTTCTATTTTGCATGCAAAATGTAAGTTGAGCCAAAAAGTAGTCGTCCTTGAAATCCAAGTCAAGGGATAAAAAATCGCAGGAGAGATAAATGAATTAGCCAAAAATCAGCTTAAATGCATGTAAATTGGCACAATTAAATGATTAATTTCACGAAATACTCATTTTTTGCATGCAAAAATAAAAATCTATGCTTGACACCATTGTCTACATCTCACTAGCCTGAGTACTCATCAACTGCATACAAAATCTCACAGCGCAGCTTGAGCATCATCACAAAGCCCCGACAACAACAATAAGGGTACTCAAACATGTCCTATAAAACTGGAGGCACCGCATCCGCGGCTCCGCTGGCCTATGCCCCCGTGACAAGCGTCAAGCGCACCCGCGCTCGCTTCGTCATCCTTGCCCTGCTCGCCATCGGCACCATGATCAATTACCTGGATCGGACGATCCTCGGTATCGCTGCGCCTGAACTCACCAAAGACCTGGGCATCACCGCAGTGACCATGGGCTTTGTGTTCTCGGCCTTCGCCTGGACGTACGCCGCGGCGCAGATTCCTGGTGGGCTGTTCCTGGATCGTTTCGGCAGTAAGGTCACCTACTTTCTGGCGCTTACCTTCTGGTCGGCATTTACCCTGCTGCAGGGCTTCACCGTCGGCATCAAGACGCTGCTGCTGTGTCGTTTCGGGCTGGGGATCAGCGAAGCGCCGTGCTTCCCGACCAACAGTCGGGTGGTGGGTACCTGGTTTCCGCAACAGGAGCGTGCCCGGGCTACGGCCATCTATACCGTCGGCGAATACCTGGGGCTGGCCTGTTTTGCTCCGGTCTTGTTCTGGATCATGGGCGCTTACGGCTGGCGAGCGATCTTCGTCATCGTCGGTGTGATTGGCATCCTCTTCGGACTGGTCTGGTGGCGTATGTATCGCGAACCCCACGAGTCCACCAGCGTCAATCAGGCTGAACTGGATCACATCGCTGCCGGCGGCGGCCTGGCGAAAGCCGACGAACAGTCGACACCGTTCTCTTGGTCAAATGTGCGTCAATTGCTGTCGCGCCGTCAGATCATCGGTGCGTCCATAGGGCAGTTCGCCGGCAACACTGTCCTGGTGTTCTTCCTCACCTGGTTCCCGACCTATCTGGCCACGGAACGCCACATGGGCTGGATCAAGGTCGGTTTCTTTTCGATCATGCCATTTCTGGCGGCCGCCGCTGGCGTGATGTTCGGTGGCTGGGTGTCCGACCAACTGCTCAAGCGCACCGGCTCGGCCAACATCGCCCGCAAGCTGCCGATCATCGCCGGGCTATTGATGTCCAGCACCATCATCGGCGCCAACTACGTGGAATCCGATGTGCTGGTCATCTCGATCCTGTCCTTTGCCTTTTTCGGTCAAGGCATGGTGGGTCTTGGCTGGACGCTGATCTCTGATGTCGCGCCGAAAAAACTCATGGGCCTGACCGGTGGCCTGTTCAACTTCTGCGCCAATCTTTCCGGAATCACTACGCCGCTGGTTATCGGCTTCATCATCGCAGGCACCGGTTCGTTCTATTACGCGCTGATCTACGTCGGTGCCGCTGCGCTCCTGGGTGTAATCGCCTATGCCTTGATTGTCGGCGATGTACACCGCATCGAGCTCAAGGACTGATCCACCTCACGTTCATTCTCAATTCATCGCGCTCACAGTCCGATCATGACCAAGGCTCGTGAATTGATCGACGCGGGAAAATTGGGCCGTATTGTCGCCGTGACCGAGTGATCGAGCTGGCCCAATAACTGAATTTAAGGAACGCCCCCCATGAACATCCTCATGCTGCATGGCATCAACCACAACATGTTCGGCAAGCGTGATGCGGCTCAATACGGAACGGTAACCCTGGCCGAAATTGACGCCAGTCTGCGCGCCCTTGGCGAAGAACTCGGCGTCCAGGTCGAGAGTTTTCAGACCAACAATGAAGGTGAAATGTGCGAGCGCATCCACCAGGGCTACTTCGATAACGTAGACGCCGTGCTGATCAACGCCGGTGCCTGGACTCACTACAGCTACGGCATCCGCGATGCCCTGGCGATTCTGACGGTACCGGTAGTGGAGCTGCACATGTCCAACATCCACGCTCGCGAAGCGTTCCGCCATCAGTCGGTGTTTGCCGACATTGTCAAAGGCCAGATCTGCGGCTTCGGAGTGGACAGTTATTTGCTGGGGCTACGTGCAGCCGTATCAGCGGCACGCAGCCTGAGGTGATGACAGGAAACAACTGGCTCTAGCCTGAAACGCCATCCCCACCTGCCAGTCGGTGGGTGGTCGATCCAAACCGAATTCATGACGGATAGCCTCTATGCCGGGACACCGGCAACCTGGCCCCGCCGTTAGGCTCGTGGGGCTGAGTCCTACTCAATTTGCCTACCGGTTGAGGACGCATTAGCGGTAAGCTCCTGAAATTGCAAATAGTGCTTTAAAGGTTTTACCCATTTAAGTATTTTGCAGGGGTATCGGGGCGACGCACGCCCTTCTTTTTACTCGTGAAAAAGGATCTCCTGTGAGCGGACTGCGTGAACGTCAGAAAGCCGAACGGCGTCAAGCGATCAGCAAGGCTGCGGTCGAGCTGTTTGAGCGCCAGGGTTTCCAGAACACCACCATCGAACAGATCGCCAGCCAGGCCGGCGTGTCGCCACCGACGGTGTTCAAGTACTTCGGCAACAAGCAGGAAATCATCCTGGAAATCCTGCACCACGCCGATCAACGCGCGATCACCGACGCCCGCAGCCGGATCCACGAAATAGACGACCCGGTTGAGGCGCTCTGCCACCTCGAACGTCTTCTTACCGGCTATGCATTAGAAGTCATGCACCCCAGCCTGTGGCGTGAACTGCTGCCGCTTATCCTGTTCGGCGGCAATAATGAACTGCCTGCTGGCTATCGCGCCATGAACGATGCGCTCAGGGCCGAAATCAGCGAGCTGCTGCGGGAATTGCAACGGGCCGGCAAGCTGCGCCCACAACTCGATGTGGAATTGGCCGCGTTCCTGTTGAACGACTATTCGCACCTGCAGCTGTTCAGGCTGGTGAACCAGGAACACCCAGATATCGACGCGCACTCCACTCAGGTCAGGCGTATCACCGAGCTGCTGTTCTACGGCATGCAGGCCTGACAGCTTGCAAGGTCGGGCGCAAAAGAAAACAATCTTCTCCGCCCGCCAGGACCTGGCCTCTGATACCGACGCCATCGAAATCCCCGCCCACAATCGGGTAGTTGCAACGCAGGCCTTCAACGCTGGCGCCCAGCATCAAACCTGGCCCTATCGCGACGCGAAGGATCAGCCCCCACTGCAAGTCGGGGACAATACCCATCCGTTCAGTCATGGCAAACTCCAAGCCCGGCGCGCATGCACCGGGCCCTACTGATCAACGGTTGCTCTTGATGGCCGTCCAGGTACGGGTCCGGATACGCTCCGCAGCGGCCGGGACCGGCTCCAGGGCGAACAGGGTCTTGCGCGCTTCGTCCGGCACATACATGTTGGGGTTGTTGCGGATACTGGCGTCCACCAGCGCGGTGGCGTCCTTGTTCGGATTGGGATAGCCGATTTTGTTGCTGATGCGGGCAATCACGTCCGGGCGCAGGATGTAATTGATGAACGCATGGGCCTCGGCATTATCAGGCGCATTGGCTGGGATCATCATCACGTCCGCCCACATCGGTGCGCCTTCCTTGGGCAGTGCCATCTCGACTTTGACGCCCTTGCCAGCGGCATCTGCCAGTCGCGTGGCCAGTGCGACACCACCGGACCAGCCCACGCCCAGGCAGATATCACCGTTGGCCAGGTCCATGCCGTAGCGCGACGAGTTGAAGTAGGTGATGTAAGGGCGAATCTTCATCATCAAGGCCTGGGCCTGCGCATAGTCCTCGCGCTTCTGGCTATTGGGGTCAAGACCCTTGTAGTGCAAGGCAATCGGCAAGATCTCGTTGCCGGCGTCGAGGAAGCCGACGCCGCAGCTGGCAAGCTTGGCGAGGTTTTCTTCTTTGAAGATGATGTCCCAGCTGTTCATCTGCACATCAGGGCCCAGGGCTTTGCGCACCTTGTCGACGTTGTAGCCGATCAGCGTGGTGCCCCACAGGTAAGGCGCGGCGTAGCGGTTGCCGGTGTCACCCACGGCTTCCAGGGATTGCATGAACTGCGGGTCCAGGTGCTGCCAGTTCGGCAACTGTTTACGGTCCAGCGGCTGCACGGCGCCGGCCGTAATCAAGTGCCCCAGGTTGGCGCTGCCGGGGAACACCACGTCATACCCGGAGTTGCCCGTCAGCAGCTTGGACTCCATGGTTTCGGCGCTGTCGAACACATCATAAATCGGACGAATGCCGGTTTCTTCCTGGAAACTCTTGAGCACCTCGGGTGGCAGGTATTCGATCCAGTTGTAGATGCGTACGGTGTGCTCTTCAGCCAGGCAAAAACCACTGATGAGCAACGATGCGAGACTACCCAGTAAGGTGTTACGCAAAAATCTGTTCATGATCAACACACTCCAGCGCGGCCGCGATGGCTCGCAGCACTTAATAGCGATAGGTGAAATACAGTTCCAGCGCACTGAACTTCTGGTCATTGCCGAAAACCTGTTTGGCGGCGGCCAGTGGCTTGACCCAGTTATAGGACAGCGACGTGTAGAACGACGGCGTGGGTGTCCAGTCGAGGAAAACCACACTTTCGTCAGCAAAACGCCGATCGCTGACCGGTGCGCCCATGTAGTTTTTTTCGTCCAACCAGAACTGGTAGTGAATCGCGCCGAGGGTCAGGGTTTCGTTGAGGTGGGTCTTGAGGGAGAACTGCTGGACGTTTTCGTTGCTGTTGAACAGCAGGTAGTTGCCGACCACGTCGCCGACCAGCCATGTGCTCCAGTCGACGAAGCCTTTACTCAGGGGGTCCCAGGCTTTCTGGCGGTTATCGGTGAGGTTGCTATCACCGGAAAAACTCGCGTAGCGGTAGCCGAGGACCGGCGTCAGCGGCACGCTGCCGAACGCATAGTCGGCCTGGGCGTACCAGGCGTTGGCATCGTAGTCGACGCCCTCGCCGCTGCCGCGCTCCAGCGCGTATTCGCCATTCAGCGTCAGCGCTTCCAAACCGGGAACCTTGGCGTTCAGCGCCCGCAGGTTGTACACCAGCATCCCGTCGCGGCGGCGCGGGAGCGTGCTGCCTCTTGGGCCAAGTGCGTTGACTTTCATGGCCATCGCCCCCAACGTCACCTGGTCATCGAGGTTGTAATCCAGGTTGACGCCGGTCATGCGGAAATCGCCCAAGTCATCATCGGTGCGCAAGGTGAAGGCCTGAGACTTCAGCGCGCCATGATTCCAGGCCAGGATCGCCGAATCCTTGAAGGCAGTTCGCGGGCCGAGCCAGTAAGCCCCATCCTTGTGCTGGTCAAGGTTACCGTCCATGACGATGAACCCCGTACCGATCATGTAGTTCTGGCGGCCGGCGGTGAATTTCCATTCGCCGGCGCGAAAACCGCCGTAGAGTTCTTCGGTTGCGACCTTGCCGTCGGAGCTGCGAGTGAAGCCACCCGCATCGCCATCGCCGAACGTGCTCGCAGCCACCAGGGAGCCGCCCGCCAGCAGGCTGAAATCCGGTTGCAGCGCGTACTCAAGTTTGACTCCCGGCTTCAGGTAGACCTCTTGCCAGTTGATCCTGACGCCGCCGTTTTTACCGCTGCGTGCATCAACCTGGCCGCTGCCGAAGTTGACGCCACGGGTAAACAGCGTCGCCCCGCCCACCGTGAGATTGACTTCACCCTTGAGGTTGCCGTCCTCAAAGGTGTAGCCCGCCAGCGCCACGGGGGTGGTCAAGGGTAAGCCGAGCGCTAACAGCGCTCGGGGAAAACGCTTGCTGAAAACCATACGAAGCTCCTGTGAAATTATTGTTGTTACAGGGCAGTGAATGGCGACGCAGGGCGCCGCCAACACCTGGGCAAGCCAGGTGAATAGAACGCATGACTCTTGTTGTTGGGCGTGACTCAGTCACTCAGGTGCGCGGCGATCGCGCGCAGCATGCGCACGCTATCGTTATCGAACGGGCTGACCGCATCGGTGAGTGATGATTGCTTGACGATCACCACGTCGGACGGTTTGTCGATGAACAGGTACTGGCCGTGAATCCCTCCGGCCATCAGGGCTTGGCTGTGGTCGTTGAACACGTACCACTGGCTGCAATAGGACGCCCCCGGTGTCCAGCTGGAGAACTCCGCGTTTTGCGCGTAGACAGCCGGGTCTGAACCTGCGGCGATACGGGCCACGGTATCGGGAGACAGCAACTCGACCCCGTCGTGGCAACCGTCATTTGCCAGTAGGTGACCGAAACGTGCCATGTCTCTCAAGGTGGCACTGAAACCTGCCCCGGCAACGTTACGACCCCAAGGATCGGCCATGAAATAGCCGTCGCGGTCACAACCCAAGCGACCCCAGATCGCCTCGAGCATTTGGCTGCACGCCTTACCCGAGGCGCGCTCCATGACCCACGCCAATGCTTCGGTGGTGGCTGTCACATAATGGAAAAAACCACCGTGGCGGCCGCGCTTCTTGAGAGACGGCAAGTATTGGTACAACGAATCGAACTGGGCGTATTGCGCCGGGGCAGGTTGAAAGCCACAGGCATAACCATACTGCGAGCTTTCTGAATTGGGATCGTCATACACCTCGCTGTAGTCGATACCCACCGCCATGTCGAACAACTGGCGCACGGTGGCATCGCCAAACGCACTGCCCGCCAGTTCTGCAACGTAGTACGCAGCTGGCAGTTCGGGCTTGAGCACGCCATTGGAAACCAGTTGTTCGCCCAATGTACCGATCAACGACTTGGTCACCGAAAACATGATGTGCCGGTCGCTGGCGAGTTGGCCATTGAAGTAGCGTTCGAATAACACCGTGTCGCCCTGCATCACCAGGAAGGCGTCGGTCTGGCTGGCGACAAGGTGCTCGATAACGCTGATGCTCAGCCCACATTCGCTGTCGAAAAACAGCTGATCCAGCGCTGTGGGCGCCTCCTTGAGCGGACAGGCAGGTCCTGGAGCCGCCGCCACATCAATACTGGGGCGCAAGCGAGCGAGGTGACGGAAGCCCCACTGATTGAAGGGCGCACGCATCCAGTTGTGCCACGTGACCCGATGTTTCAGCTCGGCGGGGAACCCCTGCATCAGCACAGGTGCCACTCCGGTGGAGATTGACGATTCGTTGGCCTCGACGTATAGCGTCGCGAGTGAGGACGGGGTTTTATGGCTCATCGGGATAACCCTGGAAATGACTCTGCATGCGAGCAGATGCCCAGAAATAATTATCCGATAATATATTTTAGTCAATAAAGTATTTTACTTTATTTTTGATTCATCCTGACTGGGTTGTCCGGTTGAGCAGACCAGCCCTCCTCGCTTGATATTTTTCCTTACCTCAACTGGTTTCCCGGAACAACCGTGGGGTCATGCCAAACGAGGCCTTGAACGCTCGACTGAAATGAGAGCTGCTGACAAAACCCCATGACAAGGCCACATCAGTAATCGACTGATCAGACAGATCAGGATTGCGAAGATCCTCTGCGCAGCGTGTGAGCCTTCGTTGCCAGATGTATTCGCTCAGACTGCAGCCCAGCTCATCTTCAAAAAGGCGATGGAGCGTGCGTATTGAGCACCCTTCAAATGTGGCTATTTGCTCAAGAGTCAATTCTGGCTCAGCCAGACGGTCTTCGATGAAGCTTTTGATCCGATGCTTCTTGAAGTATCGAAAATCGTGTTCGAGTTTCGGGGCTGCGACGCTTTTTTCTATCAGGTTTTCGACCAGCGCCGTAATACTTTGCCCGATAGAGTGAGACGAGCGGGCGTTAAGTAATGGGTAATGGCTATAAGCATCGGTGATCAGATGGTGTAACATTTTTCCAAGACCTGCCCGATTATTCAGGTGAAGGTCGGACGGCATGGCAACATCCCCTGTCAGGCCATTACACAATAACATCAGATATTCACAGCCATTGGGACTGGTAACCTCAAACGGCTTGCCGCTGTCAATCAGCATGAGTTCATCGGCAGACACGCTATGGCTGCGAGTTCCCTGGCTGAAATGGCTGATGCCGCGCATTTGAAGAATCAATAGCCACGGCGCTTCACTCGGTGTGACTGGCGCGTTGAGGCGGCGGGAAAATCGATGAGGTGTACTCACCATTCGACAGAAGTGCAAATCGCCCAGATCGCCGTACTCCAAGCGTCCGGCAAAGGGCGCACCCTCCAATGGCTGAAAGCTGGTCAACTCAAGGCGTCGTACGGACTCGGGCGTTCGTCCGACATGAATGCTCATGAATTCCTGCCACTTCGTCAGTCTATCTGATCGTCCAAACTGATCAGTACTTACACAGGACAATGCGCTCATAAGACGACCTTCTCTTATTGTAGGGAGGCCAAAGGCCTCCTACCCCGAGTCTACCACCGTCACAACGGGTGTAGTGGCCATTGATTGTTAGCCAACCGCTGAATGGATCGCAGTTGTCCAGTCTGTGACTGGACAACCCCGCCGGCCACTTGCATGGGGATCGAAGGAAGCTGCGTACCTGTCCGCTCTACTGTGTCGTGGCCCAGGAGCCATGCAAGGACATGCGCATGCGCAGCGGGAGCTTGATTCGAGCGATGGGCCCCGCGGCCATGTTCAAGCTGTCGAGTACCACCAGTTCCGTGGAGTGCACCGTGATGTGGTTTAACAAAGCCATGACGTAGCCATCGCCTTCAGGCGCATCGGCAGAACGTGGCACGAAGATAGGCTCCTGGAAGCACTCGCTGTCTCCCGCAAACCAGCTCTCGCTCTCACCGGTACAGACGTTCATGTGAGTCAGCAGGTTGAAAAACTGAAAGGGCATCGGACCGTTGGCGGCGTTGTAAGGCTTTTCGGGATCGAAGGCGATTACAAAACCATGTTCATAGGGGCGGCCGACAAATCGGTCATCGCAACGAGGAAATTCGCAGCGAAACTCACTTAACGCAAAGGGTTCTACCTCGTCAGAGTCCGCGCTCAAGTCGAAGCTCCACCGCATCATCTGCGAGTTCAACGTTTCTGGTGAGGGAACGAACCCGTCTGCCTGAGGGAAGAAATAGAAGATGTTGCCGCTGGTAACCGGCATATCCACATGAATGAGCCCGCTCTCTTCAAAGGCATTGAGGGTATGGCCCTGGAAACCGTTGGCCGGCCCCCTAAACCAGCGTACGTCGCTGCTGCTCCCCCGGCGTGGGACGATCGCGAAAAGCTGAGGAAGATCGGGCTGCCATTCAAAGTGCTGTCCACCGCGCTGCATCCGCTCAACATCGACAGTCAACGGGATAAGGGGAAACACCACATGGTGCTCGGTCACGGCAAAGTCATGGACCATGGCCGCGTAGGGTGCCTGAAACCATATTTCGTGTTGCAACGTGCCGTCTGGGGCGAGTTCAAAGTAAGCCAGATCGGGTGAGCCGTCGCCTTTGGCTTCATAGCTGAATGCCAACAGATTACCCGTCACCGGATCTACTTTAGGGTGTGCAGTGAATGTCTGAGCTTTGATTTGTGCATCGAAGTCATGAACACCGAGGGTCTCCAGGGTTATCGGGTCCATGGCGTAGGGAAGCGCATCCTCCTTCATGGCCAATAACACGCCGTTGTACATGAGCACCGTGGTATTGGCTGTAGTGTTGTTCTTCGCCGCTTTAGAGTCATTGGTATGCACGTTGCGGTAGATACCGTTGAGCGAACGCCCTTCACGTCGCTGCGCCATCAAACGGTCGGTTTTTACATAGCGGCGACGCAGAGAAACTCTACCGTTTTCAAAGAAGAACGCACTGACCAGGCCATCTCCATTGAAAAAAATATCCTCACCCAGCATTGGCGGATATTGCGGATCCGGGGAAACTTGATAAAACGCCCCTTTGATGTCCGCAGGCAAACTGCCCTCGATTTCCAGATCGAAAACATCGACTTCCGCGCGACTCGGGTAATAAAGCGCACCAGAGAATTCAGGGATTTTGGGAAATTGAGCGGTCATCATATACCTCTAATGATGCATTTCGCGGTCCAGACAAAGCGTGCAGACTGAACCAGACATAAATTAATGTTTTTGATTCGGTTTTAAGTAAGGCATGCACGTGTAAATGCTCAAGTGCAGCCACACGGGTGACAACTATGCGCAGTCGACTTCCAGCACTCTCGCTGGCAGGTACCGTTGTCCTCGATTGAAGGACGCCACCATCGTGACCGCTGTGATCAGCGCAACCACATACGCTCCTGCCGCCAGCCACCCCACGGCACGAAAGTCCCCGGTTCCCACCACCAGAGCTGCAGCGAAAGGTCCCAATCCCTGTCCTACGAAAATTGCAGCATTGCCTAGCCCGGCCAGTCGGCCACTGGGGTCCAGTTCTGCGGCCATCGACAACAGATAGGGCAGGCAAAAGAACCAGACAAGATGGATCAGCCCTGCCGTCAAGGCGAAAGACAAGGCGCTCGTACCGTAGACCATCATCAGCGTCGCGATCAGTGCAGTCCCAAACCCGAAAAGTTGAGGAAACAACAGCCCTAGCCGCCGCTTGATCAGGCCCGCCAAACCAGCGCCCACGGCACCTGCCAGCACGCTGGCACCTAAAATTGCGCCAATTTGCTCCGGTGCCAACCCGATACTTTTTCCAATGCGCTCCTGATACACCCACAGCGCGGAGTGACCAAAAAATAGCAAAGCGAACAGACTGATAAGCAGTATGGAAGTCAACCCTATGCGGGCTATCTGCTGCTGGTTACCTGCCACTGCCCCTGCAAACCGCGCAGGAATTCGCCGAATGCCAAAAGCAGCAATGACACTAGCGACACCCAACAGCAGAAAGCATGAAGAAACCCCGCCGTGCCCCAGGACCAGCGGCATGCTGGAGACCAGCAACACGCCCCAGATCAGGTTACCGATATTGATGACCGCGAATGTTGCATCCTTGGATGACCTGAGTGCGGCACTGGCATATACCACGGCCATTGCCGCCCCTCCGCCGAGGCCCGCACAAAGGCGCAGCACTACCAGTTCAACAAAGCGGTTGGCATAGCAACTTGCAATATTACTGCTGATCATAAGCACAATGGCCATGAGGGCGTAACACTGTCGATTAATGCGTGGCATCAGCATAGCGCTGGCGCCACAGGCAAATGCCATCGCAATTAACTCGGCGGCAAAGACAGGCCCGATTTCATTCAAAGAGAGGCCGAGTTGATCAACAAAGGCCCCTCCAAGCATCGGTTGAATCTGCAACGTGCCCAGTGAAACCACCATAATCAGGCAGAGCGAGAGTAATGTACCCTTGCTGTCCACTTTTTGGATTGCTTGCATTATCGCGATACCTCAGACACTTCAAAGGGCGTGAGCAAAACGTACTTGTACGGAGAAATCATTCTTGGCTCGGTTTTCAACAGCGGATTCGTGATAGACGTTGAACCAGAGACCTTGCTCTTCGCTGATTTTCCAGAATACGCCCGGACCTAGACCGAGGACACGTTCACGCGAGTCTTCCAGGCGATGACCATTCACACGGTCATCAGAGATTTGTTTGAAGTAAAAGCCATTAAGTCCCACAGAAACCTTGGGAAATATTTCATAGGAAGCGGCGAAGTTCGCCCAGGCTGCTTGCCCCGCCTGAGTATCATCGACTGACTGCCCTCGGTAATCGAGAGGCCCACTGCTGGCGGGCTTATCATTTCGGAAGTTATAGAGATAGTGCAGGCGCCAGCTCACCTCCCAACGGGGTGCAGGCATTACCGTCGCAGCCCAGTAGGGATTGATAGAGTAAAAATTGGAACCCTGGTTGAAATCCTTATGTTCGTCGTATTTTCCGGTAGGCAAGATCATGTCTACGGCAAATCTTTGTGAATACACCGGACGGCCGTGCTGATCGACTATCGGGTCAAATTGAATCTGGGGCCCGGTGGTGATATCGCCCATCCCGGCACCATTGTCCTTGAGTTGCGCACCGGCCGGTCCCATGTCGGCATCAAGTGAAACCATGGGGACAAGCAGACTCCAGCCCAGATGAGCGCCCATGCCGATAGTGTTTGGTGAGTAGTAGCTGAACTGGTTTATCAGCGTGGTGACCGCCAGTTTCGGGTCGTCAAGCGCAGGGTTCTGTTTGCCCTTGGCACCCAGGAATGACTGGGCAGAGTCATACTTCAGATAGACCAGATGGCTTAACCCAGGTTGACCGGCAAAGCCGTCGTAAAAGCTGGTTCCGCCAAGGTTGAGACCTGAGGGTTCGTTGACCGACGGCGTAACAGCGAAAACCGGCGAGGTTGAAGCGGCGAGTATCGTTAGCGCAAGACTGGTGGTTGCGAATGGCTTTTTCATGATGAGCTCTATTGTTTGAATTATGAGCGATGGAGCGTGCAGCTCCGATGCCATTCAACTGTATGCACTTGATGGGTACGGAATCTTTCACCAGAGAGACAGCCTTGCCTGAAAGCGACAACTCTGCACAACGATCACGCTGCCCCCTCCTGCTCCCTCCCTTTCCCCCTGAAAGTCGCATTTACCTGCTCACGCCTTTGGTAGGAGGCAGGCCTGATATCTCACCTGGGACACCCACGAGGTTGTGAGTGCAAAAAACCAAAATCATATATTTCCTGCATTTTGGGATTTTGGTGTATTTTCTCTTTACAGGATTTTTTCCACGTAATAGATTGATCTCAGTCAACGGCACCTTCCTGCGCCAGGCAATAAAAACAATAAGAGGTACGTGTGGGTGATGGGCATTTTGGTGCAAGGCGCACAGGCAGGTTTTAACGCGTTGGCCGCCGAGTTGTATCTGCAGGAAATACGCTCCACAGGCATCGGTTGGGCACTGGGTATCGGGCGAGTGGGTTCCATTGCAGGACCCGTTTGCGGAGGCATGATGCTGGCAGCCGGCTGGGTTTTGACCGAGATCCTCAGCGCTGCGTTGATCCCAGGGCTCATCGCGCTGAGCGCAATTACCCTGTTACGACTTGCCCCCCTAAATCAGCAACAGCACGCAACGCCACAGTCTGTTCCTCATCCATGATGCAACCCAAGGCATACTCATGAAAATCGCAAGCTTCGTTTACCAAAACCGTTCCAGTTATGGCGTTGTTGAAGGTGAGCACGTCATTGACCTGGAGTCACTCAAGTCTCACTTGGGCGCAGACCTGAAAGAAGCCATCGCCCGCAATCAACTCAGCGAACTGGGTGCTGATGCGCTGAAGGACCTACCCCGCCTGGCATTGAGTGAAATCACCTTCCTGCCGGTTATTGCCAACCCCGGGAAAGTGCTCTGCATCGGGATCAACTACGCCACCCACATGCGCGAGACTGGCCGGGACACGCCGACCTACCCGATGATTTTCACCCGCTTTGCCGACAGCCAGACCGCACATCTGCAGCCCATCGTTCGCCCAATCGTTTCCCACAAGCTTGACTTCGAAGGTGAGCTGGCCGTCGTGATCGGCAAGACCGCTCGCCACGTCAAGGCGCAGGACGCTCTGGACTATGTCGCCGGCTATGCCTGCTACAACGACGGCAGCGTACGCGATTGGCAGAAGCACACCATCCAGTTCGTTCCAGGTAAAAACTTCACGTCCACCGGCGGCTTTGGACCGTGGATGGTCACCAGTGATGAAATCGTCGATCCGCAGGATCTGGAACTGACAACTCGCCTGAACGGCGAAGTGATGCAACACACGCGCACCAGCGACATGATTTTCGACGTACGCAGGTTGATCGAGTATTGCACCGCGTTCACTGAACTGGCGCCTGGAGACGTCATTGTCAGCGGCACCACAGGTGGCGTTGGCGCATTCCGTGAGCCACCGGTCTGGATGAAGCCGGGAGATATCGTCGAAATCGAAATCGAGCGCATTGGTATCCTGCGCAACAGTATTGTAGACGAGCGTTAACATGCAAAGACCGTTTGATTCCGAAGACATCCCCGAGAACCTGATCGATAGCAAAGGCTCCAGTCTGGAGCGGATGCTGCGAATCCTCGATCTGTTCACCGAGCACCATCCCATCTGGACGGTCGATGGGATGGCTAATGCGCTAGCGTTCACACGCTCCACTGCCTACCGTTATGTGCGCGAACTGGCCGATGCCAACTTGCTGTTTCAGGTAGAGGCCGGACGCTACGCGCTCGGCGCCAGAATCATCACCTGGGATCGCCAGCTGCGCGTCAGTGATCCGCTGGTTCGTGCCGCACACTCACTGGAGTCGACCTTCCCGCAATGGGGGGACGAGCAAGCGTGGTTGGTTTGTCGGCTGTTCAAGGATCAAGTGGTATGCGTCCATCAAAGCGGCAATCTGTCCAGCCAGGTGAGCTATTCACGAGGCTCCCCAAGACCGTTATTCATGGGGGCCACCTCAAAAGCGATCCTGGCCAATATGGGGTCGCGACACCAGAGCCAGCTGTTTCTGGAAAACCCGGATGACGTTGCCTCCAGCAACCTTGGCAAGACGTGGGAGCAGTTCAGACGTTCGCTCCAACGCTTACGCCGCCAGGGGTATGTGTTGAGTTCCAGCGAAGTGGATGCCGGCGTCTTCGGCCTGGCGGCGCCCATATTCGATGGAGACGGCAAAGTAGTCGGAAGCATCAGCTGCGTGCGCCCCAGCTCGCAACGCGAAAGCGAACAGGATGAAGCGCAGGGCCAGCAGATTCTTACCCTTGCCGATAACCTTTCACAACTCATGACCGCGCTCGCGCATAGACCAGAACTTCTGGACTGATCCCCGCGCGGTCAACGAGGGAACAAAAATGACAACCCTTACACCCGTGAATACTGACGTACTGATTATAGGTGCCGGCCCGACAGGACTCACGCTGGCCAACCTCCTCGGGCAGGCTGGCGTGCGCACCACCATCATTGATCGCAAAGCCGGCACTGTGACTGAACCGCGCGCCGTCTCGATCGACGATGAGTCGCTACGAACCATGCAGGCAGCGGGACTGGATAAAGCCGTGTTGGCTGATGTTGTCCAAGGCTACGGCGTCCATTACTTCGACAAACCCGGTGGCCGCTGCTTTGGCAAGGTCGAGCCCGTCGGCAAGCAGTACGGCTATCCCAAACGCAACGCGTTCCGCCAGCCGCTGTTTGAACGTACGCTTATGCATGGGATGGAGCGCTTCCCGAACCTGACTCAGCTTTTCTGCCATGAACTGATCGACTTTACCCAAGACGCCTCAGGCGTTCTCGCTCGAATACAGAACAAGGCCGGTGAAACGGTTGAAGTGCACGCCCAGTACATGGTTGCCAGTGATGGCGGCAGAAGCCCGGTTCGCAAACAACTGGGTGTCGACATGGTGGGTTCCAGCTTCAAGTCTCGCTGGCTGGTCGTGGATCTGGATCAGGATGATGATCCGTTCTGGCAGACCCGTGTGTATTGCGATGCCGAGCGACCTGTCGTCGAAGTGCCCGGCCCCCATCAGACGCGCCGCTTTGAGTTCATGCTCAAGGATGACGAGACGGATGAGCAGATGCTCAGCGACGCCAGCCTCAGCTCTTTACTGCGACCGTTCCGGGGTGAAAAAGCTTATTCGCTGGTACGTAAAGTGGTTTACACCTTTCACGCCAGGGTTGCCTCACGTTGGCAAGCAGGTCGCGTATTTCTTGCCGGTGACGCTGCACACCTGACCCCACCCTATGCGGGCCAAGGTATGAACAGCGGCGTGCGCGATGCCCATAACATCGCATGGAAGCTGGTGGCAGTGCTGCGTGGACACATGGCCCCCAGTGCTCTGGAGAGCTATGAAAGTGAACGCCGCGATCATGCGTGGGCACTGATCAGGCTGGCATTGAATCTGGGTGTCGTCATGGCGCCTGCTTCAGCCTTGCGCGCCAAACTCATCAGCAGCACGTTCCGCCTGATCGGCCTGATTCCACCTCTGCGCGATTACTTCTTGCAGATGAAATTCAAACCCAAGCCTCGTTTTACCCAGGGCCTGGTCTTATCCCAAGGCAAGGCCGGCAACCTGCGCGCCGGCACAATGTTGCCGCAGCCGACCCTCTTCGACTCGCAAGACAACGGCCTGCTGCTGGATGAATACATCGGGCCGGGATTTGCCTTGATTCAATTTGGCGAGTTTCCCAGTCAACGCGTGGATCACCTGCAGCACCCGCTCTGGGATCATCTGGATGCCAAGCGCATGGTGATCATTCCAAAGCATTCTGTGCCGCCGCCGCCCGTTCCGGGGTTAACGATCGTGCACGATCGCAACGGCGAGTTAAGTGAAGTGTTTGCAGGGGCCCGCACCTTTGTGCTGCTCCGTCCTGACCGATACGTTGCCGCCCTGTTCAACCTGGCTCAGGAATCAGAAACAGCCCAGGCCCTCCAGTGCGTTTTGGGCATTGCAGAGATTGCAACGGTCGCCGTGGCTGCACCCCAAACCGCTCATGTCCCCGTTACTCTTTGACCACGGAGTTCTCCAGGATGACTCTTCAAACTTCGACCCCTGCTCAACTGTGCTATCTGCATCTGGCAAGCAAAGAACCTCAACGTCAGGTCGATTTCTATACGCGAATGATGGACATGAGGGCCTCACCGGAGGCAGACGGCAGCCAGGTGATGCGGGGCCCCAAACGCTCGGTAGTCATTTCGCCGGCCGATCACAGCGGCCTCCTGGCCGCGGCCTACAACCTTCACTCCCACGCCAAACTGGACACGCTGCGCCAGACCCTCGCCGAACGTGGTTGCGAGCTCGAACCGGTGACCTCCCCCTTGCTTGAATCGGGCGCATTTGCCATTCGGGATCCACAGGGTCGCCAGACAATATTCGGTGTAGCGCTTCCCGATCAACGTGATGAACCACAGGGCATGCCGTCGAGGCTGCAGCACGTTGTATTCCAGACAACCGAGCTTGAAGCAATCGTCGATTTTTACGTCAACACCATTGGTTTCACCATTTCCGATAACGTCGTCGACCAAGAGACCGGCCAGGTCATGGTGTGTTTCTTGCGCTCCGACGACGAACATCACTCCCTCGCCTTTTTCCGTGGCTCGAAGAATGAATGGGACCATCATTGCTACGAAACCAATGAGTGGAATGACATTCGTGATTGGGGCGACCGGTTTGCCAAGGAGCGCATCAGCATTTTCTTCGGTCCCGGCCGCCATGGCCCGGGTAACAACCTGTTTTTCATGGTGGTCGATGCCGATCGAAACCGCCTTGAATTCTCCGCAGAACTTGAGTTGACGCCGGCAGACCGTGAAACCGGCGTATGGCCGCAATGTGAACACACACTGAACTCTTGGGGCCGCGCCTGGATGCGCACCTGATATTGCAAGGCATTCAACCCATTCAATTTATCGAGTTGCCTAAATGAATAACCAGACCGCACCTGCCCCATTTGCCATTCAAGGCCACCAATACATTAACGGCCACTGGAAACCAGGGCGCTCCAGCAAACGCCTGGATAATCGCAATCCCTTTAACGGCGAATTGCTGTTGGACATGCCACTCGCCTCAGTGGGCGATCTGGATGAAGCCTACCTGGCGGCCGAAAAGGCGCAGCTGGAGTGGAGTTCTCTACATGCCAGCCAAAGGGTTCTGTTACTTGAAAAGCTTGCAATTGTCGTTTCCCAACGCAGTGAAGAAATCATCGACTGGCTGATCAAGGAATCAGGCAGCACGCGAATCAAGGCGGGTATCGAGTGGCAAAGCACGCTGAACCTGGTCCGGGAATGCGCGAGCATGCCAATGCAAGTAGAAGGTCGGATCCTGACCAGCTACAAGCCGGGCGAACAAAGCTTTGTGTTCCGTGATCCGCTTGGCGTGGTGGGGGTGATCAGCCCTTGGAATTTTCCGCTGTACCTGAGCATGCGCTCCGTTATTCCGGCCTTGGCATTAGGCAACACCGTAGTGCTGAAACCTGCGAGTGATACCGCTGTCAGCGGTGGTTTATTGATTGCCTACCTACTCGAGGCAGCCGGCTTCCCCGCAGGTACCATCAATGTTGTGGTGGGCGCCGGATCAGAGATTGGTGACGCCTTCGTGGAGCATCGAGTCCCCAGGTTGATCTCGTTCACCGGGTCTACGGATGTGGGTCGTAACGTAGGCCGCATTGCCACGGGCGGCAAGTACATCAAACGTGTTGCCCTTGAGCTTGGTGGCAACGCCCCACTGGTGGTGTTAAATGATGCCGACGTTGAAGTAGCGGCCCACGCAGCCGTAGTCGGCCGGTTCCTGCACCAGGGCCAGATATGCATGAGCGTCAACCGAGTGATCGTTGATCGATCCCTCTACCCAGCCTTCGCAGAAAGGGTGGTGGACAGGGTCAGCAAGCTGAAAGTGGGTAATCCTGACGACCCGGATACCGTCATTGGGCCTGTAGTCAATCAATCGCAGTTGAATGGCCTGTTACGCAAGATTGAGCAGGCACATGGCGCGGGCCTGACCCAACTGTTCGGCGCTTCAGCCCAGGGTCTATTGCTGCCCCCGCATGTTTTCGGCAACGTAAAAGCCGATGACGCTCTGGCAGCAGATGAAACCTTTGGCCCGCTGTTGCCCCTGTTGATAGCCGACGATGAAGCGCACGCCCTGCAACTTGCCAATGCCAGTGAGTATGGCTTGTCCAGTGCGGTATTCACGAAGGATATGGCGCGTGGGCTGCAATTCGCTCGTGGCATCGTCGCCGGCATGACGCACATCAACGACATCACGGTCGATGACCAGCCCAACGCCCCCTTCGGAGGAGAGAAAAACTCCGGGCTCGGGCGTTTCAACGGTCACTATGCCGTGGATGAATTTACCCGTGCGCATTGGGTCACCTGGCAGCCTGGTAGTCACCACTATCCATTTTAATGCACGACACACTCAGCCCCGGTAGGGGCTGAGTGTTATTATCCCTTATCTTAAAACGGTGTCCTTTCTGTCTTTCATGGGACTCGTTCACGCATCGCGGGGCACAGATCACGCTGGGAGACGCTAATCTCCCTGCTCCACATATCTTAGGCAGCCAAAGACAGCAGCATGACGGATGCTCTTGATGATTGCTGCCGACACTAGTCTGTGGAGCTCGAAGCTGCTGATCCAAGTCTGACTACATGGTTCCAGGCCTCGCGATCCAATACCTGCTCCATGAAACCCTGGCTCTCGAAAAGGCAGAAGGCCATCAATATACTGGGTATTCGACTTTTGAGATCAACAGCACACGCATGGGGCATGGCATGGAAGACTTTATTAGGCGACACCAGGACGTTTGGGGCGACAATCCCAGTGTGCTCATGGATCGGTATGATTACCAGTCTGAACTCACCAAAAAGCTCGATGGCCTTGATGCGACGCAGTTGACCGAGCAGACATTGCTGGAAATCGTGTTGTGGAAACTGGATCGCTATCCGCAGCTCGATACCTCCCTGCTGGAAGAAATCAAGGCTGTAGGCCACCTCAAAGCGAAGCAGCACAGGGAAGCAAAGGACGTGCTCGGCAAGCTACTCTTATCCTCAGGGATCCGCCTGCCCATGGCGTCCACCATCCTTCGATTCGTGAACCCAGATGTGTTCCAGATCATTGATGAGCGTGCCTTTCGGATGCTCCGCCCTAATCTCAAAAACTACCCAGATAAGCCCGTCGTAAAGACAAGGCTAAGCGCTTACGTTGAGAAGTCGTCAGAGATCTATTTCGACTACCTGGACGCTATTCATGAGGTCGTCTCCGAAAAGCTGCCATTTCGCCTGGCTGACCGAATCTTGTACCAACTGGATATTGAGCGCGACAACAAGATCCGTCAGAAGAGGTCAGCGACGAAGTGACAGGATTGCCACTTCGTACATTGATCGCTCTATATGCTGGATCCGTGACCGGTCAGTTGCCCACTTAGGCCGTTGTCTTTGAACCTCAACACCCATTTCCAAATCACGTATACACGATATATCGGGGCAATTGCGCCGAAAAAGCCATCACACGAAAGGATTCCGATGAGCGCTGAAGAAAAAATCGACACGGCACCGCCTGCCGTCGTCACTAAATCCACCAGCCAATTCCCTTGGGTACTCGCGTTGCCTTTGCTTGGCTTCGTCGGTTACGCCGCGCCGTACGTCACTGGGTTGATCTACTGGCAACATTACCTGCGCGGCCTCAGCGTTCCTTCTGGGTTGTTCGAGGCTGAAGCCCGGGATTATTTCGTGTTCGCCTATGTAGCCTTGATCGAGTCGTTAGGCAACTGGGCCGGCTTTCTGCGCAATCCGTTGGTCTGGCTCAGCATCGCCGGTATTATCCTGGCACTCTCCGTTGAGCTGGTGGTCATCAAGAGGCTCGAGAAAAACGCTCGAGTAAAGAGCATTGTCGAAAAATACACACGCAATCGGTATGTCGCGCTCACCAGTGGACTCGTTGTGCTTTCTGCGGCCATCACTACTGTATTGATGCTGATACCGCTAATCATGCTGCCTGTCATGCTTCTCCCTGGAGTCATCGGCGAATATGGTGCCAAGCAAACCCTGAAGCGCGATCAGGAGATATTTTCCAAGGGCTGCGACTTCTCAGGGCAAGCAAAAAAACACTGCTACGTGGTCAAAGATGGCGAAAAAATCGTTGCCTCGGGCTTTCTGGTGGCAACCTCGGGCACCAGGCTGGCCATCTATGAAAATGGCCGCCCCAAGATCATTCCACTGAAGGACTACAGCGTCGAAATTCTGGTTAAAAAAGAAGACGACAAGCCTGCTGCGCCGCAAGAGCACTGAGGCAACGCTGGACGTGATACAAAAACAAAGACCGTGATCAAAAAGCTTATAAGGAAATATGAAAGCACTATTCATCCCATTACTCGGGATCTTGTCGTTCACTCAGGCACCACTGTCCTTGGCGGACAATGACAATGGGAAAAACCTCTACCTGCAGCGGTGCGCCATGTGCCACGGAGCCGATATCAAGGCTACTGGGCCACTGGCAAAAAAGAGCATCCCCCCTACCCCGGACCTTACAACGCCTGCCTTTAAAAAGCGGCTGAATGATTATCCAGGCGTCATCGTGTCTTCGATCATACTTCGCCCCAATGGAGATTTGATTCCGAAAACCTTGAAAGAAAATGGTGTAAAGGTACCGGCGCACGCATGGACCGTTAAGGATTTTCGGGATTTGAATGAATACATGACCGGGGTGATTGCAAAAACTCGCTGATCAGGCTCTTCGGACAAAACGAACCCGCGCCCGTTGTGGACGCAAAGAGAACCAGCCCCGTGGCGCCAGTTCGCCGTCGTGCACGATGTCCCAATGTTCCACCCAGTAGGCCAGTGCCGCAGCCAGATCGATCATCGCCATCGCAGTCCCCGGGCAGGAACGGTCGCCCAGGCCGAACGGGAAATAGGCGCCACGCGGCCATGTTGCCGAGTCCAGGAAGCGTTCCGGGCGGAACTCCAGGGGCGCTTCGAACCAGCGCGGGTCCCGATGGGTGATCCAGCTGGAAACCATCACCACGTCCCCACGCTTGAGCGAATGGCCGGATACGTCGATGTCTGCCGTCACCTGTCGCGGCGCCAGGCCGTAGGCCGGTGGGTAAAGACGCAGGCATTCCTGTAGCACCGCCCTCAGCAAGGGACAGTTGCGCAGGTCACTGACCGAACGGATGGACGGCCAGTCGATGGGCGCCAGTTCGGCCCGCAGGCGCTGGCAGAGTTCCGGCCGCTGCGCCAACAGCAGCAGACACCAGGTCAAAGTGACGCCAGTGGACTGGTGCGACGCCATCAGCAGGGTGCAGAGTTCATCACGCAATTCGACCAGGGGCCGAGGCGACTGCTCCGCCACCTCGTCGATCACGGCTCGCAACTGCCCCAGCGCCCAGCGTTTGCGCGGGCAGAGCTTGCTCGGGAACCAGTGCCCCAGCGGCAGGCCGGTGGACATCTCCAGCAACGCCACCCGCGACAGCAGGCGAACCGCCTTGGCGATCCGGTAGGCCGCCGGTTCCAGATCTACATCGAACAGCGCGTGACCACTGAGGGTGGCGCTGAACGCTGCCATCTCCAGGTCGAGATCATACTCGCGCCCCTCCACTATCCGCTCTGCCCACTGCGTGGCCAGTTGGCGCACATCATTGGCCGCCGGAGCAGCAATGTGTGGGCGTACCGCCTTGCGCTGTGCCTGGGCCGGCTCGCCTTCGCGCATCATGAAGCTGCGTCCATTCCATTGCTTGAGCATGCACAGTGCCGGCGCCCAGCGGCGCAGGTCGTCGCGATGCTCGACCATCAGCTCGTGCACGGCTTGCGGATGGAACAGGCACCAGACACGCTGCGGGCCCATGCGCATGACGGCGACGTCCGGCTGCATCGTGTGCATTTTCTGCAGCCAGGCCAATGGGTCGCGCTGGATCTCCAGCCAATGGCGCAAGCCCGCACGGTTATCACCGACCCAGGGCAGATGGGCCAGCCGACGACGGATAGGGCAGTTGGGATTGGCTTCGAGCATGCATTTTCACTCTTCAAAAGGCAGCGGCGAGCCGGACTCACGTCGGACTTCGAAAACGTTGAGCGTCATCGCCACCAGAGAGTAGTACCCATACACGCCGATCAGGTCAACCATCGCCGCTTCTCCGAACAAGGCGACGCCTTGCTCGTAGAGCGTTGCCGGCACTCGTCGAGTTTCATAGAGTGATTTCCCGATGTCGTAAACGCACTGCTCGTCTGTGCAACTAAAGACGGGGGGCTGCTGCTGTTTCAATGCCTCGATTATTGTCTCTGAAAGCCCTGCCCCTCTGGCAATCGGCTCGTGGATCTGCCATTCGGCCTGGGAGCGCCACCAGGCTGCCGTGGTCAGAATGGCGAGTTCGGTCAGACGCAATTCCAGGGCGGTGCCGTATCGGCAGAAAGCCCCCAGGCGCTGGGCATGATCAGCCAACGCAGGGCTGTGAATCCATGCCAGGAACGGGCCGTCGAGGTTGCCGCGAGGCCCTTTGAGGATGTCAGCCAGCACCCGCTGCTGGTCTTCGCTCATCTCGTCAGGCTGCAGGGTGGTCAGGCGCGATCGAATTTCCATCGATATCTCCGTCAAAGCCCGTTGATCGCGCTGGCTATTGCCTTCGCCAGCTTCTGTGAAATTTCGTCGACGTGGTCGGCATCGATGATGAACGGCGGTGCGAGCAGGATGTGATCGCCGAGTTTTCCGTCCACCGTACCGCCCATGGGGTAGCACATCAGGCCCTCGTTCATCGCCGCTTTCTTGATCCGCGCATGCAGTTTGAAAGCTGGATCGAAAGGCGTCTTGCTCTGCCGGTCAGTCACCAACTCGATGCCACGGAACAGGCCGCGTCCACGAATATCGCCGACATGGGGGTGATTGCCCAGGGTTTCCACCAGTCGCGATTGCAGGGCATCGCCGAGCGTTTGCACCTGGGACAACAACCCGCGCGCCTCGATGGTTTTCTGTACCGCCAAGGCCGCCGCGCACGCCGTAGCATGACCAATGTAGGTATGGCCATGCTGAAAGTACCCTGATCCATTGGCAATCGCATCGCGAATTTTTCCACTGACCATGGTCGCGCCAATCGGCTGATAGCCCGCCCCCAGGCCTTTGGCGATGGTAATCAGGTCGGCAGTGATGCCTTCCTGCTCAGCGGCAAACAACGTACCAGTACGTCCCATGCCACACATGACCTCATCGAGAATCAGTAGCACGCCGTGGCGGTCACACACTTCCCGCACTTTCTTGAAATAACCCGGTACCGTCGTGACTGCGCCGAGCGTGGCACCGACCACCGGCTCAGCAATAAAGGCCATGACGTTGTCGGCACCCAGGCGCAGAATTTCAGCTTCCAGCTCTTGCGCCAATCGGGTCGCGAATTGTTCGTCGGACTCACCTTCCCGTTGCTCGCGATATGCATAGCACGGGCTGACATGGCTGACATCGATCAACAGTGGCTCGAACTGACGGCGGCGCCATTCGTTGCCACCTGCTGCCAGAGCCCCCAGGGTATTGCCGTGGTAGCTCTGGCGCCGGGCAATCACATGCTTGCGTGCAGGTTGCCCTATTTCCACGAAGTACTGTCGCGCCAACTTCAGCGCGGTCTCGACGGCCTCGGAACCTCCCGACACGAAATACACCGACTCCAACCCGGCAGGCGCACGGGCGACTAGAAAGTCAGCGAGCTCTTCCATCACGTCAGTCGTGAAGAATGAAGTGTGAGCGTAAGCCAGCTTTCCGACCTGCTGCTGGATGGCCTCTATCACCTGCGGGTCGCTGTGGCCGAGGCACGATACGGCGGCGCCGCCACTGGCATCCAGGTAACGTCGACCTGTGCTATCGATTAGATAGGGCCCTTCTCCTGAAACGGCAGTGGGATAGGTGTGATTGAAGCTGCGATGCAGAACATGACTCATGGTACCCTCCTGATGTCATGCAAATATTACTTGCATTGAAATTCTAAGCAATGGATATTTGCACGAAGTCAGTGAGAGACGTGTCGTTCGCTTCATCGGTGCCCTGCTCACTCTTCGGCATGGAGAGGCCGTCCATAAAAACCAGGGCCTAGCCCATTCATTGCTACTGCCGCTTTCCCTCGGCCCGTCAACGGCGAACCGAGCCACCCTTACTGAGGAAAGACGATGAAAAAAATTCTCAAGGCATCCCTTGCCGCCGCAGCGCTGGCCATTTGTGCTAACTCCATGGCTGCCGGCAAGGAACTGTTGATCGCTACGGATACGGCATTCGTGCCATTTGAGTTCAAACAGGGCAGTGAGTACGTGGGTTTCGATATCGATCTCTGGGCGGCGATCGCTAAAGAGATGGGCGTGACCTATCAGCTCAAGCCGATGGACTTCAACGGCATTATTCCTGCTCTGCAGACCCATAACGTGGACGCGGCGCTGGCAGGCATTACCATCAAGGAAGAGCGCAAGCAGGCCATCGACTTCTCTGACGGCTACTACGACAGCGGCTTCTTGCTGATGGTCAAGGCCGACAACGACACCATCAAAAGCGAGGCTGACATTGCTGGCAAGAGCCTGGCAGTGAAGAGCGGCACCTCAGCGGCTGACTATGCGAAAGCCAACCTCAAGGCCAAGGATCTGCGCCAGTTCCCAAACATCGATAACGCCTACCTTGAGCTGCGTACCGGCCGGGTCGACGCCGCCATGCACGATACGCCTAACGTCCTTTACTACATCAAGACCGCAGGTGAAGGCCAAGTCAAAACGGTAGGCGCTCAAATGATGGCCCAGCAATACGGCATTGGCTTCCCTAAAGGCAGCGAGTTGCGTGAACCGGTCAACGCCGCACTGAAGAAGCTTCGAGAAGATGGCACCTACGCCAAAATCTACGAAAAGTGGTTTGGCACCCAGCCTCAGTAAATCTTCCCAGCTACTTTGAGAGTTGACCGTTATGCAATTTCAATGGAGCGCCATTTGGGATGCGCTCCCCGTTCTGCTGGACGGCGCCAAACTCACACTCTGGATATCGATCCTGGGTCTGATCGGTGGCGCATTCATCGGCGTGATCGCGGGCTTTGCCCGCGCTTACGGCGGTTTCCTGAGCAGTCGGGTAGCCCTGGTATTCATCGAGCTGATCCGTGGCACGCCAATCATGGTGCAGGTGATGTTCATCTACTTCGCCTTGCCGCTGATGGTTCCCGTACGCGTCGATCCATTCAGCGCCGCCGTGTTCACCATCATGATTAACTCCGGTGCTTACATCGGCGAAATCACCAGAGGTGCGGTGCTATCGATCAACAAAGGCTTTCGCGAAGCCGGTCTGGCACTCGGCCTGTCCAGGCGCGATACGCTTCGTTACGTGATTGCGCCCCTGGCATTTCGCCGAATGATCCCCGCACTGGGTAACCAATGGATCGTCAGCATCAAGGACACTTCTCTGTTCATCGTGATCGGGGTCGCTGAGCTGACCCGTCAGGGCCAAGAGGTGATCGCCGGCAATTTCCGGGCGATGGAAGTCTGGTCTGCGGTCGCCGTGATTTATTTGATCATCACGCTGGTACTCAGTTATGTCCTGCGCCGGATGGAAGCAAGGTTGAAAATCCTATGATCAAATTCAAGAATGTTTCCAAGCATTTTGGCACTACACAGGTGCTGCACAACATCGATCTGAGCATTGCGAGCGGCGAAGTCGTGGTGATCATCGGGCCATCGGGATCGGGTAAATCGACCCTGCTGCGCTGCATCAACAAGCTGGAAGAGATCACAGAGGGAGAGCTCATCGTCGATGGCCTGAAGGTCAACGACCCCAAGGTGGACGAGCGGCTTATCCGTCAGGAAGCGGGAATGGTCTTTCAGCAATTCCACCTGTTTCCGCAGATGACTGCGTTGGAAAACGTAGCGTTCGGACCTATCCGTGTCCGTGGTGCGAGCAAAGCCGAAGCTCATGCGCTAGGCCGTGAACTGTTGGCGAAGGTGGGGTTGGCCGAGCGTGCCGACCACTACCCTTCTCAGCTCTCGGGCGGCCAGCAGCAACGCGTTGCAATTGCCCGCGCGCTCGCCGTCAAACCCAAAATGATGCTGTTTGACGAGCCGACCTCTGCGCTTGACCCAGAGCTGCGCCATGAAGTGCTGACCGTGATGAAGGCGCTGGCGGAAGAAGGCATGACCATGGTGATTGTGACGCACGAAGTCGATTTCGCGCGCAAAGTCGCCAGCCGTCTGATCTTCATCGACAAGGGGCGCATTGCTGAAGACGGGAAACCGCAAGAGCTGATCGCCAACCCACCCAGCCCGCGCTTGCGGGAATTTCTCCAGCACGTTTCGTAAGGGGCATAGCGATGCTCGCTCAACTTCATATTGCCGGCAGCGCATTCGATTTAGGGTTGCGCCTGGGTCAATTTGGCCGCCAGGCCGTGCACGCAAAACTGCGGCCGCTGCCTCTGTGGCAACGCCTCGCAGCGCTGGCCAACACGCCCAAGGCGCAGGAAATGCAGACGCTGGTACGCCAGGTGTTCCCGCGCTACTGGCAGGAGATCGAAGGCCTGGCGGCCGGGCTTGAACTGCCTGTCGACGAAGTCTTCATGTGGAACTGCCGTGGAGACTTCGCCGGGCTTCCCAGTGTCGATGGTTGCACCACCGTGTATGGCCAGACGCGACTGGGCACTTTGATCGCCCACAACGAAGACGGCCTGCCACAGCTGCGCGGCGACTGCGCCATCGTACATGTCACGCCCGATGACGGCGCTGCGTTCGTCAGCTTCATTTATCCGGGGTCGATTCCTGGGCATACGTTCGCGGTCAACGAATTCGGCATCGTTGCGACGGTCAACAACCTGCGGCCCAAGGATATCCCGGCAGGCCTGCCAAGGATGGTTTTGGGTCGTGCTTCACTAGAGGCCAGATCTGTCGACGAAGCCATTGCAGCCGTGTCGGTGACGCCCCGCGCGGGCGCATTCCACCATGCGTTCGCCCAAGCAGGCTCAACACAGGTGGTGAGCGTGGAAGCTTCATCTGCCATGACCTGCGCCTTGGAAGTCAGGGGAGTCCAAGGCCATGCCAATCACATGGTCCAGGATGCACTGGGCCAGGTAGAGCAGACCGTTACGGGGAGCTCCGGATCGCGTCAACAGCGACTGGACGCACTGCTGGCCGGTACGCGTGACTTGCTGGATGAAACCAAGGCCCTTGACGTTCTGCGTGATGAGCATGATGTAACCTTGCCTATCTACCGGTGCGCGCCTGATGATCCAGATGATGAGAACACCCTGGCAACCGCAGTCTTCTCACTGACGGCCACGACTGTAGAATGGCGCGTTTACACCTGCCGTGACATTGATCGTCCCGATGTCGAAGGTGTGGTTTCCGTTTATAGGTAGTGGATATCCAAATGACTCAATCAATCGAGCAGTTGCCCGATACTGTGACCGGCCTCAAGCAGTTGCTGGCAGCCATCGAGCGGCAAGAAGTCGACATTGTGCTGGGTAGCAGTTCAACACGCGTGCTGACTTCGCTGATTGAGTCCCCACAACGCGCAGCCGTTTCATCCATCACCGAGTTGTCCGAACAACTGGGGGTCAACGCCTCCACATTGTCGCGGTTGGCCAGGCGACTGGGCTACTCGGGCTTTAGCAAGCTGCAGGATGTCTTTCGCCGTGAGCTGACGGAAGGCCGGAGTTTTTATAGCGATCAGGCTTCCCAGCTGGTGGTGGGCACTACCGATAACGGCCCTCTCAGTCAGTTGGCCCGTCTGGGTCGGCAAGAAAGCGCAAACATCGCCAGCCTGATCGAGCAGATCGATGCCTCGACGTTCGATCAGGTGGTCGGCCGCCTATGCAAAGCCAAGCGCGTGCGCATTCATGGGATGCGCCAGTTCAACTCCTTGGCTTTGTTCATGGCATACGGCCTGGGCATGCTGCGCCCAGACGTCAGCACCCTGGATTCCAACCGGCAAGGCGTCGCCGATGCGTTGGCTCAGCTGGACGCAGGTGATGTGCTGGTTGTGGCTAGCTGTTTCCCCTATACGCCGAGTGTTCTAGCCACCGCCGATGTGGCTGCACACCACGGTATCGAGGTCATCGCCTTGACGGACTCCGCCAGCTCACCACTGGCCAAAATAGCCAATCACAGTTTCTACGTGCCCAATCACAGCCTGTTCTTCAGCAATAGCATGTGCGGATTCATGCTTTTGTCCCAAGGCCTGCTAAGCGCTGTAGCAAGCTCATTGGGTGAATCCGCCGTAGAGGCGCTCAAGCATCGTGAGACGCTCATCTCTGAACTGGGCTCATCGTTGTAATGGCTGCCGGTAAAGTCACGCAGAGTTCGGTTTTTCCATCAGAGACTCAACAGCTCGGTCACCGGCAATCGATGGGTGGCCTTCAGCTCACGCAGGGAAAGGTTCGAACGAATACTTGAAACGCCTGGCAGCTTTCTCAGCACTTTTTCGACAAAGCGGCTGTAGCTATCCAAGTCCCGTGCAACCACCTCAAGGAGAAAGTCCGCCTCGCCCGTTGTGTTGTGGCAACTCAGTACCTGGGGGGCCGACTGGATAATCTTCTCAAACAGGGCCGTCGCCTCTTCACTGTGATCCGTGCAAGAGATCTGAACAAAGGCCATGACGCCTAGCCCGAGTTTCTTTCGATTGAGAATGGCCTGGTAGCCCTCGATAACGCCGCATTCCTCAAGGCGTCTCTGCTTGCGCCAACAGGACGCCTCGCTGAGGGACAGTTGCTCGGCCAGCTTGACGTTCGACAGTTTGCCGTCTCGCTGCAGACGATCTGATATTGCAATATCCATCTTATCAAGCCGATCAATCATGAAAGAGTCCATCAGAAATAGTCGATTTCATGGAAACTAATTTCATTTCATGAGCCAAGTCAAGTGCAACTTGAAAGGTAATTTCAAGGCGTTCATTCATAATTGAAATGCAGGAAATACCTCGCATCGCTCATCCCTATCCAGGTGATTTGAATGAAAGCAGTCGTCTACGAAGCCTTTTCCAAACCGCCGCGTCTGATGACCGTGGCGGATCCGACCCCGGCACGTCATGGGGTGGTTATCCAGGTGTTTGGCACCGGGGTGTGCCGCAGTGACTGGCACGGTTGGAAAGGTCATGACCCGGACATTGAGCTGCCGCATGTGCCGGGTCATGAACTAGCGGGCATCGTGGCCGAGGTGGGCAAGGACGTCACGCGGTGGAAAGTCGGCGACCGCGTGACCGTGCCGTTCGTGGGGGGCTGTGGTGCTTGTGCGGAGTGCAACAGCGGCAACCAGCAGGTCTGTCACACGCAGTTCCAGCCGGGCTTCACCCATTGGGGATCTTTTGCCGAATACGTCGGCATCCACCAGGCCGACCTGAACCTGGTCGCACTGCCTGAAAGCATGGACTTCGCCACCGCCGCAAGCCTGGGTTGTCGCTTCGCGACCTCGTTCCGTGCTGTCGTTGACCAGGGCAAAGTCAGTGCCGGACAGTGGGTAGCGGTTCACGGTTGCGGAGGCGTAGGGCTGTCGGCGGTGATGATTGCCCACGCCATCGGCGCGAACGTCATCGCCATCGATATTTCCCAGGAAAAACTCGAACTGGCCCGCTCGCTCGGAGCGGTCGCCACCGTGAATGCCCACGACGTCGCGGACGTCACCGAAGCCGTGCAGGCAATCACTCGCGGCGGCGTCCATGTATCGCTGGATGCATTCGGGCATCCCACCACGTGCTTCAACTCCATCAACAACCTGCGCCGTCGAGGCAAACACGTCCAGGTCGGACTGATGCTCGCCGATCACGCCACGCCAGCGATCCCCATGAGCAAGGTCATTGCACACGAACTGGAGATCTACGGCAGCCACGGCATGCAAGCGCATCGTTATGACGCCATGATCGCGATGATCACCTCCGGCAAGCTGGCGCCCGAAAAACTCGTGGGGAAAACCATCAGCCTGGAGCAATCCATCGATGCGTTGATGAACATGGATCGGTTCGAAACGGCTGGGGTCACCGTTATAACGGAGTTTTAAGCGCGGACGAATGCCCCACGTGCATGTCGTCCAATAACGTTCGCCGAGCAACGACTCGGCGACTTCTCCCTGTGAGAGAGCTTGGCGCGACAGGCAAAGCAGCGCTAGCTGGCGCTCCGAGCCTTCCAACCGATTCCCGCCAAGGCCTCCACCAAACGCTTACCTTTCAACGCCGGCACCTCTCGCCCATCCCCTGCCCGCATCGGCCGCCCGGCCAGCAGCGCATTGATAATCGCCTCCTCCACCGCCTCGGCCGCCGCCGCGAACAGCGGCGAGATGTGATCGTTATTGACCATGTCCACCTGGGCCGTCCTGGGCAGATCGCGGCGGTTGTAATCGGCCGGCGCCAGCCCCGTATTACCCGTCGAGAACGCCAGGAAAATATCGCCACTGGAATCATCCGTGCCACCGCCCGTACGGGCGATGCCCAGTGAAGCCCGCTGCGCCAGACGCTGACATTGGTGTGGCAGCAACGGCGCATCGGTGGCCAACACCACCACGATCGAGCCCATGCCCGGCGTATCCTGCTCCCCGAAAGGCGACGGCAGATCCTGTAGAACCCGGCCGACGGGATAGCCGTCCACCCTCAGTTCGCGTCGCTGGCCATGGTTGGCCTGGACAAAGGCCCCCACGGTCCAGCCACCCTGCTCCGCCGGCAATGCCCGTGACGCAGTACCGATTCCGCCCTTGAACTCATGGCAGATCATGCCGGTACCGCCACCCACGGCCCCTTCCGCCACAGGCCCGGCGCTGGCCGCCGCGAGCGCCTGGTGAACCAGCTCGGCATTTACATGCTGGCCCCAGATGTCGTTCAACACACCATCGTAGGTCTCCATCACCACCGGCATGCACCAGTAGGTCGACGTGTCCGCCAGGGTCGCATGCTCATGGGCAATCAGCGCGTCACGTACCACGCCGACACTGTGGGTGTTGGTGGTCGCAATCGGCGTCGTCAGCAGACCCGCTTCCCTAATCCATTCAAGGCCGGTGGCATCACCATTGCCGTTCAGCACATGGCAGCCAGCGAAGCATGGCTGATAACGCGCCGCTGCGGCGCGTGGCTCGATGACGCTGACACCCGTGCGTACAGGTTTGCCGTCATGGACCTTGTCCAGCGTCGCGTGGCCGACCCGCACACCCGGTACGTCGGTGATTGCGTTGTGGGGCCCCGGCTTCCCCAGGCCAAGGGTGATACCAAAGTCGCGTGCTCGCATCCTGTCTCTCGCTTAAAGTTTCTGGAAAGCCGGGCTCAGCTTGCCGTAGGTGCCATAGAGCACTACAGAAGTGAACAGAATCCCCAGAATAATGAAAATATCCCGGGCAGACGCGCTGCCCAGCAAGGTGATCAGCAGATACCCCGCGCCCATCACGGCGGCCAATGCCGGCAGCGGCCACAGCGGCATCCGGTATGGGTGCTCACGGTCACGGCGCCGCACGCGACTGAACAACGCGCACAGACCCACGACCAAGTAGACGCACAGAATCAGCAACACGGTGAACGACGTGAGCTCCGACAGATTGGAACTGAAGGTCAAGGCCGCCGAAGGCACAGCCAGAAACAGCGTAGCCAACCACGGCGAGTCCCACTTGGGATGGATGCGGGTGAAGGCGCGGTTCAGGGTGGGCATCCACAGCTCATCACGGCCACTGCTGTAGATCACTCGGCCGATCTGGATCACCAGGGCGATGATGGCGTTGAACACCGACAGGAAAATCCCCGCACTGACCAGCCGCGACAGCGTTTCGTTACCGTGGGCCGTCAGCAGGTAGCCAATCGGATCCGGGCTCGCCAGCATGGCTTCAAGCGACGGCGCCCCGACCAGCAGCGCCACCAGTGGAATCAACTCGATGGCCACCACCAGCACCAGTGACCACAGCACCGCCTTGGGAATGCTCCGCCCGGCGCACTTCATGTCCTCGGCCAGCAACACCGCGCCGCCATAGCCGTTGAAGGAAAACAGCGCAGTGCCCACGGCGCCAATGACCAATGCCCAGGGCGCCGCATGCAGTACCCCGTTATCGAGCGCAACCGGGCTGAGCAGGCTGGCAATCGGTTGCTGGGCATGACCGAAGCCCAACACCACGATAACCATCAACGCCGCCACCTCCAGAAGCAGACAACTGCCGGTCACCCAGGCGTTGAGCTTGATATTGAGGATGCCGAGCAGATAACTCAGTGTCACGATGACCAGCGCGACGGTCTGCCCATCGAACTGCGTGCCCAATGCCGCATTGAGATAGGTCGCAGCGCCAGTTGCCAGCACCGGCGGAATGAACAGCAACATGGCCAGCACGGTGAGAAACGTGGCGTAACCGGCCATGCCACCAAAGACCCGCTTGGCGAACACGTATTCGCCGCCAGCGGCACTGTGCGCCCGGCCCAGCTCCGCGTAGCAAAGGGCAAACATCAGCGCCAGCACACCGCCCAGAATGAACGCCCAGATCACCCCGGTACCGGCCTGGGCGATGGCAAAGGGCGCAATGACAAATACGGAACTGGCGGGCGTCACCGAGGAGACGGTGATAGCGACGACATCGGGGACGCTCAGCGTGGGCTTGAGTTCAGGGGATAGCTTAGGGGGTGGCGCAGACGTCATGGTGTTCATCCTCACGTTGTTTTAGGTGTCAGGAGGCAGAACCAGAAATCGATCGGTTGCGAGCTCGACGGCTCGCTTCATGGGTCTGAATCTAGGCAGATACACCCGGCTGGGCAATTCCCCCTATGGGGTACCCCGGTTGACAGCTTCGGCAAATCGGGCGCCAATGCCCTACCCGTTTCCAGGAAGCCATCGTGGACATACTTTTCAACGAAGTCGCCAGCCATACCGCATTGGCACGCACGATCGAGCAAATCGGCAGCCCGCGCTTCTGGCGACAGTTGATCCTGGTGCTGCGCCATTGGGTACCGTTCGACAATGCGCTGGCGATTCACTTCCCTTCCCAGGGCGCGCCCCACGTGCTGGAGGAATATGACGCGGCGCCGGCACCTGCGGCGGGAGAGCTGTACCTCGATGGATTGTACCTGCTGGACCCGTTCTACCAGGCTGCTCGCGAAGGTCTGGCCAGTGGTTTCTACCACCTTGAGGAAGTCGCGCCGGACCATTTCTGGCAAGCGGACTATTACCTGAACTACTTCCAGGACCATGTACTGGAGGATGAAGTGCAGTTTTTGCTGCAGCTACCGGATGGGGTGCTGTCGCTGTCGCTTGGGATGCGCCGGACGTTTGATTCGGCGGAACTGGGAAAACTGAGCCTGATCAGCAGCTGGGTACTGGCCCTGCTCGACCAGAACTGGACCCGCATGGGCATTTCCGTGCCGGTGCAGCCGCCGGCGGGTGATGCGCTGGCGAAGTTTGGTCAGGGGGTGCTGTCGGAGCGAGAGCTGGAAATCGCCCGGCTGATTCTGCGCGGGTATTCGTCGAAGGCCATGGCGCAGCGGCTGGGCATCTCGCCGGAGACCATCAAGGCGCACCGGCGGCATTTGTACGCGAAACTAGATATTTCTTCGCAGCCGGAGCTGTTTTCGTTGTTTATTCGGGAGTTGGGGTTTGTGGAGTTGGAAGGTTCTTGAGTCACAATTCCCCGTTTTTGCACGGTTGGACTGATGTCTACTCTCTCAATGGGCCATAAACTTAATTTTCATTCAGCAGAGAATTACAGCGCTTGACCTAATCTTGTTAGTTCGCTAGCTCGCGACCTTAGCCCGCATTGTGAGGAATGGCGTTTACATTGCAACCCTAGACGATGGCATTAAATATGATCGTGAGTGAGTCAGCGAACAGCAATCACCTATTCTTGCTGGTGGCGAAGGTGCAACAAGCTCACCAGTGTTCAGAGATGCTTAGCCGTCGATTGAAGGTCAGCTATGCAGCACGTAAAAATAGCACCGTTGAAGACGTCGTGCCAAAGCGCCATACACCTGTATGGCTGACTAGCGAAGCTGAGTTGATTCCTGAGACTTCACCACTCGTTAAGCAAGCATTTGAAGACTATGCAAGCGGGATCGGTGAACGTCGAATTTTTGAACGGATCTTTAAAAGATATTCCAATCCATTGCTAGGCAAAGCCGTGCATTATCTGGCGAACAATTGGGGTCGAGTAGAACGCTATGTCGGAGCGGGTGACTTGCCCATCGACAACAACGCGGCCGAAAAGCGATCAAGTCGTTTGTCATCCTACGCAAGGCTTGGCTGTTCAGCGATACTGTCAACGGCAAGACCGCCAAGGTCAACGGCCAAAAGCCCTATACGTGGCTATGCCACGTACTGGAGCGACTACCGCAGGCTACATCGATTGAAGATTATGACGCCTCGCTGCCGTGGAACTGCTCGCCAGAAATGTCACGGCAAACCATTAACCCACTACAAGGCAGGTGGGGTTTATGGATCGCATATAAAATTTTAAGCGAAGTGTTAGTTAAGCATGGGCTCTAGGCCACGTACCACGTGGACTGTAGCTAATTAGGGCGGATTAGTTTCTGCCCTGCTGACAACGTGGTTACTTTTACAGGCAAAAGAAAAGGCCAGTTCCAGCACGGAAATGGCCTTAAAAAGAACGAGAAGTGAGTCAGTGCCTGTAAAACTCCTTAGTGATGCTCGTGTTAATCCCGCCAAAGAACATAAAATAGAACCTAAACAAAATCGCCCCTTTCGAGACTAGGGTATATAGCACTCGCTAGCTTATATTTGCTACTCACATATATCAAATTCCATCCAGGTGTTTTTTACGCTCTATCTCTTGAAGAGCTAAAAGTTCCTCTCCTCGCTTGATGTCTTCTGCCGTGAATTCTTGGCCGCCGAAAAGTATTGGCTCCCAGCGTTCCATCAAGGCATTAAATGAAACCTCAGAAGTCTGCCCCTTCTTGAGAAGGGGTTCTAAGAGGCCTCGTAAGGCTTCGGAGCCTTTCTTTCCTTCCGCATGCTGCTTAAATAGCCAAAGATAAACATCGACCAATTCAAGCCCTGTGTCTTCGTCTCCAGGTGTACAGGTAATAGGGATCTCGGGCATGTGAGTGAGTTTCATCTTGGGAAGACCGGGGCCAACTTCCCACGGTATATGCTTATTTTTTGTGTAGAAGCTAGCTATATACTCTTGCGCCTTATTGAACTCAGATTGGCGATCTACAATTATTCCTGCTGCTTTTGCTCCGCTTTTTTCCAGTCTTAATGAAATTCCGTGAAGCACAGACTGGAAGCCGATAAGGTTTGGGGATATCTGTAGTTTGTCATCTTTGCTGTAAATATTATAATGTATTTCCTCCGGGTATTTACTAGCCCACTTCAAAGCATCTCCAATGATTTCACGAGAGCGGGCATCTCGCAGGCAGTCAATTCTCTGTAAAAGAGAGCTAAACACATCTTGAAGAATTTTGTTGGATTTTATAGAGTTCTTTTCTATGCGTGCTTCCCATGCCTGCTCCAATAGAGGTTGATCGAACATGGACGCGAGCTTTGCTATGAGCATGTATCGAAGGGGGGTCCAGTAAGCTACCCAAGGGACTGCCTTATTAAGCCCTTGATCAAAAACCTGATCAAAGAAACTAAAGAGTGCGTAATCGGGCTTAAGAACTTTGTAGACGTCTAGTGTTATGTCGAATTGCTTGTGTAGGACTTCTAGCTCGTCAGTGACGCTTAAAAGCTTTCCAAGCCCTAACTCACTAGCATGTAGTCGCTCTACTTGGAATCTCTCCCTCAAGGATTCAACAAACGGGCGTGCCACCTCATTCAAGTTATAATGCGATGAGATTACACCGTAGTACAAGATTGGTTGCTGTGCGTCGAAAAGCTTAAGGCCAGTTTGACCGCTTTCATCAATATAAAAATACATCTTCCATTCCTTAGAAATTTAATTTTGGTAGTAGTTTAACTATTTACCCGCTAGGGCGAAGCCCATTAGAAAAGGCCATCCTAGTCTAGCAGAATAATAATGGCTTTTGGCCATCCATATATCTGGATATATCATCGCCCCTATAGTACGATTAACCCTTGTGCGGGCTATCCGCTGGCGATAGCTGTTCTAAACTGCGAGGCAGTGGTTCAGGGCAGAGGTGCGAGGGGAGACGAAGCGAAAAGACATACCTCTGAAATGATCAAGATTTTTGCTACACCATCCAGACCGGATTAATATTCGGATTGGGGAGTAGTCCGCTCCCAGTAACTCCATCCTCACGTCCACAGCCGTTACCAACAGCACGAAATGCCCCTCCAAAAACCGCTACATTTCCTACGTGTTTTACGTACGTAACAACATTGAGTGCCCACCTACCCACATCTACAGTTCCCAAGTCGCTGCCCATTCAGCGATACGGGGTTTGCAGCCCGGGTTTGAAGAAGACGCACATCAAGGAGCGTCACAATGGTCAAGAAAATCACCCCTGATCCACCGCCCAGCCGTGTATCCAGTCCCCAAGAAAAAGCCGACTATCTGAGAAAGGTCATGCATGACTCTCTGGCTCAGATCGGATCTCACCCCCCTCCCCAACCGTCGCCAACACCGCTCGATACTCTCTCCCACACAGCGTTCCGCACTGTCGGCGCCGACCAACCTTCAGTTGACTCGCTGTTCGCCGTTCAAGCCGGCGTCACCGCCCAAGTCGCCCTTAACCAAGTATCGCAGTTGCTCAAATCGGCCGAACTGAACGCCGATGAACTCTGCCCGCGCCTGGATGGCTTCGAACGGGATCTGCTGTTGGGGCTGATTCACTCCATCACCTTGTCCCGAACGGTCGTGGACGCCTTGCTCGACGGGTCCACAGTTACCGCGGGCAGTTGAGCAAGACAATCGGTGGTCGTAGCCGTTTGCGGCTACCGATTAGTACCGAAGAAAGCGCCAATGATCATCGCAACCGCTTCCGCCGGAGACATCATGGCGGTGTCGACGCTGAACGGCGCTTCCTCCCACGCTTCATATTCATGCTCAAGCACCGATTGCCAGGTGGGTGGCGTCAGCCCCAGGATATCAACCTCCCTTGTTTCCACTCGGCGCTGATGTTCGTGTTTGTCTGTACAAATCACCTGGATATTGACCAACCGAACTCCGGAACGAGCGGCGATATCACTCCACGCCTTGCGGCTTTCACTGACCGGGTTCACACAGTCGACGATAACCAGGCGGCCCAGGCGCAGGTTACTCAGCGCAAGCTCATTGGCGACCCGATAACCACTGCCCCCCACATCCTCTGCCAGAACGCCCGAGTTGCGAATCGCCTGCTCGATCGTGTCGATCCGCAGATAGACGGCACCTGTTCTTTCCGCCAGTTCGTGGGCAATAGTCGTTTTGCCGGTGCCAGGGAGGCCGCTGAAGACGATGAGCATTCCCTATCCTTCGGTTGTTGGTTTGAGCTGAGACAGTTTGAATGGCATGAAACAGGTAAGCCATGGGGCGGCTTACCGTGATACCTCAGCTGAAACTCCTATGGGATTGGCATGCAAAACTCTTCTCGATGAAATCGAGGGTGTGCCAAGTAGTGATTTCGCCATGATTGGTCTTCAGTTCAAAAGCATGCGTGAGACGATTGATCCTGCCCGCAAACCTCACGAGGATTACGCGGCTCTCCTTCACCAGCAACTGCTGATAACGGTCCGAGAATAAACGAGGTGTCTTCTCGTTTTCATCACGCGTTGGCCACCATTTGACGGATTCGATTCGCTTGCGTCGTAGCCAATCAAAACGACGTGGCAGCCACCATATCGCTCGGGGAATCTCATAGACAGCCAAGCTTTGTATCACTGCGGCGACCGCGCCTGGATTAAAGAAAACCAGCTTTACCAGCACTGAGTCGTCCAATTGCTCAGCGCTAATGACGTGGAAATCATTGGTGTTGCTCCGGTGGGTGGAGCGGGTCAGACGATAACTGTCCAGTTGAGTCCTTCGATTACTGATGCTCAGGCCCAGCGCGGCCAAGGCAATCGCTGCGTTCAGATAGGTGATGAATACCGAGGTTTCTGAAATCTGCAGATCCATTGCGTCAAATGCTCCATTAATGCGGCGGAAAACGTATTGGGGGATGGATTATTCAATCAAGGCGTCCAGGGCCGTAGACGAGATAGATTATTGACATTAGAGGCGATCAGTCTAAGTTAACCCCATGCCCCTCTCAAACCCCACCACCCGCCGTGATCGGCTCCCAAAAATCGCCCGCGAGCACAGCGATACGCTGGAACTCTTGCTGCGCTGCGGCATGGAAAGCCTCACCGAGCAGGGGTTCGCCACCACCGGCATCGACACAGTGCTGAAACGGGCCCAGGTGCCCAAGGGCTCTTTCTACCACTACTTCGACAGCAGGGCTTTCTTGCAGGCATCACCCGATGATTCTCCTTGGATCATTTAAATACGATCGGGCTAAAAGAGGTTAGGTCATGTTCAAAGCCATTGTGGTCGACAAGCAGGATGACAATTACACCGCGCGACTCACCGACCTGGAGGAAAGCCAGCTCCCCGCCGGCAACGTCACGGTGAAAGTGGCGTACAGCACGCTGAACTACAAGGATGGCCTCGCCATCACCGGCAAGAGCCCTGTAGTGCGCAGCTTTCCCATGGTGCCGGGCATCGACCTGGCCGGCACTGTGGAGACCAGCACCGACCCGCGCTACCAGCCTGGCGAGCGGGTGCTGCTCAACGGCTGGGGCGTGGGCGAAGGTCACTGGGGTGGTCTGGCACAGAAGGCCTGTCTGAATGGCGACTGGCTTATCCCCCACCCCAAGCAACTGACCGAACGCCAATCGATGGCGATCGGCACGGCTGGCTACACCGCCATGCTTTGCTTTATGGCGCTGGAACGCAGTGGGTTGACGCCGGCCCATGGACCCGTGCTGGTGACAGGCGCCACGGGTGGCGTGGGGAGTTTTGCCGTGAGCCTGCTCGCGCGCCGTGGATACACGGTCATTGCCGCTACGGGCAAGGCCAGTGAGGAGGCTTACCTGAGAAGCCTGGGGGCTACGACGATCATTGATCGGGGCGAGTTGTCTGCCCCAGGTCGGCCGTTGGGCAAGGAAAAATGGGCGGCGGTCATTGATTCGGTGGGCAGTCATACGCTGGTCAATGCCTGCGCCAGCACGATGTCCGAAGGCTGGGTGGCGGCCTGCGGGCTCGCGCAAGGTATGGATTTTCCGGCCACAGTCGCGCCGTTCATTCTGCGTGGCATCAGCCTGCTGGGTATCAACAGTGTGACGCAGCCCTATGAGCGCCGAGTCGAGGCATGGGAGCGCCTGGGCAATGAACTGGACCTGGAAGCGCTGTCGATGATGACCCAGGAGGTCAGCCTGGAGGATGCGCTGCCCGCTGCTGCTGATTTGATCGCAGGGAGAATTCGCGGGCGCTTGATTGTCGATGTGAACCGCTAGATAGCGCAGGAGATGGCAGGTGCGGAACTCCGGGGCACAGAGGCGTGCCTGCAGCAACCATCCGCACTTGCCCTCAAGGCTGAACGGCGGCAGTGGCCTGTCTTTCTGCTTCCAGTGCGCGTGCTTCGATCACCTTCCAGATGTCGTAAGCATCGCGCAACAACAGCGCGGCACCCTGGATGAAGTGAGCCAGGTCCTCGTCATCGATCTTGCTCAGGTTCAAGCAGGTCAAGCTATCGATCATGTCCCTGCCCGCGCGCAACCGTTCATTGGCGTAGGCATACAGGTCAGGCGATGGCGCAAGGGAATCGATAAACAGGATATGCCGGTCAGTCACTGTGGGGCTGAGGGATTGATAGGCCATGGGAGACTCCGTGGGTGGCGACAGACACAACGCTGCCCGTTCATTCGCGCTCTGCCTTGTTCCTCTGTGGCACGACTTCATCGCTCCAGGGTTCGCCATCCAATGGCGCCGAACGCGCCAGCTCGGCCTCGTCAAGGCCAATACCCCCGGCGATTTCATCGGCACCCACCTGACGCAGGGTGCTGTCGGCCGGCCCTTCGCCGCTACCGGGTTCGTCCGGGTCGCGGGCGCCGGTCTCGTCAAACAGGGTGTCGGGGCTCAGGTCGTCAAGGGTGACGTTGTCTTCATGCCGGCTGTCACTCAGCGCCTCGCCACCGCTCATGCCGCTCTCGGCAACGCGGCGAGCTGGGTAGTCTGCTTCCAGTTCCCGGGCCGGGCGCTCATCGCCTGCACGCCCCTGGCGTTCATCGCGGCGTTCACTGAAATCCAGTTCATGGACGCTGCCCATGCGGTCTTCGGTATCGTCGATTTCGCTCTGGTTTTTGCGGTTCTCTGAGGTAAGCATGAGCGTTCTCCGTTTTGGATGGTGGACCATGGCGGATAGCCAGTAAGCTGGGTCCTATAACCCAGCGAACCGACTCCCACGCTATGGGCTTCATTCGGTGGACTGCCCTGCTGCGCAGATAATTCAGAGTTTTTGTCGATGCTGCCACCGAGCGGATATTTCAGAGCAGGCTAAGGCTCTCAAGGCCGCCCATGACAAGTAACGGTCACCCGTTGTCAGTGAACTGAATCCCGGAATCGCCCTTCGACCCCGGGATTGAGTCCTGTTTACTTCTTCTCATCGTCCCGGGGGGCCTTCGCCGGGCCCTGGGGATCGACTTGCGGGTCTTCGAGATCCGGTGAGTCGGGATCAAACCCCAGATCGTGCTGGGCATTGGCCTGTTCGGATGAATGCGGGCCTTGGTTCCGTGCCGTTTTCTGTGCAGTCGAATCATGCGAGGTGCCGGTCGAGCCATCCGGCCGCTGGGCATCGTTGTCGCGCTCTTCTTCACCCTGGGTTTTTGATGGTGCCTGAGTCTCTTTTTTCATTTTCCATGCCTACCTTTGCCGTGTGATGCCGGGTAGACCGTTGCCCCTGCCGGAGTGTTCAGAATCATTTCTGCCGTAGCTCAGCCGTTGGACACCCAAGCGCCGCCTAAAGCTCTGCGAGAAACGGCCGTTACCCTGAGTTCAACTCTCACTCACGGAAGCAGTGACATGGAAATAAGCAATCGCCCTCTCCCAACGTTGACCCCCGGCACCCCCACTTCGCCGATTACCCTCCCGTCGTCCAGCACACCGCCGCCGCCCCTGACTGAAGCGCAGAAAGAAGCCGCGAAAAAACTCAGGGATCTCGTCAACCCGCCGGTGACGCCTCCCGTCACGGCCACGCCGGAAAAGACTTCGCTGATCGACGAAGTCGTTTAAGCCCTCGCGCGGATCCGGCTGCATCGCGGCCGGTCCGTCAACAGCGCGTATTTGCAGGCCTTGCCAGGGTCCTGATTGAGGGACACGCGCAGCCGCGTTGCACGATACACAGCCTCACTTCTCCTCGGGAAATACCGGCTCTCCCAGATTCAGCATCAGCCGGTTGGCCCAGGCAAAGATCGCAATCGCATGGATCAGGTCCAGCACCTGGCCATCGTCCAGCCCATGCTCACGCAATGCCTGGATATGACGGGCGTTCAGGCTCGCCGGATCCAGCGTCAGATCGATGGAAAAGCGCACGATGGCCCGCTCGCGGGGCGTGGTCCCAGCAGTGGCCGGGTCGGCGAAGATCTCGCTGATTACGTCGTTGCGCTTGGCCAGTTGTTCAAAGCGTTGTGCATGGACCGAGGCGCAATACACGCAGCGATTGAGCCGCGACACCACGGTGCTCGCCAGCTCGCGCTCGGCGCGGGCCAGGCCGCCGGGGGCGTACATGATCGCGTTGAACGCCTGGGAACGCTGACGCAGGATGTCCGGGTGATGCCCCAGGGTCAGGTAGTAGTCCGAGGTCTTGGCCTGCGGGTGGCTCTCTTCGAGTACCGCGATCTGCGCAGGCGTGGCGCTTTGCAGGTCGAGGGTCGGCAGCCAGGCTTTCCAGCCCAGCACTTCGTTGGTGAATCCGTTGCTGCGGATCGGTTCGCTCATCAGACGGCTCCAGCGGACGACAAGGCCGCAAGGCCAGCGGCCAGGCGGACTTGGTAGGACAGAAAGGCGATCAACTGCGCCAGTACGACAATGGCTTGCGTGCTCAAGCCCTGCTCTTGCAACACCTGCAAGGCGGCCTGGTCGCCATGTACTGGCGCTTCGATCAGCGTGCGGGTGAACCCCAGGATCGCGGCCAGGCGGCGATCGCTCAATGCGTCGAGATTGCCCGCCTCGATGCTGGCGAGGGCCGCGCTGTCGATGGCCTGTTCGTGCAATTGGGCCAGGTAGTACGCCGCGAGAGTCGCCTGGGGTGTCAGGCGCGCCGCGTAATACGCAACCCACAGGCGTTCGACCCGCGACAGGTCGACCCCCAGGTCGTCGGCAAAGAACAGCGCCTGGCTGCCCTGGGTCGCCGCAGCGACTTTCTCCCGGGCGTGACGCACGTCATGCAAGGCGGTACCGGGCTGGATGTTCAGCAGACTGTCGAGCAGATCCGGCGCGACAGCGTTGGCAGTGATGGAGGACATGAAGGCTCCTGCAGATCGAAGACGGTCTTCGCGCAACGGCTCGCCACCGTGCGCGAAGGCTTTGGGTTCAAGGTTGTTCGGTGACCATCAGCGCGGCCGTGCGGTCGCTGACCAGCGGTTCGACCTTCAGGCCTTTGCGCGCGGCCCAGATGTTCTGGTAGTGGAACAGAGGGATGATGCCGACGTCGTCGCTGACCAGCTTCACCGAATCCTCGAGGATCTTGCGCCGCTTGGCCTCATCGAACTCGGCGGTGGAATCGAGCAGAGCCTTGTCCACCAGCGGGTTGCTGTAGCGACCCCAGTTGGAGGCGCCCTGCCCCTTGCTGCTGTCGACGGTGGTCAGGATGTTGGTCAACGCATAGGCCGCTTCGCCAGTGCCGTTGCCCCAGGCAATCACGCTGACCGCCAGTTCGTTCTTGTTCGCCTTGCCGGCATACACCGCCCACGGCAACACTTCGAGCTGCACCTTGAGGCCGATCCGGGTCCAGAATTGCGCCACCGCCTGCATGGCTTCCGGCGCCTGCGGATAGCGGTCGCCCGGCACATGCACGGTCAGTTGGAAACCGTCCGGGAAGCCGGCCTGGGCCAACAGTTCCTTGGCCTGTTTCGGGTCGTAGGGAATGTTCTTCACCTGCGGGTTGTAGCCAAAGGTATTGGCCGGCATCCACTGGTTGGCCTCGGTCACGGTGCCCTGCATGATGCGCTGGTCGATGGCCTGGCGATTGATCGCCAGCGACAGCGCCTGGCGCACCCGTACGTCGCGCAGCGGGTTCTGCGCCAAGGGTTTGCCGCTGTTGTCACGAATGAACTCGTTCGGCCCTTCGCGAAAGCTCGGCTGGATGATCAGCGCGCGCAGGCCCTGGTAGGCGAAGACGTTGACGCTCGGGGTCTTGCGCAGGCGTTCGACGTCGGTCGGCGAGACCTTGTCGATCACATCGACGTCGCCGGCCAGCAGCGCTGCAGTGCGGTTGGCGGCGTTGGCGATGAAACGGAAGTCGACCTTGTCCCAGGTCGGCTTGGCGCCCCAGTAGCTGTCGTTGCGCTGGAAGATCGTGCGGTCGCCCGGCACGTAGGAGACGAAGCGATACGGCCCTGTGCCGATCAGTGCCCTGCCCGAGTTGTAGTCCGCGCTGCTGGCCGTGGCGCCAGCGTGGCGGCTGACGATGTAGATCGAGTCGACATCCGGCAGCAGGTTGGCGTTCGGCGTGCGGGTCTTGATCAGCAGTGTATGGGCATCCTTGGCCTGCACCGACTCCACGGTGCGCGTGGCCCCGGCGTACGAGGCGACGCTGCCGGGCACGTTGCGCGCACGTTCGAAGGAGAAGACGAAGTCGTCGGCGGTCAGCGGCGTGCCATCCTGCCATTTGACGTCGTCGCGCAGGTCGAACTGCCAGGTGGTCGGGTCGAGCACTTTCCAGCTCTTGGCCAGGCCCGGCAGGGTCTTGTCATCGTGGCGGTTGACCAGCGATTCAAAGGCGTGCAGCGCCACCGAACGGTCGCCGGCATAGTTGTTCAGTTGCGGGTCGAGGGACGACACCGGGTCGGCGTAACCGATACGCAGGTCCTGCGCCGATACGCCGCCGGCGGCCAATAGCAGCGCCGAAGCGATCAGTGAACGAACACGTGGTTGCATGGGGAATTCCTTGTACGCAATGGCGATAAGCGCCGCGGGTGTCGATGCACCCTTTCATGGCTGCTCGTTGAGGTGACACGCACTCAGGTGGTTCGGCGAAACCTCCCTCAGCGCTGGAGCTTCCTCGCGGCAACGCGCCGTGGCGTACGGGCAGCGAGGATGGAAATGACACCCGCTGGGCGGGTTCAGCGGGCTGGGGATTTCCCCTTCGATCGCGTCATAACGGGTACTGCGGACATCGAAACGCGGAATCTGCGCCAGCAGCGCCTGGGTGTACGGGTGGTTGGCGCGGGCGAACAGCTCATCCACCGACGCACTCTCCACCACCCGGCCGAGGTACATCACCACGACGCGGTCGCACAGGTGCTCGACCACGCCCAGGTCATGGCTGATGAACAGGTAGGTCAGGCCCAGTTCGTCACGCAGGTCCATGAACAGATTGAGGATCTGCGCCTGAATCGACACATCCAGGGCCGCCACCGACTCGTCGCAGACCAGCAGTTGCGGCTGCACCGCCAGGGCCCGGGCGATACCGATGCGCTGACGCTGACCGCCGCTGAACTGGTGCGGATAACGCTGGCGCAACTGCGCGCTCAACCCGGCGCGTTCCAACTGGGCGCTGACGTAAGCGTCGAAGCCGCGCCTGTCGGTAAGGCCATGCAACAGCGCGCCCTCACCGACGATGCGGTCGACCCGCAGACGTGGGTTGAGGCTGGCCGACGGGTCCTGGAAGATCATCTGCACCTTCAGCCGCACCGCCTGGCGCTGCTCGGCCGTGAGGCTGTCGAGGTCCAGTCCATCGACCCGTGCACTGCCCGAGGACACCGGCAACAGCCCGGCGACCATCCGCCCGAGGGTCGACTTGCCGCAGCCGGACTCGCCGACCAGGCCGACCACTTCGCCGCGCTCAATCCGCAGGTCGACCCGGTCGACCGCGTGGGTCAGCGGCTGCGCGCGGGTCAGGCGCAGGCGTTGCAGCAGGCGCTGGATGGAATGCTCGCCAGGCGCCTGGCCAAAGGTCTTGCTGACCTGCTGCAGCTCGATGAGGGGTGTCTGATCACTGCGCATCGGCGGCTCCCGGGTGAAAACAACGGACCATTCGCCCACGGGGCATCTGCATGGCCTGCGGTTGCGTGGCACACAGCGCCGAAGCCCTGGCGCAACGGGCCGCGAAGGCGCAACCGGCCGGCATCGACAACAGGTCCGGCGCCATCCCGGGAATCTGCCGCAGGCGCTGGCCGCGCTGGTTGCGACTCGGCAGGCTGTCGATCAGGCCCCGGGTGTAGGGATGCTGCGGCTGGTCGAGGACATCGTCGACCGTGCCCTGCTCGACGATCTGCCCGGCGTACATCACCGCCACATCATCGGCCAGGCCGGCCACCACCGACAGGTCATGGGTGATCCAGATCAGCGAGGTGCCCTGCTCGCGCACCAGTTGCTGCACCTGGCTGAGAATCTGTGCCTGGATCGTCACGTCCAGGGCGGTGGTCGGCTCGTCGGCGATGATCAGGTCTGGCGAATGCAATAAGGCGATGGCAATCGCCACGCGCTGACGCATGCCGCCGGAGAGCTGGTGAGGATAGGCGCGCAGGCGCTCCTCGGGACTGGCGATGCCCATCCGCGCCAGGGTGCGGGCGGCGTGGTCGCGGGCTTCGCGCTTGCTTACCGACTGATGGGCGCGCACCGCCTCGATCATCTGCGTGTCGATGCGCAGCACCGGATTGAGGGTCATCATCGGATCCTGGAAGATCATCGCGATGCGGTTGCCCTGCAATTCACGCAGTTGCGCTGCCGAGAGCCGGGTCAGGTCACGGCCCTGGAACAGCACCTGGCCGCCGCTGATCCGCCCGGGCGCATCGACCAGGCCGAGAATGGAGAAGCCGGTGACCGACTTGCCCGAGCCCGACTCGCCCACCAGCCCGAGAATGCGCCCCGGCTGCACCCGCAGTGACACGTCTCGCACCGCCGGCAAGACGCCGGCACGGGTGTGGAACGAGGTGCACAGGTTGCGCAGCTCGAGCGTCGGCACGCGGGTGTTGTTCGTGGCGGCGACGAATGATGATTCAGGCAGGTTCATCGCTGCAGCCTCGGGTTCAGGACATCACGCAGGCGATCGCCCACCAGGTTGATCGCAACGATGGTGATCAGCAGCGCCAGCCCCGGGAACAGGCTGATCCAGTATTCGTTGCTGAGCATGTACTGGAAACCGTTGGCGATCAGCAGGCCCAGCGAGGGTTCGGTCACCGGCACACCGAGTCCGAGAAACGACAGGGTCGCCTCCAGGGTGATCGCCCGGGCGATCTGCAGCGCGCCGATGACGATCAGCGGCGGCAGGCAGTTGGGCAGGATGTGGCCGATGACGATCCGCCAGGCCCCAATCCCCTGCCCCCGCGCCGCATCGACATACTCCCGACGGCTTTCGGTCAGCGCCTGGCCGCGGGCGGTGCGGGCGTAGTACGCCCACTCCAGCAGCACCAGGGTCAGCATCACGTTGCCAACGCCCTTGCCCAGCCAGGCGAGGATCATCAACGCCATGAGAATCACCGGGAACGACAGCAGCAGGTCGACCAGGCGCATCAGCAAGGCATCGACCCAACCACCGACGTAGGCCGACAGCAGGCCGAGCAAGGTGCCGATCAGCGCGGCGATCAGGGCTGAACCGATGCCGACCCACAGGCTGATACGCAGGCCGTAGATGATCGCCGAGACCAGGTCGCGGCCCTGTCCGTCGGTGCCCAGCCAATAGGTGTAGCCGCTGTCCAGGTTGGCGCTGCCCGGTGGCAGGCGTGCGTCGAGCACGTTGAGTTGCATCAGATCGTAGGGGTTCTGCACCACGATCCATGGCGCCAGCAACGCCACCAGGATCACCGCGAGCAACACCAGCAGGCCGGTCACGGCCGACGGCGAGGCGAGGAATTCGACCAGCACCCGGCGCCACGGCGACTCTACGGAGATGCGGTTGGTCAGGACGGCGCTCATCGGCCAGCCTCGATACGTACACGCGGATCGAGCAGGTAATACAAGCCGTCGACCACCAGGTTGAGCACCACGAAAATCACCACGACCACCATCAGATAAGCCACCACCACTGGGCGATCCAGGGTATTGATGCTGTCCAGGATCAGCTTGCCGGCGCCTGGCCAGGAGAAAATGCTTTCAGTCACCACCGCGTAGGCGATGGTCGAACCCAGTTCCATCGCCAGCACCGTCACCACCGGGATCATGGTGTTGCGCAGCACGTGCATCGTCATCACCCGCAGCGGCGACAGGCCCTTGGCCCGGGCGAACTTGACGAACTCCTGGGGCAGCACCTCGCGCACGCCGGCACGGGTCAGGCGCAGAACCAGGGAAATCTTGAACAGCGCCAGGTTCAGCGCCGGTAGCAGCAGATGCTGCAAGCCATCGAGGGTCAGCCACGACCACTGCACGCCGAACAGTTCACGGGTAGCGCCCCGTCCGCTGGCTGGCAGCCAGCCCAGGGTGATCGAGAACAGCAGGATCATCATCAGCGCGACCCAGAACGCCGGGAGCGAGAAACCGACGATGCTGCCGGCCATCATCAGTCGCGACAGCGGATGCTCCGGATACATTCCGGCGAACAACCCCAGCGGTACACCGATCAGCACCGCCAGGCACAACGCACTGAACGCCAGCTCGAACGTGGCCGGCAGGCGTTGCAGGATCAGGCGCATGGCGTCTTCGTGGTAGACGAAACTCTGCCCAAGGTTGCCGTGCACGGCGCCCTTGAGGAAGATCACGTACTGCTCCCACAGCGGTTTGTCCAGGCCCAGGTGAGCAATGGCCTGCAGCCGTTCGGCCTGGTTGAGGTCTTCACCGACCAGGATGTCCATCGGGTTGCCGATGGCATTCAGGCCGACGAACACCACCAGGGTCATCAGCCAGACGACCAGCAGTGATTGGCTCAGCCGGCGCAGGGCCCCACCGATCATTGCCGCAACTCGTGGGCATCCGGCTGGCTGGGCACCCATTCATCACCCAGCAGTTCCGGCTCGGCGTAATCGCGCATGGACGCGTAGTGCAGCTCGATATCGGCATTGAACAACTCGCCCACCAGGGCCTGGGCCAGGCGCTTGGCGCCTTCGCTGATGGCCGGGATATCACCGGAGACCGCGCCGAAGCTGAGGGCCGCGGGATAGCTGAAACAGTGGATATGGTTCAGGCCGGGACAGGCTCCGGGAGTCTTTTCCTGGAATTCGAAGCTTTTGCCCAGGTCCGGCAGTTCTGCCAGTTCCGCATCCTTCTCGTCGGCCGGGGCCTCGAACCGATCACGCCAGGTGCGGATCTGCGAGGAAAACGCCGAGAACTCCGGCCGCAGGCGGAAATCGGTACGGAAACCGGTGGCGAACACCACGAAATCGGCCTCGAACCGCGCGGTCGGCGTCTCCAGCCATACCCCACCGGCCGGGTTTTCCTCCACGGCCACCAGCGGGCTGTCGAGCAGAAAGCGCGCCCGGCCCGATTGCGAGACCCGCAGGGTACTGCCCCGTGGCGGCGGCACCTGCTGGGTGTTGAGGTAGTTGCGCAGGCGCCATTTCCAGGCAGCCGGCAGTCGCCAGTAACCGTGGGTCATGCCCGGGTTGCCTGCGCCCTTGCCCTTGTTGATGCGCGGCAGCTCGGCACGCCGGATCAGCAGATCGACCTTGGTCGCGCCCGCTTCCAGCGCGGTCGCCGCACTGTCCATGGCCGACGCGCCACCACCGATAATCGCGACCCGCTTGCCTTCGAACCATTCATTCTGCAAGCCGTCGGCCGAATGCGCCCACAGGTCATAGGGCAGTGTGCGCGCCAGGTCCGGCACCCACGGCCCGCCCAGGCCATCGCGGCCGGTGGCGAGCACCACATGCCGGGCATACAGGGACTGCGTCTGCGCGCCAGCCTGCACCGTCAGTTCCACCAGGCCATCGGTACGCGGAGTCACCCGACTCACCCGGTGCTCGTTACGCACCTCCAGCGCCAGGGCCTTGCGATACCAGCGCAGGTAGTCGGCCCACTGCAGGCGCGGGATCTTGTCCAGTTGTTCCCAGGCTGGCAGGCCGAATTGCGCTTCGAACCAGGCGCGAAACGTCAGCGCCGGCAAGCCCAGGGCCGGGCCGGTCAGCTGTTTCGGCGAACGCAGGGTTTCCATGCGCGCAGTCGTCGCCCAGGGCCCTTCGAACCCGGCGGGCGCCTGATCGAAGATCACGGCCGTCACGCCCAGATGACGCAGCTCGGCGGCCAACGCCAGGCCGGCCATGCCGCCGCCGATGATCGCCACGTCCAGCACGGCTTCGCCGGCATGCAGGCGTGGCTTGACCCAGGGTTTGGCAGGCAGATCGAGCCAGTCGAGATCCTGGCGCAGACGCGCTTCCAGGGTCGCAAGACCATTGGCGGGGGTGGTATCGGGCATGTATTCGGTACTCGGCATGGAGGTCGGGAGCACGATCCGACCTTGAATCGCATTCCTTGAAAGACCGCCGCTGAATATTCAAATATGAATTCATGGCGGCCTTTAATTCGTAAACCGAATACTAAAAGGCGATTTTTATTCTCGCAAAGTACAAAAAAGCATATTTATATAACTTAAATTTCAAGCCAGGCGTAAAAGTCGGCCCCGGCATCAGCCGAGACTCGCGGCTTACTCGGCATAAATGCTCTGCAGCAGCGCGTCATGGGCCGCCGCTTCGTGCATCAGCATCTGCGGCAGAAGCCGTTGTGCCGAACGGGCGATTTCATCGATCAGCGCCCGGGCGACGTCCGACAGCGGGCTGGCGAAGGCCGAGATCAGGCCGAAGAAGAACGGGATATGGCAACCGATCGGGCGCACGACCACGCCCTCCACCGGAACGCCCCTGGCCGTGAACGGATCGACCAGGGCAATCCCCAGGCCGGCCCGGGCCATCTGCATGGCAATCAGCGAGGTATTGGTATCGAGCATGCGCGGCGTGCCACAGCCCGCATCGAGAAACGCCTTGTCGATGCGCCGCCGGAAACGGTAGGGATTGGCCATGGTGACCAGTGTCTGTCGGGCCAGCAGTTCCATGGGCAACACCTCATGGGCCGCCAGCGGCGACTGCGCCGGCAGCACCGCGACGCAGGCGGCTTCGCCGATCCAGTGGATATCCAGCCCGCGGTGTTCGAGCGGCAGACTGACCGCGCCCAGGTCCATGGTCTTGGACAACACCGCCTGGACCACGTTTTCCGGCGACATGCTCTGCAACTGGATCTGCTGCGGCCGCAAGGTCTCGGGCAGGCATGCCAACGCCGCCGGCAAGAGCCCCGCCGCCAGGGCGGAAATAGCCACCAGCTTGATCTGATGGTTCTCCTCCTGAGCGATATGCTGCGCGCGCTGACGGATATTGCGAATGCCCAGCAAGGCACTCTCGACCTCGCCGTACATCATGAACGCCTTGTGCGTCGGCGTGACTTTCGGTCCGCTGCGCTCGAACAGGGCGAACCCCAGTTCCTGCTCCAGCTCCTGGATCACCCGGGTGACCGAAGGCTGCGAACGGCCGAGCATCTTCCCGGCCGCCGTGACACTGCCTGCCGACATCACCGCCGCAAACGCTTCCAACTGACGCAGATCCATACCCAGGCCTAACCCGTTACCGATATCAAGGCGGGGAAGTCTACACGCAAAAGCGAAACACGATGCCGCCAGCTCTTTGGCAAAAAGAACCATCAGGCCAGAATGACGTTCGAGGCCAAGTTGTACAAAGCCACACTGGCAAACAGACCGATCACCAATGAAACGAACTTATTGACCCTGTTACCCGAGAGGATGGTTGAGAAATTGCGCCCACAAAAAGCCCCCAGCCCCACCCAGACCAGCCCCACGGGAAGAATGACCAGAGAGAAAACGGCCATGAACTCAAGGTAACTTTCCACCTGCACAAAGGTCCCGACAGGGGCCACGAACGAAGCGAAGAACAGCCCTTTCGGGTTGGTCAGTGTCGCCATGAACATCGCCGAAACCGAGATGACAGAGGGTTCTCCAGACGCTTCGATCTGTACCGAAAACCATAATTTCAGGGAGATGTAGAAGAGGAAAAGTACCGCCGCAATCTTGGTCAGCACCACGACCCATGCGTAGTCTTGCGCCAAACCATCGATGAACAGCCCCCAGGAGGTAATCTGCAGCAGATAGGCGATCCATTCGGCGAAAATCAACTTCAACGAATAGTTTCCCAGGCCCCGACTGACACCCGACTGCAACAGTAACGAGTTGGTTGGCCCCGGTATCAGCAATATGGTCAATATCGCAATTGCAACGTAGTACATGACGCACCCCTTGAATATTCCAGAGTAGATTTATTGTCCGAGCGATTTGTTTTCAGAATCGCGATAGATGGAAAAGCCGCTTGATCGCTGCCAAGGCGTCGTCGACATAGGTAAAAATCACCGGCACCACCAGCAGACTCAGCAGCGTCGAAGCGAGCAGGCCGCCAATCACCACCACGGCCATCGGCTGGCGAAAACTCGACTCCCCTCCCCAGCCCAATGCCGTTGGCAACATGCCCGCGCCCATGGCGATGGTGGTCATCAGAATCGGCTGGGCACGCTTGTGGCAGGCATCGATCAAGGCGTCGTAACGGCTCATGCCCTGGTCTCGGCGCGCCATGACCGCGTACTCCACCAACAGGATCGAGTTCTTGGTGACGATCCCCATCAACATCAACAAGCCGATGACTGACGCCATGGAAAAGCTCATGCCGCCGATCAGCAGTGCCAACAGGGCGCCGCCCAACGACAAGGGCAAGGCCGAGAGAATGGTGATGGGCTGCATGAAGTCGTGGAACAGCAGCACCAGCACGGAATAGATACAGAACACCCCGACCGCCATGGCCAGGCTGAAGTTACCGAACAGTTCGGTCATCAATTGCAGCTCGCCCTGCTCCACCTGCTTCACTTGCGCGGGCAAATGTTGCATGGCCGGTAACTGCCGGGCTTCGTCCATTACCTCGCCGACATTGCGACCATTGAGTTCGATGGACAGGGTGATATTGCGCAGGCGATCGAGTCGATCGATCTGCGCCGGCCCGCTGCCCATGCTGATCTCGCCCAGTGACGCCAGCGCGATCTGCCCGTCACGGCCCTTGATCCGCAACTGGGCGATACGCTCCAGATCGGTACGTACCTGCGGCTGCATGCGTACCCGCACATCGACCTGCCGCTGGGACAGATTGACCTTGCCCAGGGACGATGAATATTCGCCATAGGTGGCCATGCGCAAGGTGTCGGCAATGTCCTGGCTGCTGATCCCTTGCTCGGCTGCCCGGACGAAATCCGGGCGCATCTGGATCTCCGGCCGTTGCACCGCCGTACTCGAAGTCACGTTGCCGATGCCCTTGAGCTGGCGTAGCTGCGGTTCGAGGGCCGCGGCGGTCCGTTCGAGCAACTGACCATCGTCACTGGCCAGCACGATGTCCAGACGCTCGCCACTGCGGTCGCCGCCGACATTGACCCGTCCCCCGGGCAAGCTGCGCAGCACTTCGCGCATCTTCGCCTCGACCTCGGATTGCTTGAGCGCGCGTTCGCGCCGAGGCAGCAGGTCGACGGTCAGGACGGCCTTGCGCTGGTCGTCGCTGGAGACCTCACCGCTGCCCACCGAGGCGAACACATGGGCCACCTCGGGGAGCGTGCGCAGGCGTGCATCGGCCTGCAAGGCCATCGCGGCGGTTTGCGCCAGGCTGCTGCCGGGCGCCAGCTCCAGGCTGAGGGTCGTGCGCGCATCATCCTGGGCCGGCAGAAAACTGGTGGGCAACAGCGGAATCAGCGCCAGCGAACCGAGCAGCAGCACACCGACCAGGGCAATGGTGGTCCCCCGTCGGCTCAGGCTGGTGTGGATCCAGCCCAGGTAACGGGTCATCAAGCGACTGTCATGCGCCTCATGCGTCTGGGCCCTGAGCAGGTAGGCCGCCATCATTGGCGTCAGCATGCGCGCCACCAGTAGGGAAAACAGCAGGGCCGCACAGGCGGTCACGCCGAACTGCCGGAACAGCTTGCCGGAAATACCGCCCATGAATGCCGTGGGCAAGAACACTGCCACCAGGGTCACGGTGGTCGCCAACACCGCCAGGCCGATTTCGCCGGACGCCTCGATCGCCGCCTGGCGCGGACTTTTGCCCATGCGCAGGTGCCGGGCGATGTTCTCCACTTCGACGATGGCATCGTCCACCAGAATGCCGATTACCAGGGCCAGGGCCAGCAGGGAGATGCTGTTGAGGGTGAACCCGGCAAAATACATCACGCCGAAGGTGGGGATGATCGATAACGGCAGCGCCGTCGCGACCACCACAGTGGCCCGCCAGTCCCGCAGGAACCACCAGACCACCAACACCGCCAGCAACATGCCCTCGTAGAGTAGCGCCATGGAACCGCGATAGTTTTCCAGTACCGGCGCGACGCTGTTGCTTGCCTCGTCGATTCGGATATCGGCGTGCTGCCGGGCGAATTCGCGCATCGCCTGGCGCACATCCGCCGTCACCCCGACATCGGAAAAGCCCAGGGAGCGCATCACCTGGAAGCCGATGACCGGTTTTCCATCACGATAGGCCCGGGTACTGCGCTCGGCATGGGTGTCGCGCACCGAGGCCAACTGCCGCAAGGCCAGCATGCGGCCGTCGCCGACGGGGATATGAATGCCACCGAGCGCCGCCGGATCGTCGAGCGCCGCCAGGATACGCAAGGCTTGCTGGCCGCTGCCCAGGTCGCCCTGGCCACCGGAGTTGTCTTTCTGCATCGCCCGCAGGCTGGCGGCCACGTCGCTCACGCTCAGGCCCAATCCCGCCATCATGGCCGGGTCGAGGTCGACCTGGACTTCCCGACTGACCCCGCCCACCCGCACGACCTTGGCCACGCCGCGAACCGCCAGGAGTTGTTTGCTCAATTCATTGTCGATGAACCACGACAAGGCCTCTTCGTTCATGCGCGGGGCCTCGACGACATAGGTCAGCAAGGCCGAGGTACTGGTGGTCAGACGCGACACCGACGGCGTATCGAGGCTGGCCGGCAACTCGGCCTTGGCGCTGTCCACCGCATTGCGCACTTCGTTGAGGGCTTCGTTGCCGTCCTTGTCGATGGCAAAGGCCACACTGAGGGTGACGCTGCCTTCGGTAATCAATGTCGTGACGTGTTGCAACAGGCGCAGCGAGGTCAGTTTGTCTTCGAGCTTGCGCGCCACCTCGGTTTCCAGCTGCTCAGGTGCCGCGCCTTCGAGTGATGCGCTGATGATCACCGTGGGCAGGTCGGTATCGGGGAAGTCCTGGATGCCAAGCCGATCCAGGCCAAACATCCCGAGCAGGGTCAGCAGCACGAACAACAGGACTGCCGGGACCGGGTAACGAATCGACCAGGCGGAGATGTTCATCGGGCATCGGCCTGTGCCGGGATCAGAGTCACGCTGGCGCCGTCGCTGAGAAAGGCGCCACCACTGCGCACGATCCGCGCCTGCTCCGGCAGACCGGCGACGATTTCCACCATCTGCCCACGCCGGCGCCCGACTTCCACGCCCTGTTGCCGGACGTGCATGTCCTCGCCCAGCACGAACACGTAGGAGCGACCGTCGCGCAACACCACGGCGGTATCCGGCACGGTCAGCGCCGTGCTGTCGGCCAGCGCGATGTAGCCGCTGGCGTACATGCCCGCCCGCGCCGAGGTGCCAGCAGGCAAGGACACATAGACCAGCGCCCGGCTGGTCTTGCTGTCCAGCACCGGCGAAACCAGCCGCACCCGTCCCTCAACCGGCACACCGCCCGGCAGTTTCAGATGAGCCGACTGCCCTACCCTCACCCCTTGCAGTTGCCGCGCGTCGAGTTCCGCCTGCCATTCGAGGCGACCTTCGCGGATCATCCGGAACAATTCGCTACCGGCGGCGACCACGTCCCCGAGCAATGCCTTGCGCCCGGAGATGACACCCTCGTCAACCGCCACGATGCGGGTCTGCGCGAGTCTGATCCGGGTGCTGCGCAGGTCGGCGTTCGCCGAGGCCAGATTGGCCTCGGCGGTCTGTACCTTGACCCGGTACTCCTCCAATTGCTGCTCCGACAAGGCCCCACTCTGCCCGACCACCGCCGCGCGCCGCGCATTGGAACGGGCCTCTTGCAGTTGCGCAGCCGCTTGGGCCACCGAGGCCTGCTGTTTGTTTTCATCGGCCTGCACGCTGGCATCGGCCAAGGTGGCCAGCACCTGGCCCTTTTTCACCCGATCACCGATATCGGCGTTCAGGCTGGCAATACGCAAACTACCGGTCTCGGCGCTGACCAACGCTTCCTGCCAGGGAGCCAGCGCACCGCTGGCCTGCAGCACTTGCGGCCAATCTTCACGGCGCGGTTGAACTGCCTCGACACTCAGGCTGGTCGCCGTCACGGGCTCGGCCGCCGGTGCCGGCGCGGTGCGACCCAGGATCAGCCAGCCGCAAAGGGCCAACACGGCAACCGCCAGCAGGCCATGACCCATTGTCGGTCTCATGCCCCACCTCGCTTCGGTACTTCGTTCGCCAGTTCGTCACTGCCCTGCCAGCCCCCTCCGAGGGCCTTGTACAAAGCGATCCAGTAGCGAACCTGGTTCTGTTGCAGGGTGATCAGCTCGATCTGCGCCGACAACGCCGAGCGTCGGGCCAACTCACGATCCAGCAGGCTGGCATTGCCGGCCTGCCAATTGCGGTCGACGGCTTGAAAATAGCTCTGGTAACCCTCTGTGGCACGTTGCGCATCGGCCTCCGAGCGCCGTGCCGCATCCAGCCGTACCAGCGACTGCTCGACCTCCAGCACCGCCGTACGCAGGGTTTGCCGATAGGTTGCCAGGGCCGAGTCATAGTCGGCCCTGGCCGAGTCCAACGCCGCGCGGCGCTTGCCGCCATCGAACAGCGGAACATCGAGCTGTGGCCCCAGGCTCCAGGTCCGGCTGTATTGGCCGCTGGTGGTGCCGACGGCAAAGGAACCGACCAGTCCGAGGCTAGGCAGCCGATTGGCCTGGGCGGCGCCGATCCGCGCATTCGCGGCGGCCAGCTCACGTTCGCTGGAGGCCAGGTCAGGACGCTGGCGCAACAGGTTGGCGGGCACTTCGCGCACCTCCAGCAAAGCCGGTTCCGGCAGGCGGGCCGGCTGGCTGCCCAACACTGCGCGCACCTGCTCCTCATCGCTACCGGCCAGGGCCACCAGGCTCTTGAGCAGCACATCACAGGCGCTTTGCTGATTGGTCTGGGTCGCGACACTGGCGGCGGCACTGGCATCGGCCAGCGCGGCATCGGCGGCCGAAGTAAAGCCGGCCTGGTGGGACAAGCGGGTCAGGCGCGCGGTCTGCTCCTGGGATTGTGCCTGGTCGCGGTATGCATTCACCAACATCTGGCAGCCACGGTACTGGACGAAATCATCACCGACCTCGGCGGCCAGGGACACTCGGGCGTCATGCCAGTCATCGACCCGCGCCTGCAGTTCGTGACGAGAAGCCTCGTCGGTGCGGCGCAGCTTGCCGAACAGGTCCAGTTCCCAGGTGGAATCAAGGCTCGCCCCGGAAATGCCCCCGACCTTGTGCAACCCCGTCTGGCTGACACCCGCCCGCGCCTTGCTCAACCCGCCGTTGAGTTGCGGCCGGCCATCGGCCAGGCTGCCGTCCAGGGTCGCCCGGGCCTGGGCAATACGCGCCAGCGCCTGGTCCAGGGTGGGACTGTCGGCCTCGGCCAGGCGCAGCAGGGTTGCCAGTGCCGGGTCGTTGAACTGCTGCCACCAATCGTTCAACGTCACCAATGAAGCACCATGGGGCAGCGGTGCATACCAGCGACTCGCCACCTTCACCTGTGGTGGCTGGTAATCCGGGCCCAATGTACAACCACCCAGCAGCGTCGCGCAGAGCATCGACAGCAGAAAACAGGCAGTAGAGTTGGCGATCGGCATAACGCTCTCGTAGACACCTGAACACAGGTGCCAAGGGAAATGGGAAGTCAGCTCAAGACAAGGATGAGGATCGGAACCGGTGCTCGTTCACCGTGCTACAAGGTCCTTTCGTGGCCTGGATTTAACCCCAGCGACGTTGGCCTGTCTGGCGTGGGAAACGGGGACAGCCGTGACGTGCCGAAGGTGTTCGAACGCCACCTCGGCCCGCCCTGCAGGAGCCGCTCTGGGCTCCTGCAGGGCGGGCTCGATCAATCGCGCGCCAATGCCTCGATCGGATCGAGCCGGGCGGCATTACGTGCCGGAACGAAGCCGAAAACGATACCGATCAGCGTCGAACAGATGAAGGCGGTGACAATCGAGTTCACCGAAAACACCATCTTCCACTCCTTCACCAGCAGCGAAAACACATAGCCGATCCCGAACGACAGGGTGATGCCTATGATCCCGCCGATGAGGCAGACCATCACCGCTTCCACCAGAAACTGCTGGCGGATATCCGACTGGCGCGCACCGACCGCCATGCGAATGCCGATTTCCCGGGTCCGTTCGGTCACCGACACCAGCATAATGTTCATCACCCCGATGCCCCCCACCGCCAGCGAAATCAAGGCGATCAACGACAACAGCAACGCCAGGGACTGGCTGGTCTTCTGCACCGTCTGCATCACACTGTCGAGGTTGTAGGTGAAGAAGTCCTTGGTGCCGTGGCGCTTTTCCATCAGCTTGGTGATGTTGTCCTCGACCACCTTGCTCGGCTGCCCGTCCTTGGCCCGTACGGTGATGCTGTCCAGGAAACGCTGACCCAGGACACGACCCGAGGCGGTTTCGAAGGGCATCCAGATATTCAGGCTCTTGCTGGTGTTGAAAATGCTCTTCTTGTCCTCGGTCACGCCGATCACCGTACACGGCAGGTTATCCACCAGGATCACCTGGCCCAGCGGGTCCACCGATGGGCCGAACAGGCGATTGCGGGTGTTATGGTCGATCACCACCACCTGGGCCTGGCGCCGCGAGTCATCATTGTTGAACGGTACCCCAGAGCCCATCTTGATGCCGCGCACCTGGAAGTAACTCGGGCTGACCCCGTTGACGCTCGCGGTCACATCGATATTGCGGTAACGCACCAGCAGGCTGCGCCCGATGTTCGGCGAGGCGCTGTCGATGTAGTACTGCGTGCTCAAGGCCGCCACATCGGACAGGGACAGGGTCTCGATGGACCCCGCCTTGTTGTCGCCAAAGTCGGTACCCGGGAAAATCTCGATGGTATTGCTGCCAATCGCCTGGATGTCCTTGAGCACGTACTCCTTGGCCCCCTCGCCGATGGCGACGATGGAGACCACCGAGGTGATGCCGATGATGATCCCGAGCATGGTCAGCAAGGTGCGCATGCGGTGCGAAATCAGCGCGATCCAGGCCATGACGAAAGCCTCCTGGAACAGTGCGAAACCGGCCATCAGCCGGTTGCCCTGCTTGGGCTTGGCCGGCAGGCGCTGCGCGGCTTTTTCGCTGATCACCGGGCGATTCGGGTTGGGCCGATCACTGAGGATCTCACCGTCACGCATCTCGATGATGCGCTCGGCATGGGCTGCCACCTTGTCATCGTGGGTGACCAGGATCACCGTATGCCCGGCGGCGTTGAGTTCCAGCAGGATCTTCATCACCTCCTTGCCACTGACGCTGTCCAATGCCCCGGTGGGTTCGTCGGCGAGGATGATTTCACCGCCGTTCATCAAGGCCCGGGCGATACTGACCCGCTGCTGCTGTCCCCCTGACAACTGGCTGGGTCGATGCCCCAGATGCCCCGACAGGCCGAGGCGCTCGAGCAGTTCAAGGGCCCGGCTGGAGCGTTTGTTTTCGCCGGTGCCGGCGTAGATCGCCGGCATTTCCACGTTCTGGCTGGCCGCCAGGTGTGGCAACAGGTGATAACGCTGAAAAATGAACCCGAAGTGATCGCGGCGCAATTCCGCCAGTTCATCGTCGGTCAGGCTGCTGGTTTCACGCCCATCGACCTTGTAGCTGCCAGCGTTGGCATGATCCAGGCAACCCAGTACGTTCATCAGGGTCGACTTGCCGGAGCCCGAGGCGCCGGTTATCGCCACCAGTTCACCGGCATTGATCGTCAGGTTGATGTCATTGAGCGCGATGAAATCCTTCTCGCCGGCGACGAAACGACGGGTAATACCCTTGAGTTCCAACAGAGCTCGGCTCATGGTCAGGCTCCCGCTACCGCGGGCGTTTCGGACGGTTCACCAATGACGACCTTGTCACCTTCGGCCAGGCCCGTCTTGATCTCTACCCGCACGTTGTTGTTGATGCCGGCCTGCACGTTGCGCACCTGGGGTTGACCCTGTTCGTCGAGCACCCGCACCGGGAACGTACCATCCTTGTTCTTCTCGCCCAGGGCCGCAACCGGCACTGTCAGCACTTCCTTGGCCCGCTCACGAACGATATGCACCTGGGCGGTCATGGAAATGCGCAGGCGATGGTCCGGGTTCGGTACATCGAACAAGGCGTTGTAGAACACCGCCGTGTTCTGCTTGTTGGTACCGCTGGCCTGGGTATCCAGGAAGTTCTGCGGCGCCGGCTCGGTGCCACGCAGTTTGGCGTAATAGCGTTTGTCGGCATCACCCAGAATGGTGAAATACACCTCCTGCCCCGGACTGATATGAATCACGTCGGCTTCGGAGACCTGGGCCTTGATGGTCATGGTGTCCAGGTCGGCGAGCTTGAGGATCACCGGAGCCAGTTGCTGGGCGATCACGGTCTGGCCTTCCTGGGTCACAATGCCCACCACATCACCACTGATCGGCGCGACGATGCGGGTATAGCCCAGGTTGATCTTCGCCGTGTCGGTCTGGATGCGCGCGTTGCGCAACTGAGCATCGAGCGACAGCAGGTTGGCGTTCTGCACCTGATAGTTGGACTCGGCAGTCTCGAAATCCTGCTTGGAGATCGCCGCATCGCTCTGCAGCCCCAGGTAGCGTTCATACACCGCCTTGGTCTGCTTGAGCTGCGCGATAGTCGCCTGACGCTGGGCCTGCAGGTTCTGTTCGTTGACCTCGGCCTGACGCAGGGCGTTCTGCAACACCACCGGGTCGATTTCCGCCAGCCACTGGCCCTGCTTGACCTTGTCGCCCAGCTTCACCTTCAGCGACTTGAGCTGACCGGAAACCTGTGCGCCGACATCAACCTGCTTGATGCCTTCCAACGCACCACTGGCCAGAACGGAGTTCTCGATGTCCGTGCGCTCGACAGTGGCGGTCAGGTACTCCGGCGGTTTGGCCGGGGCCTGGATGCTATAGAAGATGAATGCCGAAAGAACCAGCAACACCACGACTATTAACACTTTGCGAAACTTCAACTTTTTCATAAAAAGCCACAAATGAGTTGGGGGTTGACCCGGCGGCCCCGCCGCCGGGCTTGAAGAGGTTGAGTTATTGAAAGGTTCGCCACCAGCTCGCCAGATGCTGCACATGTGGCGCCTTGAGGATGGTGAAATGATTACCGGGACCACGCCAGACGGTGAGGTCCGGTGCACAACGCCGCCAGCCGCTGACCATCGCCTGCTGCTCGCGCTGGTTACCCGCTGCATCCAGCACCGGGTCATCGGCCAGCACCAGACGCACCGGACCGGTATAGATCGCCGACGGTTCGTAACGGGTGCGCAAGGCCGTACCGAAAGCCCGTACCGGCCCCCGCATCGAGTCGGGCGCCGAGCGTTGCGGCAGCAACCCGGCCCGCACCATGCCGGCATGCAGCAAGTGCATCTGGCCTGTTTCGTCCTGTGCCTCGAAGGCGGCCCGATCGATACCCATCGACTTGCCCGCGGCCAGTTGCATGGTCTCGATCAGACGATCCAGGACGCCCATGGCCGTGTAGGGTTTGCCCACCACGCCGTTGCCACCTGGCGACTCGCTGTCGATCAGGGTCAGTGAAGCCACCTCACGACCCTGGGCGGTCAGGCGCAAGGCCATCTCGAACGCCACCCAGCCACCGAAGGAGTGACCGAGCAGGTGCACCGGCCCTTCCGGCTGCACGTTGTCGAGTGCTTGCAGATAGGCCTTGGCAGCGACTTCCACCGAGCTGTACGGCACCGTGCGGCCATCCAGCCCGCGCGGTTGCAGGCCATGGATCGGCCAATGCGGACCGAAGGCATCGGTCATGCCGATAAAGCCCGTCACGCTGTCGCCGGCTCCTGGTACACAGAACACCGGCGTGTGATCGCCGCGTCCACCCTGGATCGTCAGCAACGGCTGGTGGGCCGCGCATACCACCGGAACACGCCGGTCCAGACCCGCCAACACCGTGTTGATCGCCTGACCCAGGCCCTCGATATGCGGTGCCTGCATCAGACTCTGGTGATTGCCCGCAACCTTGACGCACTGCAACTGGCTCAGCGGCAACACGGCGTCCCAGCCCAGGTAGCCGTTGTGCGGCAGGGCGTCATGGGCCAGCTCGGTGGCGATGAACAGATGCACCGGCACGCTGATGGGGAACACGGTGTAATGGGCCTGGGCATGACCATGGGCAACCTCGCGGTCCAGGTACTGCCACAGATCGGTGACCGCGTAGGCATCCAGTTCCGGCGCCAGCACACCCAGCTCGCGCAGGTGTTGCAGGAACCCTTCGAAATCCAGGGACGGCAGCGTTTCACGCAGTCCTTGCAGGGTCGCCAGCACCTCGGCGCACTCGCCTCGGGCGCTCCAGAACCGCTCACAGTGCTCCAGCAGATGCTGCCGGTGGGCGCTGTCCGGACTCCAACGAGCCCTGCCCTGATCCACCAGGCGCGGCATGTAGGTGTCGATCAGACCGACGAACTCCACCTCTTCATCCAGACCGACCAACTGAATGGCGATCTCGTAGGCCAACAGCCCACCGAACGACCAGCCGGCCAGGCGGTAAGGCCCTTGCGGCTGCACGCTGCGCATCAACTGCAACAGGCGGGTCGCCAGGCATTCCATGGTCTGCAATTGTGGCTCGCCGAGGGTGATGCCTGGCAGGCCGTAGACCGGAATGTCGCTATCGATATGCCGGCCCAATGTCGGGAAGTACAACTCCAGGCCAGTGAACTCGTGGACCAGGAACAGCGGACGTTGGCTACCGCTGGTACGCACCGGCACCAGTTGCCCCACCGAGTCGGCCTCGACCTCGCCGGTGCGGCTGTCGAGCAACGAGGCCAATGCCGCGACACTGGCGTGCTGGAACACTTGCGCCAGCGACACCGACACCCCGCTCTCGCCCAGTCGGCTGACCAGGCGCACCGCCAGCAGGGAGTGGCCACCGAGGCTGAAGAAACTCTCATGCCGTCCGACCTGCTCCAGCTCCAGCACCTCGGCCCAGACTTGCGCCAGGCGAATCTCCAGGTCTCCCACAGGTGCCTCGTAGACCCGGTTCGCAAACTGGTCTGCGGTCGGTGCCGGCAAGGCCTTGACGTCCACCTTGCCGTTAAGCGTCAACGGCAAGGCCTCCAGGTGCATGAACACGCTTGGCACCATGTATTCCGGCAAATCGGCACCCAGTTGTGCCCGCAGCGTTTCGGCGTCCGGTACTTCGGCGTCGGCGTGCACGGTGTAGTAGGCCACCAGGTAGCTGTCGCCCGGGTTGTCTTCGCGTGCCACCACCACGGAGTTGCGGATGCCCTCGCACAGATGCAGGCGGCTTTCGATTTCCCCCAGTTCCACGCGGAAACCACGGACCTTCACCTGTCCATCGTTACGTGCCAGGTATTCGAGGTTGCCGTCCGGCAGCCAGCGCGCCAGGTCACCGCTGCGATAGAGTCGCGCACCGGCCTGCTCGCTGAACGGATCGTCGCTGAAGCGCTCAGCGGTCAGGTCCGGCCGGTTCAGGTAACCGAGCGCAACCCCGGTACCGCCGATGTAGATCTCACCGACCACGCCCACCGGTACCGGCTCGCGACGGGCGTCGAGCACATAGATACGCACGTTGGCGTTGGGCTTGCCGATCGGCAGGCTGAGCGTGCCAGGCAATACGTCGAAGACCTCGTAGGCAGTGGCGCAGGTTGTCGCCTCGGTCGGGCCATAGCCGTTGTACAGGCGAATACGGCTCGAATGTTCACGCACCCGGCGGAACGACGCCGGGTCGGCCCGCTCACCACCGCACATGACCATGCGCAGGCCCGCCACGGCCTCGGGGATCAACCCGGCATACAGGTTGAACAAGGCGGTGGAGCAGATCATCGCGGTCACTTCGTTGCGTTTGAGCAAGTCGGCGAAGGCCAGCGGCTCAAGCAGGACCGACGGTTCGACAATCACCGACTGCCCGCCGTTGAGCAAGGCGCCCCAGATTTCCGGACTGCTGGCATCGAATGCCGGGTTGGAGGAGAACGCCACGCGATCTTCGGCAGAGAAGTCGTAGTAACCGTTATCCTGGACCAGCCGGACAATACCGTTGTGCGTGACGATCACGCCTTTGGGCTGTCCGGTCGAACCGGAGGTGTAGATGATGCAGGCCGCCGTCTCTTGGGAGGTGTGCTCATCGAGTGCCGCCGGTGCTGCGTTCACCGCCAGCGTCAGCGGTTCCAGGGTATCGAGGTCAAGACGTGGCGTGCACTCGGGGGCCACCAGGTCGCTGTGGGTCAGCAACACGACGGCCTCGCTGTCCTCGAGCATGAAGCGCAGACGCTCCTGCGGGGCCAGACGGTCCAGAGCCAGATAAGCGGCCCCGCACTTGAGAGTGGCCAGCAGGCTCGTCAGCAGCTCCACCGAGCGATCCAGCAGGATCGCCACCCGGGTCCCCGGCACCACACCGCGCTCGCGCAAGCGCTGGGCCAAGGCATTGGCCTGGCTGTCGAGTTCAGCGTAAGTCACCGTCCGTTCACCTTGGCGTACCGCAATCGCCAACGGCCGTGCAGCCGCATGCCCCTCGAACAACCGATGCATCAATTGACCGCGTGGGTATTCCCGCGCGGTGGCGTTGAGTTCCGTCAACAGGTACTGACGCTCGACGGTATCGAGCAACGACACCTGCTCCAGCACTTGCCGGTCATCGGCGACCATGGCTTCCAGCAGGCGCCGGAAGTAGCCCAGGTAACGGCTCATGGTGCTTTCGTCGAACAGCGCCGTGGCGTATTCCAGGGCACCGAACAGGCAGTCGCCTACTTCGGCCATGTCCAGCACCAGGTCGAACTTGGCCGTGTGGCTGGTGGCTTGCAGTCCTTGCAGGTTCATGTCACCGAGTGCCAGATCGGCGCTCTCGTTGTTCTGCCAGGACAACATCGCCTGGAAGATCGGACTATGGGACAGGCTGCGTTGCGGACGGACCACCTCGACCACCTGTTCGAACGGCAGATCCTGATTCGCTTGTGCGGCCAGGGTCTGCTGCTTGACCTGTTGCAACAGGGCTTCGACGCTCGGCGCCGCCGACAGATCGACACGGATCGCCAGGGTATTGACGAAGAACCCGATCAGGTCTTCCACCTCGGCCCGCAGGCGGTTGGCCACCGGCGTGCCGATCACCACATCGTCCTGCCCGGCCAGGCGGCCGAGCAACGCCGCCCAGGCGGCCATCACTGTCATGAACAGGGTGCTGCCATGCCGCTGGCTCAAGGCCTTGAGGCCACGGGTCAGGTCGGCGTCGAGCACCAGGGTCAGCATGCGGCCGCTGTAGTCCTGTTGCAGCGGACGTGGCCGATCGGTCGGCAAGGTCAACAAGGACGGCGCGCCAGCCAGGGTCTGCTGCCAATATTGGCGTTGTTGCTGCAGGACCTCCCCGCTCAGCCAGTTACGCTGCCACAGCGCGTAGTCGGCGTACTGCACCGGCAAGGCCGGCAGCGGATCCTTCGCGCCATGGCGGAAGGCCTCGTAGAGCAGTCCCAGCTCGCGGGTCAGCACCTCGGCGGACCAGCCATCGGAAACGATGTGGTGCATGGTCAGCAACAGCACATGGTCTTCCTCGGCCATGCAGACCAAACGTCCGCGCACCAGTGGCCCATTGACCAGGTCGAACAGTTCTTCAGCCTCTTCGGCGGCGATGGCCAGGAGTGCCTCCTCCGCATCGGCCTGCCCGACCAGGATCTGTACTTGCAACTTGAAGCCGATATCGGCCGGGGCGATACGCTGTTCTGGGTCCTGCCCTTGCACCTGCACGAAGGTCGTGCGCAGTGCTTCGTGACGAGCGACGATGCGATCCAGTGCCCGCTTGAGGGCAGAGGCATCCAGACTACCGCGCAAGCGCAGGCCCGCCGGGATGTGATAGGCCGCGCTGCCACCCTCCAGTTGCGCGAGGAACCACAAACGCTGCTGGGCAAAGGACAATGGCAAGAACTGGTCGCGAGATACTGGCACGATCGACGGTTGCTGGCTGCCGGTCGCTTCGGCGAGTATCCGCGCCAACGCCGCCAGTTCCGGCTGGGCGAAGATGTCCGCCAGGTTCAACTCGACGCCGAGGCGTTGCCGTACCTGAGAAATCAGACGCATCGCCAGCAGCGAGTGGCCGCCCAGTTCGAAGAAGTGGTCGTGGCGCCCCACTTGCTCCAGATTGAGCAGCTCTTGCCAGATCTGCGCCAGGGCCGTTTCGGTTGCACCTTGCGGGGCGACATGCTCACGGCTGACAAACGCATCGTCCGCCGGGGCCGGCAGGGCCTTGCGGTCGAGCTTGCGGTTGGGCGTCAACGGCATGGTGTCGAGCAGCACAAAGGCGCTCGGCAGCATGTATTCGGCTAGTTGCGGCGCCAGCTCGGCGCGCAGGCCGGCTGCATCCAGTCGGGCCTCGGGCTGTGCGACCACATAAGCCACCAGGCGTTTTTCGCCCGGGTTGTCTTCCCGTGCGATCACCACCGCTTCCTTGACGCCAGCGCAGTTGCCCAGACGCGATTCGATTTCCCCCAGTTCGATCCGGAAGCCCCGGACCTTGACCTGGAAGTCGTTACGGCCCAGGTACTCGATGCGACCATCGGCCATGTAGCGTGCCAGGTCGCCGGTCTTGTACATCCGGGCGTCAGGGCTGGTGCTGAACGGATCGACCAGGAAACGCTCGGCGTTGACCTCTTCGAGATTCAGGTAACCCCGCGCCACACCGTCGCCACCAATAAAGATTTCCCCAGCGACGCCATACGGCACCGGCTGTTGATGGGCATCGAGCAGGTAAATGCGAGTGTTGGCCATCGGTTTGCCGATGGTGGCGTTACCGCTACCTTCGCTGCCGGCAACCGCATCGTGGCTGACATAGGCTGCGGTGCAGGACACTGTGGCTTCAGTCGGACCGTAGGTGTTGATCAACCGGGTATGTGCCGGACGCACCTCATCCCAGAGCTTGAGCTTCTGTGCCGACAGTGCATCGCCGGTGACGTTGATCAGGCGCACATCGGCCAGGCGCCGTGCAGCCACCTCTGGCTGGCTGTGCCATTCGGCGGCCAGGGTGTGCCAGTGGGCTGCGGTCATGTGCAGGAAGGTCGGACGAATCCCGTAATCCTGCGTGCCTTCGCTGCCGAAGATCTCCCGGCTCGGTGCCAGAGTTGCGCCGGCCACCAGGGCTGGGAAGATTTCTTCCACCGACAGGTCGAAGTTCAGAGTGTTCTGCTGCAGCACGGTGTCTGCCGGCGTCAGGCCGAACAGGCGCGCGGCATCGACGCTGTAGTTGACCAGGCCACGGTGTTCGATCATCACCCCTTTCGGATTGCCAGTGGAGCCGGAGGTGTAGATCACGTAAGCCAGGTTGCGCACACCCAAGCCCGAAACCACGGGATTGTCGTCGCGTTCGCTGAAGCCCTGGCGCTGATCGTCGTCCAGTAGCAACAACGGCAGTTCCAGTGCTGGCAGGCGATCCTGCAAGGCACGCTGGGTCAGCAGGGCCGACGGCGTACTGTCCTGGATCATGTAGGCCAGGCGCTCGGCCGGATAAGCAGGATCCAGCGGCACATAGGCTGCACCGGCCTTGAGCACACCGAGCAGGCCAACCATCATTTCCACGCCACGTTCGACGCAGATCGCCACCCGATCGTCCGGGCCGATGCCCAGTTCGATCAGTTGATGGGCCAGACGATTGGCCTCGCGGTTCAGTTCGGCATAGCTCAGGCGACGGTCCTGGAAGGCCACGGCGATGGCCTCGGGTTGTGCCTGGACCTTTTCCTCGAACAGCTGGTGAATCGTCTGGTCCTGTGGATACGGCACGTCGGTGGCATTGAGGCCCACCAGCAACTGCTCGCGCTCCACGGCATCGAGCAATGGCACCTGCTCCAGCACTTGCCGATCATCGGCAACCATGGCTTCCAGCAGACGCTGGAAGTAGCCCAGGTAACGGCTCATGGTGCTCTCGTCGAACAGCGCCGTGGCGTACTCCAGGGCACCGAACAGGCGATCACCCACTTCGACGATGTCCAGCGTCAGGTCGAACTTGGCAGTGCCCCCGCCGATTTCGACACTTTGCAAGGCCATGTCACCAAGTGCCAGACCGACATCTTCGTTGTTCTGCCACGACAACATCGCCTGGAAGATCGGGCTGTGGGACAGGCTGCGCTGCGGACGGACCACCTCGACCACCTGTTCGAACGGCAGATCCTGGTTCGCCTGTGCGGCCAGGGTCTGCTGCTTGACCTGTTGCAACAGGGCTTCGACGCTCGGCGCCGCCGACAGATCGACACGGATCGCCAGGGTATTGACGAAGAATCCGATCAGATCCTCCACCTCGGTACGCAGGCGGTTGGCCACCGGCGTACCGATCACCACGTCGTCCTGCCCGGCCAGGCGGCCGAGCAATGCCGCCCAGGCGGCCATCACTGTCATGAACAGGGTGCAACCATGCCGCTGGCTCAGGACCTTGAGGCCACGGGTCAGGTCGGCGTCGAGCACCAGGGTCAGCATGCGGCCACTGTAGTCCTGTTGCAGCGGACGTGGCCGATCGGTCGGCAAGGTCAGCAAGGACGGCGCGCCGGCCAGGGTCTGCTGCCAATGCTGGCGTTGTTGCTGCAGGACATCCCCGCTCAGCCAACTGCGCTGCCACAGCGCATAGTCGGCGTATTGCACCGGCAAGGCCGGCAACGGATCCTCGGCACCCTCGCGGAAGGCCTCGTAAAGCAGACCCAACTCACGGGTCAGCACACCGGCGGACCAGCCGTCGGAGATGATGTGGTGCATGGTCACCAGCAACACATGGTCATCCTCGGCCATGCGGACCAAGCGTCCGCGCACCAACGGTCCACGTGCCAGGTCGAAACTCTCGTTGGCCTCTTCGGTGGCAATCGCCAGCAGTTGAGCTTCCGCATCGGCCTGCCCGTCCAGCACCTGCGATTGCAGGCTGAAACCGATATCGGCCGGGGCAATGCATTGTTCAACGTCCTCGCCCTGCTGTTGGACAAAGGTGGTGCGCAGCACCTCGTGGCGGGCGACGATACGATCCAGCGCCTGCTTGAGGGCCGAATGATCCAGGCTGCCACGCAAACGCAGGCCGGCCGGGATGTGATACGCCGCGCTGCCGCCATCCAGCTGTGCGAGGAACCACAAACGCTGCTGGGCAAAGGACAATGGCAACGCCTGGTCGCGGGACACCGGCACGATCGGCGGCTGGCTGCTGCCTGCAGCCTGCGCCAATACCTGGGCCAGTGCCGCCAGCTCCGGCTGGGCAAAGAGGTCGGCCAGGTTCAACTCGACGCCGAGGCGTTGCCGCACCTGGGAAATCAGACGCATCGCCAGCAACGAGTGACCGCCCAAATCGAAGAAGTGGTCGTGACGCCCGACTTGCTCGAGGTTGAGCAGGTTCTGCCAGATCTGCGCCAGGGCTGTTTCGAGGGTGCCTTGCGGGGCAACATGCTCACGGCTGACAAACGCATCGTCCGCCGGGGCCGGCAAGGCCTTGCGGTCGAGCTTGCGGTTGGGCGTCAGCGGCATGGCGTCGAGCAGCACGAAGGCGCTCGGCAGCATGTATTCGGCCAGTTGCGGCGCCAGTTCGGCACGCAAGCCGGCTGCATCCAGGCTGACTTCGGGCTGTGCAACCACATAGGCCACCAGGCGTTTTTCGCCCGGGTTGTCTTCCCGTGCGATCACCACCGCTTCCTTGACGCCAGCGCAGTTGCCCAGACGCGATTCGATTTCCCCCAGTTCGATCCGGAAGCCCCGGACCTTGACCTGGAAGTCGTTACGGCCCAGGTACTCGATGCGACCGTCGGCCATATAACGGGCCAAGTCGCCGGTTTTATACATGCGTGCATCAGGGGCGTTGCTGAACGGATCGACCAGGAAGCGCTCGGCGTTGACCTCTTCGAGGTTCAGATAACCCCGTGCCACGCCATCACCGCCGATAAAGATTTCCCCGGTGACGCCATACGGCACCGGTTGTTGATGGGCATCGAGCAGGTAAATCCGGGTGTTGGCCATTGGTTTGCCGATAGTCGCGTTACCGCTGCCTTCGCTCCCGGCAACCGCATCATGGGACACATAGGCTGCGGTGCAGGACACCGTGGCTTCAGTCGGACCGTAGGTGTTGATCAATCGGGTGTGCGCCGGGCGCACTTCATCCCAGAGTTTGAGCTTCTGTGCCGACAGCGCATCGCCAGTGACGTTAATCAGGCGTACATCGGCCAGGCGCCGGGCGGCTACTTCTGGCTGGCTGTGCCATTCGGCGGCCAGGGTGTGCCAGTGGGCTGCGGTCATGTGCAGGAAGGTCGGACGAATCCCGTAATCCTGCGGGCCTTCGCTGCCGAAGATTTCCCGGCTTGGCGCCAGTGTCGCCCCGGCCATCAGGGCCGGGAAGATCTCTTCAACCGACAGGTCGAAGTTCAGGGTGTTCTGCTGCAGCACGGTGTCTGCCGGCGTCAGGCCGAACAGGCGCGCAGCGTCGACGCTGTAGTTGACCAGACCACGGTGTTCGATCATCACCCCTTTCGGATTGCCAGTGGAGCCGGAGGTGTAGATCACATAGGCCAGGTTGCGTACGCCCAGGTTTTCCACCACAGGGTTGTCGTCACGCTCGCTGAAGCCCTCGCGCTGATCATCGTCAAGCAGCAACAACGGCAGCTCCAGGGCTGGCAGGCGATCCTGCAAGGCACGCTGGGTCAGCAGGGCCGAGGGCGTACTGTCCTGGATCATGTAGGCCAGGCGTTCGGCCGGATAAGCAGGATCCAGCGGCACATAGGCTGCACCAGCCTTGAGCACACCGAGCAGGCCGACCATCATTTCCACGCCACGTTCGACGCAGATCGCCACCCGATCGTCCGGGCCGATGCCCAGCTCGATCAGTTGATGGGCCAGACGGTTGGCCTCGCGGTTCAGTTCGGCATAGCTCAGGCGCCGTTCCTGGAAGGCCACCGCGATGGCCTCGGGTTGTGCCTGGACCTTTTCCTCGAACAGTTGGTGAATCGTCTGGTCCTGTGGATACGGCACGTCGGTGGCATTGAGGCCCACCAACAGTTGCTCACGCTCCACGGCATCGAGCAATGGTACCTGCTCCAGCACTTGCTGATCGTCGGCGACCATGGCCTCCAGCAGGCGCTGCAGGTAACCCAGGTAACGGCCCATGGTGCTCGCGTCAAACAGCGCGGTGGCGTATTCCAAAGAGCCGAGCAGGCGGCCCTGGACTTCGCCCAGGTCCAGCGAGAGATCGAACTTGGCCAGGGTATGCCCGGCGCCGAGGCTTTCGAGGTGCAGATCGCCCAGGCTGAAATCGCCGCCGCCCATGTCCTGCCAGGTCAGCATGGCCTGGAAGATCGGGCTGTGGGACAGGCTGCGCACCGGTTTGACCACTTCCACCACCTGCTCGAACGGCAGGTCCTGATGAGCCTGGGCGCCCAGGGTGGTGGTTTTGACATGGGCCAGCAAGGCCCGGGCGCTTGGCTGTGCGCCGAGGTCCACGCGGATCGCCAGGGTGTTGACGAACAGGCCGATCAAGCCTTCGACTTCACTGCGGGTCCGGTTGGCCACCGGCGTGCCGATCACCACTTCCTCCTGCCCGGCCAGGCGGCCGAGCAGCGCGGCCCAGGCGGCCATGACGGTCATGTACAAGGTGGTGCCGTGCCGCTGGCTGAGGGCCTTGAGGCCACGGGTCAGGTCTTCGTCGAACACCACCGGCAGCGCGGCGCCGGCATAGTCCTGCTGCGCCGGGCGCACCCGGTCGGTGGGCAGCATCAACAAAGCCGGGGCATCGGCCAGGGCCTGCTGCCAGTAGGTGCTTTGCTGTTGCAGGCGCTCGCCGCTGAGCCAGCGCCGTTGCCACACGGCGTAGTCCAGGTAGTGCAGCGCCAGCGGGGCCAACGGATCGTCCTGGCCTTTGCTGAACGCGGCATAGAGCGCAGCCAGTTCCTTGGTCAGCACGCTGATCGACCAGCCGTCGGAGACGATATGGTGCATGGTCACCAGCAGGACATGATGGTCTTCGGCCAGGCGAATCAGACGGCCACGAATCAACGGCCCCTGTTCCAGGTCGAAGGCCTGCAGGGCTTCTTCGCTAGCCAGCGCCTGGAGCCGCGACTCGGCGTCGGCCAGCCCCTGCAGGTCGTGCAGTTGCAGGTTGAAGCCGGCGTCGGCCGAGGCAATGCGTTGCAACGGCTGTTCGTCCTCGCCCTGGATGAAGGTGGTACGCAGGCCTTCGTGACGCGCCACGATGCGCGCCAGTGCCCGTTGCAGGGCGCTGCGATCGAGCACGCCGCGCAGGCTCAGGCCGCCGGGCATGTGGTACGCGGCGCTGGCGCCTTCCATCTGGGCGAGGAACCACAGGCGCTGCTGGGCGAAGGACAACGGCCAGGCCTGGTCACGGGCCACCGGAATGATTTCCGGCAAGGTGCTGCGTCCGGCCTGGGCGATGACCCGGGCCAGGTCGGCCAGTTCGGGTTGGGCGAACAGCTCGGCCAGGCTCAGTTCGACCCCCAGTTGCTGGCGGATCTGCGAGATCAGGCGCATCGCCAACAAGGAATGGCCGCCCAGTTCGAAGAACTGGTCATGCCGGCCAACCTGAGGCAAACCGAGCAGATCCTGCCAGATATGTGCCAGGGCAACTTCGAGCTCGCCCTCGGGCGCCACATAACCACGGCTGATTACCGCGTCGAGGTCCGGTGCAGGCAGGGCTTTGCGGTCCAGCTTGCCGTTCGGGGTCAACGGCAGTTTTTCCAATGCGACGTAGATGGCCGGGACCATGTACTCCGGCAGCTTTTCCTGCAGATGATGGCGCAGGCTGTCGATTTCTACCGAGGTGTGTCCCTCGGCGAGGGTGTAGTAAGCCACCAGGCGTTTATCACCCGGTACGTCTTCGCGAGCGGTGACCACCGTTTCGTGGATTGCCGGATGTTTGGCCAGACGTGCATCGATTTCGCCCAGTTCGATACGGAAACCGCGGATCTTCACCTGGTCGTCATTACGGCCCAGATATTCGATATTGCCGTCGGCCAGGTAGCGACCCAGGTCGCCGGTGCGGTACATGCGCGCTGTTTTGTCCTGGCTGAACGGATCCTGCAGGAAGCGTTCGGCAGTCAGGTCGTCACGATTCAGGTAACCACGGGCTACGCCGGCACCGCCGATATAGATTTCACCCGGCACGCCCAGCGGGACGGGCTGTTGTTGCTCGTCCAGCAGGTAGAACTGGGTGTTACCGACGGGTTTGCCGATGTGCGGAGCGAAGCCGTCTTCGCGGTCCATCGCCACCCAGCTGGAGTAGGTGGTGGTTTCCGACGGGCCGTAAAGGTTGCACAGACGTTGAACACCGGTTTTCTCGAATAGAGATTCCACCAGGCTGCGCTTGAGGGCTTCGCCGGCGACGTTGACGGTGTGGACCGAACCCGGCAGGCCATCGACTTCCAACAGTGCCTTGAGCGCCGAAGGCACCGTGTTGATCAAGCCGATATCGTGCTCACCGTGCTGCAGTTCCAGGACGTTTTTCACCACCTCAATGCTGCCGCCGGACGTCAGCGGTGCAAAACACTCATAAACCGCCAGGTCGAAGTTCAACGAGGTCGAGAACAGGGTCTTGTCCAGCACGGCGTTATCAAACGCTGTATGCGCCCAGGTCAGGAAGTTCACGGTATTGCGGTGTTCGATCATCACGCCCTTGGGCAAACCGGTCGAACCCGACGTGTAGATCAGGTACGCCAGGTGAGCCGAAGTCAGATCCGGCACCTGTGGATTCTGGACGGATTCGTCCTGCCAGGTGCCCTGGTCGAGATTGATCACAGGCACCGACACGCCGGCCAGCAAGTCACGGGTAGCGTCCTGGGCCAAGACTACGGCCGGAGCACTGTCCTGCAACATGTAGGTGATCCGTTCGGCCGGATACGCCGGATCCAGCGGCAAATAAGCGCCACCCGCCTTGAGAATCGCCAGCAGCCCCACGACCATCTGGGCGCCGCGCTCGACACAGATCCCCACTCGCGAATCCGGCTGAACACCTTGCTTGCGCAAGGCATGGGCCAAACGGTTGGCCTGCTCGTTAAGCTCGCGATAGCTGAGTTTTTTGCCCTCATGGATCACGGCCAATGCATCAGGCGTACTCGCTACCTGCGCTTCGAACAACCCATGAATGGTCTGAGCCTGCGGATACTCCAGCGCGGTGTCGTTGAAGCCCACGAGCAATTGCTCACGCTCATCGGCCGGCACGATCGACAGACTGTTCAAGGCTGCCTGCGGCCTGTGTTCCAAGGCTTCCACCAGGCGGCCCAGCGCTGCCTGCATATATTTGCCAACCCGCTCGGCGCTGATCTGTGCCACGGCCTGGATGGTGAGCATGAACGCTTCGCCCAGATCGTCGACGTTCAGGCACAACGGATAGTTGGTCCGCTCTTCCATGCTCAGGGTCTGAATACCCTGCCAGGCCGCCACGGCCTCGGACGAGGCAGCACCGCCGCCACTGTGGCGATAGTTGAACAGGGTGCTGAACAGCGGCAGCGAACTCGGCACACCACTGCAACGCTGAGCCAGGGACAACGAGGCATGCTCATGACCGAGCAGCTTCGAAAGCCGCGAGTGAGTGGCCTTGACTCCGGCCAGTGCGCCCTGGCTACCCACGCTGAGGCGCAGCGGCAAGGTGTTGATAAACATGCCCAGGGCCCGGTCGGTGCCCTCGCCTCCTTGCATCCGGCCCATCAGCACGGTACCGAAGACCACTTCCTCGCGGCCCGATACCCGGCCCACCACCTGAGCCCAGGCCAGGTGTGCCAGGCTCGCGGCACTCACGCCCAGTTGCCGTGCGATGACGCGCAGACGCCGACTCAGATCGCTGTCCAGTACCTGATGGATTTCCTCGACACCACTGCCGTCACCCTGCACATCCTGTATGCCATAAGGCAGCGTCGGCTCTTCGATATCGCCGAGCATGTCGTGGAAGAACGCCTCGTGCTCTTCTTCACTGACCCCCAGGCGTGCCTGGGCCACATGGTTGCGATAAGGCACCGGAACCGGCAATTGCTCGCCCTGGCCTTGCAGGCTCGCCTGCATTTCCTCCACCACCACTTCCAGCGCGGTATGGTCCAGCACCATGTGATGGAACAGCAGCATGCCCACCAGACGCTGGTTGGCGTTGTCCTGGGCATAGGCAATGCGCATCAGGGGCGCCTGGCCAACGTCCAGGCGGTAGTGACGAGGATCGAAACGCTCGTGCAACAGGGCCAGTACCTCACCGGCGCCCGGATCGACCGCCACCTCTTCCACGCTCAGTTGCGCACTGCGCCAGACCACCTGCACCGGCTGGTCGAGCCCCTCCCACGCCACGCTGGTGCGCAGAATGTCATGGCGATCGACCACGTTCTGCAAGGCCTGGACGAAACCGGCCAGACGCTCGCGGTCGTCGAACGCGAACAGCACCTGCAAGACATAGGGGTCGCCCTCATGGGCGGCCAGGTGGTGGTAGAGAATCCCTTCCTGCAACGGCGCCAGGGCGTAGATATCCTGCACATTGGCCACGCCACCCGGTACGCCGGCCACGATGCGATCGATGGCGGCCTGATCCAGGTCGGCCAAGGGCAGCATGTCCGGGGTGATGCGCGTGCAATCTGGAGTGATCAGGTTTTCCGGAATCTGGATCGCCTGCTGCCCGCCCACGGCTGCGGCCAAGGCCGCCAGCGTCGGTTGGCTGAACAGCACCCGCACATCGGCCGCCAGGCCAACCTGACGCATACGCTCGATCAGCTTCACGGCCAGCAGCGAGTGACCGCCCAATTCGAAGAAGTGGTCATGGCGTCCCACCTGCGGCAGTTGCAACAGCGACTGCCAGATATCGGCAATGGCGGTTTCCACGGCACCTTCGGGCGCCGCGTAATCACGCCGTACCAATGCTTGCGCATCCGGCGCCGGCAGCGCCTTGCGGTTCAGCTTGCCATTGGTGGTCAGCGGGAAGCTGTCCAGGGTCACAAAGGCGCTTGGCACCATGTATTCAGCCAGTGACAGCAACAACTGTGCACGCAGTTCGGCGGCCACCACCTCATGGCCGGCGGCGGCGATCACATAGGCCACCAGACGCTTGTCCCCCGGTTCGTCTTCGCGGGCCAGCACCACCGCCTCACGCACGCCCTCGCAGGCGGCCAACACGGCTTCAATCTCGCCCAGCTCGATGCGGAAACCGCGAATCTTCACCTGGTCATCGTTGCGGCCCAGATAATCGAGGCTGCCATCGGCCATCCAGCGGCCCAGGTCACCGGTCTTGTACAACCGCGCCAGGGGCTCCTTGCTGAACGGATTGGGCAGGAAACGCTCGGCCGTCAGTTCGTCACGGTTCAGATAACCCCGCGCCAGGCCGGCACCGCCGACATACAACTCACCGACGACTCCCACCGGCACCGGCTCGCGCCGGCTATTGAGTACGTACAACTGCAGATCGGGGATACGCACACCGATGGGGCTGACGCCCGTCCGCTGTGCATCCGCCGCCACCAGCGGGCAGTAAGTCACGTGCACCGTGGTTTCGGTGATGCCGTACATGTTCACCAACTGGGTGCCGGCGTTGGCCACCCGGGCGTACCACGGCTTGAGCATGCCGGTTTCCAGGGCTTCGCCACCGAAAATCACCTGGCGCAGAGAGTGCCGCAAATCGCTCTCGCCCTGGGCGTTGAGCAACTGGCGGAACGCGCTCGGGGTCTGGTTGAGTACCGTCACGCCGGCATTGCACAGCAGTGCGTAGCAGTCCTCGGGCGAGCGGCTGACCAGTTGCGGTACCACCAGCAGACGCCCGCCGTGCAGCAGCGCACCCCAGATTTCCCAGACCGAGAAGTCGAAGGCGAACGAGTGGAACAACGCCCAGACATCCTGCTCGTTGAATTCGAACCAGGCCTTGGTGGCCGAGAACAGCCGCGCGACGTTGCGGTGTTCGACCATCACGCCCTTGGGCAGGCCGGTGGAACCGGAGGTGTAGATCACATAGGCCAGGTGGTTCGGGCTGATCCCGCTGACCCGTGGATTGGTACTCGGTTGGGCCTGCAACACCGGGCTGCGCAGATCCAGCCGCGGGCCGTCGAAGCTGCCCGACAGCGCCAGGCCGGCGGCATCGGCCAACACCGCCACCGGAGCACTGTCCTGCAGTTGGAAGGCAATACGCTCGGCCGGATAGGCCGGATCGATCGGCACGTAGCCGGCACCCGACTTGAGGATGCCGAGCAGGCCGACAATCATCTCCAGACTGCGCTCGACACAGATCGCCACCCGGTCATCCGGACGCACGCCCAGGGCCAGCAACTGATGGGCGACCTGGTTGGCGCGGGCATTCAGCTCGCCATAGGTCAGCGTGCGGTCTTCGTATTGCAGCGCCACGGCCTCCGGCTGCGCCACCGCCCAGGCTTCGAACGTGCGATGGATCAAGGTGTCGGCGACATACGAGGCATGCGGGGTGTTCCAGTTTTCCAGCAACTGCTGGCGCTCGCCCGCGGGCAGGATATTCACGCTGCCCAATGGCGCTTGCGGGGTCTGTTCCAGCGCCTGCACCAGGTTTTCCAGGGCGCAGTGCATATAGCCACAGATCCGCTCGGCGCCGATTTGCGCTTCGGTCATGACCGTCAGGTTGAAACCCTCACCCAGGTCATTCACCGACAGGGTCAGCGGGTAGTTGGTCCGTTCTTCGCCATCCAGCGCCTGAATGCCGTCCCAGGCGGCCAGTGCCTGGTCGGTGACGCTGATATCGATCTGCCGGTAGTTGAGCAGCGAACTGAACAGCGGTGTCGACGCGGCCACGCCGCTGCAACGCTGCGCCAATACCAGCGAGGCATGTTCATGGGCGAGCAAACCGCTGAGCCGGGTATGGGTGGTCTTCAGACCACTGCGCACCCCCTGCTCACCCAGTGTGACCCGCAGCGGCAAGGTGTTGATGAACATGCCCAAGGCCCGGTCGGCGCCCTCGCCGCCTTGCAGGCGACCCAGCAACACGGTACCAAAGACCACGTCGTCCTTGCCTGAGACGGCGCCCAATACGCTGGCCCAGGCCAGGTGATACAGGCTGGCGGCGCTCACCCCGAGCTGCCGCGCCTGCAAGCGCAGGCGTCGGCTCAGGTCGGCATCGACGTCCCGGCGGACTTCCTCGATGCCACGGCCGTCGCCCTGCACATCCTGCAGGCCGAATGGCAGGGTCGGCTCGTCGATATCGCCGAGCATGTCGCGGAAGAACGCTTCGTGTTCCTCGCGGCTGACTCCCAGCCAGGCCTGAGCCACATAGTTGCGATAAGGCACGGACGTCGGCAGTTGCGCCTGCCGGCCGAGCATATGCGCTTCGATTTCGCCGCTGAGAATGCGCAGCGAAGTCGCGTCGTCCACCAGGTGATGGAAAAGCAACATGCCAACCCAGCGGTTGTTCTGCGGATCTTGCGCATAACCGATGCGCATCATCGGCGCCTGGCGGATGTCCAGGCGGGTATGGCGTGGGTCCAGGCGTTCGCGAAGTTGTTCGACGATGTCGCCATCCGCCGGGTCCAGCGCCAACTGTTCAAGGCCCAGGGTCGCTTCGCGCCAGACCACCTGCACCGGCGCATCCAGGCTTTCCCAGAGCACGGCGGTACGCAGAATATCGTGGCGTGCCACCACGCCTTGCAGAGCCTGGGCGAAACCGTGCAGGCGCTCGAGACTGTCGAAGCCGAACAGCGCGTATTGCAGGTACGGGTCACCCTCGCTTGCAGCCAGGTGGTGATACAGAATCCCTTCCTGCAACGGTGCCAGGGCGTAGATATCCTGCACATTGGCCACACCGCCAGGCACGGCGGCCACCACGCGGTCGATATCGTCCTGGTTCAGGGACACCAGCGGCAGCATGTCCGGGGTGATGCGTTGGCAACCCTCGGGAATGCGGTTGGCCGGCACCTCGATTTTAGCCTTGCCGCCCACTGCGGCCGCGAGAGCGGCCAGGGTCGGTTGGCCGAACAGCACGCGCACATCGGCACTGAGGTCGATCTGGCGCATACGTTCGATCAGTTTTACCGCCAGCAGCGAGTGGCCGCCCAATTCGAAGAAGTGGTCATGGCGACCGACCTGCTCCAATTGCAACAGCTCCTGCCAGATCAGTGCGATGGCGATTTCGGTGTCACCCACCGGCGCTTCATAACCACGGTTGACCATCGCCGAGCGATCGGGAGCCGGCAGGGCCTTGCGATCGAGCTTGCCGTTGGCAGTCAGCGGCAAGGCTTGCAGGCTGACGAAGGCACTCGGCAGCATGTATTCGGCCAGTGTCAGGCGCAGCTGGTCACGCAGTTGTGCAGCGTCCAGCTCGATACCGGCGGCGGCGATGACGTAGGCCACCAGACGCTTGTCGCCCGGCTCATCCTCGCGCACCAGCACCACGGCGTCACGCACGCCCTCGCAGGCGGCCAGTTGTGCCTCGATTTCGCCCAACTCGATCCGGAAACCGCGAATCTTCACCTGTTCGTCGTTACGGCCCAGATACTCCAGGCTGCCATCGGCCAGCCAGCGACCGAGGTCGCCGGTGCGGTACATCCGCGCATTCGGCTCGCGGCTGAACGGATTGTCGAGGAAACGCTCGGCACTGAGTTCGGCACGGTTCAGGTAGCCTCGGGCGACCCCGGCACCGCCGACATAGAGTTCGCCAACCACACCCACCGGTACCGGTTCGCGACGGGCGTCGAGAACATAGAGCTGCAGGTCGGGAATCCGCTTGCCAATCGGGCTGGCGCCTACGCGCTGGGCATCTTCGGCCTGTAGTGGGTAATAGGTCACATGCACCGTGGTCTCGGTGATGCCGTACATGTTCACCAGTTGCGTACTGGCGTTTACTTCACGTGCATACCAGGGCTTGAGCATCGCCGTGTCCAGCGCCTCACCGCCAAAGATCACCTGGCGCAGCGCATGGGCCTGGCCCTTCTCGCCCTGGGCCGCAATCAACTGGCGGAACGCGCTCGGTGTCTGGTTGAGCACCGTCACACCGGCGCTGCACAACAGGGCGTAGCAATCCTGCGGCGAACGACTGACCAGTTGCGGCACGATCAGCAAGCGGCCGCCATGCAGCAGCGCCCCCCAGATTTCCCAGACCGAGAAGTCGAAGGCGAACGAGTGGAACAGCGCCCAGGTGTCCTGCGCATTGAAGCCGAACCAGTGGTCGGTGGCCGAAAACAGCCGCGCAACGTTACGGTGTTCGACCATCACCCCTTTCGGCAGGCCGGTGGAGCCGGAGGTGTAGATCACATAGGCCAGGCTCGCTGGCGTCAGCCCCGGCACCTGCGGATTCTGCACGGATTCGTCCTGCAGATCGCTATCGTCGAGATTGATCAGCGGCAGATCCACCGACGGCAACGCCTCGCGCACCGCGTGTTGGCTCAGCAAGGCCACTGGGGCGCTGTCATCCAGGGTGTAGGCCAGGCGTTCACGGGGATAGGCCGGATCCAGCGGCACGTAACCGGCGCCGGACTTGAGGATGCCGAGCAGGCCGACGATCATCGCCAGACCGCGCTCGACGCAGATCGCCACCCGGTCGTCCGGGCGCACGCCCAGTGCCAGCAGGCGATGGGCAACCTGGTTGGCGCGGGCGTTGAGTTCGCCGTAGGTCAGGCTTTCATCCTGGTACACCAGCGCCACGGCTTCTGGCCGCTCGGCGGCGCGGGCTTCGAACTGCTGATGGATCAACGTATCGGCGGCATAAGCCCCGCCCGCCTGGTTCCAGTGCTCGAGCAACTGCTCGCGCTCGCTGGTCGGCAAGATCGAAATCGTCTGTACGGCGGTCTGGGGTGCCTGTTCCAGGGCCTGGACCAAAGCCTCCAACGCGCTCTGCAGGTAGCCGCAAAGGCGTTGCGCGCCGATGACCTGCGCTACCAATGCAGTGAAGTGGAAACCTTCCCCCAGGTCGTCGACGTTGAGGGTCAACGGGTAGTTGGTCCGTTCCTCGGCTCCACCCAGCACCTGCATGCCCTGCCAGGCGGTTTGCGCCTGCTCGGTCACCGTCAGGCTGCTGTGGCGATAGTTGAGCAAGGCACTGAACAACGGCAGTGGCGCGCTCACGCCGCTGCAACGCTGGGCCAATGCCAGGGACGCGTGTTCGTGGCCGAGCAATGCGGTCAGTTCGGCGTGGGTGGTCTTGACCCCCTCGCGCACGCTTTGACCGTCCAGGGTCACTCGCAGCGGCAGGGTATTGATAAACATCCCCAAGGCCCGGTCGGCGCCATCGCCGGCCTGCATCCGGCCCAGCAGTACCGTACCGAACACCACTTGATCACGCCCGCTGACCTGCCCCAGTACCTGGGCAAAGGCCAGGTGCACCAGACTGGCCGCGCTCACCCCGAGCTGACGGGCCTGGGCTCGCAAACGCAGACTCAGGCCGACATCCAGCGCCAAATGGCCCTGTTCGATTTCGCTACCGTCGCCCTGCACATCCTGCAGGCCGAACGGCAAGGTCGGTTCATCGATATCACCCAGGCGCTCGCGGAAGAAGCGCTCATGCTCGTCCTGGCTCACGCCCAGACGGGCCTGGGCCACGTAGTTGCGATAAGGCACCGCGGCGCCCAATTGCGCCTGCTGCCCGAGCAGAGAGGCCTGCATCTCGTGCTGTACCACCTCCATCGCGGTGTGGTCCATGACCAGGTGATGAAACAGCAGCAGCGCCAGCCAGCGCTGGTTCGGCTCGTCCCAGGCCTGGACCAGGTGCAGCATCGGCGCCTGGCGGATATCCAGGCGTACCTGGCGAGGATCGAAACTGGCCTGCAACTGCTGGCCGATATCACCCGCGCGAGGATCCAGCGAACGTTCCTCGATGCTCAGCTCGGCACGCCGCCAGACCACTTGCAACGGCTCGTCGAAGCCTTCCCAGTGCATGGAGGTGCGCAGGATGTCATGCCGGTCGATGACCGATTGCAGCGCCTGGGCGAAATCATCCAGACGGGCACGGCTGTCAAACGCGTACTGCGCTTGCAGCACATAGGGGTCGCCCTCTTCGGCGCTGATATGGTGATAGAGAATCCCTTCCTGCAACGGCGCCAGCGGGTAGATATCCTGGATGTTTGCCGCACCGCCCGGCACCATGGCCACGACGCGATCGATAGCGCTCTGCTCCAACTGGATCAGCGGCAGCAGGTCCGGAGTGATGCGCTGGCAGTCCGGGGCAATCCGGTTGGCCGGGACCGCGAACTCACGGCTGGTGCCCACCGCTGCCGCCAGGGCGGCCAGGGTCGGCTGACTGAACAACACGCGTACATCGGCGCTCAAACCGGCCTGGCGCATGCGTTCGATCAGGCTGACCGCCAGCAACGAGTGTCCACCCAGTTCGAAGAAGTGGTCGTGGCGACCGACCTGCTCGACCTTGAGCACCTCGGCCCAGATCGAGGCCAGCAGACTTTCCACTTCGCCTTGCGGGGCTTCGTAACCGCGGCTGATCAGCGCTTGTGCGTCCGGCACCGGCAGGGCCTTGCGGTCCAGTTTGCCGTTGGCCGTCAATGGCAAGGCATCGAGCTGCACATAGGCCGCCGGCACCATGTACTCCGGCAGCGCGCCTTGCAGATGGTCACGCAGGCTTTCGATGTCCAGAACGATTGCGGAGTCTCGCGCCGTGACATAAGCCACCAGGCGCTTATTGCCCGGCTCATCTTCGCGGCACAGCACCACTGCGTCCTGAACCTCGGCATGCTCGGCCAGACGGGCCTCGATTTCGCCCAGTTCGACACGGAACCCACGAATCTTCACCTGGGCGTCATTGCGTCCCAGGTAATCCAGGTTGCCATCGGCACGCCAGCGAACCAGGTCGCCGGTACGGTACAGCCGTGCATTCGGTTCTTGGCTGAACGGATCGGCGACGAATTTCTCCTCGGTCAGGTCATCCCGGTTCAGGTAACCCAGGGCCACGCCCTGCCCGCCAATGTACAGCTCGCCTTCCACCCCTTGTGGCACAAGCTGACCCTGGGCATCGAGCACATACAGACGGGTATTGCCCACTGGCCGGCCAATCGGAATTGCACCGTTGCCGACCGCGGCGATTTCGTAGGTTGCGGAGAAGGTCGTGGCTTCAGTCGGGCCGTAGCCGTTGAGCAGATGTTCGGGAGCACTATGGGCCAGCACCCGCGCAATCACCGCCGGGTCCAGCACATCACCGCCGACGATCAGGTAGCGCAGGCGCGAGAACGCCTCGCCCAGGCCCGAAGCGTACTGATGGAACAGCCCGGCGGTCATCCACAGCACCGTCACCGAGTGTTCCAGCAACAGGCGCTGGAAGTTCACCGGCGTGAGCAGGTCATCCTGCCCGATCACCACCACGCAGCCGCCATTGAGCAGCGGCGCCCAGACATCCAGGGTACTGGCGTCGAAAGCCGGGTTGGAGGCGAACGCCACGCGGTCCTGGGCATTGAAATCGGCATAGCCGTTGTTCAGCACCAGTCGGCTGATGGCCCGGTGTGGTACCAGCACGCCTTTTGGCGTACCGGTGGAGCCGGAGGTGTACATGATGTACGCCACGCTTTCGCTGGATTGGGCAAGTTCCAGATCAGCCTGGTCGAGGTGAGACAGGTCCAGACGATCCAGTTCTACCCGCTGCGCTGAAGTAGCCAGTGCAACCTGGCTGTGGGTCAGCAGGATCTGCGCCTGGCTGTCTTCGATCATGAACGCCTGGCGCTCGACCGGCGCGTTGATATCCAGCGGTACGTAGACCGCCGCGCACTTGAGTGCCGCCAACTGGCTGACCAGCAGGTCGTGGGAGCGCTCCAGCAGAATCGCCACGCTGTCACCCGGCTGTACGCCGAGGTCGCACAGATGGCGGGCCAGACGGTTGGCGCGGGCGTTGAGGTCGGCGTAGCTGAACGACACGCCGTCGTGGATGGCTGCGCATGCCTCGGGGTGCTGACGGACCAGGGCTTCGAACAGGCCATGGACGGTTTGCGTGCGTGGATAGTCGCGCTGGCTGGCATTGAAGCCCACCAGCAATTGCTCGCGTTCGGCGGCCGGCAGGATCGAAAGCTCGGACAGCGGCGTCTGGGGCGCCTGCTCCAGAGCCTCGGCCAGATTCACCAGAGCCGTGAACATGTAATCGCAGACGCGTTGTGCACCAATGCCTTGCAGGGCCAGGACACTCAGGGAGAAATCCTCGCCCAGGTCGTCCACCGACAGCGTCAGCGGGTAGTTGGTGCGCTCTTCACTGCTGAGAATCTCGATGCCTTGCCAGGCCTGCACGGCCTGCTCGGAAACACTGCCCACGGCGCTGTGCCGGTAGTTGAGCAAGGCACTGAACAGCGGCGTTGGCGCGGCCACGCCACTGCAACGCTGAGCCAGGGCCAGGGACGCATGCTCGTAGCCAAGCAACGCGGTGAGCCGCCCGTGAACCGCCTTGACCCCGACCTCTACCCCCTGCCCGCCCACGGCGACCCGCAGCGGCAAGGTATTGATAAACATCCCCAGCGCCCGATCGGCACCCTCGCCGCCCTGCATCCGGCCCATCAACACGGTGCCGAATACCACGTCCTGTTTACCCGAGACCTGGCCCAACACCTGAGCCCAGGCCAGGTGATGCAGGCTCGCGGCGCTGACCCCCAACCGCCGGGCCAGAGCCCGCAGCCGCTGGCTCAGGGCCGATGGCAGAACAGAACTGACTTCGTCGATCAGATGACCGTCGACCTGAACATCGCGCAGGCCGAATGGCAGGGTCGGCTCATCGATATCGCCGAGCATGTCGCAAAAGAAATGCTCGTGTTCGGCCTGGCTGTTCCCCAGGCGCGCCTGGGCCACATAGTTGCGGTACGGCACCGGGCTGCCCAGTTGTTCGGCCTGCCCCAGCAGATTCGCCTGGATTTCATGACGGACCACCTCCAGAGCGGTATGGTCCAGGGCCATGTGATGGAAGCGCAACATCGCCACCCAACGCTGTTGGCCCTGATCCTCGGCAAACACCAATTGCATCAGTGGGGCCTGGGTCACGTCCAACTGCGAGTGACGGGTATCGAAGCGCTCCTTGAGCTGGCTCAGTGCCTCACCGGCATGCGGGTCCAACTCCAGAGCCTCACAGTGCAGCCGCGCCTGGCGCCAGACGACCTGGACCGGTTCGTCGAGGTCTTGCCAGAGTACGGCGGTGCGCAGGATGTCATGACGGTCGATGACCTGTTGCAGTGCCTGGGCAAAGGCGTCCAAGCGCTCGCGGTTCGCCACGCTGAACAAGGCGTGAAGAACGTAGGGATCGCCCTGCTCGGCAGCCAGGTGGTGATAGAGAATCCCCTCCTGCAACGGCGCCAGCGGGTAGATGTCTTGCACGTTTGCCGCACCGCCCGGCACGCTGGCGACAATCCGGTCGATCGCGGCCTGGTCGAGGCTGATCAGCGGCAGCAGGTCCGGAGTGATGTGCTCGCAACCGGCTGGGATAGCGTTGGCCGGGACCACGATTTCACGTCCGCTACCGACGGCGCCGGCCAGGGCCGCCAGGGTCGGTTGGCTGAACAATACCCGGATGTCGGCGCTCAGGCCGGCCTGGCGCATACGCTCGATCAGGCTGACGGCCAGCAGTGAGTGGCCGCCCAGTTCGAAGAAATGGTCATGGCGACCGACCTGCGCAACACCCAGCAGTTTTTGCCAGATCTCGGCGAGGGCGATTTCGGTTTCACCTTGTGGCGCTTCGTAGCCACGCCGGTTCAACGAGTCGAGGTCCGGCGCTGGCAAGGCCTTGCGGTCCAGCTTGCCGTTCGGCGTCAGTGGCAGTTTTTCCAGTGCAACGTAGATGGCCGGGACCATGTACTCCGGCAGCTTTTCCTGCAGATGACGGCGCAGGCTGTCGATGTCCACCGAGGTGAATCCCTCGGCCAGGGTGTAGTAGGCCACCAGGCGTTTGTCGCCCGGCACGTCTTCGCGAGCAGTGACCACTGTTTCGTGGATTGCTGGGTGTTTCGCCAGGCGCGCATCGATTTCGCCCAGTTCGATACGGAAACCACGGATTTTCACCTGGTCGTCGTTACGGCCCAGGTATTCGATATTGCCGTCGGCCAGGTAGCGGCCCAAGTCGCCGGTACGGTACATGCGCGCCGTTGTGTCCTGACTGAATGGATCCTGGAGGAAACGTTCGGCAGTCAGGTCGTCACGGTTCAGGTAGCCACGGGCTACACCGGCACCGCCGATGTAGATTTCACCCGGTACACCCAGTGGAACCGGCTGTTGTTGCTCGTCCAGCAGGTAGAACTGGGTGTTGCCTACCGGTTTGCCGATGTGCGGAGCGAAGCCGTCTTCGCGATCCATCGCCACCCAACTGGAGTAGGTGGTGGTTTCCGAAGGGCCGTAGAGGTTGCACAGACGTTGAACACCGGTTTTCTCGAACAGCGATTCCACCAGGCTGCGTTTCAGCGCTTCGCCGGCCACGTTGACCGTGTGCACTGTTTTTGGCAGACCGTCGACTTCCAACAGCGCCTTGAGCGCCGAAGGAACGGTGTTGATCAGGCCGATATCGTGTTCGCCGTGTTGCAACTCCAGAACGTTTTTCACCACCTCGATGCTGCCGCCGCAAGTCAGCGGTGCAAAACACTCATAAACCGCCAGGTCGAAGTTCAACGAGGTAGAAAACAGGGTCTTGGCCAGCGCGGCGTTATCAAACGCTGTATGTGCCCAGGTCAGGAAGTTCACGGTATTTCGGTGTTCGATCATCACGCCCTTGGGCAAACCGGTCGAACCCGAGGTGTAGATCAGGTAGGCCAAGTGCGCCGAAGTCAGGCCCGGCACCTCGGGATTCTGGACGGATTCGTCCTGCCAGGAGCCCTGGTCAAGATTGATCACGGGCACCGATACGCCGGCCAGCAGCTCACGGGTAGCGTCCTGAGCCAGGACTACGGCCGGAGCACTGTCCTGCAACATGTAGGCAATCCGTTCGGCCGGATAAGCCGGATCCAGCGGCACATAAGCGCCACCCGCCTTGAGAATCGCCAGCAAGCCCACAACCATCTCGGCGCCACGCTCGACGCAGATCCCCACTCGCGAATCCGGTTGCACACCTTGCTTGCGCAGGGCATGGGCCAGGCGGTTGGACTGTTCGTTAAGCTCGCGGTAGCTGAGTTTCTGATCGTTATGCACTACAGCCAAAGCATCCGGGGTGTTCAGCACCTGCGCTTCGAACAACCCATGAATCGTCTGCGCCTGCGGATACTCCAGCGCAGTGTCGTTGAAACCCACCAGCAACTGCTCACGCTCGTGTGCCGAGAGGATCGACAGGCTTTGCAGCGACGCTTGCGGCGTATGTTCCAGCGCCTCCAGCAACTGCTCCAACGCCGTGTGCATATAGCCACACACCCGCTGCGCGCCAATGGCCGAAGCCACCAACGCGGTCAATTTGAAGCCTTCGCCCAGGTCATCGACGTTCAAGGTCAGCGGGTAGTTGGTGCGTTCTTCACCACTGAGGGCATGAATACCGCTCCAGGCCTGCAGGGCCTGTTCGGTCACAGTACCCACGGCACTGTGGCGGTAGTTGAGCAAGGCACTGAACAGCGGCGCCGGCGCAGCCACACCACTGCAGCGTTGAGCCAGAGCCAGTGACGCATGCTCATGTCCCAGCAACGCGGTCAGCCGCGCATGGGTCGCCTTGACCCCGGCGCGCACACCCTGCCCGCCCACGGCGACCCGCAGCGGCAGAGTATTGATAAACATGCCCAAGGCCCGGTCGGCACCCTCACCGCCCTGCATCCGGCCCATCAATACCGTGCCGAACACCACGTCCTGCCGGCCCGAGACCTTGCCCAGCACCTGGGCCCAGGCCAGGTGCATCAGGCTCGCGGCGCTGACACCCAACTGTCGGGCCTGGGCACGTAGGCCCAGATCCAGGCGGCGGTCCAACGCCAGGCTGACTTCCTCAATATCACGACCATCGCCCTGCACATCCTGCAGGCCGAACGGCAGCGTCGGTTCGTCCACCTCGCCGAGCATGTCGCGGAAAAATACTTCGTGATCGGCCTGGCTGACGCCCAGGCGCGCCTGGGCCACATAGTTGCGATACGGCACCGGCGCCGACAAGGTCTCGGCCTCGCCCAGCAACCAGGCCTGCATTTCATGCTGCACCACCTCCATCGCCATATGGTCCAGGGCCATGTGGTGGAACAACAGCATCGCGACGATCCGCTGGTTGAGCGGGTCTTCGGCATAGGCCACCCGCATCAGCGGTGCCTGAGTCACATCCAGGCGATAATGCCGCGGGTCGAAACGACTGTACAGTTGCGCGCCGATATCGCCGGCCGCCGGGTCGAGTTCGAGTGCATCGAGGTGCAGCCGTGCCTGGCGCCAGACCACTTGTACTGGCGAGTCCAGGCCTTGCCAGACCACGCCGGTGCGCAGGATGTCATGGCGATCGATCACCATTTGCAGGGCCTGGACAAACGCCGCCAGTCGTTCGTGATTGTCAAAGGCGAACTGCGTCTGCAAGACGTAGGGGTCACCCTGCTCCGCCGCCAGGTGGTGATAGAGAATCCCCTCCTGCAACGGTGCCAGCGGGTAGATATCCTGTACGTTGGCCATGCCGCCCGGCACGCTCGCCACCACCCGGTCGATCTGCGCCTGGGTCAGGCTGACCAGCGGCAACAGCTCCGGGGTGATTCGCTCGCAGTCGGGCGCGATCAGGTTGGCCGGTACGCAAATCTCACGCCCGCCACCCACGGCGGCAGCCAGCGCGGCCAGGGTCGGCTGGCTGAACAGTACACGCACATCGGCGCTCAGGCCCAACTGACGCATGCGTTCGATCAGGCTGACGGCCAGTAGCGAATGCCCACCCAGTTCGAAGAAATGGTCATGACGGCCCACCCGCTCGACTTTGAGCAACTCGCTCCACAATTGCGCCAGGGTGGTTTCCACTTCGCCCTCGGGGGCCTGGAACTCACGGCTGGCATAGGCGTCGGCATCCGGCACCGGCAAGGCCCGGCGATCCAGCTTGCCGTTGGCGGTCAACGGGAAGGACGGCAGAATCATGAAGGCGCTCGGCACCATGTATTCGGCCAGGGACGCTGCCAGCTCGCTGCGCAACTGCGCCGCCGACAAGGCGCTACCGTCTTCGCCGACCAGGTAGGCCACCAGGCGCTTGTGCCCCGGTTCGTCCTGGCGAGCCAGAACCACCGCCTCCTTGACACCGTCGCACGCCGCCAGGCGGGCTTCGATTTCACCCAGCTCGATACGGAAACCGCGGATCTTCACCTGGTCGTCGTTACGCCCCAGGTACTCGACAACACCGTCCGCGTTCCAGCGCGCGAGGTCGCCAGTGCGATACATCAGTGCCCCTGGCTGGTCGCTGAACGGGTCGGCGATAAATTGGGTGGCGTTCAGTTCTGGCCGGTTCAGATACCCCTTGGCCACCCCCTGCCCACCGATGTAAAGCTCACCGGCCACGCCCACCGCCACGGGTTGGCGCAACGCATCGAGCACATACACCTGACTGTTGCCGATCGGCCGGCCGATGGGAATACCGCCGTGACCGACCGCCGTGATTTCATGGGTCGTGGAGAAGGTGGTGGCTTCGGTCGGACCGTAGCCGTTGAGCAGGTGCTCAGGGGCACCTTCGGCCAGTACCCGGGCGATCACCGCCGGGTCCAGCACATCACCACCGACGATCAGGTAGCGCAACCGTGCGAATGCGTCCATCAGACCGCCAGCGTACTGATGGAACAGCCCGGCAGTCATCCACAACACGCTGACCGATTGTGCCAACAGCAGTGCGCGGAAATCCTCCAGGGACAGCAACACCGACTGTTCCACCACCACCACGCAACCGCCATTGAGCAGCGGCGCCCAGACATCCAGGGTACTGGCATCGAAGGCCGGGTTGGAGGCAAACGCCACGCGGTCCCGGGCGTTGAAATCGGCGTAACCGTTGTTGATCACCAGGCGGCTGACGGCCCGATGCGGCACCAGTACCCCTTTGGGCGTGCCGGTGGAGCCGGAGGTGTACATGACGTATGCCACCGACTCGGCGGACGAGAGCGGCGCCGGATTGGGCGCCTCTGCATCCAGCTCCAACCCGTCCAGATCCACCCGCCCGATCCCTTCAGGCACTGCGCTGGTAAGGCGGGTCAATACCTGCCGTGCCGCGCTGTCGTGCAACATGAACGCCTGGCGCTCGGCGGGAGCATTGATATCCAGCGGCACATAGGCCGCGCCACACTTGAGAATCGCCAACTGACCGGCCAGCAGGTCGAAGGAACGCTCCAGCAACAGCCCCACGCGATCACCCGGCTGTACGCCGAGATCGCTCAGATGCTGAGCCAGGGCATTGGCCCGGTTGTTGAGCTGCCGATAGGTCAGCTGCTGTTCATCCAGGACCACGGCAAGCGCATCGGGCCGCGCCGTTACCTGCTCCTCGAACAGTTCCACCAGGCTGCTGCCACGTGGATAGTCACGCGCCGTGGCATTGAAGCCGTACACCACTTGCTGGCGCTCGGCCGGTGGAAGGATTGCCAGATCCTGCAACGGTGTCTGTGGCGCTTGCTCCAAGGCTTCGACCAGCGCACCGAGGGCCGCTACCATATAGTCGCCGACGCGCTGCGCACCGATCTCCGCCAGGGTCTGTACGGCCAGGCTGAACGCCTCGCCAAAGTCATCCACCGACAGCGTAATCGGATAGGTGCTTTGTTCGCCGCCGCCCAGGCTCTGCAAGCCGGCCCAGGCCTGCAACGCCTCTGCCGAAGCCTGTGTCCCGGCGGCACTGTGGCGATAGTTGAGCAGCGAGCTGAACAACGGCGCCGGCGCGGCCACGCCGCTGCAACGTTGGGCCAGGGCCAGGGAAGCATGTTCATGGCCCAGCAAGGCGGTCAGGCGTGCGTGGGTGCTCTTGACGCCTTCACGGACCGCGTGGCCTTCGAGTTTCACTCGCAACGGCAAGGTATTGATGAACATCCCCAGCGCCCGGTCGGCACCCTCGCCTCCTTGCATCCGGCCCATCAGCACGGTACCGAACACCACATCGGACTTGCCCGACACCGCGCCCACCACCCGTGCCCAGGCCAGGTGATGCAGGCTCGCGGCGCTGACGCCCAACTGTCGGGCCTGGGCGCGCAGACGCTGGCTCAGATCGGCCGCGACGGGAATATGGACTTCTTCGATCTGCGGATTGCCATCCGGGATCTCGACCACGCCAAACGGCAGCGTCGGTTCATCGACGTCCGCCAGCATGTCGCGGAAAAAGCCTTCATGGGCATCGGCCCCGGCCCCGAGCCGGACCTGTGCCACATAGTTGCGATAAGGCACCGCCTCGGGCAAGGCGTGGCCTTGGCCCAGCAAGTAGGCCTGCATTTCGTGCTGCACCAGTTCCAGCGCGGCATGGTCGATGGCAATGTGATGGAACAACAGGATCGCCACCCAACGCCCATTGGTCCGGTCTTCGGCGCACGCCAGTCGCATCAGCGGGGCCTGGCGCAGATCCAGGCGGTAATGCCGGGGGTCGAAACGCTCACACAACCGGGCTTCGATATCACCGTCGGCAGAGGCCAGATCGACTTCCTCCACCGCCAGCGTCGCCTGACGCAATACTACCTGCACCGGTTCGTCGAGCCCCTCCCAGACCATCGCCGTGCGCAAGATATCGTGCCGTTCGATCACCGCTTGCAGGGCCTGGGCGAAATCATCGAGACGTTCACGGCTATCCGCGCCGAACAGCGCCCGCAACACATAGGGGTCGCCCTGTCCGGCGGCCAGGTGATGATAGAGGATGCCTTCCTGCAGGGGTGCTAGCGGGTAGATATCCTGGACGTTGCCAGCACCACCGGGCACTGCCTCGACAATCCGATCGATCGTGGCCTGATCGAGGTTGGCCAGCGGCAACATCTGCGGGGTAATACGCAAGGCCGGGCTCAGCCACTCCCCACCGTTTCGAGCCACCAGCTTGAGCAGTTCCGCCTTGTGCACGACAAGGCTGTCGAATACAGCACTGTCAAGGCTGTCATCGTCACCGAGAATCACTAGATCGTCTTCTTCCAGTTGAAGACCGATCGCGTGCATGGAAAGAACTGCCATCAATTCGCTGAAGTGCATCGAATAACCTGCTGTTTATCATTTCGGAGAGGGTTGAAGACCCAAATGCTCGGTGTCGGAGACAGCGTTGACGCGATAAAAATAGGAGTGGCTTCGAGGTTCGAAGACGGCACGGGAACTCGGGTGCAGGCCTGACCGGACTCGTGGCGGCAAAGGCTCACGATCCACTGATACAGGCCAAATATCCCCATTCGCCATGCTCCCCACAGGCCTCGAAAATTAGAGCATCCACCGGGGACTGTCTGTCATGGGAAGCAGGGACAAGTTCGGCTCCTGAGAGGAGCTGAGCCATTCGGAATGTCGCGAAGGGGAACAGGAGGGAAAGACCACGGCCCGACCGATTGCCGGTCGGGCCGTGGTCGATGCTTCAGAAACGGCGTTTGCGGTTAAGCGTCGGCACCTTCGCCTGCGGTACCTCCACCCGTTGTGTCGTCCCCACCGACGCGGCTACCTGAGCCAGCGTTGGCTGGCCGAACAGCACCCGCACATCGGCGTCCAGGTTCGCCTGACGCATGCGCTCGATCAGGCTGACCGCCAACAGCGAGTGCCCGCCCAACTCGAAGAAGTGGTCATGACGCCCCACTCGCTCGACCTGGAGCAGATCGGCCCAGAGTGCCGCCAGCCTGATCTCGGTTTCGCCCACCGGAGCCTCGTAGGCACGCGAGGCGTAGGCATTGCTATCCGGAGCCGGCAAGGCCTTGCGGTCCAGCTTGCCGTTGGGCGTCAGTGGCAACGCGTCAAGCGGCACATAGGCAGCCGGCAGCATGTAGTCCGGCAACAGTCCTTGCAGATAAGCCCGCAGACTGCCGCTATCCGGCACAACACGGGTGTTGACCGGCGTGAAGTACGCCACCAGACGGGTTTCTCCCGGCACGTCCTCCCGAGCCATCACGACCGCTTCCCGCACCTCGGGGTGCTTGGCCAGGCGCGCATCGATTTCGCCCAGTTCGATGCGGAAACCACGGATCTTCACCTGGTCGTCGTTACGGCCCAGGTATTCGATATTGCCGTCGGCCAGGTAGCGACCCAGGTCGCCGGTACGGTACATGCGAGCCGTTGTGTCCTGGCTGAACGGATCCGGGAGGAAGCGTTCGGCAGTCAGGTCGTCACGGTTCAGGTAACCACGGGCTACGCCGGCACCGCCGATGTAGATCTCTCCCGGAACACCCATTGGGACCGGCTGTTGTTGCTCGTCCAGCAGGTAAAATTGGGTGTTGCCGACGGGTTTGCCGATATGCGGGGCGAAGCCGTCTTCGCGATCCATCGCCACCCAACTGGAGTAGGTGGTGGTTTCCGAAGGGCCGTAGAGGTTGCACAGGCGTTGAACGCCGGTTTTCTCGAATAGAGATTCCACCAGGCTGCGCTTGAGAGCTTCGCCGGCAACGTTGACGGTGTGGACCGAACCCGGCAGGCCGTCGACCTCCAACAACGCCTTGAGCGCTGAAGGCACGGTGTTGATCAAGCCAATATCGTGCTCACCGTGTTGCAACTCCAGAACGTTTTTCACCACCTCGATGCTGCCGCCGCAAGTCAGCGGTGCAAAACACTCATAAACCGCCAGGTCGAAGTTCAGCGAGGTCGAGAACAGGGTCTTGTCCAGTGCTGCGTTATCGAACGCCGTATGCGCCCAGGTCAGGAAGTTCACGGTGTTGCGGTGCTCGATCATCACGCCCTTGGGCAAACCAGTCGAACCCGAGGTGTAGATCAGGTAGGCCAGATGGGCCGAAGTCAGACCCGGTACCTCGGGATTCTGGACGGACTCGTCCTGCCAGGTGCCTTGGTCGAGATTGATCACGGGCACCGACACGCCGGCCAGCAGCTCACGGGTAGCGTCCTGGGCCAATACCACGGCCGGGGCGCTGTCCTGCAGCATGTAGGCAATCCGTTCCGCCGGGTAAGCCGGATCCAGCGGTACATAAGCCCCGCCCGCCTTGAGAATCGCCAGCAAGCCCACAACCATTTCGCTGCCGCGTTCGACACAGATCCCCACCCGCGAATCCGGCTGCACACCTTGCTTACGCAAGGCATGGGCCAGGCGGTTGGCCTGCTCGTTAAGCTCGCGGTAGCTGAGCTTCTTACCTTTATGGACCACAGCCAACACATCCGGGGTGTTCACCACCTGCGCTTCGAACAAGCCATGAATGGTCTGTGCCTGCGGGTACTCCAGCGCGGTGTCGTTAAGCCCGAACAACAACTGCTCACGCTCCGTCACCGGCAGCACCGACAGCCGTGCCAACGGAATATCTGCACGCTGTTCCAGGGCACCGGCCAGACTTTCCAGCGCCGCCTGCATATAGCCGCAGACCCGCTGTGCATCGATACCGGCAACCGCCTGAGCGGTCAGGCTGAAGCCCACGCCGTCATCATCCACCGACAGGGTCAGCGGATAGTTGGTACGCTCGGCCCCGCCCTGGCTTTCGATACCCTGCCAGGTATCGAGGACCTGCTGGCTGACTTCACCGCCACCATGGCGATAGTTGAGCAAGGTGCTGAACAGTGGCGTCGGGGCCGGTACCCCGCTGCAACGCTGAGCCAACGCCAGGGAGGCATGCTCATGGCCAAGCAGCGCGGTCAACCGGCCATGGGCGGCCTTGAGCGCGGCCCGGGTGTCCAGTTCGCCCAGGTCCAGACGGAGTGGCAAGGTGTTGATGAACATCCCCAGTGCCCGCTCGGCACCCTCGCCACCTTGCATACGGCCCAGCAACACGGTGCCGAACACCACTTTTTCGCGCTGACACAACCGCCCCAGTACCAGCCCCCAAGCCAGGTGCGCCAGGCTCGCCGGGCTGACACCGGCCTGCCGGGCTCGAAGACGCAGGCGTCGGGACAGATCTGCGGTCAGGCCCAGATGAGCCTCGGTGATCGCCTGCTCCGTGCCACGAATCTCCTGCTGTTCGAACGGCAGGGTCGGCTCATCGACATCGCCGAGCATCGTGCGGAAGAACGCTTCATGCTCCTGCTGGCTGATACCCAGGCGCGCCTGGGCCACATAGTTGCGATACGGTACGGCCGGTGCCAGCGACTCCGCCTGGCCACGCAGGAACGCCTGCATTTCCTGTTGCACCACCGCGAGGGTGGTGTGGTCGATAGCGATATGATGGAACAGCAAGATCCCCACCCAACGCCCGCCAGACGCCTCTTCACTGACGGCCAGGTGCAGCAACGGTGCCTGTTGCAGATCGAGGCGGTAGTGCGTCGGCGCGAAGCGTTGCAGCAGTTGCGCCGACAGCGCTCCGTCGCGCGGGTCGAGCCCGAGTGTCTCGACCTCCAGCCGCGCATGACGCCAGACCACTTGCAACGGTGCCTCAAGCCCTTCCCAAGTGATCGATGTACGCAGCACATCGTGGCGTTCGATCACGCGCTGCAGTGCCTGGATGAAGTCGTCCAGACGGCTGCGGCTGTCGAAGCTGAACTGTGATTGCAGTACATAGGGGTCACCTTCACCGGCGGACAGGTGATGGAACAGGATGCCCTCCTGCAACGGCGACAACGGATAGATATCCTGCACGTTCGCTGCACCGCCCGGCACGTTCGCCACCACCCGATCGATCTGCGCCTGGGTCAGGCTGACCAGCGGCAACAGCTCTGGGGTGATGTACTCACAATCCTCGGGAATCAGATTGGCCGGTACCTCGACTTCGCTACTGCCACCGACTGCCGCTGCCAGCGCCGCCAAGGTCGGCTGGCCGAGCAGCACACGAACATCGGCGCCCAGACCGGCTTGACGCATCCGCTCGATCAGCGTGACCGCCAACAGTGAATGCCCTCCCAGCTCGAAGAAATGATCGTTGCGCCCCACCCGCTCGACCTTGAGCAAGTCGGCCCAGATTGCGGCCAGGCGCTCTTCGGTCAGGCCTTGCGGCGCCTCGTATTCGCGGCTGAATGCCGAGCCGTCCGGTGCAGGCAGTGCCTTGCGGTCGACTTTGCAGTTGGGCGTCAACGGCAACGCTTCGAGTTGCAGGTAAGCCGTCGGGATCATGTACTCCGGCAGCGCGCCTTGCAGATGCTCGCGCAGGTCCTGAATCTCCAGCACACTTTGCGGCTGGCGTGGCGTGAAGTAGGCCGCCAGGCGTTTTTCGCCCGGGTTGTCTTCCCGCGCCACCACCACACAGTCCTTGATCCCGGGATACGTGGCGAGACGGGCTTCGATTTCGCCCAGCTCGATGCGGAAACCGCGAATCTTCACCTGGTCGTCGTTACGCCCCAGATATTCGACCGTGCCATCCGCCAAGTAGCGCGCCAGGTCGCCGGTACGGTACATGCGCCCGTCGTTGAACGGGTCGTCGAGGAAACGTTCGGCGGTCAGGTCGTCGCGGTTCAGGTAGCCGCGGGCCACTTGCACTCCTCCGATGTACAGCTCGCCCGCGACGCCCAGCGGCACCGGCTGCCGGTTGTCGTCCAGCAGGTAGAGCCGCGTGTTGTCCATCGGTTTGCCGATCGGCACCATGGCCGAATCGCCGTGTTCATCGACGCGCGCGACACAGGCCCAGATCGTCGCCTCCGTCGGGCCGTAGAGGTTCCACAACTCACGGCTGCGCGCCAGCAGCTCACGGGCCAGGTTGCGCGGCAGGGCTTCACCGCCGCAGAAGATCCGCAGGTCCTGCTTGCCGGTCCAGCCACTGTTGACCAGCATTTGCCAGGTGGCCGGCGTCGCCTGCATCGCGGTGATCCGCTGCTCATCGAGCAGACGCTGCAAGTGCAGGGCATCCACGGTCGCCTCGCGGGAAGCCAGGACCACGCAGGCGCCGTTGACCAGGGTCAGGTACAGCTCGAGCGCGGCGATGTCGAAGGAGATCGTGGTGACCGCCAGCAAGCGATCCTGGGGCGCAAGACCGAGTTCGCGACCCATGGCGTGGAGGAAGTTGCTCAAGGCCCGATGGCTGATCTGCACGCCCTTCGGCAAACCGGTGGAACCGGAGGTGTAGATGACATAGGCCAGGTGTTCCGGGTGCAGCTCATTGCGCAGATCGGCCCGCGACGGGTTGTGCTCGGGCTGCGCGAGGAAGCCTTCGCGTGCAGCCAGTTCGGGATCGAGCAACAGCACCGGCACGCTGCCGGTCGGCAGGAACGACTGCAAGGCTTGCTGGGTGAGAATCGCCGCTGGGGCGCTGCTCTCCAGCATGTAGGTCAGGCGATCGCGCGGGAAGTACGGATCCAGCGGCACATAGGCAGCACCGGCCTTGAGGATGCCCAGCAGCCCGGCGAGCATTTGCACACTGCGGTCGACACAGATCGCCACCCGGTCATCCGGGCCTACGCCCAGCTCGATCAGGCGATGGGCGATGCGGTTGGCCTGGCGGTTAAGCGCCTCATAACTCAGGCTGCCCTGCTCGTCGACGACGGCAACCGAATCGCCACACTTCGCGACGCGGGCTTCGAAGAGTGCGTGCAGGGGCAGGTCCAGCGGGTAGTCGACCGTGGTGGCATTGAAGCCCTCCAGCAACAGCTGGCGCTCCTCGTCCGGCAACACCGGCAGTGTCTGCAACGGCGTGGCGCTGCCTTGTTCCAGTGCTTCGACCAGGCTGAGCAAGGCCTGCTGCATATAGACACAGATTCGCTTGGCCGCGATCACGGGAGCGGTCTGGGCGGTCAACAGGAGATCTTCACCCAGGTCGTCGACGTTGAGGGTCAACGGATAGTTGGTCCGTTCCTCGCCACTCAGCGACTGCATACCCTGCCAGGCGCTCTGGGCCTGCTCGGTCACGACCAGGTTGCTGTGGCGATAGTTGAGCAAGGCGCTGAACAGCGGCGTCGGCGCGGCCACGCCACTGCAACGCTGGGCCAGCGCCAGGGAGGCATGTTCGTGGCCAAGCAATGCGGTCAATTCGGCGTGGGTGGTCCTGACCCCTTCGCGAGCGCTTCGACCGCCGAGGGCCACGCGCAACGGCAAGGTGTTGATAAACATGCCCAAGGCCCGGTCGGCGCCCTCGCCGCCCTCCATCCGGCCCATCAATACAGTACCGAAGACCACATCGTCGCGAGCCGAAACCCGGCCCAGCACAGTCGCCCAAGCCAGGTGCACCAGGCTCGCCACACTCACCCCCGCCTGCCGGGCCTGAACCCGCAAGCGTTGGCCCAGGGCCACACCCACGGCCAGGTGGGCCTCCTCGATGCCCTGTCCATCGCCCTGGACCTGCTGCAAACCGAACGGCAGGGTCGGCTCGTCGATATCACCCAGGCGTTCACGGAAGAAGCGCTCGTGCTCTTCCTGGCTCACGCCCAGGCGCGCCTGGGCCACATAGTTGCGATAGGGGATCGGCGTTCCCAGTTGCGCCTGCTGCCCCAGCAGGTAGGCCTGCATCTCATGCTGCAGCACCTCCATCGCAGTGTGATCCATTGCCAGATGGTGGAACAGCAGCATCGCCAGCCAGCGCTGGTTCGGCTCATCCCAGGCCTGAATCAGATGCAGCATCGGCGCCTGGCGAATATCCAGGCGATTATGCCGGGCGTCGAAGCGCTGATGCAGTTGGGTCGCGACATCACCGTTCTGCGGGTCCACCTCCAGGCTTTCACGCACCAGCGCGGCCTGGCGCCAGACCACCTGCACCGGTTCGTCCAAGCCTTCCCAGACCAGCGCGGTGCGCAGGATGTCATGGCGCTGGATCACAAACTGCAAGGCCGTGACGAAATCGTCCAGACGCGCCAGGTTATCGAAGGCAAACTGCGCTTGCAGCAAATAGGGATCGCCACGTTCAGCGCTGATATGGTGATAGAGGATACCCGCCTGCAACGGCGCCAGGGCGTAGATATCCTGGACGTTGGCAACACCACCCGGCACCGTGGCCACGATCCGCTCGATGGCGGCCTGGTCGAGGCTGATCAGCGGCAGCATGGCCGGAGTAATCTGCTCGCAGCCTGCCGGAATGATATTGGCCGGCACCCGGATTTCGCGACCGCTACCCACCGCCGCCGCCAGGGCGGCCAGGGTCGGCTGACTGAACAGCACACGTACATCGGCGCTCAAACCGGCCTGGCGCATGCGTTCGATCAGGCTGACCGCCAGCAACGAGTGTCCACCCAGTTCGAAGAAGTGGTCGTGGCGACCGACCTGCTCGACCTTGAGCACCTCGGCCCAGATCGAGGCCAACAGGCTTTCCACTTCGCCTTGCGGGGCTTCGTAACCGCGGCTGATCAGCGCTTGTGCATCCGGCACCGGCAGGGCCTTGCGGTCCAGTTTGCCGTTGGCCGTCAACGGCAAGGCATCGAGTTGCACATAGGCCGCCGGCACCATGTACTCCGGCAGCGCGCCTTGCAGATGGTCGCGCAGGTTTTCGATTTCCAGAACGATTGCGGAGTCTCGCGCCGTGACATAAGCCACCAGGCGCTTATTGCCCGGCTCATCTTCGCGGCACAACACCACTGCGTCCTGAACCTCGGCATGCTCGGCCAGACGGGCCTCGATTTCGCCCAGTTCGACACGGAACCCACGAATCTTCACCTGGGCGTCATTGCGTCCCAGGTAATCCAGGTTGCCGTCGGCACGCCAGCGAACCAGGTCGCCAGTGCGGTACAACCGTGCATTTGGCTCGTGGCTGAACGGATCGGCGACGAATTTCTCCTCGGTCAGGTCATCCCGGTTCAGGTAACCCAGGGCCACGCCCTGCCCGCCAATGTGCAGCTCGCCTTCCACCCCTTGTGGCACAAGCTGACCCTGGGCATCGAGTACATACAAACGAGTGTTGCCCACTGGCCGGCCAATCGGAATTGCACCGTTGCCGACCGCAGTGATTTCGTAGGTTGCGGAGAAGGTCGTGGCTTCAGTCGGGCCGTAGCCGTTGAGCAGATGTTCGGGAGCACTATGGGCCAGCACCCGCGCAATCACCGCCGGATCCAGCACATCACCGCCGACGATCAGGTAGCGCAGGCGCGAGAACGCCTCGCCCAGGCCCGAAGCGTACTGATGGAACAGCCCGGCGGTCATCCACAGCACCGTCACCGAATGCTCCAGCAACAGGCGCTGGAAGTTTACCGGGGTGAGCAGGTCATCCTGCCCGATCACCACCACGCAGCCACCATTGAGCAGCGGCGCCCAGACATCCAGGGTACTGGCGTCGAAAGCCGGGTTGGAGGCAAATGCCACGCGGTCCTGGGCATTGAAATCGGCATAGCCGTTGTTCAGCACCAGTCGGCTGATGGCCCGGTGTGGTACCAGCACGCCTTTTGGCGTACCGGTAGAACCGGAAGTGTACATGATGTACGCCACGCTTTCGCTGGACTGGGCAAGTTCCAGATCAGCCTGGTCGAGGTGAGACAGATCCAGACGATCCAGTTCTACCCGCTGCGCTGAAGTAGCCAGTGCAACCTGGCTGTGGGTCAGCAGAATGTTCGCCTGGCTGTCCTCGATCATGAACGCCTGGCGCTCGATCGGCGCGTTGATATCCAGCGGTACGTAGACCGCCGCGCACTTGAGTGCCGCCAACTGGCTGACCAGCAGGTCGTGGGAACGTTCCAGCAGAATCGCCACGCTGTCACCCGGCTGTACGCCGAGGTCGCGCAGATGGCGGGCCAGGCGGTTGGCGCGGGTGTTGAGGTCGGCGTAGCTGAACGACACACCGTCGTGGATGGCTGCGCATGCCTCGGGGTGCTGACGGACCAGGGCTTCGAACAGGCCATGGACGGTTTGCGTGCGTGGATAGTCGCGCTGGCTGGCATTGAAGCCCACCAGCAATTGTTCGCGCTCGGTGGCTGGCAGCACCGGCAGATCGCGCACCGCTGAATCCGGCGCTGACTCCAGGGCTTCGACCAGATGGGTCAACACCGTTTGCATATAGCCGCAGACCCGCTGCGCACCGATACCTGCGACAGCCTGCACACTCAGGCTGAAGTCTTCGCCCAGGTCATCGACGTTCAAGATCAGCGGGTAGTTGGTCCGCTCTTCGCCGCCAAGGGTCTGGATACCCTGCCAAGCCTGCACGGCCTGTTCGGAAACGCTGCCCACGGCGCTGTGCCGGTAGTTGAGCAAGGCGCTGAACAAGGGTGTCGGCGCGGCCACGCCACTGCAACGCTGGGCCAGGGCCAGGGAGGCATGTTCGTGACCGAGCAGCGCGGTGAGCCGCGCGTGGGTCGCCTTGACCCCGGCGCTTACACCTTGTTCGCCCACGGCGACCCGCAGCGGCAAGGTATTGATAAACATCCCCAGCGCCCGTTCGGCGCCCTCACCGCCCTGCATCCGCCCCATCAGCACGGTGCCGAACACCACATCCTGCCTGCCCGAGACCTGCCCCAGTAGCTGAGCCCAGGCCAGGTGATGCAGGCTCGCAGCACTGACGCCCAGGCGCCGGGCCTGGGTCCGCAGGCGCAGGGCCAGTGAACGGTCCAGCGCCAGGCTGCTTTCTTCGATATCGCGACCATCGCCCTGTACATCCTGCAAGCCGAACGGCAAAGTCGGCTCTTCCACTTCGCCCAGCATCTCGCGGAAAAAGGCTTCGTGCTCGGCCTGGCTCACGCCCAGTCGGGCCTGGGCCACGTAGTTGCGATAGGACACCGGCACCGCCAGGGTTTCTGTCTCGCCGAGCAGCCAGGCCTGCATTTCATCGCGCACCACCTCAAGGGCGGTATGGTCCAGGGCCATATGATGGAACAGCAATATCGCGATGATCCGGCTATTGAGCGGATCTTCTGCATAGGCCACCCGCATCAACGGCGCCTGACCGATCTCCAGGCGGTAGTGACGCGGGTCGAAACGGCTGTGCAGTTGTGCGCCGATATCACCAACCGACGGGTCGAGTTCGAGCGCTTCAAGATGCAACCGCGCCTGACGCCAAACCACCTGCACGGGCGATTCCAAGGCCTCCCAGACCACCCCGGTGCGCAGAATGTCATGGCGATCGATCACACTTTGCAAGGCCTGGACGAAGGCATCCAGGCGCTCGCGATCAGCAAAGGCGAACTGTGTCTGGAGGACGTAAGGGTCCCCCTGCTCAGCCGCCAGATGGTGATAGAGAATCCCCTCCTGCAACGGTGCCAGCGGGTAGATGTCCTGCACGTTTGCTGCACCGCCCGGCACGCTGGCGACAATCCGGTCGATCGCCGCCTGGTCGAGGCTGATCAGCGGCAGCAGATCTGGAGTGATGTGCTGGCAGCCGGTCGGGATAGCGTTGGCCGGAACCACGATTTCACGTCCGCCACCCACCGCAGCGGCGAGCGCTGCGAGGGTTGGCTGACTGAACAGCACGCGCACATCGGCACTCAGACCGACCTGACGCATGCGTCCGATCAGGCTGACCGCCAGCAGCGAGTGACCGCCCAGCTCGAAGAAGTGATCGTGACGCCCCACCTGAGGGACACCCAGCAACTCCTGCCAGAGAGTGGCAATCAGCGTTTCGGTTTCACCTTGCGGGGCTTCGTAGCCTAGGCTGACCAACGCGCTGCCTTGTGGTGCTGGCAGGGCTTTGCGGTCCAGCTTGCCGTTCGGCGTCAGGGGCAGTTTTTCCAGTGCGACGTAAATGGCCGGGACCATGTACTCCGGCAGCTTTTCCTGCAGATGACGGCGCAGGCTGTCGATTTCTACCGAGGTGTGTCCCTCGACCAGGGTGTAGTAAGCCACCAGGCGTTTATCGCCCGGTACGTCCTCGCGAGCGGTGACCACGGCTTCGTGGATCGCCGGATGTTTCGCCAGGCGCGCATCGATTTCGCCCAGTTCGATACGGAAACCACGGATCTTCACCTGGTCGTCATTACGCCCCAGGTATTCGATATTGCCGTCGGCCAGGTAGCGACCCAGGTCGCCAGTGCGGTACATGCGAGCCGTTGTGTCCTGGCTGAATGGATCCTGGAGGAAACGTTCGGCAGTCAGGTCGTCACGGTTCAGATAGCCACGGGCTACACCGGCACCGCCGATGTAGATTTCACCCGGCACACCCAGCGGAACCGGCTGTTGTTGCTCGTCCAGCAGGTAGAACTGGGTGTTGCCGACGGGTTTGCCGATATGCGGCGCGAAGCCGTCTTCGCGGTCCATCGCCACCCAACTGGAGTAGGTGGTGGTTTCCGAAGGGCCGTAGAGGTTGCACAGGCGTTGGACGCCAGTCTTCTCGAACAGCGATTCCACCAGGCTGCGCTTGAGGGCTTCGCCGGCGACGTTGACGGTGTGGACCGAACCCGGCAGGCCATCGACCTCCAACAGCGCCTTGAGTGCCGAAGGAACCGTGTTGATCAGGCCGATATCGTGTTCGCCGTGTTGCAACTCCAGAACGTTTTTCACCACCTCGATGCTGCCGCCAGACGTCAGCGGTGCAAAGCACTCATACACCGCCAAGTCGAAGTTCAGCGAAGTCGAGAAGAGAGTCTTGGCCAGCGCGGCGTTATCAAACGCCGTATGCGCCCAGGTCAGGAAGTTCACCGTATTGCGGTGTTCGATCATCACGCCCTTGGGCAAACCGGTCGAACCCGAGGTGTAGATCAGGTAGGCCAGATGAGCCGAAGTCAGTCCCGGCACCTCGGGATTCTGGACGGATTCGTCCTGCCAAGTGCCCTGATCGAGATTGATCACAGGCACCGATACGCCGGCCAGCAGCTCACGGGTAGCGTCCTGAGCCAATACCACGGCCGGGGCACTGTCCTGCAGCATGTAGGCAATCCGTTCCGCCGGGTAAGCCGGATCCAGCGGCACATAAGCACCGCCCGCCTTGAGAATCGCCAACAGCCCCACGACCATCTCGGCGCCACGTTCGACGCAGATCCCAACCCGTGAATCCGGCTGCACACCTTGCTTGCGCAGGGCATGGGCCAAACGGTTGGCCTGCTCGTTAAGCTCGCGATAGCTGAGTTTCCTGCCCTCATGGACCACCGCCAGCGCATCCGGGGTACTCGCCACCTGCGCCTCGAACAACCCATGAATCGTCTGCGCCTGCGGATACTCCAGCACAGTGTCGTTGAAACCCACCAACAACTGCTCGCGCTCGGCAGCCGGCAAAATCGACAGGCCACTCAGTGGCGCCTCGGGATCCTGCTCCAGAGCGTCCAGCAGTTGCTCCAGCGCCGTCTCCATATAGGCGCATACCCGCATGGCGCCAACCTCGGCACTGACTTGCGCATTCAGGCTGAAGCCTTCGCCCAGGTCATCGATGTTCAAGGTCAACGGGTAGTTGGTGCGTTCTTCGCTACCGAGGCTATCGATGCCTTGCCACGCGTGCAGGGCCTGCTCGGAAACACTGCCCACGGCACTGTGCCGGTAGTTGAGCAACGCGCTGAACAGCGGCGCCGGTGCGGCCACGCCACTGCAGCGTTGAGCCAGGGCCAGGGACGCATGCTCATGCCCCAGCAACGCGGTCAGCCGCGCATGGGTCGCCTTGACTCCGGCACGCACACCCTGCCCCCCCAGGGATACCCGCAACGGCAAGGTATTGATAAACATCCCCAGGGCCCGGTCGGCACCCTCGCCGCCCTGCATCCGGCCCATCAGTACGGTACCGAACACCACATCCTGCTTGCCCGAGACCTGGCCCACTACCTGAGCCCAGGCCAGGTGATGCAGGCTCGCGGCGCTGACGCCCAACTGCCGGGCACGAGCTCGCAGCCGCAAGCTCAACGATGGCGAGAGAACCCGACTGGCCTCCTCGACCGCGTGACCGTTGCCCTGCACATCCTGCAAGTCGAACGGCAGCGTTGGCTCATCGATATCGCCGAGCATCTCGCGGAAGAAGCTTTCATGCTCCTGCTGACTGACACCCAGGCGCGCCTGGGCCACATAGTTGCGGTACGGCACCGGGCTGCCCAGTTGCGCGGCCTGCCCCAGCAGATACGCCTGGATTTCATCGCGCACCACTTCAAGGGCGGTATGGTCCAGGGCCATGTGATGGAAGCGCAACATCGCCACCCAACGCCGTTGGCCCTCATCTTCGGCAAACACCAGTTGCATCAGCGGGGCCTGGGTCACGTCCAACTGCGAGTGACGGGTATCGAAGCGCTCCTTGAGCTGGCTCGCCACGTCACCGAGACGCGGATCCAGTTCCAGGACCTCGCGGTGCAGCCGGGCCTGACGCAAGACCACCTGGACCGGCTCCGCCAGGCCTTGCCAGAGCACGGCGGTGCGCAGGATGTCATGACGATCGATGACCTGTTGCAGTGCCTGGGCAAAAGCGTCCAAGCGCTCGCGGTCCGTCACGGTGAACAGCGCGTGAAGAACGTAGGGATCACCCTGCTCGGCGGTCAGGTGATGGTAGAGAATACCCTCCTGCAACGGTGCCAACGGGTAGATGTCCTGTATGTTTGCCACACCGCCCGGCACGCTGGCGACAATATGGTCGATCGTCGCCTGGTCAAGGCTGATCAGCGGCAGCAGGTCCGGGGTGATGCGCTGGCAGTCTGCCGAAATGGCATTGGCCGGGACCACGATTTCACGTCCACCGCCCACCGCGCCGGCCAGGGCCGCCAGGGTCGGCTGGCTGAAGAGCACCTGGACATCGACGCTGAGGCCGGCCTGGCGCATATGGCCAATCAGGCTGACGGCCAACAGCGAATGCCCGCCCAGTTCGAAGAAGTGATCATGGCGCCCCACCCGTTCGATCTTGAGCAAGTCGGCCCAGATCCGCGCCAGGATGATTTCGGTTTCGCCCTGGGGAGCCTCGTAGCCACGGCTGACTACCGCGTCGAGGTCTGGTGCCGGCAAGGCCTTGCGGTCCAGTTTGCCGTTCGGGGTCAGCGGCAGTTTTTCCAATGCGACGTAGATGGCGGGGACCATGTACTCCGGCAGTTTTTCCTGCAGATGACGGCGTAGGCTGTCGATGTCCACCGAGGTGTGTCCCTCGGCCAGGGTGTAGTAAGCCACCAGGCGCTTGTCGCCCGGCACGTCTTCGCGAGCGGTGACCACGGCTTCGTGGATTGCTGGGTGTTTCGCCAGGCGCGCATCGATTTCGCCCAGTTCGATGCGGAAACCACGGATCTTCACCTGGTCGTCGTTACGACCCAGGTATTCGATATTGCCGTCGGCCAGGTAGCGGCCCAGGTCGCCGGTGCGGTACATGCGCGCCGTTGTGTCCTGGCTGAATGGATCCTGGAGGAAACGTTCGGCGGTCAGGTCGTCACGGTTCAGGTAGCCACGGGCTACGCCGGCACCGCCGATGTAGATTTCACCCGGCACCCCCATTGGGACGGGCTGTTGTTGCTCGTCCAGCAGGTAGAACTGGGTGTTGCCGACGGGTTTGCCGATATGTGGAGCGAAACCTTCCTCGCGATCCATCGCTACCCAGCTGGAGTAGGTGGTGGTTTCCGACGGGCCATAGAGGTTGCACAGGCGTTGGACGCCAGTCTTCTCGAACAGCGATTCCACCAGGCTGCGCTTGAGGGCTTCGCCGGCCACGTTGACGGTGTGGACCGAACCCGGCAGGCCATCGACTTCCAACAGCGCCTTGAGTGCCGAAGGAACGGTGTTGATCAGGCCGATATCGTGCTCACCGTGTTGCAACTCCAGAACGTTTTTCACCACCTCGATGCTGCCGCCGCAAGTCAGCGGTGCAAAACACTCATAAACCGCCAGGTCGAAGTTCAGCGAGGTCGAGAAGAGAGTCTTGGCCAGCGCGGCGTTATCGAACGCCGTATGCGCCCAGGTCAGGAAGTTCACGGTATTGCGGTGTTCGATCATCACGCCCTTGGGCAAACCGGTCGAACCCGAGGTGTAGATCAGGTAGGCCAAGTGCGTCGAAGTCAGGCCCGGCACGTCGGGATTCTGGACGGATTCGTCCTGCCAGGTGCCCTGGTCAAGATTGATCACGGGCACCGATACGCCGGCCAGCAACTCCTGAGTCGCGGTCTGCGCCAAGACGACCGCCGGAGCGCTGTCCTGCAGCATGTAGGCAATCCGTTCCGCCGGGTAAGCCGGATCCAGCGGCACATAAGCACCGCCCGCCTTGAGAATCGCCAGCAGCCCCACGACCATCTCGGCGCCGCGTTCGACACAGATCCCCACTCGCGAATCCGGCTGTACACCATGCTTGCGCAGGGCATGGGCCAGACGGTTGGCCTGTTCGTTAAGCTCGCGGTAGCTGAGTTTCCTGTCCTCATGGACCACCGCCAATGCATCCGGCGTACTCGCCACCTGCGCTTCGAACAAGCCATGAATGGTCTGTGCCTGCGGGTACTCCAGCGCGGTGTCATTGAGCCCGAACAACAACTGCTCACGCTCATTGGCCGGCAGAATCGACAGGCTATCAAGCCTGGCATCCGGCGCCTGCTCCAGGGCTTGAGCCAACTGTTCCAGAGCCATCTGCATATAGCCGCAGACCCGCTGTGCACCGATACCGGCCACGGCTTGCACATTCAGGCTGAAACCTTCACCCAGGTCATCCAGGGACAGGATCAACGGGTAGTTGGTGCGCTCTTCACCGCCCAATACCTCAATACCTTCCCACAACTGGACCGCCTCGCCGCTCACCGCCTCGGCCGAACTGTGCCGGTAGTTGAGCAAGGCACTGAACAGCGGTGTCGGCGCGGCCACGCCGCTGCAACGCTGGGCCAGGGCCAAGGGCGCATGTTCATGCCCCAGCAACGCGGTGAGTCGTGCATGGGTCGCCTTGACCCCGGCACGCACACCCTGCTCGCCCACGGCCACCCGCAGCGGCAAGGTGTTGATAAACATCCCCAGCGCGCGATGGCCACCGCCTTCGCTGCGCATCCGCCCCAGCAATACGGTACCGAAGACCACGTCGTCACGCCCGCACAGACGCCCGAGCACAGTGGCCCAGGCCAAGTGATGCAAGCTGGCCACGCTGACGCCCTGCTGCCGAGCCTGCGCACGCAGGCGCCGGCTCAGTTCGGCAGGCAGTGGGTGGGTGGCCTCATCGATGCCGTGCCCGTCACCGCGGACATCCTGCAGGCCAAACGGCAGGCTCGGCTCGTCGACATCGCCAAGCATCTCGCGAAAGAACGCTTCATGTTCCTGTTGGCTGACGCCCAGGCGTGCCTGGGCCACGTAGTTGCGATAGGGTATCGGCGCCTCCAGCGCCTGGGCCTGACCGTGAAGGTGTGCATGGATCTCATGCTGTACCCCCTCCAGCGCCGCGTGGTCGATCGCGATGTGGTGAAACAGCAGCATCGCGCTGATCCGCCGAGTGAGCGGATCTTCGGCATAAGCCAGACGCAGCAAGGGTGCCTGGCTGATATCGAGGCGGTAATGACGCGGGTCGAAACGTTGCCGTAGTTGCTCGGTGGCCGAGCCGACAACGGGGTCGATGTCGATTTCCGCAAGAGCCAGTCGGGCCTGGCGCCAGACCACCTGGACCGGTTCGTCCAAGCCTTCCCAGATCACACTGGTACGCAGGATATCGTGGCGGTCGACCACCTTTTGCAAGGCGCTGGTGAATTCGTCGAAACGGGCCCGGCTGGCAAACGCGAACTGCGTCTGCAAGACATAGGGATCGCCCTGCTGCGCGGCAATGTGGTGATAGAGAATGCCTTCCTGCAACGGTGCCAGCGGGTAGATATCCTGGACGTTGCCGACACCGCCAGGAACCGTGGCAACGATATGCTCGATGGCTGCCTGGTCGAGTTTGACCAGCGGCAGCATGTCGGCGCTGATGCGCTCGCAACCGAGCGGGATCGCCGGCTCGGGAATCTTGACCTGGCCGGCCTTGGCGCTGGAGTATTCACCGGCATTGATCAGCTCGATCAACGCCGCCTTGTTCTCGCGCAACATCGCCAGTACGGCGGGTTCTGTGAGGGACTGTCGCTTGCCGCTGACGACCAGTTGATCGCCCTTGACGGAAAGTTGAACATCCTTTTCTTTCAGTATTGATAACAGTTCAATCACGCTCACAGAACAATCTCCATTCTTTCCGTCGTTGCCGCATATTCCGAGAGGGTGGGGTGTTCGAACAGGGTCTTGACGTCGGCCTCCAGACCTTCCTGGCGCATGCGTTCCATCAGGCTCACGGCGAGCAGCGAGTGGCCACCCAGTTCGAAGAAGTGATCGTGGCGACCGACCTGCGCGACACCCAGCAGCTGTTGCCAGATCTCGGCGAGGGCGATTTCGGTTTCACCTTGCGGTGCTTCGTAGCCACGGTTGATCAGTGCGTTGCCGTCCGGCGCTGGCAGGGCCTTGCGGTCCAGCTTGCCGTTGGGTGTCAGGGGTAATGCGTCAAGCGGCACGTAGGCCACCGGCACCATATAGGCTGGCAGTTGTCCCATCAGCCAGCCGCGCAGGCTGTCGATCTCCAGCGAGGCCTGTCCCTCGGCCAGGGTGTAGTAAGCCACCAGGCGTTTGTCGCCCGGTACGTCCTCGCGAGCGGTGACCACGGCTTCGTGGATCGCCGGATGTTTCGCCAGGCGGGCATCGATTTCGCCCAGTTCGATACGGAAGCCACGAATCTTCACCTGGTCGTCGTTGCGGCCCAGGTATTCGATATTGCCGTCGGCCAGGTAGCGACCCAGGTCTCCGGTGCGGTACATGCGCGCTGTTTTGTCCTGGCTGAACGGATCCTGGAGGAAGCGTTCAGCGGTCAGGTCGTCACGGTTCAGATAGCCACGGGCTACACCGGCACCGCCGATGTAGATTTCACCCGGTACACCCAGTGGAACCGGCTGTTGTTGCTCGTCCAGCAGGTAGAACTGGGTGTTGCCTACCGGTTTGCCGATGTGCGGGGCGAAGCCGTCTTCGCGGTCCATCGCCACCCAACTGGAGTAGGTGGTGGTTTCCGAAGGGCCATAGAGGTTGCACAGGCGTTGAACACCGGTTTTCTCGAATAGAGATTCCACCAGGCTGCGCTTGAGGGCTTCGCCGGCGACGTTGACTGTGTGAACCGAACCCGGCAGACCGTCGACCTCCAACAACGCCTTGAGCGCTGAAGGAACGGTGTTGATCAAGCCGATATCGTGTTCGCCGTGTTGCAGTTCCAGAACGTTTTTCACCACCTCGATGCTGCCGCCGCAAGTCAGCGGTGCAAAACACTCATAAACCGCCAGGTCGAAGTTCAGCGAGGTCGAGAACAGGGTCTTGTCCAGCGCCGCATCATCGAACGCCGTGTGTGCCCAGGTCAGGAAGTTCACGGTATTGCGGTGTTCGATCATTACGCCCTTGGGCAAACCGGTCGAGCCTGAGGTGTAGATCAGATAGGCGAGGTGCGCCGAAGTCAGGCCCGGAACCTCGGGATTCTGGGCGGATTCGTCCTGCCAGGTGCCCTGATCGAGATTGATCACAGGCACCGACACGCCGACCAGCAGCTCACGGGTAGCGTCCTGAGCCAAGACCACGGCCGGGGCGCTGTCTTGCAGCATGTAGGCAATGCGTTCGGCCGGATATGCCGGATCCAGCGGCACATAAGCGCCACCTGCCTTGAGAATCGCCAGCAAGCCCACGACCATCTCGCTGCCACGCTCGACACAGATCCCTACCCGTGAATCTGGCTGCACACCTTGCTTGCGCAAGGCATGGGCCAAACGGTTGGCCTGCTCGTTAAGCTCGCGATAGCTGAGTTTCCTGTCCTCATGGACCACCGCCAACGCATACGGCGTACTCGCCACCTGCGCCTCGAACAACCCATGAATGGTCTGTGCCTGCGGATACTCCAGCGCGGTGTCGTTGAAGCCCACCAGCAACCGCTCGCGCTCGGCGGCGGGCAAAATCGACAGGCCACTCAGTGGCGCCTCGGGATCCTGCTCCAGAGCGTCCAGCAGTTGCTCCAGCGCCGTCGCCATATAGGTACAGACCTGCATCGCCCCGACCTCGGCGCTGACCTGCACATTCAGCTTGAAGCCTTCACCCAGGTCATCGACGTTCAAGGTCAATGGGTAGTTGGTGCGTTCTTCACCCCCCAGAATCCTGATGCCTTGCCAGGCCTCTAAGGTCTGCTCGGAAACGCTGCCCACGGCACTGTGGCGATAGTTGAGCAAGGCACTGAACAGCGGCGCCGGCGCAGCCACACCACTGCAGCGTTGAGCCAGGGCCAGTGACGCATGCTCATGCCCCAGCAACGCGGTCAGCCGCGCATGGGTCGCCTTGACCCCGGCGCGCGCGCCCTGCCCACCCAGGGATACCCGTAGCGGCAAGGTATTGATAAACATCCCCAGCGCCCGGTCGGCACCCTCGCCGCCCTGCATCCGGCCCATCAGCACGGTACCGAACACCACATCCTGCTTGCCCGAGACCTGGCCCACCACCTGCGCCCAGGCCAGGTGCACCAGGCTGGCAGCACTGACGCCCATTTGCCGGGCCTGAGTGCGCAGACGCAGGCTCAGTCGACTCTCCAGCGCCAGGCTGCGTTCCTCGATATCGCGGACGGCCTCCTGGACGTGAAGCAAGCCAAACGGCAAGGTCGGTTCATCGACATCACCGAGCATTTCCCGGAAGAACGCTTCATGAGCTTCGCGGCTCACGCCCAGGCGCGCCTGGGCCACATAGTTGCGATACGGTACCGGGCTGCCCAACTGGTCGGCCAGGCCCAGCAAGTGCGCCTGCATATCGTGGTGCACCACCTCCATCGCGGTGTGATCCATCGCCATGTGGTGGAACAGCAACATCGCCACCCAGCGCTGGTTCGCCGAGTCTTCGGCGAAGACCAGGCGCATCAGCGGGGCCTGAGTCAAATCCAGTCGCAAGTGCTGGCTGTCGAAACGCTGATGCAGTTGCTCGACGATATCGCCATCGGCCGGGTCCAGTTCGACCTGTTCCAGAGGCAGCCGCGCCTGACGCCAGACCACCTGCATCGGTGCCTCAAGGCCTTGCCAGAGCACTGCGGTACGCAGGATGTCATGCCGGTCGACCACACTTTGCAAGGCGTCGATAAAGGCGTTCAAACGCTCCCGACCAGCCATCTCGAACAGGCTCTGCAGGACGTAGGGGTCGCCCTGCTCGGCCGTGAGGTGGTGATAGAGAATGCCTTCCTGCAACGGTGCCAGCGGGTAGATATCCTGCACGTTTGCCACGCCGCCCGGTACGCTGGCGACAATGCGATCGATCGCCGCCTGGTCGAGATCGGCCAGGGGTAGCAGTTGCGGAGTGATTCGGCGGCAGTCGGGTGCGATGACATTGGCCGGGACCTGAACCTCATTGCCTTCACCTACCGCAGCAGCCAAGGCGGCCAGGGTCGGCTGGCCGAACAGGACACGGACGTCGGCAGTCAGGCCGGCCTGGCGCATGCGCTCCATCAGGCTGACCGCCAGCAACGAGTGGCCGCCCAATTCGAAGAAGTGATCATGACGCCCTACCCGCTCGACCTTGAGCACGTCAGCCCAGATCCGCGCCAGGATACTTTCGGTCTCGCCCTGAGGGGCCTCGTAGCCACGGCTGATTACCGCGTCGAGGTCCGGCGCCGGCAAGGCCTTGCGGTCCAGTTTGCCGTTCGGGGTCAGCGGCAGTTTTTCCAATGCGACGTAGATGGCGGGGACCATGTACTCCGGCAGTTTTTCCTGCAGATGACGGCGTAGGCTGTCGATGTCCACCGAGGTGTGTCCCTCGGCCAGGGTGTAGTAAGCCACCAGGCGCTTGTCGCCCGGCACGTCTTCGCGAGCGGTGACCACGGCTTCGTGGATTGCTGGGTGTTTCGCCAGGCGCGCATCGATTTCGCCCAGTTCGATGCGGAAACCACGGATCTTCACCTGGTCGTCGTTACGACCCAGGTATTCGATATTGCCGTCGGCCAGGTAGCGGCCCAGGTCGCCGGTGCGGTACATGCGCGCCGTTGTGTCCTGGCTGAATGGATCCTGGAGGAAACGTTCGGCGGTCAGGTCGTCACGGTTCAGGTAGCCACGGGCTACGCCGGCACCGCCGATGTAGATTTCACCCGGCACCCCCATTGGGACGGGCTGTTGTTGCTCGTCCAACAGGTAGAACTGGGTGTTGCCCACTGGTTTGCCAATGTGCGGAGCGAAGCCGTCTTCGCGATCCATCGCTACCCAGCTGGAGTAGGTGGTGGTTTCCGAAGGACCGTAGAGGTTGCACAGGCGTTGGACGCCAGTCTTCTCGAACAGTGACTCCACCAGGCTGCGTTTCAGCGCTTCGCCAGCGACGTTGACGGTGTGAACCGAACCCGGCAGGCCATCGACTTCCAACAGCGCCTTGAGCGCCGAAGGCACGGTGTTGATCAAGCCGATATCGTGCTCACCGTGTTGCAACTCCAGAACGTTTTTCACCACCTCGATGCTGCCGCCAGACGTCAGCGGTGCAAAGCACTCATACACCGCCAGGTCGAAGTTAAGCGAGGTCGAGAACAGGGTCTTGTCCAGCGCCGCATTATCGAATGCTGTATGTGCCCAGGTCAGGAAGTTCACGGTGTTGCGATGTTCGATCATCACGCCCTTGGGCAAACCGGTCGAGCCCGAGGTGTAGATCAGGTAGGCCAGATGAGCCGAAGTCAGGCCCGGCACCTCGGGATTCTGGACGGATTCGTCCTGCCAGGTGCTCTGGTCGAGATTGATCACTGGCACCGACACGCCGGCCAGCAAGTCACGGGTAGCGTCCTGGGCCAATACCACGGCCGGGGCGCTGTCCTGCAGCATGTAGGCAATCCGTTCGGCAGGGTAAGCCGGATCCAGCGGTACATAAGCCCCGCCCGCCTTGAGAATCGCCAGCAAGCCCACAACCATCTCGGCGCCGCGTTCGACACAGATCCCAACCCGCGAATCCGGCTGCACACCTTGCTTGCGCAGGGCATGGGCCAAACGGTTGGCCTGCTCGTTAAGCTCGCGATAGCTGAGTTTCCTGTCCTCATGGACCACCGCCAGCGAATCCGGCGTACTCGCCACCTGCGCCTCGAACAAGCCATGAATGGTCTGCGCCTGCGGATACTCCAGCGCGGTGTCGTTGAAGCCCACCAGCAACCGCTCGCGTTCGGCGGCGGGCATAATCGACAACCGCGCCAGCGGCAAGTCCGGTTTCTCTTCCAGAGCCTCGACCAAACTGTCCAGGGCGCTGAGCATATAACCACAGACCCGTTCGGCACCGATTTCCGCCAGGGTACTGACGCACAGGGCGAAGTCTTCGCCCAGGTCATCCACCGACAAGGTCAACGGATAGTTGGTGCGTTCCTCGCCGGCAAAGGTCTCGATGCCACTCCAGGACGGCTGCTCAGTGCTGCCACTCGCCAGGTGGCGGTAGTTGAGCAAGGCGCTGAACAACGGGGTCGGCGCGACCACGCCGCTGCAGCGCTGGGCCAGGGTCAGCGGCGCATGCTCATGTCCCAGCAGCGCGGTGAGCCGCGCATGGGTCGCCTTGACCCCGGCCCGCGCGCCCTGCTCGCCCACGGCTACCCGTAGTGGCAAGGTATTGATAAACATGCCCAGAGCCCGATCGGCCCCCTCGCCGCCTTTCAAACGACCGAGCAACACGGTGCCGAAGACCACGTCGTCCCTGCCCGCGACCCTGCCCAGTACACAGGCCCAGGCCAGGTGACAAAGGCTGGCGGCACTGACGCCCAACTGCCGGGCCTGCGCCCGGATACGGCGGCTGAGGCTGGCATCCAGGCCACGATGGACCTCCTCGATACCCTGCCCGTCGCCTTGCACATCCTGCAAGCCGAACGGCAAGGTGGGTTCATCGAGATCACCCAGCATTTCCTGGAAAAACTGCTCGTGCTCGGCCTGACTCACCCCCAGGTGAGCCTGGGCCACATAGTTGCGATAAGGCACAGAGGCGGCCAGTTGCCCCTGCTGCCCCTGCATATGGGCTTCGATTTCGGCCACCAGGACGCCCAGCGAGGTTGCGTCGTTGATCAGATGGTGGAACTGCAGCAGGCCGGTCCAACGCCCGTTGGGCAGATCCTGCGCATAGTCAAGGCGCAGCATCGGCGCCTGGCGGATATCCAGACGGGTTTGCGGGGAATCGAGGCGTGCGCGTAACTGCTCGGCGATATCGCCGGCCAGCGGATCCGCCGAGACCTCGTGCACCGTCAGAGGCGCCTGGCGCCAGACCACTTGCACGGGCGCATCGAGCCCCTCCCAGAGCACGGCGCTACGAAGGATATCGTGACGCGCAATCACGCCTTGCAGGGCCAGGACAAAAGCCTCGACCCGCTCGCGGCTGTCGAAGGCGAACAGCGCGTGTTGCAGGTAAGGGTCGGCGTGGTCCACGGCCAGGTGATGGTGATACAGGATGCCTTCCTGCAACGGTGCCAGCGGGTAGATGTCCTGCACGTTCGCAGCACCGCCCGGCACGCTCGCCACCACCCGGTCGATCTGCGCCTGGGTCAGGCGGACCAACGGCAACAGGTCTGGCGTGATGTGCGTGCACGTCGCGGGGATCAGGTTGTCCGGTACCTGAATTTCCGTTCCACTGCCTACCGCCGCCGCCAGCGCTAGCAGCGTCGGCTGACGGAACAGCACCCTGACGTCGGCGCTCAGACCGACCTGGCGCATACGCTCGATCAGACTGACTGCCAGCAGCGAATGACCACCCAATTCGAAGAAGTGGTCATGGCGCCCCACTCGCTCGATCTTGAGTACTTCCGCCCAGATGCCGGCCAGGGTGATTTCGATATCACCTACAGGCTCCTCGTAGCCACGACTGAGCAACGCCACCTGATCCGGTACCGGCAGCGCCCGGCGGTCGATCTTGCCGTTGGCGGTCAGCGGGAATACCTCCAACCTCACATAGGCCGAAGGCACCATGTAGTCCGGCAGTTGCTCCAGCAGGTAGGTCCGCAACGCCTCGATCTCCAGCGTGGCATCGGCCGAACTGTAGTAGGCCACCAGGCGTTTCTCGCCGGGATGATCCTCACGGGCCAGGACCACTGCCTCCTGCAGCGCCGGATGCCCGGCCAGGCGGGTTTCGATTTCGCCCAATTCGATGCGCAGCCCACGGATCTTCACCTGGTCGTCGTTGCGCCCCAGGTACTCAAGGTTGCCGTCGGCCAGCCAGCGCGCCAGGTCGCCGGTCTTGTACATCCGCGCCTCGGGTTCGCCGCTGAACGGATCCTTGAGGAAACGTTCGGCGGTCAGCTCCGCTCGTCCCAGGTAACCACGGGCCACGCCCGCGCCACCGACATACAGCTCACCGGCCACGCCCAACGGCACCGGGCGCAAGTGCTCGTCGAGCAGGTAGACCCGGGTGTTGTCCACCGGTTTGCCGATGTGCAGCGCCGCCGTGTCCGCGTCGATCAGCCCGGAGGTGGCTACCACGGTGGTTTCCGTCGGGCCATAGTTGTTGACGAGGGCGAAACGCTGCCCCTCGGGGAACTGCCGCAGGCGGTCGCCACCGATCAGCAGGGTGCGCAGCGTCGGGTGTTGCAACGACTGGCTGAAAGCGTATTCGGCAATCGGCGTCGGCAGGAAGCTGACATCCAGTGGCTGCGCCAGCCACCAGGCCAGCAGACCCTTGATGTCCTCGCTGCCGACCTTGGCCGGCGGCAGGTGCAGGGTCGCGCCGACACACAGCGCCGGCCAGACTTCCCAGGCCATCGCATCAAAACCGAAACCGGCGACGCTGGAGGTCTGGCTGGCGCTTTCCAGGCCGAACGCCCGGCAGTGCCAGCTCACCAGGTTGGACAATTGCCGGTGTTCAACCATCACGCCCTTGGGCTCGCCGGTGGAGCCCGAGGTGTAGATCACATAGGCGAGGTTGGCGGCGCTCAGTGTGGCGACAGTCGGATTGCTCTGTGGTTGTGCGTCGACAGCCGCCTCACGACGGGCTTGGGCGTCGAGCAACAGCACCGGTACTTCGACCGCTGGCAGGCGGTCGCGCAGCTCGGCCTGGGTCAACAGTACCCGTGGGTCGCTGTCACGCAGCAAATAGGCCAGGCGCTCCGCCGGGTGGGACGGATCGATCGGCACATAGCAGGCGCCGGACTTGAGGATGGCCACTAGGCCAACCAGAGTGTCGAGATCGCGCCGGGCACAGATGGCGACGCGGTCATCGGGTCGTACCCCGAGCCCGAGCAGATGATGGGCCAGTTGGTTGGCCTGGCGATTGAGTTCGGCATAGGTCAGGCTTTGCTCGCCATGGACCACCGCCAACGCATCGGCATTGGCCAGGACCTGGGCCTCGAACCGACTGGCAATGGTCTGGTCGGCGGGATAAGCCGTGACGCCGGGGTTGAACGTCTCCAGCAGTTGCTGAAGCTCGGTCTGCGGCAGCAGCGCCAGATCACGCACCGCCACATCCGCCGAGGACTCCAGAGCCTCGACCAGTTGGATCAGGGCCGTCTGCATGTAACCACAGACCCGCTCACCGTCGACGCCGGCCGCAACCTGGACGCTGAGCAGGAAACCTTCGCCCTGGTCGTCTACCGACAAGGTACAAGGGTAATTGGTCCGCTCAAGCACATCGAGTACCTGGGTCCCGGCCCAATGATCGCCACCGCTGGCCTCACGTGCCGGACTGTGCCGGTAGTTCAGCAACGCGCTGAACAGCGGCGACGAAGCCGCCACCGAACTGCAACGTTGAGCCAGGACCAACGGCGCATGCTCATGTCCGAGCAACGCGGTCAGACGCTGGTGGGTCTGGCGCACCGCATCGCGTACCGTGCAGGCCCCCACGTCGACGCGCAACGGCAAGGTATTGATGAACATCCCCAACGCGCGGTCGGCGCCCGAGCCGCTTTGCATCCGCCCCAGCAGCACGGTGCCGAACACCACATCGTCACGCCCACTGACGCCACCCAGAACCCTGGCCCAAGCCAGGTGGTGCAGGCTCGCCGCCGTCACCCCCAGTTGTCGGGCCTGGGTACGCAGACGTTGACACAGATCTACCGGCAGATCGTGACGAACTTCCCGGACATCCCTCCCGTCGCCCTGCACGTGTAGCAGACCGAACGGCAGGGTCGGCTCATCGACATCACCGAGCATCTCGCGGAAGAACGCTTCGTGCTGTTCGCGGCTCACGCCCAGGCGCGCCTGGCCCACATAGTTGCGGTACGGCATGGCCGCCGGCAGTTGGCCGGCCGCGCCCTGCATATGGGCGAGCATTTCTTCGCTCATCACATCCAGCGCGGTGTGATCAAGGGCGATATGGTGGAACAGCAGAATCGCCACCCAGCGCTGGTTGGCCGCATCCTGGGCAAACGCCAGACGCATCAACGGAGCCTGGGTCAGGTCCAGACGACATTCACGAGGGTCGAAACGACGTTGTAACTGGCCGAGGATATCGCCTTCGGCCGCGTCCAGCGGGATCTGCTCCAGCGGCAGTTCGACCTGGCGCAGAACCACTTGCTGTGGTTGTTCCAGACCTTGCCAGAGCAACGCCGTGCGCAGGATGTCATGGCGGTCGATCACCGCTTGCAGGGCCTCGGCAAAACTGCGCAGGTGAGCCAGGTCCTGCAGGGCAAAGGTCGCTTGCAGGAGATAGGGATCGCCCTGTTCTGCACTGATATGGTGATAGAGAATGCCTTCCTGCAAAGGCGCCAACGGATAGATATCCTGCACGTTGCCGGCACCGCCGGGGACGGCGGCGACAATACGATCGATGCTGTCCTGGTCCAGGTCGGTCAAGGTCAACATGTGCGGGGTGATACGCTCGCAGCCGGCGGGAATGCCATTGGCCGGCACCACGATTTCGATCCCGGCGCCCACGGCTGCCGCCAACGCCGCCAGGGTCGGCTGGCCGAACAGCACCCGCACGTCGGCGCTCAAGCCGATCTGGCGCATACGCTCGATCAGCTTCACCGCCAGCAGCGAGTGGCCGCCCAGTTCGAAGAAATGATCCTGGCGCCCGACCCTTTCGACACCCAGCACTTCACACCACAGCTCGGCCAGGCTGGTTTCGGCGGCACCGAGCGGGGCCTGGTAATCACGGCTGACGAAGGCATCGGCCGACGGTTGCGGCAGCGCTCGGCGATCCAGCTTGCCGTTGGGCGAAACCGGGAGTTTTTCCAGGTGCACATACGCGGCTGGAATCATGTAGTCGGGCAGCAGCGCCTGCAAATGCACGCGCAGGTCATCGGCCTCGGGAAGCGCCTGGCCATCCTGCAGGCTGAAGTACGCCACCAAGCGTTTTTCCCCGGGACGGTCTTCACGGGCCAGCACCGCGGTGTCGCGCAGGCCGGGATACTGGCCCAGGCGGGCCTCGATCTCACCGAGTTCGATACGGAAACCGCGAATCTTGATCTGGTCGTCGTTGCGGCCCAGGTAGTCGATATGACCGTCGGCTTGCCAGCAACCCAGGTCACCGGTCTTGTACAGCCGCGCGCCCTGGACAGTGGCGAACGGATCGGCGATGAAGCGTTCGGCGGTCAGTTCATCACGGTTCAGATAACCCCGGGCAACACAGGCCCCGCCAATGTAGATCTCCCCGGCCACGCCCACCGGCACCGGCCGGCGTTGTTCGTCGAGCAGATAGATACGCGTGTTGGCCACCGGCTGGCCGATGCTCGGCAAGGTCGGCCAGGCCTGTGGCGCGCCACTGAGGGTCAGCGCTGTGGTGACGTGGGATTCGGTCGGGCCATAGTGGTTGTGCAACCGCGCCTCATGCAGACGCTCGAAGAAACGCCGCATCGGCTCGGTGATGCGCAACTGCTCACCGGCGGTGATCACATCCTGCAACGCACAGGCCGGTTGTTCGGTTTCAGCCACCATGGCCTCGGCCAGGGCTTGCAAGGCGATACACGGCATGTACAGCCGTTCGATGCGCTGCTGGCAGATATGCTGGAACAGACGACGGAAATCCAGACGGATGTCGGCATGGATCAACGACAGCTCGCCGCCAGCACAGAGGGTACTGAAGACCTCCTGGAAGGCCACGTCGAAACCCAGGGCAGCAAACTGCAAGGTGCGTTGCACGGGCCGCCTCTGCTCGGCAGCCTGGGCGATCTGCCATTGCATCAGGTTGACCAGCGGCGCATGGGGCATGGCCACGCCCTTGGGCTGGCCGGTGGAACCCGAGGTGTAGATCAGGTAGGCGAGGTGTTGTGCGGTCAGCCCCGCCACCTGCGGATTACTCTCGGGAGCGGCGCCAATGCCGCTCTCCTCAAGGGCCTCGGCTTCGAGCAGCAATACGGGCATGGCCGCCTGCGGGAAGCGCTCGCGCAGGCCACGTTGGGTCAGCAGCACCTTGGGCGCGCTGTCTTCCAGCATATAGGCCAGGCGCTCGGCCGGATACGAGGGGTCCAGTGGCACGTAACCGGCGCCGGCCTTGAGAATGCCCACCAGGCCGGCGACCATTTCCAGGCTGCGCTCGACACAGATCGCCACCCGGTCGTCGGCACCGATGCCCTCGGCGATCAACCGATGGGCAATCTGGTTGGCCCACTGGTTCAGTTGCGCGTAGCTCAGGCGCTGGCCTTCGTAGGTGACGGCCACAGCATCGGGTTGAGCGACCGCCTGGGCCTCGAACAGTTGATGGACCAGCAGGCCCGGCGGGTAGGCACAATCGAAGGCGTTGAAGCCTTCCAGCAACTGTCGACGCTCGCTCGGCGGCAACCAGTCCAGGCTGTGCAAGGGCGCATCGGGGTGGCGGTCCAGCGCGTCGGAGAGTTGCTCCAGCACGGTATGCATGTAGCCGCAGATCCGCTGTGCACCGATCCCGGTCACGGCCTGAACGGTCAGGCCGAAAGAGTTGCCCAGATCGTCCACCGACAACGTCAACGGATAGTTGGTACGTTCCTCGCCACCCAACACTTCGACCCCACCCCAGATCCTGGTCTGACCGGCGTCCTCGGGGGCCTGAGCCCCTACGGCGGCATGCCGGTAGTTCATCAGGGCACTGAACAGCGGGGTCGGCGCCGCGACGCCGCTGCACGCCTGGGCAAGCGACAACGGCGCATGTTCATGACCGAGCAATGCCGCCAGTCGCGCATGGGTCGTGCGCACGGCGGCCTGGATACCCTGCTCACCCGCAGCAATGCGCAATGGCAGAGTGTTGATGAACATGCCCAGTGCACGTTCGGCCCCTTCGCCACCGTGCAGGCGGCCCATCAGCACGGTACCGAAGACCACGTCCTGGCGAGCGGACAAACGCCCGACCACCTGAGCCCAGGCCAGGTGATGCAGGCTGGCGTTGCTCACACCCAGACGCCTGGCCTGCTCGCGCAGCCGTTGGCCCAGGGCCGGAGCCACCGGCAAACGGGCCTCCTCGACGCCGCTGCCGTCGCCCTGCAAGTCCTGCAGGCCGAACGGCAAGGTCGGCTCGTCGACATCGCCGAGCATCTCCTGGAAGAACGCTTCATGCTGCTCGCGGCTAACCCCCAGACGAGCCTGGGCCACATGGTTGCGATACGGTACCGAAGGCGCCAGTCTGGCGCCCAGTCCCCGGGTGAATGCCTCGATTTCCTGGCCCAGCAGGACCAGGGAGGTGGCATCGTCGATCAGGTGATGGAACAGCAGAACCGCGACCCAACCATTGTGAGTGAGATCTTCGGCGTAGTGCAGCCGCATCATCGGTGCCTGATGCAGATCAAGGCGCATCCGCCTCGGATCGAAGTGCTGTTGCAACTGGGTCGCCACGTCACCGTGATCCGGATGCGGCAAGTAGGCCTCGACCCGCAGCCGAGCCTGGCGCCAGACCACCTGGACCGGCTCGTCCAGCTCCTCCCAGACCACGCCAGTGCGCAGAATATCGTGGCGGTCGATCACCGCCTGCAGGGCCTCGCTGAAGTCCAGCAACTGTTCGAAGCTGTCAACCCGCAGCAACGCCTGCAGCAGGTAGGGATCGCCCTCCTCGCTGGTCAGGTGGTGATAGAGAATACCTTCCTGCAATGGCACCAGGGCATAGATGTCCTGGACATTGCCCGCGCCGCCCGGGACACCGGCGACCACACGGTCGATCTGGGCCTGGCTCAAGCGGGCCAGGGGCAACATGTCCGGGGTAATGTGCTGGCAACCGGCGGGAATGCCATTGGCCGGAACCCGCACTTCGCCGCCCTTGCCGCTGGCGGCCGCCAGGGCGGCCAGGGTCGGTTGGCCGAACAGCACACGCACATCGGCCTTCAGGCCGACCTCGTGCATGCGCTCGATCAGTTTCACCGCCAGCAACGAGTGGCCGCCCAGCTCAAAGAACTGGTCGTGGCGACCGACCTTATCCACGCCCAGCAACTCGGCCCACAATCCGGCCAGGGTCACTTCCACCGTGCCCTCGGGGGCCACGTACTCACGCCGTGCATAGGCCTGGGCCGCTGGCGCGGGAAGTGCCTTGCGATCGAGCTTGCCGTTGGCGGTCAGCGGCAAGGCTTGCAGGCTGACGAAGGCACTCGGCAGCATGTATTCGGCCAGTGTCAGGCGCAGCTGGTCACGCAGTTGCGCAGCGTCCAGCTCGATACCGGCGGCAGCAATGACGTAGGCCACCAGACGCTTGTCGCCCGGCTCGTCCTCGCGCACCAGCACCACGGCATCGCGCACGCCCTCGCAGGCGGCCAGTTGCGCCTCGATTTCGCCCAACTCGATCCGGAAACCGCGAATCTTCACCTGTTCGTCGTTACGGCCCAGATACTCCAGGCTGCCATCGGCCAGCCAGCGACCGAGGTCGCCGGTGCGGTACATCCGTGCACTCGGCTCGCGACTGAACGGATCGTCGAGGAAACGCTCGGCGTTCAACACCTCACGATTGAGATATCCTCGGGCCACGCCCGCACCACCGACATACAACTCTCCCACCATGCCAGGTGGTACCGGATGTCCATAACCATCGAGCAGGTACAGCCGCAGGTCGGGAATACGCTTGCCAATCGGGCTGGCGCCCACACGCTGGGCATCTTCGGCCTGTAGCGGGTAATAGGTCACATGCACCGTGGTTTCGGTGATGCCGTACATGTTCACCAGCTGCGTACTGGCGTTCACTTCTCGGGCATACCAGGGCTTGAGCATCGCCGTGTCCAGCGCTTCACCGCCAAAGATCACCTGGCGCAGCGCATGGGCCTGGCCCTTCTCGCCCTGGGCGGCAATCAACTGGCGGAACGCGCTCGGCGTCTGGTTGAGCACCGTCACACCGGCGCTGCACAACAGGGCGTAGCAATCCTGCGGCGAACGACTGACCAGTTGCGGCACAATCAGCAAGCGACCGCCATGCAGCAGCGCACCCCAGATTTCCCAGACCGAGAAGTCGAAGGCGAACGAGTGGAACAGTGCCCAGGTGTCCTGCGCATTGAAGCCGAACCAGTGGTCGGTGGCCGAAAACAGCCGCGCAACGTTACGGTGCTCGACCATCACCCCTTTGGGCAGGCCGGTGGAGCCGGAGGTGTAGATCACATAGGCCAGGCTCGCTGGCGTCAGCCCCGGCACCTGCGGATTCTGCACGGATTCGTCCTGCAGATCGCTATCGTCGAGATTGATCAGCGGCAGATCCACCGACGGCAACGCCTCGCGCACCGCGTGTTGGCTCAGCAAGGCCACCGGGGCGCTGTCGTCCAGGGCGTAGGCCAGGCGCTCACGGGGATAGGCCGGATCCAGCGGCACGTAACCGGCGCCGGACTTGAGGATACCGAGCAGGCCGACGATCATCGCCAGACCGCGCTCGACGCAGATCGCCACCCGGTCGTCCGGGCGCACGCCCAGGGCCAGCAGGCGATGGGCAACCTGGTTGGCGCGGGCGTTGAGTTCGCCGTAGGTCAGGCTTTCATCCTGGTACACCAATGCCACGGCTTCTGGCCGCTCGGCGGCGCGGGCTTCGAACTGCTGATGGATCGTCTGGGCCTGGGCGAACTGCTGTTGGCCGGCATTCCACGTCTGCAATTGCGAGGCATCGCGGGCGTTGAGCACCGAGAATGCGCGCACGGGCAATTGTTGATTCGCCAGGCCCTGGTCCAGCACATGCTGCAGACGCTCGGCCATCGGCTCGATCTCGTCGGCCTGGAAATACGCCTCGTTGTAGATGTAGTGCAGCCGCGACTCATTGTCGTAGAGGTTGGTGCGCAGGTGGATCGCCAGCGGCGTCTGTTCATGGTCATTCGAAGACTTGAACACTCGGGCGTTCGACTGACCGAACTGGATCAGATAATTGTGCGGCTCGTAGGAAAATGTCAGGTCGAACAGCTGCAAACGGTTGGTACGACGCAGCTCGAGCAAGCGGTTGAGATCGCTGAGCGGGAAACGCTGGTTGCGGTAATCCTGCTTGACCGCCCGACAAATGCCCTGCACCAATTCGGCGAATGTCAGGTCAGCATCAAATCGCAGGCGCACCGCACTGAGTTGGGTAAACAAACCCAGGGTCTTCTTGAACTTGGCATTGGAACGGTTGAGGATCGGTACGCCGACCACCAGCTCATCACGCGAATGAATCCGGGTGAAATAGACATACAGCACCGCCAGCAGGACGTGGAAGCGCGAGGCTTGCAGGCTCTGGGCCAGCTCGTCGATGCTGACATCAAAGTGCCGGGCAAAACCGCAGGTGAAATGACCACTGCGGATCGAGGCCTCGCCATGGGTCTGGGGATCGCGGGGAGCCAGCAAGGGCTCGGGAAGATCGCTGTACTTTTCCAGCCAGTAGGCCTGGTCGTGGGCAAAACGCGGCGACTGGCGGTAAGCGTGGTCGTCCTCGATGAAGTCGACATAGGATGGCGACTCCAGGTCGGGCGTGCGCTCCTCGAGCAGTGCGTTGTAAATCTGACTGACGGACGAGAAGAGCCCGTCGATCGCCCAGCCGTCGAGCACGATATGGTGAGCGTGTATGACAAAATAGAAGCGCCGCTCTTCAAGCTTGAGCAAATGGAGGCGGAACAACGGACCGCCGCGCATCTCGAAGACCGTCTCGATCTGGCGCTGCATCCAGTCCTGGGCGGCCTGCCGAGGATCCGACTCACCCTGCATGTCGATCGGTGCCACGCACATCGGCAGGGTTTCGACGAAGGACTGCAGCGGCGCGCCCTCCTCGTCACGCTGATCGAGCAAGACCATGCGCAGGGCATCGTGCTTTTGCATCAGCAGGTCCACCGACCGCTGGAACATGTCAGGGTCGAGGGGCCCGTCGATATCCAGATAGCCACCGATGTTGTACAGCGGTGAGTCGCCTCGGGTCATCTGGTCCAGCCAGATATTGCGTTGGGCAGCGGTCAGGGCAAACGCCATACATTTCTTCTCGCAAAGGGTCAGCCTCACCACGCTCAAAAGGCGGCGACAGCTGGGAGTTGGATCTGATCCAGGGGGCCGGCGACCTCGCTCAAACCGGCGAGGGGCTGCCCCTGGAAACCTCAGGAAACGCTGGAATTCAGGCGCGCTTGCCCTGTACCGAACAATTCACGTCGGAGACGATGTGCCCGTCGACCAACTTGATGATGCGATCGGCCAGTTGGAAGTACTGGTCATCGTGAGTGATGATCAGCACCGTCTTGCCACGGCGCTTGAGGTCCGGCAGCAGCTCTTCGTAGAAGAACCGCTTGAACGGCGGATCCTGATCCGCAGCCCATTCGTCCAGCAGGTAGATCGGACGGTCTTCCATGTAGGCGCAGACCAGCGCCAGGCGTTTCTGCTGGCCGTAAGACAGGGCTGTGGTGGTCGAATAACCCAGCCCCTCGATCTTGATCTTGTCTGCCAGGCCCAGGGTCGCCAGATACTTCTGCGCGAGGTCGGTGCTGGCGTCTTCCTGCTCGTCCGGGCCAATCAGCCGGTTGAACAGATGGAAGTCGGAGAACACCGCGGAGAACAGATCGCGGTAGTGGTTGCGCGACCCTTCGGTGATCACTTTGCCGTCGAGCAGCACCTGCCCTTCCTGCGGGATATAGAGACCGCTGAGGACCTTGGCCAGGGTGCTCTTGCCACAGCCGTTGCCACCGACGATATAGATCAACTCACCGGCATGTATCGTCAGGTCGATGGGCCCGAGGGCAAAACCGGACTCGGTGATCGGGTCCAGGTAATTCATCCGTACGCTCTGCAACTGGATGGTTTCCCAGGACTTCTTGTGATCCAGGAACAGGACATTGGCACTTTCACTGGCGAGAGCTTCCGGCTCGGGATGCGGATCGCTGATGGAGAAACCGAACTCCGCCAGTCGGGCACTGGCGATACGTCCCTGGGCCAGCATCGGCATGGCGCTGACCAGCAGGGCCAGCGGTCCCATGATGTACAACACGGCCAGCACACTGGCGCTCATGGTCTTGGCATCGATCGCCCCCAGCTGGGGAGCAACGAACAGCAGGCAACCGATCATCAACGACAAGGTCAATTGACCGACGTTGTCGGCGGCGGTGTACCAGAGCCGCTCGAGATAGTTGTAGCGCGCGACCTTGGTCGAGGACTCCTCGATCGCCGATCGACTGAACCAGCGGCGACGAATACCGTTGAGCTTGAGTTCCTTGAGACCGAATACCAGAGCGTGGGTGTATTCGTTGAAGGCGGTGAATTCGTCACGCACCTTGTTCGTGACGCTCATGCCCCCCAGGAAAAAACCCACGTACAACAGGACGCCCAGCACGATCAGCCCCATGGTCAGCGCAAACGCCACCCAGGACAGGTACGCAAGATAGGCGATACCGAACAGGAACACCGCCGATTCCACCAGCACCGACGGCATGATGACCAGGGTACTGTTCAATTGCGGGATATCGCTGGTGAGCAGGGTCAGGACATTCGGGGCGCCCCGGCGATCGACCTCTTCCAGGGGCGTCACCAGAATCTTGCGACACAGGGCAATACGCAGGCGGGTCATGATGCGCATGCTGACGTAGGCCGGAAACAGCGCGGAGCCGTTACGAAACAGCAACGCCACGGCGCTAAGACCGACGAACCAGTAAACCGACTGCCATTGGAAGGTCTCCTCATGAATCGCCTGGTTGATCACATTGATCACCGCGATAGAGGCCACGCCACTGACGACCCCGGTCACCAGGGTGAATAGCGTCAACCAGGGATGATTACGCCACATCAGCCCCATGACCGAGCCAGGTTTGGTCTTCTTCTCTTGCTCGTTTTTCATTGCTGACTGTCCTTGAATGCATTCGCCCGCTCGCTGGCCGGCCATTGAAAGTGCCGGGTTACCCGGTTCGAGATCGCTCACGCCGGTTTCCATACGTCGTCCCGAACAGTCATTTCGCCCATGGCGACAACGATCAGCCGTGGTTCTTCGTAGGGATCCCGGGCATGGGCGGCGAGCATGTTGTCGAGCATCACCACATCACCCTTGCGCCAGTCGAAGCGCACCGCGCAGTCCTCGTAGGCCTCGCCGATCAGGGCCATGACCGAGTCTTCGATCGGTGAGCCGTCGCCATAGCTGACCAGCCGTGGCAGGCGGTCGGCACCGAACATATCGAGCAGGTCCTCGCGCATTTCCTCGCCCAGACAGAACGGGTGATGCAGTTGCACCTGATTGAAGAAGCAACGTTCGCCTGTGAACGGATGGATGATCACCGCCGGACACTGGGTGCGGATCTGCAAGGTGTCGGCATCGAGCCATTCGAAATCGGTGCCCTGCTCGCGGCAGCGCTGTTCGACCACCGCACGCTCGGTGGTACCAAAGAACGATTCCCAGCTCGGTTCGACGCCTGCGGTAAAGGTGCGGCTGTACATCAGGCCCTTGCTTTCGAAGCGCTCGACCACCTCGGCCGGCAGACGCTCGAGCACTTGCCTGATATCCGCCAGCGGCGTCGCCCCACCGACCCGCGAAGGTTGCTCGCAAAAGAACCATTGCTTGCGCGGCCAGCTTTCCAGGTGCGAGCTTTCGTTGTGGTAAAGGATCATCTCGCGCTCGGGATAAGGCGTGGAGCGATAGACATTGCGCCCCCCTTCCTTCTTTGGCAGGTCGCCATAACTGCCATGCAGGCCAGGCGAGAGTGCCTCGGCAAATGTTTCGAAGGCCTCGACCGAACGCAGGTCGAACCCACGGAACAGCACCGCACCGTAGCGGCGCAGCAACGACTCGATCGCCTCGCGTTGCGCGGATGCCCACAGGGCCGGATCCAGGCCGGTCGCGACGGGTTCAATCACCACCGGCAGGCTCATGCCGGCGGCCAGAAAGGACAGACGCACCGAGGGATCGCCCACCCCGTCAGGCCAGGCCGGCGAACCCGGCATTTCGTCAGCGGTGATAACCGACGCAGCGTTAGCTTGAAGACTCATGAAAAACTCCTGGACCACGGCCCCTCACATCCACGTTGTACGGCGCGAGACCCCATCGGACCCTCCGCCGCGCAAGGATAAAAACACCGATGACAGGGAGCTGTCTGTCACCGCAAACAGGGACAGAGATCACGTATTGCGCCAGTGACGCTTTTGTCCCTATTTCCCGCGACAGACGTCGGCAACCGGTCGATGCTGAAATGCGGCCACTGCGGATCGTGCCGGCTCTTTCTTGAATGGATCCTCCAGGCCGCAGGTCTGCCTCAAGTGCAGCGCAATTCGTCAAGGCGCCAATGCGCTGCACCTGGTTACTACACAGGAGCGTTAGTCATGCCGATCAAGAACACTGGCGAATCGGTTAACACCGCGTCAGCCCCTCTCACGCCCGGTGCTTTCCTGCATGAGATATTCAGTGCCCGGGCCCGTGAGTTTCCCGAGCGTACGGCAGTGTCCGATGCCACTCGGACATTGAGCTATGCCCAACTCGACGCGCTTTCGTCGAAACTGGCAGCGCGCCTGCGCCATGAAGGCGTGAAGGATGGCTTGCGTGTCGGCATGTACCTGCCACGCAGCGCCGATCTGGTCATCACTCTGCTGGGCATCCTCAAGGCCGGCGGCGCCTATGTCCCCGTCGATCCGCAATATCCAGGCAAGCGTGTCGAGCACATCGTGCGCGACAGCGGCCTGAGCCTGGTGATTGGCGATGCCGCGAGCCTGCCGCAGAGCCCTTCCCTGCGCGTGCTGTCCCTTGATCAGTTGCTGTCGGCACCGGCTCTGGAACTGAGCGCTGATACCGAGCGCCGGGACCCGGAGCAGTCCACCGCCTACATCATCTATACCTCTGGCTCCACTGGTGAACCCAAAGGTGTCCAGGTTGCCCACGGCAACGTCAGCCGTCTGCTGGAAAGCACGCAACGCGCCTATGGTTTCAACGCCCAGGACGTCTGGTCGATGTTCCACTCCATCGGTTTCGACTTCTCGGTCTGGGAAATCTGGGGGGCTCTGGCCCACGGTGGCCAGGTCAGCGTGGTTCCGTATGACATCTCCCGCTCCCCCGCCGCCCTGCGCCAGTGGCTGTCCGATCAGCGCGTGACCGTGCTCAGCCAGACCCCCTCGGCCTTCCGCGGCCTCGAGGAAGCCGATCGCGGCAGCAAGGCCCCGCTGGCCCTGCGTTATGTGGTCTTCGGTGGCGAAGCACTGCCGGCGACCGTACTGCGCCCCTGGGTCGCACGGCATGGCGACCAGAAGCCAGCACTGATCAACATGTACGGCATCACCGAAGCGACCGTTCACAGCACCTTCAAACGCGTGCTGGGCCAGGACCTGGAAAGCAACGCGATCGTCTCCGTCGGCAAGCCGCTGGACGGCTGGAGCCTGCGCCTGCTCGACGAGCACCAGGTACCCGTGGCCCGAGGTACGGCCGGTGAGCTGTATATCGAAGGCGCTGGCGTGGCCCAAGGCTACCTGAACCGCAGCGCCCTCAACGCCGAACGTTTCATCCAGCTGCCCGGCAGCTCGACGCGCGCCTACCGCACCGGCGATCTGCTGATTCTGGGCGACGACGGCGAGTACCGTTACGCCGGCCGTTGCGACGAACAACTGAAGATCAGCGGCTTCCGCATCGAGCCGGGCGAGATCGAAGCCTGCCTGCAAAGCAGCCCGAGCGTGGCCGCCGCCCATGTCGGCGCGCACGACTACGGCGATGGCGACCTGCGCCTGATCGCCTATGTGGTCCCCAGCCAAGGCCTCGGCGCCTGGACCGAACAGACGCGTGGCGAAGTCGCCGCCCTGGTCGCGGCCAGCCTGCCGGACTACATGCGCCCCTCAGCCTACCTGGCACTGGCGCAACTGCCAGTGACCGCCCATGGCAAGATCGACAAGCAACAACTGCCCTCGCACACCGCCGGCAACACCCCATACCAGGCGGATGTCACCCAGGGGCTCAGCGCCATCGAGCAGTTCGTACTCAAGGTCTGGAACGAGGACCTGGGCCTGAAGCACATCGGTCTGAACGACGACTTCTTCGATTTCGGCGGCACCTCCCTGGCTCTGATCCGATCGCTGAACAAGCTCAAGAGCCACTTCCAGATCAACCTCGATCCCGGTGTGCTGGCGAACGGCGCGACCGCCAAGGTTCTGGCCGACTATATCTCCAACACGCTGCTGAGCCCCGAGCAGGTGGTGCTCAAGGTGTGGAACGAGGACTTGGGCCTGAAGCACATCGGTCTGAACGACGACTTCTTCGATTTCGGCGGCACGTCCCTGGCCCTGATCCGCTCCCTGAACAAACTCAAGAGCCACTTCCAGATCAGCCTCGACCCCGGTGTCCTGGCGAACGGTGCGACCGCCAAGGTCTTGGCCGATTACATCTCCCGCAACCTTGCTCAAGCCCACTGACCGAGAGGAAAAACCCGTGAGTAAACGATTCGCCTTGACCCCGGAAGAACGCGCCTCGTTCGAAAAGAACGGTTTTATCGGCCCATTCGATGCCTATTCGCCGGAAGAAATGAAAGAAGCCTGGAAACGCACCCGCCTGCGCATGCTCGACCGTAGCGCGGCGGCCTACCAGGACCTGGACGCCATTTCCGCTGGCACCAACATCGCCAACTACGACCGTCACCTGGATGATGATTTCCTCGCCGAGCACATCTGCCGTGCGCAGATCTGCGACCGCGTCGAAAGCATCCTCGGCCCGGACGTGCTGTGCTGGCGTACCGAGTTCTTCCCCAAATACCCAGGCGATGAAGGTACCGACTGGCACCAGGCCGACACCTTCGCCAACGCCTCCGGCAAACCACAGATCCTCTGGCCGGAACACGAGGATTTCGGCGGCACCATCACGGTCTGGACCGCGTTCACCGACGCCACCATCGCCAATGGTTGCCTGCAGTTCATCCCGGGCACCCAGAACAGCATGAACTATGACGAAACCAAGCGCATGAGCTACGACCCCGAGGCCAACAACAGCTCGGTGGTCAAGGACGGTGTACGCCGCGGCTTCTTCGGCTACGACTATCGCCAGTTGCAGATCGACGAAAACTTCAAGCCCGACGAATCCGCCGCCGTGCCGATGGTCATGAAGGCCGGCCAGTTCATCATTTTCTGGTCGACCCTGATGCACGCCTCCTACCCGCACAGCGGCGAATCCCAGGAAATGCGCATGGGCTTCGCGTCGCGTTATGTCCCTTCGTTCGTGAAGATCTACCCGGGCTCCGACCACATCGAGGAGTACGGTGGTCGTATCAGCCTGGAGAAGTACGGTGCGGTGCAGGTGGTCGGTAACCAGACACCGGATTACAACCGCCTCGTGACCCATACCACTCGTGGCAAAAAATTCGAACTGAGCTGATCCCGACGAGCCTGACACAGTTGGGCCGGGCAATGTGCCTACAGGAGTTCAATCCATGACTATTTCCACCGACGCAGCACTGCGCCTGTGTGAGACCGTGAGGATGCTTAGGCACCTTGCCATCCACCTACCCGATCCCGTCTGCCTGAGTTTTCTCGCCCAAGGCAATGACCCGCTCCCGGAGCAGGCATCCGCCGACGTGAGAGCCACGGAACGGGCGGTCAACGCCGCCTTTGCGCGGATCGGCGTGCATACCCTGCAATACCTGCATGGTGGCGCGGCTCAACTGTCGTCCTTCGAATATTTTATCAGTCGCAAAATCTGCGAGGCGCTTGACTACCGCTATGATCACTTCGTCAATGAGCAAGAGACGACGGCGTTCAGGCGACTGCTCAAGCATTTCGATTTCAGCGGTGCAGTGCCCGAGATTGAAACACTGCACCTGACGACCCGCGATAACGTTTCCCTGTCGGTGCATGCCAGCACCGACAGGGAGCGTACGGCGATCGTCCTTGCCCTGCCCTGCGGCATGCCCTTCGACCTCTGCCGCGACTGGTTCAACGCCCTGAGCGAACGCTTCTTCGTGGTCACCTGGGAGACCCGTGGGCTGTTCGGTCCCTGCTCAACCTTCGACCAGATAGCCGTGGACACCGAGGCCCAGGTCGCCGATCTGATCAGCGTGATGAATCACTTCGAACTATCCAGGGCGCACCTGATGGGCATCTGCGGCGGCGCGGTGATTGCCCTCAGCGCTGCCGCCGCCCATGGCAACCGGGTCAACTCCCTGAGTCTGTGGCATGGCGACTACAACCTGGGCGACAACGACCTGCGCACCCCTCATCAGCAGAACTTCGAATGGCTGATGGAAACTGCGGCCAATGACCGTCAGGAGGCCAGCGACCTGCAGACGATGTTCCTCGATCAGGCCACGCTGGCAACCACGCCGGAACCGATTGCCCATGTCGCGCTCTACCCTTACGTCAACCCGGAACTGTTCTATCGTTATGCGCGACTGAACGATGCCTTGAACAAGACCGAGCTGGTATCACGCCTGGCAAAAATCACCGTGCCGACCCTGGTGGTGGCCGGCGATGCCGATGCCACCACGCATATCGGCGGCTCGCGCCATATCGCCGCCGCGATCGAGGATGCCATCCTGCATGTGGAAGAGAACGGCAGCCACCTGGCGTTCTTCGAATCCACCCACGCCTCCAAACAGACCGCCTTCAACTTCCTTGAGGAAGTCCTCCAGCCGGATTTCGCCTGACAACTCCCGCCCAACAAAAAGGGGGCTTATGCCCCCTGCCGAAAAAACCCATTGAGCTACAGCCGCAGCAAGGCGTACAAGCTGCCCCCGTGAAGCTTGTCAGCCGTGCGATGGCCTCGGTCTGCCATCGCGCTCACACCGCTTCGACCTGAGGCGTATCGACCGCACGCGGCAACTCCGGCTCGGCCGATGCCCCTTCCAGACGACGCATTGGCCCGTACAGCAACGCCGCCAACGATTGCACCACCAAAAGCCCTCCGGCCAGCAGGAACAACATCCCCACACCTCGTCCCGGCCCGCTGCCCAACCAGAAGCCGAACGACTCGGCAAACTGCCCTCCCGGCATCAATCCAGGCTGGAACCAGCTATCGACCCCCCAGCCACCGACAAAGGTCACGAGGCTGGTGCAGGCGATGGTCAACATGCTGATCAGGGCAAAGACACTGGCACGATTGTCGGCGGGTATCCGGTTCATCCACAGCGCATTGACCGCCGCATCGGCGATACTCGCCACCAGGATCGCGCAGAAGGCCACCGCGTAGTAGGCAAACGCTTGCGAAACCAGCCCCAGGGTGATGATACAGACCGACAGCAACAGATCGGCCACCGCCGCTATCGTCATCAACCGTCGCAGGTTACCCATGACCACCAGCAAACCGGCGGCGCACAGCCCGCCCAGGCCCGCCCAGGTATAGGCCATGCCGAGGCTGTCACTGCCCAGCGTGGACAACAGCAACGGCGTGATCATCACGATCGCCAGGGACAGTATGGCGCTGCGCACCACGCTGTAGATCAGCAGGCCGGTCATCAGGTGACTGGCGACAAAAAACTTCAGCCCCGCGCGAATGTTGTCCAGCGCGCCGCGAAACACTGAGCCGCTGTTGAGGCCGTCCTTCGACCCCGGTACACGCCGCGCATGGGCAAACGCCTTGATCACCAGCAAGGTGCCCAGGCAGAAGGTGATCAGGTCCAGCGCCAGAATAGGCACCAGCCCGGCCTTGGCCATGATCACCCCCGCCAGCAACGGCGCGATCAGCGCCGAAGCATTCTTGCTCAGCCCCATCAGGCCCGAGGCCTGGGTGAATTTCTGCGGAGCGACGATCGAGTTGACCGCCGCCAGATACGCCGGGCTGCGAAAAGCCGTGACGATCGAGGCCAGGCAGTTGAAGACATACAGATGCAACGGTTCCAGACGATCGAACCAGAGCAAGGTAATGACCCCGAAGAGCAGTATCGCCAGGAGTATGTCGCAACAGACGATGATCAGCCGATGGCTGACCCGGTCCGCGAGCCCGCCCGCCACAGGCAGGAACACGATCGCCGGCAGGGTGGCGGCCAACACCACGTTGGCGAAGGCCATCGCCGAACCGGTATGGGAATAGACCCAGACGCCGAGAGCGAATTCGGTCAGCGCTGTCCCGATGACCGCCAGGGACTCGCCGCACCAGAGGAAGTAGAAACTTCGCCCCAGGTCGCCCACCTTCAATGAACGCCAACGCTCACTCAGTCTCATAGCGGCAGATCTCCCGCTGCGAGGATGGCGAGCAACCCCACCCCTAGCTGATAAGCCATGGAGTAAAGCACGGCGGCCAGCACCATCGGTGCCAGGGGAGAAAACAAATGGCGACGCAGTATCCGCCGGGCAATCGGTGAACGGATATTGCCAATCACGTGCAGAGGGGTTGCGAAGGTTGCCGCGACGGTCACGCCGAACGACTCATCCAGCGATTGCACCGCATGCCACCAGTAGACCGGTATGTACAACGCATCGCCCGGTTCCACTACCGTGCGCAGCGCCTGCAGATTCTGGGTGCCAGGGAACCGTTGGGTGTTGATGTCGTACAGATAACCCGCCTCTTCGACCACTGGCCGCAGCGCTCGCCAACTGGCCTCGTCCGGTGGCAGCAACAGCACCTCCTTGGCACCGACCACTTGGGTCATGAAGGTCTCGTCGGCCGCATGAAAGTGCCAGTCGGTGTAGGAGTTGCGGTATAGAAAAGTACGATAGGCAGGATAATGCCGGGGCTTGCTCAAGTGCGGCATGAATGGCAAACCGGCCACGTCGTTCTTCATCGGTTCGATGGCCGCACCTTCCTCGAAACCGCAACTGTCAGCCACCAGGTGGTCACTGCCCTCGCGCAGGCGCTCAAGAAATTCATGCAGCGGTATATCCTGGTGGATCCTCTCCGAGTCCTTGCTCAAGGCGGCCTTGACCTCGGGTTTCGACCAGCCGATGACCTCAGAGATGATCTCCGAACGCACCACCACTGTGCTGTTGTGCGAGTTGGCCTTGAAGTAGTCCAGGTGCTTCCACTTGTGGAACGCTGGCCAGTGATGGACAGCATTCTTGATCAGGCAGGGCCGGTTTCGATTGACGTAACGCCGGACGAAATCCTCGCTGGAAATCGTCAGGGCATCGATCACTTCCACAGGCTTGGCCTGGGAGTAATTGGGAAAGCGGGTCAGGCTCCAGAACTTCGCATCCGAGCGATCCACTTCGGCGATCAACGACATTTTACGACCCTCACACAATGCACTCACGGGCCGTTGATATAACAGACTCGCCTCGCCTCGCCCAAGCGCGACACTGCCCTGCGCCCGGGATTGTCCCGGCTTCCCATGACAGACATGACCCGGTGGATACTCTAATTTTTCCAGCAATTGCGTCGTCCCGCCGACTGGCAGTTGCCCAGCCCCTGTGTGCCGCTGTTCATCGATCGGAGACAACCCCCATTGATTCTGCAAACAGGTGCTCCAAATGGATTCGTCGACCGACAAGCTGTCCGCGCAAGCCTGCGCGTCCCACGAACTGGCTTCGGTCCAGCAAGGCATCTGGCTCGATCAGATCGCACATCCGGATCTACCGTACTACAACATCGGCATGTCGCTGGAGATCAGGGGTGAGATCAATATCCCACTGTTCGAGAAAGCCATTCAAATTGTCGTCGACAACCATGACGCCCTGCGCCTGAGCTTCAGCCATGAGGGCGGGATCGGCCGTCAACAGGTGCTGCCCGAGGCCAGGTTCAAACTTGAGGTGGTGGAGTTTTCCGAAGCGGACGACGATGCCGGGCTGGCCGTCGCGCACCTGTACAAGGCCTTCGGCCAACCCTTCACATCACTGACCGGGCAACTCTGGGAAATGCACATGGTGCGTTGCGGACCGAACCGTCACTACTGGTTCAACCGCTACCATCACCTGGTCACCGATGGCATCGGCGCAACACTGATCGGTCATGCCGTGGAAGAGGCCTACAACGCCTTGCTGGCCGGCAACGAGAACTTCGTCGAGGGGCCCTCCTATCTTTCGTTCCTCGAAGAAGACCGGGCTTACCTGCAGTCCAGCCGCTACGAGCGCGACCGTCTGTTCTGGCAGGAGACCTACGCACAACTGCCACCGTCGCTACTGCAACGCCGGGCCGATTTCAAAGCTGGCCAGGCCAACGTCCTGGCCCCCAGCGCCCAGGTTCAGGCCATGCTGCCCCGGGCGCTCTACAGCGCCCTGACCCAGTTCGCCAGCGAACGGGGCCTGTCGGTCGCCCATGTGCTGGTCAGCGTGATCGGCACCTACTTCAGCCGGACCGTGGGGGTCGATGAAGTCGTCGTCGGCATGCCCGTACACAACCGCTCCACAGCACGACAGAAAGCCACCATCGGCATGTTTTCTTCGGTCAGCCCGATTCGTCTGCCGGTTGATCCTCAGGGCTCGTTGCTGGACCTGATGAATACCGTCGCCACCCAACTGCGCCGCAGCTATCGCCACCAGCGATTCCCCATCGCCGAACTCAACCGCAGTCTGCGTCTGACGCAAAACGGCCGGCGCCAACTGTTCGACGTCGCGCTCTCGTTCGAAAGCTTCGACGGCGATGCCTACTACGGTGGCACCCTGGCGCGGGTACTGATGATTGACAACGGTTACGAGCAGACGCCCATGGCGATCTTCGTGCGCGATTACCACCCGAACGAAGACGTGCACCTGGACTTCAACTTCAACACTGCCTATTTCAGTCTCGAAGAAGCCCAAGACCTGCAGCAGCGCATGTTCGCGATGCTCGAAGCGGTGCTGGAGCATTACGACACCCCCGTCGCGCATTTCCCGCTGATGGCCGAGGACGAGCGTCGCCGTCTGCAGGTCGAATTCAACGCCACCGCCCGCGACTATCCGCGTGACGTGCTGATCCACCAGTTGATCGAGCAACAGGCCGCCCAGCGTCCAGACGCCTGTGCCGTGCGCGGCGACGCCGGGCCGTTGCTCAGCTACGCGCAACTCAACCGCCGGGCCAACCAACTGGCCCACCGCCTGATCGCCTTGGGCGTGAAACCCGATAGCCGAGTCGCCGTCAGTCTGCGTCGCGGGGCGGAAATGGTCGTTGCCCTGCTGGGGGTTCTCAAGGCCGGCGGTGCCTATGTGCCGATAGATCCGGACCTGCCGGCCGCGCGCCAGGCCTTCATGCTCAACGACAGTGCCCCACGCGCGCTGCTCAGCAGTCACACCTTGCTCGACAGCCTGCCACCCTCGGACGTGCCGCTACTGCTCCTCGACGCTACCGACGACAGCGCGCAATTGGCCATGCAGGCCATCGACAACCCGGACGCCCGGGCGCTGGGGCTGTTGCCAACCCACCTGGCCTACGTGCTCTATACCTCCGGTTCCACCGGCACGCCGAAAGGCGTGATGAACGAACACCTGGGCGTGGTCAACCGCCTGCTCTGGGCACGTGACGAATATGCCGTCGAGGCCGGCGATCGGGTGCTGCAAAAGACCCCGTTCGGTTTCGACGTATCGGTCTGGGAGTTCTTCCTGCCGCTGCTGGCCGGCGCCGAACTGGTCATGGCCCGTCCGGGCGGTCACCAGGAACCGGATTACCTGGCCCAGGTGATGCGCGATGCACGTATCACCCTGCTGCACTTCGTACCTTCGATGCTTGATGTGTTTCTGGAGCATCGCAGCGCCCGTGACTTCCCCGATCTGCGTCGTGTGTTGTGCAGCGGCGAAGCCCTGCCCCGCAGCCTGCAACGGCGCTTCGAACAGCAACTGGCGGGTATCGAGCTGCATAACCTCTATGGCCCAACCGAAGCGGCCATCGACGTCACCGCCTGGCAATGCCGTCCCGGCGATCCGGGTGAAAGCGTGCCGATCGGTCGCCCCATCGCCAATATTCAGATGTACGTACTCGATGCCCTGGGCCAGGTGCAACCGCTGGGCGTTGCCGGTGAGCTGCATATCGGCGGTATCGGCGTAGCCCGGGGTTACCTGAATCTGCCGGAACTGAGTGCCGAACGGTTTATCGCAGACCCCTTTTCCAACGACCCGCAGGCGCGCTTGTACAAGACCGGTGACCTCGGCCGCTGGCTGGCCAATGGCGCCCTGGAATACCTGGGCCGCAATGACTTCCAGGTGAAGATTCGTGGCTTGCGGATCGAAATCGGCGAAGTCGAGGCCGCCCTGGCCTTGTGCCCCGGCGTTCGCGAAGTGGTGGTGATCGCCCGCGAGGACGAAGGCCAACCGGACAGCAAGCGCCTGGTGGCCTACCTCTGTGGGGAACCGGCACCGGCCGAACAACTGCGCAAGGCACTGCTCAAGCACCTGCCCGAATACATGATCCCCAGCGCCTTCGTGCATCTGGAGAGTCTGCCGCTGTCCTCCAACGGCAAGCTGGACCGCAAGGCCCTGCCTGCACCGGATCTCGACGCGGTAATCAGCCGTAGATACGTGGCTCCCGAAGGGGAAATCGAAATCGCCCTGGCCAACCTCTGGCAGGACCTGTTGCAACTTGAGCAAGTCGGTCGCCATGACCACTTCTTCGAGTTGGGTGGCCATTCCTTGCTGGCCGTGCGCCTGATCTCGCAGATCCGCCAGCAACTGGGGGTCGAACTGAGCCTGGCCGAGCTGTTTGCCCAACCCGAACTGGCCGACCTGGCCCGGGTCATCGCCCAGGCCGGACGCAGCACCTTGCCGGAAATCATTCCGGTGGCCCGTGACCAGGCCTGGCCGTTGTCCTTCGCCCAGCAGCGCCTGTGGTTCCTCGCCCAGATGGAAGGCGCCAGCGCCGCGTACCACATGCCCGGCGGCCTGAGCCTGCGCGGCGTGCTCGATCGCAGCGCCCTGCAACGGGCACTGGCGCGCATCGTGGCGCGTCACGAAGGCCTGCGTACCACCTTCATCCAGGGCGAGGACGAACAGCCGTTGCAACGCATTGCCTCGGCCGACGCCGGCTTCAACCTGCAACTGCACGACCTGCAGGGGCTGGCCGACGCCGAGTCGCGGCTCCAGGCGCTGGCTAGCGAAGAAGCCCTGCAGGCCTTCGACCTGGAACAGGGGCCGTTGATTCGTGGCCGTCTGATTCGCCTGGCCGAAGACCATCATGTCCTGCTGGTGACCATGCACCATATCGTCTCCGACGGCTGGTCGATCAGCGTGCTGACCAAGGAACTGGCTGCGCTCTATGCCGCGTTCAGCAAAGGCCAGGACGATCCGTTGGCCCCGCTGGCGCTGCACTACCTGGACTACGCCGTGTGGCAACGGCGCTGGCTCAGCGGCGAGCGCCTGCAACAGCAAAGCACCTACTGGCAGCAGGCCCTGGCCGATGCCCCGGCTTTGTTGATGCTGCCCACCGACCGGGTGCGCCCGGCGCAGCAGGACTATGCCGGCGCCGCGCTGCCGGTGGTGTTCGACGAAGACCTGACCCGTGGCCTCAAGGCCCTCAGCCAGCGGCACGGCACCACCTTGTACATGACCGTCATGGCCGCCTGGGCCGCTCTGCTCGGTCGCCTGGCCGGACAGGAGGAAGTGGTGATCGGCACGCCGGTGGCCAACCGGACCCGCAGTGAAGTCGAAGGCTTGATCGGCCTGTTCGTCAACACCCTGGCGATCCGCGTGGACCTCGGCGCACAGCCGACAGCAAAAAACCTGCTGGCCCAGGTCAAGACCACCACCCTGGGTGCCCAGGCGCATCAGGACCTGCCGTTCGAGCAGGTGGTGGAAGTGGTCAAACCGGTGCGTAGCCTGTCCCACAGCCCGATCTTCCAGGCCATGCTGACCTGGCAGGACATGGGTGGCGGCGATTTCAGCCTGGGTGATCTGCACCTCGAAAGCCTCGGCGCCGGGCATACCCTGGCCAAGTTCGATCTCTCGCTGGACCTGGGCGAAGTCCAGGGCCGCCTGCTCGGCGCGTTGGAATACGCCACCGCGCTGTTTGACGCGAGCACCATGGGCCGTTACCTGGGTTACCTGCAGCGCCTGCTGGAGGCCATGGTCGCCGACGACCAGCAAGTGCTGGAGCAGGTGCCATTGCTCGATGCCGTGGAGCGTGAGCAACTGCTGGTGGGCCTCAATGCCACCGACGTGCCGTATCCACAGGATCAGACGATTCACCAACTGTTCGAGGAAAAGGTCCAGGCACAACCCGAGGCCATCGCGGTGGCCTTCCAGGAGCGGCGCCTGAGCTATGCCGAGCTGAACCGTGAGGCCAACCGTTTGGCCCATCAGTTGATCGAACTGGGTATCGGCCCGGACGATCGGGTGGCGATCTGCGTCGAACGTGGCGTGGAAATGATGGTTGGCCTGCTCGGTGTGCTCAAGGCCGGTGCGGCCTATGTGCCGCTGGATCCGGCCTATCCGGCCGAACGCCTGGCCTACATGATCCAGGACAGTACGCCGTCGGCCCTGCTGACCCAGCGCGTATTGCAGGATCGCCTGCCCGCACTGGAACTGCCGTTGTTGCTGCTGGATGATGATCAGCGCCAGGGTTTCAGCAAGCGTGACGACAACCCTGTGGTGGAAAACCTGGGCGTGCGCAACCTGGCCTATGTGATCTACACCTCCGGCTCCACTGGCAATCCGAAAGGGGTGATGATCGAACACCGTGGTCTGGTCAACTACAGCGTCGACGCTGCGCGCCTGTTCGGCCTGACGCCGGCAGACACCGTGCTGCAGCAGAACACCCTGAACTTCGACCTGTCGGTTGAAGAGATCTTCCCGGCCCTGATGGCTGGGGCGACTTTGGCGCCAAGTAGGGAAATCTTCGGCAGCGAGGGCACGCAGGATTACGGGATTCGTCCGACCTTCCTGCACATGACCGCAGCCCACTGGCACACCTTGGCCGCCGAGTGGCACAGCCAGCCTGAGGTGGCCGCCCGACGTCTGGCCGATGTGCGCCTGATCAACGTCACCGGCGATGCACTGTCGGCACAGAAGCTCAAGCTCTGGGATGAAGTGCGACCTGCGCACACCCGCCTGATCAACACCTACGGTCCGACTGAAGCCACGGTGTCCTGCACCGCAGCCTATGTGTCCCATGATGCGGTTGCCGGGAGCGAAGGCAGCGGTAACGCCACCATCGGCAAACCGATGGCCAACACCCGCATTTACCTGCTCGATGCCCATCAACAGCCGGTGCCGTATGGCGTCACCGGGGAAATCTTTATCGGCGGTGATGGCGTGGCACGGGGTTATCTGAACCTCGAAGAGGTCAACGCCGAACGTTTCCTGGTCGATCCGTTCAGCACCAGCCCTGACGCCCGGATGTACAAGACCGGCGACCTGGCGCGCTACATGGCCGACGGTCGCATCGAGTACCTGGGCCGTAACGACTTCCAGGTCAAGGTCCGGGGCTTCCGGATCGAGCTGGGCGAAATCGAATCGCGCCTGGGCAACTGCACCGGGGTCAAGGAAGCGGTGGTGATCGCACGGGAAGACAACCCGGGCGAAAAACGCCTGGTGGCCTATGTAGTCGCACAGCCAGAGGTCAGCCTGGATGCAGCTGGCCTGCGCGCGGAGTTGGCGCCGCAACTGGCCGAATACATGCTGCCGAGCGCTTTCGTGATCATTGATGCAATGCCGTTGACAGCGAACCGCAAGCTCGACCGCAAGGCCCTGCCAGCCCCGGCGGACGATGCTTTTGCCAGCCGCACCTACGAGGCGCCGCAGGGCCGGATCGAGCAGATTGTCGCAACGATCTGGCAAGGCCTGCTGGGCATCGAGCAAGTCAGCCGTCACGACCGTTTCTTCGAACTCGGCGGCCACTCGCTGCTGGCCGTCAGCCTGATCGATCGCCTGCGCAAGCATGGCCTGAATGCCAGCGTCCACACCGTATTCACCGCGCCCAGCGTGCGGGAAATGGCCCTGGCCATCAGCCAGGATTCACACACCCTGTTCCAGGCACCCGCCAACCGTATCCCGACCGACTGCACGCAACTGACGCCGGACATGTTGCCTCTGGTAGAACTGAATGCCGCGCAGATCGAGCTGATCGCCGCTGCCGTTCCCGGCGGTGCCGCCAATATCCAGGACATCTATCCCCTGGCCCCACTGCAACAGGGCATCCTGTTCCACTACCTGCTGGATAACGAGACCGACGCCTACCTGGTGCGCTCGATGATCGAGTTTGATGGTCGCCAGCGCCTCGACGCCTTTCTCAAGGCTCTGCAAACGGTGATCGACCGTCATGATGTCCTGCGCACTTCGGTGCACTGGATCGGCCAACCGCAGGCGGTCCAGGTGGTTCATCGCCAGGCGCAATTGCCGGTGCAAACCCTGACGCTGGTACCGGATGAAAATGCACGTGCCCAGCTCGATCGTCTGAGCGATCCACGCCACCTGCGCCTGGACCTGCAGCAGGCGCCACTGATGCGCGCCTATATCGCCCGCGACCCCCACTCCGAACGTTGGCTGCTGGCCCTGATCGATCATCACATGATCAGCGATCACGTGACCCAGGAAATCATCCTCGAGGAGATTCGTCTGCTGATGCAGGACCCGGCTGCCGACCTGCCAGCCGCGCAGCCTTATCGGGAATTTGTCGCGCATATCCTCGCCACGCCCGTCGAGATTCACGAAGAGTATTTCAGTCGCCGCCTGGCCGATGTCGAATCGCCCACCGCGCCATTCGACCTGCTGGAAGTCCAGGGCGACGGCACGTATATCGAAGAGGCCGAGGTGCAACTGGACAACGAGCTCAGCCGGCGTATCCGTGCGCAGGCCCGCCAGCGCGAAATGTCCCCGGCTGTCCTGTTCCATGTGGCCTGGGCCCAAGTGCTGGCCCGATGCACCGGACGCGATGATGTGGTGTTCGGCACCGTGGTCGCCGGACGCCTGCAAGGTTCGGCGGGGGCCGAACGGGCCCTCGGGGTGTTTATGAACACCCTGCCGCTGCGGGTGCAACTGGCGGCGCAAGGGGCTCATGAGGCGGTACTGGCGACCCAGCGTGATCTCGGCGAACTCCTGACCCACGAACAGGCGCCCCTGGCCCTGGCCCAGCGTTGCAGCGGCGTGGCTACGGCAGTGCCACTGTTCACCAGCCTGCTCAACTACCGCCACCAAGGTACTGACAGCCGGTTGCAATGGCCAGGCCTGCACCTGCTCGAAAGCGCCGAGCGGACCAACTACCCGCTGTCCCTGGCGGTCAATGATTATGGTGACGACTTCAGTCTGGTAATGCACAGCGTACAGCCAGCCGACCCGCAACGCCTGTGCGCCATGATGCAGTGCGCCCTGGAGCAATTGACCAAGGCGCTGATGTACACGCCGAAAATCGCGCTCACGCAACTGGATGTGCTGCCGTCTGCGGAACGCACCCTATTGCTCGAAACGCTGAACCAGAACCAACGGGATTACCCGACGGATCTTTGCCTTCAGCAATTGTTCGAAGAGCGGGTCCGCTTACAGCCCGAGGCTATCGCGGCGGTATTCCAGACCCAGCGCGTGAGCTATGCAGAACTGAACCGCCAGGCCAACCGCATCGCCCATCGTCTGATCGAATTGGGCGTTGGCCCGGACGATCGGGTGGCGATCTGTGTCGACCGCAGTGTGGAAATGCTGGCCGGGTTGCTGGGTACTCTCAAGGCCGGCGCCGCTTATGTGCCACTGGACCCATATTTCCCACGCGATCGTTTGACGTACATGCTGGAAAGCAGCGCCCCGGTAGCGATTCTCACCCAGCAAGCCTTGCAGTCGTTCCTGCCGACCGGCAGCGTGCCGGTGCTGTTGCTCGATCCCGAATTGGCTGCACGCGAAGGCTTCCTCGCGCAGCCCGAGCACAACCCGTCGCGGGCCGATCTGCGCAATGAGCTGCACCCGGAACACCTGGCCTATGTCATCTACACCTCCGGTTCCACCGGGTTGCCGAAGGGCGTGCAGATCAGCCATCGGGCCTTGAGCAACTTCCTCCACGGCATGAGCCGTGAACCGGGGCTTTCGCCGCAGGATCGCTTGCTGGCGGTCACCACGATCTCCTTCGACATCGCCGCGCTTGAACTGTACCTGACCCTGATCAACGGCGCCTGCGTGGTCCTGGCTTCCCGCGAGGCGACCGTGGATGCCCTGCAATTGCAGCGCCTGCTCGACGAGCAGCGGATCACCGTCATGCAGGCCACTCCAGCCACCTGGCAAATGCTGGTCAGCAGTGGCTGGACCGGCAAGCAGGACCTGCGGATCTTCTGCGGTGGCGAAGCCCTGCCGCGCAACCTGGCCCGCGAGTTGCTGGCGCGCAGCCGTGAGTTGTGGAACCTCTACGGCCCGACGGAAGCCACGATCTGGGCCTGTGTTGCGCGTGTCGATGAACACGGCGACTCGGCCATGGTGCCGATCGGCAAACCGATGGACAACACCCGGGTCTACCTGCTGGACGCCCACTACCAGCCGGTACCCCTGGGCGTCGCGGGTGAGCTGTATATCGGCGGCGTGCAAGTGGCCCGTGGCTACCTGAACCGCCCGGACCTGACCGCCGAGCGTTTCCTCGACGACCCGTTCAACGGCGGGCGCATGTACCGCACCGGCGACCTGGCGCGCTATCTGGCGGACGGTACGGTCGAATACCTGGGACGTAACGACGACCAGGTGAAGATCCGCGGTTTCCGCATCGAGCTGGGCGAAATCGAAGCCCGTCTCGCCACGTATCCCGGGATCAAGGACTGTGTGGTGGTGGCGCGCGAAGACAACCCGGGCGAAAAACGCCTGGCGGCCTACTTCACGCCACGCCAGCCGCAAAATGTGCTGGAGATTCAGGACCTGCGCGAGCATCTGCAAGGCGCGCTGCCGGAGTACATGATCCCGACGGCTTACCTGCAACTCGAAGCGTTGCCGTTGACGCCCAACCGCAAAGTCGACCGCAAGGCGCTGCCGGCACCGGATGGCACAACGCTGGTCAGCCGCGAATACGCCGCGCCGCAGGGCAAGACCGAGGAGCGCCTGGCCGCTATCTGGGCCGACCTGCTGCACCTGGATCGAGTCGGCCGTCACGACAACTTCTTCGAACTCGGCGGCCACTCGCTGCTCACCGTGCAATTGCAGGCCCGCCTGCACCAGGACCTCGGCGTCGAGATCAATCTGCGCACCCTGTTCGACCTGAGCACCCTTCCCGCCCAGGCCGAATGTGTGGAGCGGTCGGCCCGCTCGCAGGTCCTGCCAATCGAAGTGGTGTCGCGCGCCCAGGACTTGCCGCTGTCCCTGGCCCAACAACGGCTATGGTTCCTCGACCGACTGGATCACGCCGCCAGCATTGCCTATCACCTGCCGGCGGCCCTGCACCTGCGCGGTCGGCTCGACCGAAAGGCGTTGCAACGCGCGCTGGACCGCATCGTCGCCCGTCACGAAAGCCTGCGTACCACCTTCGAACGGCAGGACGATAACGTCCACCAGCGCTTTGCGCCTGAAAACATCGGCTTTGCCCTGACCGAGCACGACCTGCGTGCCCTGGCCGACGAAGCCCGGCAGGAGCAGGTCGAGCAACTGAGCCTGGCCGAGGTTCGTGCGGCTTTCGACCTGAGCCAGGGCCCGCTGATTCGCGGACGCCTGCTGCAATTGGCCGAGGACGAACATATCCTGCTGGTCACCCAGCACCATATTGTGACCGACGGCTGGTCCGTGGCCGTGCTGATCGACGAGTTCAACCGCCTGTACAGCGCCTTCAGCCAGGGCCTCGACGACCCATTGCCAGCGTTGGCCGTGCAATACGCCGACTATGCGAGCTGGCAGCAACAGCACCTGCAGGGCGAATACCTGCAGAGCCGGATCCGATTCTGGAGTGAGCACCTGGCCGGCGCGCCCGGCCTGCTGGAGCTGCCCACCGACCGTCCACGCCCCCAGGTGCAAAGCTACCGTGGCGCCACCCTGGCACTGGAACTCCCCGCGCAGCTCAGCACCCGCTTGCGGCAGTTCAGTCAGCAACAGGGCCTGACGCCGTTCATGACCTTGCTGGCGGCCTGGTCGATCCTGCTCTCGCGCCTGAGCAACCAAACCGAAGTCGTGGTCGGCACTCCGGTGGCCAACCGTCCGCGCCTGGAAACCGAGGCGCTGATCGGCTTCTTCGTCAATACCCTGGCCCTGCGCGTCGATGTCCAGTCGCACAGTCGGGTGGAGCAACTGCTGGCGCGGATCAAGGACATCACCCTCGACGCCTACAACCACCAGGATCTGCCCTTCGAACAGGTGGTCGAAGCCTTGCAGCCGGAACGTAGCCTGGCTCACAGCCCACTGTTCCAGGCCATGCTCGTGCTTGGCAACACCCCACGGGACCAGACCCTGGCCCTGCCCGGCCTGGAGTTGAGTGCATTACCCCAGACCAGCGGCACCACCCAGTTCGACCTGAGCCTGTTGCTCAACGACGACGGCGAAAGCATTAAGGGTCAGTTCGAATATGCCACCGACCTGTTCGACGAAAGCACCATCGCGCGCTGGAGCCGCCACCTGTTGCAATTGCTCGACGCCATGCTGAGCGATGTCGCACAACCGCTGGCGAGCCTGCCATGGCTCGATACGCAGCAGCGCCAGCAACTGCTGGAAGCCTTCAATCCGCCCCAGGCAACGCTGGATGAAAACCCTCAGCGCCTGCCACACCGGGTCTTCGAGGCACAAGCCGCACTCACCCCGGATGCCACAGCGCTGGTCTGCGCCGGGCAAACCCTGAACTACGCCGAACTCAATGCCCGGGCCAACCGCATCGCCCATCGTCTGATTACCCTGGGAGTACGTCCCGACGACACCGTCGGCCTATGTGCCCGCCGCAGCCCCGAGATGGTGATCGGCCTGCTGGGCATCCTGAAAGCCGGTGCCGCGTACGTGCCACTGGACCCGCAATATCCGGCGCAACGTCTGGCCCATATGCTGGCCGACAGCGCGCCACGGGCTCTGGTGCTCCAGCAGGGGTTGCAGTTGCCGGTACCCGAGGGTCTGGCAACGCTCGAACTGAACGGCCCATCGCTGCCACAAGCCGCGGATCACAACCCAGAAGTGAAGGAGTTGGGCTTCAGCCACCTGGCCTATGTGATCTACACCTCCGGTTCCACCGGGCTGCCCAAGGGCGTGATGGTGGAACATCGCGGCCTGCGCAACCTGCTGGACTGGTACCTCGATGACCTGGCGTTCCATGCCGGGGACGCGGTGTTGCTGGCCTCGTCCTACAATTTCGACCTGACCCAGAAGAACATCCTCGCGCCGCTGATGGTCGGTGCTGCGCTGCACCTGGCCGAAGAACCGTTCAACCCCGGCGCCATCGTCGCGCAGATCGCCGAAGCCGGCCTGACCCATCTGAATATGTCGCCCAGCGCTTTCCATGCGTTGGTGGATGCCGATAGCCATCAGGCCTTGGCGTGCCTGAAGCGGGTGGTGCTGGGAGGCGAACCGATTCAGATCGCCATGCTGGAAAAACTCGCTCAACCGCGACCCACTGTGATCAACAGCTACGGCCCGACCGAGTGCAGCGACGTGGTGGCCTGGCACCAGGCGGACAGCGACCTTACGACCTACCGGGACCGCTCGATGCCGATCGGCAAACCGATCCGCAATATGCAACTGCATGTGCTGGACGAACACGGCCAATTGTTGCCAGTGGGTGTACGTGGCGAAATCCATATCGGTGGCGTCGGCGTCGCCCGTGGCTACCTGAACCTGCCGGAATTGAGTGCCGAACGCTTTATCGCCGACCCGTTCTCTGAACGCAGCGATGCTCGCCTGTACAAGACCGGCGACATCGGTCGCTGGCTGCCCGATGGCACACTGGAATACCTCGGCCGCAACGACGACCAGCTGAAAATCCGTGGCCTGCGCGTCGAACTGGGAGAAATCGAAGCCGCCCTCGCCGCCCTTCCCGGTGTCCGCGAAGCAGCTGTCATCGCCCGCGAACACCAGAACGACAAACGCCTGGTGGCCTATCTGTGCGGTGAACCGGCTGCAGCCGAGCAACTGCGTGCCGAGTTGCTGACCCGCCTGCCCGGCCATATGGTGCCCAGCGCCTTCGTGGTGCTGGAAGCCTTGCCGCTGACCCCCAATGGCAAGCTCGACCGCCGTGCCTTGCCCGAGCCGGGCCAGGACGCTTACGCGAGCCGTGCCTACGAAGAACCTCAAGGGCCGGTAGAAAGGATTGTTGCCGATATCTGGCAGCAATTACTGGGGCTTGAACGTGTCGGCCGTCACGATCGTTTCTTCGAACTCGGTGGCCACTCGCTGCTGGCCGTGGGGTTGATCGACCGCCTACGCAAGCATGGCTTGAATGCCAGTGTCCACACCGTATTCAGCGCGCCCAGCGTGCGGGAAATGGCCCTGGCCATCAGCCAGGATCAGCAAGCCCTGTTCCAGGCACCGGCCAACCGCATCCCGGCCGATTGCACACACCTGACCCCAGGCATGCTGCCGCTGGTGGACCTGAGCACCGACCAACTCGAACGGATCGTCGCTGTTGTTCCCGGCGGGGCCGCCAATATCCAGGATATCTACCCGCTGGCACCGCTGCAGGAAGGCATCCTGTTCCATCACCTGCTCGGCCAGGAAGGCGACGCTTACCTGTTGCGCTCGATGATGGAGTTCGACAACCGCCAGCACCTCGACGACTTCATCGGTGCCCTGCGCAGTGTGATCGAACGCCATGACATCCTGCGTACCGCCGTGTACTGGGAGGGTCTGCCCCAGGCGGTGCAAGTGGTGCAACGTCACGTTCACCTGCCGGTGCACAGTGTCACCCTCGACAGTGGCCAGGATCCGTTGGAGCAGTTGTACGCCCTTAACGATCCACGGCAACTGCGCCTGGACCTGCATCAGGCACCACTGATGCGCGCCTGCATCGCCCGCGACCCACACTCCGAGCGTTGGCTGCTGGCGCTGCTCAACCACCATATGACCAGCGACCACGTGACCCTGGAAATCGTCCTGGAAGAAATCCACGCGATCCTCCATGGCCAGGGCGACAGCCTGCCGACGCCGCAGCCCTATCGCGACTTTATCGCCCAGACCCAGGCCACTCCGGCCGAAGTCCATGAAGCCTACTTCCGCCGGCGCCTCGCGGACATCGATACCCCGACCGCGCCTTTCGATCTGATGGAAGTCCAGGGCGACGGCAATCATATCGAAGAGGCCGAGGTGCGATTGAGCAGCGAACTCAACCACCGTATCCGGACCCTGGCCCGCGAGCGCGGGATGACCCCGGCCGTGCTGTTCCATGTGGCCTGGGCTCAGGTGCTGGCCCGTTGCACCGGACGCGATGACGTGGTGTTCGGCACCGTAGTCGCCGGCCGCTTGCAAGGTTCGGCGGGAGCCGAACGGGCGCTCGGGGTGTTTATCAACACCCTGCCGGTACGGGTCCAACTGGCCGCGCACGGAGCCCATGAACTGGTACAGGCGACCCATCGCGATCTCACCGAACTGCTCAACCACGAACAGGCCTCCCTCGCCCTGGCCCAGCGTTGCAGCAGTGTGGCCACGGCCTTGCCGTTGTTCACCAGCCTGCTCAACTACCGACACCAGGCCGATGACAGCCAACTGCACTTCCCGGGCATGCACATGCTCGACAGCGAAGAACGGACCAACTACCCGCTGGCCCTGTCGGTCAACGACTATGGCGATGCGCTCGGTCTGTTGATGCAAAGCGTGCAGCCGGTGGACCCGCAACGCCTGTGCAACATGATGCAGTTGGCACTCGAACAATTGACGAAGGCGCTGATGCACACGCCGAACATTGCGCTCACGCAACTGGATGTACTGCCATCCACCGAGCGCACCCTGTTGCTGGATACCTTCAACCAGAACCGCAAGGACTACCCGGCAGAGCTTTGCATCCAGCATGTGTTCGAAGAGCAGGTACACCAGGCACCTGGAGCCATTGCCCTGGTCGATGCCCAGAACAGCCTCGACTACGCCGCACTCAACGCACGGGCCAACCGCCTCGCCCATCGCCTGATCGCTACGGGCCTGCGTCCGGACGAACGCGTGGCGCTGCTGGTGGAGCGCAGCCCGGAAATGATCGTCGGCATCCTCGCCATTCTCAAGGCCGGGGGCGCCTATGTACCGCTCGATCCGAACTACCCGCAGGATCGCCTGCAACACATGCTCGACGACAGCTCGCCACGGGTGCTGTTGAGCCAGGGCAACCTGGCCGAGCAACTGCCAGCGCTGTCGATCCCTCACCTGCAACTGGAGGATGCGCCGGGCAACGACAGCAATCCGCATGTTGCCGGCCTGACGTCACGGCACTTGTGCTACGTGATGTACACCTCCGGCTCCACCGGCAAACCGAAAGGGGTGATGCTTGAGCACCGTTCCGTCTGCAACCAGATCGGTGCCCTGCAGGAACGTTATGGTCTGAACCCGCAGGACCGCGTTCTGCAATTTGCCACCATGACCTTCGACATGTCGGTTGAAGAGATCTTCGGCGCCCTGCTGTCCGGTGCCACCCTGGTACTGCGCAGCGATGCCTGGATCGCCGGTACCGCAGCCTTTGCCGCCCTGTGCGAGCAGTACGCGATCACCGTCGCCAACCTGCCGACCGTGTTCTGGCAACAGATCAGCCGCGATGCCCATGTGCCGCTGCCGACCTCCCTGCGCCAGTTCATGATCGGTGGCGAAGCCGTGGGCAAGCAGGCTGTCGCCCAGTGGTTCGAACGCGAGGGACATCGTCCGGCGCTGTTCAACGCCTATGGCCCGACCGAAGCCACGGTCAACGCCTCGATTCGCCTCATGGAACGCGACAACGAGGATTTCCGCTCCATCGGCAAGCCGGTGCGCAACACCCCGCTGTATGTGCTGGATACCGCCGGCAACCTGGCGCCGCTGGGCGTGGCCGGTGAACTGCATATCGGCGGGGTGGGCGTTGCCCGGGGTTATCTGAACCGCGCCGAACTCAGCGCCGAGCGCTTTATCGCCGACCCGTTCAGCAGCGATCCCGATGCCCGTCTGTACAAGACCGGCGACCTGGCCCGCTGGCGCGCGGACGGCACCCTCGAATACCTGGGCCGCAATGACGACCAGGTGAAAATCCGTGGATTCCGTGTCGAGCTCGGGGAAATCGAGGCGGTGCTCGCCACCTGTGCCGGTATCCGCGAAGCCGTGGTGGTCGCCCGCGAAAGCAAGCCCGGCCAGTCCGACAGCAAGCGCCTGATTGCCTACCTCTGCGGTGAGTCGGTGCCCCTGGAGCAACTGCGTGCCACGCTGCTGGCGGCGCTGCCCGACTACATGGTGCCCAGTGCCTATGTGTATCTGGAATCCATGCCCCTGACTCCCAACGGCAAGCTGGACCGCCTCTCCCTGCCCGCTCCGGGCCAGGAGGCCTTTGCCAGCCGCGCCTACGAGGCGCCGAACGGCGAGATCGAAGAGATGCTCGCGCAGGTCTGGCAAGACCTGCTGGGCATCGAGCAGGTGGGTCGTCACGACAACTTCTTCGAACTCGGTGGTCATTCACTGCTGGCGGTGCAGGTCATCCTGCGGGCACGCGAAACCTTCGGTGTGGAGGTTCCTCTGAGGGGCCTGTTCGAACATCCGTCGCTGCAAGCCCTGGCCGATCTGATCACTACCTTGCAACTGGCTCAGTACGAGTCGGACGAATTGCTGGACCTGCAACAACAAATGGCTTCGCTGTCTGAAAGCGAACTGCTCGCTATCGTCTCCAAGGATGCTTGATCAATTGAACACACATAACGATAGTCTCGACCAGTTGAAACGTGCCGCCCTGCTGCGTCTGCTCAAACAGCGCGGGGCCACACGGGTCGTCGATACCACCCCGGACGCCATGCTGGCCGTGGACCGCGAAGGTCCCCTGGCGTTGTCGTTTGCCCAGCAACGCCTGTGGTTCCTCGATCAGTTGGACCCGACGGCCAGTGCCGCCTACCATATTCCGGCCGTCCTGGTGCTGCGCGGAACCCTCGACCACAACGCGCTCAAGGCCACCCTGGATCGCCTGGTCGCACGTCATGAAAGCCTGCGCACCACCTTCCGCCGTGATGGCGAGCAGCCGGTGCAAGTCATCGCTCCGGCCGACTGCGGTTTCAGCCTGGTGGAGCACGACCTGCGCCATCTGCCCGGCGACCAGGCCGAACAGCAGGCCGCCCGACTGAGCGAACAGGAAGCCGCTGCGCCCTTCGATTTGCAGCACGGTCCACTGATCCGTGGCACTTTGCTGCGCCTGGCCGACGATGAGCACCGCTTGCTGATCACCCAGCACCACATCATCTCCGACGGCTGGTCGCTTGGCGTACTGGTCAAGGAATTCGCCGCGCTCTATGAAGCGTTCAGCAGCGGCCAGCCCGACCCACTGCCCGTCCTGCCCCTGCAATACGCCGACTATGCGGCGTGGCAACGCCGCCATCTGGAGGGCGAGCGCCTGAGCCAGCACGTGGAGTTCTGGCGTGGCCAACTGGCCGGCGCTCCGGCTCTGCTCTCGCTGCCCACCGACCGCCCCCGCCCGGCCGTGCAAAGCTACCAGGGCGAGACCTTCGACTTCGACCTGCCCGTCGCCCTGTCCGAGGCCCTCGCCAGCTTCGCCCAATCCCGTGCCGCGACGCCCTTCATGACCCTGATGGCGGCGTGGGCCGTGCTGCTGGGCCGAATCAGCGGCCAGCAGGATGTGGTGATCGGCACCGTCACCGCCAACCGCGACCGCCAGGACGTGCAAGGCTTGATCGGTTTCTTCGTCAACACCCTGGCCCTGCGCGTGCGCCTGGAAGCCAACCCGACCCTGGATCAGGTGCTGCAACAGGTCAAGGAGCTGATTCTGGAGTCAGCCAGCCGCCAGGACACGCCTTTCGAACAGGTCGTCGAAGCCCTCAAGCCACCACGCAACGCCAGCTACAGCCCGCTGTTCCAGACCATGCTCTACACCGATACCGACACTGCCGGCGGGCAGTTGCAATTACCGGGGCTGAGCCTGGAGTTCCTGCCTTCTCGTAAAGACAACACCCAGCACGACCTGTCGTTGCATATCGACGAAAGCGGCCCCAGCCTGTCCGGCAGCCTGTCGTATTCCACCGCGCTGTTCGACGCCAGCACCATCGAACGCCTGGCGGCACGCTTCGAGCGCCTGTTGCGTTGTTTCACTGAGGCTCCGCAAACCCGTATCGGCGCGCTGGAACTCGATCCGGCCCTGGCCCTGCCCGAGGTCAGCCCACTGACACCGGTTCCCGCGCACCTGCCACTGTCCTACCACCAGGAACGGGTCTGGTTCGTCGATACCTTCGAGACCGGTTACCTGTACGAAGCCAACCCGATCTACCACAACGTCGCGCTGTTGCTGGAGCTGTCTGGCGAGTTGAATGTCGCGGCCCTGCAAAGCGCCCTCGATGGGCTGCTGGCCCGGCATGCCATTCTGCGCTGCCGGGTGCACTCCGACGGCGCCAGCGCCTGGCAGAGCTTCGACGGCCCGGCCAGCCTGATGCTGGAACAACTCCTCGGCAGCCAGGGCGACATCAGTACCCTGGCCCTGGCGCAGACACGCCGCCCACTGGAGATGAACGGCGGCAGCCTGGTGCGTGCCAGCCTGGTGCGTACCGACGAGAAAAACGCCGTGCTGGCCCTGGCCGTACACCATTTGCTGGCCGACCGTACCTCCATGCAGTTGCTCAAGCGCGACCTGCTGGCGCTGTATGAAGCCGCCTGCGCCGAGCGTGAGGCCGCCCTGCCGCCACTGGCCCTCAACTACGGCGACTTCGCCGCCTGGCAACGCCAGTTGCCTGCCGCCGTGCTGGAAAACCTGCGGGCCTACTGGTCCTACCAACTGCGTGGCAAGCTGCAGGCTTTGGAGCTGCCACTCAACCGTCCACGGGCGGCGGTGCATGTATTCAGTGAAGCCAGCCATGAATTCGTCATCGAGGCAGCGCTGGTCAAGCGTCTCGATGAGCTGGCCCGCCAGGTCGGTGTCGGCGCCGACAGCTTGGCGCTGAGCGCCTTCACCGCGTTGTTGCGGCGCTATGCCGGGCACGACGAGTTGGTCATCGGCACCAGCGCGGCCTGCCGCGAACCTGTACTGCAAAATGTGGTGGGACCGCTGGATAACCTGGTGGTGATCCGCAGTGCCTGCGACAGCGAGACCACCCTGCAAGCCCTGCTGGAACAAACGGCCGGCACCCTGGCCGACGCCCACCGACATCGACACATGCAGTTCGACCAACTGGTGTTGGCGCTCAATCCGGCCAAGGACATGAGCCGCACCGCCCTGTTCGACGTGCTCTTCAACTTCCAGGAAAGCCGTGACCAGCGCAGCGTGGTGGCCGGGCTCGAGGTCAACACCCTGGAAACCAACCTGGGCTATGGCAAGAACGACCTGCACCTGCTGATCGCTGCCGGCGAGCCGCAATGGCGCGGGCACCTGGCCTACAACGCCGACTTCTTCGACCCTGAGTTCATCCGCCAGCTGATGCGTCATTACGTACGCCTCTTGCAGGCCTTCGTCGATACCCCGCAACAGCGGGTCGACGATGTCGTCCTGCTGGATACGGTCGAGCGTCAGCGGCAGATCCTCGATTTCAATGACACTGAAGCCGCCTGGCCCGATAACCTGACCCTGCACCAGATCTTCGAGGAGCAGGCTCGCCAGACCCCGGATCATATCGCCGTGAACCTGGGCGAGGAACGTCTCAGCTATCGCCAGCTCAATGAACAGGCCAACCAACTGGCGCATAGCCTGCGCGATGCTGGCGTACAACCACAGGAGTTGGTGGCGATTGTCCTGGAGCGTTCGCTGGCAATGATCGTCGCTACCCTGGCGGTGCTCAAGGCCGGTGCCGCCTACGTGCCGATCGACCCGGCTTCGCCGGCTGAGCGTATCGCCTACGTGCTGCGCGACAGCGGCGCGCGCAAGGCGATTGCCGGCCAGGAGACAAGCCCGGCTCTGCTGGCGCTTGGGGTCGAAGTCTTCTCCAGCGCCCCTCACGCGGCCGCTCCGGGCAAGACTCGGGCTATCACCAATCTGCCCAACCTCAATGCCCCGGACCATCTCTGCTATGTGATCTATACCTCGGGCTCCACAGGCGAACCCAAGGGTGCGTTGCTCGAGCACCGCAACGTGGTGCGCCTGCTGCATAACAATCGCTCGCCATTTGCCTTCAACGCCGAAGATGTCTGGTCGCTGTTCCACTCCAATGCCTTCGACTTCTCGGTCTGGGAAATGTACGGTGCCCTGCTCTTCGGTGGCCGCTTGAGCCTGGTCCCCGAAGCCCTGCGCCGCGATCCGGAGGCACTGCTGGACTTCCTCGAACGCGAGCAGGTGAGCGTACTCAACCAGACGCCATCAGCGTTCCTGCAACTCAGCAGCGCCGCACTGGCCCGCAACGACGTGCGCCTGAAACACCTGCGTTATGTCATCTTCGGCGGTGAAAGCCTGGAGTTGGGCAAGCTTGACGCCTTCCACCGCGCCTTCCCCCATGTGGCGCTGGTGAATATGTACGGGATCACCGAAACCTGCGTGCACGTGACCTACAAGGCCATCGATGCGGCGGATATCGCCGCCGGCATTTCCAATGTCGGCCGGCCGATCCCGACCACCGTGGCCTATATCCTCGACGCCCAGCAACGGCTGCTGCCGATCGGCGTGGCGGGGGAAATCTGCGTCGGCGGGTTGGGTGTCGGCCGCGGCTATCTGAATCGCGAGGCCCTGACCGCCGAACGCTTTATCGCCGATCCGTTGCGCCCCGGCGAGCGCCTGTACCGTTCCGGCGACCTCGGCAAGCTGTTGGAGAACGGCGAAATCATTCACCTGGGGCGGATGGACGCCCAGGTGAAGATTCGCGGCTTCCGTATCGAGCTGGGAGAAATCGAAGCCAAGCTGCTGGCCTGCAAAGGCGTGCGCGAAGCACGGGTGCTGGCCCGTGACGACGCGGCCCAGGGCAAGCGCCTGATCGCCTACCTGATCCCGCAGTCAGCGACCCGCCTGGATGTGGCGGCCTTGCGCAAGCAATTGGGTGCCACGCTGCCCGACTACATGATTCCCAGCGCCTTTGTCAGCGTGGCCGCCTACCCGCTCACCGGTAACGGCAAGCTGGATCAGGACGCACTGCCGGCGCCGGATCTGGACGCCATGTCCGAGCGCGGCTACACCGCTCCCGAAGGCGCCACCGAACAGGCCCTGGCGCAGATCTTCCAGGAACTGCTGGGCCTTGAACGCGTGGGGCGTCACGACGGCTTCTTTGAGCTGGGCGGCCACTCCCTGCTGGCCGCGCAACTGGTTTCCCGCGTGCGCCAACAACTGGGCGGCGAGATGATGCTGCGCCAGCTGTTCAGCCATCCGACCGTGGCGGAACTGGCCCGCGTGGTCAGCGGTCTGCAAACGACCGCCAGCGACAGCATCGAAATCGTCGACCGCAGCGCACCGCTGGCTCTGTCGTTCTCCCAGCAACGCCTGTGGTTCCTCGACCAGCTCGATCCCGGCGCCAGCAGTGCCTACCATATGCCGATGTCGCTGCTGTTGCGTGGCGACCTCGACCGGAACGCGCTGAAGGCGGCACTCGACCGCCTGGTCGCGCGTCACGAAGGCCTGCGTACCACCTTCGAACGCCAAGACGGGCAGCCGGTACAGATTATTGCCCCGCCCGATGGTGGATTCAGCCTGGCCGAGCAGGACTTGCGCGCGCTGCCCTATGAGCAGGCCAGCCTGAGTGCCTCGCGCATCGGCAACAGCGAGGCCACGGCGCCCTTCGACCTGCAACGCGGCCCGCTGATTCGCGGGCGTCTGCTGCGCCTGGCCGATGACGAGCACATCCTGCTCATCACCCAGCACCACATCATCTCCGATGGCTGGTCGGTGAACGTGCTGGTCAACGAGTTCGCCAGTCTCTACCAGGCCTTCAGCCAAGGCCTGCCCGACACGCTGCCGGACCTGTCGATCCAGTATGCCGATTATGCCGCCTGGCAGCGTCGCACCTTTACCGGCGAGTACCTGGCCGAGCAGGCCGAGTTCTGGCGCGGCCACCTGGGCGGAGCACCGGCGTTGCTGTCGCTGCCCACCGACCGGCCACGTCCGGCGGTACAGAGCTACCGTGGCGGGGCTGTACCGCTGCTGATCGCACCGGCGCTTTACCAGCGCCTGGAGCGCTTCTGCCAGGAAAACAACGTCACCCTGTTCATGGCGCTGCTCAGTGCCTGGTCGGTCCTGATGGCTCGCCTGGGTAACGAACGCGACGTGGTGATCGGCGTTCCCACCGCCAACCGTGGCCGCACCGAAACGGAAAACCTGATCGGTTTCTTCGTCAACACCCTGGCCCTGCGTGTCGACCTGGGGCAGAACCCGAGCGTCGGGCAACTGCTGGAACAGGTCCGCCAGACGCTCCTGGCGGCCCACGAACACCAGGACATTCCGTTCGAGCAGGTGATCGAGGCCTTGCAACCACCGCGTTCGCTGAGCCATAACCCGCTTTGCCAGGTCGCCCTGTCGCTGGACAACACGTCGATCGGCGCCGAACAAAGCCTGCCGGGCCTGAGCCTGCTGCCCGTGGCCCAGACCCATGACACCGCGCAGTTCGACCTGATGCTGACCCTGGGCAGCGCAGACGGTGGCCTGAGCGGAGTGATCGAATATGCCAGCGATCTGTTCGACCGCGCCACCGTCGAGCGCTTCGCCCAGCACTTCCAGATCCTGCTCGAAGCGCTGTTGGCGGATCTCGAGCAACCGGTGCTCGCTCTGCCGTTGCTGACCCCGGCACAGCGTCAGGCCTCGCCGGCCCTGCTGCCGCCCAAGGCGCTGTTCGCCGTCGAACAACTGATCCACCAGCGTTTCGAAGCCCAGGCCCAGGCGCACCCGCAACGTACCGCCCTGGTCTTCGGCGAGCAGACGCTGAGTTACCAGGCACTCAACCGTCGCGCCAACGGTATTGCCCACGCCTTGCTCGCCCAGGGCGTACGCCCCGATGATCGTGTGGCGATCCTGTCACTGCGCGGTATCGACATGCTCTGTGCGCTGCTCGGGGTGCTCAAGGCCGGCGCGGCCTATGTCCCACTGGACCCGGCCTACCCGACCGAACGCCTCGGTTATCTGCTGGACGACAGCGCGCCGGTGGCGCTGCTGGCGCAGTCGGACTGCCTGGATGCCTTGCCGGCGCATACGGTGCCGGTCTTGCGACTCGATGAACTGAACCGCGCCGACGCCGCCACCGACAGCCGCCTGGATCGCAACCCACAGGCCGCCGAACTGGGCCTGACGCCACAGCATCTGGCTTACGTGATCTACACCTCCGGTTCCACCGGTCTGCCCAAAGGCGTGCTGGTGGAACACGGCAACGTCGCGCGCCTGTTCGACGCCACCGCCGAGCTGTTCAACTTCGACGGCGACGACACCTGGACGCTGTTCCACTCCTTCGCCTTCGACTTCTCGGTCTGGGAGATCTGGGGCGCCCTGAGTTACGGCGGCAAGCTGGTCATCGTCCCGAGCCACATCGCCCGCTCACCGGATGATTTCTACGCGTTGGTCTGCCAGCAGCAGGTCACGGTGCTGAACCAGACCCCGAGCGCCTTCCGCCAGTTCATCGAGGCCCGCGCCCGCAGCGAGCAGGAACATACGCTGCGAGAAGTGATCTTCGGTGGCGAGGCCCTGGACTTCCGCAGCCTGCGGCCCTGGACGGCGACCACCCCGCTGGCGCGCACCCGCCTGGTGAACATGTACGGCATCACCGAGATCACCGTGCACGCCACCTACTACGCGGTCAGCCAGGCCGAGATCGACGTCGCTGCGCCCAGCCTGATCGGCCCGGCACTGCCGGACCTGTGTCTGCGCATCCTCGACGACTACCAGCAGCCAGTCCCTGTGGGCGTCAATGGCGAAATCTACATCGGTGGCGCCGGGGTCGCCCGGCACTACCTCAACCGTGACGCGCTGAACGCCGAACGCTTCATCGCCGACCCTTACGCCAACGTACCCGGCGCGCGCCTCTATCGCACCGGTGACGTTGCCCGCTACCGTGCCGATGGCGGCGTGGTCTACGTCGGCCGCAACGACTCGCAGATCAAGATCCGCGGCTTCCGTATCGAACTGGGGGAAATCGAGGCGCAACTGCAGGCCTGCACCGATGTGCGCGAAGCCCTGGTGATCGTGCGCGAGGACCAGCCGGGCGACAAGCGCCTGGTGGCCTACCTGATCGCCGAGGCTGGCAGCAGCCTCGACGTCTCGGCCCTGCGCAGCCAACTGGCCAACGTCCTGGCCGAACACATGCTGCCGAGCGCCTTCGTCACCCTGGCGGCCTGGCCGCTGACCACCAACGGCAAACTGGACCGCGCGGCGCTGCCGGCGCCCGACCGCTCTGCCGCGGTCAGCCGTGACTACGAAGCGCCACTGGGCGAGATCGAACTCACCCTGGCCAATGCCTGGCAGGAGTTGCTCGGTATCGAGCGCGTGGGTCGCCAGGATCACTTCTTTGAGCTCGGCGGTCACTCCTTCCTGGTCATCAGCCTGATCGAACGTCTGCGCCAGGCTGGCCTGCTACTGGATGTGCGCACGGTGTTCTCGGCACCGACCCTGCAAGCCATGGCCACTGTCCTGGCTGGCGGCAGCAATACCGAACGGGTGGTGCCAGCCAACCTGATCCCGGCCGATTGCACGGTCCTGACCCCGGACATGCTGCCGCTGGTGAAACTGAGCCAGCAGGAAATCGAACAGATCGTCGCCGATGTGCCCGGTGGCGTGGCCAATGTGCAGGATATCTACCCGTTGTCGTCCTTGCAGGAAGGCATTCTGTTCCACCACCTGTTGCAGTCCGAAGGCGACGCCTACCTGATGCGCACCGTGGCGACCTTCAGCACACGTGCCCTGCTCGACAACTTCCTCGACGCGGTACAGGTGGTGATCGACCGCCATGACATCCTGCGTACCGCCTTGCGCTGGCAAGGCCTGCCGCAACCGGTGCAAGTGGTCCATCGTCACGCCCGACTGCCGGTGGTCAACCTCGACTGCGCGCCCGGGGTGGACGCATTGCAGAGGCTGCGTGAGCAGACCGATACTCATCACCTGCGCCTGGATCTGCAACAGGCGCCGCTGATCGCCGCGTACATCACCTACGATAGCCAGCGTGAACAGTGGTTGCTGGCGTTGCTCGACCATCACCTGATCAGCGACAACGTCACCCTGCGCCTGATCATGCAAGAGATCCAGGCGGTGCTGGCCGGACAGGCCGATGAACTGCCGCCGTCCCAGCCGTACCGCAACTTCATCGCCCAGGCCGTCAGCGTCTCGCAGGCCGAGCACGAGGCGTACTTCCGGCGCCTGTTGGCGGATGTCGACGCAACCACCGCGCCCTACGGCGTGCTGGATGTGCATGGCAACGGCGCCGGGATCCAGCGTTCGGAGCAGTACCTGAGTGAAGAGCTCAGCCAGCGCGTGCACCGCACCGCACGGGCACAGGGCGTACCGACTTCGGTGCTGTTCCATGCGGCCTGGGGTCTGGTGGTTGCGGCCACCAGCGGACGCGACGACGGTATTTTCGGTACCGTGCTGTCAGGCCGTTCCCAGGGCACCACAGGCGCCGACCGGGCGTTGGGGATGTTCATCAACACCCTGCCGATGCGTATTCGCCTGCAACAAACCAGCGTGCGCGATATCGTCCAGGACGCCTACCAGCAGCTCAGCGATCTGCTGACCCACGAGCAGGCGCCCCTGGCCCTGGCCCAGCGTTGCAGTGCGGTGGATGCCTCGCTGCCACTGTTCACGGTGATCCTCAACTGCCGTCACGGTGACCTGGTGAACGCCTCCGGGGAAGGCGTCGAGGACATGGACGAGCATGAGGGCATCCAGTTCCTCGCCTCGGAAACCCGCACCAACTATCCGATCGAAATTGCCGTGGCGAACGCCGGTAACGGATTCTCCCTGACCGCGCAGTCGATCAGCGGCATCGACCCGCACCGCATCGCCACCTACCTGGGCCAAGCCGTTGCCGAACTGGTCGATGCCCTTGAGCAGGACCCCACACGCCCGGCCGCCGACCTGAAAGTACTGCCCGAGGCCGAACGGCAACTGCTGCTCAACGGTTTCAACGACACTGCGACCGACTTCGGACCGGCCCAGCCGATCCATACCCTGTTCGAGGCCCAGGTCCGCGCCAGCCCCGAGGCCGTGGCCCTGGCCTGCGAAGACCGGCAACTGAGCTATCGCCAGCTCAACCGCCGCGCCAACCACCTGGCCCGGCAACTGCTGGAACTGGGGGTACAGCCGGACGAGCGCGTGGCCATCTGCGCCGAACGCAGCCTGGACATGATCGTCGGCCTGCTCGGCGTGCTCAAGGCCGGTGCCGCCTACGTGCCGATCGATCCAGCCCACCCGGCCGATCGCATGGCCTTCATGCTCAAGGACAGCCAGCCGCGTGCGCTGCTGACACAGACCGCACTCACCCTGCCGGCCGGCGACCTGCCGGTGTTGCTGCTCGACACCACCGAGTCGTTGCAGGGCGTGGATGAGGCGGCTTTCGACGCCAACCCGGTCGTTGCAGGCCTGACCCCTGAACACCTGGCGTATGTCATCTACACCTCCGGCTCCACCGGCCAGTCCAAGGGTGTGATGGTCGAGCACCGCTCGGTGTTCAACTTCTGGCAAGTGTTGACCCGCACCACCCACAAGCACTGTCCGACACCGGCCACCGTGGCGCTCAACGCCGGTTTCTTCTTCGACATGTCGATCAAGGGCATCTCGCAGTTGTTCTCCGGGCACAAGCTGGTGATCATCCCGCAGTTGATCCGTGCCAGTGGCAGCGAGTTGCTGGACTTCCTCGAACAGCATCAGGTACACGCCTTCGACTCGACCCCGTCGCAGCTCGACACCCTGCTCACCGCCGGCCTGCTGGAGCGTCGCAGCTACCAGCCAGTCAGCGTGCTGCTCGGCGGTGAAGCGATCAACGCCAGTACCTGGGAGAAGCTGCGCAACTGCCAGACCATCCGCTTCTACAATATGTATGGCCCAACCGAGTGCACGGTGGACGCCACCATCGACCTGATCCGTGATCTCGGCGAAAAACCGAGTATCGGCCGGCCATTCGCCAACGTTCAGGTGCACGTCCTCGATGCCCGAGGCGAGCCCGTGCCCCTGGGTGTGGCTGGGGAAATCCATATCGGCGGTGTCGGTGTTGCCCGGGGTTACCTCAACCGCGACGAGCTGAGTACCGAGCGCTTTATCGTCGACCGGTTCTCCAGCGCAACGAACGCCCGGCTGTACAAGACCGGTGACCTGGGTCGCTGGTTGGCCGATGGCACCCTGGAATACCTGGGCCGCAACGACTTCCAGGTGAAGATCCGCGGTTTCCGTATAGAACTGGGGGAAATCGAGAACGCTCTCCTGGCCGTTGCGGGTATTCGCGAAGCGGTGGTCATCGCCCGCGACGACAGCCAGGGCGATGCGGATAACCAACGCCTGGTGGCCTATGTCTGCGGTGAATCGGTACCGGCCGAGCAACTGCGCAGCGCCCTGCTCAGCGCACTGCCGGAATACATGGTTCCGAGCGCCTTCGTCCATCTGGAGGCGCTGCCGCTGACTGCCAACGGCAAGCTCGACCGCCGTGCCCTGCCCGCCCCAGGCCAGGACGCCCTGGCCAGCAAGGCCTACGAGGCGCCACAAGGCGAGACCGAAGAGGCCATCGCCGAGATATGGAAAGGCTTGCTGCACCTGGACCAGGTCGGCCGCCATGACGGTTTCCTGGAACTGGGCGGTCACTCGCTGCTGGCCGTGCAGTTGCTTTCACGGCTGCGGCGCAAGCTCGGGGCGCGGATCAGCCTGCGCGAACTGTTCGACGCACCGACCGTGCGTGGCCTGGCCGCGCTGGTCAACGCCAGTGCGCCGAGCGAAGCCCAGTCGATTCCGCTGGCCAACCGCTCGGGCCGGCTGCCGCTGTCGTTCGCCCAGCAGCGCCTGTGGTTCCTCGATCACCTCGATCATGCCGCCGGTGCGGCCTACCATTTGCCGATGGCCTTGCGCCTGACCGGCAGCCTGGACAAGGCGGCGTTGCAGGCCACCCTGGATCGTCTGGTGGCGCGTCACGAAACCCTGCGCACCCGTTTTGAACTGGTGGACGGCGAACCGTTGCAGAAGATCGCCCCGGCCGATACCCGCTTCCCGCTGACGCAACAGGACCTGCGCGCACTGTCGAACGAAGCCCTTGAGGTAACGCTGGAGCGCCTCGGCCACGACAATGCGACCCAACTGTTTGACCTGAGCCAAGGCCCGCTGGTGCGCGGCCAGCTGCTGCAAGTGGCGGACGCCGAGCATGTGCTGTTGATCACCCTGCACCACATCGTGTCCGACGGCTGGTCCAACAGTGTCCTGGCCCATGAAGTGAGCGTGCTGTACAACGCCTTCAGCCAGGGGCAGAAGGATCCGTTGCCGGCACTGGCGCTGCAATACGTGGATTACGCCGCCTGGCAGCGTCAATCCCTGGACGGTCCGGCGTTGCAGACCCAGGTCGACTTCTGGCGCAAACACCTCGAGGGTGCGCCCAGCCTGCTGAGGCTACCGCTGGATCGGCCACGCCCGGCGATCCAGAGCTATGCCGGCGGCATCGTCGATTGCGCCTTCTCGCCGAAGTTGAGTGCCGACCTGCGAGCGTTCAGCCAGGCCCAGGGCAGCACGCTGTTCATGGTGCTGCTGGCGGGCTGGTCGGTGATGATGAGCCACCTCAGCGGCCAAACCGACGTGGTGGTCGGCACCCCTGTCGCCAACCGCCAGCGGCCGGAACTGGAGTCGTTGATCGGCTTCTTCGCCAACACCCTCGCGCTGCGGATCGGTACCGACCACGACCTGCGGGTGAACGACATGCTCGGGAAGATCAAGGACCTGACGCTGGCGGCCTACAGCCATCAGGACCTGCCGTTCGAGCAGGTGGTCAGCGCCTTGCAGCCGACCCGCAGCATGAGCCACAGTCCGTTGTTCCAGGTGATGCTGAGCCTGGACAACACCCCACCGGCACCGCTGCAACTGCCCGGACTGCAGGTGGCGTCCCTGGACAGCGCCCACCGCACCACGCAGTTCGACCTGTCGTTGTCGCTGGTGGACGCCGGCGAACACATCGGTGGCAGCCTGCAATACGCCAGCGACCTGTTCGATACCAGCACCGTGCAGGCCATCGCCGAGCTGTTTGCCAAGCTCCTGGAAAACCTGGTGAGCGACGCGCAGCAGTCGATCGGCCAGTTGCTGGAAAACACCCCGGCGCTGCCACGTTCGGCCCATGCCATGGCGCTCGCCGATCCGACCGGGGAGGAACGGCCCGAGGCACGGCCTTACGAAGCGCCACAAGGCGAGACCGAAATCGCCATCGCCCAACTCTGGAAAGAGCTGTTCAAGCTGGAGCAAGTCAGCCGGCATGACGACTTCTTCAGCCTGGGCGGCATTTCGCTGATGGCCGTGCAGATGGCCTCGCGCTTGCGCAAGGTCCTCGGCAAGCCGATCGCGGTGCGCGATCTGTTCGTAGAACCGACCATCGCCGGTTTCGCCCAGACGCTGGATGGTCAGGCTCGCCCGGGTCAGCACAGCAACCTGGTGGCGATCCGCCGTACGGGCTCGCAGCGGCCGTTGTTCCTGGTTCACCCCCTGGGCGGTGAAGTGCAATACGCCCGGGACCTGGCTGCGGTAGTGGATCCACAGGTACCCGTCTACGGCCTCGCCGCCAGTGGCCTGGTTGCCGGCGAAACACCGCTGTCGGAGCTGCCAGCCATGGCCGCGCGTTACCTGACAGCCATTCGCCAGGTTCAGCCACAGGGACCTTACCGGATCGCCGGCTGGTCGGCCGGTGGGCTGATCGCCTATGAAATGGCCCGTCAGTTGCAGGCTGGCGGTGAACAGTTGGAGTTCGTCGGCATCATCGACACGTCAACGCGTCCTGAACCGGCGTCGGCGCAGTTCGTGAGCGAGGCACACTTCCTGATGGACTGGCTGCCTCGGCAGATCGATCCCCAGGTACAACGGCAACTGGCTGGGCTGGCGCAGGAGAATGCCATCGAGGCGATGCTGGCGCTGTGCGTGGCCCAACAGCTGCTCCCGCTGGAACTGCCCCAGGACATCGATGCCGACTTGCTGCGCGGCCATCTCGCGGTGGCCTATGCGACACACTTGGCGATCGACGCCTATGTCAGCCCAGCCAGCTCACTCAAGGTATCGCTGTTCACCGCCAACGGTGAGGAACGCAACGATCCGTTGTTGGGCTGGGGAATGCTGCTTGAAACGCCACCCGGCGTCACGGCACTTGCCGGAACCCATGAAACGCTGGTCAAACCGCCCCTTGTCAGCGCACTGGGCCAGGCGATCTCTCGGGCCTTGAAGGAGAGTGCCGCTCAATGACCCTTGAAGACAAAACCTTTCACTCTCAAAAAAACGGCGCCGGTTGAGTGGCGCCAGCCCAGTGAACCAGCGGCCGGTACCCATCAAGCGTACAGGCCGCTGGCGCACTCATGGAATGGGCGAACCTTCCTTGATCATTCGTCGTCCCTGCTTATACTGCCCGACTTGCTGAACAGCCAGCGGGGCCGATTGACCGGCCCGGCTGACAAGCGTCCGGGCAGTCCCCTGCGCACGCCCGTGCCTCAGCAACTGAGAACATGAGCACCTTCGAATATAAGCACCTTTGAACAAGAGCCTCCCATGACCGATCACGACCTGAGCTTCCTGCCCGACCCCGACGCCGACTCCATTTCTTCCGATGTCGCCGGTTTCGGCGGCCTGCTGGTGTCCACCCAGATCCCGACCCGCGCCGACGGCAGCCTGGAGCTGGGCGATATCACCCTGCAGAGCGAATGCACGCTACAGGCGCTGAAGGTGGCGCTGGAAAAAGCCGGCAGCTCACTGGACCGGGTACTGCACCTGACCATCTACCTGACCGACATGGCTGATCGCGCGGCCTTCAACGAGGTCTACAAACGCTTCTTCGCCAAGCCCTGGCCGGTGCGGGCAGCGGTGGGCGTAGCAGCACTGGCGACCGAGGGCATGCGCGTGGAAGTCACCGCAATGGCGGCCAAGGCCTGACTTCAGGGACTGGCACAGTTCCCTGGGCCATGAGCTTTGCGCAAGCGCATTCCAGGCCACCCGGCGGCAACGGATGCCGGCCGGGCGTTTCACCGGTACAATGGCCGCCTTGACCGTGCAGCCTGACTAGAAAAACATGTCCCTACCCAAGCATCACCTCGAATTGCTCAGCCCCGCCCGTGACGTGGCCATCGCCCGCGAAGCCATCCTGCATGGCGCCGATGCCGTGTATATCGGCGGCCCAAGCTTCGGTGCCCGCCACAATGCCTGCAACGAAGTGAGCGATATCGCCCAGTTGGTGGAATTCGCCCGGCGTTATCACGCGCGGGTCTTCACGACCCTCAACACCATCCTGCACGACAACGAGCTGGAGCCGGCGCGCAAGCTGATCCATCAACTCTACGATGCCGGGGTCGACGCCCTGATCGTCCAGGACCTGGGCGTGATGGAACTGGATATCCCGCCGATCGAGCTGCACGCCAGTACCCAGACCGACATCCGTACCCTGGAACGGGCCAGATTCCTCGACCAGGCCGGTTTCTCCCAACTGGTGCTGGCCCGCGAGCTGAACCTGCAGGAAATTCGCGCGATCGCCGACGAAACCGACGCGGCCATCGAGTTTTTCATCCATGGTGCCTTGTGCGTGGCCTTCTCCGGCCAGTGCAACATCTCCCATGCGCAGAACGGTCGTAGCGCCAACCGAGGCGACTGCTCCCAGGCCTGTCGCCTGCCCTACACCCTCAAGGACGACCAGGGGCGCGTGGTCGCCTTCGAAAAACACCTGCTGTCGATGAAGGACAACAACCAGAGCGCCAACCTGCGTGCCCTGGTCGAAGCCGGCGTCCGCTCGTTCAAGATCGAGGGTCGCTACAAGGACATGGGCTATGTGAAGAACATCACCGCCTACTACCGTCAGCGCCTGGACGACATCCTCGAAGGCCGCCCGGACCTGGCCCGTGCTTCCAGCGGCCGGACCGCGCACTTCTTCCTGCCGGACCCGGAAAAGACCTTCCACCGTGGCAGCACCGATTATTTCGTCAGCGATCGCAAGATCGACATCGGCGCCTTCGACACGCCAACCTTCACCGGCCTGCCGGTGGGTGTGGTGGAAAAAGCCGGCAAACGCGACCTGCAGGTGGTGACCTTCGAACCGCTGTCCAATGGCGATGGCCTCAACGTGCTGATCAAGCGCGAGGTGGTCGGCTTTCGCGCGAACATCGCCGAACTCCGTGGCGAATTCGAGGAAGACGGTGAGAAACGCTACCGCTACCGCGTCGAGCCCAACGAAATGCCGGAAGGCATGCACCGCCTGCGCCCCAACCATCCGTTGAACCGCAACCTGGACCACAACTGGCAACAGGCGCTGCTCAAGACCTCCGCCGAGCGCCGTATCGGAGTCAGCTGGAGCGCCCGCCTGCGCGAGGAGCGCCTGGAGCTGAGCGTCACCAGCGAGGAAGGCGTCACGGCCAGCGTCGCCCTGGACGGGCCATTCGGCCTGGCCAACAAACCGGAGCAGGCCCTGGAGCAACTGCGCGACCTGCTCGGTCAACTGGGCACCACCCAGTATCACGCCACCGCCATCGACCTCGATGCGCCGCAGGCCTACTTCATCCCCAACTCGCAGCTCAAGAGCCTGCGCCGCGAGGTGATCGAAGCCCTGACCGAAGCGCGCATCGCCGCCCATCCACGGGGTGGCCGCAAGGCCGAAACCAGCCCGCCGCCGGTCTACCCCGAGTCGCACCTGTCGTTCCTGGCCAACGTCTACAACCAGAAAGCCCGTGACTTCTATCATCGCCACGGGGTCAAGCTGATCGACGCAGCGTACGAGGCTCACGAGGAAACCGGTGAAGTGCCGGTGATGATCACCAAGCACTGCCTGCGGTTCTCCTTCAACCTGTGCCCCAAACAGGCCAAGGGAGTGACCGGCGTACGCACCAAGGTCGCGCCGATGCAACTGATTCAGGGCGACGAGGTGCTGACCCTCAAGTTCGACTGCAAGCCTTGTGAAATGCACGTGATCGGCAAGATCAAGGGCCACATCCTCGACCTGCCACAACCGGGCAGCGCCGTGGTCGGCCATATCAGCCCCGCCGATCTGCTCAAGACCATCCCGCGCGCACCGCATTGAGTTGAACGGCCTTGACGGCCGTTCCCGTCACACGGGCAAATAAAGTCGCCGAGCCGCGCCGCAGGGCTTGCATATCGGCGCATTGCCCTCTTCAATGAGCAGGCCCAGCCTCCAGGCGGGCCCCTGTTTCCTTGTCGAGACGAGCCAGATGGATCTGCGCCAGAAACCCGCCCTGTGGAAGACCTTGTGGGCCTTGCCCGCAGCCACCCGCTGGCTGCTGTTCGGCATCGGCCTCTCGCGCATCGCCTCGTTCATGGTCTGGCCGTTTATCGTGGTAGCGATGAACCGGCGCTTCGGCACACCGATCACCGATATCGGCGCACAACTGGCTCTGGGCGCGCTGATCAGTATTGTCCTCTCGCCGCTCAGCGGTTTTCTCGGTGACACCTTCAATGCCCGTAACCTGATGGGCTTCGGTTGCCTTCTCGGGGCCGGCTGTTTCCTGCTGATGGGGCTGGCGCCCGGGCAGACCAGCTACTTCATCGCGATCATCGGCATGGCGGTCGCCCACAGTATTCTCGAACCGCTGTTGCGGGTGCTGCTGAGCGATACCGTCGCCACCGACAGCGAGCGCACCCTGCTCTTCCATATCCGCTACTACGTGGTCAATTGCGCGGCCGCCAGCGGGCCGCTGATCGGCATGTGGTTCGCCAACCGCGAGAGCGACGCAGTGTTTCCCCTCGCCGCGTGCACCTACGCAGTGCTGGCGCTGACCATTGTCGGGGCCGCGCGCTATCGGCTGCAGGCAGCGCATCTGGCCGCCCCCGAAGCGGCCTCGCCGCCCTTGCGCCAGGTGTTGCGGGCGATTCTCGGCAGTCGCCTGTTCCTGACCATCATCGTCGCCAACTTTTTCCTGGTGCTGGTCTACGCCCAGGTCGACGAATCGCTGACCTTCTACCTGCTGGCGCTCAAGGTCGAGGACATCAATAACGTGATCGCCACGCTGAACGTCACCAACGCTTCGGTGGTGCTGGTGTTCCACCTGTTCCTGATGGGCTGGCTGATGACCCTGGCCGACAAACGCGCCTATGTCCTGGCTCTCGGCTGCCTGATGATCGGCCACGCGATCATCGCCCTCAACACCGGCGCCCTGTGGTACGGCTGGATACTGGCGATCGGTTTCGCGACCCTGGCCGAGATTATCGTCATGCCGCTGTTCGCGACCATGATCGATCGTCTCGCACCGCCCGGCATGCGCGGCAGCTTCATCGGCATTTCCATGCTGGCCGGCCTCGGCTCGGCACTGGCCCCCTTGCTCGGCGCGCTGGTGATCAGCCACTTCGGCGGGGTTGTGCTGTTTTCGGCGCTGGCCCTGGCCTGCCTGCCCATCGGTCTGCTCGGCTACCGCGCACTGGATGCCGGTCAACCGGCCAGCGCGCTGGAACCGACGACATGAACGCCGCGACCCGGCACTACTCGGAGTGATCCTGGGATGAATCCTTACCAACTGCTGGCCCCCCGCTCATTCTGGCGCAGTGCCGTGGCGCAACAGACGGTCGCGGGCATGAGCGAGTTGTGGCTGCCGCAATTCGACATCGAACGCGACGATGCCATCGTCACCGCTGGCTCCTGCTTTGCCCAACATATCGGCCGGGCCCTGGTCGAACGCGGGATGAACTGGGTCGACAGCGAGCCGGCGCCGGCCGGACTGTCGGAGGCCGAGCGCAAGGCGCGGCACTATGGTGTATTTTCCTTTCGTACCGGCAATCTCTACACCCCGGCGATGCTGCGCCAATGGCTGGAATGGTGCCTGGGCATCGAGGAGATGCCCGAAGAGACCTGGAGTCGTGATGGGCGGTTCTTCGACCCGATGCGTCCGGTCGTCGAACCCGAAGGCTACGCCAGCCGGGAGGCACTGCTGGAGGCCCGCCAGGTCACCTTGGCGGCGATGAAAACCGCACTGGAACGGGCCAAGGTGTTCATCTTCACCCTGGGGCTGACCGAAGCCTGGGTCGACCGGCGCAGCGAGCGGGTCTACCCGGTGTGTCCTGGCACCTTGCACGGGACGTTCGATCCGGCCCTGCATGCCTTGCGCAACTTCGGTTTTGTCGACAGCTACCGGGACATGCACCGGGCGCTCGAATTGCTGCACTCACTGAACCCGCGAATCCGTGTGCTGCTGACCGTCTCGCCCGTGCCGCTGACTGCCACTGCTACCGGCCAGCACGTCCTGACCGCCACCACCTACTCCAAATCGGTGTTGCGCGCAGTGGCCGGCCAGCTTTGCGAGGAACAACCGCACGTCGACTACTTCCCCTCCTACGAAATCATCACCGGCACGCCGTTCAAGGCCGCCTTCTACCAGGACAACCAGCGTGAAGTGACGGCCGAGGGTGTGGCGTTCGTCATGCGCCAGTTTTTCAGCGCCCTGGACGGTAAACCGGCGGCTGCCCAAGCGCCTGTCAATCCGGCTATCCATCTGCCCAGCGAGGACCTTGTTTGTGAAGACGCCGTACTCGACTACTACGCCAAACCCTAGTTTCCTGTTGTTGGGCGACTCCAATGCCGGGCCGATCGGCAAGGCCGCGCAGGCCCGCGGGCTGTCGGCCTGCGGCGGCCCCTTGGGCGCCGGGCGCGATTTCAACGTCGACTTCCTGGTGGCGAGGCCGGGCGACGTGGGATTTCGTGATCCGGAAATGGATCAGCGTTATCGCCAGGCGCTTGCACTGGCCGGGGTTGCTCGGCTGGGGGAGATGTCGATTCCGCTGGTCAGTACACTGGGAATGAGCGTGCACTTTCTCGCCAGTCGGCCAAACTGGCATTGCTATCAGGACGACAACGGCGAGTTCGATGCAGGGTTTCTGCAGGGGGCCTTGTTCGAGTCGATCATCGAAGAGATGAGCCGACATGCCCTGGCGTTCCATGAACGGGTGCTGGCAATGGGCATCAGGGTGCTGGTGGTTCTGCCGCCGCAGCGTGTGCCGGAGTTTTCCAATGCCGAGGTTTTCATGGCGGCGCAGGAAGTGCTGATTCGACGGTTTCGCGAATTGGGGGTTGAGCTGGTCGATGTAAGGGAAGCCGCCAACGGTGAAGATGGCTGGCAGGACCCGCGTTTCTGCGAAATCGATGACCCCTTGCATGGCAACCTGGCCTTTGGGGAACTGATCGTCGATGCACTGCTTGACCAGCTCCCACAACACCATTACGCCTGATACAGCGCACGCGGTCGCCCACAGGATCCTGCGGGCGCTGACAGAGGTGTCAGGTTTCGCTCCAGGGTTGCGGCTGTTCACCGAGGATGGTCACCCGTTCGCCATACCGCGAATGCGGGAAGTAGTCCCACACGGCGTGGTGCTGAGTGCAGCGGTTGTCCCAGAACACCAGGGTATTGGGTTCCCAGCGTACCCGGCAGGTCAGGATCGGCTCGCGGGCCACCACGTCGAACAACAAACCCAGCAGCGCCTGGCTTTCACCATCGGACAACTGGACGATATGCGAGGTGAAACCGGAATTGACGAACAGTGTCTTGCGCCCGGTCTCCGGGTGGCGCACCACCACCGGGTGTTCGTTTTTCGGCAAACCTTCGGGCGCCTGGTAACCCTTCCACGGAATCGAACCGTCGTGGACCGCCGTCAACCCCTGCAGGAAGCCCTGCATCGTCGGTGAGAGCATGTCCAGCGCCAGGTGCATATTGGCGAACAGGGTATCGCCGCCGGTGCCGATGGCCGGGATTTCCTTGATGTACAGCATCGAGCCCATCGACGGTGCGAGATCGGCGGTGCCGTCGGTGTGCCAGGCTTCCCCGGCGACGAAACGCGACTGCGCGGTGGCCCGGATGACTACCAGTTCGGCATCGTCGCCGTCGATGTCCTCCACCGGCAGCGCCCGCAGCTCACCGAACAGGCGGCCGAAAGCCTTGTGCTGTTCGACACTCAGATGCTGGTCGCGAAACACCAGCACATGGTTCTCCAGAAAGGCCCGGCGAATCTCTGCCAGTTGCTCGGGTGCCAACGCCTGGGACAGATCCACCCCGCCAACCTGCGCGCCAATGATCGGCGTCAGACGGTCGAGCGTGATGTGCTGATAAGGCGCGCGTCGCTCGCCGGCGATCCTCTCGACTGCTTTCAATGCCCACTGATCCATGTTCCCTCACCTTTCTTGAGTTATTCCTGCAATCTGCCTGGCCTGACTGCAGGGCTGAGCGGACTTGCCCGCGCTCGGCTGCACAGCAGCCGCCAAGCAGTCGACTCGGCCCCGACAGTGGCTCAGTTTCCAGCCTTGCGCAGCGAGCGCGGACGCATATCGGTCCAGTGCTTGGCGATATAGTCCAGGCAGGCCTGGCGTTCGCCCCTGGCACCCGTGGCGGTCCAGCCGATGGCCATGTCCTTGCCCTGCGGCCAGATGGAGTACTGGCCCTGGTCATTGATCACCACTTCGAACATTTCTGCTTCATTGTTCATGCTGTTCTCCAGAGAAATAACGACGAACGGCCGGAGCCGCCTCGATCAGGCAGCGACTCAGACCCTCTGCCAGCGCCCTCAATACCTGCCGACGGGCATCGGCCTGCTGCTCGCCACTGCCGGCACGGACCAGCGCGCAGATCCGCGTCGCCCCGGCGCAGATGCTGGCGTAGGCCTGGACATCGTTGTCGGCATAGACGGCGGCCACGATTTTCGCGTAGGCCCGGCTGTTGGCATCGGCGAACGCGGCTGCGTTGGCATCGGTACTGAGCTGGGCGTAGTAGTCGGCATAGCCCAGGGCATCACCGAAGTGCTCGGCGATCATGGCCGTATTGGCCGCCGCGGTGGCATAGACCATGGCGATCTCATGGGCCCGGGCATAACCGCTGGCATAGGGAAAGGCCCGCCGGTACAAGGCGGGCAATATCGGCTTGAACGCCGCCAGCCACTCGCCGCGCCGGCCGTTGAGTCCCAGGGCGGCACGCCGATGCAACTGCTGCAAGGTGAGCATATCCGTGGTTTCGACCCCTTCGATTGCAGCTTCGAGCAATACCGGCAACACCGTCTCGGCCTGCCAGACGTGCATCAGGCGAAACGCTGGTGGTTCGCCAAACCCGGCCAGCGCCGCCTGCAAGTCGTTGCTCCAGCGCAGAGCCCAGTCCTCGGGTTGTCCGGCCAGCAGCACCGGAATCAGCTCCTGCAGCCAGTGCGCGTTCTGTTCAGGTTGCATGCTCGCCTCCCTGACCGATCGTTTCACCAATCAACCGTGCCCAGTGACCGGCGACGATGCCGTAGTGGTCGGTATCCAGCGTTTGCCAGTCGAGCAATTGCGGCAGCAGTGTCTGCCAGGCCGCCTTGAGTTGATCCATCTGCCAGTTGCGACCGACGCCATACGGGTTGGCCCGGCGGGCAACGAACAATCGTGTGCAGGTGCCCGGCAGAACCGCTGGTGTGAAAGTCCCCATGCTCGCCATATTGTGCTGACAACAGGTAGTCAGTCGTTGCAGGTAGCCCTGCATCTCCCCGGACAGGCCCTGCTCGGCGGCCTGTGGCCAGCGCTGGGAAAATTCGCGCTGGAACACCTGCTCGATATCCCGCGCGTCCATGCGGGCCAGCTCGGCTCCGGCGTCCGGCGCCGGTGGATCGATCAGGTACAGCAGTGGCTGGGGCAGACCCGCCTGGTACGCCTGCGCGCACATCGCCTGGGCCACCCAGGCGCCGAACGACCAGCCGGCCAGCCGCCACTGGCAGGACTGATACGGCAACCGGGTCTGCAACGCCTGCAGGTAATGGGCCGCCCGTTGCTCGATCGTCACCGCCGGCAATTGCGGATGCTGCAGCAGCGGATCGGCGATCACGCACACACCCAAGGTCTCGGGCAACGCCGCCGCCAGTTCGCGATAAGCCTGCACATCGCCGCCTACCGGATGCACCAGGCACAACCAGTCACGGCCGGCTCCCGGATTCCAGACGTCGAGCTGCACTGCCTGTGCCCAATCGGTGACCGGCGCCTGGGTCCGACTGCCGCCGAGCAGCGCAAGAATCTCCCGTAGGCTGACACTGGGGCTGAACTGCGACAGTTGCAGGCCCACCCCCAACCGTGATTGCACCTCGTCGATCAGGTCGAGCAGGGTCAGCGAGTCCGCACCCAGTTCGTACAACGAATCCTCATCCTCCAGTGCATCGACGCCGAGCCATTGGCACAGGCACTCGCGCAGGTGTACTGCGGGATCCGGGTCATCGTCGGCTGCTGGCGCGGCCTCGGAAACCAGCGCCTTGTGCCGCTGCGGATAAAACTGCCGCGACGCTTCGATCGACGTGGTCGAAACCAGACACTGCGGCCATTGCAGCGCCAGGGCCAGGTCAAACACCTGCGCACCCTCTTCGACCGACAAACCGACCGCCAGGTGACGCTGATGAGCCTCGTCAGCGCCGCTCACGGCGGTGGCCATGCCCCGCTCGCGCCAGATATCCCAGTTGAGCCCCATCCGCACGCAGGTGCTCGCGGTATCCGGTTGATACTGGGCGAAGCCGTCCAGTACCGCGTTGGCAGCCGCATAATCGAGGTGGCCCGCACCGCCGAGCAACGCCGACATCGATGAGCAGTACAGGACAAAACCCGGCGACAGCCGTGCGATCAGTGCCTCGACGGCCAGCATGCCGAGGGTTTTGGCCGCCATCGCGCTGTCCATCTGTCGTGCGTCGCGATTGCGGATCAGGCTGCCGGCGCCGATGCCCGCTGCGTGAATGACCCCCGCCAACTCGCCGTAGCGCTGCGCCAATTGCTCGACGATGGCCGGCCAGCGCACCAGATCGGTGATATCGGCCAGCACGTTATCGATCCGCTCACGATAGGCGAGCAGGTTCGGTGGCAGTTCCCCGCGCCGCGAAAGCACCACCACCCGCCGCCCTGGAGCCTGCAGCAGGTGCTCGCACAGGCTGCTGCCAATGCCGCCATTACCGCCCAGCACCAGGAAGGTACCGGTTGGCGGCAACAATGCCGAAGCCGGCAGTGGCGTCGGCGGCGGACTGGCAATCAGCCGTGGTTGCCACAGGTAACCATCGCGAACGGCCAGACGCCGGGGCAAACCCGTCGGGTTGCCGAGCAGTGTCGCCAGCGGCACGGCCTGGCTCGCCCATTGCGCCGATTGCAGATCCAGCCAGTGAACCCGCAGCGGATATTCCTGCGGCGCCACTTCACAGACTCCGGCCAGGGCCCCCAGCTCGGGCCGGCGCACCGCACCATCGACCGCGCAGGCCTGCGCAGACAGCAGCCACAAGCGTAACCGCGTCTCCCCCGCCATCGCTCCCCAGGCCTGCAACAAGGCGCTCGGCGTATCGATGCAGGCCCATTGGGCGCCAGCCAGACTCTGTTCGTTCACCTTGCCGCTGACCGACAGCGGCAAGGCATGCAGCCAATCCAACTCGGCCGTGCGCGGCTCAAGCAACTCGGCCAGCAAAGTCGACAACGCCTGGGCGTCAGCCGGGTCCAGTTCGAAGCGATCCGCACTCAGGCGGCGCAAGCCATTGCCGGCGCGCACTTCGACAACACGTTCATAGACGCTGCCCAAGGCCTCCAGTAACCCTCCCGCCAGCGCTTCGGCTGTGCAGACCACCAGGGTGCCGCGCTGCCTGTTGAGCGGCCCGGCCTCCAGACGGCGGACCCGCACCCATTGGCGCTGGTAGAACCAGTCCGGCAAGGCCTTGCGGGCAGCCGCCGACGCCGCCTCGACCGATATGCGCGACGACACTGTGGTCGGCTGGAAGCGACAGGTTTCCAGGTCGAACGCCGACGGCGGCAGGTTCCATGGCGGTGCGGCCGAGCGCTTCGGCCAAACGATCCGGGCGCCCTCATACCAGGCCCGGAGGATGTCCTCCGGTGTCGCGTCCTGGGCCGGCCAAGCCTCGCTCGACAGCGGCACTTCGCGAATCAGGGTCTCCTCCACCAGCCATTGGCCACCGGCCTCCAGGCGCACGCCATAACGCCAGCGCTGCTGACGGCGGCCCGATTGCAGGAAGCGCAACAGTGCTTCGTGCTGGTCAGGAAATTCGTCCCGGTATGCCTTGATCGCCGCGATGTTGCGCAACAGCGCGCTGCGACTATGGGCGCTGATCAGCAGACAGGCCGGGCCGGGTGCCGTAGCGGGCTCGACCGCAGGAGCGGCCGCGACGATCACATGGGCATTGGTGCCGCCGATGCCGAAGCTGCTCACTCCGGCCACACGCCGACGTCCCTCGGGCCAGGCATGCGGCCGGGTCGGAATGTAGAACGGCGTGTGCTGCAGATCGATCTGCGGATTGATCCGGTTGAAGCCCAGGTTCGCCGGCAGTATGCCGTGATACACCGCCAGGGTGGCGCGGATCAGTCCGACCACGCCGGCCGCCGCGCCCAGGTGGCCGATCTGGCTCTTGACCGAAGCCAGTGCACAGTTGTTCGCCGGCGCCGCGCCGAAGGCCTTGCTCAAGGCCGCGACTTCGATCGGATCGCCCAGCAGCGTGCCGGTGCCATGGGCCTCGACATAGCCGATATCGACGCCGCGCAGGCCGGCCTTGTCCAGCGCCTCAGCGATCACCGCGCTCTGCCCGGCCACCGACGGTGCGGTGTAGCTCATCTTGTCACGGCCGTCGTTGTTCAGCGCCGAGGCCTCGATGACCCCGTAGATCCGGTCACCGTCGCGTTGCGCCCGAGCCAGCGGCTTGAGTACCACCACGCCGTAACCGCTGGCACCGAGCGTGCCACTGGCATCGTCGCTGAACGGCCGGCATTGGCCGTCGCGGGAAAAGATGTGCTGCGGCCGGTAGCGGTAGCCGTCGGTCAGGGTCGGGTCCACCAATACCCCGGCGGCCAACATCACCTCGGCATCGCCCTGGCGCAGCAGCGCCGCCGCCAGGTGCACGCCGATCAGCGAGCTGCCGCAAGCGGCCTGCACGCTCATCGCCGGCCCGTTGAGGTTCAGGTGATAGGCCGCCTTGGTCGCGAGGAAATCCTTGTCGTGATGCAAGGCCATCTGGAAGCCGTCCGGCAACTCGGTTTCATCGGCCTGACGCAGCAGTTGCTGGAAATAGGTAGTTTCGCCGCAACTGGCGATCAGGCCGATCCGTGGTCCCTGCGCCGAGGGCACCAGGGCCGCATGCTCCAGCGCCTGCACGCAAGCCATCAGCAGATGACGCTGCTGCGGGTCCATCAGCCGGGCCTCCTGGCGACTGATGCCGAAATACTCGGGGTCGAAATCGAGCATTGCGGCCAGTTGGCTGCGGGCGCCGACCAGTCCCTCCCCGGCGTCGAACAGCTCGACGCCCGACTCGCCCGCCTGGACCATCGCCCAGAACGCGCGCAAGTCCGGCGCGCCGGCGACGTTCACGGCCATGCCAATCACCGCCATCGGTGACTGGACAAACTCGCCAGCGCGCGCTTGCCGCCCGGTCTCGACCGGCGTGCTCGCCAGGTGGGCTGCCAGGCGGCGGATGCTGACCTGCTCGAACAGGTCGGCCATGCTCATCTGCAGATCGGCCTCCTGATTGTAACGGGCGTGCAGGCGCATCAGGCCGAGGCTGGTGGCGCCGGCCTCGAAGAAGCTCTGGTCGAGCCCGATCGGCCGGCCGATCACGGCTTCGAACAGCTCGCCCAGGCGCCGTTCCAGCGGGTTGGTCGCGAGCGTAGACGTGTGTGTGGCCTGGCGTTCCAGACGTTCGCCCAGCCCGGGCAACGCCTTGCGGTCGACTTTGCCGCTGGGCGTGCGTGGCCATTGTTCGATCCGCCAATAGGCGTCAATCCGCACTTGTGCCGGCAACTGCAGGGCGACCCGACGATCGAGTACATCGGCGGTCACTGAAGTACCGTCGAGTTGCAGGTAGGCGTTCAGCTTCGCCGACTCGGCTTCAAGGGTGACCACCGCGCCGCTCACCTCGGGCTCGTGCATCAGGGCCGCTTCGATCTGACCGAGCTCCAGGCGGTGACCGCTCAACTTGATCTGCTGGTCGTCACGCCCCAGGTAGTGCAGGCAGCCCTCGGCGTCGACCCGGGCCAGATCACCCGTGCGATAGAACAGCCGCACGCCCCCACTGCCGTCGGGCAACTCGACGAACCGGCGGCTATTCAACGTCGGATCGCCCAGGTAGCAGCGCGCGACCATCGGCCCGGCCACCAGCAGGTAGCCCGTAATACCCGACGGTAGTGGCCGGTCATGTTCGTCCACCAGGAGCAGGCAGGCATTGCTCACCGCCCGGCCGATCGATGCACGCAGCGGCCAGTCGCGTGCCCCGCCCTCCAGGCGCAAACCGCAGACCACGTGGGTTTCGGTCGGCCCATAGTGATTGAACAGGCTCGCCTGGGGCATGCCGGCAAACCAGTTGCGCAAGGTGTCGGTACACAACAGTTGCTCGCCTGCGGTGATCACCTCGCGCAGACGCGTCGGGTAGATGCCCCGGTTCACTGCAGTTTCGGCCAGGTGCTGCAAGGCCACACAGGGCATGAACAACCGCTCGATGTCCGCCGCCAGCAGGTACTCCAGCAGCGCCGGGGCATCCTGGCGCCAGGCCGGCACGATCAGGTGGTAGCAACCGCCGCCACACAGGGTGCTGAAGATCTCCTGAAACGACACGTCGAACGACAGCATGGAGAACTGCAGGGTCTGCGCCCGCGCCGCCAGACCGCCGGCACCGCGCTGCCAGTGCAGCAGGTTGCACAGCGTTCGGTCCGAGACCTGGACCCCCTTGGGCGTGCCGGTCGAGCCGGAGGTGAACAGCATGTACAACGGCCGCTCACCCTGGTGCGGCGTACGCGTGAACACTCGTGCCGGCGCATCGAGGTCCACTCGATGGCTGGCAATGCCGTGCTCACCCAGCTGTTCAAGGGCCGCCCGGGTACTCTCGCTGAACAACAGGCGATCGGCCCCGGACTGAACCAGCACCTGGCGCAATACCGCCTGCGGATAAGCCGGATCGAGCGGCACCGCCGTCAGGTTGAGTTTGGCCAGGGCCAGCAAGGCGACGATATGTTCAACCGAGGTATCGAGGAACAGCAGCACCGGTCCCGGTGTTTCCCCTAGCGGCGGCAGGTGCGCGGCATCGCTCAGGGTCGCCGCCAGGGTATCGGCCAGTTCGTTCAGGTGGCGGTAGTTCAGCCGCTGTTGGCCGCCGACCAGCGCCGTGGCCTGCGGTGTGCAACGCACCTGATGTTCGAACCAGTCGGCCAGCGTGGCGAATGCCGGCTGTGCGGACTCGCCCCGGCTGGCTGCCGGCAAGCGCTGGCGGTACGGCAACAGCCACCGGTCCAGCGGCTGGGCCGAGGCCGTCAGGAGCCGGTCCAGATTGTCACGAAACCCATCGGCCGCCGTCTGCACCTGCGCCTGGTCGAAGTAGTCGCACTGGTATTCCCACCAGCCTGTCAGCCCCTGCGCGCTATCCACCAGCGACAAGGTCAACGGACACTTGGCCTGCACCGGCCCGCTGAACTCCAGGCGTGCCTGGAGCCTGTCCAGCTTGGCGAAGTCGGTGTTTTCCAGCACAAACATGAAATCGAACAACGTCTGCTTGCCCGACAGGCGCAGATCTTCGACCACATCCGCCAGGGCCACGTCCTGCAAGGCCAGTACCTGACGGAGCAGATCGGTCTGTTCGCGCAGCAGTTCGTCCAGTGAATGCTGACCCTCGACTGCCGTCGGTATCAGCACGGTATTGGCAAACATGCCCACCACATCCTCGAACTCCGCCAGGGGCCGGTTGGACACCGGGCTGGCGATGCGTGGGCGCGACAGTCCGGTCAGCGCATACAGGCTCCAGGCAAACACGCTGAACAGCACCTCGAAACGGGTCAGGCGCCGCTGTACGCAGAACCGTTCGAGCGCCACACAGAGTGCCGGCTCCAGGTGCTGCCGGTATTGCCGGGCCTGGGCACCGCCGACACGGCGTGGCGCGACCAGGGCCGGCGAGGCTGGCGGCTGTTCACGATGGAACTGCGCCAGGGCGCGACGCTGTTGGCGATAGTACGGATCGACACTCCATTGCCGCTGCCACTGGCCGAATTCCAGCGGGGTCAGACGCACCGCTGACACCGGGAGGTCGTCGCCCTGCCGGTTGGCCCCATACAGGGCGAGCAGATCGTCGAACAGCAGGTTCAGCGACCAACCGTCAACCACCGTGTGGTGCAGATGCAGCAGCAGCCGGGCACTGCCGTCGGCGAACGGTAGCAGCCAGGACTGGAACAGCGTCGCCGTGCCCAGGTCGAACGGCGTGGCGAACACCAATTCGGCGAAAGCCTGCCAGTTGTCCTCGGTGAATTGCCCTCGGGGCAGACGTCGACAGGTCGTGCCCTGTTCATCGATCAGTTGGTCGAGCCCCTCCGGCCCGGCGACGAAACGCGTGCGCAACGCGCCATGGCGCTCGACCAGTTGCCCCACCGCCGTGCCCAACGCATCCAGATCGACCGAGGCCGGCAGGTGCAAGATCATCGGCACGTTGTACGCCGTCGAATCCGGCTCACGCTGCTGCAACAACCACAATCGGCGTTGCTCGGCAGTAGCGGGCAGACGCCGGGCGCTACTCGGCGACGGTGCCGGCGGGTACGCAGCACTGGAGCCCTGCGGCTCACTCAGCTTGGCAGCCAACCCGGCGAAGGGTTCGCCGAGCAACTGCTGCATACTCAGTTCCACCTGCCAACGCTGGCGGATCGCCGAACGCAGCCGCAGGGCCTTGAGCGAGTCGCCACCGCTGCCCAACCAGTCATCCCCGGCACCGAGCTGTGGCTGGCCGAGCAGGGTTCGTACCTGCGCCAGCAGCCAGGACAGTTCCGCACCCTCCTCGTTACCCGCCGCCAGATCGTCCGGCCGCGGGGCACGCCATGGCTGGCGGGCCTCCTCCAGCAAGCGCTCACGGTCAACCTTGCCATTGGCGGTCAAGGGCAGGTGCTCAAGCAGAAACAGGTGATGTGGGCGCATGTAGCCCGGCAGCTGCGCCTGCAGATAAGCGTCGAAATCGGCATGCTCCAACGGCCCCCGCGGCACGATAAAAGCCAGCAACTGATGGTCCTCGGCGGCCTGGCGGCGTGTGCAGACATAGGCCTGGGCGACACCCGGATGTTCGATGATGCGCTGTTCGACCTCCCCCGGTTCGATACGAAAGCCACGGACTTTGACCTGGCGATCGGCGCGGCCGACATATTCGATCAGACCGGACTCGTTCTCCCGCACCCGATCGCCGGTGCGGTAATGCCGCTGCAACTGGCCGGCGGCGTCCGGCAAGACGAGGAAACAGCGTGCAGTCTCCTCGGGGCGTTGGCGGTAGCCCTGGGCGACCCCGCTGCCGCTCAGATACAGCTCGCCGACGGTTCCCGGGGTAACCGGTCGCTGCTGCTCATCGAGAATAAGCACCCCGGTATCGGGCAAGGGGCGGCCGATGGGCACCGAGGACCCGCTGAAATGGCGGGCAATCGGCTGACACAGGGCGAACGTGGTGCATTCGGTCGGCCCGTAGACATTGAAGATCCGGCAGGCACTGTCCGGGTTGGCCCGGTACCAGTCGCGCACCGCCACCGCGCTGATCTGCTCGCCGCCGATCAGCACCTGACGCAGGCTGGCAAAGCAGCGCGGGTATTGCCGGGCCAGGGTATTGAACAGCGACACGGTCATGAACAGACTGTCGACCCGCTGCGCCTCCAGCACATGGGCCAGTTGCCGGGCGTCGAGCAGGTCGTCGTCAGCAACGATCACGCAGGTACCGCCGTTGAGCAGCGGCGCCCAGAGTTCGAAACTGATGGCATCGAAGGCCGGGTTGGCCAGGCAGGCGAATCGATCGCCGGGACGGATATCGATGTAGCCCCCCGACTGTACCAGCCGCAACAGGCCACGCTCGCCGACTTCCACCGCTTTCGGCGTGCCGGTCGAACCCGAGGTGTAGAACAGGAAACTCACCGCAGCCGGCTCGTCGGGCAAGGCCAGCGGGGTCTCTGCCACGTGCTCCAGCAGCGTCGAGACATCGGCCTGCCACAAACGGTTCGACAGTTGCGCGAGTGCTTCGTCCACCAGCAGGCCGACGCAACCGCTGTCTTCCAATATCTGCGTCTGGCGCCCGCTTGGGCTGGCACGGTCCAGCGGCACCACCACGGCGCCGACCTTGAGTGCGCCGATGATTGCCGCAAGCCAGCGCCAGGAACGCGGCATGCACAGCGCCAACGACTGGCCGGGAGCCACACCGCGCGCGAGCAGCGCATGAGCGATACGTTCACTGGCGGAGGCCAGTTCGGCATAGCTCAGGGTAGAGCTGAAGGGTGCCTGCCGGTCGATCACCGCCAGGGCCAGAGGCCTTGTCCTCACCTGTTCGGCAAAACGTCCGAGCAGGGTTGCAATGGCTTGCTGAGCGTTATCCATTACGCCTCCTGCGGCAGAGAATCGGCTGGCGAGGTCACAACGATGTCGAACCGCCGCAACTCCTGTTCCAAGGTCCTGGCGACGCGCTGCAGCTCCACCGTCTCGAGCATGTCCCAGTGACCGCCATTGACCAGCCTGGCCAGATAGCCATCCCCCGCCCGGCGCCGCCAGAAGCTGCGCAGGCCATGGAGCTGGGCACGATTGAAGCCTTCACGGGCCTGGATCAGCACCACCCGCCCGGCCTTGGGCGCACAAACGTAGTCCGCCACGGCCATGCGGTTGTGGTTGTAGATCTGGAAATAGCGCTCGACCTGGGCATCGTCGATGCCGGGGTACATGCCGTTGAAGCGCACCAGCTTGTCGCGGAACTCGGCCATGTCCACCGGGGCCATCTGCTGGCGATAGGCGCTGTTGTCCGAGCCCTGGGTATCGAGCAGTACCACGGTGACCTGGCGATAGCCCGCAGCGGTCAGGCGCCGGGCCATTTCATAGGCCACCAGCCCACCGAACGACAGCCCGGTGAGAATCAACGGTTGTGCCAGCAGCGGCTCGATGAGCCGCAAGTAGGCAACGGCCATCGCCTCGACCGTGGGTTCGGTGGTCTCGCCAGGATTGAGCCCTGGCGACTGCACACCGTAGACCCCCACCGATTCGTCGAGGACCTTGGCCAGCGACAGATAGCAGAAAGCCGTACCACCGGCCGGGTGGATGCACACCACATTGCGCTGACCGGCGCCACGTCGGAACTCGATCAGGCTGCCTTGCGCCGTGGTCGGCCCGGCGCCCGAGCGAATCCAGCCGCCCAGGGCCTCGATGGTCGGATGGCCGATCACCACGCGGATCGGCAGCTCGATGCCAAATACCTCGCGGACCTGATGCGCCATCTTGATCGCGGCGATGGAGGTGCCTCCGACATTGAAGAAGTTGTCGCGGATACCGATCTGCGAAGCCAGCAGCAGGCCCTTCCAGATCTGATAGAGCGCCAGTTCGATATGGTCGCGCGGGCTCGACAGATTGACCTGACGGTTCGCCAGATCGTGGTCGGCCATGGCCCGCAGGACGTCACGGTCGATTTTGCCATTGGCGGTCAGCGGCAGCGCCTCCAGCCACAGGTAGGCGCTGGGCAGGACCTGCGCCGGCAGGGTCAGCGCCAGGTGTTCATGGGCCGCCGCTTCCTCGGGACGCGTGGCCGCAAAGCTGCAACAGGCCACCAGGCGCTGGTGCTGCGCGCTGTCGCCAACCATCAGCACCACCGCGCGGCGCACACCGGGGAACGCTTCGAGCCGTGCCTCGATTTCTCCCAGTTCGACCCGCACGCCACGCAGCTTGACCTGGAAATCGTTGCGGCCCAGGAATTCCAGTTCGCCGTCGGCGCGATAACGCGCCAGGTCGCCGCTGCGGTACAGGCGCTCGCCGGGCACGAACGGGCTGTCAATGAAGCGTTCAGCCGTCAGTGCCGGCAGCCCCAGGTAACCACGGGCCACACCGACACCGCCGATATGCAGATGACCACTGACGCCAACCGGCACCGGTGCATCGTGCTCGTCGAGGACATACAGGTGGCTGCCGGCAATGGGCCGACCGATGGGCAGTTGCCGGGCCGGCACCTCGGCGCCGGGTTGCAGGGTCCAGACACTGTTGATCACCGTGGTTTCGGTGGGGCCGTAGACGTTGTGCAGGCGCGCTTCGGGCAATACTTCCTGGAAGCGCCGGGCAATCGCCGGGGTCAGTTCACCACCGCCGCAGAAGACATTTCGCAGATCCTGGCACTGACTGACCTCATCGACCTCCAGAAACAGCTGCAGCATCGCCGGCACGAACACCAGCGCCGAAACCCGCTGCTCGCGCACCGTCCGTACCAGATAGTCTGGCTCGAGATGGCCGCCAGGGCGGGCCAGCACCAGGCGCCCGCCCATGGCCAGCGGCCAGAGCAGTTCCCAGGCCGAAGCATCGAAGCCGAACGGAATCTTTTGCAGCATGCTCGCCTGCTGACCGTCAGCACAGATCTGCTGACACCACCACAACAGGTTGCTCAGGCCACGATGGGCAACCATCGCGCCCTTGGGCAGCCCGGTGGTACCGGAGGTGTAGATCACGTAGGCCAGGTGCTCGGGTGTCAGGCCGATGGTCTGCGGGTCGGGGTTGGCCACGGAGCGTTCAGCCCACTGGGCCGCGTCCCTGTCGAAATCCAGCACCGGCACTGCGCATTGCGCCACGCCGAGTGTATCGCGCAGCAACTGTCGCGTGGCGCCCTGCCCCAGGACCACCCGTGGCTCGCTGTCGCTCAGCATGTGGCCCAGGCGCCCGACCGGATAGGTCGGATCCAGCGGCACGTAGGCCCCCCCTGCCTTGAGCACCGCAAGGATCGCCACCGGCAGCGCCAGCGAGCGCTCCAGACACAACGCCACACGCACATCGGGGCCGACGCCGAGGCTGCGCAGATGGTGGGCCAGGCGGTTGGCACGCTGGTTCAACTCGGCGTAGCTGAGCGATTCGCCCTCGCACAGCACCGCACAGTCTTGCGGCGCAGCCGCCGCACGGGCTTCGATCAATCGATGCACACAACCGGGTTCCCGGGCCAGCGGCGCACTGCGGTTCCAGTCGAAGACCATCTGCTCGCGCTCGGCCTCGGTCAGCAGTTGCAACCGGCCAATCGGCTGTTTGGCGTCAGCCGCGATCTGTTCGAGCAACTGCCGGTAATGGCCGCTCAGGCGCGCCACGGTACTCGCCTCGAACAGGTCGGTGTTGTATTCGATCACCAGTTGCAGGCCCTGAGCCTGCTCCGCCAGTTCAAAGGCGAGGTCGAACTTGGCGGTGGCGCTGCTGGTGCCGTAGGACGCCAGGCTCAACCCCGGCATTTCGACTGCCTCCCCCGGAGTGTTCTGCAACACCAGCATCACCTGGAACAGCGGCGAATAGGCCGTGTCGCGCTCGGGGTTGACCGCTTCGACCACCCGTTCGAACGGCACATCCTGATGGGCATGGACCTCCAGCATGCGCGTGCGCACGTCACGCAGCAGCTCGGCGAAGGTCCACTGCGGCTGCAACGGGTTACGGATCACCAGGGTGTTGACGAAGTGGCCGATCAGCGGTTCGATCTCGGCCTGTCCACGGTTGGCGAACGGCGTGCCGATGCACACTTCCTGCTGACCGCTGTGGCGCCACAGCAGCACCGCCAGTGCCGCCATCAACACATTGAACAGCGAACCCTGGGTCTGCCGCGCCAGGTCCTGCAGTTCGCGCAGGGTGCCGCCGTCGATGCGACTGACCAGGGTCGCCCCGGCATAACGCTGCACCCGGGGCCTTGGGCGGTCGGTGGGCAGCGTCAGCAACGGTGGCGCATCGGCCAGGGTTCGCCGCCAGTAGTCGAGCTGCGCCTGCAAGGCTTCCCCGCTCAGGCGGCGCTGTTGCCAGCAGGCATAGTCGGCATATTGCACCGCCAGTGCCGGCAGACTCGACGGCCGGCCTTCGAGGTAGTCGCCGTAGAGGGTCACCACTTCGCGCAGGATGATACCCATGGACCAGCCATCGGCGATGATATGGTGCAGGTTGTACAGCCACAGGTGTTCCTCGTCCGCCAAACGCAACAACGCGGTGCGCAGCAGCGGCCCCTGTGACAGGTCGAACGGCGCTCGCGCGTCCTCGGCCACCCGTGCCCGTACCACCGACTCGCGCTCGGCGGCTGGCAACGGGCGCAGGTCGGTGACCGGCAACGACAACGGACGATACTCATGAACCCGCTGACACGGCTCGCCATCGTGATCGCCGAAAGTGGTACGCAGCACTTCGTGGCGGCGAACCAGTTCGTTCAGGGCTCGCTCCAGCACGGCGACATCCAGCCGCCCCTTGAGCAGCAGCGCATTGGGGATGTTGTAGAACGGATTGCCCGGCTCCAACTGGTCGAGAAACCACAATTGTCGCTGGGAAAACGACAGCGGCAAGGGTGCCGTGCCGGCTGCGCGTGGGGCGATGCCCTCATTGGCGCTCAACCGCTCGATCAAGACCGGCTTGTGCTGCTTGAGCGCCTGCAGCAGCTCTTCGTTGAGAAACCCCTTGGGCGCCTTGCAGCGCAATTTGTCGCCATCGACTTCCAGCACCACGCCATGACGGTCGAAAAAGGCCAGCAACTGATCGGCATTCATATCTCAATCTCCTCCATGTCGCTGTCGTCATCCGTGTGCGTGTGACTGAATGCCTCGACCTGTGCGCTGCGCTGTTCGCCTTCGGCGCGCAGGCCACCGACCATCGAATAGATCAGTTGATGGCTCGACCCCAGGTCGAACAACGCCGGCAACGTCTGTTCGTCGATCGAGCCCATGCCGCACAACCCCAGGCCATGGGTGGCCGCGGTCATGATCAATAGCTGGGTCATGGCCCCGGCCTCGATATGGCAGAAATCGCGGCTGCGCTCGCCATAAAGCGGCTGGATCGCGGCCATGTCGGCGATGAGGAACAGCGAGAACGCGGCGTTTTCGTAGACCGGGCGATTGACGAAGTAATCGTAGGTGTCGGGATCGAGTCGCGATTGTTCGCCGATCGCCAGCAATTGGTGCTGCACCGGATCGTAGTAGTAGGCCCCACCGGACACCCCGGCGACCCGTTGCGGCTTGATGTACAGGTAGGCCTGCAGCGGATAAAGGCCACCCGCCGAAGGGAACTGATACTTCACCTCCCCGTCCAGTTGCCCGCGTGACAGTCCGGCCAGCCAGTGGGCGAAAGCCTCGGTGGCAATCTCCTGCAACTCGTAGCGGCGCACCGAACGGCAGTCACGCAAGCGCTGGGCGAAGCCGGCCTGCGTCGGCAAGGCCAGCGCCACTGCCGGCAACGCCTGGGCGAAACGTCGACGCCCGCGCTCGTCAGCCTTGAACTGCTGGCGTACTTGCGGATCCTCGATCACCGCCTCGCTCACCGTCGCCGACGGCTGCACGCGACCGGCCGGTGGTTGGCTGGCCAGGTTGCGGCGGTACAGTTCCAGCAGGTTGGCCAGGGTCGGCTGGGCCAGCAGTTGCGCCAGGTGCGGCCGGAACTGCAGCTCGGCGGCCAGCGCGTTGCTGATTCGCACGATATCGATGGAAGTGGCGCCCAGGCTCAGGAGATTGGCGTTACCGGTAATCGTCTCGCGCTTGAGCAACTGCTGGACGATCGCCACCAGCCGTTGCTCGCGGGGCCCCTCAGGTACCAGTGACGGCCCCGATTGCTGGTCCTCCAGTGGTTGTGGCAGGCGGCCTTTGTCGACCTTGCCATTGGCCGAGAGCGGCCAGGCCTCCAGGAAGGTGAAAGAGCTCGGCACCATGTAGGCCGGCAGCTTGTCCGCCAGGTAGAGAGCAAAATCGCCGGCCTGCAACTGCTCGTCGCTCTTGATGAGATAGGCCGCCAGGCGTTTTTCGCCGAGCTGTTCGCCGAGAATCCGCACCACCGCGCTCTGCACGCCGGGATGACGGTTGAGTATGGCTTCGATCTCGCCCAATTCGATGCGATAGCCCTGAACCTTGACCTGGTTGTCGTCACGCCCGAGGAATTCGATATTGCCGTCGGGCAGCAGGCGGCCGAGATCGCCGGTGCGATACAGCCGCTCGCCGGTCGCCGGGTGGGCGAAGAAGCTCGTGGCGCTCTGTTTCTCGTCGCGCCAGTAGCCCTTCGCCAGGCCGATACCGCCGATATACAACTGCCCGGGCACCCAGGTCGGACGCGGTTGCAGCGCCTCGTCGAGGACATGAAAGCGCTGCTGGTCCAGCGCCTTGCCATAGGGAATGCTGCGCCAGGCGGGGTCGACCTGGCCGATCGGGTAACAGATCGACCAGATCGAGGCTTCAGTCGCGCCACCGAGGCTGATCACCTCGATGGCCGGCTGCAAGGCCCGTGCACGGCCCGGCAGGTTCAGCGCAATCCAGTCGCCGGACAACATCGCCAGGCGCAGGCAGGCAGGCAGCACACCGCCCTCTTGCTCGACGGACTCCAGCAACAGCCCGAGCAGTGCCGGTACAGAATTCCAGAGGCTGACGCGATGGCGCTCGATCAGCTCGCGCCAATGCAGCGGGTCGAGCGCCAGACGCGGGTCGAGCAGCACCACAGCCGCGCCAACGGCCAGGCTGCCGAAGAAGTCATAGACCGACAAGTCGAAGCTCAGCGACGAGATTGCCAGGATCCGGTCCTGTGGGCCGACGGCAAAGCGCCGGTTGATGTCCAGCAGGGTGTTGACCGCCCCCCGATGATCGATCACCACGCCTTTGGGCACGCCGGTCGAGCCGGAGGTGTAGATGACGTAGGCCAGATGCTCGGGGCTCAGCTCGACCGCTTGCAACGAGACCTCGCGGCTGTCGGTGACCTCGTTGACGGTGATGACCTCGACCAGCGTCGACCAGTCGCTGTCCGCTTTCAGACCGGGCTGGCCGAGCAGCAGACGGGTTTCGGCGCGTTCCAGGATATGCCGCACCCGCTGCGCCGGCAGTGCCGGATCGATCGGCAGGTAGGCGCCCCCGGCATACAGAATCGCCAGGGTGGCCACCAGTTGTTCCCAGCCACGTTCCATCATCACCGCGACCAGTTGGTTGGGCTGCACGCCCCGTGTCTGCAAGTGGGCTGCGAGCTGACGGGCCTCGCGACGCAGCTGCTGGTAGCTCATCTGCCGCATCGGCGCAATCAGTGCGACAGCCTCGGGGGTCGCCAGGGCCTGGCGCTCGAACAGCTCGTGCATCAACAGCGATGTGGTCGGATAAGCCGGGGCTGGCGGCAGGCACGCCTGCGGCAACAGCCCGGGCGTGTTCGCGGCCCAGGCTGCGGGTTCGAGCAGACGGTCGAGCAGGCTGTTGTAGGCGGCGAACATCTGCTCGACCAGACCTGCGGGGAACAACTCGTCGATGCTGTCCCAGTTGAACAGCAGCCGTCCTTCCAGTTCCAGCAAGGTATGGTCGATCCACACCTGCGGAGTCTGGGTGATGCTGTGCACGTTCTGCGCCTGCAGGGCGTCGGCCAGGTTGTACTCGGCCTGTTGCGTGGCAGCCTCGGACAAGGTGCTGTTGAACACGACCGGAATCGCTGTCTGCTGCGCCCCGCGGGCCTGGGACAGTTCGCGCAGCACACGCACGCCGCTGACCACCGCATGGTCGATGTCCTGCCACAACTGCTGCTGGATCGCCCGTGCCTTGTCGGTAAAACCGACGCGGCCGTCGATCCGTACCTCCAGCAGCACCAGCGAGGTGAAGTCGCCGATGATCGAGTCGACATCCGGATGCAGCGGCAATCGATTGAACAGCGGCAGGCTGAGGGTGAAACGTGGCTGGCGGCTCCACAGCGCCAATACCTCGCTGAAGGCCGTCAGCAACACCACCGACGGGGTCACGCCAAACTGCTTGGCCAGAGCCTTGATCCGGCTCCAGTGCTCAACCGACAGTTGCCGGTCGCGCCGGGTGAAATGCGGCGTGGCGATGCTCTGCGGCTGGCACACCAACGGCAGGTCGGGGGCCGGCGCCAGGCTGGTGACCCGCTCGCGCCAATAGGCCAGGGCCCGCTCGTAGCGTACGCCACTGCGCAACTGGTGTTCGGCCAGTACGTAATCGCGAAAGTTCAGCCCCGGTGCGGGTAGCGTCCGTTGCGGTTCCAGGTAGAACCCCATCAGTTCACGCGCGAGGACCTGGCTGCTGGCGGCATCGACGATCAGCGCATCGAGGCTGATGTGCAGGTGGCTGATGCCGTCGTCGAGCAGGGTCAGGCTGAACTCGAACAACGGCCAGCGGCTGGCGTCCAGCACCTGGTGGGACAGGCGTTGGCGATTGCCCTCCAGCGCCTGTTGCGCAGCTTGTTTGTCCATGCCGCGCAGGTCGACGCAGGGCATGCAATACGTCGGTACCTGTTCCAGGACCTGCTGGCTGCCATCGCTGAGGAATACTGCCCGCAGCATGTCATGGCGCTCGATCATGCGGTTCAGCGCGTACTCGAAGCGCGGCACATCGAAGTCGCGAATGCGCAGCTCCTCGTAGCCGTGGGCGCTGACGCCGCCGAGGCTGACCGTCGACTCGCGACCGAACCAGTAGGCCTGCTGGATATCGGTCAGGGGGAACGGCTGGTAACGGTTGAGCGGATCCGGCGCAATCACGCTGAAGGCCGGTTCACTCTGGATCTGCTCGTCGCGGCTGGCACGGATCGCATCGATCAGTTCACCCGGCGTCGGCGTTTTGAACAGGCTGCTCAAGGACAATTGCGCAGCCATCCGCTGATTGATCGCATACACCAGCCGCGTAGCCAGCAGTGAATGGCCGCCCAGTTCGAAGAAGTTGTCCTGCAGACCGACCCGTTCGCACCTGAGCACTTGCGCCCAGATATCGGTCAATTGCACCTCGTCGGCTTCCCGGGGTGCCACATAGGTGCTGCTGGATACTCGCTCCGGTGCCGGCAATGCGCGGCGGTCAAGCTTGCCGTTGCGGGTCAGCGGCAGATTCGCCAGGGACACCCAGCCACTGGGGATCATATGCTCGGGCAACTGTCGGCGCAGTGCCTCACGCAGCACCTCGACCTGGGCCGGGCCAACGATATAGGCCACCAGTCGTGGGTCGCTCGGGGCATCTTCGCGCAGCAGCACGGCGGCTTCCAGTACACCCGGCTGTTGCTGCAGCAGGCTGTCGATTTCACCCAGCTCGACGCGGAAACCGCGCAGCTTGACCTGCTGGTCGATACGCCCCAGGTACTGCAGGTTACCGTCGGGCAACCAGCGCACCTGGTCGCCGCTGCGGTACATGCGCGCGCCCGGCTCGCTGCCGAATGGATCGGGCAGGAAACGCTGGGCGGTCAGCTCCGGCTGGTTCAGATAGCCACGCGCGAGGCAGGCGCCGGCAATGTACAACTCACCGGGCACGCCGGGCGGGACCAGGTTCAGTGCCTCGTCCAGCACATACAGCCGGGCCTGGTTGATCGGCCGACCGATCGGTGGTGCCTCGGGCCAGTCGGCGGCAGCGGCGCAAGCCAGGCTGAACTGGCTGACCACATGGGTTTCGGTCGGGCCATACTGGTTGTACAGGTGCGAGCCCCCCAGCCCCTGGACGAACGCGCGCAGTTCGTCATTGACCCGTAGCGCCTCTCCGGCGGTGACGATATCGCAACCGCCGAGTGGCGCGGACGCGTCGGCGCTGCCCAGGCCAGCCACCTGTTGCAGCACCGCGAACGGCAGGAAGGCCCGCTGCACACCATCGGCCACCAGGGTCGGGCGCAAGGTGGCGAGATCCTTGCGTGCCTCCTCGTCCATCAGCACCAGGCAGCCCCCCTGACACAGGGTGCTGAAGATTTCCTGGAACGACACGTCGAAGTTCAACGAGGCGAATTGCAGCACCCGCTGTGCAACCGGGGCCTGTGCGGCGGCGTCGAGCAGTTGCCAGTCGATCAGGTTGTCCAGCGCCCGATGGGTGTGCACCACGCCCTTGGGCCGGCCGCTGGAGCCGGAGGTGTAGAGCACGTAGGCGAGGTTGTCCGGCTCGATCGCCACCTCGGGACGGGTGTCCGGCTGCTCGGCCCAACGCAGCGCGTCGGTGTCCAGGCAGTAGAGTGGCAATGGGTTGGGGCCGACCGGCAGCTTCTCGCGCAGGCTGGAATGGGTCAGCAGCAGGCTCGGCGCGGCATCGCTGAACATGTAGGCCAGGCGTTCGGCCGGATAGGCCGGATCGAACGGCACATAGCCGGCGCCGACCTTGAGGATCGCCAGCAGGCCGATGACCATATGCGGCGAACGCTCCAGGCTCAGGCCGACCCGGTCCTCGGGACCGATGCCCTGCCCGCGCAGAAAATGCGCCAGACGGTTGGCCTCCCTATTCAGCTCAGCGTAGTCATATCGTTGTTCGCCCTGCTGCAGTGCGCCGGTTTGTGGCGTGCGGTGCACCTGGGCCTCGAAGCGCGCCAGGAAGCCGACTTGCGGAGCGCGATCAGCGCGGTGGCGACTCCAGTCGTGGAGCAGTTGCCGCTGTTGCTCGGGAGACAGCAGGTCGAGGCTGGCGACCGTTTGCTCGCTGTCGTCAACCATCTGCGTGAGCACCCGGCGCAGGTATTCGCCGAAACCTTCGACCGTCGCGGCGCAGAACAGCCCCGAGGCGTACTCCAGGCCACCGACGATCTGCCCGTCGCACTCGCTGAGGGCCAGTTGCAGATCGAACTTGGCGACCTGCTGGTGGCTTTGCAACGCCTGCACCTGCAGGCCCGGCAGTACCAGTTGCCCGGACTGCCCCTGTTCCCAGGCGAACAGCACCTGGAACAGCGGGCTGTGGGCCAGGCTACGCGGCGGGTTGAGCAGTTCGACCACCTGTTCGAATGGCAGATCCTGGTGTTCCTGAGCCTGCAGCGCCACCTGACGGGTGTATTGCAACCACTGGCTGACACTGGGGTTGCCCGTCACCTGCAGGCGCAAGGCCAGGGTATTGACGAAGAAACCGATCAACGCTTCCAGTTCGCTGCTCGGGCGGTTGGCCGAAGGTACGCCGATCACCACATCGGACTGCGCCGAAAGCCGTGCCAGCACCAGCGCCCAGCCGGCAAGCAGGGTCATGAACAGCGTCGTGCCCTGGCGCCGACTCAGCTCCTTGAGGCGGCGGGTCAAGGTCTCGTCGAACAGCAACGGCACGACAGCGCCGCGATAATCCTGTACCGCCGGCCGCTTGTGGTCGGCCGGCAGTTCCAGCAATACCGGCGCCTCGGCCAGGGCTTCGCGCCAATAGCGGCTCTGGCGCTCCAGCACTTCACCGGTCAGCCATTGGCGTTGCCAGGCCGAGTAGTCGACATATTGCAGCGCCAGTTCCGGCAAGGGGTCGGCGCGATCCTCCAGCGCAGCGGCGTACAACTGGCCCAGCTCACGGGTCAGGATGCCCATCGACCAGCCATCCGAGACGATATGGTGCAGGGTCAACAGCAGCAGATGATCGTCATCCGCCAGGTGGACCAGCACGGCGCGGATCAGCGGGCCGTGTTCCAGATCGAAGGTCCGGGCGCCCTCCTCGCTGACCAGGCGCTCGACGTCGGTGCCGGCAACGGCGCTCAGCCGTTCGAGCCTCAGGCCTTGCCCAGGTTCGGCGATCACTTGTCGTGGCTCACCTTCGACACTGATGAAGCGGGTCCGCAAGGCTTCGTGACGCTCCACCAGTTGCAGGAGGCTGCGCTCCAGCGCCGGCACCTGGAGCGGACCGCGCAATTGCAGGTTCAACGGCATGTGGTAAGCCGCGCTAGCGCCCTCCATCTGTGCCAGGAACCACAGGCGTTGCTGGGCAAACGACAACGTTTGCGCGCGCCCGCGCGCGACACGCACGATGGCTGCCCGACGGCTCTCCCGCGCGCCTTCCAGGCTGCGGGCGAAGAGTTTCAGTTGCGGGGTGGCGAACAGTGCCGAGGCCGCGACTTCGCGATCCAGCTGACGACGAATCCGCGCGATCACTTGCATCACCAACAGGGAATGCCCACCCAGGGCGAAGAAACTGTCGTCGCGTCCGACCCGCTCGACACCCAGCACTTCGCTCCAGATCCGCGCCAGGGTGTTTTCCAGTTCGCCTTGCGGGGCCACGTAGTGGCGTTGGTCGAAGGCCGCGGCGTCCGGCGCCGGCAAGGCCGTGCGGTCGAGCTTGCCGTTGGCGGTCAGCGGCAAGGCATCGAGGCGCACGAAGGCCGTCGGGAGCATGTAGTCAGGCAGGTTCAGCGACAACTGTTCGCGCAAGATGCCAGGGCTGGTGACTCCGGCCTCGGTTTCAACGTAGTAGGCAACCAGCCTGGGCGGTGCGCCTGCATCGCTGCGCAACAGCACCACTGTTTCACGAACCCCGGCGACGTCGACCAGGCGTGCTTCGATTTCGCCCAGTTCCAGCCGCAGCCCCCGCAGTTTGGCCTGGGAGTCGTTACGGCCGAGGAACTCCAGGTTGCCGTCGGCTCGGCAGCGCGCCAGGTCGCCGGTACGGTACAGGCGATCCCCGGCCACGAACGGGTTGTCGATAAAGCGCTCGGCATTCAGTTGTGGCTGGTTCAGGTAGCCGCGGGCGACACCGACGCCGCCGATATGCAACTCGCCAGCAACGCCGGGCGGTACCGGCGCGCCGAGGGCGTCCAGCAAATAGACGCGGGTATTGGCCAGCGGCCGGCCGATGGGCAAACTGGCGTCGGGCGCTGGTTGGGCCGGAAATTCGAAGCAGGTGCTGTCGATACTGGCCTCGGTCACCCCATAGGCGTGCACGATGCGTACCGCCTCGCCACACAGCGCGCGCAACTGGCGGGCGCCATGGGCACTCCAGGTATCCGAGCCACAGACCACGGTATCGAGGAACGACAGCCCATGGCCGGTTTCCTCGGCCCAGGCCAGCAGCGGGTTGAGGACCGCCGGTACAAAGTCGACGAAGTCGATCTGCGCCTCGTACAGCAACCGGTACAGCGCCGGCGGATCCATCAGCACCTGGCGCGGGCACAGCACCAGTTCGCCGCCGAAACACAGGGCGCGGATCAGGTCGGCGCTGAACACGTCAAAGGAAAACCCGGCCATCTGCAGGTGGCGCAGGCCCGGGCGCAGGGCGTAGAGATTTTCCCAGGCGGCGCTCACCGCCAGCAAGCCACGATGCTCGACCATCACGCCCTTGGGCTGACCGGTCGAACCCGAGGTATAGATGACATAGGCCAGGTGACGCGAGGTCAGGCCAAGCGTGTGCGGCGCCAGGTCCTGTTCCGACTGGTCGGCCCAGCGCGGGGCATCCTCGTGCAGATCGAGCAGCACCGGTTGTTCTGCCACGCCGTCGAGAGCCGCACGCAGTGCCTGGCGGGCCGGCCCGTGGCTCAACAGCACCGCCGGCGCGCTGTCGACCAGCATGTGGCGCAGCCGCGCCTGCGGATAGCCAGGGTCCAGCGGCACATAGGCACCGCCAGCCTTGAGCACCGCCAACACCGCCAGCGGCATCTCCAGGCTACGCTCCAGGCACAGGCCCACGCGTACGTCCGGGCCGACGCCCAGGGCCCGCAATTCATGAGCCAGGCGATTGGCCCGGGCATTGAGTTCACCATAGGTGAAGCTGTCGTTGCCACAGCGCACGGCAATGGCCTGGGGATCACGGCGCACCTGCGCTTCGAAGCGCTCGTGCAGACAACACTGGGCGTCGAAAGCCTGTTCGCTGCCGCTCCAGTCCCGCAGCAGGCTATCGCGCTGATCGGTACTAAGCAGCGGTAATGCCGCGACCGACTGCTGTGGCTGCGTCACCATACCTTCGAGAACCTGACGCAGGTAGCCGGCAAAACGTGTCACCGTTGCTGCGTCGAACAACGCGCTGGCGTACTCCAGGCCACCGCTGATGCGACCGTCCTGCTCGGCCAGCACCAGCGTCAGGTCGAACTTGGCCGCCTGATGGCGGCTGCGCAGTGGCTGGCTGTCCAGGCCGGCCAATTGCAACGAACCGGGCTCGGTGTTTTCCCAGGCGAACATCACTTGGAACAGCGGGCTGTAGGCCTGACTGCGCTGCGGATTGAGGAGTTCCACCACCTGCTCGAACGGCAGTTCCTGGTGTTCCTGGGCACCCAGTGCCACCGCACGGGCCTGTTCGAGCAGTTGCACGCAGGTCGGCGCTGCGGCCAACGACAGCCGCAGCACCAGGGTGTTGACGAAAAAGCCGATCAGCCCCTCGGTTTCCCGGCGAGTGCGGTTCGCCACCGGAGTACCGATCAGAATGTCGTCCTGACCCGACAGCCGTGCCAGGACCACCGCCCAGGCGGCCAGCAAGGTCATGAACAGCGTGGTGCCATGACGCAGGCTCAGGGCCTTGAGTTGCTGGGTCAGGGTTTCATCAAGCAGCAACGGCTCGAAACCACCCTGGTACTGCTGCAACGCCGGGCGTGGACGGTCGCCGGGCAACTCCAGCAAGGCCGGTGCCCCGGCCAGGATGTCACGCCAGTAGTCGCCGTGACCGGCCTGGCTCTGCTCGGCAAGCCAGTCGTGCTGCCATCGAGCGTAGTCGGCGTATTGCAACGACGGTGCCGGCAACGGGTCGTCCAGCCCTTGGCGAAAGGCCTCGTAGAGTTCGCCCAGTTCGCGGGTCAGTACCGCCATCGACCAGCCGTCGCAGATAATGTGGTGCAGGGTCAGCAGCAGGACATGCGCCTGTTCACCGAGGATCAGCAGACGCCCGCGAAACAGCGGGCCGTTGTGCAGATCGAAGGAAGCCCCGGCCTCCTCGTCCGCCAGGCTCGCCACCTGCGCCTCGGGGTCCGTATGCGTGGCGAGATCGTGGATCTGCCAGGAAAAGCCGCAGTCGGCCGCCGCGATCAGTTGGAGCACCTCGTCGTTATCGGCGACGAAGGTCGTGCGCAAGGATTCGTGACGGGCAACCAGACGATCCAGCGCCCGTTTCAGCGCCTGCCGGTCGAGGACGCCGTGCAGGCGCAACCCGAACGGCACATGGTAGGCGTCGCCACCTCCGGCCAGTTGGGCGAGAAACCACAGCCGCTGCTGCGCGAAGGAAGCCCGTGGCGGCGTGCTGCCACGCGGTGCCGGAGTGATCTTCGACCGTTTGTGCAAAGCGGAGAACTGTGCCGGCGTCATTTCACGCAACGAGGTTTTGTCGAACATGAGAGGCTTCCGTCGATGACTGCATTATTTTTCTTGGTTTCCTGGGGCGTGATTCGCCCCACACGCCGCGACCCGGCCTTGTGGGCCGGGTCGCTCCCAGGGTCTCAGGGGGAAGCGCGGGTGTCCTGCGCCTGGGTAAAGAGGTAATCGAGCAGCGCTTCGATGGTCGGATGATCGAACATCACCCGCATCGGCAATTCGATGCCCAGCAGATCGTCGATACGGGCGACAATCCGGGTAGCCAGCAATGAATGACCGCCCATTTGGAAGAAATTGTCGGTCAGGCCGACCCGCTCGCAACGCAGCACCTCGCACCAGATTTCGGCCAGGGCGAGCTCGATGGGCGTGCTCGGCGCGACATGACCGTGCACCCCATGGGCGCTTTCGTCAGGACGCGGCAATGCCTGGCGGTCAAGCTTGCCGTGGGTGGTCAGCGGCAGGCTTTGCAGCCGGACATAAGCCGTCGGCACCATGTGTTCGGGCAAGGTCGCGGCAAGCTGTGCACGCAGGTAGCCGACATCCGCTGCCACGTCGCCGGTGGTGTAGTAGGCCACCAGGCGAAGGTCGCCCGGCTGGTCCTCGCGGGCGAGCACCACCGCCTCACGTACGCCCGGGCAACGGCCCAGGCAGGCTTCGATTTCCGCCAGTTCGATACGAAAGCCGCGAATCTTCACCTGGAAGTCGTTGCGCCCAAGGTATTCCAGGCTGCCATCGGCGCGGTAGCGCGCCAGGTCGCCCGTGCGGTACAGCCGATCGCCCGCCACGAACGGGCTGTCAATGAAGCGCTCGGCAGTCAATTGCGCACGGTTGAGGTAGCCACGGGCAACACCGGCGCCACCGATATGGATCTCGCCTTCGACACCGATCGGCACCAGTTGCCCTGCCGCATCGAGCAGGTAGCAGCGCAGATCGGCCAGAGGCCGGCCAATGGCACTGGCACCGCTGCGTTCGGCATCTTCGGCGCGCAACGCCAGGTAGGTTGCGTGCACGGTGATCTCGGTGATGCCGTACATATTGACCAGTTGCGTGTCGCTGTTGCGCGGGTCGGCGAACCACGGCTTGAGCGTGGTCATTTCCAGCGCTTCACCGCCAAACACCACGCAGCGCAGGCTGTGGGTCGACTCACTGCGGCTCTGGGCCTCAAGCAGCCCACGGAACGCACTGGGTGTCTGGTTGAGCACGGTCACCCGCTGCTCGCAGAGCAACCGGTAGAAATCTGCCGGAGCACGGCTCGTCAGCGCCGACACGATCACCAGACGCCCGCCATGCCACAGCGCCCCCCAGATTTCCCAGACCGAGAAATCGAAGGCAAAGGAATGGAACAACGTCCAGACATCGTCGCGGTTGAACCCGAACAACGCGGCAGTGCCAGCGAACAGCCGAGTGACCTGACGGTGCTCGACCATCACGCCCTTGGGCTGGCCGGTCGAACCCGAGGTATAGATGACATAGGCCAGGTTGGCCGGTGTCAGGCCCAAGTGCACCGGGTCGAGGTCGTCCGCCGGGCAGTCGGCCCAGCTTTCGTTGTCGAGGTCGAGGCATTCGGGCGGATTCGCCAGCCCTTGCCGGGTCTCGGCCAGCAGCGCGCGGGTCGCGCCGTGAGCGAGCACCAGTGCCACGCCGCTGTCCTGCAGCAGATAGGCCAGGCGCTCGCCGGGATATGCCGGGTCCAGCGGCACATAGGCGCCGCCGGCCTTGAGAATCGCCAGCAGGCCCACCAGCATTTCCACCGAACGCTCGACACACAACCCCACCCGGACTTCCGGGCCGACACCGCGCTGGCGCAGGTGATGCGCCAGGCGATTGGCCCGGGCATTCAGTTCGCCATAAGCGACGCTGATGCCATCGCAGATGAGTGCCACGGTCGCAGGCTGCCGGGCAGCCTGGCGTTCGAATGCCTGGTGCAGGCAATCACTGCCGCCCGCATCCGGCGCTGGCAGATTCCAGCTGTGCAACAACTGCCGGCGTTCACTGGCGGGCAGAATATCCAAGCGGTCGGCACGGCTTTGGGGGGCCTCCTCAAGTGCCTGGACCAGGCTTTCCAAGGCCCGTTGCATCATTGCGCAGGTGCGTGTCGCGTCAAGTGCCGCGCAAACCTGGGTACCGATGCGGAACCCTTCGCCGCTGTCGTCGACGGCCAGCACCAGCGGATAGTTGGTGCGCTCTTCGCCGCCCAGTACCTCGATGCCTTTCCAGGCCCCGGAGGTCGAGTCACCGCCTTCGGTCGCCCGCTCGCTATGCCGGTAGTTGAGCAGGCTGGTGAACAACGGCGTTGGCGAGGCGATGGCGCTGCAACGCTGAGCCAGGGCCAGCGAGGCATGTTCGTGCTCGAACAGTCGAGTCAGCAACCCATGGGTGCGGCGGACACAGGCCGCCACGCCTTCGGCGGCCAGGTCGATACGGATCGGCAAGGTATTGATGAAAGGCCCGAGGATGCGCTCAGCCCCCTCCCCGCCGTACAGGCGCCCGAACAGTACGGTGCCGAACATCACGTCGTGGCGACCGCTGGTGTGCGCCACCACCTGCCCCCAGGCGACGTGGAACAGGCTGGCCGGACTCACGCCCAACGCCTGGGCCGACTGGCGCAGACGCTGGCCGAGGCCGGTGTCGAGCATCAGCCGGGCCTCGCCGACACCGCTGCCATCACCCTGGATGTCGAGCAGGCCGAACGGTGCGGACGGTTCGCTCATTCCCGCCAGCATGTCGCGGAAGAACTGTTCCTGGGCCGGCAGGTCGCCGCCCTTGACCCGCTGCGCGATGAAATTGCGGTACGGCAAGGCCGGCAACAGGCTGGCCGCATTGCCGTCGAGCAGCGCCTCGACCTCGGCATTCAACTGCTTAAGCGAGGTGTTATCGTCGATGATGTGATGGAACAGGCGCAGGCCGAGCCAGCGCCCACTGGCCTCGTCCTGGGCGATCACCAGGCGCATCAGCGGTGCCCGGTCCAATGACAGCCGGTAGTGTCGTGGGTCGAAGCGCTGGCGCAGTTGCGTGGCGATATCGCCTTCGGCCGGGTCCAGGTGCAACTCTTCGACCAGGCCGTCAACCTGCCGCCAGACCACTTGCACCGGCTCATCGAGGTCGTCCCAGAACACTGAGGTGCGCAGGATGTCGTGACGAGCGACGACGGTTTCCAGCGCGCCCACATAACGCTCCAGGGTCGCTCGGTCGCTGAAGCTCATCAGGCACCAGAGCAGATACGGATCACCCTTGCGCGCCATCAGATGGTGGAACAGCATGCCTTCCTGCAGCGGCGACAACGGATAAATGTCCTGGACGTTGTCCGCGCCCCCCTGGACCGTGGCGACGATGGCGTCGATCTGCCGTTGCTCCAGGTCGACCAGCGGCAGGCAGGCGGGGCTGATCGGCTGGCCACGAACGATGCCATTGGGCGGAATCGGGGCCGCGAGCTGCGTCACGTCGACACCAGCGGCCAGCTCACGCAATACCGGGACGCTGAACATCAGCCGGGCATCCAGCTCGATACCCTGCCGACGCAGGCGTTCGAGTACCCGCAGGGCCGACAGCGAATGCCCGCCCAAGGCGAAGAAATTGTCATCGCGACCGATCCGCTCACGGCCGAGCACATGGGCCCAGGCCTCGGCCAGGGCAGTTTCCACCGGCCCTTGCGGAGCACTGAACGGTCGGGTGCCAAAGGCACTGTCATCGGGGGCCGGCAAGGCCTTGCGGTCGAGTTTGCCGTTGGCGGTCAGCGGCAGCACCTCCAGGCTGACATAGGCGGCCGGGACCATGTGCTCCGGCAAGGCCGCTGCCAGTTGCGCTCGCAGTGCCTCGACGTTCGGTGCAGTGCCCTCGGCGAGCGTGTAGTACGCCACCAGACGCAGCTCGCCGGGCGTGTCCTCACGGGCAACGACCACCGCATCGCGGACCCCGGCACAACGGGCCAGGCAGGCTTCGATTTCACCCAGCTCGATACGGAAACCACGGATCTTCACCTGGAAGTCGTTGCGGCCAAGGAATTCCAGGCTGCCATCGGCCCGGTAGCGCGCCAGGTCGCCCGTGCGGTACAGGCGCTCACCGGGGATGAAGGGGTTGTCGATAAAGCGTTCGGCGGTCAGTTGCGCGCGATTCAGATAGCCGCGGGCAACCCCGGCGCCGCCAATATGGATTTCGCCTTCGGCACCGATCGGCAGCAACTGCCCGGCGGCATCGAGCAGGTAGCAGCGCAGATCCGCGAGTTTGCGGCCGATCGGGCTGCCAGGCTGTTCGGCATCTTCGGCACGCAGCGCCAGATAGGTTGCATGCACGGTGATTTCGGTGATGCCGTACATGTTGACCAGTTGCGTGTCACTGTTGCGCGGATCGCTGAACCACGGTTTGAGCGCGGTCATTTCCAAGGCTTCGCCACCGAACACCACCTGGCGCAGACTGTGGGCGGCCGTGCTGCGCGCCTGGGCAGCGAGCAGGCTGCGGAATGCGCTCGGGGTCTGGTTGAGCACCGTCACGCCCTGCTCGCAGATTAACTGGTAAAAGTCCGCCGGGGTCCGACTGGTCAGGCTCGGCACGATCACCAGACGCCCGCCATGGAGCAGCGCGCCCCAGATTTCCCAGACCGAAAAGTCAAAGGCGAAAGAATGGAACAGGGTCCAGACATCGTCGGCATTGAAGTCGAACTGCGCGGCGGTGCTGCTGAACAAACGGGCCACCTGGGCGTGCTCGATCATCACGCCCTTGGGCGTGCCGGTGGAGCCGGAGGTGTAGATCACGTAGGCCAGGTGATGCGGGGTCAGGCCCTGCTCCTGCGGGTCGAGATTGTCGGCGGGCCGTTCGGCCCAGCGCGTGGCGTCCGTTTCCAGGTCCAGCAGGCGTGGCTTGCTGGCCAAGCCCTTGCAGGCGGCCGTCAGGCTGGGCCTGGCGGCGGCGTGGGTCAGCACCACCGCCGGGGCACTGTCGGCGAGTAACAGGTGCAGACGCTCACTCGGATAGACCGGATCGAGCGGCACATAGGCGCCACCGGCCTTGAGAATGGCCAGCAGGCCCACCAGCATGTCCAGCGAGCGCTCGACACACAGGCCCACCAGCACATCGGGGCCAACGCCGAGAGTACGCAGGTAGCGCGCCAGACGGTTGGCACGGACGTTCAGTTCGCCGTAGCCGAGGGTCTGTCCGTCGAGGCTGACCGCCGGTGCCCAGGGATCGAGTGCCACCCGTTCTTCGAACAGGTGGTGCAGGCAGCGTGGCGGCTGGGCGGCATGGCTCACCTCGTTCCATTCGCTCAACAGCCGGTCGCGTTCTTCAGTGCCAATCACCGATTCACTGTCAAGGCGGCGCTCCGGCGCCTCCAGGCATTGCCCCAGCAACTGCAGATAATTGTCGCGCAAGCGGGTCATGGTTTCTTCCTTGAACAGGTCAGCCGAGTAGTTCCAGAGCAGCGACAGCGTGTCGGGATTATCGGCGCGGGTGCCCCGGGGAATCACCACCACCTCGATGTCGAATTTCGCCGTCTGGTTGCTGTAGGCCTCGAACAGCGAGAGATCGAACCCTGGTCCCTGCAGTCGTGGGGTCTGCGAGTTGTGGAAGCTGAAGGCCACCTGGAACAGCGGATTGCGTGACAGCGAACGGCTGGGCTGAAACTCACGCACCAGCCGCTCGAAAGGCACGCTTTCATGGTCGTAGACATCGAGCATCCGCTCGGCCGTGCGGCCCAGTAGCTGGCGCAAGGTCGGCGCACCGCTGAGATCGGCGCGGATCACCACACTGTTGACGAACATCCCCAGGCAGCGCTCGTAGGCCACCGACTTGCGGTTGGCCACGGCCGAACCGACCAGGAAATCCTCGATGCCGCAACGTCGGCCCAGCCACAACTGGAAGACTGTAAACAACGTGGTGAAGACCGTGACCCCTTCGGCTTCGCTGAAGCGGCGCAGCCGGGTGGTCAGTTCGGCAGGCAATTCCAGGCGCAGTTGCCGGCCACGCCCGCTGCGCTGGGCCGGCCGAGGGAAGTCGGTGGGCAACGGCAAGGTGAAGGGCGCGTCCTGCAACTGCTGCCTCCAGAACTGCATCTGCCGCTCGTACTCGATCTCGGCCGCTGCGCTCTGCTGCCAGCGGGCGTAGTCAGCGTATTGCGCCCCTGGTGCCGGTAGCGGATCGCTGCGTTCGCCGTGGTGAAACTGATAGAGATGCAGCAGTTCCTGGAGAAACAGGTTAGCGCTCCAGCCGTCGTGCACGAAGTGGTGTTCGATATGCACCAGCGCGTAGGCCTCGACACCCCGCCGCACCAACAGCCAACGCACCAGCGGCAGGCGCGCGACGTCGATGGCGCGGTGCACTTCCTGCTCGACCCTTGCGATGAAGCCCTGCTCATCATCCGCCGGGATATCAATGCAGCTCAGGGCAGCACGGGCCTGTTCGTGTACACGCTGGTAAGGCACTCCTTCGCCGTCGTCATGGAAGGTGGTGCGGAAGATCTCATGACGCTCGACGATCTCGTCGAGACAGCGTTGCAGCAACGACTCATCGATCCGGCCACGTATGCTGATCACACTCTGGGCGTGATAGGCACGGGCGTCAGACACCCGGTTCAACCACCAGACGCCACTTTGCTGGTAGGACAGCGGCGCGATCGAGGAAGCTGCGGCAGCCAGCGGTTCGGCGGCAGGTCCGGCGGCCAGCGGTTCGCTCAGCCGCAGGGCCACCTGATGCAATGTGCCGTCGAGAAACAGGCTCTTGAGCGGCAGGTGCCGACCGCCCTGTTCGCGCACCCGCACGCTGATCTGCAAGGCACTCAGGGAGTCGCCGCCCAGGGCAAGAAAGTTGTCCTCGCGCCCGACTCGCGCGACGTTCAGCACCTCGGCCCAGATACCCGCCAGCCACTGTTCCAGTCCGTCCTGTGGCGCCACATACTCGCGGCTGATCAGCGCGCCGGCATCCGGCACCGGCAACGCCTGACGATCAAGCTTGCCGTTGGCGTTCAGTGGCCATTGCGCCAGGCGCATGCAGGCCGCCGGCAGCATGTGGTCGGGCAACGTCTGTCGGGCGTGTTCACGCAACTGTGCCGGCGTGATCTCACTGTCCGCCAGGTAATAGGCCACCAGTCGCCGCTCTCCTGGTGTGTCTTCGCGGGCGATCACCAGGGAATCCTCGACACCCGGCAAGGCGTTCAGACAGGCCTCGATCTCGCCAGGCTCGACCCGGAAACCCCGGACCTTGACCTGGAAATCGCTACGGCCGAGAAACAGCAATTGGCCATTGGGATCGAAGCGCGCCAGGTCGCCCGTGCGGTACAGGCGCTCGCCCGGTACGAAGGGGCTGTCGATAAAACGTTCGGCGGTCAGTTGCGGGCGATGGAGATAGCCACGGGCCACACCAATGCCGCCGATGAACAGCTCGCCGATCTCTCCCAGGCGCACCGCAGCCCCGGTCTCGTCCAGCAGGACCGCGCGGGTCTGGTCGATCGGCTCGCCGATCGGCACGGGCGATTGCGGATCGTGGTATTCATCACAGCGGTAGGCTGTCGCCCAGATGGTGGTTTCGGTCGGACCGTAGGCGTTGAACAGTCGCCGCCCCCTCGCCCAGGCAGCCACCAGCGCCGGGTTTGGCGCCTCGCCGGCCAGCACCAAGGTGCCCAGTTCGGGTAATGCGGCCGGCTCGCCAAGCCCGGCGAGCACCAGCGGTGGCAGGGTTGCATGGCTGATGCGCCGTTCGTGCAACACCTGCATCAGGTTGTCGCCCAGCAGCAACGTACCGGGCTCGACGATCTCCAGGCAAGCGCCATGGGTCAGGGCCATGACCCATTCGAAGACCGATGCATCGAAACTGAAGGACGCGAATTGCAGCACCCGATCCCCGGGGCCAACGGCGAACAGCGGGCCCTGCACCCGGGCCAGGTTGACCAGTCCGCGATGTTCGACCATCACGCCCTTGGGCATGCCGGTGGAACCGGAGGTGTAGATCACATAGGCCAGGTGATTGTCGTTCAGGCCAAGGGACGCTGCTGGAAGATTGTGTTCGGGGCAATCGGCCCAGGCGGCTTCGTCCGTCAGGTCGAGTACCTCGGGCTGTTCGGCAAGACCGGCCAGCGCCGGGCTCAGACCGTCGAGCGCGCAGGCATGGGTCAATACCAGCCGTGGCGTGCAGTCGGCAAGCATGTGCGCGAGGCGTTGTGCGGGGTATGCGGGGTCCAGCGGGACGTACGCACCGCCGGCCTTGAGCACGGCCAGTACGGCCACCAGCATCTGCGGCGAACGCTGCAGACACAGGGCAACGAGAGTATCGGGACCGACGCCCGCTGAGCGCAGGTGGTGGGCCAGCCGATTGGCCCGGGTGTCGAGTTGCTGGTAACTCAGGACCTGCCCCATGAAGCTCAGCGCCGGGGCCGAGGGAGCACGCAATACCTGGGACTCGAACAATTGCTGGATAAGCATGGCGTTCGGTTCTCTGACCAATTCAAGCCTCTCATTCCCTTGGAGGATTCACGATCAGTGACAAAGCCTGCGCAGGGATGACAGCGCTAGGGTTGACCCGATCGGCTGCGATTGCTTGAACTGTGCCGTCCATAGCAATCTTCTTACACTGGAGGGGATTCTGTCCCACAGCGCGGGAGGATAATAACCACGAATTTTGTCAGCTGGGAATATAAAGTTACGTTTTCCCTATAGCGATTTCGCGCTTATGGCGGTAAACGCGCCGGTCCTGTTTCGAGCGCACGCCGTCACGGGCCATCCATGGCCCAACACGGCTAACCCGGCCTCCCAGGCGGGCGAATCGCGCAACAGAACGTCCACCGAGCCCGCTGGACGGGGCGTTTTTCGCAACCGAAGACGGCTCTGGCGGCCTGTACGGTCAGTGCGTCATCTTGCCGTGATCGTGCATCGGCATTTCGGTCAGAGCACGGGCCGTGGCCTTGACCTCGATCGACTCCTTCACGCCCTGGGCGTTCTCGACCACCAGGGTCAGTGGCACGCTATCGCCCTCCTTCACCTGGCCGACCAGGTTCATCAGCATGATGTGATAACCCTCGGGATCGATGTCGACGGCCTGGCCAGCGGGCAGTTCGACCGAGGCGACAGGCTGCATGCTCATGATGTCGTTCTGCATCTTCGACTCATGGATCTGTACGAGCTTCGCCACGGGCGAACTGGCCTCCAGCAACTTGCCACCCTCGCTGGAGGTAATACGCATGAAGGCCCCCGTGGACGGTTGTCCCGCAACAGTGGCACGAACCCAGGCATCTTCCACCAAGGTGTGCGCCGAGGCGTGCAGGCTGAGCATTCCAAGAATTGAAAAAGCGATGTACTTCAATGGTTTCATTTAAATATCTCGAATAATTCCAGCTGACGTCTGTCAGCAGACCGACATGACGGTAAGCAGGTCTTCGGCGCACTGTTGCGCCGTCAGCGACGGCGACAGGCCCAGGCGCAGACGTCCGCGGCTGTCGTAGACAAAGCTGGTGGCGGTGTGGGACAGCGTGTAAGTGGAGCCGGCCGGGATCTTTTCGTAGAACACCTTGAACTCCTTGGCCGTTTGCGCGGTTTCTTCCAGGGTGCCGTAGAGGGCGACGAAGCTCGGATCGAAGGCCTTGACGTAGGCGTCAAGCACCTCGGGCGTGTCGCGCTCCGGATCGAGGGTGATGAATACCACCTGCAGCTTGTCGCCATCGGGGCCCATCAGTTTCTTGGCCCGGGCCGCCCGGGCCAGCGCCGTCGGGCAGACCGCCGGGCACTGGGTGAAGCCGAAGAAGATCATCGGCATCAGGCCACTGAAGCTGCCGAGCAGCGTGACGTTGCCCTGGGTGTCCTTGAGCTTGAACTTGCGCCCGAGGATCTCGTCGCTCAGGTCCTTGCCGTACTTGTAGGACAGTTTGTCGGAGCTGTCGCAGCCGGCCAGCAAACCCAGACCCAGGACGCCGAGGCCGGCAACGACCTGGCGGCGAGTCAGTAACTCATTCATGTAAACGGCCCTCTCGGTAGCCTTTGTGCAACGCAAGGGGTGGCGACGCTCGTGCCCTGGCGCCATTGCGCGAGCGTGAGCTGCCGACCACGATTGGCAGGGTGGGTCAGGCGCGGACACCAGGCGGTGCGCGCGAGCGGGCGCCGGGAAAGACCGGGGCCACGGCCTGCTGCGTACTGAACGTCGCACTCGGGTAGCCGAGCGGTCGGACGCCAGCGAAGAACAGCGTGGTATGGGAGTCGGCCAGTGCCGGATGCTGGAACAGCAACGAGCAATAGCCGCATTTTTCCCACAATGCGAGATGATGGGACGATGGTTGCGGGCTGCGCTGCGCCACCAGGCCGATACCCGGCGGCGGGCCACCGCAGATATCGTCCAGCGCGGCCTGCGGGGCGCGGGCCTGGCTCATCCCCTGCCCAATCAGCGGACCGGCGAACACCAGCAGCATGGCGAGCAGGCTCAGCCAGGCTCCGGCACGGTGCCTGAGAGTTGCGCAGGGGATAAAGGAGGTCATGGGCCGGCAATTTACCACTGTCGCCCGCTTGACGTTGGCCGGTGCGACAAAATGGCACACGACCAGGTCCTGGCTGATTCACGGTGTCAGCGACGTCGCTACGGCAGGGACAGACTGCACGCAAGTTCGATGCAGTTCACCGACGAGGCGCTGCTACTTGCTCGCCACCTTGGCGCCCAGCGATTGGCCCAGACGGATTTCATGCTGGATTTCCAGCACCCTTTCCAGGGCGCTGCTGGCCTGGGGATCCTGCATCGGTGCGTGAATCGCCGCAGACACCAGGCTGATCAACTTGGCCATGACTTCGGCATCGGTCGCCGGCCGTCCCAGGCTCATGGCCTGCATGAGAAAGCGCAACTCGGTACCGGCGATTACCCCGGAGATGGCCTTGAGGGCGAACTGCAGGCGCACGCCCACCTCGTTGCGTGGCATATCCGGCAAGGCCAGGGCAAAGGCATTGAAGAACCGCTCGAACACCGGCTGATAGTGTTCCTTCAGGTAGGCCTGGATGAAGGGTGACGTATCGCTGTAGACCCGCCCGAGAAAACGCACGAAAGAGCGCCCTTCCTCACCGGAACCGCTGCGTTCCAGACCCATGGCCGGAGCGAACAGCACGCCGAGCAGGGTGTCGCAGTCCAGCGGGCCATCAGCCTGCTCCTCGCAACGGGCGAGCAGTTCCAGACGTTGTTCGTTGAGGGGGCCGAGACGCTGTTCGAGCAGCGCGGTCATCAGGGAGTCCTTGTCCCCGAAGTGGTAGTTCACTGCGGCCAGATTGACCTGGGCCCGTTCGGTGATCTGGCGCAGCAGTACGGCGTCATAGCCATACTTGGTAAACAGTGCCTCTGTGGCATCCAGCAAGCGAGTCTTGGTGACATTGGGAGCACTGAGTTTCTTTGCGACCATGGGGAGAGCCTTTACAAGGAGAGAGCTGATCGAACAAACTGTGTTTTAAAAATAAATTTGATTTTTATAACTCTGAAAGCCCTGAAACGCAAGCGCCTCGCTGGCTCCACCCTCGCGCAAGACCCTAAACGACTCACGAAAAATGCGATGAAACGTCGATCAAAAGTGTTTCTTTTTGTCACAAAAGAGCAGCAAAAAACATCCGGTTTCCTCGCCCCGGACGGCTAGCATCGAATCGGGATCACGGCTACTATTCAAACAAAATTTTAAAATAGGAAAACAAAATCTGTGCCTGATCCTGCCTCGCAACGCACCTGGACACTTGCAGCACGCTCAGGTTCTGGCTGGATCGTGAACGGACCTGCCGGCGCGCTCAGCGATGACTGAAACGACAGCTCACCCAGGTCTCATTTCCTTGCAAGGCATCGATAAGACCTATCGCCTTGCCGAGCAACCCCTGACCATCCTCAAGGATGTCTCGTTGTCCATCGAAGCCGGTGAAAGCTGCGCCATCCTGGGTGCATCGGGTTCCGGCAAAAGTACCCTGCTCAATATTCTCGGCCTGCTCGACCTGCCCAACAGTGGCCGCTACCACTTCGCCGGACACGATATCTTCAGTGCCAGCCCCGACCAGTTGGCGGCCATTCGCAATCAGCAGATCGGTTTCGTGTTCCAGAGCTTCAACCTGCTGCCACGCCTGGACGCCCTCGACAACGTCGCCCTGCCCCTGAGCTATCGTGGCGTGCCGCGCGGCGAGTCGCTGGCCAGGGCCAGGGTGGTGCTCGAACAGGTCGGTCTGGGCGAACGCGCCCACCATCGCCCCGCCGACCTCTCCGGCGGCCAGCGCCAGCGGGTGGCGATTGCCCGGGCGCTGGTCGGCGAACCCTCGGTGATCCTCGCCGACGAACCGACCGGCAACCTCGATAGCAGCACGGCCCAGGAAATCATGGACCTGTTGCTGGAACTCAACCGGGAGCGTCAGGTAACGCTGATCATCGTCACCCACGATCCGCACATCGCCAAACGCCTGCATCGGCAGATCCGCGTGCACAACGGCGTGGTGCGCGAGACGTGTCCGGCATGAGCCTGCAGGTCGAGCAGAGCGCCAGCCAGTTGCTGCACGAGGCGTTCGTCAGCCTGCGCACGCTGGGCAAACGTTCGGTACTGGCGCTGCTCGGGATCATCATCGGCAGTTCGTCAGTGGTGGCGCTGATCAATATCGGCCACAACGCAGCGCAGGAGGCGGCGGCGATCTTCAAGGACATGGGCACCGATACCCTGGTCGCCCAGTTTCCCGGCAGTGCCGACCTGCGCGAGCCGATGCCCGCCAGCCTCGATACCGCGCGCCTGCAGGCGCTGGTTCCGGCCGTGCTGTACCTGGCGCCACTCGTGCTCTCCAGCGGCTCGGTGGTATTCCAGGGGCACGCCACCAACGCCAACTGGGTCGGCAGTACCACACAATTGGCCGGGGCCATGCGCCTGAAAGTCCGCGAGGGACGTTTCCTGTCCGACTTCGACCAGGGCGAAACCTATGTCGTGGTCGGTGATCGCATTGCCCGTACCCTGGGCAGCGCCGGCCTGCCATTGCGCATCGGCGACCGGATCCGCCTCAACGACTACCTGTTCCAGGTCATCGGAATCCTGCACAGTCAGCCCGCGGCCGTGCTGATCCCGGTACAAACCGACGACTCGCTGTTCCTGCCGCTGGCCGGGATGAGGCGCATCGTCGATGGTCCCCAGATCAGCAGCGTGATTGCCCGGGCCGCGGCCGAGCAGAACATGGAAACCGTGGCCAGCGATCTGACCGGGGCGCTGAAAAGCACCCTGCGCGGGCGCGAGGTGGAAGTGCAGATACCCCAGCAGATGATCGACGGCATGACCCGCCAGAGCCGGACCTTCGGTTACCTGCTGATGGCCCTGGGGGGGATTTCATTGGTGGGCGGTGGCGTGGGGGTCATGAATGTGATGCTGATGAATGTGTCCGAACGCCGACGGGAGATCGGTATTCGCATGGCGCTGGGGGCAAGACGGCGGGACATTCGCAACCTCTTCCTGCTCGAAGCCGTGACACTGACGGCGGTGGGAGCTCTGTCCGGGGCGATCCTGGGGGTCACTGCGGCGTATCTTTATGCCCGGTTGTCCGGCTGGCAGTTCTCCCTGGCCGCCGCCTCCTTGCCGCTGGGGGTCGGCAGCACGTTGCTGGTGGGGCTGTTCTTCGGGCTCTATCCGGCCATTTCCGCCTCACACCTGCAACCGGTGGAGGCACTGCGCGATGAATAGGTGCAGGCCATGGACGGCCACCCTGCTCTGCCTGCTCTGCGGCCCGGTCTTTGCCGCCAGTTCCCTGGTCGGCCAGCCATCGGCACCGTCCCTGCGCAACAGCCCGACGCGCAGCGTGCTGCTCAGCGAACAGAAGACCGACCTGACCCTGGGCGATGCGGTCTACCTGGGGCTGCGCAACAACCGGGGCATTCGCAGCGCCTATCTGCAGCGCATCGCCCAGAAGTTCGACCTGCGGGTTTCCGAGGATACCTTCAACCCCAAGCTGCTGCTCTCCGGCCAATACCGCACGACCAAGGGTTCCGAAGACAACGCGCGCAACGCCACGCTGTCGCCGACCGCCAGCCTGCTCGGCGAATACGGCACCCGGCTGAGCATGGCCTGGACCCAGCAGTTGAACAATGCCGATGTCGCCGGTCGCTATCGCAGCGATGGTCTCGACCTGGCAATCGTCCAGCCGCTGCTGCGCGGCGCCGGCTGGGACGTGACCACCGCGCCGCTGCGCCTGTCGCGCATCTCCGAACAGATCAACCGGCTCAACCTCAAGGCCAGTGTGTCCCAGACCATCAGCGATATCATCAGCGCCTACCGGGAAATGCTCCGTTCCCAGGAGCAACTGATCATCGCCCAGGACGCGCTCAAGCGTGCCAAGGCGCTGCTGGAGGTAAACAAGGCGCTGATCGCTTCCGGACGCATGGCCGAGTTCGAGATCGTCCAGACCGAAGCCGACATCGCCACCCAGGAACTGGGTGTCGAGGAAGCCCGCAACCAGGTGGATATCAATCGCCTGGCGCTGCTGCGCCTGTTGGCCCTGGACCTGTCGACGCCCATCCATGCCAGCGAAGCGCTGGAAGCGGCGCCGGTCAGTATCGACAAGCAGGACGCCCTGCGCCTGGCCAGGGTTCAGCAACCGCTGTACCTGGCCACCCTGCTGGGCAGCCAGCAGGCCGACCTCAATCTGGTGATCGCCAAGGATCAGAGCCGCTGGGATGTGTCGCTGGTGGCCGGCGCCAACCAGATCCGTGACCGTCTCGACAGTGATGCCGGCAACAGCGGTTCACGGCGCTGGGACAGTTATGCCGGGGTCCAGGTACAGATTCCCATTGGCGATCTGAGCACACGCCAGGCCGAGGTGCATGCGCGGGTCGACGTGGAGAACCAGGAACTGATCCAGGCCGACGCCCGCCAGGCCCTGGAACGCAGCGTCAACGACGTGGTGCGCGACCTCGGCACCCGCTGGCGGCAGTATGAGATCGCCCGGCGCGCGGAGGATCTGTCGCGACGCAAACTGAATATCGAACGGGAAAAACTCAGCGCCGGCCGCTCGAGCAACTTCCAGGTGCTGAGCTACGAGGGCGATCTGCGCAGCGCCGAGAACGCCCGCCTCAATGCGCTGATCGCCTACCTGAACGCCCAGACGCAACTGGATCTGACCCTGGGCATGACTCTGGAGAGCTGGGACATTGCACTCAATGACTACTGACAAGCAGGCCCGGCGCAAACGCTGGATACAGGCCGGCGGGCTGCTGCTGGCGGTGGCGCTGGCCGCTGTCGTCTTCACCAGCCTGCGCGCGCCCGCCGCCACCGAGCCCAGTACCGGACGCTGGATAGCGGTGCAACCGGCACCGCTGGTGCACCAGATCGGCCTGGTGGGCAAGATCGAACCGCAGAAGACCATCATCCTGACCGCCCCGTTCGAAGGCAATGTACAGGCGATTCTGGTGGAACAGGGGCAGCGGGTCGAAGCCGGACAGACGCTGTTGCAGATGGACCCGGGCCTGCTGGAGATCCAGTTGCGCGATGCGCTGTCGGCCCAGCTCAAGGCCCGTCGCGCGGTGCAGGAACTGCAGGACTGGAACAACAGCCAGCAGGTGGCACGAGCCCGGCGTACCCTGCGCAGTGCACAGATGACGGCCAGCAACACCGAGCGCAAACTGGGCGAAAGCCAGAACCTGTTCGAGCGCGGCATCATCCCCCGCAATGAACTGCAGGATCTGCAACAGCAGTTGCAAAGCCAGCGTATGGACCTGAGCGCCGCCGAAGGCGACCTGCAACAGGCGCTGGATCAGGGCAAGGGCGAATACCGGCAGATCGCCGATATGGAACTGACCAATGCCACGGTCAAGTACGAGACACTCAAGGCGCTGCTGGACGGCAAGAACGTGGTCGCGCCGTTTGCCGGTATCGTCGTCCCCGCCCCCGGCGCCAACGGCTCGCAGAACTCCGCCAACAACAACTCGGCGCCGGTACAGACCGGCAGCCGGGTCAGCCAGGGCCAACTGTTGTTCGGTCTGGCAAACATCGAACAGTTGAAGATCGTCAGCAAGGTTTCCGAGCTGGACATCAACCAGTTGCACCAGGGCCAGAGCGTCGAGATCCTCGGTGACGGCTTCGATGGCGAACGGCTCAGTGGCTCGGTCGATATCGTCAGCAGCCTGGCCCTGCCCAACGAGACCCCGGGAGGCAGTGCCCAGTTTCCGGTGACGCTGTCGATTCCCAAACTGAACCGCGAGCAGTTGCAGCGGGTACGCCTGGGCATGAGCGCCCGCCTGACCATCGTCACCTACCGCAACGACCAGGCGTTCGTCCTGCCGACGGCAGCGATCCTGCGCGATGCCAAGGGCACGGCGGTGGATTATCGCGAGGCGCTGGACCAACCGATCAAACGCCTGCCGATCACCACCGGGCAGGCGACGCCGGATGGGGTCGAAGTGTTCGGCCTGCAGCCGGGATTCGTGCGGGTCGTCGAGTGAGTCCGGGCAGTTCGCCAGTAGTAGTGAGCCTGCGCTAGTTAGCCAGCATTGGTTAGAAAACTCCTACGCATAAAGCGGTAAATATGACGGTTACTACAATCCCTGCCCAGCCGGCCCGGGTCGGCTCCTGACTTACAATGAGTCCGCCGATCGACTGAACTCGAAACCCGGCTTTTCCTACTTTGGTACGGGATACTTTCCGATTTCGTCGCGACACACCTGATGCCTCCCGAGCGAATGCCGCAGCCATTGGCAAGGAACTCCCATGTGCGACCCAAACGAGAAAAGCGCCGGCCCGCCCCTGTTCCACCCCGCTCAACCACAAGCGTCACCGGCCACGCTCGCAGCGGCTGACGTGGCGGCGTCGGCCTTGCTCGGGCTGATGGGATTGCGCGACGCGCTGGTGGCGTTCAAGGGACCACTGGCCGACGACCCGGAATTTCGCCGAGTCATCGAGCACTTGCTGTTCGGCCATGAGACGCGCGAACGCATGCTCGGCCAACCGGCTCACCGGCCAGCTCAGGAACGCCCGGTGAACTGGCTGATCGGTCAACCACCCGGGTTTTAAATTCAAAAATAATGCACTTGAAGCGCATTATTATGAATTGGCCAGCGATACGCGGAGGCGGCACACTGGGCTCGTTCCTTCCCCCAAATGTCGGAACCTTGAAAGGGCTTGGCGCCAGTCGCACAAGCCCTTTTTTTCCAATGCCTTTCGAAGTGGATCGTTCTCGACATGCTTGCCCGCTGGTCTCGCCGTCTGTTGCCCCCCTCGCTCAATACTCGCCCAACGGAATGGAGTCGCGCCGCCATCGGCGTTGCCCTGGGTACTTTGATCAGCGTCTGGACCTGCGCCCAGTTGTTCGGGCTGTCGGTGGCGCTGCACCTGATCGGGCCGCTGGGGGCCTCGGCCGTGTTGCTGTTCGCCGTCTCTTCGGGCGCCCTCGCCCAGCCCTGGTCACTGATCGGCAGTTATTTCTGCGTCACGCTGGTATCGATGCTGGTGGTGCACTTTCTTGATCGCAGCCTGGGTAGTGCCGGCCTGGCGGTGGGGCTGGCGCTGCTGAGCATGTGCCTGTTGCGCTGCCTGCATCCGCCGGCTGGCGCCCTGGCGCTGCTGATGGTGATCGCCGACCCGGAGACCATTGCACTGGGCTGGCGGGTGCTGGAGCCGGTGATGCTCGCGGCGGCTTGCCTGCTCTTGGTCGCCATCGGCTACAACAACCTGACCCGGGTGCGGTACCCGAAGGGGCATGTCGAGCCGCCCAGTACCTTCATCAGCCCCCATCGGCCCGGTGAACCGCCTGGTATTACCCGTGATGACCTTGAACAGGCCCTGGCGCAGATGGAGGAATTCATCGATGTGACGCCCGAGGACCTGGAGCAACTGATCAACGCCTGCGAGGCTCAGGCCAGGCGCCGCAGCATCGGCGAGGTGTTTGCCTCCCGTCGCTGATTTTTGCCCCATGCTGGAGCAGGCGGTCCGGCAGACAGCCGTTGACGGTGCAAGCCGGCCATTTGCGGGCAGCGCCGCGCCCATAGAGTGACACCGGGCGAGCCCCATGTGGGAACCGCCAGCCGGCGCTCGCTGGCTGGCGATAGCGCCCGTTCAAGCGCCAGGCAATCGCACACTCACTCCACGCTTCGCCCAGATTGGCGCAAAGCTTGCTAGAACCGGAATAACAGCCGTCAACGCAGACGGTTGATTTCACGACAAAGGCGTTGTGTTGCCCCGTTTCGACGGAGTGCGACACAGCGCCTTTGTCTTTTCTGCAAGTTTTGTTTCCCGGGCAGGAGCAACGGACCATGACCCAGACCAGCGTGCGCAGCGTGTGCCCCTACTGCGGTGTCGGCTGCGGCATCGTCATGCAAGTGCGTGATAATCAGGTGATCAAGGTCAGCGGTGACAAGCAGCACCCGACCAACTTCGGGCGCCTGTGCACCAAGGGCAGCACCTGTGCCCAGCCACTCACCCACCCCGGGCGAATGGCCCAGGCCTTCCTGCGCCACGAACGCAAGCGTGACCCCGGCCAGGTCGGCATGGACCAGGCCATCAGCGAAACTGCACGCCGGCTCAAGGCGATCCTGCTCGAACACGGGCCCGAGGCCTTGTCGTTCTATGTGTCGGGACAGATGTCGCTGGAGGCCCAGTACCTGATCAACAAACTGGCCAAGGGCTTTATCCGCACCCACCTGATCGAGTCCAACTCCCGCCTGTGCATGGCCAGTGCCGGTGCCGGCTACAAGCTGTCGCTAGGAGCCGACGGGCCACCGGGCTCCTATCAGGATTTCGACAAGGCCGAGCTGTTCTTCGTGATCGGTGCCAACATGGCCGACTGTCACCCGATCCTGTTCCTGCGCCTGATGGACCGGCTCAAGGCCGGCGCCCGGCTGATCGTGGTCGATCCACGGCGCAATGCCACTGCCGACAAGGCCGACCTGTTCCTGCAGATCAAGCCGGGCAGCGACCTGGCCCTGCTCAACGGCCTGCTGCACCTGCTGGTGAAAAACGGCCATACCGATCCCGAGTTCATCGCCCGCTTCACCGAGGGTTGGGAGACTCTGCCGGACTTCCTTGAAGACTATCATCCGGCCCGGGTCGCCAGCCTCACCGGCCTGCCCGAAGCACAGATCCGCCAGGCCGCGCAGTGGATCGGCGAGGCGGCCGAGTGGATGAGTTGCTGGACCATGGGCCTGAACCAGAGCACCCACGGCACCTGGCACACCAATGCGCTGTGCAACCTGCACCTGGCCACCGGGGCGATCTGCCGCCCCGGCAGTGGGCCGTTTTCCCTCACCGGCCAACCCAACGCCATGGGTGGCCGGGAAATGGGCTACATGGGCCCGGGGTTGCCCGGCCAACGCTCGGCCCTGGTCCCCGCCGACCGCGAATTCATCGAGGACCTCTGGCAGATTCCCCGCGACAGCCTGAGCCAACGGGTCAGCGGCGGCAGCGTCGCGCTGTTCGAAGACATGCAGGCGGGCAAGATCAAGGCCTGCTGGATCATCTGCACCAACCCGGTGGCGTCCGTACCCAATCGGCAGACCGTGATTGCCGGGCTGCAGGCGGCCGAGCTGGTGATCGCCCAGGACGCCTTTCTCGACACCGAGACCAATGGTTACGCCGATATCCTCTTGCCGGCCGCGCTATGGGCCGAAGCCCAGGGCGTGATGATCAATTCCGAGCGCAACCTGACGCTGATGCGCAAGGCCGTCGATGCACCGGGCCAAGCCTTGCCGGACTGGCAGATCATTGCCCGGGTGGCCTGCGAAATGGGCTATGCCGAGGCGTTCAGCTACGCCAGTGCCGCCGAGGTGTTCGACGAGATCAAGCGCGCCTGGAACCCGAAAACCGGTTACGACCTGCGCGGCGCCAGCTACGAGCGCCTGGAACAGACGCCCTTGCAGTGGCCCTGCGGCCCCCATCAGCAGGCCGACCGTAACCCGATCCGCTACCTCAACGACGGCCTGGGCAAACCCGCGCAAGCGGCCGCCGACGGCAGCAAGCCACATTTGCTGTTCCCCACCGCCAGCGGCAAGGCGATGTTTTTCGCCCGGCCCTGGCAGCCGGCGGCCGAGCAACCTGGCGCTGACTTCCCGCTGGTGCTCAACACCGGCCGTCTGCAACACCAGTGGCACACCCTGACCAAGACCGGCAAGGTCGCGACGCTGAACAAGCTCAACCCTGACCCCTTCATCGAAATCAACCCGCTCGATGCCGCGCGCCTGGGCATTGCCGAAAAGGATGGCGTCGAGATCCGTTCGGTCCGTGGCCGAGCGGTGCTGCCGGCGCAGATCAGCGACCGGGTGGCACCGGGCAACTGCTTCGCGCCCTTTCACTGGAACGATGTCTACGGCGAAGACCTGGCGATCAATGCCGTCACCCACGACGCCGTGGACCCGATCTCGCTGCAACCGGAATTCAAGTTCAGTGCCGTGGCGCTGAGCCGGGTCGACGTCCCCCAGCCTGATCCACTGCCCTTGTCCACGCGCACGGAGGCTCCGCATACCATGCAGACTCAAGCCCTGGCCCGGATCCTCGGGCTCGACACCGCACCCAGCATTCAACTGGCGCCCAATGAAAACCTCTACCTGCAAGGTTTCCTGCTGGGACTGGGCAGCAGCCAGGCCAACGCCGGGTTGCCGACGCTACCGGCCAACGCCCCGTTGCAACCCGCCAACCGACTGATCATCGAGGGGATTCTGGCCGGTCTGTTCTCCCGCCAGGAGTCGACGCAAGCGAACCCCAGCGGTTCGGAACAGCCCCCGCTGTTGCTGCTCTGGTCATCGCAAACCGGGACGGTGGAAGCGTTTGCAAAGTCGGCCGCCGAGCGTTTGCAGGAGAAAGGCCATCGGGTGCGCCTGGCGTCGATGGACAGCATCCAGGCCAAGGAGCTGAGCCAGGCCGGCCGTGCCCTGCTGCTGACCAGTACCTTCGGTGATGGTGAGCCACCGGACAACGCCCATGGTTTATGGCAGGCGCTGGCGGCGGACAACGCGCCGAGCCTTGAGAACCTGCGATTCGCCGTGCTGGCCTTCGGCGACTCCAGCTACGAGCAGTTCTGCGGTTTCGGCCGCAAGCTCGACGAACGCCTGCACAGTCTCGGTGGCCAACGTCTGGCGGCGCGGGTCGACTGCGAACCGGACTATCAGGAACCTGCCAGCGCCTGGCTGGACAAGCTCGATTCGGCCCTGGCAGCCAAGCCCGTATCGGTCGCCAGCGCGCCGCGCTACAGCCGCCAGCAACCGCTGCCGGCACGGCTGAAACACAACCGCCTGCTCAGCGGCCCTGACGCGACCAAGGAAACCCGGCAATTCGTCTTCGACCTGGCGGACAGCGGACTCGACTATCAGGCCGGCGATGCCCTCGGGGTCTGGCCCAGCCATTGTCCCGAAGCAGTCGAGCGACTGCGCAGTTGCCTGAGCGCAGCCGATGCCGATACGGTGGTGACCGTCAAGGACAAGACACCGATGCCGCTGATCGAGGCGCTGAGCCGTCACCTGGAGATCGGCCGCATCAGCCCCGCCCTGTTGCAACTGGTGTTCCAGCGCTCGGGCAGCCACCAGCTCAAGCGTCTGCTGGCCGACGAGCACAAGACCGAACTCAAGGATTGGCTCTGGGGCCGGCAACCGGCGGACCTGCTGCGTGAACTGCAGGTCGATCTCGGCGCCCAGGAACTGGTGGAGTGCCTGAAACCGCTGCAACCGCGGCTGTATTCGATTGCCTCAAGCCCCAAGGTGCACCCGCACGAGGCCCATCTGACGGTCTCGACCGTTCGTTACGAGCGTGGCGGCCAGCCGCGTTCCGGCTGCTGCTCGGGCTTTCTCGCTGATCGTGCCGAGGGCCTGGACGTGCCGATCTTCGTGCAGAAATCGGCCAATTTCCGGCCGCCCGCCGACCCCCAGGCGCCGATGATCATGGTCGGCCCTGGTACCGGGATCGCGCCGTTCCGGGCCTTTCTCCAGGAGCGTCAGGCGATTGGGGCGAGCGGAAAGAACTGGCTGTTCTTCGGCGAGCAGCATGCCGCCAGCGATTTCTATTACCGCGAGGAACTGCAGGCCTGGTGTGATCAGGGCCATCTGCAGCGGCTCGATACGGCGTTTTCCCGCGATCAGGCACAGAAGATCTACGTGCAGCAACGAATGATCGAGCAAGGTGCACAGTTGTGGGCCTGGCTGGAGGAAGGTGCCGGGTTCTACGTGTGTGGCGATGCCAGCCGCATGGCGCGGGATGTCGATGCCGCGCTCAAGCAGGTGGTACGCACCCACGGGGGGCTGGATGCGGATGAGGCACAGGCGTATGTCGCCGCGTTGGCGGCAGACAAGCGTTATATGCGAGATGTGTACTGATCGGCGAAGGGGCCGCAAGAACGCCCCCATAGCTGGCGAACTCAGCCCGACATGCACCAACAGAGGTCGCTTTCACGCGGAAAACGCCGCAAGAAACCGGAGAAACCGGGCAGACCACTACTTGGCACGCTCCCTGCTTTTACCTCAATACCCTCTGCCATGAATGACCTGGCAGACCGTTCCGGTGGTCAACGGCGATCACCTGCAGAACAGGAATAAAAAACACCAGGCAAAGGCGCCTGGAGCTTCGGCTCCAGGCGTTTTTTTTTGCATTTTTTCTGGCTGGGCCAGCCCGTGATTGGCCGTGATCCGAGGAAACACCATGAACGCTATCGTGAATATCGAACATCGCAAGAAACTGGTGATCGTGGGTAATGGCATGGTCGGCCATCACTGCGTCGAACAGTTGATCGAGCGCGGCGCCCTGCGTCACTTCGAACTGCATGTCTATGGCGAGGAATGGCAACCGGCCTACGACCGCGTGCACCTGTCCGAATACTTCGCCGGCAAGGACGCCCATGCCCTGGCCCTTGGCGAGCCCGGGCTGTACGAGCGGCATGGCGTCAAGCTGCACCTGGGCGTCGAAGTGCTGGAGATCGACCGCGAGCAACGGGAGATTGTCACCCGTTCCGGGCGTCAGCCCTACGACCAGTTGATCCTGGCCACCGGTTCCTATCCGTTCGTGCCGCCGATTCCCGGTTCCGAAGGTTCGGCACGGCTGGTCTACCGCACCCTCGACGATCTCGATGCGATCCGCGACGCGGCGGCCCAGGCACGACGCGGCGTAGTGGTCGGTGGCGGCCTGCTTGGCCTGGAGGCGGCCAATGCGCTCAAGTCACTCGGCCTGGAAGCTCATGTGGTCGAGTTCGCCCCGCGCCTGATGCCGGTACAACTGGATAGTGACGGCGGTGCCGCACTCAAGGCGCAGATCGAGGCGCTGGGCGTTGGCGTGCATTTGTCCCGGGCGACCCAGGAGATCGTCGCCGGCGAACAGTACCGCTACCGGATGAATTTCGACGGCGGCGAGTTTCTCGAAACCGACCTGATCGTCTTCTCCGCCGGCATTCGCCCGCAAGACCTGCTGGGACGCAACAGCGGCCTGGAGATCGCCCCGCGCGGCGGCATCGTCATCGACAGTCACTGCCAGACCAGCGATCCGGCCATCTCGGCCATCGGCGAATGTGCCTCCTGGAACGGCAGCGTGTTCGGTCTGGTCGCGCCGGGCTACAGCATGGCGCGCAACGTCGCCACGCGCCTGGCCGGTGACACCGCCGAGACCTTCAACGGTGCCGACATGTCGACCAAGCTCAAGCTGCTCGGGGTCGATGTCGGCTCCATCGGCGACGCCCACGGCGCCACCCCGGGAGCGCGCAGCTACCGTTTCATCGATGAGGCCAACTCGGCCTACCGGCGCCTGGTGGTCGATGCCGAAGGCAAGAAAGTCATTGGTGCGGTGCTGGTCGGCGACAACAGTTACTACGACACCCTGCTGCAATACGTGCAGAACGCCATTGCCCTGCCTCAGGACCCGGCGGGCCTGATCCTGCCGCTGAGCGACGGTGCACCGGCCCTCGGCGCCGATGCGCTGCCCGAGACGGCGACCATCTGCTCCTGCCACAACGTCACCAAAGGCGCGATCTGCTGCGCGGTCGACGCCGGCTGCAGCGACCTGTCCGAACTCAAGGCACAGACCAGGGCCGCCACCGGCTGTGGGGGCTGCAGCGCGCTGCTCAAGCAGGTTTTCGAACACGAACTGGTCGCCCGTGGCGTAGCCGTCGACAAGAGCCTGTGCGAACACTTCGCCTATACCCGCCAGGAGCTGTACGCGATGGTGCGGGTGGGTGGCATCGAGACCTTCGAGGAACTGCTCGCCCGTCACGGCAAGGGCCACACCGGCTGTGACATCTGCAAACCGGCGGTGGGGTCGATTCTCGCCTCGTGCTGGAACCGGCCGATCACCGACAAGGCGCTGGTGCCGCTGCAGGACACCAACGACACCTTCATGGCCAACATGCAGAAGAACGGCACCTACTCGATCATCCCAAGGATCGCCGCCGGCGAAATCACCCCGGACAAACTGATCGCCCTCGGCGCGGTGGCGAAGAAATACGACCTCTACACCAAAATCACCGGCGGCCAGCGTATCGACCTGTTCGGCGCACAATTGCACGAACTGCCGCAGATCTGGGGCGAACTGATCGATGCCGGTTTCGAGACCGGCCACGGCTACGGCAAGTCCCTGCGCACGGTGAAATCCTGTGTCGGCAGCACCTGGTGCCGTTACGGCGTACAGGACAGCGTGGCCATGGCCCTGCTGCTGGAAAATCGCTACAAGGGCCTGCGCGCGCCGCACAAGTTCAAGCTGGCGGTGTCCGGCTGCACCCGGGAGTGCGCCGAGGCGCAAAGCAAGGACATCGGTGTGATCGCCACCGAGAAAGGCTGGAACCTGTATGTCTGTGGCAACGGCGGCATGCGCCCACGGCATGCCGAACTGTTCGCCACCGACCTCGACGATGCGACGCTGATCCGTTATGTCGACCGTTTCCTGATGTTCTACATCCGCACCGCCGATCGCCTGCAACGCACCTCCGTGTGGCGCGAAAACCTCGAAGGCGGCCTCGACTACCTCAAGGCGGTGATCATCGACGACAGTCTGGGCCTGGCCACCGAGCTGGAAGACCAGTTGCAACTGGTGGTCGATCGCTACGAATGCGAATGGGCCAATGCCATCAGCGATCCGGAAAAACTCAAGCGCTTCCGGACCTTCGTCAACGACCAGCGCGGCGACCCGGACATCCATTTCGTCAAGGAGCGTGCGCAGCGCCGGCCGGTGCGCGCCGATGAACTCAACCTGATTCCCGTCCACGAGGAGGTGCTCTGATGGCCCAGCCAACCGCACAACACAGTATTGCCGATGACGTTCAATGGCAGGCGGTCTGCCGCCGCGAAGACCTGGTGGAAAACTCCGGCGTGGTGGTCTGGTTCCACTGCGCCCAGGTCGCGCTGTTCTACCTGCCCGATGGTGCCCAGGGGCGCACCCTGTACGCGATCGACAACCATGACCCGCTGTCCGGCGCCAATGTGATCGGCCGCGGTATCGTCGGCCATATCAAGGGTCAGCCGGTTATCGCCTCACCGCTGTACAAGCAGCATTTCAGCCTCGAGGACGGCACTTGCCTGGAATACCCGGAGCAGCAGTTGCGGGTCTGGCCGGTGCGCTGGACGGGCGACGCGGTGGAAATCGCGGTGATCTGACGTCTGTCGGGAAACCTGGCGAACTGTCAGAACTGACAGTAGCCAAAGTTGCCACAGCGACCTCTAATGGACGCTTGGCAGCTGTATCCATCCGGATTGCCAGTGAGACAGGTGTTGCCCAGGCAATACCTGCCACTTACCAGTCACGATGGAGATCACGACGATGGATCACGCCACACTCCCCGCCCCCCACATTCCAGCAGCGCTGGAGAACTTTCACTACCCGCAACACAACCTTCTGCCCATCGATGCCCTCACGTCCGGCCTCGCCCTGGACATCGAGACCGCCTGGCCCGATGCGGCACAAGGCGGCCAGGTCGATCACCTGACCCTGCTCCATACCTCGCCGGCCGGCAGACTCCACGAACTGCCCCTGCCAATGCCCGGGCCAATCCACTTCCCGCTCAGGATATGGTTGCCCTATCAGTATCTGCATGAGGAAGGGATCGCCAAGGTCGCCTTCAAGGTACGCAACCATACCGGCGCCCTCTTCGAATCGGAAACGGCGAGCTTCACCCTCGACGGGCGTGTACCCAATAACGGCCTGGCCGGCAGCAAGCCTGTGGTGGATGACGAGGTCAGCTCAGGGCCAGGTGTGACCCAGGAATACCTGCGCAAGCATTGCAATTGCGTGAAGTTTCGCATCGATCGTTATCCCGGGCAGACCTTCGGCGACCGGATCGGCCTCAGGCTCGGCGGCGCCAATGAGCCGATCCAGAGCTATGCACTGGTGACCCGGGTCGATCACGATACCGTCATTCTGCTCGATGCAGAGTACTTTCTGGATAAGCCCGACGGCGTACACCTGGCTTACTACAAGCTGTTCAGCCGGGCCGGCAAGGCGGGAGACAATTCGAAGGGAACGTTTATCCGCATCGACCTCGGCCCGCGTAGCTGAAAGACGATCCAGGTGCCACCCGGTCCCAGTAGGGACGGAGGATGGCTCTTACTGAGCCGCCACCGGCCCGGTGGCACCGTCCCAGCCGCCACCGAGGGCAGCGATAAGCTGCACGCTGGCCAGCAGGCGGCTCTGCAGCAGGCTCAGCACGCTACGTTCGTTGCTCAGCGCGGTGGTCTGTACACTGACCACGTCCAGATAGGCGATCAACCCGGCCTTGTACTGGTTCTCGGTCAGGCGCAACGATTCCCGCGCCGCCTCCAGCGCCTGTTGGCGTACCACCGCCTCGTTCTCCATGACCTTGAGCTGCACCATGTAGTTTTCCACCTCGCGGAAACCATCGAGCACGGTCTGCCGGTACTTGGCGACGGTCTGGTCATACAGCGCCTCGCTCTGCTGCACTTGCGCCGAACGCTGACCACCGTCGAACAGGGTCATCGCCAGTTTCGGCCCCACCGACCAGAAACGGTTCGGCAGGCTGATCCAGTCAGCGTAGGTACTGCTGCTGTAACCGCCGGACAGGCTCAGGGTCAGGTCCGGGTAGTAGGCGGCCTTCGCCACGCCGATCTTGGCGTTGGCGGAGATCACCGAGCGCTCCGCCGAAGCCACATCCGGGCGCCGTTCGAGCAGTTGCGACGGCAACCCCACCGGAATCTGCGGCAACGCCGGGACATCGCGGGTGGCCGCCAGCTTGAAGTCGGCCGGCGCCTGGCCGGTCAACACGGCAATGGCGTTCTCAAACTGGGCACGCTGCCAGATCAGATCGATCAGATCGCCCTGGGCACTTTTCAGTTGGGTCTGTGCCTGGGCGATCGCCGCCTTGCCCGAAACACCGAAACGGTACTGGTTCTCGGTGGATTTCAGCGAACGCTCATAAGCTTGCACCGTGGCTTCGAGCAAGCGTTTCTGCTCATCGATCACCCGCAGCTGCAGGTAGTTCTGCACCAGCTCCGACTGCTGGCTCAGACGCATCGCAGCCAGGTCGGCGAAGCTCGCCTGGGCGCTGGCCTGGTCAGCTTCCAGGCCACGGCGCAGCTTGCCCCAGACATCGGCCTCCCAGCTCACGCCCAATTGCGTGTTGTAGGTGTCACGAATCCCGCTCGAGGCACTGCTGAGGCTCGAGTTGCTGCTGCCGGTACCCTGGCTGGAACGGGTCTTGCCCGCGCTCAGGTCGACGCTGGGAAAGAACGCGCCACGGGAGCTGCGGACCAACGCCTGGGCCTGGCGGAATTGCGCCTCGGACTGCGCCACGGTCTGGTTGCCGCTGTTGAGCTTGGTCACCAGGTCGTTGAGCACCGGGTCACCATACAGCTCCCACCAGGCGCCACGGGCCAGCGAGTCGCTGGGCTGGGCCTGGCGCCAGCCGGTGGCTTCCTTGTACTGCGCGGGTGTGGTGGCTTGCGGGCGTTTGTAGTCCGGGCCGATCGCGCAGGCGCTGAGCAGCCCGCACAGGGCCAGGCTCAGCAGGCGCGAGCCACGCGCCAGTTCCAGGCGTTGCGCCGCCCGTGCGGTCGCATTGCAACGTGAATGGTCAGTCATAGCGGAGTTTCCAGAGCACCATCGGTACGTACGCCGCGCCAGGCATTGAAACGATGGCGCAGGCGGTCGAGATAAAGGTAAACCACCGGGGTGGTGTAAAGCGTCAGGACCTGGCTGAAGATCAGCCCGCCAATGATGGTCAGGCCCAGCGGCTGGCGCATTTCCGCACCTTCGGCAGTGCTGAGCAGCAGTGGCAAGGCACCGAGGATCGCCGCCAGGGTGGTCATCAGGATCGGCCGCAGGCGCAGCAGGCAGGCCTCACGGATCGATGCCAGCGGTTCGAGTCCCGAATGCCGCTCCAGTTGCAGAGCCAGGTCGATCATCAGGATTGCGTTCTTTTTCACCACACCGATCAGCAGGAACAGCCCGAGCAGCGAAATCAGGCTGAACTCGCCGCCCAGCAGGTAAATGCTGAGCAAGGCGCCGACCCCGGCCGAAGGCAGGGTGGAGAGAATGGTCAGCGGATGAATGTAGCTTTCATAGAGAATCCCCAGCACCAGGTAGACCGCCACCAGCGCACCCAGAATCATGAATGGCTGGCTTTTCTGGGTCGCGGCAAAGGCATCGCTGGTGCCGGCCATCTTGGCGATCACGCTTTCCGGCAAGCCAACCTTGGCCACCGCGCGTTCGATGGCGGCCGTGCCCTGCTCCACCGTCACCCCCGGGGCCATGTCGAACGACAGGCTTTGCGAGGCGAACTGCCCTTCATGGTTGACCTGGTCGTCCTGCAGGCTGTTCTCGTAGTGGGCGATGGCCGACAACGGAATGCGCTGGCCATTGCTGCCGATCACATTGACCTGGTTGAGGGTTTCCGGATCCTGGGCGTACTTGGGATTGACCTCCATCACCACCTCGTACTGGTTCAGGCTGTCGTAGATCGTGGAAATCTGCCGCTGGCTATAGGCGTTGTTCAGCACGGCAGTGACCATGCTCATGTCGACGCCGAGGCGCTTGGCAGTGTCGCGGTCGACCACCAGGGTGGTCTGCTGGGCGCCCCGGCCTTCACGGGCATCAATGGCGGTCAACTCGGGCAACGCCTTGAACGCCGCGACTATTTTGGGGTACCACTCGCGCAGGGCCGCCAGGTCGTCGCTCTGCAGGATGTAGGAGTACTGCGAGGTGGTCTGCTCGCGACCGCCGCCGAACTGCAGGTCCTGGTCGGCCATCAGCATCAGCCGCGCACCGGGGACCTTGGGCATCTCGTCACGCATGCGCTCGATGACTTTCTGCGCCGAGATATTGCGTTCCTTGATCGGCTTGAGGCGCACCAGCATGACGGCGTTGTTGGTGCCGTTGTTGCCGCCGATGAAGCCAGCCACGCTCTGCACCGCCGGGTCGGCCAGGACCGCCTTGCGGAAGATGTCCATCTTCGGTTGCATCACCCCGAACGACAGCCCGTCATCGCCGCGCACAAAACCGATCAATTGCCCGGTGTCCTGCTGCGGCATGAACGTCTTGGGCACCACCACGTACAGGGCGATATTGACGCCGATGGTGATCAGCAGGCTGAGCAGGGTCAGCCGCCGATGCCGCAACACCCAGTCCAGGCTGTCGGCATAGACGCTGACCATCCGCTCGTTGACCCGTTCGCTCCAACGCTGCAGTCGCGTCTGCACACCCTTGACATGGGGCTTGAGCCAACGTGCGCAGAGCATCGGCGTGAGGGTCAGCGACACCACCAGCGAGACGATGATCGACGCCGCCAGGGTGATGGAGAACTCGCGGAACAGGCTCTCGATGATGCCGCCCATGAACAGGATCGAGAGGAACACCGCCACCAGCGACACGTTCATCGACAACAGGGTGAAACCGACTTCCTTCGCCCCGAGATAAGCCGCCTTCATCGGCGCGATGCCCTCGTCGATGTGCCGGGAGATGTTCTCCAGCACCACGATCGCGTCGTCCACCACCAGGCCGGTGGCGAGGATCAGCGCCATCAGCGACAGGTTGTTCAGGGAAAAACCGTAGAGGTACATGATGGAGAAGGTGCCGATCAGCGATACCGGCACCGCCAGGGTCGGGATCAGCGAGGCGCGGAAGTTGCCGAGGAACAGGTAGACCACCAGCACCACCAGGGCCACGGCGATCAACAGGGTCATCTCGGCTTCATGCAGGGTCGCCTTGATCACCGGCGAGCGATCCATCGCCAGGTTGAGCTTGACGCTGGACGGCAACACCGCCTGCAACGCCGGCAACTGGGCCTTGATTTCGTTGACCGTCTCGATGATGTTGGCCCCGGCCTGACGGTTGATCACCAACAGCACTGCCGAATCGTTGTTGAAAAAACCACTGTTGTAGCGGTCCTCGACACTGTCCTTGATCTTCGCCACATCACCCAGGCGCAAGGCCGCGCCGTTCTGATAATGGATGATCAGCGGCTCATAGTCCTTGGCCTTCTCCAACTGGTCATTGGCCTGTATCTGCCAGTTGCGCTGGCCGTCTTCCAGCGAACCCTTGGGCCGGCGCACGTTGGCGTTGGCGATGGTGGTCCGGACATCGTCCAGGGCCACGCCGTACTGGTTCAGTGCCTGCGGTTCGAGTTCGATCCGCACTGCCGGCAACGAGCTGCCGCCGATCTGCACCTCGCCCACGCCCGGCACCTGGGACAGGCTCTGGGACAGGATGGTCGAGGCCAGGTCGTACAGCTGGCCTTTCTGCAACACGTCGGACGTCAGCGACAGCACCATGACCGGCGCCTGGGAGGGGTTGACCTTCTTGTAGGTCGGCATGCTGCGCATACCACTGGGCAGCAGGTTGCGCGAGGCGTTGATGGCCGCCTGCACTTCCCGCGCCGCGCCGTTGATATCGCGGTCCAGGTCGAACTGCAGGATCACCCGGGTCGAGCCCTGGCTGGAACGGCTGCTCATGGTGTTGACGCCAGGGATCACCCCGAACGAGCGCTCCAGCGGCGTGGCCACGGTCGAGGCCATGACTTCCGGGCTGGCACCCGGCAGGCTGGCCTGGACCACGATCACCGGGAAGTCCATCTGTGGCAGCGGCGACACCGGCAACAGGCCGAAGCTGACGCCGCCGAGCAGGACAATCGCCAGGCTCAGCAGCATGGTCGCTACCGGCCGACGGATAAAGGGTCCGGAAAGGTTCATGTGTCCGCCTGCTCCAGACGGCTCGGATGCCGACCCCAGCGCCGTCCCAGACGGTCAAAGAACAGGTAGATCACTGGCGTGGTGAACAGCGTCAGCACCTGGCTGACCAGCAACCCGCCGACCATCACCAGGCCCAGGGGCTGACGCAGCTCGGCGCCGGAGCCGGTCGCCAGCATCAGCGGCACGGCACCGAACAGCGCTGCCAGCGTCGTCATCAGGATCGGCCGGAACCGCAACAGCGCTGCCTGGTAGATCGCCTGCTCGGGCGCAACGCCCTGATTGCGTTCGGCGTCGAGGGCGAAGTCGATCATCATGATCGCGTTCTTCTTGACGATACCGATCAGCAGGATGATGCCGATGATGGCGATCATGCCCAGGTCATTACCGCTGAGGATCAACGCCAGCAAGGCGCCGACCGCGGCCGATGGCAGGGTCGAGAGGATCGTCACCGGATGAATGTAGCTCTCGTAGAGTACGCCGAGCACGATGTACATGGTCACCACTGCCGCCAGGATCAGCAGCAGCGTGCTCGACAACGAGGCCTGGAAGGCTTCGGCAGCTCCCTGGAACTGAGTCTGCACGCCGATCGGCATGCCGATGTCATGCTTCACCTGGTCGATGATCTCGACGCCCTGCCCCAGCGCGATGCCCGGCGCCAGGTTGAACGACATCGTCACCGCCGGGAACTGGCCGATGTGGGAGATCGCCAGTTGCGCCTGGCGCTCCTCGATCCGCGCCAGGCTCGACAAGCGGACCTGACTGCCGCTGGTGGTCTTGACGTGGATCTGGTCGAGCGCCGCCGGGCCGATCCTTTCCCCGGCCTGGGCCTGGAGCACCACGCGGTACTGGCTGGCCTGGGTGTAGATGGTGGAAATCTGCCGCTGGCCAAAACCGTCATACAACGCATCGGTGATGTCAGAGACCGCCACACCGAGCCGCGACGCGGCATCCCGGTCGATCACCAGGTACACCTGCAGGCCCTTGTCCTGCAGGTCGCTGGCGACATCGGTCAGTTCCGGCCGCTGGGCCAGGGCGTCGAGCAGCTTGCCGCTCCACTCGGCGAGCAGGTCGGCGTCCGGCGAGGACATGCTGAACTGGTACTGCGTGCGGCTGACGCGGTCTTCGATGGTCAGGTCCTGCACCGGCTGCAGGTACAGGCGGATGCCCACCAGTTTGTCCAAGTTCGGTTGCAGGCGCGCGATCACCTGGGTCGCGCTGAGATCACGCTCACGATGGGGTTTGAGGTTGATCAGCAGGCGCCCGCTGTTGAGCGTGGTGTTGTCGCCATCGACACCGATATAGGACGACAGGCTCTGTACCGCCGGATCAGCCAGAATCACCTTGGCCAGTTCCTGCTGGCGCTGGCTCATGGCCGCGAACGACACCGACTGCGGCGCTTCGGAAATGCCCTGGATCACCCCGGTGTCCTGCACAGGGAAGAAGCCCTTGGGCACGATCAGGTAGAGGAACACGGTCAGCGCCAGGGTACCGACGGCGACCAACAGGGTCAGCGACTGATGCTTGAGCACCCATTGCAACTTGCGGCCGTAGGACTCGATCAGCCAATCGAGCCAGGCGCCGCTGGCGCGGTAGAAACGGCCCTGCTCTTCTTCCCTCGGTTCACGCTTGAGCAGGCGCGCGCACATCATCGGCGTCAGCGTCAGTGATACCACCAGGGAAATCAGGATCGCCACCGCCAGGGTGATGGCGAACTCACGGAACAGCCGCCCGACCACATCGGCCATGAACAGCAGCGGAATCAGCACCGCGATCAGCGACAACGTCAGCGACACCAGGGTGAAGCCGATCTGCTTGGCCCCCTTGAGCGCGGCCTGCATGGGGTTGTCGCCTTCCTCGATGAAGCGTGAGATGTTTTCCAGCATGACGATGGCGTCGTCGACCACGAAACCGGTGGCGATGGTCAGAGCCATCAGCGTCAGGTTGTTGACCGAGAAGCCTGCCAGGTACATCACGCCGAAGGTACCGATCAGCGACAGCGGCACCGCCACCGAGGGGATGATGGTGGCGCTGGCTCGGCGCAGGAACAGGAACGTCACCATCACCACCAGGGCGATGGCGATCAGCAGTTCATGCTGCACGTCGGTGACCGACGCGCGGATGGTCTGGGTACGGTCGGTCAGCACACTGACATTGATGCCGGCCGGCAGGTTGTCGGTGATGCTCGGCAGCAGCGCCTTGATCCGGTCCACCACTTCGATCACGTTGGCCCCTGGCTGGCGCTGGATGTTGAGCAGCACCGCCTGGTTTTCGTTGGCCCAGGCCGCCAGGCGTTCGTTCTCCGCGCCATCGACGATCTGTGCCACGTCCTTGAGACGCAACGGCGCGCCGTTCTTGTAGGCGAGGATCAGGTCGGCGTATTCCTTGGGCGAGCGCAACTGGTCGTTGGCATCGAGCATCGACACCCGGGTCGGACCGTCGAAGTTACCCTTGGGCTGGTTGACGTTGGAGGCGCCGACCAGCGTACGGACGTCGGACAGGTTCAGGCTGTTGGCTGCCAGGGCTTCGGGGTTGACCTTGATCCGTACCGCCTGGCGCTGGCCACCGGCGATGCTGACCATGCCGACGCCGCTGATCTGGGCGATCTTCTGTGCCATGCGCGTATCGACCAGATCGTTGAGCTTGGGCAACAGCATGGTTTTCGAGGTAATCGCCAGGGTCAACACCGGGGTATCGGCCGGGTTGACCTTGTTGTACACCGGCGGTGCCGGCAGATCCTTGGGCAACAGGTTGGTCGCGGCATTGATCGCAGCCTGGACCTGCTGTTCGGCGACATCCATGTTGATGTCGAGGTTGAAACGCAAGGTCAGCACCGAAGCGCCGCCGGAGCTGGTGGAAGCCATCTGGGTCAGCCCGGGCATCTGTCCGAACTGGCGCTCCAGCGGTGCGGTGACCGCACTGGTCATCACGTCCGGACTGGCGCCCGGGTACAGGGTCATCACCCGGATCGTCGGGTAGTCGACCTGTGGCAGCGCCGACACCGGCAGTAGCCGGTAGGCGATCATCCCGGCCAGGACGATCGCCAGCATGCTCAGGGTGGTCGCTACCGGGCGGAGAATGAACAGCCGCGAGAGATTCATGCGCCGACCTTTTTCGCCTTGGCCTCAGCCGGTGCATCCTTGGCGCCGTGCAGGTGCTCGGCCGGCGAGGCCGGAACCTGCTGGCTGTCATTCACCACTTCCACGTCACTGCCATCCTTGAGGCGGTCGGTCCCTTCGAGTACCACCCGGTCGCCAGCGGCCAGGCCCTCGGTGACCACGGTGACATTGCCATCGCTGGAACCGACCTTGATCGGACGGATCTTGACCTTCTTGTCGCCGTCCATCGCATAGACGAAGGTACCGTCAGTGCCGAACTGGATCGCCGCGCTCGGCGCCAGTACCACGTTCTTCAGGGTATCGGCGAGCAGGTGCACGTTGACGAACTGGTTGGGGAACAGGGTCTGTTCCTTGTTTTCGTAGAGCGCCTTGAATTTCAGGGTGCCGGTGGTGATGTCAATCTGGTTGTCCAGGCTTTGCAGTACGCCGGTGGCCTGCTGCTTCACGTCACCGCGATCCCAGGCTTCGGCCGGCAGATGCGCGCCGCTGCGGAAACGGGGCAGTACCACGTCGAGGTTGTTCTCCGGCAAGGTGAATACCACGCTGATCGGCTGGGTCTGGGTGATCACCGCCACGGCCTGGGTGTCGTTGGCCGCCAACAGGTTGCCGACGTCCAGTTGGCGCAGACCCAGGCGTCCGGAAATCGGTGCACGGACCTTGGTGAACTCCAGGTTCAGTTTCGCCGCATCGACTGCACCCTGATTGTTCTTCACCGTACCCTGGTATTGCAGCACCGTCGCCTCGGCGGTATCGAGGGTCTGCTTGGCGATACTGTCTTCGGCATACAGCCCGCGATAGCGCTGCAGGTCGACCTGGGCATTCTTCAACTGGGCCTGGCTCTGCAGCAAGGTACCCTGGGCCTGCAGCAAGGCGCTCTGGTAGCTGCGCGGGTCGATCTCGGCCAGCACGTCGCCGGCCTTGACCATCTGCCCTTCCTGGAAGTTGATCTTGACCAGTTGCCCGGCCACCTGCGTGCGCACATTGACGGTATTGAGCGCAGTCACGGTGCCCAGCGCCTGGTAATAGAGCGGGAAGTCGCCAATGGTAGCCGGTGCCACACGCACCGGCACCGGGCCGGTAGCGGCGCCGAAGCCTGGGCGCATCATGCCTGTCTTGCCGGTATGCCCGGCCGGTTTGTGTTGGGCCTTGTTCGCACCCGCCGGCCAGAAATGCCAGCACAGCGCCGCGATGATCAACAAGGTGAGCAGGCCAAACAGCCAACGACGGGATTTGCGGGGAGCAGAGGATTGCATGGAGTGATCAACCATTGTGGGCGAGTGCTTCTTCCTTAGGAGCCTGAAAGATAAGCACTCAGAGGTTTCATGCAAAGGGCCTTTACCGGCAATTTACCTTTGCATGACGTTCATCGACCAAGACACTGAAATGCAAATGAAAACGGCCTGGACAGGGACAGGCCGTCAAGCATTGCCAGGTCGCTTACTGCAAGACAGCGAGGGCAGCGGCGTAGTCGGGTTCCTGGCCCATATCGGCAACCAGTTCGCTGTGCAGCACCTGGTCCTGTTCGTCGAGTACCAGTACGGCCCTGGCGGTGAGACCCGCGGTCGGGCCGTCGGCGATGGCTACACCGTAGTCTTGCATGAATCGGGCACCGCGCAAGGTCGACAGGTTCTGGACATTTTCCAGGCCTTCGGCACCGCAGAAACGAGCCTGGGCGAACGGCAGGTCGGCGGAAATGCACAGCACCACGGTATTGCTCAATTCATTGGCGTGGGCGTTGAAGGCGCGAACCGACTTGGCGCAGGTCGGCGTGTCGATGCTCGGGAAAATGTTCAATATCTTGCGCTGGCCGGCGAAGTCAGCCAGAGAGACGTCCGCCAGGTCCTTGTTCACCAGCGAAAACCCGGGTGCCCGGGTTCCGGGACGCGGCAGCTCACCGTCGACCTGCACCACTACGCCTCTGCGCGTCACTTGAGCCATGAAGTCTATCCTTTTGAACAGTTCCAGAAGAAGGGTTGAAGTTAACCACGATATGCCGCCGACACCTACGTCCGAACAGAAATTGTCACAGCCACGCAAGGAACCCGAAGGCCCGGGCCAGAGCGGCCCATGACCAGGCACCGCAGTGTGACCGTTGAAACGGGGTCAAGGTTTCAGGCCCGCTTCGCGCGCAAGCGCCAGCAAGCCTGCTCGCCCCAGGGTTCGAGTCCGGCACAAACAAAAACGGCCTGGACAATGCCAGGCCGTGGGTGACTTGCGTCGCCGCTTACTTCAATACAGCCAGGGCTGCATCGTAGTTCGGCTCGTCAGCGATTTCACCGACCAGTTCGCTGTGCAGGACATTGTTGTTTTCGTCCAGCACCACCACCGCACGGGCGGTCAGGCCGGTCAACGGGCCGTCAGCGATGGCCACACCGTAGTTTTCGATGAACTCGCGACCACGCAGGGTCGACAGGTTCTGGACGTTTTCCAGACCTTCGGCACCGCAGAAGCGTGCCTGGGCAAACGGCAGGTCAGCCGAGATGCACAGCACCACGGTGTTGGCGACATCATTGGCCTGGGCGTTGAACTTGCGCACCGAGGTGGCACAGGTCGGGGTGTCGACGCTTGGGAAAATGTTCAGCACCTTGCGCTTGCCGGCAAAGCTTTCCAGGCTGACGTCGGCCAGGCCGGCGTTGACCAGGGAAAAGGCCGGAGCCTGGGTGCCGACCTGAGGCAGTTGGCCGTTGACCTTGACCGGGTTGCCTTTGAGGGTGACTTGAGCCATGAGCGAAATCCTTCCAGAAAATATTTGAAGAGGCCGAAGTTAAGCACGAAAGCGTCAGTCGACCTATGGGGGACCCACAAATTCGCACACCTTCGAGGGTGCGGCAAATCTGAAATACAACTTTTACTTGTAGGAGCTTGCGCGCAAAGCTGCCACCTATGTCCCGGGTATTCCCTAACGGGCGTCCTGTACCGGATCACGCTACAAACAGCCTATTCATGTTTCACAAAAATCCATATCAGTGCACCTCAGAGCACGCCAATACAGGATAAAAGCCTGATCCGTACGAATGAGACATTTCTGAGTCTGTTTTGTTTCTGCAGCAATTCCTACAGTCCTCCCCTGCCAGGCCAGGGTGGCCGGGCACGATCTGGCAACCGTGGAAGACTTGACCATGAGTACAGCAGTAAACGCAGAAGCCTATAACTACAAGGTGGTCCGACAATTCGTCATCGCCACCGTGTTCTGGGGCGTGATCGGCATGGCGATGGGGGTGCTGATCGCCTCGCAACTGGTCTGGCCCGAGATGAACCTGGACCTGCCCTGGACCAGCTTCGGTCGCCTGCGGCCGCTGCACACCAGCCTGGTAATCTTCGGCTTCGCCGGCAGTGCACAGTTCGCTGCCAGCTACTATGCGGTCCAGCGTACCTGCCAGGTGCGGCTGTACAGCGACACCCTGGCCGCGTTCACCTTCTGGGGCTGGCAGGCGGTGATCGTGATCATGTTCATTAGCCTGCCGCTGGGTTATACCACCACCAAGGAATACGCCGAGATCGAGTTCAGCGGCGCGGTGTGGATGGCGCTGGTCTGGGTCGTCTATGCCATCGTGTTCTTCACCACCGTGGTACGCCGCAAGACCCGGCACATCTATGTCGGCAACTGGTTCTTCGGCGCCTTCATCCTGGTGATCGCCATGCTGCACGTGGTCAATCACCTGTCGATCCCGGTGGACTGGTTCAAGTCCTACCCCGTCTACTCCGGTGCAACCGATGCCATGGTGCAGTGGTGGTATGGGCACAACGCCGTGGGCTTTTTCCTCACTACCGGCTTCCTCGGGATGATGTATTACTTCGTGCCCAAGCAGGTCGGCCGGCCGGTGTATTCCTACCGCCTGTCCATCGTGCATTTCTGGGCGCTGATTACCTTGTATATCTGGGCCGGCCCGCATCACCTGCACTACACCGCGCTGCCGGACTGGGCACAGTCGCTGGGCATGGCCATGTCACTGATCCTGCTGGCTCCGAGCTGGGGCGGCATGATCAACGGCATGATGACGCTCTCCGGCGCCTGGCATAAGCTGCGCACCGACCCGATCCTGCGTTTTCTGGTGCTGTCTCTGGCGTTCTACGGCATGTCGACCTTCGAAGGTCCGATGATGGCGATCAAGACCGTCAATGCCCTGTCCCACTACACCGACTGGACCATCGGCCATGTGCATGCCGGGGCGCTGGGCTGGGTGGCGATGATCACCTTCGGTTCGCTGTACCACATGATTCCCAAAATCTTCGGCCGCGAGCAGATGCACAGCGTCGGCCTGATCAACCTGCATTTCTGGCTGGCGACCATCGGCACGGTACTGTACATCGCCTCGATGTGGGTCAACGGCATCACCCAGGGCCTGATGTGGCGGGCGGTAAACGAGGACGGCACCCTCACCTATTCCTTCGTCGAGGCATTGGTGGCCAGCCATCCCGGGTTTGTCGTGCGTTTTGTCGGTGGGCTGTTCTTTCTCGGCGGCATGTTGTTGATGGCCTACAACACCTGGCGCACGGTGCGGGTCGCCGACCACACGGTAGCCCGGCAAGCGGCACAGATTGTCTGAATGCCCAGAGCGAGGAGGATCGTGCGATGCTGGAAATCGGTTTGAATCTGATGGCGGTGGTTTCGCTGTATCTGGGCATCAGCTACTGCCTGCGGGACCAATCGGAAAAGAGCCTGGACGAGGCCAGCCTGATGCTGTTCTCCGACGATCCGGAGGTGGCGCAGCGGGTTGAGCAGGCGACGGGCAAGGTGGTGCCGGCGATGGTGGTTGAGGAAAGGCCGCCTGAGAGTTGGGCACACATGGATATGTAGACTCAAGGCTGTGGTGCCTGGGCGGGCCTGTTCGTGGGCAAGCCCTGCACCTACAGGGAGCCTGCCAGACGCCTGCGGTACTGCCCGGGCGTCACACCCAGCACTTTGCGAAAGGCACTGCCCAGGTGCGACTGCTGGGCAAAGCCACAATCGAGGGCGATCTGCGCCAGCGACCGCTCGCCATCCTCGATCATCCGCCGTGCCGCCTGCACCCGCACCTCCAGCAGATAGGCATGGGGCGTCATGCCAATGGCCCGGGTGAAGTCGCGCAGGAAACGTAGCTCCGACTGCCCCTGCCCCGACGCCAGTTGGGCCAGGCTCAAGGGCTGGGCGAAATCCTCGGCAAAACGACGCAGCACTGCCGCGAAGTTCGGCGGTTCTGGACTGCCGAACGGTACCGACTCGCCCAGGCGGACAAACTCTAGCGCAACTGCTTCGAGCATCAGCGGATCGCAACCCGGCTCCAGCAACAGCCGGCGTAACTGTCGCCCCAAGGCAAAACCCCGCGCGTGTCCGGGACTCTCCAGCCGCTGCTGGAGCGCCGGGCGATCATCTTCGAGCTGCCAGCGCACCAACAGATACTCGCCCCCTTCAGCGGACTCGGAAAACACCTCGATACCCGCCGGCGTAAGTGCCAGGGTGCCGGGACGGGTGTCGAAATCCACGCGCCGGTCGGAGTCGATGGCATGGACACCGCGCTGAGACTCCAGGGCGATGCCCAAGGTCTGCCATTGCACTGGATCGCGCCCGCTATAGGCTGCGCGCGGCAAGAGTTGCAGACACAGGCGCCCTTCCAGCAGGCGCCGGGCAGGCATCGCAAGCTCACCGACCGGTTGTTCGCGCATCTGAAATTTCCTGATAGATCGCCATTGCCGCCAAGCCGCAGACTGCCTGCACACCCGTGATCGAAAGGAACACCACATGCGCATCATCGGCCTTATCGGCGGCATGAGCTGGGAGTCCAGCGCCGAGTATTACCGGATCATCAACCAGCAGGTCCGCTCCCGACTCGGCCCGCTGCGCTCGGCGGCATTGTTAATGTACAGCGTCGACTTCGGCCCTGTCGAACAGGCCCAGCACGCCGGGCGCTGGGACGATGCAGGGCTGATCCTGCAGGACGCGGCGCGGCGCCTGCAAGCCGGTGGCGCCGAATGTGTGGTGCTGTGTACCAACACCATGCATCGGCTGGCGCAGCAGATCGAGGGCGCCGTGAGCATCCCATTCCTGCATATCGCCACACCGACCGGCCAGGCCGCCCTCGCCCGCGGCGCAACGCGGGTCGGCCTGCTCGGCACGGCGTTCACCATGGAACAGGACTTCCTCAAGCAGCGACTGGTGGCCCAGGGACTGGAGGTACTGATTCCCGAAACGGAGCAACGCCAGGCCGTCCATCGAATCATCTATGACGAGCTGTGCGTGGGCGTGATCAACGAGCAATCGCGGCAGGTGTACCAACGAGTGATCGAGGGGCTGGCGGCGCGGGGCGCCGAGGCGATCATTCTCGGCTGCACTGAAATCGGCTTGCTGATCAAACCCGAGCACAGCCCGCTGCCCTTGCTCGACACCACCGAGCTGCACGCGCTGGCGGCGGTCGATTTCGCCCTGGGCAACTGACCCCCACAAATTTGTAGAACAGCTTGCAGGAGCCGGCTTGCTGGCGATAGCGCCATATCAGCAGACAGAAACGTTGGCTGACCGGTCGCTATCGCCAGCACACCGGCATCCACCAGAGGCCTGTGAAGTCAGTCACGACCCCAACCGTTCAGCCCCGGTTCAGCTATAACCGGCAAAATCTGTTTAGTAATGAGTATCATTATGTTACAAATTACCATCCACTTTTACTAACGGGCGCGATTTCCGAATGCTGGTTCCCTTTCTGATCATGCTGCGCGAAGGTATCGAAGCCGCGCTCATCGTTGGCATCATTGCCAGTTACCTCAAGCAGACTGGCCGTGGCCAATGGATGCCTGCGGTGTGGATCGGGGTCTTTCTCGCCGCCGCGCTCGCGCTGCTGGTCGGTGGCGGCCTGGAGCTGGTCAGCGCCGAATTCCCGCAGAAGCAGCAGGAACTCTTCGAAGGCATCGTCGGCCTGGTCGCCGTCGGCATCCTCAGTTCGATGGTGTTCTGGATGCGCAAGGTCGCGCGTTCCATCAAGCATTCCCTGCACGTGTCCCTAGACCATGCCCTGGCGGCCTCGAAACACCAGGTCTGGGCCCTGATCGCCATGGTGTTCTTCGCCGTCGCCCGCGAAGGCCTGGAAACGGTGTTCTTCCTGTTGGCGGTGTTCCAGCAGAGCGAAGGCCCGGGCGCACCGATCGGCGCCCTGCTCGGCCTGATCCTGGCGATCCTGGTCGGTTTCGCCATCTATACCGGCAGCATGCGCCTGAACCTGGCGCTGTTCTTCCGCTGGACCGGGTTGTTCATTCTGGTGGTTGCCGCCGGCATCCTGGCCAATTCGGTACAGGCCCTGCACGAGGCCGGCCTGTGGAATCACCTGCAGGATGTGGTCTTCGACATCAGCGCGACGTTGCCGATGGATGGCCCCGCCGGTTCGATCCTGGCCGGCATGTTCGGCTATCAGGATGCACCGACCGTCAGCGTACTGAGCGCCTACCTGCTGTACCTGGTGATCGCCCTGGTGATGTTCTTCATCCCGGCCGCCCCCCTGGCGCCCAAGCACACTTCTTCCGTTCCCAACCAGTAAGGTTAACCATGTCCAACCCTGCAACTGGCAAACCGCCCCAAGCCTTGCGCTGGGCGGTAGCCGGCTCGGTGATCGTGATGATCGCGGCCGGTGGACTGTTCTACTACGCCTCGCAACTGGCGGCGAGCAAGCGTCAGAGCCATCACAACGAAATCACCGTCAACATCCTCGCCCACAGTTGCGACCCGAACGCATTGACCGTGCCGGCCGGACTGAACAGCTTCCGCATCGTCAACCAGTCCGACCGCGCGGTGGAATGGGAAATTCTCGACGGCGTACTGGTGCTCGAAGAGCGTGAAAACATCGCGCCGGGCCTGAGCCAGGTGATCAATGCCAACCTTGCCCCCGGCGATTACGCGATTACCTGCGGCCTGTTGAGCAACCCGCGCGGCACCCTGCATGTGACGCCCACCGCCGCATCGGAAGCCGCCGCCAAGGCCCGGCCGTCGATGACCGCCTTCATTGGCCCGCTGTCGGAGTTCCGCGTCTATCTGAGCACCCAGGGCAGCGCGCTGATCAAGGCGGTCGACGCCCTTCAGCAGGCGATTGCCGCCGGCGATCTGGCCCAGGCCCAGGCGCTCTATGCCCCGGCCCGCGCCGCCTATCAGGGCCTGGCTCCGGCCGCCCAGCGCTTCTCCGAACTGGACAATGCCATCAACGCCCGCGCCGATTACTACGAAAAACGTGAGCAGGACCCAGGCTTCGGCGGTTTCCATCGCATCGAATACGGCCTGTTCCAGCAGCGCAGCGTCGACGGTCTGAAACCGGTGGTCGAACGCCTGCAAGCCGATGTGACCACCCTCAAACAGCAATTGCTGGCCCAGTCGCTGCCACCGGAGCAACTGGTCAGTATCGTCGCCCGCAGCATGCGCAGTCTCGCCGACACCCGCGCCAGCAGCGGCGAAGAGGAACGCTACAGCCATGTCGACCTGAACGGTTTTGCCGCCAACCTGCAGGCCACGCGCAAGGTCATCGACCTGCTGCGGCCCCTGCTCGTGAAGTCGGCCGCCGACCTGCTGCCCCAGCTCGACAGCGCAGCGGTAGCCCTCGATGCGCAATTCAACAGCCTGCGCAGCGGCGACGGCTACGTCACCTACGACACCGTCAGCGCCGAAAAACGCAAGCAGATCAGCGACAAGGCCAAGGCTCTGGCCGATGCACTCGATGGAATCGATCCCGCCCTTGGCCTTTCCGGCCTTTAACCAGCAGACGAACCAAACATGAGCGATTCATCACAGCGCAACAACGAATTTTCCGCTGACCGCCGCCGCGTTCTGCTGGGCATGGGCGTGGCCGGTGCAGCCATCGCCGGCAGCGCCCTGAGCTGCCCGGCCATGGCGGCTGCGCAGGCACAGGTCACCCAGGCCCCGAGCAGCGACAAGACCCAGGATCACCACGATTTCCACGGCAAGCACCAGACCGGCATCGTCACCCCTCGCCCGGCCGCCGGCATGCTCGTCGCGTTCGACGTCCTGGCCAGCGACCGCAAGGAGCTCGAGCGCCTGTTCCGCACCCTCAACGAGCGCATCGCCTTTCTGATGAGCGGTGGCGCGGTGAAACAGGTCGACCCGAAACTGCCACCGCTGGACTCCGGCATCCTCGGCCCGGTCGTGACCCCGGACAACCTGACCATCACCGTGTCGGTGGGCAATTCACTGTTCGATGAGCGTTTTGGCCTGGAATCGGTCAAGCCCAAGCGGCTGATCCAGATGGTCGGTTTTCCCAATGATGCACTGCAACCGGATCTGTGCCATGGCGACCTGAGCATCCAGTTCTGCGCCAACACCCCGGACACCAACATCCACGCCCTGCGCGATATCGTCAAGAACACCCCGGACCTGCTGCTGGTGCGCTGGAAGCAGGAAGGCAGTGTACCGCCGCAGGCACCGACCAAGCCGGGTGAACCGGCCCAGAGTGCACGCAACTTCCTCGGTTTCCGTGATGGCTCGGCCAACCCGGACTCCAACGACACCAGCGCCATGGACCGTATCGTCTGGGTTCAGGCCGGTAGCGACGAGCCGGCCTGGGCCGCCAATGGCAGTTACCAGGCCGTGCGGATCATCCGCAACCTGGTCGAACGCTGGGACCGTACCCCGCTGCAGGAGCAGGAAAGCATCTTCGGCCGGGAGAAAACCACCGGAGCCCCTATCGGCGGCAAGACCGAAGCCGAAGTGCCGGACTACAGCAAGGATCCGGAAGGCAAACGGATCAGACTCGACTCCCACATCCGCCTGGCCAACCCACGTACCGCCGAAACCCAGCGCAACCTGATCCTGCGCCGGCCGTTCAACTACTCCAATGGGGTCAGCAAGAACGGTCAGCTGGAAATGGGCCTGCTGTTCATCTGCTACCAGTCGAACCTGGAGCAGGGTTTCATCACGGTCCAGACCCGGCTCAACGGCGAGCCCCTGGAGGAATACCTCAAGCCGATCGGCGGCGGTTATTTCTTCACCTTGCCGGGAGTAACCGGCGATCAGGACTTCATCGGTCGTTCGCTGCTTTCTGCAACACAACAAAAAACCAAGGCTTAACCCTTAACTCACCTGGGAAATGCTCATGAAGAAGTCGCCTCTTGCTTTGTTGCTGGCCGTCGGCCTGCTCCACACCCCGCTTTCGGCTCTCGCGGCCACAGCCCCCCTGGACCTCGTCGGGCCGGTTTCGGATTACAAGATCTACGTCACCGAGCAGCTCGATCAACTGGCCAGCCAAACCCAGCAGTTCACCGACGCGGTGAAGAAAGGCGACCTGGCCACCGCCAAGAAGCTCTACGCACCGACTCGCGTCCACTACGAGTCGATCGAGCCGATCGCCGAGCTGTTCAGTGACCTTGATGCGGCCATCGACTCGCGCGTCGACGACCATGAAAAAGGCGTCAAGGCCGAAGACTTCACCGGTTTCCACCGCCTGGAGTACAGCCTGTTCTCGGAGAACACCACCCAGGGTCTGGGCGACCTGGCCGATGGCCTGGACAAGAACGTGAAAGACCTGCAGGCCCGCGTGGCCGGCCTGACTTTCCCACCAGAGAAAGTCGTCGGTGGCGCTGCCGCCCTGCTCGAAGAAGTGGCCGCGACCAAGATCTCCGGCGAGGAAGACCGCTACAGCCACACCGACCTGTATGACTTCCAGGGCAACATCGACGGCGCGAAGAAGATCGTCGACCTGTTCCGTCCGCAGATCGAGAAGCAGGACAAGGCGTTTGCGGCCAAGGTCGACAAGAACTTCGCCACCGTGGACAAGATCCTCGCCAAGTACAAGACCAAGGATGGTGGTTTCGAGACCTACGACAAGGTCAAGGACGCTGACCGCAAGGCCCTGGTTGGCCCGGTCACCACGCTGGCTGAAGACCTGTCGACCCTGCGCGGCAAGCTGGGCCTGAACTGAGGTTCTGCTCCAGGCAGCACACTGCTGCCTGGAGCTGCACGTTCTTTCCATGGGCCCTGCCCATGTGAGAGCCGGCTTGCTGGCGATCCGTCGAAGGCGGCCAGTCATGAATACCATGTGGTGCCAGAAACATAGCTATCGCCAGCAAACCGCCCACCCCACTGGATCAGAGCATCCGATAGAGCAACCGCTCGATCTTCACCCTGCTCACCCGCCGCAGGAACTTGCCCACCGCCTCCGGGTAGTCCAGCAGCGTCTCCAGATCGCGGAAACTGCCGATCCGCCGGGTATTTTCCATGATCAACTCCAGCTCCCGGGCCCGTACATCCAGCAGTTCGCTGCGCGGATCATCGATCAGCAAGGCGTTTTCCAGATCCAGCCGGAACGCCCGCGGATTGAGGTTGTTGCCGGTCAGCAAGGTGTAGCGCTGGTCGACCCACATGCCCTTGAGGTGATAGGTGTTGTCACCGTCGCGCCACAGATGCAGGTTGAGCAACCCCTTGTCGATCGCCGCCTGATGCCGCTTGGCGAAACGCCGCAGGCTGATTTCATACAGGTACGGCAGCGCCGCGATCACCTTGAACGGCTCACTCGGCGGAATGTAGAAGTCGTTGGCGGTCTTGTCGCCGACGATGATGTCGATCTTCACACCACGCTCCAGCGCCCGGTTGATCTCCCGGGTCACCGCCAGCGGCAGGTTGAAGTACGGCGTGCAGAGGGTCAGTTGCAGTTGGCTGGCGCCGATCAGTTCGCAGATCACCCGACTCAACGGGTTGTTCTTGCCCAGGCCGAGCAACGGGCTGACCGACAGATTGAAGCTTGGCTCGCCGCCGGCACGGGTATCGTACTGGGCGCTTTTCAGCCGGCTGCGCAGGTCGCCGATACCGCCACGCAGGCTGCGGGTGGTCGGCAGGCTCGGCAGATCCAGGCGGCAGACCGCATGGGAAGCCAGCAACTCCTTTTGCACCAGCCCTTGCATCGAATCGGCCAGGGCCTGGTTGTGCAACAGGTGGTAACGGTCGAAACGATACTTGTCGAACTTGTGCAGATAAACGTTATTCAGACTCGCGCCGCTGTAAATCACGCAGTCATCAATGATGAAGCCCTTGAGGTGCAGCACGCCGAACAACTCGCGGGTCTGCACCGGCACACCGTAGATCGGCACTTCAGTATCGTGGGCGCGGGTCTGCTCCTGGTACCAGGCGCTGTTGCCCGGTTGCTTGGCAGCGCCGATCAACCCGCGCTGGGCACGCAGCCAGTCGACCACCACCACGATCTCCAACTCTGGTCGGGCCGCCTTGGCCGCATGCAGGGCATCAAGGATTTCCTGCCCGGCCTCGTCTTCCTGCAGATACAGCGCCACCAGGGTGATGCGCTGCCGCGCCGCAGCAATCCGCTCCAGCAGACAACGCCGGAACTCGGCGGCCGAAGGCAGGATGGTCAAGGCATCGGCAGTCATTGGGAAGCTGCGCAGTTTGGGCAACAGGGAGCGTTTGAAGAGCAACGGCATAGGGCTCGCTAAGGGTCGAATGCGGAAGGCCCATGAGCTTACACCATGCCTTGCCTGTGACGCTCGTCTTCGAACAGGACATTACCGCCAACAGCGAGATATTCATCCCATTGCGGCGATAAATAAAACAAATGAGCTCTACCCCTTGTAACACGCTACAACTTCACCAAAATAATGGCCCTCTGATATCAATCCTGCGTTTACGCTAAGGAAACCTGAAATGCCCCGCTCTCTGACAATCGCCAAACGCCTTGGACTGGGCTTTGGGCTGGTGCTTTCGCTATTGACCCTGGTGACCCTGATCGGGGTCAATCGGGTCGGCCTGATCGACTCGACGTTGACCGATGTCAGTGACGACAGCGCGGTCAAACAACGTTATGCAATCAACTTTCGCGGCAGCGTGCATGACCGTGCCATCGCCATCCGCGATGCAGTGCTGGTGCGTGACAATGCCGGCCTGCAGAACCACCTCGGCAATATCGAGAAGCTGAACGCCGACTATCAGGCTTCGGCACAACCGATGGACGCGATCTTCGCCAAAATGGGTGCTTCGGACGCCGAGCGTCGTCTGCTGGACGACATCAAGAGCACCGAGCGCACCACCCTGGCCCTCACCGCCCGCTTGATCGAGCTGCGCCGACAGGGCGACATGGACAAGGCCCAGGCCTTCCTGCTGTCCGATATTTCCCCGGCCTACAAGGAATGGCTCAAACGCATCAATGCCCTGATCGACTGGGAGGAAGCCTCGATCGGCAAGCAACTGACCGAAGTACGCACCACCGCCAGCCACTTCGCCACGCTGATGCTGCTGGTCACCACCATCGCCGTATTGCTCAGCGTGCTGGTCTCGGTGCTGATCATCCGCAACCTCAAGTCGACACTTGGCGCCGAGCCGGAAGTCGTCGCCGACGCGATCCGTCAGTTGGCCAACGGCCAACTCGACGGTGTGATCGAAACACGTCACCCCAACAGCGTCATGGGCGCACTGAAGACCAGCAACCGTCACTTGGCCGAAACCATCACCGAGGTTCGTGCCGTGGCCCATGATCTGATCGGCTCGTCCTCGCAACTGCAGGCCAGTTCCGACAGCAACAGCGAACAGATGCGCCTGCAAACCGGTGAAACCCAACGCATGGCCACGGCGGTCAACCAGATGGCGGCCACGGTGCATGAAATCGCCGCCTATGCGCAAAATGCCGCAAAGGCCAGTAACGCCGCCGACCACGCGGTAGAAAGCGGCAAGCAGGTGGTGCAAACCACCGCCAGCGATATGCAGCGCCTGGCCGAAGTGCTCGATGAGGCCGCCGAATCCGTCGGGCGTGTGTCCCATGACAGCCAGGCCATCGAAAACGTGGTCGCAGTGATCAACTCGATTGCCGAGCGCACCAACCTGCTGGCGCTGAACGCTGCTATCGAAGCCGCCCGCGCCGGTGAGGCCGGACGAGGTTTTGCCGTGGTGGCCGATGAGGTCCGCTCGCTGGCGACCCGCACCCAGGACTCGACCCGGGAAATCCGCGAGATGGTCGGGCAGTTGCAGTCCGGCGCAGGCAAGACCGCCGAGATCATGCGCAACAGCCGCGAGATGGCCCAACATACCGTCGAACAGACACGTATTGCGGAAGATGCCCTGATCCGCATTCGGCAGGAAGTCGGTGCGATCAACGACATGAACGCGCAGATCGCCAGCGCCTCCACCCAGCAAGGGGTTGCGGCCCAGGAAGTGAACCAGAACATCACCCGCATCCACGATGCGGCCATGGAAAGCTCGGTGGGCTCCAATCAGGTCGCCCTGTCCAGCCGGGAACTGTCGGCGCTGGCCGATAACCTGACGCGCAAGGTCAGTTTCTTCAAGGTCTGAACCCCGCCCTTTCGGTTGCCAGGGACGGCAACCCACCTGCCAAGGGTTTATTTCGACACAGGGATTGACCAGGGAGAACGATCGTTCTACCCTCTCTCCCATGAACGAAAATACGCCGAACCCGACCCGTGACACCCTTCTGGATACTGCCGAGCAGTTGATCTACCAAAGTGGCATCCACGCCACCGGAATCGATCTGCTGGTAAAGACTTCCGGTGTGGCGCGCAAAAGTATCTACAAGCACTTCGGTACCAAGGACGGCCTGACGGTCGAGGCCTTGCGCCGGCGTGACGTGCGCTGGATGCAGTGGTACCGCGACGAGGTCGACAAGGCTGCCACCAGCGGCGAACGCCTGCTCAACCTGTTCAGCGTGCTGACAGGCTGGTTCAGGTCCGAAGGTTTTCGCGGCTGCGCCTTCATCAACACGGCTGGCGAAACCGGCGACCCGCAGGATCCGATCCGCCTGCTGGCCAAGGAACACAAACAGAAGCTGCTCGACTACCTCGTCGAGCTCTGTGAAGCACATGGCATCGACGATCCGTTGGGGGTTGCCCGGCAACTACTGATCCTGATCGACGGCGCCATTACCGTGGCACTGGTCATGGGTGACCACGGTGCAGCCGATAATGCGCAATGCATGGCGCGGAAGTTATTGGCGCTGTAACAGCGACCTGGGCGTAAACAACAGCTCAATACGGATGGCGTTTTTCCGGCCCGGTCGGCTGTCGCTTGGATAAAGCACTACAACCTGTCTGAAACCTATTTAATTGGAGACATTGCCATGTCATCTGACGCAGACGCTCGCCCGCCACTTCCGCCATTCACCCGTGAATCGGCAATCGAGAAAGTTCGCCTGGCCGAAGACGGCTGGAACTCCCGTGATCCTGCACGGGTTGCCCTGGCCTATACCCTGGACACCAAATGGCGCAACCGCGCCGAGTTCGCCAACAACCGTGAAGAAGCCAAAGCCTTCCTGACGCGCAAGTGGGCCAAGGAGCTCGATTATCGGCTGATCAAGGAGCTATGGGCCTTCACCGACAACCGTATCGCCGTGCGCTACGCTTACGAATGGCACGACGATTCGGGCAACTGGTTCCGCTCCTACGGCAATGAAAACTGGGAGTTCGACGAAAACGGCCTGATGGCTCGTCGTTTCGCCTGCGTCAACGACCTGCCGATCAAGGCCGAGGAACGCAAGTTCCACTGGCCGCTGGGGCGTCGTCCCGATGATCATCCAAGCCTGTCGGAGTTGGGACTCTAGGCACTGCGAGATCCTGTGGTGAACGGGCTTGTACGGGTGCGAGTACAAGGCAGTCGCAGCATCTGCAGGCGAGGTCTGTCAGGTAGATTCTGTAAGCAGGTGCTGGGGCGCTCGGCGCCCCAGCACGGACAAGCCCGCTCGCCACAGTTACAGTCACACTTCACAGCCACAGTTCAGCGTTCAGCGTTCAGCGTTCAGCGTTCAGCGACAGATTCAGACCAACGTTGTGCGCACCCACCATGCATCGCATAAAATAAGCGCCCGAGAGACCCAATAAACCGGACGCTCCGGCGCTCTCAGTGTTGCCCACTCTCAGGAGTACGACCCATGAGTCTTCGCAAAAGCACCGCAATCATTTCCATACTGATCGCCGGCAGCCTGATGGCAGCATTGTCGAGTACGACGGTACTGGCCTCCGCCGACCAGTCGACACCGCCCAAGCCCAAATGCACCAACCAGCAGTTCTGGAACCCCAAGACCAACAAGTGCGAGCCGCTGGTGAGCCAGCGTGCCATCGAACATCCGCAGGCCAGCGACGTCTGAGCCGCACGGGGTGTGCGGCTCGCTCAAACCGTCACACACACCTACTTCTTTCACCGCCGAGTGCTTACAGCGTTATGCAGTGGCTGTAACCTGCCATCAACGGTCCTTCCTTGTATGCTGGTCGGCACGAACCGAACTCGACAGACAAGGACATGCCCATGCCCCAACCCGCCAGCCTGCCCCTGAACGACCCACGCTGCGCCCTGATCGTGATTGACGTGCAGAATGACTTCATCCCCGGCGGCCGCCTGGCCGTCACCGGTGGCGATGAGATCGTGCCGCTGATCAACCAGTTGGCCAGCCGTTTTCGCAACGTGATCATCGCCCAGGACTGGCACCCGGCCGGACACGCCTCGTTCGCCAGCAGCCATCCGGGGCGCCAACCGTTCGAGACCGTGCAACTGGCCTATGGCACCCAGGTGCTGTGGCCCGACCATTGCCTGCAGGGCAGCCACGGCGCCGAACTGCATGCCGACCTGCACCTGCCCCATGCCAGGCTGGTAATCCGCAAGGGCTGCAATGCGCAGATCGACAGCTATTCGGCATTCGTCGAGGCCGACCGCCGCACGCCGACCGGACTGGCAGGCTACCTGCGTGAGTGCCAAATCGACACCGTGTATCTGGTCGGCCTGGCCCTGGACTATTGCGTCGCCTGGTCGGCGCTGGATGCACGGGCGGCGGGCTTCACGACCACCCTGATCCCCGATGCCTGTCGTGCCATTGACCTGGATGGATCGCTGAAGCGGGCCATGGAGGAGATGGAGGCTGCCGGCGTGCAATTCATGAACGCCAAGGCGCTCATGTCCCTGTAAGGATGCTCAGGCCATGACGGCCTATTCACCACCGGGTATGCGTAGTGCACCTACTTCCCGTACAACACCTTTTCTGTAGGAGCGTGGCTTGCCCGCGAACAGGCCCGCAAGCCCAGCCCATCAGCCACAAGGGATTACGGCGTGCCAGGCAGTGCCCTAGCCTTTTGCCGCATGGGCCTGCTGCACCGCCGCATGCACGCTCAGCTCACTGAGGGTAACCGCAGACAAGACCTCCTCCGGCAACCCCAGCAGCGCCTGATGCGCCCCATGCTTGAGCCGCGCCAACAGCAACTGCTTACCCTCGCCCTTGAAGCGCACGATAAAATCCTGCAAGGCCTCGATACTGGTCCCATCCAGATCCGGCGACTCCTCCAGACTCAGAATCACCGCGCGGACCTGCGATCCCTGCTGACGCGCCAGGCGCTGCACACTGCGCAGGATCCGTTCGGCATTGGCGAAAAACAGCGCCTCGCCCGGGCGCAGGATCAACACACCCGGCACCTGCCGCGCCTGCGGATGCAGTTGGCAGTCGACAAAATCGTGCCCGTCGGCCAGATGCCCGAGTACCTGCACCACCGCCGAGGACATCTGCCGCAGCATCAGCATCAGACTGATCGCCACCGCCGCCAGCAGACCATCCAGCACACCGAGCAACAACACCGCGCCTACCGCACAGATCGCCAGGAAACGATCACGCCGCCAGACGAAATAACGCTGCAGCGGTTCCAGGCTGACCGCCCGGGCCAGCGCATGGATGACGATCGCCGCCAGCACCGGCTCCGGTGTCAGCGCGATCAGTGGCAGCAGGGTCGCAACGATCACCAGTACCACCAGCGCGGCCACTACGCCGGCGCAACGTGAAGTAGCCCCAGCGGCTTCGTTGGCCGACGTCGCCGAATACCCGGCACCGGCCGGCATGCCGTGGAACAGTCCGGACAACAGGTTGGCGCCGCCAAGGACCAGCAGGTCGCGGTTGGAACTGACCCGATCACCATGCTTGAGGGCAAAGGCGCTGATGGAACCATAGGACTCGGCATACAGGATCATTACCAGGGCAAAGCCCAGTTCCACCAGCTTCAGCCAGTCGGAGAAACCCAGGCGCGGCAGCGACGGTACCGCCAGTTGCAGGTCGATGACGCCAATCAGGTTGATGCCATGGCTCGGCAGGTCCAGCCATTTGCCCGCCGCAACGCCCAGCATGACCACCAGCAGACCACCCGGCACACGCCGAAACCGTCCGAGCAGCGTCAGCAAGACCAGCGCCACGATCGCGACCGCCGCCCCTGCCCAGTTCCAATCGGGCAGTTGCCCGAGCAGCTCCGGAACGAAACGGATCAGGTCGCTGTGTTGCGGGTGCACATCGACGATGCTCGCCAACTGCTTGAGGATGATGGTCACCGCCAGACCGAAGGCAAAACCCCGCAGCACCGGTTTGGCGATGAACGAGGTCATGCTGCCCAGCTTGAACAGGCCGGCGAGCAGGAACATCAGGCCGGTGATCAGCACCAGGCCGATGGCCATGGTCAGGCGCAAGGCCATGTCGGGACCTGCCACCGACAGCGTCGCCGCCGCCAGCACGGCAGCCGACGACGAAGTGGCCGAGACGATTGCAAAACGACTGGTGCCAAACAGGCCGTAGCAGAGCAGCCCGGCAAACAGGGCGATCACCCCGGCCTGGGGCGGCAGGTTGGCGATGCTCGAATAGGCGACCGCCTCCGGCAGCAACAAGCCGGCAATCGACAGGCCGGCGACCAGGTCGAGACCCAGACGGCGCGGTTGGACGGGTGCAGCAGCGATATTTTGCAGGGAGGGTTCACGCATCGATGGGACCAGTCCATCCAGACAGGCAGCGGGCATTTCGCTTGCGAGCGACCTCTTGCAGGCCGACGGTGACTGGGGTGAGGTGCAGCTTTTCCAGCTTGGCACTGATCAATTGCGGTCGTGCACGAACCATCGAGCGTCTCCTGACAAACGAACTGTCTGCAAGCTTAACGCCGATTCGTTTGAAGGACACCATCCTCCTGTGGCGAGCAGGCAAACCCGCTCGCCACCACTCAGCGCGCTGCCGCCAGTCTCCAGACGCGGGCGATATCTCGCGCCCGAGCCGACAGCAGTACCGCCGCATCGACACAAGCCTGCTCCAGGCTCATCGGCCCGGAAGCCAGGGCGAAGGCCGCATCGACTCCGTGCTGATACATCTGCTCGTAACCTTCACCCAGGGTGCCCGCCAGTACGATCACCGGCACGCCATGTCGCTGGGCGATCCGGGCCACACCGAAAGGCGTCTTGCCACGCAAGGTCTGCGCATCGAAACGGCCTTCGCCGGTGATCACCAGATCGGCGCCCTGCACAGCCTGGTCCAGGCCGACCAACTCGGCGACCACCTCCACTCCCGCCCGGAACTGCGCGCCGAAAAAAGCCTTGGCGGCAAACCCCAGCCCGCCGGCCGCGCCACTGCCCGGTTCGTCACGGACATCCCTGGGCAACTGTTGGGCGCACAGATCGGCAAAGTGGCCGAGCGCGGCGTCCAGCGCTTGCACCTGGGTGGGTGAAGCACCCTTTTGGGGACCGAAGATCGCCGACGCCCCGTGCTCGCCACACAGGGGATTGTTCACGTCAGCGGCGATATCGAAGCGCACTTCGGCCAGGCGTGGGTCGAGCCCCACGGTCTCGATGCGCCCCAGCCCGGCCAGGGCCAGGCCGCCACGGGCCAGCGTGCGGCCCTGAGCGTCGAACAACCCCAGGCCGAGCGCCTGCAAGGCACCGGCGCCGGCATCGTTGGTGGCACTGCCGCCAATGGCCAGAATGATCCGCAGTGCTCCGGTATCGAGCGCCGCACCGATCAACTGGCCGGTGCCGTACGTGCTGGTGATGCAGGCATCCCGCTGGCCTGGCGGCACCAACTGCAAACCGCTGGCTTCGGCCATCTCGATGATCGCCGTGCGGGTTTGCGGCAACCAGCCCCAGTGGGCCTGCACCAGGGCCCCCAACGGTCCCTGGACGCTCTCGGTGCGCAGTTCGCCCTGGCAGGCGGCGAGTACCGACTCCACCGTGCCCTCGCCCCCATCGGCCATGGGATACTGCAGCAGTTGCGCCTGCGGCAGTACCTCGGCCAGCCCCTGGGCAATGGCCTTGGCAACACCGTCGGCACTCAGACTGTCCTTGAAGGAATCAGGGGCGATGATGATTTTCATGGGGGCTTCTCCGGTTCTTGTAGCGTCCATGCTGCCAGCAGCAACCGCGAATGACGCCTGTCCGCTGCACAAGCATTGCGCGGCTTTATTGGGCATTCACACAAACCCCAGGGCTCACGCCTGCGGCAGCAGTTGTACCCCCAGGTACAACGCCAACATGCCATCGAGCCGCATCGGATCGACGCCGCTGAGTTCGGCGATCCGTTCCATGCGGTAGCGCAGGCTGTTGCGATGGATGCCCAGGGCCTCGGCACAGGCCTGGCTCTGGCCGTCATGTTCGCACCAACTGCGCAGGGTCGAGAGCAACTGGCCGTTGCTGTCCTTGGCCAGCACCTTGTGCAACGGCTTGAGCAGTTCCTCCAGAGCATCGTCCGTGCGATAGCGCCAGAGCATCACCGGCAGGCGATAACGGTTGAGCGGCAACACGCGGCTGCTCGGCAGCACCTCACGGCCATAACCGAGCAGGTCGCTGACCCGCCGATAGCAGCGACGCAACCCCGCCAGACCATCGGCCTGTCCTCCCACCGCCACCCGCAAGACCTGCCAACCGAGGCCGTCGAGCTTTTCCAGCAGCCGCTGTTCATCCAGCACAACCGTCGCCGGGCGACACCAGAGCAGCGATACCGGCGAAGCACTGAAGCACCAACTGTCAGGGTAACGCGACTGCAGCCAGGCGATCAGCGCGTCAGTCGCCTGCCCCGGCTCCAGCTCGAACAGACAGGGAATGCGTGACAGTTGCGGCTTGAGCCCCAGCTGCCGGGCCTCGTCGACCAGCCTGGGAGAGTCGCCACCGTCGCCGAGCAGCAACGCCAGCAGATCGTCGCAACGTTGACGCCGCCACTGCTGCTCGGCTTGCTGATGGCGTTGCCCCACCAGCATCTCGGCCGTCATGCGCACCAGTTCGGCATAGGTGCGTAACTGATCCGGATCGCCAGTGATGCCCAGCACACCGATCAAACGCTGGTCATGCAGCAATGGCAGGTTGATCCCGGGCTGCACGCCCTTGAGGCATTTGGCCGTCTGTACGTCGATCTCGACGACCCGCCCATTGGCCAGGACCAACTGCGCGCCCTCATGGCGGGTGTTGATCCGTTCCTGTTCGCCGCTGCCGAGAATCAGCCCCTGGCTGTCCATGACGTTCACGTTGTAGGGCAGGATCGCCATGGTACGGTCGACGATATCCTGCGCGAGGTCATGGTCCAGTTCGAACATGGAGGATGGATCCTTGGTCTGGATTGTTCAGTGGCACAGGGTACACCGGCAAACCCTGTGCGTCGGCACAAAGACAGCGGCGCCGGGGTGGCCGAGACTCACAGGGCGAGCCACGTTACCCTTGCCTCGCGAAAAATCATAATAAAGAGAGACCGCCATGTCACAGAGCGCCGCGTTGCCCCAGGCCACCGCTGACTTGAAAAATGCCGTATACAAGCGCATCACCCTGCGCCTGATCCCCTTCATCTTCATCTGCTACCTGTTCAACTACCTCGACCGGGTCAATGTTGGATTCGCCAAGCTGCAGATGCTCGACGCCCTCAAATTCAGCGAGACGGTCTACGGCCTTGGCGCCGGGATCTTCTTCATCGGCTACGTCCTGTGCGGGGTGCCGAGCAACCTGGCGCTGAGCCGGTTCGGTCCACGCCGCTGGATCGCACTGATGATGATCACCTGGGGGGCGCTGTCGACCTGCCTGCTGTTCATCACCACCCCGACCGGGTTCTACACCCTGCGCCTGTTGACCGGCGCGGCAGAAGCCGGCTTCTTCCCAGGCGTCGTGCTGTATCTCTCGCAGTGGTTCCCGAGCTTTCGCCGGGGCCGCATCATGGCCCTGTTCATGTCGGCGATTCCGGTTTCGGGCCTGCTCGGCAGCCCCTTCTCCGGCTGGATTCTCAATCACTTCGCCGCAGGCCAAGGCGGCCTTGCCGGCTGGCAATGGATGTTCCTGCTGCAAGGCATCCCCACCGTACTGCTGGGCGCGGCGGCGTTCTTCCTGCTCGCCGACACGTTCGCCCATGCCAAATGGCTGACCGCCGAGGAGCGCGCAGTACTGGAAGCCGACCAGGCCGAAGACGCGGCGAACAAACCCAGGACCGTAAGCGACTCGCTCGGCGAAGTATTCAAGAACCCGGCGATCTGGGCGTTCGGCCTGATCTACTTCTGTATCCAGAGCGGCGTCTACGCGATCAATTTCTGGCTGCCATCGATCATCAAGAACCTCGGTTTCAGCGATAACCTGGTGATCGGCTGGCTCAGCGCGATTCCCTACTTGCTGGCAGCGGTGTTCATGTTGTTCGTTGGCCGCTCCGCCGACCTGCGCCAGGAGCGCCGCTGGCATCTTGTCGTACCGATGCTGATGGGCGCGGTTGGCCTGTTAATCGCGGTGAACTTCGCCAGCTCGCCGGCCATTGCCATTGTCGGCCTGAGTATCGCGACCATGGGCGCCCTCACCGGCCTGCCGATGTTCTGGCCGGTGCCGACCGCGTTGCTCAGTGCTGGCGCTGCGGCGGGTGGCCTGGCGCTGATCAACTCGATGGGCCAGATGGCCGGTTTCCTCAGCCCCTACCTGGTGGGTTGGATCAAGGACAGCACCGGCTCCACCAACGCCGCGCTCTACGTGCTGGCCGCCGTGATCGTCGGCGGCAGCCTGCTGGCCCTGCGCGTGACGCGCGGCCTGCGTACGTAGTAACGCACACGATCGGCAGGAAAGGACTGGCAGGAAAATTGAGGGATTGCTCAACGGCGGGCTTCTGGTATCTGATTGACGACTTTCCCTCAGCGTAAAAGGACGTCAATCATGAGCTATCGCCTCCTCGGCCAGTCCGGACTCAAGGTTTCCACCCTGACTCTGGGCAGCATGATGTTCGGCACGCAGACCGATACCGAGACCTCATTGCGCATCATCGACAAGGCCTGGGACCAGGGTGTCAACTTCATCGATACGGCGGACGTCTACAATGCCGGGCGCTCGGAGGAAATCGTTGGCGAGGGCGTCGCCCGCCATCGCCACGACTGGATCATCGCCTCCAAGGTCGGTTTCGGGCCGGCGGACGGTACGCCGAACCGCAGCGGCCTGAGCCGCAAGCACATCTTCAATGCCATCGAGGCCAGCCTCACCCGGCTCGGCACCGATTACCTGGACATCTACTACCTGCACCGCGAGGATCACGACACGCCGCTGGAAGTCACGGTATCGGCCATGGGCGACCTGCTGCGCCAAGGCAAGATCCGCTACTGGGGCTTGTCGAACTACCGTGGCTGGCGAATCGCCGAGGTGATTCGCCTGGCCGAACGGCTCGGGGTCGACCGGCCGGTGATCAGCCAGCCGCTGTACAACATCGTCAACCGTCAGGCCGAAATCGAGCAGATCACCGCCGCCGCGGCCTACGGGCTGGGCGTGGTGCCCTACAGCCCATTGGCCCGTGGCGTGCTCAGCGGCAAGTACGCAGCGGATGTGACGCCGGATGCCAGCAGCCGTGCCGGTCGCCAGGACAAGCGTATCCTCGAAACCGAATGGCGTCTGGAATCCCTGCAGATCGCCCAGCAGATCCAGCAATACACCCAGGATCGCGGCGTGGGCATCGTCGAATTCGCCATTGCCTGGGTACTCAACAACGCAGCGGTCAGCTCGGCGATCGTCGGCCCGCGCACCGAGGAGCAGTGGGACGGCTACACCAAGGCACTGAGCGTGCAGATCAGTGCCGAGGATGAGGCATTCATCGACTCGCTGGTCACCCCGGGCCATGCCTCGACGCCTGGGTTCAACGATATCGGGCACTTCGTTTCCGGGCGGCGACCGCTTGGGCGTTGAGTCCCTGTCGGGGCGAGAGACACACGCGTGCTCGCCCCTTGTACCCAAACGCTGGATAAATAGTGCCGAACGCGCCATCCTGCGCGCCATTTTCAACGCGGTGAGCCGTTGCCGCGCCTGACACAGCAAGGATCCCCCATGCAAGACCAGCCACTGAACGACGCCGACTTCGAATTCATCGAGGACATGCTGCTCAAATACGGCGACGACCACTCCGTCCTCAACCCTTCCGAGTTGGACGGCTACCTGAGCGCCCTGGTGTCCGGCCCATTGCCGATCGATATCTCGGTCTGGTTCCCGGCCATCTGGGGCGATCAGAATCCGAACTGGGAAACCCCACAGGAGTGCAAGCGCTTCATCGACCTGAGCGTGCGTCACATGAACGCGCGGGCGACCCAACTGGCCACCGACGTCCAGGCGTTCAAGGCGCGCTTCGAGGAAACCGAGCATCAGGGCCAGCCACTGGTCCTGGCCGAAGAATGGTGCTTCGGCTACCTGCGCGGCATCGGTGTCAGCCAGTGGCCGGAACTGCCAGCGGCCCAGGCCCGATGGCTGGACGCGATCACCCTGTGCGCCGAACAGGACAACTTCGAACTGCCGGCCGACTTCGACGTGGTTCTGCATCGCCAGCGCGTGGCCGCCATCGAACCCGCTGTGCGTGGTTTGCATGATTATTGGCAGGCGCAGCGGTAACTCGCCAGCGTCGGATCAAGCGCTTGCGTCAATCGGGTAGAAATCGAATTGGCCGCAACATTCGCCTTCTTCGAATAGACCGGCATTGACGCAGGCTACGCCCGGAGCAAGCGTTGTTCCAAAAAAACCAAGCGCTCGAATTTTCGCCTCTTAGATTGTTTCTAAATATTTCTTCATTTAGCGATTCTGTCATCAGACAGAAATATTCCCGGCATTAAATCGCTGGCTATCTGACATGTGGAGTCTTCCACTCAACCCAGTGCCTCGAGGTATTGCCGTGATTGTGCTGAGCAAAAAACGTTTGTCGGTCCTGTTGGCCTCTCTCTGCCTGAGCGGCATCGCCCATGCCACTGACGTAACCGGTGCCGGCTCCAGCTTTGTCTATCCGGTACTGGCCAAGTGGTCCCAGGACTACAGCAAGGTATCGAGCAATCGCATCAACTACCAATCCATCGGTTCGGGCGGCGGTATCGCTCAGATCAAGGCCGCGACTGTCGACTTCGGCGCCTCCGACGCCCCGCTGTCGGCTGACGAACTCAAGGCCGCTGGCCTCGGCCAGTTCCCCAGCGTAATCGGCGGTATCGTGCCGGTGATGAACATCGAAGGCATCGCAGCAGGCCAACTCAAGCTCGACGGCGAAAGCCTGGCGAAGATTTTCCTCGGGGAAATCACCACCTGGAACGATCCGGCCATCGCCGCCCTCAACCCTGGTCTGAAACTGCCCAGCGGCAAGATCACCGTGGTGCACCGTTCGGACGGTTCGGGTACCTCGTACAATTTCACCAATTACCTGACCAAGGCCAGCGACGCCTGGAAATCCAAAATTGGTTTCGGCACCACCGTGCCTTGGCCGGTAGGTGTTGGCGGCAAGGGCAACGAAGGGGTTTCGGCCTACGTGAAGCAGATCAAGAACTCGATCGGCTATGTCGAGTACGCCTACGCCCTGCAGAACAAGATGACCCACGCCCAGTTGAAAAACGCCTCCGGCAAGTTCGTCCAGCCTGACGCCAAGGCGTTCCAGGCCGCTGCCGATACCGCCGACTGGGCCAACGCCCAGGATTTCAACCTGATCATGACCAACGCACCGGGTGACGCCGCCTGGCCGATCACCGCCACCACCTGGATCATCATGTACAAGCAGCCGAAGAACGCCGAGCAAAGCCAGGCCGCCTTCAATTTCTTCAAGTGGTCGCTGGAAAACGGCCAGCAGCAAGCCGCGTCGCTGGATTACGTGGCCCTGCCCGACTCGCTGGTCAAGCGTATCGAAAGCTACTGGACGTCTGACTTCGCCCACTGATCCGCCCGCCTGAAACCGCCCGTCATCCGCGCCTGCGGTTGACGGGACTTGAGCAGAGTACTAATGAACGACTCCGTGCAGCCTCTGGCCCTGGCCAGCTACAGCAGCGACGCGACCACTGAACAGCGGGCCGCCCGCGACCAGCGGCACGACCTGTGGTTCAAGCGAACCCTGTTCGGCGCCGCCATGCTGGTGCTGATACTGCTGGCCAGCATCGCGGCCTCCACCCTGTGGGGTGGCAGCCTCGCCTTCAAGACCTTCGGTCTCGACTTCCTGACCAGCACCGAATGGGATGCGGTCAATAATCACTTTGGCGCGCTGGTACCGATCTACGGCACCCTCGTGACCTCAATCCTGGCCTTGCTGATCGCGGTTCCCGTGAGCTTCGGCATCGCCATCTTCCTCACCGAAGTCGCGCCACCATGGCTGCGCATGCCGGTGGCCTCGGCGATCGAGTTGCTGGCCGGGATCCCTTCGATCATCTACGGCATGTGGGGCCTGTTCGTGTTTGGCCCGTTCATGGCCGAACACCTGGCCCCGTGGATCAACGACTACCTCGGTGCACTGCCGGGGGTGGGCCCGCTGTTCCAGGGCCCGCCGCTGGGCATTGGCATGCTCACCGCCGGTATCGTCCTGGCGATCATGATCACGCCTTTTATCACCTCGGTGATGCATGAGGTGTTTCGCAGCGTGCCCACCACCCTCAAGGAGTCGGCCTACGCCCTGGGCAGTACCACCTGGGAAGTGGTCTGGGACATCGTCCTGCCGTACACCCGCTCGGCGGTGGTCGGCGGCGTGTTCCTCGGCCTCGGTCGGGCCCTGGGCGAGACCATGGCGGTGACCTTCGTGCTGGGCAACGCCCAACAGTTCTCTGCGTCGTTGCTGATGCCGAGCAGCTCCATTGCCTCGATCATCGCCAACGAATTCAGCGAAGCCTACACCGACCTGCACCGCTCGGCGCTGATCGGCCTGGGGTTCCTGCTGTTCATCGTCACCTTTTTCGTCCTGGCATTGGCGCGACTGATGCTCATGCGACTCTCACGCAAGGAAGGTCTATGACGGGCAACGAACGTCTGTACCAAACCCGCGCCCTCAAGAATCGCCTGGCGCTGATCCTGAGCTGCGGCGCCACGCTGTTCGGCCTGAGCTGGCTGGTGTGGATTCTGCTGACCACTGTCATCAACGGCTTCGCGGCGCTCAACCTGCGGTTGTTCAGCCAGATGACGCCGCCACCGGGCACTGAAGGCGGCCTGGCGAACGCGTTCTACGGCAGTGCGCTGATGTCGCTGATCGCCCTGCTGATCGGCACGCCGATCGGCCTGATGGCGGGTGTCTGGCTGGCGGAGTTCGCCCGGCATTCGCGCCTGGGCAGCGTGGTGCGGTTCATCAATGACATCCTGCTGTCGGCACCCTCGATCGTGCTCGGCCTGTTCATCTACACCGGGGTGATTCTGCCGATGAACATCCTCAGCAACCACCAGGTCGGCTTCTCTGCCCTGGCCGGCGCGCTGACCCTGGCACTGCTGGTGATTCCGGTGGTGGTGCGCACCACCGACGAAATGCTCCAGCTGCAACCCTCGACCTTGCGCGAGGCCGCCCTGGCCCTGGGCGTGCCGCAGTGGAAGCTGACCGTGCAGATCGTTCTGCGCGCGGCCAAGGCCGGCGTGATCACCGGGGTGCTGCTGGCCCTGGCGCGCATCACCGGCGAAACCGCCCCGCTGCTGTTCACCGCCTTCGGCAACCAGTTCTGGAGCAGTTCGTTGCTCAAGCCGATCGCCAGCGTGCCGGTGGTGATCTTCCAGTACGCCATGAGCCCGTTCGACGATTGGCACTCGCTGGCCTGGGCCGGCGCGCTGGTGCTGACCCTGTTCGTGCTGCTGCTCAGTTTGCTGTCCCGATTGATCCTTTTGCGTAATAGGCTGACCTGATGAAGATCCGTGACCTTGCCAGCGAGAACACCAAGATCCGTGTTCGTGGCCTGGAGTTTTTCTACAACAACCAGCGGTCGCTGAAGTCCATCGACCTGGATATCCCGGAGAAGCGCATCACCGCCATCATCGGCCCCTCGGGCTGCGGCAAGTCGACCTTGCTGCGGGTCTTCAACCGTATCTACTCGATGTACCCGAAACAGGAAGCCCGTGGCGAGGTGTTGCTCAATGGCGAGAACATCCTCGCCCCCGGCTACTCGATGAACCGCCTGCGCAGCCATGTCGGCATGGTGTTCCAGAAGCCGGTACCGTTCCCGATGTCGATCTACGAAAACATCGCCTACGCCGTGCGCCACCATGAGAAATTGTCGCGCCACGAGATGGACGAGCGGGTCGAGCAGGCCCTGCACGGCGCAGCACTGTGGAACGAGGTCAAGGACAAGCTCAAGCAGAGCGCGCAGGGTCTCTCCGGTGGTCAACAGCAACGCCTGTGCATCGCCCGCACCATCGCCCTGCGTCCGCAGGTGCTGCTGCTGGACGAACCCACCTCGGCCCTCGATCCGATTTCCACCGGCCGTATCGAACAGCTGATCACCGAGTTGAAGGAGCAATACACCGTGATCATCGTCACCCACAACATGCAGCAGGCTGCGCGGGTATCGGACTATACGGCGTTCATGTTCATGGGCGAACTGATCGAGCATGACATCACCGACTCGATTTTCATGCACCCGAAAATGAAGCAGACCGAAGACTACATTACCGGTCGTTTCGGCTGATCGAGCCCTCTCGTCGTCGACCCGGCGAGGGTTCCACGCCACGGCCAAAGGCTGCTTTAATGAGTCGATTGCGTTGATCCGTATCGCTAACACGACGGGTCAGCGCCTGAAACCACTCGAAAGGTAGCCCACGATGGAACGTCTCACCGCGAAAGACTTTGCCCCCGAACTGCTGGAGCTCTACGATTTTTACGTCCACGGCAAGATCAACCGCCGGGAATTCATCGATCGTGCGGCCAGGTTCACCCTCGGGGCAATGGCCGCAACCAGCGTGCTGGCGGCGCTGAGCCCGAACTATGCGCTGGCCGAGCAGGTGTCGTTCACCGACCCGGATATCATCGCCGACTACATCACCTACCCCTCGCCCAAGGGCCATGGGCAAGTCCGTGGTTATCTGGTGCGGCCGGCCAAGGTCACGGGCAAGGTGCCGGCGGTGGTGGTGGTACACGAAAATCGCGGCCTGAACCCCTATATCGAGGACGTTGCCCGGCGCGTGGCCAAAGCCGGTTTCATCGCCCTGGCACCGGATGGCCTGTCATCGGTCGGCGGCTACCCCGGCAACGATGAAAAAGGCGTGGCGCTGCAGAAGAGCGTCAACCCCGAAAAGCTGATGAACGACTTCTTCGCCGCCATCGAGTGGTTGAGCAAACATGACGCCACCACCGGCAAGGTCGGCATCACCGGTTTCTGCTACGGTGGTGGCGTCGCCAACGCGGCGGCCGTGGCCTACCCCGAACTCGGCGCGGCGGTGCCCTTCTATGGCCGCCAGCCCAAGGCCGAGGATGTGGCGCGGATCAAGGCGCCGCTGCTGTTGCACTATGCCGAGCTGGACAAGCCCATCACCGATGGCTGGCCGGCCTACGAGCAAGCCCTCAAGAGCGCCGGCAAGACCTATGAGGTGCACATCTACCAGGGCGTCAACCATGGTTTCCACAATGACTCGACGCCCCGCTACGATGAAGCGGCCGCCCAACTGGCCTGGGACCGCACGATAGCCTGGTTCCGCCGCTACCTGGCCTGACCACCCGGCTTCATCACAGTCGAAAGCGATCCACCGATTGCGACAGTTGCCCAGCCAGGCTGGACAACTGATCGGTGCTGGTCGCCGTCTCGCCAATGACCCGGTTGTTGCCGGCGGACATGGTGGCGATCATTTCCACCTGATGGGCGATTTCGTTGCTGGCCAGGCTCTGCTCGCCAATGGTCCGCGAAATGTCATTGACCAGTTGCCGGGTGCTGAGCGTCGCCTCGAGAATCTCGCTGATGGCGCGCTCGACCTCGGCGGTCACCGCCATGCCCTTGTCGACCTGGGCCACCCCGGCCTCCATGCTGTTGACCGCCTCACGCGTGCTGCTTTGAATGCGCAGGACCATATCGGCGATTTCCTGGGTCGAGGCGCTGGTGCGCCCGGCCAGCCCGCGTACCTCGTCGGCCACCACGGCGAAGCCGCGGCCCTGTTCACCGGCGCGGGCAGCCTCGATGGCGGCGTTGAGCGCGAGCAGGTTGGTCTGGTCGGCAATGCCCTTGATCACCTGGATGATACTGAAGATCGCCTCGGACTCCTTGTCCAGCGTGCGAATGACCTGCGCCGAATGTTGCGCCGAGCGGGCGATATCGTCCATGTCGCGGACCACCTGGTGAATCACCCGACCACCATTCTTGGCCAGCGCCTCGGCCTGGTTGGCCATGTTCAGTGCGTGTTCGGCATGACGGGTGATTTCCTCGATGCTCGAGGTCATTTCGCTGGCCGCCGCGGCCATGGTACCCGCAGCCTCGCTCTGTTGCTGGCTGCTGCCGGCGACCTGGTGGCAACCACCGCTCAATTGCTCGCTCATGTCATTGACGCCATGGGCATTGCTGCGCACCACCTCGATCATGCTGCGCAAATCGCGCTGCATGGTCGCCAGGTTGCTGATCAGCCGGCTGGCCTCGTCCTGTCGCCGGGGCTCGTCGATCGGGGTGCTCAGATTGCCATGGGCGATGTCGGCAGCGATGCGACTAGCCACCTGCAACGGGCCCATGATGCTGCTGATCACCCAGCGGCCCTGGAGCAGCAGCAACAGCAGGCCGGCGACCAGTACGCAGAGCAGGATCAGGTTGGCGTGGCTGATGGTCTGCCGGGTGCCATCTCCACTCGTTTTTGCGTTGGACTCGATCAGCTCGCTGAGGCTGGCCATCTCCTCCTCCAACTGGCTGAACGCACTGTTGAACGAGCCCAACTGCTGCTGGGCCCCGTCCGGGTTGGAAATGGCCACGTCGACGATATGCTCGGCCGCGCCGACGTAGGTTTCCAGGCTCGGCTTGATCTTGCCCAGCGCCGCCTTGAGGGTGTCGTTGACCGGCAGTTTGAGGTTTTCGTCGAGCATCTCGCGAAAGTGCTTGGCGTGCTCGGCCAGCGCATCACGCACCTCGGCGCTGCTGCTGGCGCTCTTGCCCAGGCCCACCAGCATTGCCGACAACACATCGGCACGCAGGGCATCGTGCATCATGTCGGCTTCCAGATGATTGCGCAGCAAGGTCATGCTCACTTCGCTCTCATTCGTCGCCGACGCCATCCGCATGTTTCCCACATAACCCACCAGGCCCATGAGCAGGACGGTGAGCAAACCACTGCCGATCAGCAGGTACAGACGCAATCTAATGGACACGATACGGACCTCCGCCAGCACTCGAATACCGATCGGCGCACGAAAACAGAGGCGTGCCGACACTCTTTGAGGTATTTAAGCCTATTTTCGCGGTTTGGCCGACCCTCTCCTGCCATGAATCGTTCAACACCGAGTTATTTCGCTTTATCGTCACGGGGCTTATAGAAGAGGAATTTGCCGGTTTCGGCGGTGCGGATGTACTGCTTGGCCCAGTCCGGGCTGACACTACGGTCATGGAAATACATGGCGCCGTGGGTGCGGTCCTTGAGTTGCTGGTTGAGCGCCTTGCGGGCAATTTCCTTGGCGAGCGCATAACGGTCTTCTTCCTGGACATCGTCCGAGCGGCCGTCGCACCACCAGGAAAACTGGCAGGCCTTCTTCTCCGAACCCTGCTTGACCACCTCGCAGATGGTCCCGGGAAAACCCTCGTGACCGAGACGGTTGAGCACGACACTGGCAACCGCCTCCATATCAGCGGGCTGGCCGCCCTTGGCTTCCCAGTAGATCGTGCGCGACAGGCAGGTGATGGTATCGGCCACCGCCGCATCGCCGGCCGGATCGACCACCTGCGTCTCGACCTTGGTCAAGGTCGGCGCCTTGGGCTCCGCTGCCGGGCTCTCTTTCTCGGCAGCCTTGTGTTCCAGCGCCTCGGCCTTGTCGATGACAACCGCTGGCTGTGGATCGGAGGAAGCAGCGGCGGCCAGTGCCGCTTCGCAGGTAAAGGCAACAACGAGACACGCGGCTATCCAGTCGAGGCGCATGATCGAATCCTGTTGAATACACCCTGCCCGCACTGATTACCCTGCCACGGCCGGGCAGTCGATCCGGGGCGGGCTGGCAGGTTCGACAGCGCGTCAGGTCAATCATTCCACAACCGGTTTCACACAAAAGGCCTTGCCTGTACCGGGGTGCTATCGCGCATCATGTGCGCAGTTCGTTCGAGGAAGATGTCCATGCGCGCCCTGTTTTCCACTTTGCGTCTTACCCTGCTCGCACTGGGGCTGGCAGCCAGTGCCAATGCCCTGGCCGGCGATGAAACGCAATTGCTGCAATCGATCAACAGTTACCGTGGCCAGATACAGCGCTGCGGCGGCCAGGCCTCGCTGGAGCTGCCACCGTTGGCGGCCGACCCGCGCCTGATCCTGCCGCCCGACAGCCCAGGCGACCTGCAACAGGCGCTCACGCGCGCGGCCTATCCGATGGTCAATGTGCAGGCGATCAGCCTGTCCGGCCCCCGCGATGCCGAGGCGGCGATGAAGGCGGTTCGGGAGAGTTTCTACCGGGTGGTGCTGGATCCGCAGTTCGTCGACATCGGCGTCAGCCGCCAGGGCAACGACTGGCGGATCGTCCTGGCACGGCCGCTGCTGACCGCAAAACTGGCAGACTCCCAGGCCGAGGGCCAGAAGCTGCTGGAGATGATCAACAGCGCCCGCAGCCAACCGCGCCAATGTGGCAGCCAGTCGTTTGCCGCCAGCGCACCACTGACCTGGAATGCCCTGCTGGCGAGCGCCGCCGAGGGGCATAGCCGCAACATGGCCAACAACAACTTCTTCGACCATCAGGATCGCGAAGGCCATACCCCAGGCGACCGGGCCGAACTGGCAGGTTATATCGCCCAGCAGATCGGCGAGAACATTGCCGCCGGCCAGGACAGCGGGCGCAAGGTGGTCGACGGTTGGCTGGCCAGCCCCGGCCATTGCGCCAACCTGATGAACCCGCAGTTCCACGAACTGGGCGCCGCCTATGCGATCGACCCGAAGAGCGATTCGGGCATCTACTGGACTGCGCTGTTCGGCACCCAGCAATAACGCCCCTTAACCGAGACGCTCCAGGACCAGCGCGCTGGCCTGGCGCGTCATCTGGTCGAGGTGACGGTCGCGCTTCTTCTCGGCCTCGGCCATCGCCTTGCGACCGTGCTGCTGCAGCAGATAGGCATGGATCTGCCGGACTTCCTTCGAGGCGTAGATCGGCGCTACGTCGATAACCGCGATGAGCCCATCGGTGCCATGGTCACGGGTGTTCATCAGCACCTGTGGGCCACGGGCAGCCAGTACCTGGAAACCCATTGCCTCGAAATACGGCACCTTGCCTGCGGCGCAGGCCAGTTCGGCGTGAGGGTAGTGCTCCAGCATCCGCCCCAGCATTGCCCGGGCGATACCCTTTCGACGGCGGTCGGCCTGCACGGCCATATAGGCCACGGCGCAGGCGTCGGGATCGTCCTTGGCCGGCAGGTACAACAGGAAACCGAGTACTCGCGAAGGGTCCTCGTCATCCAGCGCGACGATCAGTTCCGCCGCGATAGCCTGGGTGCCGTCCATGGCCTCCAGGTACAGATGCACCTCGTAGCCGACCCCGTACTGATAAAGGTTGTACAACGGATTGCTCGGCGGCAGCGCGACCATGCTGATATCGGTGAAATAGTCGACCACCATTTGCAGGATCTGGCTTTTGATCGACTCGGGGGGCGGGGTTTGCAGGCGGGTAAGCGTGAACATCGACAATCGGGCTCCGGGCATAAGCGTGTCCGGGCTTGGCCCGGACCGCACAGTGTACCCCCTTTGTGGCGAGCGGGCTTGCTCGCGCCGGGTTGCGCAGCAGCCCAAAGCCCGGCGACTTCATTCTGTCAGGCACAACGCGCTAAAGATCCGGGGCGGCTCTGCAGCCCAGCGCGGGCAAGCCCACTTGCCACATGAACCGGGTAGCGGCATATAAGAACGAAAAGTAATTAATTCATAAATAATCAGTATTTATCGTTATTAAGGCAACCACGTACTCTCCGCTCATACCGACACTGGAGAGTCCCCATGCAGCCGACCAATACCGTCATTGACCTTGCCCGCTACCGCAAGCGCAAACAGGCGCAACAACTGGGCCGGGCGCTGTGGGAGCTGTATGCACGCAGCGCCGGCCAACAGGCCTTTCAATGGGCCCAGGGCGTTCGCGCCAGCGAGACCCGTCACGCGTGAGTGCCCAGGATCCTTCGCGGTTCCTGGCCAGCGTCGATGAACCGACCCTGGACCTGAACAGCCTGCCAACCCTCGACGAAGACCCGATCTGTGAACGGGTCGCCGAGAACCTGCAGCGCCTGCGTGGCAAGCACCTCCTCTCCCTCGACGCCCTCGCCCGCCAATGCGGGGTCAGCCGGGCCATGCTCGCGCAGATCGAATCCGGGCGCAGCGTGCCGTCGATCAAGGTGCTGGCCAAGATCGCCAGGGGCCTGAAGGTCTCGGTAGCGGCCTTTCTCGAACACCGCGCCTTCGAGGGCGTTGCCGTCCTCCCGGCGAGCCGGAGCAAGCGCCTGGTCAGCGCCAATGGCACGTTTGTCAGCCGGGCGCTGTTTCCATTCGACGTGGCCCGCCAGTCGGAATTCTACGAACTGCGCCTGAGCGCACTGGGCGAGGAGGAATCCGAAGGCCATGGCGCCGGCGTCCAGGAAAACCTGGTGGTGTCCCAGGGCGTACTGGAAATCAGCGTCAACAACGAGCGCTACCTGCTCTCCCCCGGCGACTCGATCCTGTTCTACGCCGACCAGCCGCACCGCTACCGCAACCCGGCCGACAGTGAGGCGGTGGCCTACCTGGTGGTGACCCACCCGGAACGCCTGGATTGAACGAACAGGCATGAAAAAGCCCGGCATGGATCGCTCCAGCCGGGCTTTTCTACGATCGTGCAGTCGATCAGCAGGTGCAGCACATCAACGGCATGCCGTTGCAGCTCATCATCATCGGCATGCCGCAATCGTTCATCAGCTTCATCATCAGGTTGCAGCAGCTTTTCATCATGTCCATGTTCATGCCGGCCATCGGCATGACCTTGCACATCATGTGGTCGCCCTGCATGGAGCATTCCATCACGCACTTCATCGATGGCATCGGCATCCCCATCATGGGCATACCCATCATCGGCATCGACATCATGCCGTTCATCATCGGCATCGCCATGGCGGCCTGGGACATGCACATCATGCTCATGTTGGCGCAATGCATCATCATCGGCATGCCGCAGTCCATCATCATCTGCATCATTTCAGCGTTGTTCCTGAACATCGCCATGTCCATGCCCGCCGCCGGCATCATCTTGCACAGCATGCCGTCATCCATCATTTCGCAGGTCATGGTCGCCATCATCATCGGCATCCCCATGGCCGGCATCATCGGCATGGCATTCATCGGCATTTGCATCTGCATGGCGTTCATCATGGTGAAACTCCCTGATCTTCGATAGTTGGATGAAGCGGATGGAGGCGGATTCTAGGGATTGCCGAACGCACGACAAGCCGTTGATCGAACAGCAGAACCGGCTGCCAGAACGGCTTTTGCGCTGTGCCTTGCAGGCAGACAACCGCCCTGGCAACAGTTCAATCACTCCAGCAGACGATCAGGAGAGTCCAGCAGCGCTTTATCAGCAATGGATATGCCTTCAGACGCTATACAAATAACCGAAAGAAATAATCAGTCTAAGCAGTGGGAAAAATCTCAGCGTCGATGGGCCATCGAGCGCACCAGACGATCCCCCAGGCTCTGCACGCCCTGCACCAGAATCACCAGGATGACCACCGTGACGATCATCACCTCGTTATTGAAGCGCTGGTAACCGTAGCGGATCGCCAGGTCGCCCAGGCCGCCACCACCAATCACCCCGGCCATGGAGGAAAAACCGATCAGCATCACCAGGGTCAGGGTGACGCCAGCGAGCAACGTCGGTAGCGCCTCGGGCAGCAACACCTTGAAGATCACATGACGGATATCACCCCCCATGGACAGGATCGCTTCGATCCGGCCCTTTTCGACCTCATCCAGTGCGCTCTCGACGAGGCGGGCAAAGAACGGAAAGGCGCCGATGGTGATGGGCACCACCGCGGCGGTACTGCCCAGGGTGGTGCCGACGATCAGCCGGGTCAGCGGGATCAGCGCAATCAGCATCACCACGAAGGGCAGTGACCGCCCCAGGTTGACCAGCGCCGCCAGGCCGCTGTTCAGGCGCGGCAGCGGATACAGGCCGTTGCGGCGGGTGATGAACAGCAACACCCCCAGTGGCAGACCGATCAGCAGGGTAAACACCCCGGCCAGCAGCACCATGTAGATCGTTTCGCCGGTGGCACTGAGCACCAGTTGGAAAATCTCGTTCCAGTCGATCGTGCGGTTCATAGCATTGCCAGCCTCAGGCGCGGCGTGCGCACTTCTTCGTCGAAATGCGGTTGTACCGCCGGGCGCAACGAACGCCCCAATACCGACTCAGGGTCGGCCAGCAAGCGCGATAAAGGGCCGGCTTCAAGCAGCCGGCCGTGGGCCAGGGACGCTGCGTGATCGCAGATCGACCGAACCACATCCAGTTCATGGGTGATCAGCACGATGGTCAGGCCCAGGCGGCGGTTGATATCGCGCAGCAGTTGCAGGATCGACTCGGTGGTTTCCGGGTCCAGCGCGCTGGTGGCCTCGTCCGACAGCAGATACGCCGGGCGCGCCGCCAGCGCGCGGGCAATGCCCACCCGCTGTTTCTGCCCGCCAGACAATTGTGAAGGAAACGCCTCGGCCTTGTCCGTCAGCCCCACCAGTTCCAGCAGTTCGCTGACACGAGCCTCGCGCTCGGCCTTGAGGGTGCCGGCGATCTCCAGCGGCACCGCGACATTGTCGAAGACATTGCGCGAGTGCAGCAGGTTGAAGCCCTGGAAGATCATGCCGATGCGCCGGCGTTGTTGGCGTAGCTCACGCTCGGACAACGCGGTCAGGTCCTGGCCGTCGACCACCACGCGCCCGGCTGTTGGCCGTTCGAGCAGATTGAGACAGCGCAGCAAGGTCGACTTGCCGGCGCCGCTACGACCGAGGATGCCGTAGATCGACCCATCCGGAATACTCAGGGACACCTGGTCGAGCACCGACGGGCCATCGCCATAACGCTTGCTCAGTTGCTCGACGCTGATCATTGAGCAATGCCCGCCACCGTCACCGGGATCACCGACCCCGAATAAGTATCGTTGATGAACTTCGCCACCTGCGGCGAAGCCAGGTCCTTGGCCAGTTGCCTGATGCGCGGGTCATCCTGCAACGCCGGCGTGGTCACCACGATGTTGGCGTATGGGTTGTTGCTGGCCCTCTCCAGCCCCAGGGCATCCTTGGCCGGCGACAACCCGGCCTCCAGCGCGTAATTGCCATTGATCACCGCCAGGTCGACATCATCCAGGGCGCGAGGTATCTGTGGCGATTCGATTTCGAGGATCTTCAGCTGTTTCGGATTCTCGGCGATGTCCTTGGGCGTGGCCTGGTCGGTGGCCTGGTCGGTGGCCGGGTCGTTGAAGCCGGGCTTGAGCCTGATCAGGCCATGGTCCTGCAGCAAGTACAGCGCACGGCTGAGATTGGTGACGTTGTTCGGTACGGCCACAGTCCCCTTTTGTGGTACCTGGTCGAAGCTCGTGTGCCGATGTGAATAGATGCCCAGCGGCTCGATATGCACGGTCGCCGCCACGGCAAACTTCTGGCCCAGGGCCTGCTCCTGGGAGTGCAGGTACGGCAGGTGCTGGAAGTAGTTGGCATCGACATCGCCGTGGGCCAGCAACTCGTTGGAGTTCACACCGTTGGGGATCTCGATGACCTTGAGATTCAGTTGCGGGTCGATTTTCTGCACATAGGCGAGGATCTGCGCGTGGGGCACCGGATCGGCTGCGACGCGTAACGGTTCGGCCGCCTGTATGGAGATGGACGAAGATAGCCCGGCCCAGACCGCCAGGGTCAATGTGGTTTTTTTCAACATGCTGAGGGTCCTTGATCGAGTGACAGGTCAGGCGTTGACGGCCTGGTTTGCCAGTGCATCGGCGTAGAAACGCTGGGCAACATCGGGGTGCGAGCGCAGGCGGCCCTTGAGGTAATTCCAGCCAACGTCGCGAAACAACGGGTTATCCGGGTCGCTGGCCGGACCGCGGGCCTCGCGCAACAAGGCGGTCGGCAGTGGATAGAGCGGCACCACCGCATCCAGTTGCGCACCGAGGAAGAAAGCGATCGACAGCCGCTCGCTGCCTGCCGGCGGTGACTGCACGCGATGTACCGTGGCACGCAGATAGCCGTTGGTGGCCAGTTCCAGCAGTTCGCCGATGTTCACCACCAGTGTGTTGTCCCGCGGCAGCGCATCGATCCAGCGGCCTTCTTCGACTTCCACCTGCAAGCCGGCCTGCCGGTCCTGCAGCAGGAAGCTCAGGAAACCGGAATCCTTGTGGGCACCGACCCCCTGCCTGCTCTCGTTCGCGGCGCGACCGGGGTAGCGGATCAGCTTGATGTGCTCGTTGGGTTTGTCGCCATACAGCGGATCGAAGGCGCCTTGTGGTAGCGAAAGTGCCTCGGCGAAGGCGCGTAGCAGGCGCAGCGACATCCGGGTCATCGCCTGCTGCCACTCCAGCAGCAGTGGCTTGAGCTGCGGCAAGGCCTGCGGCCACAGGTTCGGCCCTTGCAGACGCGCCCAGGTCGGTGTGTGTTCGTCCACTGCAAGGGCCTGGCGCTCGGCACCGACATCGAATTGCTCGCGCAAATCCGGCTGGCCCCGGGTGATCTCCGAGGCGGCGCGGTTGTAGCCTCGAAAATGTGGCGAATGGATCATGCCGACGGCGGCCTTGTCCTCCAGGGGCAAGGCGAAGAACTGCCGGGCATGCTCCTGGACCTGCCGCAGCAGGCCGCTGTCGACGCCATGGCCGGTCAGATAGAAAAAGCCGACATCCCGTGCGGCATGACGCAGTGCGTCGAGAAATGCCTGGCGCCGTTCGGCGTTGCCATCGAGCGCCGAGAGGTCCAGCAGCGGTAATGCAGTGATATCCAGCGGCTGCGGCATATTTCACTCCCTGTGATCGGAACGGATTCATCGTTCAAATAAAACTATCTGATCTTAAAAAACCTCAATAAATACCTTTTTAGAATTAGCTTAGTTTCACTACAACCTGGCTGGTCGTGGCTCAGGTGAGTGCGTCTGTTTTGCTTCAGGTTCCCTCGGACGGCTCTGGCACGCGCGTTACAGAGATCCCCTGAAAAATCGACTTATTCCTAAAAGACCTTAATTCATTCTTTTATATTCTTTTGTTGCCAAGCTGTTGGCTGCAAGACTCAGCGCCGAATCATCCATCAAGTGTTGAGACCCCATGAAAAAACTGACTGCCCTCACTGCCCTCACCCTCGCGGTCCTTTCAAGCCTGGCCCACGCCGACCGCCTGGAAGACATCAAGAAATCCGGCGTATTGCGCGTCGCCGCGTTCGACAGCAACCCGCCGTTCGGCTTCATCGACGCCAAGACCAAACAGATCGAAGGCCTGGACGTGGACTACGCCAAGGCCATTGCCGACAAGCTCGGCGTGAAGCTGCAACTGCAGCCGACCAACCCGGCCAACCGCGTGCCATTGCTGGTGGCGAACAAGGTCGACCTGGTCCTGGCCAACTTCACCATCACCCCGGAGCGTGCCGAACAGGTCAACTTCAGCACGCCCTACTTCAGTTCCGGCCAGCAGTTCCTGGTCAAGAAAGGCACCCTCAAGTCCCAGGACGAGCTGAACAAATGGCGTGTCGGCGTTGACAAGGGCACTGTCAACGAAGGCGTACTGCGCGAGAAATTCCCCGGGGCCAAGGTCGTCGCCTATGACGACACGCCGTTCGCCTTCACCGCTCTGCGCAACGGCAACGTGCAGGCCATCACCCAGGACGGTCCGAAACTGATCGGCCTGCTGGCCAACGTGCCGGACAAGGACAAGTACGAAGTGCCGCCCTTCACCATCTCCAACGACCTGATCGGCGTCGGCATTCCCAAGGGCGAAACCGCACTGACCGAGGTGGTCAACCAGACCCTGCTGGAGCTGGAAGCCAAGGGCCAGGCGCAGAAGATCTACGACACCTGGTTCGGCCCCGACACCAAGACGCCGCTGGCCCGCCTGTACAAGATCGGCGACAAGAGCTGATCGTCCGCTGCACGCCCCCACAGCCTGCCCGGTTTACCGTGCAGGCTCGTTGTTTTCTGGATGGACACCGTGATCGATGTTTGGTGAATTGCTTGGCCCGCAGTACCTGAAATGGCTGTTCGATGGGTTTGTCCTGACCGTGGCGCTGTCCGTGGTGGTCTGCCTGGTGGCGACCGCCCTGGGCTTTCTGGTGTGTCTGGCGCGGCTGTCCGGCTCGCGCTGGCTGGCCTGGCCGGCACGCAGTTACCTGGCGCTGCTGCGTAACACCCCGCTGCTGGTGCAACTGTTCTTCTGGTACTTCGGTGTCACCGCGCTGCTGCCCGAAGACCTGGTGAGCTGGCTCAACCTGCCCCATGACGTCAGCATCGCCGGTGTGACCCTCACATGGCCGTCCTTCGAGTTCATCGCCGGTTTCTGGGGGCTGACGCTCTATACCTCGGCCTTCATTGCCGAAGAATTCCGTGCCGGCGTCGCCTCGGTGCGTGCGCAACAACGCGAAGCCGGCCTCGCCATGGGCCTGCGCCCAGCGCAGGTGTGGCGTTACGTGGTGCTGCCGCAAGCCCTGCGGACGGCACTCGGCCCCCTGTTGGGGCAATACATGAACGCCCTGAAGAACTCTTCGCTGACCATGGCGATCGGCCTCGCCGAACTCTCCTACGCCTCGCGCCAGGTCGAAACCGAGACCTTCAAGACTTTCCAGGCGTTCGGCTTCGCCACCCTGCTCTACATCTTCAGCATTGCGCTGATCGAAGCGGCGGGTCAGTGGATCCGCCAGACCCAGCGTTATCGCCAGGGAGCGGCCTGAACCATGGACTTTTCCGTCATCACCGACAACCTCGACTACTTTCTGCTCGGCGCCTACCCCGACGGCCCCTTGGGCGGCGCAGCACTGACCCTGGTGCTGAGCGTACTGTCCGGCGTCAGTGCGGCCCTTCTCGGCCTGGTACTGGGCATTGCCCTGAGCACGCTCAAGGGCTGGCCCAAAGGTATCTTGATTGCGCTACTGGGTTTCCTGCGGGCCATCCCGGTCCTGATGCTGATCTTCTGGAGCTACTTCCTGCTGCCGATCCTCTTCCATTTCGATATTCCGGCGCTGTTCACCGTGGTCTGCGCCCTGTCGCTGATCGGCGGCGCCTACCTGGCGTACTCGGTCCACGCCGGTATCCAGAGCCTGCCGGCCGGCCAGTGGGCGGCGGCGCGAGCCCTGGGCATGCGCCCGGTGCAGGTCATGCGGCTGATCATTCTGCCCCAGGCCTTACCGATCATGCTGCCGTCGTTTCTCAACCAGTGGATCTCACTGATCAAGGACACCTCGCTGGCGTATGTGATCGGTGTGGGCGAACTGTCGTTCGTGGCGACGCAGGTGAGCAACCGGGTGATGATTCATCCGACGGAGATTTTTCTGTTCGTGGCGTTGGTGTATTTCGTGTTTTGTACCGGGCTGGATCTGCTGGCTGGGGTGCTGACCAGGAATAGCTCAGAGGTAGGCCACCGCTAAGTGATTACCTGCTGCGCGATGGCGTGCTCTGCTCGGATGCAGCATGACGAAAACGGCGTGCAGACGGCGAAATATTGCCTATCGTAAAAAAGTCTCCACTGGACGAAGAGAGCCTTACCATGGACATCGATACACTGTTCTCGCAGTTGCACAGTCTTCCCAGCATTCCCCAGGTTGCCCTGGAATTGGTCCAGCAATTCGACAACCGTAACGAAAGCCTAGAAAACGTGGCGCGCAACATCGAGCGCGACCCGGTGATTGCCGCCAAGGTGCTGCGCCTGGCGAACTCGGCGCGCTTCAAGGGCGCACGCGAGTCGGCCAGCATCGAGGACGCCGCCATGCGCCTGGGCTTCAACGTGCTGCGCACACTGGTGCTGGCTTCGGCCGTGACCGGGGCGTTCAAGTCGGCGCCGGGCTTCGACCTCAAGGTGTTCTGGGGCCGCAGCTTTCAGGTCGCCAGCATCAGCCGGCTGTTGGCCCGCCAGGCCGGGCTCGACGCTGAAGTGGCGTTCACCTGCGGGGTCATGCACGACATCGGCGAGCTGTTGATCCAGACCGGCGCACCGGACTACGCCGCGCGTATCAAGGGCGCCAGCGGTACCACCAGCCGCGCGGCCAGCGAAAACCAGCAACTGGGCTTCGGCTACCCGGAAGTCGGCGCAGAACTGGGCAAGCGCTGGAACCTGCCGCTGACCATCCAGTCGGCCATCCGCCACCAGGCCCAACCGCACCTGGCTCCTGAAGGCCAGCCCTACGCGCGGATCATGGCCCAGGCCATGGAAATCTGCGATGCGCTGGAACAGCACGGCGGGCCGAGTGCCGAGGCACGCAATACCCTGGGTGGCCCGCTGTTCGACGGCGTCGACCTCGACGCGCTATTCGACAAACTGCCCCAGGTGCTGGAACAGGACAAGGCCTTCGCCGACTTCCTCGCCTGACCGTCAGGCCAGAGAGGCTGGGCGGAAGCTCAATGCCCGCAACGAAAAGGTGCCAGACAGGGCTGGCACCTGCACAAGGCTCGACGGCCAGGCCTTGTATCAACGTGCCACCCGCTCCGTTCTGGTAAACCGCCAGAACAGCCAGCGCCCGACACTCAGCACCCAGACCAACGCGGCCGCCAGCCCCACTCCCAGCAACATCCCCGGTACACCGGTATGGCTGATCAGTTTGCCGGCGATAAAGGGGTACCCGAACACCCCCATGAAATAGGACAGGCTGAACAGCAACAACGCCTGGGCGGTCAGCCCCGGGGGCGCCTCGTTGGCCGCCAGGCCATTGATCACCGAGTAGTTCAGGCCGTAACCGACGCCCAGCAGCGCAGCCGTCAGCAGGTAGCCAAGACTATCGTGCACCCACTCACCGAAGCCGATCACCGCGATCAGCATCAAGCTGGTCAACACACAGGAGGCCAAGAATGGGTTGCGCTGGACCACCCACTTGGCAATCAGCAATCGACAGACAATCGCGGCGCCCATGAAGCCGATGAAAAACAATGAGTAGTCCAGCCCGAGACTCGTCGCGTAACTGGTCTGAAAGCTACCCATCACGCCGAAGACCGCACCACCCAGACCAACCATGAGAATCGACAGGCCAGAGGGCGAGCGCATCACCTGTGCCGTCGCTTTCAGGCTGATCTGTACACGCTCGCTTGAGCGCATCCGCGTCTCTTCCCGGGCCCCAAGTCGCCAGAAGTACAACCCGCCCAGCACGGCGGCAACCGCAGCGAAGGCAAAGGCCGTCTGCACCGGCAGACCAGCGAACCCCGCCAGCTTGCCCAGCAAAGGCCCGCTGCCGATACCGCTCAGCATGCTACCCGACAGCAGTGCAAAACAATGGGTGCGACGCGACGGCTCGACCATCGCCGCCACCATGATCGGCCCTACCGTGTAGAACAGCCCCCAACCGACGCCCAGGATGAAACCGCACGCCGACAAGCCAATACCGAGCCCCGGCACGACGGCAAATCCCGCTGAGGCGATGACCAGGCAGACCGCGCCAAGGGCAATGCAACGAGGCGCGCCCAAGCGCTGCAGCACATGTCCGGAGCCGAGCACGGCAATCAAGGTGCTGACCATGGCCACGGCAAACACCTGGCCCGCCTCCCGTTCGCTCGCGCCGAAGGACCTGACCAATAGCGACAACAGGAACGTCGCCCCATAGGCAATGGACAGGAGAAAGCAGGCCACGCAAAACAGGCCGAAGCGGTGAGCCGACGTGCCGGTCGAGGGAGCAGTCATTGGCGTTTTCCAGACGTGAGGAGAACGTCTTTCTAGCACGGCAAGATTCAGGGATGGTTATGGGATTGCTGGAGTTGACTAAGACAATCCTGCACCTGAGCAGGAGGCGGCAGAGGCCACTCACTCAAACGTCAGCACGTCATAGCCCTTATGCCCTCTACCAGCAGGGGCCTGACCATTGGAAGCGACACCGTTCACAAATACCCGATGACACCCACCCGACCCGGGTTCACGGCGCGCCCCTTCCCCGCTCCGTGGCCGGCAACTCCCGGCTCGGCTCCTTGGGGCCGATAAAACACCAGAGCACCAGGCCCGCCAACGGCACCCAGATGAGCACAACGATCCAGAGCCCCTTGGTCCCGGCGCTACGTCCGCTCTTGAGCACACTTCTGATCGCCCACAGTTCGACCAGCAACAACAGCACCGCCAGAGCGATCCAGACATATTCGATTTGCATGGTTTTCCTCCCGTTTGTCTTGCGTTGGGTCGCAGCCATTGGCGAGGGTTCATTCGGATTTCGTGAGCGGTTCAAACGTCTGTGCCACTTCAGTGCGAAAGACAACCTGCAGCAGCGGAATTTACAGCGCACCCGCAGAGAGATATCCTTTTGCCATCTATGAGAATCAGACTCATTTCTTTTAAGGCATTTCCTTGACTCGTCATCCCCACTCCCCCGCGCCTCTCTACAAGGACAGCGAAGCAGGCGCTTACTCCAAACCCCGCATTTTTCTGCACTGGCTATCGGCTGTGGTGATTCTGTGGGCGACCTTCAGTGGTTTTGGCGTGACATTCATGGATCAACAGGCCCCGTTACGGCAATGGGTCGAGTCGCTCAACCCCCAGCTCACCAGCCTCTTCATTCCGTTTTTCGCCTGGCGTCTGTGGCTGGCGATCAGGGCTCCCAGGCGCCCTGCAAATGCTGGCCTGCAGGCACGCCTGGCGCGGCTCGCGCATGTGACGATCTATGCCACGGTGACGGCCGTGTTGATTACGGGGGTGCTGATGATGAATCACCCGGTGGAAATGCTCGATCTGTTCGAGTTGCCACAGTTGGTCCACTCCAGATCCGCGCTGGCGCAGTTGCACCAGGAACACCATGTGATGTGCGCGCTACTTGGCGCCTTGGTTGCACTGCACCTGCTGGCGGTGGTGCAGCATCAGGTGATGGGGCGACCGGTGTTGGGCAGGATGCTCAATCGCCAGGTTAGCAATCCACAGGTGCGCTCGTAAGGTTTCGACACCCTCCTTGCAGGTCGACAGGTATTGTCAGCCGTCTCTCATTCCAAACGCACTGGCCATCCCCTTGCTTCCCTGGGGCGTCAGGCTCAAGGCGCGGGAATCGAGATGGCGATTGACCCAGCCGCGCTTGAGCAACAGTTCCAACAATGCAGCGCCCAGCGCACCGCCGATATGCGGAGAGCGCTCGCTCCAGTCCAGGCACGGATAGGCCAGGCGCCGACGCTGGCGGGACACCGCCTCAACGTCGATCCCCAATCGGACAAAGGCACTGGCGCCCTGCTCCGTCAGGCAATAATCCTTGCCTGCGGCCTCGATCCAGTTTTCCCGCAACAGGGCGTCGTGCAGCCTGACGGCCACTTCGCCGGCAATATGGTCGTAGCACGTCCTGGCCTGTCGCAGGGCTGACGGCGTTGCCGGTTGAAACGGCGCCACATCACGGGCGCTGATCGCCAGCAGCGCTTCCAGGGCCCGGGCCACCTGGGGGTTGGCCAGGCGATAGTAGCGATGCCTGCCCTGGACCAGCATTTCGACCAGGCCCTGCTCGCGCAGACGCAGGAAATGCCCGCTGGCCGAGGAGGCGCCGATATCAGCCACTGCCGCCAGCTCCGTCGCCGTGCGCGCATGTCCATCGAGCAGGCTGCAGAGCATCCGCGCGCGGGCCGGATCGGCAATTGCGCCAGCCACCGCCGCCAGCGATAGATCGGTCGCCTCTACATCCATAGTTCACTGCTCTACGAAGTATCCCTGCCAGTACTCATCATACTCGGCGCAAATCAATTGAAGGGATACATTCATGCAACCCGCGAATTTCTTTGGCCGAAAGGTCGTGGCGGCAACGTTCCTGATGGCGGTGTTCGGCTGGGGTATCGGCTTTTATGGTCCACCGATTTTCCTCCATGCGGTGATCCAACGCACCGGCTGGCCACTGCAGCTGTGTTCGGCGGCGGTCACGCTGCATTTCCTCGCGGGGATCCTGGTGGTCGTCAACCTGCCCAAGCTTTACAGGCGTCTGGGGCTGCCCGTTACCACCGTATCGGGTTCGGTTTTGCTGGGCGTCGGCATCTATGGCTGGTCCATCGCCGCACAGCCTTACCAGCTGTTTATCGCCGCCACCTTGAGCGGCCTGGGTTGGGTGACACTGGGCGCCGCGGCCGTGAACGCCATCATTTCCCCCTGGTTCGTGCTCAAACGCCCAGCCGCCCTGGCGATGGCCTATAACGGTGCAAGTATCGGCGGCGTGCTGTTTTCGTCGGCCTGGGTGTACCTGATCGAGCGGATCGGCTTCAGTCACGCAGCGCTCGCGATCGCCATACTCTCGATCACGACCCTTGCAGTCCTGGCACTCACGGTATTCAGGTTCCGTCCGGAAATGCTTGGGCAGCATGCCGATGGTGCCGCACAACCGCCCGTGCAACACACTGTTGCCCCGTTGGCCATCGATACCCCACTGTGGCGCGATCGCCGCTTCGTCACCCTGGCTGCAGCCATGTCGCTGGGCCTGTTCGCCCAGATCGGGTTGATCACTCACCTGTTCCTTATCCTGGTCGAGCATGTCAGCGAAACCCGTGCCGGGCTGGCGATGGGCCTGGCGACGGCAAGCGCGATCGTTGGTCGGTCACTGGTGGGTGGGTTGATGCCAGCGGGAGCAAACCGCCGTAACGTTGCTTGCCTGAGCTACGGCTGCCAATTGCTCGGCTGCCTGTTGATGAGCGGATTGGGCGCCTTCCCCGAATTGCTGTGGGCCGGTGTCATCCTGTTTGGCGCGGGGATAGGTAATGCCACCTCCTTGCCGCCGCTGATAGCACAGGTGGAGTTTCCAGGCCAACAGACCCAACGGGTGGTCACGCTGATCGTCGCCACGGCACAAGGCTGCTATGCCTTTGCTCCGGTATTGTTCGGTGCATTGAAAAGCCAGGTCGGCACGCAACAGGGTGAACTTGTATTGCTGGGCAGCGCAGCGGCGATTCAGGGATTGGCGATACTGGCGCTGGTGTGGGGCAAGGCCAAGTCTGCGGCGTTATCCAGATGAATATCAGCGTTTTCTTAAAGAAAAAACGGGTGTATTGCATTTTCATTGCTCACAATATTCCTACCTGTATTGTGAGCCCGAGATGCTGGAAAAAATAAAAGCCAAACTGCATGACCATTTTTTCTCTCTGCAAAACGACAACAAAACCCCGAAAAATAAAATTCCGGAAAAAACCAACTTTATAAAAAACACTCATCACCCCAACAAAATATTTAGCATCATCCAGCCGGAAGCAAACAGATCGGGCCATAACCTGCTCTCAACATCCACAAGAACTGTTAAAAATCCAGTCAGCGAACCCATCGAACCTTTCAGGCAAGCAGACACGCCTGCCGTGACAGACGTGAGAAAAACACTGCCAAGGGCCGACTGTGCCAGTAAATTCGGGCAGTTTGTCGGTAAAGGGTCAAGGGGAACGGTGTACAGAAACGGAGACACCGTGACCAAGGTCATGAAATTGAATACTTCGAATATTGACCAGCTCCTATCGAAAAAGTTAACGATTGAGCATGAAGCGCGCATGTGCAACGAATACTGGATGAAAGAAAACGGATCATCACCGGCAACAGTCAAAGGAAACAAAATAACAATGCCCTTTGTAGAGGGCACCTTACCTGACCGTTCGGAAACATACCAAGCGGTAAAAAACCTGTACAACAAAGGGCTCATGATGGGAGATGCCGCACCATCCAACTTCGTCAAGGCCGAGTGTGGCAAAGTCGTCCCGGTAGACTTTGGCCTGGTCTTCATGAAGGATGATATCGACGGTATTGATAAGCAGGTGAAAACAGAAATAGTCCACGACTACATCAAGGGTGGACACCGTTACATCCCCACTGAACTCACCTCGCAATACATCGCTTGCCTTCAAGAAATGGATCGTTCTCTCGGCGCCAACAGTCCGACAAGGAACATGAATGTCAAGGAACTCTCCAGAGCGGGTTTCCTGGCGCCGGTGTGATGCGAAGTGGACTGTCCGTAAAAGTTGCCCTCCAACCCTCGGGGCGGGCCACGAACGGGGCATGGCAACACGAGTGTCCTTTAGGCGATATCCAGGGACTTATTGGCGTTAGTCGGCAAGCAGCATAACGGTTAAAGTGCCATGACTGTTTATGCTTCCGGATAACGCCCGATGACCCGTCCTCGTTTCCTCCCCGACAACTTCACCCTGACTCTGATCGGCGTGGTGACCCTTGCCAGCCTCCTGCCTGCCAGTGGTCAGGTGGCGGTTGGCTTCGGTTGGCTGACCAACATCGCCATCGCCCTGCTGTTCTTCCTCCACGGTGCCAAGCTCTCCCGTGAGTCGATCATCGCCGGGGCCGGCCACTGGCGCCTGCACTTGCTGGTCTTCGGACTGACCTTCGTGCTGTTTCCACTGCTGGGCCTGGCGCTCAAGCCGCTGCTCTCGCCGCTGATCGGCGATCAGTTGTACATGGGCATGCTCTACCTCTGCGCCCTGCCCGCCACGGTGCAATCGGCGATCGCCTTCACCTCCCTGGCCCGGGGTAACGTCCCGGCGGCCATCTGCAGCGCCGCCGCGTCCAGCCTGTTCGGCATCTTCCTCACGCCGCTGCTGGTGACCCTGCTGCTGAACGTGCATGGCGACGGTGGCTCAACCGTCGACGCCATCGTGAAGATCAGCGTACAACTGCTGCTGCCGTTCATTGCCGGGCAGATCGCTCGACGCTGGATCGGTGCCTGGGTCGGCCGCAACAAGAGCTGGCTGAAGTTCGTCGACCAGGGTTCGATCCTGCTGGTGGTCTACAGCGCCTTCAGTGAGGCGGTAAATGAAGGCATCTGGCACCAGATCCCGCTCAAGGACCTGGCCGGACTGGTGGTGGTCTGCAGCGTGGTACTGGCCCTGGTCCTGCTGGCGTCGACCCTGCTGGGCAAGGCGTTTGGTTTCGACCAGGAAGACCGCATCACTATCCTGTTCTGCGGTTCGAAGAAGAGCCTCGCCACTGGCGTACCGATGGCCCAGGTGCTGTTCGCCGGCAGTACCATCGGCGTGCTGATTCTGCCGCTGATGCTGTTCCATCAGATTCAGCTGATGGTCTGCGCAGTACTGGCCCAGCGTTACGCCAAGCGTCCGGAGTCGGTCGCGCAACTGATGGGCCAGGTCGATCCCTGAGTACGGCACCAGGTCGCCTGACTCACGACTCGAGTCAGGCAGGCTCTTGCCGAGTCGGCGACAGCAGCGCAGCATGTGCCGCATAAAACCCGCTGCCATGAGGAAATTCCATGCTCCTGCACCTGTCGACCTGGGCCGAGATCGGCCAGTTTCTCGAACGCAGCCGTACCATCGTCGTGCCCATCGGCTCCAACGAGCAGCACGGCCCCACCGGCCTCTTGGGAACCGACTGGATGTGTCCGCAGATCATTGCCTACGAGGCCGAGAAAAACGCCGATATCCTGATCGCGCCGACCTTCAACATCGGCATGGCCCAACACCACCTGGCATTTCCCGGCACCATCTCGCTGCGACCGTCGACCTTCATCGCCGCCATTGGCGACTGGGTCCGCTCACTGACCGGCCATGGCTTCGAGAAAATCCTGTTTCTCAACGGCCACGGCGGCAATATCGCTTCGATCGAAGCAGCCTTTTCCGAGTTGTATGCCGAAGCGAGCTTCGCCAGGCGCCACGCCGGCTACGCCCTGAAGCTGTGCAACTGGTGGGATCTGGAAGGTGTCGGTGAACTGGCCCGCGAGCAGTTCCCGACCGGGCACGGTAGCCATGCCACGCCGTCTGAGATCGCGGTGACGCAATGGGCTTATCCGGAATCGATCAAGTCAGCCGATTACTCGCCGCAGATCGGCAACACCGGCCCCATCCGCGAAGCCCTCGACTTTCGGGCACGCTTCCCGGATGGCCGCATGGGTTCCGATCCGGCCCTGGCCTGCGTGGAAAAAGGCGGCGAGCTGGTGCGCCTGGCCGCGCGAGGCCTGGTACGGGAAGTGGAAGCGTTCAGCCGCGAAGCACTTCCCAAATAGTATTCAGCTCGCCGGTTCCACTCCCGCTCGGAGGTTAGTCAGCCGTCTCCCCATAGCGGTCAAGCCTGCGAATCGACCACACAGACCACTAAATAACGAAACGGGCGACCAGTGCGCTGAGGTCCACCGCCAGGCGCGACAATTCGTGGCTCGCAACGCTGGTCTGGTTCGCCCCGTCGGCCGACTGCGAGGCCAGGTCGCGGATGTTCACCAGGTTACGGTCGACCTCACGCGACACCTGCGCCTGCTCTTCCGAGGCACTGGCAATCACCAGGTTGCGCTCGTTGATCAGGTTGATCGATTGGGTGATCTGCTCCAGCGCCACACCCGCCGCGCGGGCGCGCTCCAGGGTGTCCTGGGTGCGCTGGTTGCTCTGCTGCATCGACTGCACGGCTTCGCCGGTGCCATTCTGGATACCCGCCACCATTTTTTCGATTTCGCGGGTCGACTGCTGGGTCCGGTGGGCCAGGGCCCGTACTTCATCGGCCACCACCGCGAAACCACGCCCGGCCTCGCCAGCCCGGGCCGCTTCGATGGCGGCATTGAGCGCAAGCAGGTTGGTCTGTTCGGCAATCGCCCGGATCACATCCAGCACCTGACCGATATCCCGTCCCTGAGTCGCCAGGCCTTCCATCAACGCCGACGTGCCCTGCACGTCGTGGGTCATGGCCTGGATCGCCTCGACGGTTTCCACCACCCGGTCACGTCCCGCGCGAGCGGCCTGATTGGATTGCTCGGACGCCTCGGAAGTCGAAACCGCGTTGCGCGCGACCTCTTCCACGGCGCTGGTCATTTCGTTGACGGCAGTGGCGGCCTGCTCGATCTCGTTGTTCTGCTGCTGCAGGCCCCGCGAGGCTTCTTCGGTCACGGCGCTGAGTTCCTCCGCCGCCGAGGCCAACTGGGTGGCCGAACCGGAAATCTGCTCGATGGTCTTGCGCAGGTTGCCTTGCATGGTGGCCAAGGCCGTGAGCAAGCGCGCCGGCTCATCCGTGCCCTCGACCAGAATCGGCTTGGTCAGGTTACCGCTGGCAATGATTTCGGCGGTTTCGATGGCAGTCCTCAACGGCGTGACAATGCTACGAGTCAGCAACCAGGCCAACAGCACGGTCAACAGCCCAGCAATGATCGCCACACTGATAATGCCAGTACTGGCTATATCATATTGCCTGCCAGCCTCGTCTGAGGCGGCCTTGGCAGCCGCCTTGTTGAAGTCCACCAATTGATTGAGCTGCAAGCCCATCTGATCGGTACCGGCCTTGATCTGGGTGTTGATCAGGTTGCGTAACTCATCGAGCTTGTTCTGCCGGGACAACTCCAGCATGCGGTTCTGGTCGTTGAGGTAGGTCTCGAGCGTGGCGGTAAACTCCTTGTACTTGGCCAACTCCTCACCCGACGACGGCAGGTCGGCGTAGCTCTTCTGATCCTTGCGCAACTTGTCCACCAGGAACGTAATGCGCGTTTCGGCTTCCTGCAAGGCCGCCGGCTCGCGATTGGCCAGGACACGAAAGGACAGGATACGCATACGCAGCACCCCCTCAGTCAGATTGCCGAGGTAGCCCACGCTGGGTAGCTGGTTGGTCTGCATATCGATCGATGCCTGACGGATCACGGTCATGCGGGTGTGCGCAAACACGCCCAGCACAATTACCAGCAAGGCGATAAAGGCAAAACCGAGAAAGGCCCGAGGGGCGATATTCATAGTGCGTAGCGACATGGGGAGCTCTCTTTCAGCAATGAAGCGATCCGCATCCATGCCATCTCTCTGCCGGGGGCTATCACCCGACAGTTTCAACGCCATCTGCTAGAACGCCATGGACTCTGATTAGCGATATCGGCAGGGCTCTAAGATTTATATAGGACAAAAATCAAAAATAGCCAAGTAATTACAACTAGCTGAGAACCGTTATCTATGACGTTGGAAATATGGCTACTTGAGGATAAAGAATCGATTCAGCCACTGTAACTAAATAACAAAACAAAGATGATTGGGATCCCACAAACGCGCTGCACCCTAGCCTCTCAAGCGAATAACCCAGACTCGGCAAGTCATGTATCTGCGCTTGCCAGGCCTCCTTGAAAACCGCTCTTCGCTCGAAAATATTTCTGATAGACCCTAGCGTCCCTTCAGCGCTACGGCCACCAGCGACAATGCCTATCTCGCCATTGGCCGATGAGTGGTGTATCTGAATGAAAGGAATCAGGCAACGAAAACGCGTCAATTTATCCTTGGCCCCTCGGCTGACTTAGAGCGCGCCGGGGTTTTACCGTGATGGGTCATACTCAAGTAGTGAAGCGCTACCCACAACAACTCGGACGCGGTGCAAAGAGCGAAAACCCTCATTACTCACTATTTCTAAATTTTTTTTATATTTAGAATTTAAAACCATGCATCGAAAACCTACTGCGTCTTCTGCGGCAGAACGTTGTCGTCCAACAAGGAGTGTTCGCCTGAGCAAGAGTTACGACATCAGTCAAGCTACAGAAAAACAATCGTCGACCAGGCTGAAAAAACGCTTCTGGCGGTGACAGGCGAATGCTATTTTTAGCACTCGGCCTTCAGCACAAGGCCAGGTTGGACCATGAGGTCCTTCCGTTCCTACCCGCGAGCAAAAGGAAGCGCTCAATGACACAGGTGGGCACCATGAGCACATTTTTCAGCAAGGTCACGTTTCCCAATGCCTGCCAATTGATGCGCTGGCATTTTCATCCGTTGGGTTTCGAAGCCAGCATGGATGCTCCGCGCAGCATGATTGCCCGGTTATTCGACCGAGCCAGCGGCGAGACGTTGATCGCCATTGCCGGCATCCCCTGCGCGACGGTGATGAATGCGGCCGATGTGGAGCGCATCATCGAAGCCATCGAAGCCGAACTGGAGTCCTTCGTGCCACCCCAGAATCTGCAGATACTGGCCTGAACCGACGCTGCGCAAGCCGGCGGGCTGGCGCTGTCATTCACTTCGTCCGTAAATCAGCAAAAAATGCCTTGCCCGTGGCAATTCGGTCAGATGCCTTGGGCGCATTGGCTGCCTGGGCATCCGCCCCCTCCAGGTACCAGTAGCAGTGCTTCACTGCCCGGGTGATACCGACATAGGCCAGGCGCAGAATCTCGTCCTTCTGCGCACTGTCGTAAGGCTCGGCATCGCCGTCCTTGCCCAGCCCGGCCATCCGGTAGACCTGGTTCTTGTAGGGAGAACGCGTCAGGTGCAGACAGTCACCCAACAGGAACACCGCATCGGCCTGCAAGCCCTTGGCGCTGTGATACGTCAGTAGCTTGAGCCGCCGCTGTTCGAACGGCAAGCTAGAATCAACATTAATTAAAGGCTGAATATACTTTTCAATCAATAACTTATCGCTACTTTTTCGAAAAAGCATTAACACGCTATCGCCCTGTCGATAGTGCTCCGCCAGGCGCTTGCCCAACGCCTCGTCATCCCGATCCAGAATGTTCACCGGCAGCAGCTCCTTCGGTTCACCGGCAGCCTTGGCTTTCTTCCCGGCGATGGCTGGTGCGGCGCGCACGATGTGCTCGGCGGCATCGATGATGTGCTGGTGGCTGCGGAAATTTTCACTGAGCATCACCCGGGTGGTCGATGGCGACGCAAACTCCTTGCCGAACTCCATGAAGTACTGGGGCGAACTGCCGCGCCAGCCGTAGATCGACTGCCAGTCATCGCCCACGCACAGCAGCGAAGAATGCTGGGCACCACGACCGACATGCAGGGCCGGGCCACGACGCCGGATCTCGCGCAGGCTGGCGCGCAGCCAGGAGACGATCTGCGGTGAAACATCCTGGAATTCGTCGATCATCAGATGCGAGAGCGGCCGCAGCAACTCGTCGCTGAGCAGCGCCTGGTTTTCCGGGTTGTTTTCGCCGAACAGCGAGAACATCCGGTTGTAGCTCATGATCGGCGGTGACTGCGCCAACAGGTGCGCCTCCAGCGCCTTCCAGAACAGGCTCAGGGCCTCAAAGAAGAACCGGTCCGGATCGTCCTTGGCGAAACTCATCTGGCCAACGGCCACACTGACATCGAGGCCAAGGTTCTCGATGAACCCGGCCGCCATGACAAAACAGTCGAGCAATGGCGCCGAGGCGAGTTCACCCTTGACCCGATAATCAAACCCCGGACCCGCCGTGGCGTCCCCCCCAAGGGAAGATAGAACCCGCCTCGCCGATTCATAACTATCAAGCCATATCAATGGCTTACGACAGAAAGCTTGAAACAGTGTGCGCTTTACCGCCCACTCCGCCCGCACCGAAAGACGTGAGCCCGGTCGGCTGATCTGCGGATTCTCACGCTGATCGAAGCCCAGGACCACCCAGGCGTCCAGCTCGGGGATGTAACCATGGCAATGAAATGGCGAGCCGTTGATCTCCAGCATCTCGCGATTCGGCTCGATACCCTGGATCGGCCAGGCGCCGGCGCGAAACCACAGGTCTTCAATGGTGTCGCACAGTTCCTCGTCACGCCGCGAGGCCAGCTCGGTCACAGCCATGCGCTTCTGCACATCCGGGTGATCCTGCTCCAGCTCCTTGAGTTGCAGGGCATGCTTGTACAGCGGCGTGAGGAGTTCGCGAAAACGCGGATTGTCGCGGTGCAGACGGTGGTAGCAGGCGTTGAGCTGCTGACGCTGGGCATCGTTGATCCGCAGATCGAAGGGGTTGCTGCCGCCTCCGTCATCGTCACCCGCGCTCCGGGCGCCAAGGTTCTCGAACGCCTGCAACTGGGCAAACCCCGGCAGTCCCCGAACCATCGGCAAAATGCGCGAGTGGAAGGTCCGGACCACCTCCCTGGCTTCGCGCAGGCCGAGCGGACGCCCCCACAAGGCAAAAATCTCGATCAGCTTGGCGATGAAGTCCTTGCGCGACTCACGGGTAAAGGTCACGACGGTCAGCGAGTCGAGTTCAAAACCCAGGTAATGGGTCAGCAACAGGATGCGCAGCACCAGCGAAGTGGACTTGCCTGCACCAGCCCCGGCGATCACCGACGTTGAAGGGGTATCACTGAAGATCATTTTCCACTGCGCCGCGCTCGGCTGCGCATGGGCGGGCAACAATCGGGCGACGTCGGCCTTGATGCGCTTCTTGAGGTCAGCTCCCAACGGCAGACGCCAGTCATCGAACAGGTTGTCATCGACCCCTGGCGCCCGGTGCTCCGCCGGGCGGGTATCGCGAATCAGCAGGACCTGACGACCTTCCTCCAGGCCTTCGGCGTGCCCTTCACGGTAGCCGTACTCGACGCCAGCACTGTGACCGCTGCGAAAACCATCCGCCTGGCCTTGCAGCCAGGAGGCCACATGCTGCGCGCGCAAACGACTCAGGCCACCGCCCAGCAGGCGGGCCATCAGCCGCTTGAACAGTGGCAACTGGGCCAGGGAGGAAAGTTCGGCAGGCGGTTCGGGGTCGTATTGCGACACGCTGGCTCCAGGTCTGGGACGGTCCGGGTGAAAGGCTTATGGTCGCCTGATTAGCCACACAGTTCTAGTCAATTGCTTTTCAATCAGCCATTTAGATGACGAACTGAATGTGCGGACATCACTCTGCTATCGCCAATACATCTACTAATTAGATGATAAAGAGGAATAATTTACGCTTTTTATCGATATTGATCTGACAGATCATGAACCCATCAACCCACGGTCAACGTCCTGCCCTGGCCCGGCGCCAGCCCATGACGAACCTGAACAGGAGAAGAATTATGCTGCAACTTCGACCCTTCAACAGCCTGGGCGGCGCTCATCATGGCTGGCTGGACGCTCACCACCACTTTTCGTTCGCCGAGTACTACGATCCGCAACGCATGCACTGGGGCAACCTGCGAGTCTGGAACGATGACGTGATCGCCCCTGGCACCGGCTTCCCAAAACACCCGCATCGGGACATGGAGATCATCACCTATGTGCGCGAAGGGGCGATCAGCCATGAGGACAATCTGGGCAATAAAGGTCGCACCGAGGCCGGCGATGTGCAGGTGATGAGCGCAGGCACCGGGATCGCCCACAGCGAGTACAACCTGGAAGCGACGCCGACCAAGATCTTTCAGATCTGGATCATTCCGGAACAGGCCGGTGCCGCGCCTTCCTGGGGTACCCGACCGTTTCCCAAAGGGGAACGTGGCGAAGGCTTCGTGACCCTGGCCAGCGGCAAGGCTGGCGATGAACACAGCCTGCAGATTCGCGCCAATGCCCGATTGGTGGCGGCCAACCTGAAGGCTGGCGAAAGTGCCGAATATCACCTGGGCAGCGACCGCCGGGCTTATCTGGTGCCAGCCAGCGGAGTGATCGAGGTCAACGGCCTGCGGGCCGAGGCACGCGATGGCGTGGCGGTGGAGAAAGAAGAGGTGTTGCGGGTCACTGCCGTACAGGACAGCGAGATCATTCTGGTGGATGTGGCTTGAGGTAGGCGAGAGGTGGATTGGGGCTGGAGCACCGGAACCAGGATTGGAGCCGGGATTGTGGCGAACGGGCTTGCCCGCTCACCACAACAGCCAGCACCAGCACCAGCCATCATCAAGCCGGGGAAATCGCTCCGTCCACCAGTACCTGGGCTTCTTCCACCAGGCGCTGGAGGTGGTCGGCACCGATGAAACTCTCGGCGTAGATCTTGTAGATGTCCTCGGTGCCCGATGGGCGCGCAGCGAACCAGCCATTTGCGGTCATGACCTTCAGGCCGCCGATCGCCTGTTCGTTGCCCGGCGCGTGGCTGAGGATCTGCTGGATCGCCTCTCCCGCCAGTTGCGTCGAACTCACCTGTTGGGGCGACAACTTGCCCAGCAGCGCTTTCTGCGTCGGCGTGGCAGCGGCATCGACCCGCACGGAGAACGGCTCGCCCAACTCGTCGGTCAGACCACGGAAAATCTGGCTCGGATCACGACCGGTACGCGAAGTCATCTCCGCCGCCAGCAGCCCCGGAATCAGGCCGTCCTTGTCGGTGGACCAGACGCTGCCGTCCTTGCGCAGGAACGACGCACCGGCACTCTCCTCCCCCCCAAAACCCAGGGAGCCATCGAACAGGCCATCGGCGAACCACTTGAAGCCCACCGGCACTTCGTACAACCGGCGCCCCAGGCGTGCCGCCACACGATCGATCAGGCCGCTGCTGACCACGGTCTTGCCGACAGCCGCATCGGCACGCCATTGCGGACGGTTCTGGAACAGGTAGTCGATGGACACCGCCAGATAGTTGTTCGGCGCCAGCAGACCACCGGACGGGGTAACGATGCCATGGCGGTCATGGTCGGGGTCGCAGGCGAAAGCCACGTCGAAACGTTCCTTCAAGCCGATCAGGCCCTGCATGGCATGGCTGGAAGATGGATCCATGCGGATCTTGCCGTCCCAGTCGACGCTCATGAAACGGAACGTCGGATCGACCTCGGTGTTCACCACTTCCAGGTTCAGCTTGTAGTGATCGGCGATCGCCGACCAGTAACGCACACCGGCACCGCCCAGTGGATCGACGCCCAGGCGCAGGTTGGCGCTGCGGATGGCCTCCATGTCGATGACGCTGGCCAGATCGGCGACATAGCGGTTGAGGTAGTCATGCCGGTGGGTAGTGGCGGCCTTGAGTGCACGCTCGTAGCTGATGCGCTTCACCCCGGCCAACTGGTTGCCCAGCAGTTCGTTGGCCTTGGCCTCGATCCACTTGGTGATATGGGTATCGGCCGGACCGCCATTGGGCGGGTTGTATTTGAAACCGCCACTTTCCGGCGGGTTGTGCGACGGGGTGATCACCACGCCGTCCGCCAGGCCGCTGGTACGACCACGGTTGTAGCAGATGATGGCATGGGATATCGCCGGCGTCGGCGTGTACTCGTCACCCTCGGCGATCATGGTTTCCACGCCGTTGGCGGCGAATACTTCCAGGGCACTGGCACCGGCCGGAGTGGACAACGCATGGGTATCGATGCCGACGAACAACGGGCCGTCGATGCCCTGGGCCTGACGGTACAGGCAGATGGCCTGGCTGATAGCCAGAACATGCCACTCGTTGAAACTCAGTTCGAAGGAACTACCCCGATGTCCCGACGTACCGAAGGCGACACGCTGGGTGGAGATCGTCGCATCGGGTTGGCCGGTGTAATAGGCCGATACCAGTCGCGGGATATCTACCAGCAACTGTGCCGGTGCCGGTTTGCCCGCAAAAGGACTGAGTGTCATGCAAAACCTCTGGAAATGAAGGGTACGGGGAAAAGCGCGCAGTTTACTGGCAGTTCGACACCGCCGGTAAGCTATCTATCCCATGGCGGGAAAGATTTTTATGCCGGACGCCCCCTTAGGGAAAGGGAGCGCGAGAGGGAGAGTCGGGCGGCGAAGCGCTGGCGTCAAAACGCCCGCGCCCGCACCTGGTCATGGCTGGCGCCTTGCCCCTGTACCAGGTCATGACGAAGCTTGGCGATCAGTTCGGAAATGGCCCGGCTACTGTCGAGCTTCGAGGCTCGGATGCCGGTGACCAGCAGGTCCACCCGCTCGGACTTCCTGTCGAACACCCTGACGGTGAGGGACTCATCCGCCCCGACGCTGCACTGGCAGCGCGTGGGCAGAAAACTGCTTTCGATGATATTGCGTAATTCCAGCGATGATAGCGATAGCATGGCGACTCTCTCCGTTATATGAGACTGCCAGTTTCTTGACCGGGACGGTCATCGACCGCCTGCGGGTTCCTCAATACAGCACAAGCCCTGCACGGGCCATCGCCTTGTCCTATCCTGAAAGGCGAAGACCTCATCACAGACTAAGCCGTTTACCCGGGCACGTAAGCACTGTTCGTCCGACAGGCACACCGCTGGTCGAATTAATAGCGAAATGCCGCTATCCAGCTGACAAGAAAAACCCTTTGCCGAGACGCCATTTGCCCTTATCTTCGCCAGTTGTTTGCGGATCCGTCGTGAGAACATCACGGACCACCCCAGTTGTACCATTCCACCGAGGGAGCGATCCCTCCTGACCAGGGCACAGAAAGCTCATGAATTCGACGACTCTCGCCGCCACACTCCTGCTGGCCATGACCACTGCCGCCGGTGCGGTCGCCGCCGACAAATCGGACCTGGCGCCCTTCCCCAAGGCGCAGGACGGCTTCACCCGCACGGTGATCCGCGTACCGAAGATGACCAAGGACTCCGATCACCGGGTCGAAATCATCGCCGGCAAGGTCATGCCCGTTGATTGCAACCAGAAACGCCTGAGCGGCAACCTCGACGAGAAAAACCTGGAAGGCTGGAGCTATTCCTACTATCGCCTGGAAAGCGTCAGCGGCCCGGTTTCCACTCTGATGGCCTGCCCACCCAGCACCAAGCCGAAGAAGGACTTCGTCCCGGTCGTCGGCACCGGCTACATGCTGCGCTACAACAGCAAACTGCCGCTGGTGATCTACGCCCCGGACGACGTGCAGATCCGTTATCGGATCTGGACCCCATCCAAGCTGATCAAGAAAGCCGTCAGCGAGTAATCCAGGCACTGTCATGCGGGAACCGCCTGCGGCCTGAGCAGGGCCGCACGTTCGACGACGTGACGCAGGCTGTCGAAGTTGATGTTGGCACCGGAGTTGATCGCCACCAGTGTCTGCCCCTTGACCGCACCCAGCGCCACGTACTTCTTGATCCCCGCCACCGCCAACGCACCCGACGGTTCGGTGATCGAGCGGGTGTCGTCGTAGATATCGCGAATGGCCGCGCACAGTTCATCGTTGCTGACGGTGATCACCTCATCGACATGCCGCCGACAGATCTCGAAGCCATAGGAGCCGATCTGCGCCACCGCGACCCCGTCGGCGAAGGTGCCAACCTGGGGCAGCACCACCCGCTCGCCGGCCTGCAAGGCCATCTGCAGGCAGTTGGAATGTTCCGACTCGACGCCGATGATCCGCACCTGCGGTCGCAGGTATTTGACGTAGGCGGCGATTCCGGCGATCAGCCCGCCGCCACCGACCGGCACGAAGATCGCATCCAACGGCCCCGGATGCTGGTTGAGCAGCTCCATCGCCACCGTGCCCTGGCCGGCGATCACGTCGGGATCATCGAAGGGCGAGACGAAGGTAGCGCCCTGCTCCTGCGCCAGAGCCAGGGCATGCGCCAGGGCGAAGGGGAAACTCTCGCCATGCAGTACGGCGGTGGCGGCACGACTGCGTACGCCCTGCACCTTCAGTTCCGGCGTGCTGGTGGGCATGACGATTGTCGCCTTGATCCCCAGGGTGCGCGCCGCCAGGGCCACTCCCTGGGCATGATTGCCCGCCGAAGCGGTGATCACGCCGCAGTTGCGCTGGGCTTCGCTCAGTTGCACCAGCTTGTTGTAGGCGCCACGGATCTTGAAGGAAAACGTCGGCTGCAGGTCTTCACGCTTGAGCAGCACCTGATTACCCAATACTTCGGACAAGGCCGGAGCTGGCTGCAATGGCGTACAAATCGCCTGATGGTAGACCGGGGCCGAAAGGATCTTGCGCACATAACGGCCCAACAGTTCGGTATCGGGGTTACAGGCTTGGCGGGCGGTATCGGTATTCATCAGGCTCTCCGGGTTGGGCAGTGAACCTCGGAGACAGAAATAACAAACCCGCCTCGGAGGCGGGTTTGGGTAAACAGATGCAACTCAGCCCGCCGGATAAGGAATGGCGATAATAATGATGCTTGGCTGAGGCAGAACGTGGGCGTAGGTCATTGCTCGAAATTATCCGGGCGTGACGGACAAGTCAATGCCGAACATTCACTGCGGCTTGTCTGCCATATACGAAACATATACGCTTCGTATATCAATTTTCCGTGAGAAGCCCATGGGTATCGTCAAGATCTCCGATCAACTGCACGAGCAGATCCGCATGGCCAGCGCCGCCATGGATCGCTCGATCAACGCCCAGGCCGAGTTCTGGATCAAGCTCGGCCTACTGGCCGAACTGAACCCGCAACTGGGCTACAACGACCTGGTCAATCGCCTGCTGCTGAACAAGGATGATCTGATCCGGGGGCGCAGCTGATGTCCGTCGGCCTGATCAAGAGTGAAGCCGACCTGGCGCTGATGCGCGAATCCGGGCGCCTGCTGGCGCAGGTCTTCAGCCTGCTCGACGGCCTGGTGCTCACCGGGATGTCGACCCTGGAACTGGATCGACGGGTCGAGGCCTTTATCCGCCAGGAGTTGCTCGCCCGTCCGGCCAGCAAGGGCCAGTACGACTACCCCTACTCCATCAATACCTCGATCAACGAGGTGGTCTGCCACGGCATGCCCGATGCCCGGGCGATCCTGTGTGACGGCGATATCGTCAATATCGATATCACCCTGGAAAAGAACGGTTTCATCGCCGACTCCAGCAAGATGTATCTGGTCGGCGCCGTCAGCCCCAAGGCCCGGCGCCTGGTGGACAAGACACTCGAAGCGCTCTGGGAAGGTATCCGCGTGGTCAAGCCCGGTGCGCGCCTGGGCGATATCGGCCACGCGATCCAGAAACACGCCGAAGCCAATGGCTACAGCGTGGTCCGCGAATACTGCGGCCACGGCATCGGCCGGCAGATGCACGAAGAACCGCAGGTGCTGCACTTCGGCCGGCCGGGTACCGGCATGATTTTGCGCGAAGGCATGGTCTTCACCATCGAGCCGATGCTCAACCAGGGCAGCGCCCGCACCCGCGGTCTGAAGGACGGCTGGACCGTGGTGACCCGCGACGGCAGCCTGTCGGCGCAATGGGAACACACCGTGGCCGTCACCCGCGATGGCTTCGAAGTGCTGACCCTGCAACCCCCTGAAACCTGAAACTTGGCACCTGGCACCTGATGCCTGACACGATCCCTGTAGGAGCCGGGCTTGCCCGCGAACCGCCACAAGCGGCCATTCTCCACAGTCCTGCGGTGCCTGCGAAGCAGCCTTCGCGGGCAAGCCCGGCGCCTACAGGAATCGGTGAAACCCATCGGTTCAGGTCGCCAGATCGATAATTACTGCAATTCAAAACGCCTGATCATCGCGCCCTCCTACCAGGCCTGGCCGCGACGCTTGAGTTCCAGGCGCCGGATGAACTCTTCGAGCACCAGCCCATACAGATCATCCTGCAGGTAGGCATCTTCGATCCCGGCATCCAGGTTCGGGTTGTCGTTGACCTCGATCACCACCACCTTGTCGCCCGACTGCTTGAGGTCGACCCCATACAGCCCGTCACCGATCAGGTTGGCGGTCTTGACCGCCAGGTCGACCACCGCCCGCGGGGCTTCATGAATCGCCAGGGTACGGCATTCGCCGTTGATGTCCTGGCCCTTGGCCTTGTGGTTGTAGATCTGCCAGTGCCCCTTGGACATGAAATACTGGCAGGCGAAGATCGGCTTGCGATTGAGCACACCGATACGCCAGTCGTACTCGGTGTAGAAAAACTCCTGGGCCAACAACAGCACCGAGTGTTCGAACAGCTCGGCGGTCGCCTCCAGCAACGCCTGCTGACTTTCGACCTTGATCACCCCCCGGGAGAAGCAACCATCGGGGATCTTCAGCACCAACGGAAAACCCAGGCGCTCGCCGACCCGCTCGAAGTCCTCCGGTCGTTCCCGGTAGAGGATCTCGGTCATCGGCATGCCCAGGCCATGGCTGTTGAGCAGGTCGGTCAGGTAGACCTTGTTGGTACAGCGCAGAATCGATGCCGGATCATCCATCACCACCACGCCCTCGCTCTCGGCCTTCTTGGCAAACCGGTAGGTGTGATTGTCGACGCTGGTGGTCTCGCGGATCAGCAGCGCATCGTACTCGGCGATCCGCCCATAATCCTTCTTGCCGATCAGTTCGACATCGATGCCCAGCCCCTTGCCGACCCGGACGAAGTTCTCCAGCGCACGGGCATTCGACGGTGGCAGCGCCTCCTGGGGATCATGCAGGATTGCCAGGTCATAACGGGCCAGCCGACGCGAACGCGGCAGGCGCCAGATCCTGCGACTGAAACCGTCCAGGGCCTGGGCAAAGTGATCTTCCTGGTCCTCGCGCAACTTATGCAAAGTTCCGGATTTCACCCCCTCGATATGCCAGCCGTTACTCTTCTTGAATTCAACCAGCAATATCGGACAGGGGAATATTTCAAATAACTGGCGAGCCAGTTCCTGCAAGGGCTCGATCGCTGTACTACCGAAATACAGGGTCAGGGTAAAACCCTCGGTATCACGATAAAGATGATCGCCCAGCGCCCGGTCCAGGGTCTTGTCCAGGTCATCCAGGGCCAGCCCGTAGAGAGACTTTCGAGTCAGCTCGCTGATGGTCCTTACCGAGGGAATGACCCGGTGTCCGCGCGCCTCGGCCAACAACGAGCAATAGTAGCCATGCCCCAGGTACTTGTAGCTGCGGCACAGGTTGATCACCTGCACACGCTTGCCCGGCTCCCCGGCACGGGACTGTTCGAGGTACTCCTGGGCCGTGACGATATCTTCGCAGGGGAAGTATGAAGCCCAGTCTTCCTTGCGCTCGACAATAATAAACAACTGGCTGCCCACGTTATTCGATAATGATAAATAATTTTCCGGAGATATTGCTACCGGTAAACTTTGACCGGATACTTCGCGCCAATCACCTTGTACCGCTGACATAGAGATAGATCCGTTGAACAAGACACTTTCTATTAAGCACCAACTTTCGGGAAAGTCCCGTTTCGTTACGCAACTTTTACGGTGGTTATATGGATCTTGTCTTTCGCCCTGCCACAACCGATGACCTGCCCGCCCTGCTGCAACTCGAGGCGCACTGCTTCACCAGTGATCGCCTGACCGCGCGCAGCTTCCATTGGATGATCAACCGGGCCAATGCCCGGCTGATCGTCACCCAGCAAGCCGATGGGCAGTTGGCCGGTTATGCCCTGCTGCTGTTCCACCGCGGAACCTCCCTGGCGCGCCTGTACTCCATCGCGATCGCGCCCCATGCCCGCGGCATCGGCTTGGGCAGGCAACTGCTGCAACGCAGCGAAGCCTGTGCACTGGAGCACGACTGCGCCTACCTGCGACTGGAGGTGCGTACCGACAACAACGCGGCGATCGCCCTCTACGAGCACAACGGCTACCGCCGCTTCGGCATGATCAACGACTACTACGAAGATCACGCCGATGCCCTGCGCCTGGAAAAGCGCATCCTGCAACATCCGGCCAGGCGCGGGGGCCAGGTGCCCTACTACGCCCAGACCACCGAGTTCACCTGCGGTCCGGCCTGCCTGTTGATGGCGATGGCCGCCTTGCAACCTGAGCGCAAGGCCACACGGCGCGAGGAGGTACAGATCTGGCGCGAGGCGACCACCATCTTCATGACGTCCGGGCATGGCGGCTGCAGCCCCCAGGGCCTGGCACTGGCGGCCTGGCGGCGCGGGTTCGCGGTACGCCAGCAAGTGAGCATCGACGGCCCGCTACTGCTCGACGGCGTGCGCAGCGAGCATAAAAAAACCGTCATGCGCCTGGTGCATGACGGCTTTGAAGAGGCGCTGCGCAGCACCGATGTCGAGCAGGTCATCGGCACCGCTCTTGATCTGCCACGGCTGTTGGCCGACGGCGGCAAGCCGCTGGTATTGATCAGCAACTACCGCCTCACCCGCTCCAAGGCCCCGCACTGGGTGATCGTCACCGACTGCGACGAGGAGTTCGTCTACCTGCATGACCCGGATGTCGACCATAGCCAGCACCGTCAGCCGCTGGACTGCCAGCACCTGCCGGTGAGCCGCAGGGAGTTCGACAAGATGAGCGCCTTCGGCCACCGCAAGCTGCGGGCCGCAGTGATCCTCTACTCCAGACCCACCTTGTAGAGCGCGCCGTCCTCGGCGTCGGTCAACACATACAGATAACCATCCGGCCCCTGGCGGACGTCGCGCACCCGCGACTTCAGGCCACCGAGCAGGCGCTCTTCATGGATGACCTGGTCGCCATCGAACTGCAGGCGGATCAGTTCCTCGGCGGCCAGGGCGCCGACGAACAGGTTGTGCTGCCATTTCGGGAAGCGGTCGCTGTCATAAAAAGCCATGCCGCTCAATCCAGGCGACTTTTCCCAGACATGATGCGGCGCCACCGTGCCCTTGACCGTCTTGCCCTGGGCTTCGGGGATGGGCAGCAACGAGTAGTTGATACCGTGGGTCGCCAGCGGCCAGCCGTAATTCTTGCCACGCTCGATGATATTGATTTCGTCGCCGCCACGGGGCCCGTGCTCGTGGGTCCACAGGGTGCCGGTCCAGGGATTGAGGGCGGCGCCCTGCTGGTTGCGGTGCCCGAAAGACCAGATTTCGGGACGCACGCCGGGCTGGCCGACAAAGGGGTTGTCGTCGGGAACCCGACCATCGGGGAAGATCCGCACCACCTTGCCTTGCAGCTTGTCCAGATCCTGCGCGGTCGGCCGCTCATTGTTTTCGCCCAGGGCGATGAACAGATAGCCATCGCGGTCGAACACCAGTCGCGAGCCGAAATGGTTGCCGGTCGACAGTTTGGGCTCCTGCCGGAAGATCACCTTGAAATCGACCAGCCGCGTCCGATCTTCCGACAGCCGCCCGCGCCCGACCACGGTACCGGCCTTGTCACCCTCGCCACCGCCCTCGGCATAGGAGAGATAGACCAGACGATCCTCCTTGAACGACGGCGACAGCACCACGTCCAGCAATCCCCCCTGGCCCTTGGCCCAAACCTTCGGAACACCACCCAGTGGCGCCGAGAGCTTGCCATCGGCACCCACCACCCGCAGATTCCCCGGCCGCTCGGTCACCAGCATGCCCTGTCTGTCCGGCAGAAATGCCAGCGCCCAGGGGTGCTTGAGGCCACCGACGACCTCGGTCGCGGTGACCGGCCCCAGCTCCGAGCTGAACGTCTGCGGCGCAGCGAACGCCGCCTGTAACGGCAGGCTCAACAAGGCGCTGGCACAGAGGGTCGCTATCAGATTTTTTCGCAACATGGACAATTCCTTATGGACATAAAGCGGGCCACGGCAACGTTCATCGCTGCGGGTTCGGAGTGCGGGTACCTGGCTGGATCGGCACCGCCATCGGCGCCTGCTGTTGACGCGGGTAACCGTTGCCGATCGCCCCGTTCTCCAGGGTCGAGGGGCGTGGCGTCGGCACGGTATTGGGCCCGCGAACCGGCGGGGTAGCAGGTTCCGAACCCTGCCGACTGTTCGGGTTGGCACGGCGGATCGGGCTGTTGTAAGGGTTGTCGGTGTTGGGCAGGTTCTGCGCCAACAGCAACGCGGCAGAGCCGGTCGCCTCGCCGGTAACGTCCAGCGGCGCGGCGCCGACGGGAATGGCGACGGCCAGAAGGCCGGCGGCCAGCAAGGGGGTCAGACCCGGTATTGGGCTGTTCATGAGGCCTCTCCTGCAAATCGGATTCATCCGCGACGGGCGGACATATCACTCCTTTTCTTGGATAACACCCTAGTGCCCGGGTTCGAATCTGAGGAAAATTTCATATGACAGAATGCTTCAGCACTGCCCCCGGCTCGCTGTCATCGAAAAGCCTAGCTGAAAAGCCTCGCTCAAACCCTCCAGCCTACGCGCCTTTTACCCAGCGCATAACCTGTCATTGTTGACAGTTATCCCGGCCGTTTTTTTCCGTTATAACGCCAATGACAACACCCATTCCGAGCGCATGGGGCCCTCGGAATGCGTCGTGGTGACTTTGCCCTGTCCTTTTTTAAAGGATGAACGCAATGACCCGACGTCAACTCGCCCACCACTGCGCCCTGCCCCTGCTGATGCTGGTACTGCAGGACTCCCGAGCCGCCTGCGACCTGACTCCGACCGCTGGCGACGACCATTTCGTCTGCGACAGCGGCACCGCACCCGGCGTCGTCGACACTCAGGGCAACAACAGCCTGGGCATGCCTTATCCGGGCACGGGAACCATCACCGGCAACGTGGTGTTCGGCAACGGCAACGACAGTGCGACGATCGCCAGCGGCACCCTGGAGGGCAATCTCGACCTGGGCAGTGGCAACAACCGCTTCAACATGAGTGGCGGGATCATTCGCGGCACCCTGACCGGCAGCGCCCAGGCGACCATGAGCGGCGGTTCGATCGGCCAGGTCGACCTGATCAATGACAACAACCGCTTCCAACTGCAAGGTGGCGCCATCCTCGGCAACCTGGTCAGCGCCGGGGCCAATGACGTGGTCATGGTCACCGGCGGCACCATCGGCAGCGTGACCCAGTCCGCCGACATCATCACCTCGGGCGGCAACAACCAAGTATTGATGAGCGATGGCACGGTCTATGGCGAAATCCATACCAGCAGTGGCGATGACTTTTTCAACTGGCGCGACGCCGGCATCATCCACGGCGCCATCCTCATGGGCGCCGGCAACGACCGCGCACTGATCCAGAACCTCCCCGAGGCCGCACTCTCCAGCACGCCCTCGCTCGACGGCGGGCTGGGCAACGACAGCCTGGTCTTCGAGAACAGCAGCCCGGGAAGCGGAGGACGCTACGTGCACTGGGAGTCCGTGGCGCTGACCGATCACTCGGCAATGACCCTCAACGACAGCCTGGTGCTGGGCGACAGCGGCACGGGCAGCGGCCATCTGGACATTGACGCCAGCAGCAGCCTGAGCAGCAGCACCGGCCTGATCAGAGCCTTCGACAGCAACCAGAACGCCACCCTGAACAACAGCGGTACGATCTACCTGACCGCTGGCGGCGCCCAGGCCTCCGACCGGCTGACGGTCATCGGCAACTATGTCGGTAACGGCGGCAGCCTGAAGCTGCAAAGCGTCCTCGCTGGCGACGACTCGCCCTCGGACCGGTTGGTGGTGTCGCGGGGCAGCCTCTCGGGGAACACCACGATCAACGTCGCCAATCTCGGCGGCAACGGTGCCGAAACCCTGCAAAACGGGATACAGGTGGTGGAGGCCAACCAGGGTGCGACCAGCAGCGACGGTGCGTTTCATCTCGGCGGCACGGTCTCGGCCGGCGCCTTCGACTATTTCCTCTACAAGGGCGGCGTCACCCCAGGCACCCAGAACAACTGGTATTTGCGCTCCAGCGTGACCGGGCCGGTGGTACCGTTGCCCGAGCCGGAAGGCCCGGTGACCCCGCTGCCAGGACCGGAAGGTCCTCTGCTGCCGGACCCGGAACCAGGCGAAACCATTCCCTTCTATCGACCCGAGGTCGCCGTCGATGCGTTGGCCGGCCCTGCCGCCGCCCTGCTGGACCAGGCGGTCCTGGGCAACTTTCACCAGCGTCAGGGCGACCAGGCGCTGCTCAGGAACAACGATCAGAACAACACCGGCTGGCTCCGTACCTTCGCCAGCGACGTGCGCCAAGGCTGGTCGGGCGACGTCGCGCCAGGCCTGGAGGGCCACTTCTGGGGACTCCAGGCCGGGCACGACCTGTACGCCACCAGCGATGATCGCGGCAACCGCTACACAACCGGGCTGTTTGTCAGCCATGCACGGCTCCAGGGCAGCGCGCGCGGCTTCGTCGATGGTTTCCAGAACACCCGGGCCGGTACTCTGCGGCTCAACAGCGACAGCCTGGGGATCTACTGGAACCTGATCGCCCCCAACGACGCCTACCTCGACGCCGTGGCCATGGGTAGCCGCTACCACGGCAGCGCGCGCTCGGACCGCCAGTTGAAATTCGATATCGCCGGCCATGGCCTGACCCTCTCGCTCGAAGGCGGTTATCCCTATCCCTTGACGACCGGCTGGGTGCTCGAACCACAGGCGCAGTTCATCGTCCAGAAGGTTTTGCTGGACAACGACAACGATGGCATCTCACAGATCAGGCCGAACTCCCAGGACTACTTCAAGGGCCGCCTCGGCGTACGCGCCAAGGGCTCGATACAAACGGGCGGCGTACCTCTGGAACCCTATGTGCGCGCCAACCTGTGGCACACCTTCGGCGGCAGCGACACGCTGAGCTTCGATGGCTACCCGATCAGGACCGAGCACGGCGCGAGCAACCTGGAGCTGGGCGGCGGCATTCTGGCCCGACTGAGCCGGGACCTGAGCGTGTATGGCGGTGTCGACTACACCAGCCATATCGACAGCCACCAGCAGGAAAGCCTTTCGGCCAACCTGGGCGTCAGGCTGGACTGGTAGCGCCCCCTGGCAAGACCGATGGGCCTTCCGTACGTCGCAATTACAGGGCCTGCAACGCAAGAATGCCGATATCGGTTGTGTTGGCTTCCTGAGTCCATCAGGATAATGGTGTTACAACATTTATCGCCGCAAGCCTGCTGGAACCACCGAGAGACGCCTGAGCGGCGCCATCGGCGGGCACCGCCACCTTTCCGGATGATGAGCACATCACACCCAAATGTGGAGACTGCCCCATGTATGACCGCTCGATGGAAGCCCATGAGTTCCTATCGGCCGAAGAACGTTCGGCCATTGCAGAGATCGAGGCGAGCACCAGCGTGCTGCGCCTGGTCACCCGAATGACCCAGATGAGATTCGCCGCCATCGCGAAGTTCACCGACACCGAATGGGTCACCTGCTCCGTCTACGACCCGGAACACCTGGGAATCGAGCCCGGCGAGTGTGCCCTGGTCGAAACCACCATCTGCAACGAGTTCAAACTGAACCCGCAGGCACTGTTGATCCCCGAAATCAGCAAACATGAGCGTTTTGCCGTCAAGCCGATAGTGAAACGCTTCGAGCTGGAAAGCTACGCCGGCGTGCCGATCTTTCTGCCAGACGGCAGGATGTACGGCGCCCTGTGTGCCCTCGACTCCCGCTCGGTGCCACTTGAAGACCCTGATATCGGGGAAACGCTCGGGCTGTTCGCGCGGCTGATCGGTTGCATCTTTTTCGCCAACCTGACCGAACATGAGCCGGTGCAGAGTCGCTGAGTGGCACTGCCGTGAACCGGGCCGGCGCTGGAGTTTCTGCCGATCAATAGGTTTACGGCAATGAACTGCCGTCCTACTTATGCGACAATAGGCTCAATGTCCGGCTTCAATCCCGCATTTATCGCCCAACCGCTGGGTACGTGTGGCGCTATTGACGCTCGACCACAACCTCAAGTTCATCACATTAGGCTTGGCAGGGCTCAACTCGCCTGACTGACACTGCATGGCTCAGCTGCGGATGGTTCGCCAGGCTGAGTGCACTGAATTGGCGGTTTAAGCTGATCCGGATCCCGCGAATTGGCCCAGCAATTAAATGCTGGGCCAGAAGGGTAAGTTAAAGCAATGCAGTGGAAAGCATGCCCAAGGCTCCCAGGATGAAGCCAATGAGAGCCCCTCGCCCTGGTGCTTCATGAAACAGAGACCAGACAACAACTGGCTCAAGAAGCAACAAAGAGGTGACTGATACCACGGTGACGATCCAGATATCACCGACTGCAACGTATCCAAGCCAGTATGCACCGAGTAGACAAAGTCCTGCAAAACACATTAGCGCCATGGGAGGAATGCATGTTTCCCATGAAACACTTCCTGTTTGAGCAAGTTTGGCGACTACCACCTCACTGTAGATTGCACAGAACTCACCGACCACCATCAAACCTAGAGCAGAAACTCCGAGTAGTTCTTTGGACATATCAAAAACTCCTTCGTATTCAGCGCAATATTTTTCAGCTCCCAGCTGGCGATGCAGCTGACCAAGAGCTCGTTGCAGGAATACGAAGCAGCCTTGAATAGGCCTGAATTACCGAAGTGCTTTTCCATGCTCATGTCCTTCAAAGGGTGTGAGTCTCAGCGCCAAAATAAGACACCAGTTCAGATCATACGGCCCATGAACCATTCTGAACAACCAGCGCCACGACAACCTGTCGTTAACTGCCCGATCCTTGGCTTCGGCCAGGCTGTATCGGAGTGTGACCTGAGCGACAAGCAATTCAGGCTCGGCCTCAGGCATGAGGACCAAACAGATCCCCCCGATGCGGACGAAACTGCGGCCATAACCGCACACCTGCATCAGCGCAACACGCAGATGAATGCCGCGAGCGACTTCATCACGCGGCTATCGACCATCGTTGAGGATGCGGTGCGCGAGCGAATGAGTGGGGTCCGCCGCTGAAGGCGTTGAATATCCGTCGTCGGCCGCCATACAACTGTCGTCACACCTATGCGACAATATGCAGTATGTCTGGCATGAACCCCGCCTTCATCTCCCAGCAGCTCGGCCACAGTGCGCAGATGCTGCTATCGACTTATGCGCGTTGGATCAACTCAAGCTCGGACTGGAGCGAAATGGAAAAGCTCCAGATTGGTCCCAAATTGGTCCCGGCTCAAATAAGCGCACCCTAAGCTATTGATAGGTAAAGTAATTGATCTCCACAGCTAACATCACCATGCAGTTCGGCGCCAAGCCGCTCTTCGAGAACGTTTCGGTCAAATTCGGCAGCGGCAACCGCTACGGCCTGATCGGCGCCAACGGTTGCGGCAAGTCGACGTTCATGAAAATCCTCGGTGGCGAACTCGAGCCGTCCGGCGGCCAGGTCATGCTCGAGCCGAACGTGCGCCTGGGTAAACTGCGCCAGGATCAGTTCGCCTACGAAGAATTCAGTGTGATCGACACCGTGATCATGGGTCACGAGGAACTGTGGAAGGTCAAGGCCGAGCGTGATCGCATCTACTCGCTGCCGGAAATGACCGAAGACGACGGCATGGCCGTCGCCGAGCTGGAAACCGAGTTCGCCGAGATGGACGGCTACACCGCCGAATCCCGCGCCGGCGAGCTGCTGATGGGCCTGGGCATTCCGCTGGAACAGCACTTCGGCCCGATGAGCGAAGTTGCACCCGGCTGGAAACTGCGGGTACTGCTGGCCCAGGCGCTGTTCTCCGATCCGGAAGTGCTGTTGCTCGACGAACCGACCAACCACCTGGACATCAACACCATTCGCTGGCTGGAAAACATCCTGACCCAGCGTAACAGCCTGATGATCATCATTTCCCACGACCGGCACTTCCTCAACAGCGTCTGCACGCACATGGCCGACCTGGACTACGGCGAGCTGCGCCTGTTCCCGGGCAACTACGACGAGTACATGACCGCGGCCACCCAGTCGCGCGAGCAACTGCTGTCGGACAACGCCAAGAAGAAAGCCCAGATCGCCGAGCTGCAGACCTTCGTCAGCCGCTTCTCGGCCAACGCCTCGAAAGCCAAGCAGGCCACCTCCCGCGCCAAGCAGATCGACAAGATCCAACTGGCCGAAGTCAAGCCATCGAGCCGCGTCAGCCCGTTCATCCGCTTCGAACAGACCAAGAAGCTGCACCGCCAGGCCGTGACCCTGGAGAACATGTCCAAGGGCTTCGACGGCAAGACCCTGTTCAAGAACTTCAGTTTCACCGTCGAAGCCGGCGAGCGCGTGGCGATCATCGGTCCCAACGGTATCGGCAAGACCACCCTGCTGCGCACCCTGGTGGGTGAACTGGCACCGGATGCCGGCAGCGTGAAGTGGACCGAAAGCGCAGAACTGGGTTACTACGCCCAGGATCACGCCCACGACTTCGAAGACGATGTCAGCCTGTTCGACTGGATGGGTCAGTGGACCCAAGGCGAACAAGTCATTCGCGGCACCCTGGGTCGCATGCTGTTCTCCAACGACGAGATTCTCAAGTCGGTCAAGGTGATTTCCGGTGGTGAACAGGGCCGCATGCTGTTCGGCAAGCTGATCCTGCAAAAGCCTAACGTACTGGTGATGGACGAGCCGACCAACCACCTGGACATGGAATCCATCGAAGCCCTCAACCTGGCCCTGGAAAACTACCCGGGCACGCTGATCTTCGTCAGCCACGACCGCGAGTTCGTTTCGTCCCTGGCCACCCGCATCATCGAACTGAGCCCGAACGGCGTGGTCGACTTCAGCGGCACCTATGACGACTACCTACGCAGCCAGGGCGTGGTGTTCTAAAAACGGGCTCCAGTCGCAAGCAGTCTTGTGGCGGGCCCGCCCGCCACAAACTGCCTATATCCATCAGGTCCAGCTCTCAGCCACCAGGCCCTCTTCTCCCCATACGGCAGGAGAAAACCAGTTAGCCTGCTTTCCTTTACCCCGCCATCCCGCCATGATGAAGCTCTCCAACCGCCTGCCCGCGAACGAGCCTTCATGCCTGCCCAGCCACCACCCCGCCAGCCCGGCAATGTGACCGTTACCCTGCAAATCATCTCCATCGTCTTCTATACCTTCATTGCCTTCCTCTGCATCGGCCTGCCGATCGCGGTGCTGCCCGGTTATGTGCATGAACAGTTGGGCTTCAGCGCCGTGATCGCCGGCTTGACCATCGCTTCGCAATACCTCGCCACCCTGCTCAGCCGGCCCATGGCCGGGCGCATCGCCGACAGCATCGGCACCAAGCGCGCGATCATCTATGGCTTGACGGGGATTTTCCTCAGTGGCGGGTTGACTCTGCTGTCGACGCTGGTCGAGCAACTGCCCCTGACGAGCCTGATCATCCTGATCGTCGCGCGCCTGCTGCTGGGCATCGCCCAGGGCCTGATCGGCGTCGGCACCATCAGTTGGGGGATCGGCCAGGTCGGTGCCGAGCAGACCGCGCGGGTGATTTCCTGGAACGGCATCGCGTCCTATGGCGCCATCGCCATCGGCGCACCACTGGGGGTGCTGATGGTGATCGAATATGGTTACGCCAGCCTCGGTATCGCCCTGTCGCTGCTGGCTGCAGGCGCCCTGCTGCTGATCCGCAACAAGCCTTCGGTGCCGGTGATCCGGGGTGAGCGCCTGCCATTCTGGGCGGTGTTCGGCCGCATTGCGCCCTACGGCGCCAGCCTGACCCTGGCCTCTATCGGCTATGGCACGCTCACCACCTTCATCACCCTGTTCTATCTCAGCCGTGGCTGGACTGGCGCCGCCTACTGCCTGACGGTATTCGGCAGTTGCTTCATTCTCGCGCGGTTGCTGTTCATCGGCAGCATCAACCGTTTCGGCGGTTTCAAGGCCGCCATTGTCTGCATGAGCATCGAAACCCTGGGGCTGATCCTGCTCTGGTTGTCGCCGTCCACTGGCGTCGCCCTGGCCGGTGCCGGCCTGGCGGGATTCGGCCTGTCGCTGGTGTATCCGGCCATCGGCGTGGAGGCCATCCGGCAAGTGCCGACCAGCAGCCGTGGTGCGGGGTTGAGTGCCTACGCGGTATTTTTCGACCTGGCACTGGCCATCGCCGGCCCATTGATGGGGGCGGTCGCCTTGAACCTGGGGTATTCGTGGATTTTCTGTTGCGCCGCGCTGTTGTCGATCATTGGCCTGTCGGTCACCGTGCTGCTGGCACGGCGCCCGACAGCGCAATGAGTCACTGATCGGCGGTCTGCATGCCGCCGCGGTTCGGCACGCTGAGGGTCTTGCTGAAGAAGCGCCCGGCCTCGGAGATCAGGTCGCGATGGATATCCGCGCGATTGACGCCCTCGGGGTCGGTACACAGGCCTGGCGTGGCGTGCAATTGCTCTTCACTGCACGGCGCCATGAACACGAAGTGTCCGGCACCGGCGATCAGCTTGAACTGCGGAGCCACCGGCAGCTTGCGCGCCAACGCCGCGGCGTTCTTCTCGGGGAACACCAGCTTGTCGCCATCACCGCTGTACATCAGCACCGGCACATGCACGTCCGCCAGCGTATGCCGCCCGAACATCAGGCCCAGCGGTGCCATCAGCATCAGTGCATGCACGCGGGGGTCGGCGACTGGCTGCAGATCATCCCGATCGACGATCAATTCGCCCTTGGTGGTGCAGGCGTCCTTGTCGTCGGGAAACTCCTGGCAGTAACGCCGCAGGCGATCGAGGTTCGGCTGGGCTCCGGAAAGGATCAGGGCGGTCTCGCCACCGGCCGAATAACCAATCACTCCGACCTCCTCGGCTTCCACGAACGGCGACAGCATCGGGTCGGCCAGGGTCGCGGTGATGGCCTCGGAGATCTGCATCGGCCGACCGTAGAGGTTGCTCAGAGTCCCCAGACGGCTATGGTCCTTGTAGTTGTCGCCAGGATGCAGCACCGCGACCACAACGAAACCCTTGCGCGCCAGCGACGTGGCCAGGTCGTGCAGGGCCAGCGGCGTGCCAGTGTTGCCGTGGGACAGCATCAGCAGCGGATAGCGACCGATGGCGACCCGCGAATCTTCACTGGCCTGGACGGTATAACCACCGATCCGACTCCACTGCTCGCGCGCGGTGGACGGATAGAAGGCAATCGCCTTCATCGGCTGTTGATCCAGCGGGTCGAGAAACGTCAGGCGATGAAACCCGACGCTCCAGTGCGCTGCAGGGGCCGCCTGCACCGTCATGAGGCTGCTGCCCAGACAAATAAGTAGTACTGCACAAAGACGCATCATGAGGATGCCCACCTTTGCTGCGTGATTAACACACCAATTCTCTGCAATTCCTTGAGACTGAGGCCTGTACACCTGACCCCGACCAATTCTTCAGTGTTTTCCAGAGCGCCCATGCCGACAGCTTCTGCACAAGCCGCGCCAAAACACGACCCGCCAACGCAAAAAAACAAAAAACTCCGTACTCCGATCACTGCTTATGATCAGAGTACAGAGTTTAGTGTTTGTTACCGGAAGTTTCTTGCCCGTTTACGAAAGCTTTACGCTGCGGCGAACAACCTGTCACTGATCAGCGCCTGCGCATCGCTCATGGCCTTGGTACGCACTTCTTCACCATAACCCAGACCGTGGGCGCGGACGAACTCGATGTCGGTGATGCCGAGGAAACCGAACAGCACCTTCAGGTAGTCTTCATGACCGACGCCGGTTGGCAGGCCGACATGCAGGCCACCCGCAGTGGAGACGATCACGACTTTCTTGCCAGCGGCCAGGCCTTCAGGGCCATTTTCGGTGTAGCGGAAGGTCTTGCCGGCGACCACGATACGGTCGATCCAGGCCTTGAGCTGGGTCGGCACACTGAAGTTGTACATGGGCGCGGCGATAACGATGGCATCGGCGGCCAGGAACTCTTCCAGGGTCGAAGCGCTCAGTTCGGCTTCGTGGCGCTGGGCTGCATCGTGCAGCTCAGCGGCGGTGCCGCCGGCGGCCAGGGTCAGGCTGGAAAAGTGGCTGATGGCATCGGCCGCCAGGTCACGGTAGGTCACCACGCTCGAAGGCTCGGCGGCCTGCCAGGCCTTGACCACGCTTTGGCTCAGTTGGCGCGAAGCCGAGTTGTCGCCCAGGATGCTCGAATCGATATGCAAGAGTTTCATGTGGGATCTCCAGGTGAGGATCGCCACCCGGCGATCGAATTGGGATAATCCTACGTGACTGACGAATAAATGATTAGCTGCTCTAAATGCGATAGATTGTCCTATAAATAGAACGACTGGATTTTCACACGATGCAAGACCTCAACGATCTCTACTACTTCGCCAAGGTCGTGGAAGCCGGTGGCTTCGCCGCCGCCGGGCGGCTGCTGGGGATTCCCAAGTCGCGGCTGTCGCGACGCATCGCCGAACTGGAAGAACGCCTCGGCGCCCGCCTGCTGCAACGCACCACCCGACAGTTGAAGCTGACAGCGGTGGGCGAACGTTATCTGCGCCATTGCCAGGCCATGCTGCTGGAGGCGGAAATGGCCGACGAGGCCGTCGCCAGCATGTCCAGCGAGCCCCGAGGGCGGCTACGGGTCTCCAGTCCGATCGGGCTGGCGCAGGAACTCATGCCCTGGGCCATCTCCAGCTTCCTCGCGGCGCACCCACTGGTGCAACTGGAGATGGTCATGGTCAACCGCCGGGTCGACCTGATCACCGAGGGTATCGATGTGGCCCTGCGGGTTCGCGAACACGGTGACGAAGACCCCTTGCTGGTCACGCGCCGGCTGCGCCAGGCACAGACGTTCATGATCGCCACGCCGGATTTCCTCCGAGAACACCCGATCAACAGCCTTGAAGACCTCAAGGGGGCTCCCGTCCTCGGCGCCCTGGAGGCGGATCGGCTGGTACACCTGAGCCTGCTGGATGAACGCGGGCAAAAACGCGAACTGACCCTCGAAGCGCGGCTGGGCGTCGACGATTTTGTCATACGCAAGGCCTGTGCCCTCGCCGGACTGGGCTTCACCGTACTGCCCATGCTGTACTGCGAGGAAGAACTGGCCAATGGCACCTTCATCCGTATCCTGCCGCAGTGGTCGTTGCCAGGAGGCTGGCTGCAGGCGGTCTATCCCCATCGACGCGGGGTGTTGCCGGCCCTGCGGGCCTGGCTCGATCATCTGGCCGAAGCATTCAACGGTTGTGGAGACAGGGCCCTATGAAGGCATCAACGATGGACGCGGAGGCAGTGGCCCGCTTGTGCCTCGACCTCCCCGGTGCCCGGGAAGACTACAAATGGGGCGGTGTACGGGTATTCTCGGTCGCCGGGACCAAGATGTTCGCGCTGCTCAACCTGAGCGGCGACACCTTGTCGTTCAAGGTCGACAAGGAACTGTTCCTCGGCCATGTCGACCGGCCTGGAATCCGCCCTGCGCCCTACCTGGCGCGGGCGTTCTGGATCACCATGACGGCGCCCTACCCGCTGGGCGCCGAGGAACTGCGTGAGTTGTTGCGTCGCTCACATCAACTGGTGGTCGCCAAGCTGCCCAAGCGCAGCCAGGTGGGCCTGCTGCTATAGCACTGTCAAAGAAAGGACAGGTGAGCCCCGAGAAACAGCCAATCGATCCAGAACACCTGGTGCAGCAGGACAATCAGCCAGAACACCAGTTGGAACGACAACTTGCGGGTCTTGTGGCGGAATATCTGCTGGGCGAGCAATGCACCTGGCCAGCCGCCCAACAGTTCGGCGCCGTGCAGGATTTTCTCCGGTATGCGCCAGGCGTCGTTGCGCGCCTTGCGCTTGTCGTTCCAGTAGAAAACGAATGCCAGCAGGCTGGCGCCGCCGTAGGCCCACAACGGCCAGCTCGTCCCGCTCGCCAGCCACAGGCGTACCATGCCGAAACCAGGCAAGACGCACAGCAGCAGCCCGGCCACGATCTTGAGCCTGAGGTAACGTACCCGCCCGGCAGGAACCGGCCGGCCGTTATCGCGATTACCCGGCTTGCTCATCCCTTGGTCGACCAATCGACCCAGCCGAACTGCCAGGTCGCCAGGATCACCAGGCCGAAGACGATACGGTACCAGGCAAACGCCGCGTAGCTGTGGCTGGCAATGAACTTCAGCAGGCCCCGTACCGCGATCATCGCGAACACGAAAGACGTCACGAAACCCAGCGCAAACACCGGCAGATCGGTCATCTGAAACTGATGGCGGAAACCGTAGCCGGAATAGACTGCGGCAGCGACCATGGTCGGCATGGCCAGGAAGAACGAGAACTCGGTGGCGGTCTTGCGTGACAGGCCAAACAGCAGGCCGCCGATGATCGTCGCGCCCGAACGGGAAGTCCCCGGAATCATTGCCAGACACTGGGCAAAACCGACTTTCAAGGCGTCCTGCCAGCGAATCTCATCGACCGTTTCAGCATGCACCGTATGCTCGCGACGCTCGGCCCAGAGAATGATCACCCCGCCCACCACCAGCGCCGAAGCGACAGTGATCGGGTTGAACAGGTAGGTGGCGATCACCTCCTTGAACAACACCCCGAGGACCACCGCCGGCATGAACGCCACCAGCAGGTTGACGGTAAAACGCTGGGCACTGCGCTGCTTGGGCAAGTCCCGGACCACGGTGAAGATCTTCTGGCGAAACTCCCAGACCACCGCGAGGATCGCGGCCAGTTGGATGATGATGTTGAAGGCGATTGCCCGCTCACCACCAAAACCGAGCAGATCCGCGACAATGATCTGGTGGCCGGTACTGGAAATCGGCAGGAACTCCGTCAAACCCTCGACAATACCCAGTATCAACGCCTGTGCGGCAGTCCAAAGATCCATCACTCCCCCTCAAGGCCCGCTTCTGCGGGGCCCTACAAAAATCGAAAACCGCGAATCGCTGCTCTGGCGATACGCTTGCAAGTCTGCCCTGCAACCGTCGGTAAAACCTGAAAATGCTTGAAAAATCAAACATCAACTCAGGTTTTCCGAGATTGGGCCGAAATCCTATCAGACATGTCTGTTTATCGCTGCCTCGATAGTAGCCATCAGGAGGCTGGGCAGCGACGGCAAAACCTGTTGGTATGGGCTTGCGGCAGTACGACAACAAAAAAAGGGAATGGTGGTTTATGAAAAGCTTGCGCAGCGTGTCAATCAGCCGGCGTTTGTGGCTCATCCTGGTTCTGGCGGTGGCGCTTCTGCTGACCCTGGGCCTGTTGATGCTCAAGCAGATCCACGACGACCTCTATCAGGCCAAGGCGCAGAAGACCCAGCACGTGGTCCAGACCGCCAGCGGTATCCTCGATTACTACCATGGCCTGGAAACCGCCGGCACCCTCGGTCGCGAAGCCGCGCAGAAGCAGGCACTGAGCGCGATACGCGGCCTGCGCTACGACAAGAACGATTATTTCTGGATCAATGACCTTCGGCCCGTGATGGTCATGCACCCGGCCAATCCCAAGCTCGAAGGACAGGACCTGTCTGGGATCAAGGACCCGGACGGTTACGCACTGTTCAACGAAATGGTGACCCTCGCCAAGGCCAAGGGCGGCGGCATGATCAACTATCGCTGGCCGAAACCCGGGGCCAGCGCTCCGGTACAGAAGACCTCCTATGTGCAACTGTTCGAACCATGGGGCTGGATCATCGGTTCCGGCGTCTATATCGATGACCTGCAGGCCGAGTTCTACGACCAGGTTCGCGACGCCTCGCTGATCGGCACGGCCATCGCCCTGCTGCTGGCCGTGCTGGTGTGGCTGATCGGTCGCAGTATCGTCAGCCCGTTGCAGGAAGCGGTACAGGCCATGGCCAACATCGCCAGCGGCGAAAGCGACCTGACCCGCACCCTCGACACCCACGGCCAGGACGAAGTGACGCAACTGGCCCGCCACTTCAACGCGTTCACCAACAAACTGCGCGGCGTGGTCAGCCAGTTGCAGGCCTCGGCCAGCGAACTCGGCCAATCCTCCGGCGACCTGGGCAGCAACGCCCTGCAGGCCCAGGCACGCAGCCAGCAGCAGTCACAGCAGATGGAAATGGTCGCGACGGCCATCAACCAGGTCACCTATGGCGTGCAGGACGTTGCCAAGAACGCCGAGCAGGCCGCCAGCGAGGTACGCGATGCCGAAAACCAGGCCCGCCAAGGCCAGTTGAACATCGACAACAGCCTGCAGCAGATCGACCAATTGTCCGCCACCATCGCCCAGGCGGTCGAAGTGATGCGCACCCTGTCCGCCGAAAGCACGCAGATCGGCGGCGTGCTCGAAGTGATCCGCTCGATTGCCGAACAGACCAACCTGCTGGCCCTGAACGCCGCCATCGAGGCTGCACGGGCCGGGGAACAGGGGCGCGGTTTCGCGGTGGTGGCCGATGAGGTGCGCCTGCTGGCCCAGCGGACACAGAAGTCCACGGCGGAGATCCAGGCGATGATCGAACGCCTGCAAAACCACTCCGAGGCGGCGGTGAAAGTCATCGGCGAGAGCAGCCGCGCCTCGCAGCAGACCATCGAGCAGGCCGGGCTGGCCGGCGAGAGCCTGACGGCCATCGGCCAGGCACTGCGCAACCTCAATGGCCTGAACGCGTCTATCGCCAGCGCCACCCTGCAACAGTCCCACGTGGCCGAGGAGATCAACCAGAACGTCACCGAGGCAGCGAACCTGTCCCACAGCAACGCCGTGGCGGCCGAAAAGTCGAGCGCCGACAGCGACCGGCTCAGGGTGCTGAGCGAACAACTCAACGGGCTGCTGCGCCAGTTCCGGATCTGATCAGGTCATGGGGGGAGCCTGTTCGCGGATGAATCCGCGAACAGCGCCCTCAAACCCAGTGCACCGCCCAAGGCATCCCTCCAGGAATCCTCCCTTCCCTTGCCCACTCTGGGTACAATCCGCCCCTTTCCTGTCGATCCAGAGGTATACCCATGTCCGGGCTTGAACTGTTTGCCGCCGCCCTCGGCGTGATCGCCGTCTGGTTGACGGTCAAACAGAATCCCTGGTGCTGGCCCATCGGCCTGGTCATGGTGCTGCTGTACACCTGGATCTTCTTCGATGTGAAACTCTACTCGGACATGCTGCTGCAGGTGATCTACGCCGTGCTGCAACTCTATGGCTGGTGGCAATGGACCCGCGGCGGCAACGTACGCAACGGGCTTGAGGTGTCCAGCCTCGGCCCGCAAGCGTTGTTGACCGGGCTCGTAATGGGCGTACTGGGCAGCCTGTTGCTCGGCTCGGCCATGGCCACCTGGACCGATGCCGCGCAACCCTGGCTCGATGCCGCGCTGACGGCCTTCAGCCTGGTCGCGCAGTGGTGGATGGCACAGAAACGTATCCAGTGCTGGCCCTTGTGGATCGCGGTCGATGTGATCTTCGTCGGCCTGTTCATCTACAAGGACCTCTACCTGACCGCCGCCCTCTACGGCCTGTTCACCTTGCTGGCCGTGCAGGGCTGGCGCGAATGGCGTACCCACCCGGCGCCGCAGGCATGAAGGTCGTGGTACTGGCGGGGCCCGAGTCCAGCGGCAAGAGCTGGTTGTCCGAGGCCCTGCAGGCACGGTTTGGCGGTCTGCTGGTGGGGGAATACGTGCGCCACTTCATCGACCAGCAGCAGCGTGACACCTGCCTGGCCGACATTCCCGCCATCGCCCGTGGGCAGTTGGCCTGGGAAGACGAAGCCCGCGCGCAACAACCGTCATTGCTGATTCTCGATACCCACCTGCTGAGTAATATCCTCTGGAGCCAGACCCTGTTCGGCGACTGTCCGACCTGGCTGGAACCCGCCCTGCTCGCCCGGCATTACGACCTGCACCTGCTGCTCGACCCCGAGGGCATCGACTGGACCGACGATGGTCAACGCTGCCAGCCTGGCCTTGAGGAACGTCGCGCCTTCTTCGAAGCCAGCCGGCAATGGCTGACACGCCACCAGCAGGTAGTCAAGGTCATCGGCGGCGACTGGCAGCAACGACACCAGCAGGCAATGCAGGCGGTAGAGCAACTGTTGGCGCAGTGACCACCAGGCGTCCCGCCCCACGCCGCAAACGTGGTGGTTTGCCCCGCACAGTGTCCTCTCATGCCCCCCAGCACCGCTGCAGGCAAGCAATCTCAGTGGCTGTGAGCCATTCCCCGGGCCGCGCTGGCACGTCATGCCAAAGGCGCGACCCAATGTCACCTGTACGTGGGAAACGTCAAAGGGCAAAGTCAGCCAATCATCGTCGTGCGCCGAAGCCTGGTTGAAGTCGATGAAAAAAAGTTGAAAAAAAATTTATTTCCTGTGTGACCTGATACCCCTCAGCGGGCATCAGTACAAGTAACCAGCCGCGACGGTGCGCCCAGCCGACGGTTGACCACATTGTTTGGGCATACTTGAGAGAAGACCCCCATGAACGCCCCGCTCCGTTTCAACGAAGCACTCCTGATGGCCGGCAACGCTTTCAAACCTTTCCAGTGCGTAGCCTGGACGGCACAAGACAAAGGCGACCTGAGCCTGACCGTCATCGATCGCACCAACAACAGCATCGACCGCCGGCAGATCTCCTGCAGCGACTACTCGAACCTGACGCAGTTGAAATCCCTGCTGGAACAGGCACGTGCCGAGCTGAGCAAGAAAGGCTACGACTTGCAGCCCTGGACGTTCTCGGCCTGAGATCGTTAAAAGCTTCGCGGACAAGCCCTGCGCCTACAATGACCAAGTCAGACGTACATCTTCATGTACGCCGCCATCTCTGTAGGAGCAGGGCTTGCCCGCGAAGACGAACGAACAGGCACCACAGTCGTCACTGCAGTCAAAGCCTCTCGATATGCCGATAATCGGCCCCCAGTTCATGGGCCAGTTGTTGCGCCCGCCCCAGCCGAATAGGCCCCTTTTCCAAATCGACCAATAGCGCCGGACAGTTGAAAGGCGCCAATCCGGTCCAGGCTTTCAAACGCCCATCGGTCAACACCAGTACTCGCTGCTGCTCCTGGGCAAAACGTTTCTGCCGTACCGCCAGCCAACTACCGGCCTCCTGCAAGGCCGCGAGCAATGGCGTTCCTCCGCCCGCCCCCAGGCCGTCCAACCACTCAGCCATGGCGCTGGAGGCCTTCAGCCCCTGCACCTGCCACTGCGGCCGACTGCCGCTGACAGTCAACAGCGCCAGTCGCGCACGCTGGCGATAGGCGTCATCGAACAACTGCGCCAACAGTCCCTTGGCATCACTCAAGGCCCTATGCCGACGAGTAGAAGCCGAAGCATCGACAATCACCAGCCACAACTCATGGGGCGAACTGCTGCGCAGATGAAAACGCAGGTCGCGGCGGGTTTGGGGGCGCCCCCCGAGCAAGGTCTCAACCCAATTGATTGCCCCGCTCACCGCCGCCCGGGCCGCGCCCTGGCGCCCTCTGGGAACCTCACCCGCAGCGTTTCTGGCATTCACCCCCGGTTTGAATCGAGGGCGAATGCCTAGGGCTTTTTTGGCCAGCTCGGAATGTCCCGCCGCGCGCCTACCGCCATGGCCTTGGCTGGCAACTCACCCCATTGCCCTTGAGGCTGCTCCGTACCCTTGGCCGGATCGGGCTGAGTTTCAGGCGTGCTGGCAGAACTGCTCGCCGAGGTCGCTGGTGAAGGCTCACGACGCCGGTGACGCAAGGCAAACTCGGCAACCGCCTCGATGTCCTCATCGGCGATCTGCCGCGCGCCACGCCAGGCGGCATGAGCCCGCGCCGCGCGCAGCCAGACCAGGTCAGCCCGCAGGCCATCGACCCCGGCGGCAAAACAGCGTTCACTGATCGCCGTCATCGCCCGCTCATCCAGGTCGATGACCGGCAACAGCGCCCGCGCGCGCTCGCAACGCTCGCGCAACGCCTGTTGTTGCGTCTCCCACTGGACACAGAAAGCTTGCGGGTCGCTGTCGAAATCCAGCCGCCGACGAATGATCTGCCTGCGCTCGACCGGTTCGGGCTGGCCACTCAAGGCGACATTCAGGCCGAAACGGTCGAGCAATTGCGGCCGCAACTCGCCTTCCTCGGGGTTCATCGTGCCAATCAGCACGAAGCGCGCCGGATGGCGATGGGAAATGCCGTCGCGCTCCACCAGGTTGGTGCCACTGGCCGCCACATCGAGCAGCAGGTCCACCAGGTGATCGGCCAGCAGGTTCACTTCATCGACGTACAACACACCGCCGTCGGCCTTGGCCAGCACGCCGGGAGAAAACTGCGCCCGACCCTCGCCCAGCGCGGCATCCAGATCCAGGGTGCCTACCAGGCGTTCCTCGGTGGCGCCCAGCGGCAAGGTGACGAACTGTCCGCTGGCCAACAGGTCGGCCAGGCCACGGGCCAGGGTCGACTTGGCCATGCCGCGCGGACCTTCGATCAGCACGCCGCCGATCTTCGGGTCGATGGCGGTCAGGCACAGCGCCAGTTTCAGCGCATCGGCAGCGACCACTGCCGACAGCGGGAAATGCGGGGTGTCACTCATGGTGCATGTACCTCAGGAATCTTCTTCAATATCCAGCAGCAGGTTTTCCAGTGCCTCGCGGTAATCCCCCGGCTCGCTCCACAGCCCACGCTGCTGGGCTTCCAGCAGACGCTCGGTCATGTCACGCAACGCATGGGGATTGTGCTCGCGGACGAATTCGCGGGTCTGGTCATCCAGCAGATAGGCATCGGTCAGCAACGCGTACTGGTGATCGTCGATCAGGTGGCTGGTGGCATCGAACGCGAACAGGTTGTCGACCGTCGCCGCCAGCTCGAAGGCGCCCTTGTAGCCATGGCGCTTGACCCCGTCGATCCACTTCGGGTTGGCTGCCCGGGAGCGGATCACCCGGTTCAACTCTTCCTTGAGCGTACGGATCTTCGGCAAGTCGGGCTGGCTATGGTCGCCATGATAACTGGCGGCGGTTTCGCCACTGAGGCTTTCCACAGCGGCCAGCATGCCGCCCTGGAACTGGTAGTAATCGTTGGAGTCGAGCAGATCGTGCTCGCGGTTGTCCTGGTTCTGCAACACTGCCTGAACCTGGCTCAGACGCCGGGCGAACAACTCCCGGGCCGCCGTGCCCTCGTCGGAGCCGCCGTAGGCATAGCCGCCCCAGTTCAGGTAGACCTCGGCCAGATCTTCACGGCTCTGCCACAGACGCCCGTCGATGGCGTTCTGTACACCAGCGCCATAGGCGCCCGGCTTGGCCCCGAAGATCCGCCAGCCGGCCTGGCGCGCGGCCTGCTCGGCATCCAGCCCGCCGGTCTGCAATTGCTCACGTTCCTGACGCACGCGGGCGGCCAAGGGGTTCATGTCCTCGGGCTCGTCCAGCGCCGCCACCGCCTGCACCGCCGCGTCGAACAGCCGAATCAGGTTGGCGAAAGCATCACGGAAGAAGCCGGATACGCGTAAAGTCACATCCACCCGGGGACGGTCCAGCAGGCTCAGCGGCAGGATCTCGAAGTCATCGACCCGTTGGCTGCCGGTGGCCCAGACCGGGCGCACGCCCATCAAGGCCATGGCCTGGGCAATGTCATCGCCGCCGGTGCGCATGGTCGCCGTGCCCCAGACCGACAGGCCGAGCTGGCGCAAATGATCGCCGTGATCCTGCAGGTGCCGCTCGAGAATCAGGCTGGCCGACTGGAAACCGATGCGCCAGGCCGTGGTGGTCGGCAGGTTGCGCACGTCCACGGAAAAGAAGTTGCGCCCGGTGGGCAATACGTCCAGCCGCCCACGGCTCGGCGCGCCGCTCGGGCCGGCCGGGACGAAGCGCCCGTCCAGCGCCGCGAGCAGACCGTGCATTTCCGCCGGGCCACAGGCATCGAGCCGTGGCGCCACCTGTTCGAGCAGACCCGTGATAATGCTGCGCACTTCGGCCCACGCCTCGTTCTGCGGCAACTCGGCAAGCCCGGCCAGGGCCTGTTCGATCAGCGTCGCGGCATACAGTTCCAGGCGCTCGCGACTATCGCCAGCGGTGCGCCAACTGGCCTCGCTGATGGAGGCCAAGGCCTCAGGACGGGGTCCAGACCAAGGCTCGGCCAGGGCGCAGTCGAGCGGGTCGAAGCCCAGCTCGAAAGCCTTGGCCAGCGCCCGCAACAGGCTCGATTGGGCGCCGCGTCCATCACCGCGGGGAATGCGCAGCAGGGCCAGCAAGGTATCAATGCGCAAACGGCCCTGCGGCGACTCGCCAAACACGTGCAGACCGTCACGGATCTGCGACTCCTTGAGGTCGCAGAGATAGGTGTCCAGGCGCGGTAGCCAGATCGCCGCGTCGGCGTCGCTGTCGAGCCCCACATCCAGTTGCAGCTCACGGTCGATCTGCGTGTCGCGCACCAGCTTGAGAATGTCTCTCTGCAATTCGCGGGCGCGGCGCGGGTCGAGCAGTTGCGCCTCGTAGTATTCGTCGGCCAGCAGTTCCAGGTCGCGCAGCGGACCGTAGGTTTCGGCGCGGGTCAACGGCGGCATCAGGTGGTCGATGATCACCGCCTGGGTCCGACGTTTGGCCTGGGCCCCCTCGCCCGGGTCGTTGACGATGAACGGATAGATATTCGGCAGCGGCCCCAGCAGTGAATCCGGCCAGCAGTTTTCCGAAAGACCGACCCCCTTGCCCGGCAACCATTCGAGGTTGCCGTGCTTGCCGACGTGGATCACGCCATGGGCGCCATACTGCTGGCGCAGCCAGAAATAGAACGCCAGGTAGCCATGGGGTGGTACCAGGTCCGGGTCGTGGTAGACCGCACTCGGGTCGACCTGATAACCCCGGGCCGGCTGGATGCCGACGAACGTCAGGCCCAGACGCAGCCCGGCGACCATCATCCGCCCGTCGCGAAACATCGGGTCATTTTCTACAGCGCCCCAACGGGCCAGGACCGCCTGGCGATTGGCCTCGGGCAGTCGATCGAACTGTGCCTGGTATTCCGCCAATGCCAGGCTTTGTTTGCAGGGACGCAGGTCAAGGCTGTCGAGATCGTTGCTGACCCCGCCGAGCAGTTCCTGGATCAGAGCAGTGCCACTCGCCGGCAGCTCGGCCCCCACCGGATAGCCCTGTTTCTGCAGTGCCCGCAGGATGTTCAGCGCCGCCGCCGGGGTGTCCAGGCCGACACCGTTACCGATGCGCCCATCACGGGTCGGGTAGTTGGCCAGGACCAGGGCAATACGTTTCTCGCCATTGTCCAACCGGGCCAGATCGACCCAGCGCCGGGCCAGGGCAGCGACGAAGTCCATGCGCTCGGGCTGGGCACGGTAGCAGACCACGTCACTCTGGCTGCGCTCGCTGCGCCAGGCCAGGTCCTTGAAACTGATCGGTCGGCTGATGATCCGCCCGTCCAGTTCCGGCAAGGCGATGTGCATCGCCAGGTCCCGCGGCCCCAGGCCCTGCTCGCTGGCTTGCCAGCCGGGCTCGTTGTCCTGGGCACAGATCGCCTGGATTACCGGGATGTCGCGGCGGAACGGTCGCAGGTGCGGCGCCTCGGGAGTCGACTGGGCAAAACCGGTGGTATTGAGGATCACCGCTGCCGACACCTCGTCCAGCCAGTCCTCGACCACCGCCAGACAGCCGGGCTCCTTGAGACTGGCCACGGCGATTGGCAACGGATTCAGGCCGGCCGCCTGCAGCCGCTGGCAGAACACATCGACAAAGGCGGTATTGGCCGCCTGCAGGTGCGAACGATAGAACAGCAGCGCCGCCACCGGCTGCCCGGTTTGCCAGTCGGCGCGCCAGTCAGCCAGTTGCGCATCGACCTGCTGCGGGTGATAGATCGCCGTGCGAGGCAACGCCCGGGGCTCCTGCCAGGGGTAATCGCGCCCCAGCCAGCCGCTGGCCAGGCAGCGAAACAACTGCAGCGCGTTGCCCAGGCCGCCCTGGCGCAGAAAGTGCCAGAGCCGCTCGGCCTCGGCTGCCGCCACATTACCCAGGGCGCTCAGTTCCGGGTCGGGCCGATCATCGCCCGGGACCAGGATCAGCGTCACGCCACGCTCGGCCAGTTGCACCAGGCGTTCGATACCGTAGCGCCAATAGCCGATACCGCCATGCAATGACAGCAGGATCACCTTGGCGTGTTGCAGCACCTGGTCGACATAGAGGTCGACCGAGGCATGATTCTGGACCTGCATCGGGTTGGCCAGACGCAAGCTGGGATAATCGGCCGGCAGTTGCTGCGCGGCTTCGGCGAGCAAGGCCAGGCTGGAATCGCCGCTGCACAGGATCACCAGCTCGGCAGGGGTTTGGCCAAGGTCGGCAATGTTGTCGTCCGACACGAAACCGCCGGGCTGGGTCCTGAGCAGGTGCATGGGGTCAAGCCGTCAGCGCGGCGCGCAGGGTCGATTCGAGCAGCGCGGCGTCGAGTTCCTGGCCGATCAGCACCAGGCGGGTGACGCGCGGCTCGTCAGCGCCCCAGGCGCGGTCGAAGTGCTTGTCGAAACGGCTGCCTACGCCCTGGATCAGCAGGCGCATCGGCTTGTTCGGAATCGCCGCGAAACCCTTGATCCGCAGAATGCCATGCTTGACCACCAGTTGCGTCAGGGCATCGAGCAGCAGACTTTCTTCAGCTTGTGGCAGGTCGATGGAGATCGAGTCGAAGGCATCGTGATCGTGGTCGTCATGATCGTCGCCGTCGTGGTGGTGATCATGGTGACTGTGGCGACCGTCGATGTGCTCTTCGGAGCCGGCTCCCAGACCGAGCAGCACGTCCAGCGGCAGGCGACCGCTGCTGGCCTCGACGATTTTCACTGCTGGCGGCAGTTCCTCGGCGACTTCCAGGCGCACCCTGGCCAGGTCTTCGGCGGCGATCAGGTCAGCCTTGTTGAGGATCACCAGGTCGGCGCTCGACAACTGGTCGGCGAACAGTTCGTGCAGCGGCGACTCGTGATCCAGGTTCGGATCGAGTTTGCGCTGGGCGTCCACCTGGTCGGGGAACGCGGCGAAGGTGCCGGCGGCCACGGCCGGACTGTCGACCACGGTAATCACCGCATCGACCGTGCAGGCGCTGCGGATTTCCGGCCACTGGAAAGCCTGGACCAGCGGCTTGGGCAGCGCCAGGCCGGAGGTTTCGATGAGGATATGGTCAAGATCGCCACGCCGAGCCACCAACTCGCGCATCACCGGGAAGAACTCTTCCTGCACGGTGCAGCACAGGCAACCGTTGGCCAGCTCGAACACACGGCCAACCGCCTCTTCTTCGGTACAACCGATGGAGCACTGCTTGAGGATTTCGCCGTCGATACCGAGTTCGCCGAACTCGTTGACGATCACGGCGATGCGGCGGCCCTGGGCATTGTCCAGCATATGGCGCAGCAAGGTGGTCTTGCCCGAACCGAGGAAGCCGGTGACGATGGTGACGGGAAGCTTGGCCAGTGTTTTCATCGGGATGCCCCTTGGCAAAATAGCGGGCATACGGGACGAGAACCGCCGCCCGGAACAGGCGCGGATAGGTTCGCCACCGGATCACCCCGCCCGGTTTAAGTGAAATTCTGTGACGAGGCAGGTCTCCTGGCTCGCGGTCGGGTGTCGGCAGTCGCTCGATCACCGGGTCTTGCGCCTTCCCACCCCGAGGGGCAGTGGCCAGGCAAGACACTCGTACCGCTTACAGTTGCGGGGGCAGCCGCGGCTTGCCGCGTTCCCATCTTAGCTTCGGCCGGACGCCGAAGAACCTCGAAGCTGCAAGGCTACGCAGTGCGCGGGAACAGGTCAATCTCGACGGCCGCTGTGGTTTAATTGCGCCCCTTTCTCCCGCCCTGCCCGTTTCAAGGAATCGCTGCCCATGAGTGCCACCGACACCACCACCGTCCTGGTCATCGGTTATGTCTGGCCCGAGCCCCGTTCCTCGGCTGCGGGTGGGCACATGATGCAGATTCTCGAGAGTTTCCTCGCGGCGGGCTGGCACATCACCTTCGCCAGCCCGGCCAGTGTCGGCGAACACAAGGCCGACCTGCGCAGCCTGGGCATCGACGAACAGGCCATCGAACTCAACCACAGCAGTTTCGACACGTTCATCAGCGCCCTGCGCCCGGACGTGGTGCTGTTCGACCGGTTCATGATGGAGGAACAGTTCGGCTGGCGGGTCGAGAAGCATTGCCCCGACGCCCTGCGCGTGCTGGAAACCGCGGACCTGCAAAGCCTGCGCGATGCCCGTCAGCAGCAGCTCAAGGAACGCCTGAAGGCCGATCAGGACCCGAATGACTTCAGCGCGCTGTTCGCCCCGGACCTGCCGGAAGTCTTCGAGTTGATGAGCGATACCGACCAGGCCCAACGGGAAATCGCGGCGATCTACCGTTCGGACCTGAGCCTGATGATTTCCGATGTCGAGATCCGCTTGCTGACCGAGCAGTTCCGACTACCGCCAGCGCTGCTGCACTGGTGCCCGCTGATGCTCGACCCACCTGCTGCGTTCCGCCCCTTCGAGGAGCGCGCGCACTTCCTGAGCATCGGCAATTTCCGTCACGCGCCGAACTGGGATGCGGTGCTCTGGATGAAAACCACCCTCTGGCCGTTGATCCGCCAGCAGCTGCCAAGCGCGCAATTGCATGTCTATGGCGCCTATACACCGCCCAAGGCCACCGCACTGCATAACCCGGCCCAGGGTTTTCACGTGCTGAACTGGGCCGAAGACGCCCTGGAGGTGATGAGCGCGGCACGCATCTGTCTGGCACCGCTACGCTTTGGCGCGGGGATCAAGGGCAAGCTCGCCGATGCGATGCTCTGCGGAACGCCGAGTATCACCACGCCGATCGGCGCCGAAGCCATGCACGGTGATCTCCCGTGGCCCGGTGCCATCGAAACCACTGCCCAGGACCTGGCCCGCGCCGCTGTCCGGTTGTACCAGGACCCACAGGCCTGGCAACAGGCCCAGGCCGACGGCCAGACGCTGCTGGCCGATCGCTACGACCGACGCCAGCACGGCCCGGCGCTGATCGAGCGCATCCAGCAATGCCGGCAGCAGTTGGCCCGGCATCGGCGCGACAATTTCACCGGGGCGATGCTGCGTCACCATCACCACAAGAGCACCCAGTACATGGCCCAGTGGATCGAGGCGAAGAACCGCAACGCCTGAAGCTCAGCTCGGCGGCGCAAAAAGCCTGGCGACCTCGATCAGTTGCAGGACCTGGCCCGGCGCCAGGACCAGAGCCGATCGCGGCGGCAATAACCGGCCTTCCGGCGAGCGCGCGGTTTTCCGGGAGAAGTTCACGGTGATCAACGTGCCGTCGCTGAACGCGGTGCGCTGCACCTGACGATCGTCCGAGAGCACCTGGAAATCACTCAGGCGCTCGGTGAACAACCGCTCGTGCAACGGCCGGAACACCTTGTCATAGGCACGGATGAACGGCAGGTCGCGCGCCAGCACCAGCGCATTGAGGTGATACAACGGCGGCACCATGTACAGCAACTGCAACAGGGCCGTGGTTTCCTTCTCGCTGGAGAATTTCAGCGAGCCATATTCCCAATGGTGCGTGCTGACCAGGCTGTCGTGGAACACCAGTTGATACAGCGGCAGGCGAAACTGCGCCGAGGTGACGATGCGGGCCAGCGACGGTTTGAGTGGCACCGGCTTGAAGTACAGATCCGGGGTTTCCGGCGGCCAGTAACCGCCCCGGTAAAAAGGCGATTGCTTGTTCTTGCCGACATCCGGGTCCATCCAGGCAAAAGGCTGGGTGGCGATACCATGGCTGTAGGCGATGCCAGGCACATAGAAGGCTATCCCGCCCTCGCTGCCCGTCACCAGGTCCAGTTCATCGCTGGGGAAGCGCAACCGGCGCCAACGCGCCTCGGCATCCTCGCGCTCGCTGGTCTCCTGTCCTGGCGTGTAGTCCTTGAGTTCGGGGCCGGCGGCATCGACATCGAGGAAATAACTGTTCAAGCGTGCCGCGCGCGCAACCGCACTGATGCGTTTTTGTGCATAAGGTTCGACGGCGCGGGAATTGACATAGACGCCTCGGCCATTGAAACCGCGAATCTTTTCACCCCGGCTGTCGCGATACCCCGCCGCCGCCAGCTCGTCGCCCATCTGCGCCGTGGCCCAGGTCGCCCGCAGGTTGGAGGGGTGCGCGCTGCCATAGCTGTCATACACCGCCACCAGATAACCCGAGGCCTTGGCCGCCGCTACTGCCTCCGGGTGCCAGAGCGCATCGCGCCAATCGTCCGCCCCCAGCCAGGCTTTGCTCAGGCCGGCCTTGCGCAACGCCTCCACGGTATCGAGCGACAGACCGCCACCCCAACGACGCGGTTCGGCCAGCCAGGGGCCGAACGCCTCGACCAGGCGTACGCGGATCATCTGCCCCCAGGCCACATTGGCCGCCGGATCATGGTTGCCCGGCAACGGCTCGACCGGTTTCAGCGGTAGCACCGCCTGCAGCGCGGCGTTGAGGGCGCGGGTCAATTCGAGCCGGCGGAAGGCCGAGACACCAGCCGGCCAGTTCGCGACCTCCTGCAACGCCGATTCGAAGCTCTCCCGTGCCGACGGATCGAATCCGGCCCACAGCTTCGACGCCAGATGCCGTTCGTCCTGTCGGCGCGCGGCGAAAAACCTCAGGAACGCCGGCCAGTCAGTGATATCCGCAGCCTTCAGCGGCCCGGCATCCCACAGGTAGATATGCGGCGCACCGCCAAGCCTCGCGATCTGCGGCTGGCGGGCGATCTTCTGCTTCAGCGGGAGCAATCGGTCATGGGCTTGCAGCCACTGGCGATAGAACCGCGCCCCGTACAACGGGTCTGCGGGGCCGACCTTGATGGTGACCGTGAACGGCGCGCCCTTGGCCAGCCGATTGAACTCATGGCTGATCCGCGGCAACGGACGCGAATCCTGCTCGAACAGGCCGAAACGGGTATCGAAGGGGGTCTCGATCAACCAGGTGATCGAATGATCAGCCCGCAGTTCGCTCCAGAAGGGCATCGACAGCAATGCGTTCAAGGCATCGGGTTCATAACGCCGCACCAGCCAGTCCAGCCACTGGCTATCGTCAGTGGGCACATAGGCGCCCTCGCCGAACGGCAACGCATAGGCCTCGATAGCCTTGGCTTCAAACGGCCGAGGCCACTCCAGCAGGCCCGGCTGGTCGGCGCGGATCGACAGGCGCAGGGCATCCTCCTCGATGCCGACCTCGACCTGGAATCGATCGTCGCCGTTGCTGATGTGCCAACGCAGCCCCCTGCGCGCGCTGGCCCGTGCGGTATCGGGAAAGGCCGCGGCACTCAGCAACGAGACTTGCCCATCGGCACGACGCAAGGTCACTGCCAGGGTTGCCGGATCGACGTTGAACACCCCGCCACTGTAGGGCAGTTCGACCAGCGACTGCGCGAAAGCCCAGGGACTGGTCAGGCACAAGACCAGGGTCAGGCACAGACAGCGAAATCGATCAATTTCCAGTAAAGGGCGCATGGCATTCCACGGAGGACTCTCAAAAGTGTTCAGAGCCTGCGGACACTAAACGACAACGCCCTCCTTCTCCGTAAGAACGTTCTCTTAGACGCACCGGAAATATCGCCAAATCACTGCCACCGCGCTCTATCCTACGAATTCAGCGGACGGCGCAGCAGGTAAGTGTCCATGATCCAGCCCTTGCGTTGCCGGGCCGCCTCACGCAACTCACGGATCTGTCCCTGCACCTCCTGCAGCTTGCCGCTGACCAGCAACTCGTCCTCGGTGCCGAGATAGGCGCCCCAGTAGATATCCAGAGTCTGATCGGCGAACTGACCGAACGCGCAATGGGCATCGAGCATCACCACCACGTTGTCCAGATCTTCTGCCTGCAGGCGCCGGCCCGTGGTGATACGAATCGGTTCGCCGATCCGATTCAGCGGGACCCGGTGGCGGGCCGCCAGCGCCTGTACGCTGCTGATGCCGGGAATGACCTCGACGTCGAACGCCGGGCCGCCCAGCGCCATGACCCGTTCCAGGACCCGCAGGGTGCTGTCGTACAGTGCCGGGTCGCCCCAGACCAGAAAGGCGCCGCACTCATCCTCGGCCAACTCCTCATCGATCAGCCGGGCAAACAGAGCGGCACGCTGCACATGCCAACGCTCGACACCCGCCTCGTAGGCGTCATCCTGACCTTCGCGCAGCGGATCACTGACCTGCACCAGGCGATAACCCGGCTGTTCGATATAGCGTTCGCAGATATCCTTGCGCAGCCGCACCAGTTCTTCCTTGGCCCGCCCCTTGTCCAGCAGGAAAAAGACCGAGGCGCGGTTCAAGGCCTTGATGGCCTGTATCGTGATCTGCTCCGGGTGGCCGGAACCGATGCCAATCAATAGAACGCTCTTCACCGTTTCGCTCCTGGAATAGGGCTCAAAGACGCAGGCCAGACTGCCTCAGCTTATCCGAAGCCTGGCGCAAGGCTGGCAGCCAGCCGACGAAGGAGGCATTATCGGCTTGCGATAATAATAAAAGCGCTTGCCATGACTCGAACAGCCCGCATCACCGATCCCTCCTATGAGTTGATGGACGACCACAACGGTCTTTCCATCATCTACCGCCAGCATGGTTTTCCCTGCCCGCTGGTGCGTTGGCATTTCCACAAGGAATACGAACTGCATCTGATCGTCGCCAGCTCCGGCAAGGTCTTCATCGGCGATTACATCGGCAACTTCTACCCGCAGTCGCTGTTTCTCACCGGTCCCAACCTGCCCCACAACTGGATCAGCCAGGTGGCCGAGGACGAGGTGGTGCCCAAGCGCGACATGCTGGTCAACTTCACCGATGAGCTGTTCGAGGAGGGTCATCAGATCTTCGCCGAACTCAAAACCCTGGCGCCGCTGCTGGAGCGCGCCCAGTACGGCATCGAGTTCCGCTGCAAGGACACCATCGGCCAGGCCGCGCAACTGATGCATCGCATCGCCGACTCCCAGGGCGTGACGCGCCTGGGACACTTCCTGATCCTGCTGGAACTGCTCAGCAGTTGTGACGATTACCAGTTGCTCTCCGGTGTCACCACCCCGCAACTGGCCGACGAACACAATATCGACCGCACCAACCGCGCCGTGGACTACATCTTTGCCCATTACGCCCGGGAGCTGCCACTGGAAGAAGTCGCCGACTACCTGGGCATGAAACCCACCTACTTTTCCCGGGTGTTCAAACAGGCCACGGGACGCTGCTTCGTCGAGTTCGTCAATCGCCTGCGTATCAGCAAGTCCTGCGAACTGCTCTCCGATGGCGACAAGCCGGTGACCGATGTGTGCTTCGAATCCGGTTTCAACAACATTTCCAACTTCAATCGGCGCTTCCAGCAACTCAAGGGCATGACGCCGTCGCATTATCGCCGCCTGGCGGTGCAACGTCTGACCGAACAGAACCTCGGCTGAACCCTCCGGGCGTCCCACCGGGGGCGCTCACGACAGATTTTTCCGGAAAATCTGTACTGATTTACCCCCACCACCGCTCCCACGCTTGCGCCCACACGCGGCGCTACCGCTGTTTTGCGCGCTATCACGAACCCCATCGAGTGCAAAAAAGTATCGATTGCAGTGTCATCAAGGATTTGTCTGCGCGGCGATTGAGGGCTGTAATCAGCCACAGATTCTTCCTCGACACCGGAAGAGACAAAAACAATAAACCGACCTTCGATCGCCACCGCGCGCAAGAAGAGGAGTGTTCGATGAAAGCCATTGCAAAAGCTCTGCTCGTCTCCACCTGCCTGACCATCAGCGGCGTCAGCCTGGGTGCCCAGACCCTGACCATCGCCACCGTCAACAACAGCGACATGATCCGCATGCAGAAGCTGTCGAAGACCTTCGAGGCCGAACACCCGGACATCAAGCTGAACTGGGTGGTACTGGAAGAAAACGTCCTGCGCCAGCGCCTGACCACCGACATCGCCACCCAGGGCGGCCAGTTCGATGTGCTCACCATCGGCATGTACGAAGCTGCACTGTGGGGCGCCAAGGGTTGGCTGGAACCGATGAACAACCTGCCCGCCGCCTACGACATCGACGATGTGTTTCCCTCGGTACGCGACGGTCTTTCAGTCAAGGGCACCCTGTTCGCCCTGCCGTTCTATGCCGAAAGCTCCATGACCTACTACCGCACCGACCTGTTCAAGGACGCCGGCATCAGCATGCCCGAGCGGCCGACCTGGGAGCAGATCGGCGAATTCGCCGCCAAGCTCAATCATCCGGACAAGGAACAATACGGCATCTGCCTGCGTGGCAAGGCCGGCTGGGGCGAGAACATGGCGCTGATCACCACCGTTGCCAACGCCTATGGCGCGCGCTGGTTCGACGAGAAATGGCAGCCGGAATTCACCGGCCCCGAATGGAAGAATGCCCTTAATTTCTACGTCACCACCATGAAGAAATCCGGACCTCCCGGCGCGTCGAGCAACGGTTTCAACGAGAACCTGGCGCTGTTCAACAGCGGCAAGTGCGCGATCTGGGTCGATGCCAGCGTCGCCGGCTCATTTGTCACCGACAAGACCCAGAGCAAGGTCGCCGACCATGTCGGCTTCACCTACGCGCCGCACCAGGTCACCGAGAAAGGCTCGGCCTGGCTCTACTCCTGGGCGCTGGCGATTCCCACCAGTTCCAAGGCCAAGGACGCAGCGAAAACCTTCAGCAGTTGGGCCACGTCCAAGGAGTACGCCGCGCTGGTGGCCAAGGCAGATGGGATCGCCAACGTACCACCGGGCACCCGAGCCTCGACCTATAGCGAAGCGTACATGCAGGCCGCACCGTTCGCGAAAATCACTCTGGAATCGCTCAAGGCCGCCAACCCGAAAGACCCGAGCGTCAAGCCGGTGCCTTACGTCGGGATTCAACTGGTGACCATTCCCGAGTTCCAGGCCATCGGCACCCAGGTCGGCAAGCTGTTCTCCGCCGCGCTGATCGGCCAGACCACGGTCGACCAGGCCCTGGCAGCAGCCCAGCAGAGCACTGAGCGCGAGATGAAGCGCGCAGGCTATCCCAAGTAGACGCTGACCTGCAGGAGCAGGGCTTACCCGCGAAAACCTCGGCCCAGGCAACACGCTATGCCGGGAACACCGAGTCGCCCCCTTCGCGGGCAAGCCCTGCTCCTGCGGCAAGACCTGCTCCCTGCCTCCAAGCGGTTTTGAACACCATGAATAGCACCCCTGCAAAAGCCCATATGGACATTCCCCAGCCGCTGCGCAAAAGCCGTCTGCGCAACCCCGGCTGGTTTCTGGTCAGCCCCTCGGTCGCCCTGTTGCTGCTCTGGATGATCGTACCGCTGGGCATGACCCTGTACTTCTCGCTGATCCGCTACAACCTGCTCTATCCCGGCGAAAACCAGTACGTCGGCCTGGAGAACTTCAGTTACTTCCTGACGGACTCGGGCTTCCTGCCCGGCGCCGCCAATACCCTGTTGCTGGTGGGCAGTGTGCTGCTGATCAGCGTGGTATTCGGCGTACTGATCTCGGCCCTGCTGGAAGCCAGCGAGTTCCTTGGCCGGGGTATCGTCCGGGTGCTGCTGATCTCGCCGTTCTTCATCATGCCCACGGTCGGCGCGCTGATCTGGAAAAACCTGCTGTTCCATCCGGTCTCAGGCGTGCTCGCCGCGCTCTGGCGGCTGTTCGGCGCCGAGCCGGTGGACTGGCTGGCCCACTACCCGTTGCTATCGATCATCATCATCGTCTCCTGGCAGTGGCTGCCCTTCGCCATCCTGATCCTGATGACCGCCATGCAATCGCTCGATCAGGAACAGAAGGAGGCCGCACGCCTGGACGGTGCCGGCGCCGTCGCGATCTTCTGGCACCTGACCCTGCCGCACCTGGCCCGGCCCATCGCCGTGGTGGTGATGATCGAAACCATCTTTCTGCTGTCGGTGTTCGCCGAGATCTTTACCACCACCAACGGCGGCCCCGGCTATGCCTCGACCAACCTCGCCTACCTGATCTACAACCAGGCGCTGGTGCAGTTCGATGTCGGCATGGCCTCCGCCGGCGGGCTGATCGCCGTGGTCATTGCCAATATCGCCGCGATCATCCTGGTGCGGATGCTCGGCAAAAACCTGACAGACAAGCCTTGAGGCCCGCGCCATGACTCTGACCCTCAAACAATCGCGCCGCCTGCAGAGCGTGCTGCTCGGCATCCTGGCCTGGGCCCTTGCCCTGCTGATCTTCTTCCCGATCTTCTGGATGGTGCTGACCAGTTTCAAGAGCGAAATCGACGCCTTTGCGACGCCGCCGCAGTTCATCTTCAGCCCGACCCTGGAGAACTACCTGCATATCCAGGAGCGCAGCGACTACCTGCGTTTCGCCTGGAACTCGGTGGTGATTTCCTTCAGCGCCACCGCCCTGTGCCTGCTGATCGCGGTGCCGGCGGCCTACTCCATGGCGTTCTACGAAACCCAGCGGACCAAGCGCACCCTGTTGTGGATGCTCTCGACCAAGATGCTGCCGCCGGTGGGCGTGCTGATGCCGATCTACCTGCTGGCCAAGTCCTTCAACCTGCTCGATACACGCCTCGTGCTGATCGTGATCTACACCCTGATCAACCTGCCGATCGTGGTCTGGATGGTGTACACCTACTTCAAGGACATTCCCCGGGACATCCTCGAAGCCGCCCGCCTCGACGGCGCCACGCTGTTGCAGGAAATGCTGCGGGTGCTGCTGCCGATCAGCAAGGGTGGCCTGGCTTCGACCCTGCTGCTGTCGCTGATCCTGTGCTGGAACGAGGCGTTCTGGTCACTGAACCTGACCTCCTCCAACGCCGCGCCACTGACCGCACTGATCGCCTCCTACTCCAGTCCCGAGGGGCTGTTCTGGGCCAAGTTGTCCGCCGTATCGACCCTGGCCTGCGCACCGATCCTGATCTTTGGCTGGATCAGCCAGAAACAGCTGGTACGCGGCCTGTCCTTCGGTGCCGTGAAATGAACAGCATCCCTTGTGGGCGCCGGCTTGCTGGCCACCTGTCACCGCCAGGCTCGCTGGACGGCCGCCTTCGGCAGCCCCCCGGCTCCTACAGGGCCAAGAACATCCGGGAACACGCGGCAAACATCTATTCAAGAGGAACCACACCATGGCCAATCTGAAAATCAAGCATCTGCAAAAGGGCTTCGAAGGTTTCTCCATCATCAAGGGGATCGACCTGGAAGTGCGCGACCGCGAGTTCGTGGTCTTCGTCGGCCCGTCCGGTTGTGGCAAATCGACCCTGCTGCGACTGATCGCCGGCCTGGAAGAAGTCACCTCCGGAACCATCGAACTCGATGGCCGCGACATCACCGAAGTCAGCCCGGCCAAGCGCGACCTGGCAATGGTATTCCAGACCTACGCTCTGTACCCGCACATGAGCGTGCGCAAGAACATGTCCTTCGCCCTGGACCTGGCCGGGGTGGCCAAGGCCGAGGTCGAGCGCAAGGTCAACGAGGCCGCGCGCATCCTTGAACTCGGCCCCTTGCTGGAACGCAAGCCCAAGCAGCTCTCCGGCGGCCAGCGCCAACGGGTCGCCATCGGCCGGGCGATCGTACGCAACCCGAAGATCTTCCTGTTCGACGAACCGCTGTCCAACCTCGACGCCGCCCTGCGGGTGCAGATGCGCCTGGAACTGGCACGCCTGCACAAGGAATTGCAGGCGACCATGATCTACGTGACCCACGATCAGGTAGAAGCCATGACCCTGGCCGACAAGGTGGTGGTGCTCAACGGCGGGCGCGTCGAACAGGTCGGCTCGCCGCTGGAGCTGTACCACTCGCCGGCCAACCTGTTCGTCGCCGGCTTTCTCGGTACACCGAAGATGGGCTTTCTCAAGGGCAAGGTCAGCCGTGTCGACGGCCAGGGCTGCGAGGTAGAACTGGACGCCGGTACACGCATCAGCCTGGCACAGAGTGGCGCCAGCCTCAGTGTCGGTAGCCCGGTGACCCTGGGCATTCGCCCGGAACACCTGGAGATCGCCAAGCCCGGTGACTGCGTGCTGCGGGTCACCGCCGATGTCGGCGAACGCCTGGGCAGCGATACCTACTGCCACGTCCGCACCCATTCCGCAGAAGCACTGACCATGCGCATCCGTGGCGACCTGGCCAGCCAGTACGGCGAAACCCTCGAGCTGCACCTGGACAGCCGCCATTGCCACCTCTTCGATGCCGATGGCATTGCAGTGCCCCGCGCACTGCAGGCCGCAGCCTGATTGCCGAGACCCCGACACCATGAACCTGAACAAACAGAACCTGCACAACCTGTCCGCGGACGTCGCCCTGCCCCAGTACGCAGCGGCCAATACCCGGCAAGGCATCGCCCACATCGGCGTCGGTGGTTTCCATCGCGCCCACCAGGCCTACTACACCGATGCCCTGATGAACCTCGGCGAAGGCCATGACTGGAGCATCTGCGGCGTCGGTCTGCGCCCTGAGGACCAGGCGGTGCGTGACGCCCTGGCGGCACAGAACTACCTCTATACCCTCTACGAGTTGGGTGACGGCGATGACACCGAGACCCGCGTCATCGCCGCCATCAGCGGCATGCTGCTGGCTCAGGACGGCGCCCAGGCACTGATCGACAAGCTGGCCTCGACCGAGATCCGTATCGTTTCGCTGACCATCACCGAAGGCGGCTACTGCATCGACGACAGCAACGGCGAGTTCATGGCCCACCTGCCACAGATCCAGCACGACCTGAACCATCCCGACGCCCCGCAGACGGTCTTCGGCTTTCTCTGCGCGGCCCTCGCCAAGCGCCGGGCCAACGGCATCCCGGCCTTCACCCTGATGTCCTGCGATAACCTGCCGCACAACGGCGCCGTGACCCGCAAGGCCCTGCTGGCCTTCGCCGCGCTACGCGACGCCGAGCTGCATGACTGGATCGCCGCCCACGTCAGCTTCCCCAACGCCATGGTCGATCGCATCACGCCCATGACCAGTTCCGCCCACCGCCTGCAACTGCACGATGAACACGCTATCGACGATGCCTGGCCGGTGGTCTGCGAGCCTTTTGTGCAGTGGGTGCTGGAAGACAAGTTCGTCAATGGCCGACCGGCCTGGGAAAAGGTCGGTGTCCAGTTCACCGACGACGTCACGCCCTACGAGGAAATGAAGATCAAGCTGCTCAACGGCAGCCACCTGGCCCTCACCTACCTGGGCTTCCTCAAGGGCTATCGCTTCGTCCACGAGACCATGAACGACCCGCTGTTCGTCGCCTATATGCGTGCCTACATGGACCTGGACGTGACCCCGCAGTTGGCGCCAGTGCCAGGCATCGACCTGCACGACTACAAGAACACCCTGGTCGAGCGTTTCTCCAACCAGGCGATTGCCGACCAGTTGGAACGGGTGTGCTCCGACGGTTCGTCGAAGTTTCCCAAGTTCACCGTACCGACCATCAACCGGCTGATCGCCGATGGGCGCGACACCGAGCGTGCAGCGCTGGTGGTGGCGGCCTGGGCCCTGTATCTCAAGGGCGTCGACGAGAACGGCGTACGCTACCGTATTCCCGACCCGCGGGCCGAGTTCTGCCAGGCGCTGGTCAGCGATGACAGCCTGATCGTGCAACGCCTGCTCGGCGTGGAAGAAATCTTCGGCACGGCGATTCCCAAATCCGCAGCCTTTATCAGCGCCTTCGAGAACGCCTACAACAGCCTGCGGGACGTCGGTGTGAGCAAAACCCTGGAGTGCCTGCTGGCGCGGATCTGAGCCATGCGATACGACTTGCTTGTGTTTGCTCAATGCTTCCAGGCGGACCTTTTGTAGGAGCAGGGCTTGCCCGCGAAGCTTCAGCGATCTCACGGGCGCATTCGCGGGCGAGCCCTGCTCCCACAGGATTGTGTTGAAACGATAACCGTAAGATCCAGCCCCAACCGCCAGGCACTACCATGAACCAGAAACTCTACCTCGGCATCGACTGCGGCACCCAAGGTACCAAGGCGCTTGTCCTCGACAGCGTCAGCGGCCAGGTGCTGGGTCAGGGCTCCGCTCCCCATGAGCTGATCAGCGGCGCCAACGGCCGCCGCGAGCAGGACACCGGGCAATGGCTGGAGGCTTTCATCCAGGCCACCCGCCAGGCCTTGCACGCGGCGCAGGTCGACGGCCAGGCCATCCTCGGCCTCGGTGTTTCCGGCCAGCAGCACGGGCTGGTGCTGCTCGACGCACAGGGCCAGGTTCTGCGCCCGGCCAAACTCTGGTGCGACACCGAAAGCACCGCCCAGAACCAGCGATTGCTGGACCACCTGGGCGGCGAACAGGGCTCGCTCGAACGCCTCGGCCTGGTGATTGCCCCCGGCTACACCGTGTCCAAGCTGCTCTGGACCCGAGAAAACCACCCGGATCTGTTCGCCCGCATCGCCCATGTCCTGTTGCCCCACGACTACCTCAACCACTGGCTGACCGGTCGCGCCTGTGCGGAGTACGGCGATGCCTCGGGCAGCGGTTACTTCGATGTGCGCCAGCGCACCTGGGACCTGCCGCTGCTGCACCACATCGACCCCAGCGGCCGTCTCCAGGCCGCCCTGCCGGAACTGCTAGAGGCCCACCAGCCGGTCGGCCGGATACGACCCGAGATCGCCCGGCAGTTGGGTATCAATGTCCAAGCGGTAGTGGCCAGCGGCGGCGGCGACAACATGATGGGCGCCATCGGCACCGGCAATATCCAGCCGGGCGTGATTACCATGAGCCTCGGTTCTTCAGGCACCGTCTATGCCTATGCCGAGCAGCCACTGATCAGCCCGGATGCCTCGGTCGCGGCGTTCTGCTCCTCCAGCGGTGGCTGGCTGCCACTGATCTGCACCATGAACCTGACCAATGCCACTGGCGCCGTGCGCGAACTGTTCAAGCTCGGACTCGACGAGTTCAATGCGGCGGTGGCGCAAGCGCCGATCGGCGCCGACGGCGTCAGCATGCTGCCCTTTCTCAACGGCGAACGGGTTCCACCCCTGCCCCAGGCCAGTGGCAGCCTGCTGGGACTGACCCTGAACAACCTGAACCCGGCCAACCTGTGTCGTGCCGTGGTCGAGGGCACCACCTTCGGCCTGCGCTATGGACTCGACCTGCTACGCGGCAACGGCCTGCACAGCCAGAGCATCCGCCTGATCGGCGGCGGCGCTAAGAGCCCGGTATGGCGGCAGATGGTCGCCGATATCATGGATACTCCGGTGATCTGCACCGAACAGAGCGAGGCTGCCGCCCTCGGCGCGGCGATCCAGGCGGCCTGGTGCGAGTCCGGCGGGCTTCACGACCTGGCCGAACTGTGCGAGCGTTGCGTCAGCCTCGATACGGGCAGCGAAACCCGGCCGATCCCGGCCCATGTCAGCGCCTATCAACCGATTTATCACCGCTACCGCCAACAGGTCGCGGCCCTGCAAGAGTGAGCATCCATGTATCTGGTCTGTGGTGAAGCACTGTTCGATTTCTTCAGCGAGCCTGACGCAAGCGGGCAAGCGTCGAAGGTGAACTTCAAGGCGATTGCCGGCGGCTCGCCGTTCAATGTCGCGGTGGGCCTGCGCCGCCTGGGAATCGACTCGGCGTTGCTGGCCGGGCTGTCCAACGACTATCTGGGCCGACGTCTGCGCCAGGTTCTGGGCGAGGAAGGCGTGCGCGCCGATTACCTGCTGGACTTCGACGCCCCCACCACCCTGGCGATGGTCGCCGTCGGCGCCGACGGCTCGCCCCATTACAGCTTCCGGGGTGAGGGCTGCGCCGACCGCCAGTTGCAGCCCGAACACCTGCCCACGCTGGGCGACGAAGTCCGTGGCCTGCATGTCGGCTCCTACTCCCTGGTGGTACAACCGATCGCCGATACCCTGCTGGCCCTGGTCCGCCGGGAAAGCGGCCGCCGACTGATCACCCTCGACCCCAACGTGCGGCTCAACCCGCAACCGGATATCGAGTTGTGGCGCCAACGCATCGCGGAACTGGCCGCACACGCCGACATGATCAAAGTCAGCGACGAGGACCTGGGGCTGCTCTACCCCGATCGCAAGCCCCAGGAGATTGCCCGGCAATGGCTGGAACAGCGCTGCCAGCTGGTATTCCTCACCCGTGGCAAGCAGGGTGCCAGCGTCTACAGCCGTCATCATGGGAACTGGTCGGTGCCGGCCCGTGAAGTGCGTACCGCCGATACCGTCGGCGCCGGCGATACGTTCCAGGCCGCACTGATCGCCTGGCTGACCGAGCAGCAACTGGACTCGGTAGACGGCCTGGAACGCCTGGAGAAAGTGCAGATCGAGGCCATGCTGAACTTCGCCGTCAGCGCCGCCGCCATCACCTGCGGTCGCGTCGGGCCGGACCTGCCTTACCGTCACCAGGTGGTTTGAAGACCCAAAGACGACAAACAGCGCCTTGAACGGTCATTGCCGACAGCAGACCGGCCCGGCCGAGGGGCAAGGCGCCTGAACAGTCTGCCGGTCACTGAGCCGGTGTATCGATGTCGTCGACCAGGCCCCAATCCTTGGTATCCAGCTCCTGTGCCGCCACGGGAGGGGCCGGTGGGGTTTTCTGCTGGATCGCCGCGCCGTCCTGGTGCAATTTCAGCCGCAGACGCAGGTTGTTCACCGAGTCGGCATTCTTCAGTGCCTCGTCCTCGTCGATCGCGCCCTCCACCACCAGGTTGAACAGCGCCGTATCGAACGTCAGCATGCCGCTGACTTCGGACTTCTCCATGATGCCCTTGAGTTCAGAGAACTCGTTGCGCTTGATGAAGTCGCGAACGGTCGGCGTCCCCAGCATCACCTCGACCGCCGCCCGGCGCTTGCCATCGGTGGTACGGACCAGCCGTTGGGAGACGAAGGCCTGCAGGTTGTTGCCCAGGTCGTTGAGCAACTGCGGGCGGCGGTCTTCCGGGAAAAAGTTGATGATCCGGTCCAGCGCCTGGTTGGCGTTGTTGGCGTGCAGGGTCGAAATCGCCAGGTGGCCGGTGTCGGCGAAGGCCAGGGCGTGCTCCATGGTTTCGCGGTCGCGGATCTCGCCGATCAGGATCACGTCCGGGGCCTGGCGCAGGGTATTTTTCAGCGCCGCATGGAAACTGCGGGTGTCGACCCCCACTTCACGCTGGTTGATGATCGACTTCTTGTGCCGATGGATATACTCCACCGGGTCCTCGATGGTGATGATATGGCCACTGCTGTGCCGGTTGCGGTAGTCGATCAGCGCCGCCAGGGAGGTCGACTTGCCCGAGCCGGTAGCACCGACGAAGAGCACCAGGCCGCGCTTTTCCATGATGGTGTCGAGCAGGATCGGCGGCAGCTTGAGGTCTTCGAAACGAGGGATCTCCAGCTTGATATTGCGGGCGACGATGGAGACTTCGTTGCGTTGCTTGAAAATATTCACCCGAAAGCGCCCGACGCCCGGCAATGACAACGCCAGGTTCATTTCCAGCTCGCGTTCGAACTGCTGGCGCTGTTCGGCGTCCATGATACCGTCGGCAATCAGCGCCACCTCGCCGGCCTTGAGTGCGTCGGTGCCCAGCGGCTTGAGCACGCCATTGAACTTGGCACAGGGCGGTGCGCCGGTCGACAGGTAAAGATCCGAGCCGTCCTGGGCGGCAAGGAGTTTCAATAAGGCGTGGATTTCCATGGCAACGATGTCCGCAATACAGTCGAGTGAGGTTGAAATGCTCAGCCAGGCGTCATTTCAGATTGGCAACGTTCTACAGCTTGGCGGGATAATAGTCCGCCACGCAACCCAAAGCTTCACCTTCAAGGCAGGTTTATGAACGGATTGCTCCACGACAACGATGTCGCCAGCCTGCTCGCTCGCCTGGACTGGTCGCAGACCCGGCTGGGCCCACGGCAGGACTGGCCGCAGAGCCTGCGTACGGCCGTCGATATCGTCGTCCACTCACCCATGCCGATGCTGCTGATGTGGGGACCTGCGCGAGTACAGATCTACAACGATAGTTTCTCCCGGCTATCGGGCAACAAACATCCCCAGGCCTTCGGCCAACCGTTCGAGCAGGTCTGGCCGGAATACCTCGCGTTCAGTGCACCGCTGCTGCACGCCGTGGCACAGGGCCGTAGCGTTGAGCTGGCGGAGCAGCAGTTCGTCCTGCAACGCCCCGAGGGCGCCGTCGATTTGTGGCTGGACCTGACCTACAGCCCGGTACGCGATGAGTCCGGGGCGGTGACCGGGGTCCTCGTCACCGCCATCGAGGTCAACGAGCGACGGCTGCGCGCCCAGGAATTACAGCAACGCTCCGAAGCCAGCATCCAGGCCCAGCAGGACAGTGAGGAGCGCCTGCAACTGGCGATGGCCGCCACCGGCACCCTCGGCACCTGGGATTGGGATATCGACCAGGATCGCTTCGTCACCGATGCGCGGTTTGCCCGGCTGCATGGCGTCGATCCGGCACTGGCGGCGCAGACACCTTTGAGCGTGTACATGGAAAGCGTGCACCCGGAAGACCGTGGGCTGGTGGCACGCGGAATCAAGCATTGCCTGGAAAACAACACCGAGCACGCCGAGGAATACCGGGTCCAGACCGACGGCCAGATCCGCTGGGTCTTCGCCCGGGGTCGCTGCTACCAGGGCTCCCATGGCCGGGCCCAGCGTTTTGTCGGGGCCGCCCTGGACATTACCGAACGCAAGCAGAACGAACAGGCCCTGCGCCAGAGCCAGACCGAGCTGCAACTGGTGATCAATGCCGTACCGGCGCTGATCAGCTATGTCGATCGCGAGGAACGCTTTCGCTTGAACAACAGCGCCTACCTCGACTGGTTGGGCAAGACCCCGCAGGAACTCTACGGCAAGACCCTGCGCGAAGTGCTGGGCGAGCCGGCCTATGCCCTGCGCGCCGAACACGTCGCCGGAGCTTTGGCAGGCAAGGCCTGCAGTTTCAGCATCGACATGCCGCATCGTGACGGAAGCATACGACACGCCACCATGCGTTATCTGCCCCGCTACGGCCAGGATGGCGCGGTGAACGGTTTCTACATCTTCGTCAACGATGAGACCGAGCGCAAACAGACCGAGGAAGCCCTGCGCCACCTCAATGAAACCCTGGAGGAACGGGTTGCCCAACGCACCCAGGCGCTGGCCGAGTCCAACCAGCGTCTGCAGAACGAAATGTTCGAGCGCGAACGGGCCGAGGACGCCTTGCGTCATGCGCAGAAGATGGAAGCCGTGGGCCAGCTCACCGGCGGCATTGCCCATGACTTCAATAACATGCTGACCGGCATCATTGGCAGCCTGGACCTGATGCAGCGCTACATCGCCGCCGGACGCAGCAGCGAAATCGGCCGGTTCGCCGATGCCGCCGTCAACTCGGCGCAACGCGCGGCCGCCCTGACCCACCGCCTGCTGGCGTTCTCCCGGCGGCAGTCGCTGGACCGCAAGCGCATCGAGCCGAACCAGTTGGTGCTATCGCTGGAAGAACTGTTCAGCCGCACCAAAGGCGCGCATATCCAGTTGCAGATGCGTCTGGGCCAGGATATCTGGGCAGTCAACACCGACACCGGGCAACTGGAAAGCGCGCTGCTCAACCTGGTGATCAACGCCCGCGACGCCATGCCCCATGGCGGCACTCTGCTGATCGAGACCGCCAACAGCTACCTCGACGGCAGTGATATCCGCACCGTGGAACCGGTCAAGGCCGGGGACTACGTGATGATCGGCGTCAGCGACACCGGCACCGGCATGAGCCCATCGGTCATGGCCAAGGCGTTCGACCCGTTCTTCACCACCAAGCCCATCGGCCAGGGCACCGGCCTGGGCCTGTCGATGATCTATGGCTTCGCCCAGCAATCGGGCGGCCACGTCACGCTGCACAGCCGGCCGGGCGAAGGGACCTGCGTGCGCCTGTATCTGCCGCGTTTCCATGCCGAAGCGATTGAGCAAACCCCGCCAGTGCAAAGCCCGCAATCGCCGACCGCTTCAGCAGATGAGTCGGTGATGGTGGTCGAAGACGATCCGGCGGTGCGCATGCTGGTCCTCAGCCTGCTGGACGAGCTGGGCTACACCGTCCACCCGGCAGCCGACGCACGCACCGCCCTGCCGCTGCTGGAGTCGTCACTGCGTATCGACCTGCTGGTGACCGATGTCGGCCTGCCGGGCATGAATGGCCGGCAACTGGCCGAAATTGCCCGTCAGCACCGCCCCGGGCTCAAGGTGTTGTTCATGACCGGTTATGCGGAAAAGGCCGCCGAACGCCAGGTTTTCCTCGAAGAAGGCATGGACCTGATCGCCAAGCCCTTTACCCTCGATCTGCTGGCCAACCGGGTGCGCGACATGATCGGCCATTCATCGTGATCTTCAGGCATAATCGCGCGCCCCGGCAGCAGCCCCACCGTTTCAAGGTATTCCGTCCATGAAAGCCCAAGCCCGTCACATCCTGGTCAAGACCGCCGAGGAAGCCGAACAGCTCAAGCAGCGCATTGCCAAGGGCGAGGCCTTCGACGTGCTGGCCAAGAAGTATTCCACCTGTCCTTCAGGCAAGCGCGGCGGCGACCTGGGAGAGGTTCGTCCGGGGCAGATGGTGGGCGCCATCGATCAGGTGATCTTCAAGAAACCGTTGCGCACGGTACACGGGCCGATCAAGAGCAAGTTCGGTTATCACCTGGTGCAGGTGTTTTACCGCGACTGACGCGCAATCAGTGCCCCTCGCACCTGGATTACCCGGCTCGCCAGCCGATGTCCGGCCTGTGCCGCGGCCTGCGGATCACCGCCAGTCAGCCGGCTGGCCAGATAGGCGGCACTGAACGAGTCCCCTGCCGCCGTGGTATCCACCACCTTCTCGACCTTCTGCGCCGGCACCTCGAACGCCTCGCCCTCACACGAGAGCAAACAGCTCTCAGGCCCCCGCTTGAGCACCACTTCCGGGATGCCGATCTGCGCGTAGGCCGTGAATACCGCGTCACTGTCGGTATAACCAAACAGCGCCTGCTCATCGTCCAGGGTCAACAGGGCCATGTCGACATAGGGCAGCACTGAACGATAAGCCGCCCGCGCCTGCTCGACACCCGTCCATAGCCGGGGCCGGTAGTTGTTGTCGAAGACCACCCGGGTATCACCTTCACGAGCCTGACGCAGCACCGCAATCAGTTTCTCCCGGCCGCGTTCACCGAGCACCGCCAGGGTGACGCCGCTGAAATACAGCACGTCGTAGTCCGGGAGCGCCGCCAGAACCGGCGCGGCGCTCGGTGCGGTGAAACAGTCGCGCACCGCCGCCTCGTTGCGCCAGTAGAGAAAACGCCGCTCCCCGTGTTCATCGGTCTGGATGCAATACAGGCCGGGCAAACGACCGGGCAGGCGCTGGACCTGGTCCAGGCCGATGCCCTCCTCGGCCCAGACCCGGCACATGGCATCGCTGAAACTGTCGTCGCCGAGGGCGGTGACGTAGTCCACCGAGCCGAGCCCGGCCAACTCGCGGCAGAGGTACACGGCGGTGTTCAGGGTGTCACCGCCGAAGCTTTGCTGCAGGCTGCCATCGGCGTGTTGTTGCAGTTCGATCATGCATTCGCCGATCAGGGCGATGCGCGGTGCAGGCAGGGTCAGGGTGGTCATGCTGGAAGTCTCTTGGTGTCAGGCCGGGTCTATTCGCGGCAGTCCGGCGCGAAAGTCTCAAGTCAGAAACAGGTCTCGAAGGTTTCAACCACCCGCAACTGCTCATCGACAATGCACCCCACCCGCCACTTGTCGAAGGTCAGGCAGGGATGGGAGGTCCCAAAGGAAATGATGTCCCCTACCCGCAGCTCACACCCCGGCGCCACGTTCATGAAGGCATGCTGGTCCATGACCGCCGTGACCTTGCAGGCACTGATATCCTCGCCCACCGCCGGCACCACACCGGCCTTGTAGCGCAACAACGGCACCGGCAATCCGGCATCGAACGCCACGTCGCGCTTGCCCAGGGCGATCACCGCAAACCCCGGCTCCGGCATCGACTGCACATGGGCCCAGACCTCCATGGCCGGTCGCAGCCCTTCATCCAGATCGGCCCGGCGGTGCAACACACAGCATTGCGCCTCCTTGTAGATCCCATGGTCATGGGCCACATAGCTGCCCGGACGCAACACACTGAGAAAACGCCCGTCGGCATTTTGCGCCGTGAACGCCTCGGCGATCAGGTCGTACCAGGCCGAGCCCGAGGCGGTGATGATCGGTTTGTCGATGGCGAAGGCGCCGTTGTCCTGCAATTGCACGGCCAGGCGCACCAACGAACCGGCGAAAGCCCGAATCCCGCTGACCGCCTGGTCGCCGTGGATCACCCCTTCGTAACCCTCGATACCGGTCAACGCCAGCGCCGGCTGCGCCTGGACCGCCTGGGCCAGATCGAGCACTTCCTGCTCGCTGCGACAGCCACAGCGGCCACCGACTACGCCGTACTCGATCATCACATTGAGCTTCAGGCCACGGCCAGCGAAGAACTCGCCCAGGGCGGCGACATTGTCCGGGTGATCGACCATGCAGTGGAACTCGAACTGCGGGTCTGCCAGCAGTTCGGCGATCAGCGCCATGTTGGTCGAGCCGACCAACTGGTTCGCCATCAGCACACGCCGGACGCCAGCAGCGTAGGCCGCGCGAGTTTGCACGGCGGTAGCCAGGGTCAGGCCCCAGGCGCCCTGGGCCAATTGGCGTTGGAACAGCGCCGGGACCATGCTGGTCTTGCCGTGGGGCGCCAGCTCGGCACCGCTGCGCTTCACGAAATCCTGCATCCAGCGGATGTTGTGCTCCAGCGCCTCACGGTGCAGAACCAGGGCCGGCAGACTGACGTCACTGACCAGTTGGGCGCCGATGGCGGCCGCGCCCTTTTCCACCGAGGGAATATTCACAGGCATTTTCCAGACTCCTCATGACGCGGCCGCAAGCAGCCGCTGCTATTCGTTGATCCGACGCGCCAGGTTGTTCGCGCTGTCGATCAGCACCCGGCGATAGTCGTGGTAGTTGTTCTTTGCATCCGCCCTGGGTGCGACGATGCACAGGGTAGCGATGCAGATGCCGCGTTCGTCCTTGACCGGCGCGGCGAAGCAATGGGTAAAGGTGTCGGCGACGCTGTCGAAGGAAAAGAACCCCTCGGCCCCGGCCTGGCGGATTTCCTTGAGGAACACCTCCAGCGGCAGGCGCTGGCCATCCGGCAGGATGAAGTCGTCGGGATCGATCAGCTCGACGATCTGCTGGTCGCTCAGGTGCGCCAGCAGCAGGCGGCCAGAGGCGGTCCAGGGAATCGGCGCGTTCTCGCCGATATCCGAGGAGATACGGAAATGCCGCTCGCCCTCCTTCATCAACGCCACGGTGTACTTGCGCCCGTTGAGCAGGCACATCTGCGCGGTTTCGCGGGTCTGGCTGACGATTTCCTGCAAGGCGTGGTCGGCCTCGCGGCTCAAGTCGAAGTGACGCAGGTGAGCCTGGCCAAGAAAATACAGTTGGCGACCGAGATAGACATGCCCGTCCTTGCCGACCGGCTCCAGAATCCGCCGCTCCAGCAGCGATGCCACCAACTCGTAGACGGTGGACTTGGGGCTGCCGATGCCACCGGCAATATCGTTGGGCCGCAACGGCTGACCGACCTCCTTGAGGTAGTCGAGGATATCGAACGCCCGGTCCAACCCCTTGGCACGGCGCTTGATGGTGTCTTCGATCATGATCGGTGCAATCCCATTGAAAAATTGCCGGGAAGTTTACCCAGACTGTTGCGGTGATCGTTAGGGCCTCTTCGCGGCGGTTCGCCGCGAAGGGGCCCCCACGGCTCACTTCTTCTTGTAGGCGATACAGTCGATCTCAACCTTGCAGTCAACCATCATGCTCGCCTGCACACAGGCCCGCGCCGGAGCGTGTTCGGGCTTGAAGTACTCGGAAAACACCTTGTTGAAACTCCAGAAGTCGCGCGGGTCATCCAGCCAGACCCCAGTGCGCACCACATCCTCCAGACCATAACCGGCCTCTTCGAGAATCGCGATCAGGTTCTTCATGGTCTGGTGAGTCTGCTCGACGATACCGCCGTTGATGATCTCACCGTCCACCGCCGGCACCTGGCCGGACACGTGCAGCCATCCATCGGCTTCGACGGCCCGGGCGAAAGGACGCGGCTGCCCGCCACCCGCGGTGCTGCCAGTGCCGTAACGAGTAATGCTCATGCTGTTCTCCTTGAATGAAGGTTAAAAACGGGTGTTCCTGAGAAATTCCGCCAGGCGCGGCGACTGCGGGCGCTCGAACAGATCCTTGGGCGGCCCCTGTTCCTCGATGCGCCCCTGGTTCATGAAGACGATCTTGTCCGACACCTCGAAGGCGAAACGCATTTCGTGGGTGACCAGCAGCATGGTCATGCCCTCCTCGGCCAGCCCCTTGATCACCGCCAGCACTTCGCCGACCAGCTCCGGGTCCAGTGCCGAGGTCACTTCGTCGAACAACATCAGGCTCGGGTTCATCGCAATGGCTCGGGCAATCGCCACCCGCTGCTGCTGACCACCGGACAACTGCCCCGGAAAATGATCGCGGCGCTGCAGCAGGCCGACCCGTTCCAGCCATTTTTCCGCCAGGGCGACCGCCTGATCCTTGGGCAGCTTCTTGACCTTGAGCAGGCCGAGGGTGACGTTCTGCAAGGCGGTCAGGTGCGGGAACAGGTTGAACTGCTGGAACGCCATCCCGGTCATGGCCCGGTGCTGGGCGATGACTTTCTCCGGATGGCGCATGCGTCGGCCGTCGACTTCGCTATAGCCGATGGACTCGCCATCGAGGGTGATCTGCCCGCCCTGGAACTCTTCCAGCAGGTTCACGCAGCGCAAGAGCGTGGTCTTGCCCGAACCGCTGGAGCCGATCAGCGTGACCACGTTGCCGCGCTGCATATCGAGGTCGACGCCCTTGAGTACTTCGAGCTGGCCGTATTGCTTGTGCAGCCCGCGAATGCTGAGCAGTGCTTGCTTGTCGTTTGTCGCAATCATGGCAACGCCACCCGCTTTTCAATATGCCGACCGAGCAGTTCGATGGCGTAGTTGATGATGAAGAACAAGAACCCGGCGAACAGGTAGAACTCCAGGGTCATGAAGGTCCGGGCGATCACCTGCTGGGTGCTGAGCAGCAGTTCGGCGACGCCGATCACCGACAGCAGGGTCGAGGCCTTGACGATTTCGGTGGACGAGTTGACCCAGGTCGGCAGGATCTGCCGCAGGGCCTGGGGCAACAGCACGTACCCCAGGGCCTGGAAGAAGGTCAGGCCGATGGCCTGGCTCGCCTCCATCTGCCCACGGGGAATGGCCTGCAGCGAGCCGCGAACGATCTCCGCGACGTGGGAACCGCAGAACAGCGTCAGGCCCAGGGCCCCGGCCTGAAACGCGCTGATCTGCCAGCCCAGCGCCGGCGCCATGTAGAAGCACGCCAGCACCAGGACAAATACCGGGGTGCCACGGATCAGGTCGACATAGAGCCGGAACGGCACACGCATCCAGACATTGCCGTAGGTCAGCACCAGCCCGGCGACGATACCGATCAGCGTGCCACAGACAATCGCCAGTGCCGAGCATTGCACGCTGGTCAGGAAGCCCTGCCACAGGGGCTCGCGGGCCACCCACAACTCATGCAGCCAGCTTGGGGATTCGTACATGGCAGGCTCCTAGCGGCGAATCGCCAGACGCTGTTCGAGCTGACGCAGCATCATGGCAATGAGGTAACAGGCAACCACGTAGAGCGCGGTGGCGACCAGCCAGGTTTCGATGACCCGGTAGCTCTCCACGTTGATCTTGCGGGCGTAATAGGTCAGCTCCGGCACGGCGATCGCCGCCGCGAGGGAAGTGTCCTTGAACAGCGAGATAAAATTGTTGGACAGTGCCGGCAAGACGTTGCGCAACATCACCGGCACAGTGATATAGGCGCGTACCTGCCACTCGCCCAGGCCGATCGCCAACCCGGCCTCGCGCTGGCCCTTGGGAATGCTCAACAGGCCGGCGCGGAACACTTCGGTCAGGTAGGCCCCGGCATACAGCGACAGGGTGATGATGAACGAAGGGATCTTGTCCAGGCGGATGCCCAGGCTCGGCATGGCGAAATAGATCAACAGGATCAGCACCAGGATCGGCGTATTGCGGATCACCGTGACATACACCGAGGCCAGCGTGCGCAAGGCGCGATGTTGGCTGAGCAAGGCAAACGCCATCATCAGGCCGATCACGCAGCCGATGGCAATCGATACCAGCGCCAGTTCCAGACCCAGCCCGAGCCCCGCCAGCAAGCTGGGAAAGTCGCGCCAGACGGCAGCAAAGTTCAACTGATAGTTCATGGTTCACAGTACCTTCGACAGGGCGCCAGCCGCGGCGCCCGGCCCTGGAGGGATCACTTGAATTCGACGGGGAAACCGATTTGCGGGGTCGGCAGGTCGACACCGAACCACTTCTTGAAGGAAGCCGCGTAGGTCGGGAACTCGACGCCGGTCATCGACTCATGCAGGACGGTGTTGACGAAGTTCAGCCAGTCCTGGTCGCCACGCTTGACCGCACAGGCATAGGTTTGCGGGCTCCACGCATAGGCCGGGCTGCGATAGCGACCGGGGTTCTGCACCATCAGGTACTTGACCGAGGACTGATCGGTGGCGGCGGCATCGGCGCGGCCCGAGTTCACCGCCTGGTACATCAGGTCGACGCTGTCGTACTGATCGACCTTGGCCTGGGGCAGCGCCTGGTGCACCAGTTCCTCGGCATAGACGTTCTGCAGCACGGCCACGGTGACCTTGTCACCGGCAGCCTTGAGGTCGTCGATTTCCTTGTACTTGCTGTTGTTCGGCAACAGCAGGCCGACGCCTTCGCGGTAGTACGGCAGGGTGAAGGCCACCTGCTGGGCGCGGCTGGCGGTCACGGTGATGAATTGGCAACTGATGTCGACCTTGTCGGTCAGCAGGTTGGGAATCCGTGCGTCGGAGGACTGCACGACGTATTCGACCTTGCTCGGATCGTTGAACAGGCCCTTGGCAATCATGCCGCCGATGTCTATATCGAAACCCTGCAACTTGCCGTCCGCGCCCTGGAAGTGCCAGGGCGCATTGGTGCTGCCGGTGCCGACGATCAGGTGACCGCGTTTGAGCACGCTGTCGAGCTTGCCGTCAGCGGCCTGGGCGGTCCCGGCCAGCATTGTGGTGGTAGCCAGGATGAAGGCGCAGGCTTTGAACAAGGAAGGTACGCGTTGCATGACGTTGTACTCCGATGATGTTTATTCCGCTATAGCGGAAGTTGGTATGTAACAACGGAATAAATAGCAGAAAGTGTGCCACAGGAAAGCGCGGGTGCGAATCAGCCCGGTAAAAATCCGAGAAATCAGATAGATAGGTTTTTCGAGGGGAACCTGTTACGAGCGGTGGCGAGAAGAGAGTGCTACAGAAGGCAACGCGGGGTGGGTGCCGGGGACCCAATGCGGTGCACGCGAACTCGTGGGCGACATCACCTTGCAGGAGCAGGGCTTGCCCGCGAAGGGGCCAGCAGATCCAATGTAAAACCGGGCGCAGCCCACCGGCTTTTGCTTTGCCCCATCAAGGCAAACAGCTAGCATACCGCCCTCTTCCCACCGCCCCTCGGCCTACATGGATGTCACCATGCGTTCTGTGCTTTTGCTCTGTCTCGTTTCCCTGATCACCGGCTGCAGCATCAAGCAGCAGGTCACCCCGGTCGATTTCGCCGCCAACCCCGCCGCCCTGATCTGTGTGATTCCGGCTGATGGCGTGCGTGAGTCATTTACCGAAGCCTATGGCAATGCGCTGAAGAGCAAGGGTTTTACCGTGCAAGTATTGCCCAGTGTGAGCAACCCGCAGAACTGCCCGCTGAGCAGCACCCTCTTGGGACGCTGGAGCTGGGACATGGCGATGTATTTGTCAGAGGTGGAGATCAAGGTCTACCAGAATGGCCGTGAAGTCGGCTCGGCAACCTATAACTCCAGGCGCGGTTCGTTCCGCATGGACAAGTTCATCAGTGCCGAGAACAAGCTCAAGGAGCTGACGGACCAGTTGTTCCCGGTCGGCGTACGCCCGCTGAGTGCCCAGCGCTGAGGCGGCGATGAAGTTGAATGAACCTGCTTCGGACTACCGAAGCAGCGTCGCCAGCACCAAGGCGAACACCAGCAGAACCACGGCCATGCCCGCCAAGTACAGTGCAAATCCTTTAGCCATGCTGATTCCCCTCAGTCAAAAGTAGCAACCACTGTCGTTTTTTTGACCCTATCGACAGTCGGCGGAGAATTCTAGCAGCGAGCGATGTGTTTTTGACACTACCTTTCGAATGAATACTTCAGTGCACGATCAGATCGCGACATGAATATTTTGTTAGCCTCCTAATAAAAAGCCTTGCACTTAATTCACTGTTAATCGCCCCCGTGGAAAGTGCAGTCAACCGCGCCCGCACAGACTCTTTCTGCCGCCCTGCGCGGCAGACTCAATGCCTTGTTCGTTGAGCGAAACCCCAGTCTGATTCGGAGAAATATCATGAAACTGCGCCCCTTGCTGATCACCGCCGCCCTGGCCCTGAGTGCTGTTGCCGGAGTGGCTCAGGCCAGCACACCTGCCACGACCCAGGCCGTGCCATATCATTACGGCATGCCACTGAATATCGACAAGCTCATCTCGATGACCGAGCAGCCCACCGACCAGTGCAAGGTGATCAACGCCGACATGAAGTTCGTCGACACGGCCGGGAAGATCGAGGATGTCAGTTATCGCAAGTTGTCAGATGCCTGCAACTTCAATAACTGATGCACAGCGCCCTGATTGACATCGCACCCGGACTGCCCCCTAAAAGTTGGGCAGTTTCAGCTGAGTGTCCAACTTCTCGGGGGCAGTCCATACCTGTGGGAGCTGGCTTGCTGGCGATTGCGATCGATCAGTCGACCTCTTCGCCCATTGATACGCCGCGATTGCCAGCAAGTCAGCTCCTGTAGTCGAAAAAGCCAACGCCTAGCGAAGCCGCGCCATGTTCAGCGTATCGGTCAGCACCCCATCGCGAATCGCATACTTGCGCATCACGCCTTCCTCCTCGAAACCGAACTTGCGGTACAAGGCCTGGGCCGCCTGATTGTCGACGTAGACACTCAACTCGACCCGTTGCAGGTTCATCCAGTTATCCGCCACCTCCAGCACCGCTGCCAGCAGTTGCGAACCGATGCCCTTGCCCTGCCAGGCCGTCGCCACGCCCATGCCGATACTCCCGGCATGGCTGCGACGCACCCGCGCATACTGCTCCAGCGAGCAACTGCCGATCACCATGCCCTTGTGCAGCGCCACCAGCGACAGTTGCCGCTCATTGCCCTGGTTCTGCTGCAACCGCTGGCGCCACACCTCGGCAGACTGAAACGGCATCTGCAGGACCTGACGGCAGACCGCTGGCTCGTTGTACAGCGCGGTAATACCATCGATGTGCGCTTCGCGAAAACGTTCGATCACAATGGCGGGGGTATCGGCGGGCATCGTCTTTTTAATCCATGAAAAATGACCAGGCCGCCCAGTGTAGAGTGCTCCAGTACGGCCAGGCAAAACCTGCGCATCTACGGGCATGAACCGATGCCCGGCAAAGAACGCGGGGAGCCAGGATCTCCGGCTCAAAATCAACGATCGTCCAGAATTTTATGCCGCAGTAGTGGTCAACCCGTTGCGGCTAACCACGGCAACAGGCTGGCATCGGAGATGACCGCGCTGATCCATGAACCGGTACGGCAGCGATGGCGACCGGAGAACACACCGCAGAGAACAGGAAACCCACGTTTTATCGTAACGGCGCCTGTCAAGGTGCAGAAAATCCAAGAACTTTCAGGCCCTCATTCATGCCTCATCTTGCGCGAACCCATCCACGCCTGACCATCGCCACCCTCCTCGGCCTGACCGCCGGGGTACTGGTGCCGATCAGCCCATTACTGACCAAAGTGCTCATCGGCTGGAACACCGCCGTTTGGGCCTACCTGGCCATGATGCTCTGGCTGACCGTGCACTCCAGACCCGAAGACGTGCAGCGGTTCGTTGAGCGCGAGGACGAGAATGCCGGAACAGTGCTGCTGATCGTATCGATCGCGGCCATTGCCAGCCTGGCGGCGATCACGGTCGAGCTGGCGGGCGGCAAGGCACTGGAGTCGCAGGCCAGGGCCTGGCACTACGCTTTTACCGGTTTGACGGTGCTCGGCTCATGGTTGCTGATCGGAGTGATTTTCAGCGTGCACTATGCGCGGCAGTTCTATCTGGCGGACGCAGACGAGCCGCCGTTGCGTTTTGCCGATGGCGAGAAACATCCGGACTACTGGGACTTCCTGTACTTCTCTTTCACCATTGGCGTGGCGGTGCAGACGTCGGATGTCGGGGTAGCGACCCGCTCGATGCGCAAGGTGGTGCTGGCGCAGTCGCTGATCGGGTTTGTGTTCAATACGGCGATATTGGGGTTTTCGATCAATATTGCGGCGGGGTTGTTTGGCTGAGTGGCTGCCCAGCACTGCAGGAGCCCGGCTTGCCAGCGAAGGCGCCCTCAAGGGCGCTAAAAGCTTCGCGGGCAAGTCGGATCGCCGCACCACCTGCTCCTGCAGGATCAGCGGTGTGCAAGACACCTGTGTTCGGCGCGGTCCCTGTGGGAACCCGGGATTATTCGGTGGTCAGCACACCACGCCGAATCTGGTCACGTTCGATGGACTCGAACAGCGCCTTGAAGTTGCCCTCACCGAAACCATCGTCACCCTTGCGCTGGATGAACTCGAAGAACACCGGCCCCATGAGCGTTTCCGAGAAGATCTGCAGCAGCAGGCGCTTGTCGCCCTCTTGCGAAGCACCGTCAAGCAGGATGCCGCGCGATTGCAGTTCCTCGACCGGTTCGCCATGGTTCGGCAAACGGCCTTCGAGCATCTCGTAGTAGGTGTCCGGCGGCGCGGTCATGAAGCGCATGCCGATCTTCTTCAGATGATCCCAGGTCTTGACCAGATCCTCGGTGAGGAAGGCCACGTGCTGAATGCCTTCGCCATTGAACTGCATCAGAAACTCTTCGATCTGCCCGGCACCCTTGGAGGACTCTTCGTTGAGCGGGATGCGGATCATGCCATCCGGTGCGGTCATCGCCTTGGACGTCAGGCCGGTGTACTCGCCCTTGATGTCGAAGTAGCGGATCTCGCGGAAGTTGAACAGCTTCTCGTAGAAGTTCGCCCAGTAGGCCATGCGCCCGCGATAGACGTTGTGGGTCAGGTGGTCGATGATCTTCAGGCCCGCGCCTTGCGGATTACGGTCGACACCTTCGAGGTAGACGAAATCGATGTCATAGATCGAGCTGCCCTCGCCGAAACGGTCGATCAGGTACAGCGGCGCACCACCGATGCCCTTGATCGCCGGCAGGTTCAACTCCATCGGGCCGGTGGCGATATGGATCGGCTGGGCACCCAGTTCCAGGGCACGGGAATAGGCTTTCTGGGCGTTTTTCACGCGAAAGGCCATGCCGCAGACGGACGGCCCGTGCTCGGCGGCGAAGTACGAAGCGACGCTGTGGGGCTCGTTGTTGAGGATCAGATTGATCGCGCCCTGGCGATACAGGTGCACGTTCTTGGAACGGTGGGTCGCGACCTTGGTGAAGCCCATGATCTCGAAGATCGGCTCCAGGGTGTTCGGGGTCGGGGATGCAAATTCGATGAACTCAAAGCCCATCAGGCCCATCGGGTTTTCAAAGATATCTGTCATGGTGGCGCCTCATCCTATCAATCAGTAACGGTCGGTTGATTGCTATCGATACGGACGCTGGAAGGTGGCGCACAGGAAACCCCTCGCACGCTGCGGGCAAGGAAATCGCCATAGATCAGTTTGAACCCGAGTCTTTTCATTGAACCCAGTCTCTCAGGGCGAAGCTTCTGTCGCCAGAAGACATTATTCTTATATGCGTAAGCAGATTCTACATGGCGTAACCCATTTTGTCCGTATCACTTTTCACATCCGGCCGACAAAGGCACTGCCAGCCGGTTGCACAGGCAGATACCCGCCAGATTGGCCTCGCCGTACTTGATCGTCGCTCGGTTTCCCCCGCGACCCGAGCGTTCATCGACCTGGCAACCTGCGGCAATGACCGCTGAGTGTGCGAATGCCTCAGCCCATCCTGCCTGAACTTGCCGAGGGCGAGTTGATCGAGCCCAGCGACATGACCCATCGACTGTTCGAACAATTGCACGATCTGGGCGTGATGATCGCCATCGAAGATTTCGGCACCCGCCACTCCAGCCTCAGTTACTTGCACAAGTTCAACCTCGACGACCTGAAGATCGACCAGAGTTTCGTCGCCATGATCGGTGCCGCTGCTCTCTCGCGACATATCCTCGACAGCATTATCGAACTGAGCGTCAAGCTGGAACCGGGCATCGCCGCTGCAGGTGTGGAAACGACCGAGCAACGTGGTTACATGGCTGCACGCGGCGTGGATTTCCTGCAAGGTTATCTGTTTGGCAAACCCTTGTCGGCAGTAGATTTCCTCAATAGCCAGAGACGGCAGACCGGCGATTAACAGCTGCCGCGAAGATAACTGTTCAACCCGGCTGATCGCTGTCGCCTTATTTCCATGATTTACTCTTTGGCAAATAACTACTACACTTTTCCTGCCTGCAGTACATCGACGGGAAAGCTTCTGGCTTATCAATAATGATCCGCAGCATTCCGGGCGTTACCGACAACGCCTGATCGGATCGGCTGCAAGCGCCGGCTTGTCTCTTTGTTACAGGTTGCCCGCAACCAAATAGACTATTGGAGTAAGAACCTTGTCCAAACTCGCTGAGTTCCGTGCTGCAGAAAAAGCCCTTCAAGAACAACTCGCCCAGCTGGAAGCATTGAAGAACGATGCCGGGCTCAAGAAGGAAATCGAGTTCGAGAAGAAGCTTCACGACCTGATGACGCATTACGGCAAAAGCCTGCGGGACATCATCGCCATCCTCGACCCGCATGCGGGCACCGGCCGCTCTGCCCAGGCACCCAAACAGCGCCGTGCCCGCGTGGTCAAGGTCTACCAGAACCCGCACACTGGCGAACTGATCGAAACCAAAGGCGGTAATCACCGTGGCCTCAAGGCCTGGAAAGAACAATACGGTGCCGCCACTGTCGATTCCTGGGTACGCGGTTAACTTCCCAACCGATGAAATAAAACCCTGCTTATGCAGGGTTTTTTCATGGATATAACAGCGCCCCATAAACGGCTCACCCCCTACGACAGCACAACTCTTGCCCAACAGTGCCTGACGGAGCGAAAAGGCTCACCGAGACAGATAACGTTCAAAACAGTTCAACCCCTGCGAAAGTTTCATCTTCCAACCAACTAATGACAGTTCGCCAGCAAGTAAAAACAAGCAGATGGACATATCGAACAGCGCCCTCGGCGCAACCTGATTGTAAAAAATTCCCTACACACCTAAACGAACAGTCTCACCTCTATTACGTCGGTCGGACAAAAAACAGCGCTTCACATTTTTTTCACATCGATTCTTACAGGATGAAGGCTGCTAAAGGATTAGCGCCCCAATGCCCGCTTCGGCGGGCTTCTTTATGCCTGCGATATTTATCCGGCCCTTCATATAGCACTCCCCCGCACCTGAAGTAGCCCGCTATTACCTTTGGTTTTCAGCCGCCCCGTAAAATCCGAACCGCACGGATTTGGAGCTTGAGTCCGGTTTCCGTATCATCCCTTTCACAGGTCCGACGCCGACCAGCCCAGGCTGGCACCTTGGAGAGCGACCACCATTCCATCACCTTCGCGGAGGGCTTATGAGCCTGCACGACCTGAACACCTTCCCTGGCGTTACCGCCCAACCCGATGCCGCCACTCAGGGTTTCGTGTTCAACCACACCATGCTGCGTGTCAAGGATGCGACCAAGTCCCTGGATTTCTACACTCGAGTGCTGGGTTTCTCCCTGGTAGAGAAGCGTGACTTCCCCGAAGCCGAATTCAGCCTGTACTTCCTGGCACTGGTCGACAAGGCACAGATCCCTGCCGACGCAGCCGAACGCACGCAATGGATGAAGTCGATTCCCGGCATCCTGGAACTGACCCACAACCACGGCACCGAAAACGATCCGGACTTTGCCTACCACAACGGCAATACCGACCCGCGTGGCTTCGGCCACATCTGCATCTCGGTACCGGACATCCGCGCCGCCTGTGAGCGCTTCGAGAGCCTGGGCGTCGAGTTCCAGAAACGCCTGAGCGACGGCCGCATGAAGCACCTGGCGTTCGTGAAGGACCCGGATGCCTACTGGGTTGAAATCATCCAGCCGACGCCGCTGACAGACGTCGAATAAGGCGCTGTAACGCAAAAGCCCCATGGACCAGTGATCCATGGGGCTTTTTTTACACCATCGCCCTGTAGAAGCCGGATCAGGGCGCATTTACCCTCAGGCCGGCGCCGAGGTGCGGATCAGGTGATCAAAGGCACTCAGCGAAGCCTTGGCCCCCTCGCCCACCGCGATGATGATCTGCTTGTACGGGACGGTGGTCACGTCACCCGCTGCAAAGATCCCCGGCAGCGAAGTCTCACCCCGCGCATCGACAATGATCTCACCCCGCGGCGACAACTCGACACTGCCCTTGAGCCAGTCGGTGTTGGGCAACAGACCGATCTGCACGAAGATCCCTTCCAGGTCGACCGTGTGGAACTCACCCGAATCGCGATCCTTGTAGACCAGACCGGTGACCTTCTGGCCATCACCCTTGACTTCACTGGTCAGTGCACTGGTGATGACATTGACGTTCGGCAGGCTATACAGCTTGCGTTGCAGCACGGCATCGGCGCGCAGCTTGCTGTCGAATTCCAGCAGGGTCACGTGGCTGACGATACCAGCCAGGTCGATAGCCGCCTCGACACCGGAGTTGCCACCGCCGATCACCGCGACACGCTTGCCCTTGAACAGCGGACCGTCGCAATGCGGGCAGAAGCACACACCCTTGGCCTTGTATTCCTGCTCGCCCGGCACCCCCATTTCGCGCCAGCGGGCACCCGTGGCTAGGATCACGGTCTTGGCCTTGAGGCTCGCGCCGCTTTCGAAGCGCACTTCGTGCAGGCCTCCGGCGGTCTTGGCCGGCACCAGCGCACTGGCGCGCTGCAGGTTCATGATATCGACCTCGTATTGGCGAACGTGCTCTTCCAGGGCGCGGGCGAGTTTCGGCCCTTCGGTTTCCTGGACCGAGATAAAGTTCTCGATCGCCATGGTATCCAGCACCTGACCACCAAAACGCTCGGCCGCGACACCGGTACGAATACCCTTACGGGCTGCGTAGATCGCCGCCGAAGCACCGGCAGGGCCACCACCGACCACCAGAACGTCAAAAGCGTCCTTGGCGTTGAGTTTTTCCGCCTGTTTTTCGCTAGCCCCGGTATCGAGCTTGGCGAGGATCTCTTCCAGACCCATGCGCCCCTGGCCGAAGTTTTCGCCGTTGAGGTAGAGGCTCGGCACGGCCATGATCTTGCGATCGGTGACTTCATCCTGGAACAGCGCACCGTCAATGGCGACGTGGCGGATATTCGGGTTCAACACGGCCATCAGGTTCAGCGCCTGGACCACGTCCGGGCAGTTCTGACAGGACAGCGAGAAGTAAGTCTCGAAGTTGAACTCACCCTTGAGCGAGCGGATCTGTTCGATCACTTCGACACTGGCCTTCGATGGGTGGCCGCCAACCTGCAGCAGGGCCAGCACCAGCGAAGTGAATTCGTGGCCCATGGGGATACCGGCGAAACGCAGGCTGATATCGGCTCCCGGGCGATTCAACGAGAACGATGGCTTGCGCGCATCGGTACCGTCGTCCTGCAAGGTAATGTGACTGGAAAGGCTGGCGACTTCCTGGAGCAGCTCGAGCATTTCCCGAGATTTCGCGCCGTCATCGAGGGAGGCGACGATCTCGATCGGTTGCGTAACCCGTTCCAGGTACGACTTCAACTGGGCTTTAAGATTGGCGTCCAACATGCGGGCGATTTCCCTTTTTCAATACGCTAGAAATAACAACGCCCAGGTGGATACCACCCGGGCGTTATTGGGCGGTGCGGCTGACTTATGAAGCGCGGACGACCGCCCTTGACTGACTCATGGTCTTGAGTTCCTTGCGAGCACTTGCCGAGCGGCGATCAGGTCAGGCAAAACAGGCGGGGAATCGGAATGCAGGAGCCTGCATGAGCATTCCGAAACCTGTTTTCAACTCAGCCTGATCGTCGCGCAGGTCGTTCTCGTAAAAACTTAGATCTTGCCGACCAGGTCGAGGGACGGAGCCAGAGTGGCCTCGCCTTCTTTCCACTTGGCTGGGCAGACTTCGCCCGGGTGAGCGGCAACGTACTGAGCAGCCTTGATCTTGCGCAGCAGCTCGGAAGCGTCACGGCCTACGCCGCCATCGTTGAGTTCAACGATTTTGATCTGGCCTTCAGGGTTGATCACGAAAGTACCGCGGTCGGCCAGGCCAGCTTCTTCGATCAGCACGTCGAAGTTACGCGAGATGGTCAGGGTCGGGTCGCCGATCATGGTGTACTTGATCTTGCCGATGGCTGGCGAAGTGTTGTGCCAGGCAGCGTGGGCGAAGTGGGTGTCGGTCGACACGCTGTAGATTTCGACGCCCAGTTTCTGGAACTCGGCGTAGTTGTCAGCCAGGTCTTCCAGTTCGGTCGGGCAGACGAAGGTGAAGTCGGCTGGGTAGAAGAACACGACAGACCACTTGCCTTTCAGGTCAGCGTCCGAAACCTGGACGAAATCGCCATTCTTGTAAGCGGTGGCTTTGAACGGTTTAACTTGGCTGTTGATGATAGGCATCGTTGACTCTCCGTCAGGGGTTGAGAAGTTGATGGGAGAATCCTAGCCATTCTTTTGCGATCTGGCTCATTGGCAAAGCTGATGTACACGATTGGTTTTCGCTATAAGCCCACGATATTAATAGAAGAAATCTCATGACTCCTGCGCAACCGGCTTCTCGACGGCCAGGCTCATGCCCCCGAATGGGCTGGCTTCGACATAGCGCATGGCGGATTTCAGGTCCTTCCAGCCGACATAGCTCATCAGCGACTTCAGATCCCAACCACTGCGATGGGCCCAGGTGGCAAAACCCCGGCGCAGCGAGTGGCTGGTGTAGTGCTCGGCGGCAATACCGGCGCGCCCCAGGGCCTGGCGCAACAGTGGAATGATGCTGTTGGCGTGCAGCCCCTCCTCTCCCAGGTTGCCCCAGCGGTCGATGCCACGAAACACCGGCCCATGCACCAGCGCCGCGCAGTTGATCCACTCTATATAGGCCTGGACCGGGCAAAGCCGTTGCAGCGCCGGCGTCTGATAGCGGCGCCCGAGGTTGTCACGGTCGCTCTTGCTGCGCGGCAGATAAAGGGTGATGCCGGCTCCCGCCTGGGCCATCACGTTGCCCACCTCCAGCCGGCACAACTCGTCGCTGCGAAAACCGCGCCAGAAGCCCAACAGGATCAATGCCGTATCGCGTCGCGCACGCAGCAGTCGCGGCCGATCCTGCAGCGCCAGCGCCGCCTGCACCTCGCCGTCCAATGAGGCGATCACCTGCTCCAGATGCTGCAACTGCAGCGGCTGGGCCTGCTTCTCCTGCACCGGATGCAGCGCGCGAATGCCCTTGAACACCTGGCGCACCACCGGCGACTTGGTCGGGTCGGCAAAGCCCTGGCTGTTGTGCCACTGAGCCAGGGCCGACAGGCGCAGCTTGAGGGTGTTGATCGACAGCACGCCGGCATGGGCTGCCAGATAACGCGCCACGCTGTCGCTGGTGGCCGGCAGAAAGCCTCCCCAACCGACTTCGAAATGCTCGATGGCAGCCTGATAGCTGCGACGGGTGTTGTCCCGCGTCGCGGCGTGCAGATAACGATCCAGCTCGCTCATGGACAGACATCCCGGCAGGTGTACGGAAGAAACCGTGAAAAAAGCGAAAAGCCTCTCTCACACGGGGTAATACCACTATATCCCATGTGAAAAATTCTAAATATCGCTTTGTATTTTTTCGATTTATACTATGTATTTACATGCTACGTAACACAGTACGAAATCGTAGGAGAGAAGATGGCTCGCGGCGGCGTGAACAAGGCGGTGGTGCAAACGGCACGGTTGGCGATCCTCGCCCGCGGTGAATACCCCAGCATCGATGCGGTACGCATAGAAATGGGCAATACCGGCTCGAAAACCACCATCCATCGTTATCTGAAGGAACTGGACGAAAGCGACCAGCGCCAGGCGGCGGCCGGGGAAAACCTGGATGACGAACTGACCGACCTGATCACCCGCCTCGCTCGCCGCCTGCAGGAGCAGGCCCGCGAGCCGCTGGAACTGGAACAGGCCCGGCATCGCCAGCAGGAAAGCGAGTGGAAGGAGCAGTTGGGCACCCTCTCCCGCCAGTTGCAGAAACTGCAGCACGACTTCGAGGTGCAGGCCACGGCCCTGGCCCAGGAAACCGAACAGCTGCACACCACCCGCTCGATGCTGCAGACCGAGCAGACCCGCAACGCCGGCCTGACCCAGGCCTGCAGCGACCACGAGGTGCGCCTGGCGGACAAGGAGGCGCAAGTACGCTCCCTGGAAGACAAGCACCAGCACGCCCGCGACGCCCTGGAGCACTTCCGCAACGCCGCCCGCGAACAGCGCGAGCAGGAGCAACGGCGTCACGAAGGGCAATTGCAGCAGGTACAGATGGAGTTGCGTCAGGCCCAGCAGAGCGCGCTGGTGCGCCAGGATGAAATCACCCAGTTGCACCGGGATAACGAGCGGCTGCTGGCGGAAAGCCGGGGCCTGGCCAAAGAAGCCAGGCAGCTTGAGGAGCAATTGCACAAGAGCAGCAAGCGCGAGGAGCAGTTGCAAGGCCGCGCCTCGGCCCTGGAAAGCGAACGCACCCTCCTGCAGGAACGCCTGCGGGTGGCACTGCAGGAAAATCAAGAGCTCAGCCAGAGCGCAGAGCAGCAACAGGCCGCGAACAAGACGCTGGAACTCAAGGTGCTGGAGATCGAAGCCATGCTGGTCAAGGCTGCTGAAAAACAGGCCGAAACACACGCTGCCCAGTCAGCGGATAAAGCCTGATTAAGGGCTGTTCCTATGGAGGGATCGGATACGCCCTACAAACTACTGATTTCTGACGCCGACACGAGCCCATCGCATCAGGATAAGTCGCCTTTTCCCATGCAAGGCCTGGCAATCGCCGACTAGCCTGGCTAGCCGCGCCAGATCAATCATCTGCTCTGGTTTGCTGTCGTCGACAGCACCTGCCCACGTGGTCGCGATCTTTGAGGCCACGGTGTGCGTATGCACATTGATCGCCTGAAGTTCGCTCAGTATTCGGAAGCGCGAACAGTCGACGATGCCCTCGCCGACCGAATACACCACGCCCCCATGACGGAGACTCAGCCGTCAGGTGGTGTCTCCGTCGTTCTCGAATGAAAAGGAGGCACCATGGATGTAACAGCATCGCTGCATGAATTACTGGCGGCGTTCACATCGGACCTGAAAGGCACTGAAAAACACCTGAAGCAGTCGATTGCGGATGTAGGGAGCGAGTTTCGTGGCTCCCATCAACGTCTGCGGGCTGCACTCGATGAAAAGAACAAAGGCTTGCATACCCTGCTTGAACGACAAGGCAAACAGATCGAGATCTTGAGCCTCTCCATCCACGAGCTGTTCAACGAACGTCAGTTGCCGAAGGAGCAAACGCTCGAGACGGCTTGCGCTGCTGTCGAAAGCAACCCCCTTGACGATCCCGAGATTGAGCCAATCGATCAACCAGAAGACGTCATAGACGCAAGAGGTGCTCACCTGGAGGCCGCCATCAAGGGCCTCAACTCGAAAAACCGACTCATCCAATGGTACTTGGGGATGATTACCGTCAGCGTTGCCTTTCCGTACTTTCGGGGCACTATCGAGCAGATCATTGCTCTGTGCCAGTTCTAAACCACCACCATGCCTTGGCTTGATCGAGGCTGCCTGAACCTTTGCTCGCCCCCTGCGGGTGAGCAAAGGTTTCTCCCTGAACGCAAGTTATGCCGTTATGCCCGAGTGGCGGCCAACTTGTCTTCGGTGCGAGTGGCGAAGTCCGAAGCGTCATGCCGTTCACGCAACTGGCTGGAAAGCTCGCCGGACACGCGATTGACCATCCGCCCCCGCTGCACCGCCGGACGCGCGTCGATGGCATCGGCCCAACGCTGGACGTTCGGATAATCCTGTACCGATAGAAACTCTGCCGCATCGTAGAGCCGGCCCTTCACCAGGCCGCCGTACCAGGGCCAGATGGCCATGTCGGCGATGGTGTACTCGTTGCCTGCGATGTATTCGGTCACGGCCAATTGCCGCTCCAGCACATCGAGCTGACGCTTGGTTTCCATGGCGAAACGGTTGATCGCGTACTCGATCTTCGTCGGCGCATAGGCATAGAAATGCCCGAAACCACCACCCAGATACGGCGCACTGCCCATCTGCCAGAACAGCCAGGACAGGCACTCGGCACGGGCCGCCGGCTCGGTGGGCAGGAAGGCAGCGAACTTCTCCGCCAGGTACTGCAGAATCGCCCCCGACTCGAACACCCGGATTGGCTTGGAGCCGCTGCGGTCGAGCAGTGCCGGAATCTTCGAGTTCGGGTTGACCCCAACGAAACCGCTGCCGAATTGCTCACCTTCGCCGATGCGGATCAGCCAGGCATCGTACTCGGCCCCCTGGTGCCCAAGCGCCAGCAGCTCTTCCAGCAGGATGGTGACCTTCTGCCCGTTGGGCGTCGCCAGGGAGTACAACTGCAGCGGATGTTGGCCGACCGGCAGTTCCTTGTCATGGGTCGCCCCGGCGATCGGCCGGTTGATGTTGGCGAACTTGCCACCATTCTCGGTATCCCAGGTCCAGACCTTGGGTGGCTGGTAATCCGATGAGTTACTCATGCTCGGTACTCCTTGGTTTCAATGAATAAAGCGATGGGTGCCAGCGCATGGAACCCTAACGCGCCGATGAGTTGTCATTGCTGCGCGAGTATCGGCAGTCCTGCGCCAGGGTCGCCCGCATCAGCGTGGCTTCCTGCTCCAGCCGCTCGCACATGAAGTCGACGAATACGCGGATCTTGCGCGACAGTTGCCGACTCGACGGCCAGACGATGTTCAATGTGTCCGGCGCAATCAGGTAGCTATGCAGCAGGCAATACAGCGAGCCGTTGGCCAGGGCCTCACGGGCCAGGAAGTCGGGAATGGTACCCAGGCCAAAGCCCTTGATCAGCGCTGCCCGCACCATCTCCATATTGTTGCTGACCATCACCGTGCGGGTCCGCGGCTCCCGCGCGCCCTCCTCGCGCAGCAACGGGAAGTCGAGCAATTTGCCGTTCTTGAAGTAGCGAAACCGCACCACCAGATGATCGTCCAGCTCGGCCGGAGTCATCGGCACGCCATGGCGCTCCAGATAGGATGGTGCTGCGCACAACACCGGCTGCACGCCCGGCAGCGGTCGGTGCATCAACCGCGAATCCGGCAATTCGCCCGTGCGAATCACCACATCCACACCTTCCTCGATCACGTCCACCAGCTTGTCACTGAAGTCCAGATCCAACTCGATATCGGGATACGCCTCCATGAATTCGATCAGCACCGACTGGAACAGGTGGTAACTGGCCGCCGGCATGCTCACGCGCAAGCGCCCACGGGGGATTTCGGTGGACTGCGACAACGTCGACTGGGCGTCGTCCAGATCGTCAAGGATGCGCCGGCAGCGCTCCTGGAACACCCGTCCTTCGTCAGTCAGGCTGAGGCTGCGGGTCGAGCGTTGAAACAGCCGGACACCCAGCCTCTGCTCGAGTCGGGTCACGCCCTTGCCCACAGCGGACGCCGACAACCCCAACGCCCGACCCGCAGCCACGAAACTGCCCAGTTCCGCCGTGCGGATGAAGGACATCAAGCCACTGAGTCGGTCCACCTGCGCCTCCTATTCGATCGTTTTATTCCGTTATTGGCGGAATTCTTACCGTTTTTAACTCGATTACCTGCTCCTTATCATCCTTGCACGTTCTGTCGGCCTCGGTAAACCACCGAAGAGTCGACGCAGTTACCTTTAACTCCGCGCGCCTTACAGGGCCCGACACAAGGATTCCATTTCATGTCCACCTTACTGCTACGGCAACGCCTAATCCTGCTGGCGGTATGTATCACCGCCATCACCATGCCCTTCAACTTCACGGCTCCGGCCGTGGCCTTGCCCGCCATCGGCCAATCCTTCGGCGGCTCGCCCATGGAACTGAGCTGGGTCACCAATGCCTTCATGCTGACTTTCGGCAGTTTCCTGATGCTGGCTGGTACATTGGCTGACAGCTACGGCCGCAAGAAGATCTTTATCGGTGGCGTCAGTGCTTTCGCCATCCTCGCCGCGATCCTGCCCTTCGCCCCCAACCTGATGCTGTTCGACGTACTGCGTGGCGCCCAGGGCGTGGCGGCTGCACTAGCCTTTTCCGGCGGCATGTCGGCCCTTGCCCAAGTGTTCGATGGCGCAGGCCGTATCCGCGCCTTCAGCTTCGTCGGTACCAGCTTCGGCATCGGTCTGGCCATCGGCCCCGTGGTAGCCGGTGCCATCATCGAAACGTTCAACTGGCAACTGATGTTCCTGCTGATCACCGTACTGGCCGTGATTTCCCTGGCACTGGCCGGCCGCTACATGCCGGAGTCGCGCAACCCCGAAGCGGCCGGTATCGACTGGCCCGGCGCACTCACCTTCACCTGGGCACTGGGGATCTTCACCTTCGCCATCCTCGAGGTGCCGGAGAGCAGCTGGACCCATCCGCTGGTGCTCGGGCTGTTCGGCGTGGCGCTGCTGTCCTTCGTCGCCTTCGTGGTGATCGAAAAACGCGTTGCACAGCCCATGCTCGACCTGAGTCTGTTCCGCTTTCCACGGTTTGTCGGCGTGCAATTGCTGGCGGCCGCACCGGCCTATTCCTTCGTGGTGCTGCTGATCCTGCTACCGATCCGTTGCGTCGGCATCGAAGGCATGAGCGCCATATCCGCTGGCTGGCTGCTTATCGCCCTGTCAGCCCCGCTGCTGGTATTGCCGATCGTCGCCGGTTACCTGACCCGCTGGCTGTCACCCTCCACCTTGTCAGGCAGCGGCCTGCTGGTGTGTGCGGCAGGGCTGTACTGGCTCAGTCTTGTGCCAGTGGGCAGCAGTGCCGCCGAGCTGGCCTGGCCCATGCTGGTGATCGGTGCAGGCATCAGCCTGCCCTGGGGGCTGATGGATGGCATGGCGGTGAGTGTGGTGCCCAAGGAGCGCGCCGGCATGGCCACCGGCATATTCAGCACCACCCGTGTGGCCGGCGAAGGCGTGGCGATTGCCGTGGTCACCGCATTGCTGTCGGCGTATACCGCCAGCAACCTGGGCGCACTGGCAGATGGCAACCTGACCCAGGTGGTCGGCGCGGCGCAACACCTGGCGACCGGCAACCTGATGGGTGCCGAGCAACTGCTGCCGGATGTCGGGCGTGCGACATTGGCCGAGGGCTACAGCGCGGCGTTCAGTCGCCTGTTGTGGGTGCTGACCGTGATCACGGTGCTGACGGCCGCAGTGGTGTTCCTGTTCCTCGACCGTGGCCCGATCGAAGCCGACAACACCGGCGAAACAGCTCCGGACCCGGCGGCCTGAGCGAGCAGGCTCACGGGGCTGAGCAGCGCCAAACAGCAGGCCCGCTAACAAGCGGGCCCTGTTGCTAGCGTGGAGTCAACTCCAGCACTCGATTGCGCCCACCTTCCGCCAGCAGATAGCTGCCCTTCTGCGTTCGAATGATCGACTGCGGCGCCTTCAGGAAAGACAGAATGGTTTGCTGCTTGCCTTGCCGATCCACCAGCAACAACCGCGCACGGTGCGTCGAGTCCTCGCTGATCCACAAGCCACGCTCGTCACACATCAGGAACGTAGGCTGGTTCAGCTTGGCCACCACCACCGGGTCACTGCGGTCCTCGCTCAGTTGGCGCACCACGCCCTCTTTTTTCAGGGTGTAGAGCAGGCGCCCATCGGTACAACGGGTGATCGATTCCGCCTCGTTGAGATGATCGCGCACGACGGTCAAGGTCCCCTCGCTCCAGCGATAGCGCATTAACCGCCCCTCGTCCTTCACATCCTCAATGGCATAGAGATATTCGCCATCATTCCACAGCCCCTGCACGTTATTGCCGCTGAACAGGTGGGTGACCACACCATCCTTGAGCAGGCTGACCGGAGCACCGCCCACCTCCTGGCTGAAAGCCCATCCGCCGAACGCGGGGACGATGCCATCAGGCTTGGACAGGTTGGAAACGATGGCTTCGCGCTTTCCATCCGAATGGATACGCACAATGCTGCCTTTCCCATCGTTCAGTTCCTGGCTGACCATCAGCGAACCGTCCGGCATAAACGCCAGCGAGGCGGCCTTGGCCACCTCACGATGAACAACCCGATAGTCCCAGCCCTCAGCTGACTGCACCGGATAGAAGCTCTGCCAGGCAAAAAATCCCAGGGCGGCGACACACAGCGCACCGCCCCCGTACAACGCCACCCGGAATTTGCGAAATGGTGAAACAGTGCCCTTCACCCTATTGAGCGTTGTTGCCATTGATCACCCTGTCCATAAATATTCGAAACCGTCCTAGACAGACCGCAAGGGTTGTCTGAAGTTGTCAGGCGCAGTCTCAGGCAACACCTGCCAGCCCACGATACACGCACGATGCAGCATGCCCCAGAACATAGACGAGAAAAACTCCCCCAGGCGCGCAAACGCCATGAGCGAAAGCACCCTCCAAACGCCCTTTGTCGCCAAAACCCTCTTGGTTTCAACTTCCCGAACATGGCCAAACCCCAACTAGAACTTACCCAGCCACGTAACAAGATCGTTCATCAAGTCAGCAATATAATCATGACCATTAAAATTAATTCGCAAGCATTTGATAGGAGACATTTATTCCAATAGCCCATAAAGCTCATGCAAAAAAATGTAAATTTATCGCCAACCCAAATCCCTCAATGACCCATTGACCCGCACGCAAAGAACCCAGAACAGCCAAAATTCGCTGGCCTGCGGCCACCAACCGGAGCAACAGATTGCCCAAGGAAGCCGATAAGCTGGACGACCAGGCTGATCAGTAAGTATCAAAGCAATAGCAGATGACCACTCGTCGTACTTTGATAAGTATTTTTTCAACTTTTCAACTCTTTGCCGGTTCCCAACTATTGCTGACTGAGACAGCAAGCAAGACTCAACTGACCAAGAGGAATCGCACCATGCCTAATACCGGAGAATCAAATCCCGAAAACTTCTCAAACGATCGACAGAAAGCCTCTGAAGCGGGCAAAGATGGAAACGCTCCCATGAAAGCCTATCCTCGTCCCCCCTTCCCGTCTCAACCACAATCCACTCCAGGCTCGCAGACGGCCATGGATCCCTATCCCGACTGCGGAGAACAAAGCTACCGGGGCTCCGGCCGCCTACAAGGCAAGATTGCCCTGATCACCGGTGCTGACAGCGGTATCGGACGTGCCGTGGCGATTGCCTTTGCACGTGAAGGCGCCGATGTGGCCGTAGCCTATCTGCAGGAAGAGGAAGATGCCCGGGAAACTGCCCGTTGGGTCGAGCTGGCCGGCCGCCAGTGCCTGTTGTTGCCCGGTGATATTGCTCAGAAACAGCAATGTCACGACATCGTTGCCAAGACCGTCGAGAAATTCGGGCGCATCGACGTGCTCGTCAACAATGCGGCTTATCAGATGAGCCACGAGAGCCTGGATGATATTTCCGATGACGAGTGGGTCCGAACTTTCGACGTCAACATCACGGCGATATTTCGTATCTGCAAGGCAGCACTGCCGCACATGGACCGTGGCAGTTCCATCATCAATACCAGCTCGATCAACTCCGACGCACCCAAGCCGACCTTGCTACCCTATGCAACGACCAAGGGAGCGATCGCCAATTTCACCGCCGGATTGGCGCAGTTGCTCGGCCCCCAGGGCATCCGTGTCAACAGCGTGGCACCAGGCCCGATATGGACGCCACTGATTGTCTCGACCATGCCACCGGAAGAGGTCAGGAACTTTGGTCAGCAGACCCCCTTGGGGCGCCCCGGTCAACCCGTGGAAGTGGCGCCACTCTACGTGCTGCTGGCCTCTGACGAATCAAGCTATGTCTCAGGGTCACGCTACGGCGTCACCGGCGGCAAACCCATCTTATAGCCGCGAAATACTCAAGCGCTCACCCACCACCATTTCGGTGATCCAGTCGATCAGAATAGAGGTATAGGCGCCTTGCGCCACCTCGGAGCTCAAGCTGTGGTCCGCGTCATCGATGATTCGGTGGGTGAGCGAATGAGTCTGTTGAAACGCCGCCCGGTAGCTCATGATCGTTGCGTGGGGAACATGTTCATCGTGCTCTGACTCGACAATCAGGACATCCCCCCGAAACGCAGCACACGCCCGCAGGGCGCGGTTTTCGTTGGCGTCGATGTGGCTGGCGCGGTACTGCATCAAATCATTGCGATCAAGTTGGCGCTTAGCCATCTGCCAGTTTTCATCACGATAAATGGCCGGTACCCGCAAGGCCAGCCAGCGCACTTTTCGCAATTGGCTGAGAAGGGTTGCCAGGTAGCCGCCGTAGCTGGTGCCCACCACAGCGATGGATGCAGTATCCAAGGCGGGATGGGAAAGCAGACGGTCATAAGCGGCCAGCAAGTCGCGCAGATTGTCTTCGCGAGTGACCAGTGCCTGCCGGCCGTCCTCGGCACCGTGCCCACGCAAATCGAATGTCAGACAGATACAGCCAAGACCGGCAATACCCCGGGCGCGCTTGAGATCACGCTCCTGGCTCCCGCCCCAGCCGTGCACGAACAACACACCGGGGACCTTGGATTTTGGACTCAGAAAATTGCCGGCAATGGAGTCTTGTTCAACCTGGATCCACACCGGTTCGCTGTTAGCCATCATCGTCATCGACCTGTGCATACTTGAGAAGGAAATCGCCGGCACCATCGGTGCCGCGATAAAGCAATTGCGCCCGCTCAGGCAGTGGGCACTCGGCATGAACCTCATGGGTAGAAGCGCGAACCGCCTTTATCGCCGAGTCCCCCCGAAACACCTGCAGGCCCGCCAGTTCAGCCCCTGTCGCACCGCCCACACGCCAGGACTGTTCCAGCACACCACATTTCGATTTACCGTCCCCATCGATTCCCTGCAACACATCGTAATTGCGGCGCGAGGCAAAAAAGCCAGGAAAACTCAACGCGGCGGCGGTGTCATACACCCGGGCATACTCAATCGCCTGGCGTACTGACGGCTCCAGATCACGGGCCAGCAAATCGAGGTAATCGCCCCGCACCAGCAACAGCTCAGAGCCGGTGTACACCCACTCGCCCCGACGGTTCTGTGCCTGATGCTGCCGTCCGTGATAGGTCATCAACAAACCATCAACCAGTGTCTGTCCCACGCTGTGGGTGATCGCCTGTTCAAGGTTTTCTTCCAATACGATGCCCTGGGCACAAATCGGCTCATCCAGGTTGCTCAGCCACTGCGCGAGATCCTTCATGTCGTGCAATACCGCCTGACCGGCCCCTCCACACGCCTGTACCTGCTTGACCCGCAAGGGCCCCGCACGCAATCCCTCAATAGCCGCATGTCGGACGTCTGCCAGATCGAAGACGGTCATGCCCGCCAACACCACTTCACGTACCCGCTCGGCAAATTGAGGGTTCCAGCCCTTCGGCTGGGCATGGTTCCGGGAAAGCAGAGGATGGGAGATCGCCTTGGTGGCAATAAAAGCGTGTTGCACGTAGCCCCCCAGCAGGTCCTCCACACCGCCAACGCCTAAATCAACCCGTTCCTCGCCCACCAAGGTTTGGGCGGGTACAAAATAGGGAGCCTCTGTCGACGCCCCCTCCTGCGACCAGTCATCGGCGAATGACCAGCCGAGAATCTGTGCCAGCCACTGCGCCAGCGCCCGGTTGGTTTGTTGTTCATGGTGCGCAGCGTCGGCTTTGTCGTAGGCCACTACACACCGGTGCTTGGCTGGAACGCTCATGGGGCTGACTCCCTTTTTTCATCCTGTAAGGAAGCCGACTGGCCCGGCGAATCAATAGTTCGACCCAATCGATCAACGGCCGTCGACGCAATGACAACCTTGCCGTTGTCTTTGCGACAGCGTGACGGTTGCGCCTATCACGACGCTTACGGCAACGGAGAAACCCTCACCCGCACCTCAAGACCGCTACGCCCCCATATCGCGCCACCCGTGGCCCGCAGCACCGCTTCGCCATCGAGCAAATCGCCAACCGGCGCATCATCATCGATCTTCAGCGTCACACTGCGCGAGGTGCCCCAAGCCCCCGGAGCATAAGTCGTGCAGCTCGCGTGTCTGGCATCGGGTTCGATCTGTTTCAGGTTCTGCGAGCCACACTGCAGATCGATAATGCGCGTATGCGCGGGCGCCACGTAGGTCATGCTTTCACCGGCAGCCGCCGGAACGGCCGCGCCCTCAAGGCGCATGGCAGTCACCACCGTCACCGTCGCCCCGGCGACGCCCGAAGGGACCGTGGGCTGCGTCAGCGTGGCGGATCGGCCGATGAGTTCCAGGCCCAGATCAGTGTGTGCCCATGGAGTCCCTGCTGCGGAGTAGAACACGACGGAACCATCGGAAACTTTCCCGCTGGGGGCCAGGCTCGCCACCTGGAGCATCACCGGCCGGGAAGTGCCCCACGATCCGGCCGCATGGGTCGTGCAGGAGGCAGATTTGCCGTAGGGATCGATACGCTTGGTGTCGTGCGAACCGCACGGGATGTCGATGATCCGGGTATAGGACGGTGCGATGTACTCCACCCGCTGCTCGGCCAGAGCGGGAAGCGCGGCGCCATGCTCGGCAAATGCCACCGGGACTTCAAGCCGCTCGTTTTCCCGGGCGCGAGGCAGAAACGGCTGCGTCACCGTCACCCGCCCGACCAGCTTCACCCCCAGATCCGTCCGCCCCCAGATTTCGCCACTGGCCATGTACAGGGCCGCACGGCCATCAGCGACGAGTGTTGTCGGAACCCGGGGATCGGTCCGCAGGGTCACCGGGCGCGAGATCGACCAGTTTCCCGGCGCATGGGTCGTACAGGAAGCAAAGGAGCCCTGCGGATCGATCCATTTGGTATTGTTCGATCCACAGGCAATGTCGACGATACGCGTGTGCGAAGGTGCGTTGTAGGTCATGCTCTCTCCGGCGGAAGCCGGCACCGCCTGCCCGTCCGCACGGACCTCGACGGGAATCTGTATCAGCCCATCTTCGCCGGCAACGGGAACCGCGGTCTGGGAGACGTCCACCTGGGCCCGACACGCCGGGAGTGGCTGTCCGGCCAGAGCGATTGCCAGTTGAGCGCCCGTGGGACCCACCCAGCAGACCTTCACGGCCAATCCTTGCTGCCTGTCCACCAGCACCCGGCCCACTTGAAGCGTGGGATCAGTGGTGGTGGCGGTCTCCGGCGTCGCATCGATCTGTACCTGGGATAGAGTGTTCGTCGCCTCATCGAACAGCCGTGCCCAAACCCCGGTCAGGCGGTTGTCACCCGCCGGCCAGATGTCAAACGGCGGGCTGGAACTGCGCAGTTCCAACGCCAGCCTGTTCGGGGCGACACCACGGGGAATCAGGATCAACTGCCGCCCCACACTGCCCAGCCGTCCCAGGAAATACAGGCGTGAGGCCCGCACCAACAGCGTCTGCGCGCCTTCGGCGTCCAGCCATCCCGCATGCCGACGCAAGGACGCCGAAAACAGACGCGACCCTCCGCCGCTCACCGAATCCCCCGTATCGGCGTAGGCAATGCGCGTGCAATCCTCGGGAAACAGCACCTGACTGCCGTCCACCGGGCAATGGGTGAACGAGGCACCGTGCGCGGCGCCCAGATTATGCGCAAACTCGTGGGCCCACATGTCCAGGCTCATCGTCTGGCCGATGATCCAGTTACCCGGCATGACCGCCATTCCGCCCCAGCCACAACCGACGGAAAGCGCGACGAAGATAAAGTCATAGGCGCCAGGATCGACACCCTGCTGCTGCGCCCCGCGTCGGGCCGCGCTCACTATCTCATTGGCATTGCAGGTACGCTCGCCGAAGTCGACATCCTTGATCATGACACCCGAGAGATTCAGCTTGCCCTGCGAGGCTCGCTGGACAAACGTGCGCAAGGAGCGGCCATCGCCCAGGGTCATCGCATAAATATTGTCGGCATCGAGGCGTGGCGCCGAGCCCGCCCAATGCCCGACCACCAACAACACCTTGCGGTTACCCAGCACCGGCCGAATGCGCGGGTCAGGAACCGAGATGAAATCGTTATCGGCGGGAGCGAACTCCGGCTCCGAGGGCAGATCCGGTAAAACCACCGCATCATCGGGGCCTGAAGCCATCGAAATGCCCGGCACGAACAGCGTGAATAACAAAATGCCAATGGCAAGCCATGAGCTCACCCGTTCAAGTTTGCGAACCCTGCCAGCGCTGATCACAGTGCTCTCCTACCGTCGCGTTAGCGAACGGAGTCCAGGGCAGCCCGATCAAACGATACAGATGCCCTTGTGCCGATACGCTCTTCATGATCGCGCTGGTTTGCAACAGCGTACGGCGGAACTGAAACGAAGAGATGCCTGTGGGAATCATAACGGTGTGCGTGAGGGTGTCTACTGTCAGAAATGACAGTAGACACCCTCACGAGCGATAAACCGCAACAGCCACCGACCCTCGCTCAGGCCTGGGCAGCCGGGTTCAAGCTGGCATTGTCGATGACGTCATCCTTGAGCCTGCACTCGCGGGTGTCGTTGATCTGGTCGGTGCGGATCCCGCAGGAACACGTCAGGCGATCATCCCTGCTGCTTCTCCAGGGCCAGCGCCCGGGTCCAGCTGGGCAGCGCCGTCAGGCCGCGAAGGTACGCGGCCAGATGGGGATAGTGTTCCCCCAGCGCCAACCGCTCGACCACGGTGATCGCGACGAACGCCAGCATGAAGTCCGCACCGGACAGTGTGTTGCCCACCACGAAAGACTTGCCGACCAGGAACCCGTCCAGGTATCCGAGAACCTTGTCGAACTCGGTCCGGGTGTAGCCATCCAGGAACGTCAGTTGAGTGCCGTTATCGCTCTCGAAACGGGTGAAAATCTTCAGCAGCACCGGCACCATCGCCGAGCTTTCCGAAAAGTGCAGCCATTGCAGGTACGGCAGATAGTCCGGCGAATGGAAATCGGGCTCCAGCCGGGGGGCGAACCGACGAACGAGATACTCGACGATGGCGCCGGACTCGCAGAGCAACTGCCCATCGATTTCGATCACCGGCGACTTGCCGAGCGGGTGAATGCGCTTCAGCGAGTCAGGAGCGAGATGGGTGACCGGGTTTCGCTGGTAACGAACCAGGGTGTACGGCTCGCCGATCTCCTCCAGCAACCAGAGGATACGCAGCGAGCGCGAGGCGTTGAGGTGATGAAGCGTGATCATCAAAGGTCCTTGTCAGTGCTGGATGAAAAGAGACCGAATCGCCCTGGACGGGTGTGGCCGGCCCGGGCGACTCGGTTTTGATCGCGACTTAGCGAAGCTGTCCAAGCAGAGCCTTGGCCACGCCTTCGGAACTGGCCGGGTTCTGGCCGGTGACCAGTTTGCCGTCCTCGATCACGAACGGCCCCCAGTCCGGACCTTTTTCATACCGACCGCCGAGCTTGTGGAATTCGTCCTCGATGAGGAACGGCACCACCTTCGTCAACTCCACCGCAGCCTCTTCACTGTTGCTGAAGCCAGTCACCCGCCGGCCCTTGATCAGCGGCGAGCCCTCAGCGGCCTTGACGTGACGCAGCACACCCGGCGCATGACAGACGAAGCCGATCGGCTTGCCGGCGCGTTCGAAGGCTTCGATCAGGCTGATCGAATGGCTCGACTCGGCCAGGTCCCACAGCGGACCGTGGCCACCGGGGTAGAACACGCTATCGAAGTCCTGCGCGCGGACCGTCTCCAGTTTCACGGTGTTCGCCAGGGCCTGCTGGGCCGCCGGATCGGCCTTGAAGCGATGGGTCTGTTCGGTCTGGAAGTCGGGCAGATCGCTCTTGGGGTCCAGCGGCGGTTGCCCACCAGCCGGCGAGGCCAGCACCACCTCGACACCGGCATCCTTGAACACGTAGTAAGGCGCGGCAAACTCTTCGAGCCAGAAGCCGGTTTTGGCGCCGGTATTGCCCAGTTGATCGTGAGAGGTCAGAACCATCAGTACTTTCATTCTTGAATTCCTTCTTGTCGCCTTGCAGCGCGGAGATCAATGGTTGAAAAAGCTTCGAGTGCAGCGGCCTTGTCTGCGTAGGGGGCGCGCAACCGCAGGTTGGAGGCGCCATCCTCACTTTGTATGACAACGGGTTTTGCGTGAGTGAACCGGCGGAAACCATGAATACCGTGATAAGCGCCCATGCCGGAAGCCCCGACCCCGCCAAACGGCAGGCTGTCGATCGACGCATGGGTCATGACATCGTTGATCACCAGGGCGCCCGAGGTGGTCCGGTCCTTGAAATGCTGCTGTTGTGCCGGGTCATCTCCGAAGTAGTAGACCGCAAGCGGTCGCGAATGTGCGTTGATATAGGCCATGGGCTCATCGGCATGCGTGTAGGTCCTGACCGGCAGCAACGGGCCGAAAATCTCTTCCTGCATGATATACATGTCTTCACTGACTTCGAACACCAGGTGCGGCGCGATCTTGCGCGCCCGCGCGTCGAAGGCCGGCTCACTCCCGGCGCCAGGCAGATCGGCCCGGCGTTGAACAGCTTGATGGTCAGTGTCCGCTCGATCGCCGTGCGAATGTCGAAATCCTCGGCGATCACGACGGGCGATTTGCCGCCCAACTCCAGGGTCACCGGCACCAGGTTTTGTGCCGCAGCCCGCATCACGTGCTTGCCTACGCGGGTGCTGCCGGTAAAGACCAGGTGATCGAACGGCAACGCACTGAACGCCTGGCCGACCTGGGCATCTCCGAGCACCACGCTCAACTCGTTCGGGTCGAAGTAGCGGGCCACCAACTCGCCGAGCAGCTCGGACGTCCGCGGGGTCAGTTCGGACGGTTTGAGCATGGCGGTATTGCCGGCCGGGTGTATCCGCGAACAGGTGCAACACGGGCAATGGTCTTCCTTGGTGCGCATACGCTCCGAAATAAGGCATCTGGCACATATCAGATGGATTTATCCAGAAAAAAATAGGCGATCTGCACATAAAAGAATGTCACGCATGCCCGGTTTTTCTGCTTTTCTCAAACCACCGAAAGTGGGCCTGGTTATTGCTCCTGCCCCGGCACTGCAAGCAAGCCAACCTGTCATTGCCGCGTTTTCGGTTCGGAGAAAAACACATGAGTTCCACTGGCGAATTCCCCCTGAGTGAAGCCCCTGCCCATGCACGCAAGGGGCTGCTGTCGATTTCCATGGTGTTGTTCAGTTTCACGTTCTTCACCGGCACCATGTTCGCCGGCGGCAAACTGGGCATGGCCTTCCATTTCGTCGACATGCTGTGGATCGCAGCGATCGGCAACAGCCTGCTGGCCCTGTATGCCGCCGTGCTGGCCTTCATCGCTTCGCGTAGCGGTCTCAATACCGTGCTGATGGGTCGCTTCTGCTTCGGCGAAGCCGGCAGCCGTCTGTCGGACTTCATCCTCGGTTTTGCCGAACTGGGATGGTACGCCTGGGGCACCGCGACCGTGGCGATCGTCCTGGTGAAAATGCTCGGACTGTCGAACGACCTGAGCATTGTGTTGATGATCCTGTTCGGCCTGGGTTTCAGCCTGACCGCAATCATCGGCTACAAGGGCCTGGACGTGCTGTCGCGGATTTCGGTACCGCTGATGTTCGTGCTGCTGGTGATCTCGATGGTCATCGCCACCCGCAAGATCGGTGGGCTGCAGGAACTGGCTGCGGTGATTCCCCATGAGGCCATGAGTTTCTCTGCGGCGGTGACCATGGTCTTCGGTACCTTCGCCAGCGGCGCCACCCAGGCCACCAACTGGACACGGCTGGCGCGCAGCGGACGGATCGCGGTCATCGCCAGCGTGATCAGTTTCCTGCTCGGCAATGGCCTGATGATCGTCGCCGGCGCCTGGTGCGCGATCGTCTACCAACAGGCCGACATCGTCGAAGTGATGATGCTGCAAGGGCTGTCCTTCGCCGCCGTGGTGATGCTCTGCCTGAACCTGTGGACCATCCAGGGCCCGACCATCTATAACGTCTCGGCGGCCGCCTGCCACCTGCTGCGCAGCGAGCGTCGCCGCAGCATGACCCTGGCGGCGGCCGGCGTCGGCATCCTGCTGGCCATCGGCGGCATGTACGAAATGCTCATCCCGTTCCTGGTGCTGCTCGGTTCGATCATCCCGCCGATCGGCGGCGTGATCATGGCCGACTTCTGGTACCGCCATCGCGGCAAGTATCCGCAGCTGGCCAGCGTCCAGTTACCACGCTACAACCTCAATGGGCTGGTGGCCTATGCCGTCGGCGCCCTGCTGGCGTACAGCTCGCCATGGATCGCGCCGCTGGTGGGCATAGCCGCCTCCGCGTTCTGCTATATCGGTCTGATCGAACTGCGCGGCCGAGGTCGCGCCCTTCATCCCATACAAGGTGACCAATGAGCCTGACGGTCGAGGAAATCCTCAAGCTGCCCGGACTTGAAGAATTGCGCGTGCGGGCCGGTTCCACCCACCTGCAACGCAGCGTGCGCTGGCCCTACGTGGCCGAAAACGAAGGGATCGCCGAGTGGGTGATGGGTGGCGAACTGGTGTTCGTCACCGGCATCAACCACCGTCGTGGCGAGGACAACCTCTTGAGCCTGGTAGAGGACGGTGTTGCAGTCGGCATTGCCGGGCTGGTGATTCTCACGGGAGAGGCATTTATCCAGTGCATTCCCCAGACCGTCATCGAGCGCGCCGAACAGCTCGGCCTGCCACTGATCGAGCAACCCTACCTGCTGAAGATGGTCGTGGTCACCCACGCCATCGGCACGGCGCTGGCGCACATGGCCCAGACCCGGCGCTCGCGGCAGGATATCCTCGGCCAACTGCTGACCGGCGACTACCCGAGCCTGGCCATTGCCCGCCAGCGGGCAATCCATGCGCAATTGCCGGTCGAGGGACCACGGCGCCTATTGGCAATGCGGCTATCGGCCGTCCATCTGTTGTTCGAGCGTTACCCGCCCGACCGGGCTGAACAATTGCTGCAAAACACCCGAAAGGCGCTGCTGGACCACCTGCAAGCCTGGAGCCGTCAACAGCCCGAACCGCTGCCAGTGAGCCAGCAGGGCGACCTCTTCGTACTCCTGCTAACCGACCACGACAACCTGCCCCAGACACTTGCCCACCTGTATCGCAGCGCCAGCGAACGGCTCGGTGAACTGAGCCTGTTCATGGGCCTGGCCAGCCGCGTCGAGGACTGCGGACAATACCGCCAAGCCTTGGGCGAAGCCCGCCAGGCGCTGGATGTCGCCGAAAGCCTGCGCCCGGCCACCGGCTTGTGCGACTTCAGCGAACTGGGCGTGCTGCGCCTGTTGCAGGGCATCGGCGAGCGCACGCTGATCGACGACTTCGTCAAGCGGACCCTCGGCCCGCTGATCGCGACAGGACGCAAGCAACCGCTGATCCTGCTCAAGACCCTCGACGCCCTGCTGCAGGAAAACGCCAACACCTTCAAGGCGGCCCACCGCCTGCAGATTCATCGCAACACCCTGACACAACGCATCCAGCGTATCGAACAACAAAGCGGGCAATCACTGGACGACCCGCTGTTTCGCATGAATGCCGCCGTCGCCCTACTGGCCTGGCGCATGACTCAAACCTGTAAGGAGCCTGCATGAACATCATCAATGCCCGCCTGCGCGGCAAGACCGGCCTGTATCGCATCGAACTGGACGGCGAGCGCATCGGCGCCATCGTTGCCCAACCTGGCCTCGCCCAAGTTGCGGCCACGGACCTGGACGCTGCGCAGAATCTGGTCACCGCGCCCTTCGTCGAGCCGCACATCCACCTCGACGCCACGCTGACCGCCGGCGAACCGAGCTGGAACATGAGCGGCACGCTGTTCGAAGGCATCGAACGCTGGGCCGAGCGCAAGGCCCTGGTCACCCATGAAGACACCAAGACCCGCGCGCGCAAGACCATCGACATGCTGGTCGACCACGGCATCCAGCACGTGCGCACCCACGTCGATGTCACCGACCCGACCCTGGCCGCCCTCAAGGCGCTGGTCGAGGTCCGTGAGGAAACCCGTCATCTGATCGACCTGCAGATCGTGGCCTTTCCCCAGGAAGGCATCGAGTCGTTCAAGAACGGTCGTGAACTGATGACCGAGGCCGTGGCCCTGGGCGCCGATGTGGTCGGCGGCATTCCGCATTTCGAGAACACCCGCGACCAGGGCGTGTCTTCGGTGAAGTTCCTCATGGACCTGGCCGAACGCACCGGCTGCCTGGTGGACGTGCACTGCGACGAGACCGATGACCCGCACTCGCGCTTTCTCGAAGTGCTGGCCGAAGAAGCGCGGGTGCGCGGGATGGGCGCCCGGGTCACCGCCAGCCATACCGTGGCGATGGGCTCCTACGACAACGCCTACTGCTCCAAGCTGTTTCGCCTGCTCAAACTCTCCGGGATCAACTTCGTCTCCTGCCCGACCGAGAGCATCCACCTGCAAGGGCGGTTCGACAGCTTTCCCAAGCGCCGTGGCGTCACGCGAGTGGCCGAACTCGACCAGGCCGGCCTGAACGTCTGCTTCGGCCAGGACTCCATCGTCGATCCCTGGTATCCGCTGGGCAACGGCAACATCCTGCGCGTGCTCGAAGCCGGCCTGCATATCTGCCACATGCTCGGCTACCAGGACCTCACCCGTGCCCTGGACCTGATCACCGACAACAGCGCCCGCACCCTGAACCTCGGCGAGCGCTACGGCATCGAGACCGGGCGCCCGGCCAACCTGCTGATCCTGTCGGCACCGGACGACTACGAGATGGTTCGCCGCCAGGGCCAGGTACTGGTCTCGGTACGGGCGGGCAAGGTGCTGCTCAAGCGTACGCCGGCGACCGTGGAACGGTTCTTGTCATAGCTTGGGCAAGAGGCTGATCCGCCCCGGTCGCCACGTCAAAGATCAAGGGGTCGCCAAGGCGACCTGCTGATCCCGAATGCCCGAGGCCGTACTCGACACTGTTCCTCCCTTGTATCAGGAGGAACTGCCCAACGCCTTCAACAGCACCGGATCGCGCCCATAGATATCCGGCGCGTAGAGCAAGGCACCGTCACTGTCGACCTGCACCGTCCAGTACCCCAGCAGGATCGGCACCGGTGCCATCAGCCGATACTCATGGGTAGTGCCACTGGCCAGCAACTCATCAGTGTGCGCCCGCTCGGCCGGGGTCAGCAGCAAGTCACGCAGGTGCAACGGCTGCTCGACCCGGACACAGCCCGAACTGAAAGCCCGTGGACCCTTGGCGAACAGCGGCTGACTCGGCGTGTCATGCAGGTACACCGAGAACGGGTTGGGAAAGCGCAGGACGATCTTGCCCAGCGGGTTGCGCGGACCGGCGCCTTGGCGCAGGAGGATGTTGCCGGGGCGCTCCCAGTCGACCTCGTTCGCGGCCAGTGGGCGCCCTTCGCTGTCGAGCACCTGCAGGTTCTGCTGGGCGAGGTAGGCTGCCGGATCCGGGCGGATGGCCGGCAGCTTGTCCTCGCGCAGGATGGTCGGCGGGATGGTCCAGGTCGGGTTCAGGGTCAGGCGAGTGATACGCGACTTGAGCAACGGCGTCTGCCGGTCGGCTCGCCCGACCTGCAGGCGTGTCTGCCACTGCGGCGCACCATCGTGGTAGAAGCTCAACTGCGCCGCCGCGACGTTCACCAGTACACCCTCGGGCTCAAGATCCGGCGCCAGCCAGCGGAAGCGCTCGAGGTTGAGGCGCAACTGTTCGCGGCGCAGCGCCGGGCTGATGTTCAATTCCACCAGCGTACCGGGCCCGACCACTCCGTCGCTCTGCAACGAATGCCGGTACTGGAAATGCTTGACCGCCTCGGCCAGGTCATCGCCATAGAGGTTTTCGGGACCGCTGGGCAAGCTCTGCAGATAACCTTCGGCAAGCAGCCGGTGAGCCAGCTCCGGTACTCGCGCGTCCTCCATGCCGGGGCGCAGTAGCGGGCCGGTAGCCAGTGGCGACCAGTGCGGCAGCGGTTGCTGACGTTGCGCGGCATAGGCTTGCCGCAGGTTGCGATACAACTGAGCACTCGGCCGGGCCTGATCGAAGGCCTGGGCGATGTTCTGCAAGCCGGTGGCGGCCAGTGTCAGCAACTCGGCATCCGGTTCGCCGGTCGGCGGCTGGGCATGCCACAGCGGTTCGAAACGCGCCTGCAGCAGACGCCCGTGGCGCAGGTCATGCAAGGCCTGCAGATACTGCCGGCTGACCTGGATATCGGTGCACAATGGGTCTCCCGCACTGCTCTCCTGCGCCAGCGGATAACGCGCCGGATCCAGCCCATCGTCGGCCAATAGCGGCAATTGCGCCTGCAAAGCCGCCAATCGGCCATCGACGGACCAGAGCGCAACATTGCCCTGCTGCTGATAGAACGCCTGCAGCCGCAGTTGGGTCGGCGCATCCATTTGTGCGACCAGGCCCGGGCAACTCGTCGATAAATGGGCGAGTGCCGACTGCAACGGCGTAGGTGGATCGCCGAGCAGGTCGTCGGCCGTCGCGACCAGTGGTGCAACGAGCAGGCAAAGGCTCAAGTAACATGCGTGTTTTTTGAACAAGGGCTAGGCTCCCATCCACGGTTATCGCGCGGGCGGTCTACGGTTATGGCAGAGGCAATAAACCCTCAAGACAGCCGCGATCGCGCACCCCATGGATGCATGACCTGCATTGAAGGCGGAGACGTTCTCTACATGCTGACATCTTGCTATCGACTCTGCCTGATCATTCTGACCCTGGCCACGTCCGGTGGTTCGGCCCTGGCCGCCAGCGCCGCGAAGCCGACGCTGTATGGCAGACTCGCCCACGCCGCGCCGGAACTCAACCCCCTGGTGCTGAAAAACGCGCTGAATGCCATGCAATGCGCCGTCCGCCAGGGTCATGAACAATCCGAACGCCTGGCCGTGATCGACTATTCGCTTCCCTCCACGGCCCGGCGCCTGTGGATCTTCGACCTGCGCAAGAAGACTCTGGTCCTGCGCGACCTGGTCGCCCACGGGCAGAAGTCCGGGGAAAACTTCGCCACCCGCTTTTCCAACCGGGAGGGCAGCTACCAATCGAGCATCGGCCTGTTTCGCACCCAGGAAAGCTACGAAGGCAGCCATGGCTACTCATTGCGCATGGATGGCCTGGAGCCGGGCTTCAATGATCGCGCCCGCGATCGCGACATCGTGATCCACGCTGCGGACTACGTCAGCCCGCTATGGAGCAAGCGCGAGGGACGCATCGGCCGCAGTCAGGGCTGCCCGGCCGTACGCCCCCAGGTGGCGAAACAGGTGGTCGACAAACTCAAGGATGGCCAGTTCATGTTCTCCTGGTACCCGGACCGCCACTGGCTGAAATCCTCGGCCTACCTCAACTGCAAGCCGCAGCAGATAGCCAGTGCCAAGAACACGGGCAGCAGTACGGCGAAGAAGCGCTGAAGCCGGTTTACTGGCAATTATTGCAAGCCGGCAGTTGGCATCTTTGCTGCTGACACACCGCTATCGCCAGCAAGCCGGCTCCCACCAGGGCAAACCCGCAGAGCACCGGCCCCAAAGCGCTCAACAGCCCACCGATCGTGAAGCAGACCAAGCGCTTGTCCTGAAGCAGAATCCGCCCCACGCCGATAAAGGACACCGGTGCACGAGTACGATCGACCGGCGCCAGATCCCGCTCGCCGAACGGGTAATACGCCAGGAAAGCCAGGGCGCCCAGCAGCGCGGAAACGATGAACGGCAACCGGACATCCAGATGGGCCAGCCCAGCGCCCACGAACGGCCCAACCGCATTGCCCGAACCGATCCCGGCAGGGCGCACTGGCGTCTTCTGACTAAAGATCAGCAGTATCACAGATACTCGTATGCCCCGTCATGCCCCACTCTTGCGCGACCTCACAAGGCATTTGCGCCAAAAATACCTGCGGTTTTACCCACCTAGAAACATAAAGTTTCAAATTTACTGACCGATACCCCGGCTGTGTCCTGCTTGACTCAGAGCAGCCCTTCCCTATCAGCGGTTTGTCCCGGCGGAGATTGTCCGAATGCTTGCCCCACTTAACAGGATGCTGGAGAACATCAGTGTCAGAGCCAAGCTCACTCTGGGCTTTGGTATCGTCATGCTGCTGACCCTGCTGATTGCGACCACCGGCTGGCTCGGCATCCAGGCCCTCGGCGAACGCAGCGACCGGATCCTCGATATCGCCAAGCTCAACGACTTGACCCGGGACGTGCGCAACGGACGGCTGTTCTACAGTATCAACCCGGACGCCGAGCGCGCCGCGGCGGTGGTCAAGCTGCTCGATGACATCGACAGCCAGCTGGCCCACGACCGTTTGGTGTTCCATTCGCAGGCAAGCCTGCCGCTGCTCGAAACCGCGAACACGGTTGCCAAGAGCTATCGCGCACATTTCAATGATTTCAGCCAGGCCGTCCAGGCCCGCGATGCAACCCGTGCGGTATTTGGTGGCCACGCCGATGCCGCCGTTGCGCAACTGAAAAAACTCATGGAGATGGCCACCTCGCCAAGCGGCGACCAGGCCCAGATCGACAGCCTGGTGAAAGCACAGACCCTGGTCCAGCAGGCGCGCTTCCAGTTGCGCGGCTACAGCTACAGCCTCAAGTCCGAGTTGCAGAAGCCGGCCCGGGACGCGATCGCGGACGCCATTGCCTACATCCAGACACTCACTACCCGACTCCCGGCCTCCATGACCGCCGACGTGCAGGGTCTGCAGCAGGCCATGAGCAATTACCGCGACACCGTCGCCCTGTTCGCCGAAGCCCAGGCCAAGGCTGACAGTGCTCAAGTACAGATCGATGGCGACATCAAGAACCTGCTCGCCATCACCCAGCAATTGGCGCAAGACCAGATCGACCAGCGTCAAGACGATGTCCTGGACGCGCGCAACTTGCTCGCAGGAGCCCTGCTCGCCGCAATGCTGCTCGGCATTTTCGCCGCCTGGACCATCACTCGGCTGATCGTCGGCCCGCTGATGGAAACCCTGCGCCGAGCCGAACAGGTGGCCAACGGCAACCTCAGCGATAACACCGTGGTCTCGCGCCGCGACGAGTTGGGCCAGCTGCAACTGAGCATGCAGCGCATGATCCTCAATCTGCGCGAACTGATCGGCGGCCTGCGCGACGGCGTGGTGCGTATCTCGGGAGCTGCCGAGCAACTCTCGGCGATCACCGAACAGACCCGCAACGGGGTCAACAACCAGCGACAGGAAACCGACCAGGTCGCCACCGCCATGAACGAAATGGCGGCCACCGTGCAGGAAGTCGCACGCAACGCCGAGCAGGCCTCCAGCGCGGCGGTCAGTGCCAGCCAAGAAGCCCGCGCGGGTGACGAGGTACTGGCCCAGGCGATGGCGCAGATCGAACGGCTGGCTGGCGAAGTGGGCAATTCCACCGTGGCGATGAACGATCTCAAGCAGGAAAGCGACAAGATCGGCAGTGTGCTCGACGTCATCAAGTCGGTGGCACAACAGACCAACCTGCTGGCGCTCAACGCCGCCATCGAAGCGGCCCGGGCTGGCGAGGCCGGTCGTGGTTTCGCCGTGGTGGCCGATGAAGTGCGCAGCCTGGCACAACGCACCCAGAGTTCCACCGAAGAAATCGAGCAACTGATCAGCGGCTTGCAAGGCGGCACCGACAAGGTCGCCATCAGCCTGGAAAGCAGTCGCGCCCTCACCCACAGCAGCGTCGAACTGACCCGCCAGGCCGGCGCATCGTTGCATGGCATCAGCGAGTCGGTGCAGGCCATCGAATCGATGAACCACCAGATCGCCACGGCGGCCGAAGAGCAAAGTGCGGTGGCCGAAGAGATCAACCGCAGCGTGATCAACGTGCGCGACATCTCCGAACAGACCTCGACGGCCAGCGAGGAAACCGCCTCATCGAGCGTCGAGCTGACCCGCCTGGGCAATCACCTGCAGATGCTGGTGGGCAAGTTCACCTTGTGACGATACGGGACACACTAGCCACACACGTGCATTCAGTTCCACACTGCCAGGGTCACCTTCCTCGCAAGGCAGCTGAAATGCACGATGATCCCTCGAAAGCCCTGATCGACAGTTGGTACGGCAACGCCCAGGCCTGGGCCACAGCCATTCGCGAGGGACAGATACGCAGCCGCCGAGAGGTCACCGACGCGGCGATCATCGCCGCCGTTCGGCCGTACCTGCCGGGTCGGGTGCTGGACGTGGGCTGTGGTGAAGGCTGGTTGTGTCGAGCCCTGGCCGAGCACGGCGGCCAGCTCACCGGCATCGATGTTTCAGCACCACTCGTGAAGCTTGCCGGACAGGCCGGCGTGGGCGACTTTCATTGCATGTCCTACGCACAGGTGATCGCCGAACCGCAACGAATCGGCGCGGATTTCAAGGTGATCGTCTGCAACTTCTCTCTGCTCGACGAACAGTCTGCAGAACTGCTGGCCGCCCTCGCCCACACCGCCCGTCCCGACGCCCGCCTGATCATCCAGACGCTGCACCCATTGTGCGTAGAGCCGCCTTACACGGATGGCTGGCGAGTGGAGCATTTCGATGCCATGGGCGCCGGTGACTGGCAACCCATGCCCTGGTTCTACCGCCCCCTCAGCAGTTGGCTCACCACCCTCGTGCCCGCCTGGCAGTTGGAGTCCATTGAGGAGCCACGCCTACCTGGAGCGCCGTTGCCGGCGTCGCTGATACTAAAGGCCAAGATCGATGAGAAGGGACTGGAGCGCGTGAGGCGATTGGCTGGTGACCACAGCTAATGCTCATGCAGCCCCCCATACAAACGCCCAGACCCGTTCGGGGGGTTATGCCGCTCAAAGAAAGAAGGCATTTCTCAGTCCTGCGGCAGTGAGCTCGACAGGAAACTTGCCGCAGAAACCGCTCAACCTGTAACAAGGTTTTACAAGCACATCACCACTGGCTATGATCGGCCTTCCGGAGATGGCATTCCTCCGAACCCAACCGCTGTGCTACTGCAGCTGATGATGCCTACAGACACCTGATCGCACAGGTCTGTAGGCGCACGCATGCAGAATTCCTGTGGGCCAGGCTCCTTCTGACTCATGTGACTGACCCTATGTCCAGACTTTCACGCCCTGAACAACTCGATCTTCTGCCCTATCTCGGCAAATGGCTGCTATTGGCCAGTGCCGTGGCCCTGCTGGCCGGTAGCGCGTCGGCGTTTTTCCTGTTCTCGCTGGATCAGGCCACCCAATGGCGCGAAAGCCATCCCTGGGTGATCTGGCTGTTGCCGCTGGCCGGCCTCGCCGTTGGGCTGATCTATCACGGGTTAGGCAAATCGGTCGATGCGGGCAATAACCTGCTGATCGATGAAATCCACGACCCGAAAAAAACCGTGCCGCTGCGCATGGTGCCCCTGGTACTCGGCGGCACGCTGGTGTCGCACCTGTTCGGCGCATCGGTGGGCCGTGAGGGCACTGCCGTGCAGATGGGCGGCGCGCTGGCCGACCAAGTGAGCCACTGGCTGCGCCTGCGCCAGGAGGACCGGCGGATCATCCTCATGGTCGGTATCAGCGCCGGCTTCGCTTCAGTGTTCGGCACGCCGCTGGCCGGAGCGTTGTTCGGGCTGGAGGTGCTGACCATCGGCCGGATGCGTTATGACGCGCTCTTCCCCTGCATGGTCGCAGCCATCATCGCCGACCAGGTTACCCAGGCCTGGGGCATAGCACACAGCCATTACCCGATTGGCGAAGTGGTGTCGGTACAGTTCTGGAGCATTGCAGCGACGGTGCTGGCCGGTATCGTCTTCGGCCTCGCGGGCCTGCTGTTCGCCACTGCCACCCATCGGCTGGGCGCCTGGATGAAACGGCTGATCGGCTATCCACCGCTACGTCCATTGCTGGGGGGCATGGTGATCGCCGTGGCCGTCTGGGCATTGGATGCCCATCAGTACATCGGCCTGGGCATTCCAGGCATCAACCAGTCGTTCCAGGCACCGGTCGCACCGTGGGACTGGTTCGGCAAGCTGGCGTTCACAGTGGCCTCGCTGGGTTCCGGGTTCAAGGGCGGTGAGGTCACGCCACTCTTCTACATCGGCGCAACCCTGGGCAACGCCCTGGCACCGCTGCTGCACCTGCCCTTCGCCATGCTCGCCGGGCTCGGTTTCGTCGCCGTGTTTGCCGGGGCGGCCAATACCCCGCTGGCAACCATCGTCATGGCCATGGAGCTGTTCGGTCCCGAGATCGCGCCGTTCGCCGCCATCGCCTGCATTGCCAGCTACCTGGTGTCCGGCCATACCGGCATCTACAACGCCCAGCGTGTGGGACAAGGCAAGCATCGCGGCGAGTTGCCCGAAAGCGTGCGCCTGGGCGAAGTGAAGCAGTACCGGGCGCAAGCCAGGTCCACCGAGAAAGACAAGGAATAAGCCGCACGACTCGGGCTTGAAATGAACCACCGGGATTGGCGCCGGCGTGGCGCCAATCCGCTGCGGTGATTACGGCTTGCCGGCGACCAGTGCCGGTGTGCGCGGCGGGATCAGGCGCTTGCTGCCGGTCGACTCGAAAGCCGCCGCCAGACTCAACAGTGTCGAATCGTCGTAGGCACGACCGGCGAAGGTCAGCCCCACCGGCATGCCGATATCGGCCATCACTCCCATCGGTACGGTGACCGTCGGCACGCCCAGGTGACGGATCGCCAGGTTGCCATTGGCCACCCAGACTCCATTGCTCCAGGCGATATCCGCCGACGCCGGGTCGACATCGGCATTGGCCGGGCCGACGTCGGCCACGGTCGGGAACAGCACCGCATCCAGCCGCAGATCCTGCATCCAGTCTTCGAGGTCGATGCGCCGGGTCTGTTCCAGCCCACGCAACCCGTCAGGCAACGTACTGATCTCGTTCCACGGGGTGATGCCGCGCTCGGCCATGCGCACGTATTCATCCATACCCGCCGCCAGGTCGCCCTCACGGTTGGGCAGCGTGCCCGGGTCGTGGGGGAAAATCAGCGGACCGTCGACATCCACCAGGCGGTTCAGGTGAGGATCGCCGTTGGCCCGCAGGAAATCGTCGAAGGCCCAGGCGCTCAGGTCCCACAACTCATGGTGCAGGAACTCCTTGGACACCAGCCCACGGTTGAACACCGTCGGCGCGCCGGGGCGGTCGCCCTCGCAGTTGGACACCAGCGGGAAATCCACCTCGATCACTTCGGCACCGGCGGCTTCCAGGGCCTGGCGGGCCTGTTGCCACAGTTCGATCACCGAAGCACGGGTGTTGATGCGCTGCCCGGTCGGGCCGCCAATACCCGGCGCTTCGCTGGTACCGGCCTCGGGGTCGGCATTGATGAACATGCGCGGCACCCCCAGGCGCTTACCAGCCAGCGCCTCGGCGCCGACCGCCAGGGCCGCATAGGATTCGGGCCGCACCGACATCACGCTCGGAATCGGCACCCAGGGCTGCAGACGCCACAGGTCGCCGCGCGTGTCCGGGTCTTCGGCGACCACCACATCGAGCACTTCCAGCAGGTCGGCCATGGTCCGGGCGTAAGGCACCACCACGTCCATGGTCGGCGTCAACGGCCAGTTGCCGCGTACCGAAATCACCCCGCGCGATGGGGTGTAGGCGCACAGGCCGTTGTTCGACGCCGGGCCACGACCACTCGACCAGGTTTCTTCGGCCAGGCCGAAGGCGCAAAAGCTCGCGGCTGTCGCCGTACCCGCGCCGTTCGAAGAGCCCGAGGCAAAGGGGGCGGTCAGGTAGTCGGCGTTGTACGGGCTTTCGGCCCGACCGTAGACGCCACGCTGCATACCACCGTTCGCCATCGGCGGCATGTTGGTCTTGCCCAGGCAGATCGCCCCGGCTGCACGCAGGCGCTCGATGGTGAAGGCGTCGCGATAGGCAACCAGCTTGGCGAACGCCGGGCTGCCGGAAGCGGCGGTCAGGCCCTTGACCAGGTAGCTGTCCTTGGCCGTATAAGGAATGCCATCCAGCGGGCCCAGCGTTTCGCCTCGGGCTCGGCGGGCATCGGAGGCCCGCGCTTCGTTGAGTGCTTCGGGGTTGCGCACCACCACGGCGTTGAGGGCGGTGGGCGTGTTGGCGCCATCGTAGGCATCGATCCGCGCGAGATAGGCCTGGACCAGCTCTACCGCCGTGGTCTGGCCGGATTCGAGCGCGGCGCGCAATTGCGCGATGGAAACCTCGGTTACTTCGATCATGCTGTTACCGTCGGCTGCTGATAAGGGACGCGGTGATTGGAATCGCGCCATCTTACCCCAGCCGCAGACGCGGCTCACGTGCTCGACGGCGATTGTGGGGTATCTGATGAAGGACATCGACGACATTGACGGGGCTGGCGGGTGTCTGTCTGAGTCAGAAAGAATGGACTCACTGCTGGATAAACAGGCCGCCAACGCGGTCTGTTGATGAGGTAAAGCGACTGCTCAGGAATCGGGCCTTCCCGTCCGGCGCTTTCTGCCCACAGGTTTCCACGCCCCGGTTTGCAACGTCTCCCTGATGACCCCGAGAGTCCCGCCGACTGGACACGATATGCCGACCGGACAGAAGCTGGATTTGCCCTGCTCATGCGCGTACGCGGCAACCTGGTCGGCGCCCTGGAAATCAGCAATCCCGATGCAATCTACCCCGAGCACGAAAAGCTGCTGGCCGACCCGCGACTGACCGTCGCTTATGACCTGCTGCGCGCTCCCCAATCGAACAGGCCGATGCGCTCGACCTGACACGCCTGCACGGGCGCAACCATCTTGGCGGCACGATGTTTCCGGAACAGGCGTATCCCGAGTTCGGCCCCTATTACCTTGAGTTTGAAGAGGACTTTGGCGGCTTCAACTTTGGTGGCGGGAATGGACAGTTGGACTTGCAGAAGATGGCGCTGGACTGGGCGTGTGGGTGACAGCTGTGGTGAATGCACACCTATGGTCGAGCCAGTGCAGCTCCAATTCAACGGTCATCGCGCCTTGAGAAGCAGCTATTATGGTCGAGCGTGAGTGGTATCCCCAAGACACTTGAGATCCGAACCAAGACTGCTCTACACCGTTCAGAAATAATGAGAGGTGGCTCATTGATCATGTAAAACAGATGGTCGAACGCCACTCCAGCCTCGTTGTGATCAAGATAATCCAGAACAATCTCAGCCCCATTCCTCAAACCCGCCTGAGCCAGCGGATGATCGCCCGGTACTGGATCGAATTGCTCGTAGGCGTTTGACATCAGTCCTGAAATTTCTTCAAGCGCTTCGATGAAGTCGTCTCTCAATTTGTTGCCCTGACAATAAATAGAAGGATGTAGCTGTACTTGTGGACTGCTCGCATAAGTGCCTTCATCAATGCGAAAATGATAGCATTTAGACACCACCCATCCGCAGAGCGGCCGCTTCCAACGCGCCATCCTGTGGGTTTAGTTCAACAAGGAAGAACTGTGCGATCGTTACGCCCTCTGTCATATCTCAAGCTATCGACGGCCCTGCTGGCCGCCGCCCTCACCACCGCCTGCTCCAACAACTACCACTACAAGGATTACCAAGGCGAGTGGGCGCCGGAGCTGATGAAACCCTATGACCTGTCCGATAACACCATCGATGCGCCGGTTGTGTATTTCGCGACCATCAAGTACCGCGCACTTGGCGTACCCTTCCACCGGCTGCTACTGGCAACGGCAGTGGATGACCAACCGCTGCCAGGTGCCGGACGTCGCTCGATTCTCGATGTTTCCGGCATGCAGGCGCTCAAGTTGACACCTGGCAAACACTCACTGACTTGGTGCTGGGTCTCGATGAATGCACTGGGTACAGGCGGCGCCAAGTGCGGCTTCGGCGCGCGCGATGTCGAATTCCGCGCGGGCCAGCGTTATGTCGTGGACTTTTCGACTCGCGAAGATGTCAACGGGCCTCCGGGGCGTCAGGAGTCGATCATTACCATCAAATCCGAGATTCGGAATATGGATACGAAGGAAGTGGTTTATCCGGTTGCAGGTGCGGCGCAGTAATCCCCCCTCCACAACTTCGCGAACGTGCTGTATGACGCAATCAATGCCGGTCTGTATCTATCGACAGGAGTACCCCGTCGATAGATACAGACTCCATCGATTAAATGAGGCGGCCATGGAGCTGACAGCTATCCCTTTCATACGCCAAGCACTTTTACGTGTGCCGGGACAAGACGGCCCACTCAGCCTTGCACATCGATTGTGAGCACTCTGCTTTTTTCTGTGCTCCGCAGCCAACGGTTAACCGTCCTGGTTGATTCGTGGCCTAATACCGCCGCCCGCAATCTCCAGGTAATGCGCTTATGGCCCGCCCTCTCGTCGCCCTGCTCCTAGCCGTCACCAGTTGCGCGGCCTATGCGGAAGAACAGGTACCGCTCTACCGGGAGATCAAGGACTGGGTGATCGCGTGCGATAACATTCGCTCGTGCACCGCCATCGGCGCAGTCCCCATGCGCGACGATAATGGCGGCAGGCTCACCTTCAGCCTGCGTATCATCCGCGAAGCAGGACCGGCAGGCGCTTTGCGGGTCGGGGTGTTCAGCTATAACCCCATTACGGGCAAGCCACTGCTCGACGGCAAGCCTCTGCGAACTTCCCTGGCCGCTGGCGAGCTGAAAGACGGGGATGTACCCGAGGTCCTGAGTGCGGCAGGCGATCAGGCTAAAGCGCTGATCGCAGAGTTGCGTAATGGCCACGAACTGACCCTTCCCACCCGGGATGGCCAGTCGTTCACATCCCTGGCCGGCATGAGCGGGGCGCTGCTGCTGATGGACTCGGTACAGGGCCGGGTCGGCACCGTCACAGCGCTGGTACGTCAGGGAGCGGCCAGCACTGTAATGCCCGCCCCACCCCGCCCGACACTGCCCCCGTGGTACCCTCCGGTGGCGCTGGACCCGGCTCAGGCCCGACACATCCGGGATGTGGTCATGGCGGCCACGCACGCGTCATGGCAGCAGGATCAACTCGACGATACTCCCGCCGAAGGCGAAGCCTTTGCCTTGAGTGATCGCCAAGCGCTGGTGGTCATCAAGACCGATTGCGCCGCATACAACTGTTCATACCACCTGTATGAAACGCCTATCGCCCATCCCGAACAAGCCCGCCCTGCCAGGATCGACGCAGTGCCCCGGATGCCGGACATGCTGCCCAACGGCAGCATCCAGTTCGATCCGGCCAACGGGGAACTCAGCAGTCATGAACTGGCAATGAGCATGGGAGGATGCGGTACGTCCCTGCACTGGCAATATGACGGCAGCGCTTTCAGGCTGACCCGAGCCGCGCAAATGACCCTTTGCGTAGGGCTGAACGAGGCCTACTGGCCCGTGCTGTGGCGGAGCCCGGCACTTCCCGCCGCCGTTGGGCCTGCGCGCGTTGAATGAGTCAGGCTTTCTCGAAGAGAGGCTGCCTGGAGTGAAACCACTGGCCCAGGGTGCGTCGAGCCTGTGTTCGAGTATCAGATAACGTGCCCCGGTTACAAGGCGGCAGGCGTGCACCAGGGACAGAGGATGCTCAGGGTACTGTTGCAGAAGCGGGATGTGTCCGGGTATCACTCGTTGATCAAGTCAAGGCCCGCACTAGGCACGATCCTTGGCATCATCCGGGTGCCCTTTAATGCTCCAGCGCAAGGGCGCAATAAACAGCATCAACGTCATCCAGGTAAAGGTCGCCGGCCCCGCCATCACGAAAACAAGGCTGGCGATCAGTCCCGAGACGGCGTCACCGATGACGGCGGTGAAGTAATAGAGGGAGAAATTCCTGCCCACCTGACCCTCATCAGACAGGCACTGGATATTGGTCACGATGGCGATATCAACGAAGGCGCCGACGAACCCCACCACGAACAGAATCGCCAGGAACAGCCAATGGTCGAACTGCAGAGCGACCGCAGCGGCAAAAAACAACGCACCGTACAACGCCCAATAGCGCAGCACCAAGCGAGCCGTGGTCTGGCTGTTGAAGCGGGTGTACAGCATGCCACCCAACACGGTACCGGCCGCCAGTAGCGAAAAGACATAGCCGACAGCCGCCTCCGAGCCGAAGTGTTCCAGCACCGATGCCGGCAGGATGAAGCGGATCACTGACGTGGCAAACATCGCACACAGCGTGGTGCAGCAGATCACCGCAAACAGCGGTGCATTGCCAACCCGCAATTCGCCCACGCTGCGCAGCGCATCGCGGATCACCGATCGCCCATCGAATGCCACCTGCACGCTCGCCGTTCCTGGCAGCAACGTGGCGATGCTGATGGCCGACAGCACAAGGCATGCGGCAAAGAACAGAAAGGTCGCCGCGCTGCCAAGCGACAACGCAAAGGCGGCGAACACCAAAGGCCCGAGAATGGAAGAAACGTCTTCGATGACCTGCACACCGCTGTTAACCGACGACAACTGGTCCTTTTCCACAATGTCCGGGAAATACGCGCGGAACGTCGGCACATAGAGACAGTCCAGGGCCGTCATCACCATCGCCAGGCCGATGACCACCACCAACGCGGGTGTAGAAAAGGAGAACAGGGCAAAGAAGGCCAATGCCAATAGGCCTTTGGCAAGCTCTACCTTAACCAGGGTGCGGCGCTTTTGGCAATTGTCCGCCAGCCAGCCGCCAATCGGGGAAAACACTGCACTGGGCAGGTAGCGAAAGAAGTACATCAGCCCGATCAGCAGCAGGTTCGCTTCGGTCATGGACACGACCGCAACGGCAAATGCCGTTTCGAAAGCAAACTCGCCACACTTGGAGAAGAAGTACCCCACCGAGAGCGTGCGTGTGCTGCGGTTCAGATTCAACGCTTGCATGTCGATACTTCGTTCTCAGGCAGCCTAGGCGAGTCAGGCGTCGCTGATGACCGTGACCACCGAACTCACAGCGGGGCCAGAAAGAAACGATGCAACACGCTGTCATAGCGCAACGACTGCGCGCTGGCATCGGAAATATCCAAGGGACGGATGAAACTTAGCAACCGCCCGTTTCAAAAACAAACGCATGCCGTAAGCAAGTGTTTCTCTCACTCGTGCTTTAAAAAAGACGAGTGTCAGGACACACGTTTGAAACGTCTTTTGGAAGTCATCTTTTGTAGAGAGTCAGTCAGACGTCTATTTTTTCGCGCAGCTATTCGAAGGAACTTCCGCGATAGGACCCGGCGTCTCCTGATCGGAAAGCAGTCGAATCACTGCGCGACATTTCCCCTCGTGACGGTCAAGGAATGCCTCATAGTCCCTGCCCGCTTCAGGAACAAGTACTCGGTCAGAAGGCACACAAAAAACCTGGTCGCTGACCAATTTCATCATGACTACGGATGGCGCCCCTGCAGGGATGACAAACTCTGCGTAAGACTCGCCATAGCTGAGATGCCCGCTTCTCCATGACGCTGGCATTCCTACACTTCGCCTGGTGTGTTGCCCCACAGAGGAATTCACCTTGTCCGCAACGGTATAGCCATAGGCAAAAATCGGTTCCTTGCTCGAGGCACAGCCTTGCCCAGGGTTAATTGCAACGGGTAATCCATTGTTCCCGAAAAGACGGATCCGTGCGGAGGTTGCCTGGTCGTAGGGCTGTACCTGTACCGGCTGCTGATCATTAGTGGAAACACAGCCGCTGAGCAGCAGTGCAGAAAAAAGAGGAACCAAACGGCTATTCACAGAAAACCCCTAGACTTAAGTATCAAACGCTTATCGGCAAATTTCCGAATATCTCTATATGCCTATCGACGCAATCAGAAAACACACGATGGAAGTGATTTATCCGGTTGCAGGTACGGCGCAGTAATCCCCCATCCATGACCTCGCGAACGTGCTGTATGACGCAATCAATGCCGGTCTGTATCTATCGACAGGAGTACCCCGTCGATACGATCCGGATTCCATCGATTGAATGAGGCGACCATGGAGCTGACAGCTATCCCTTTTGGAACGACCGACTGGTCGAAGATCGAAGCGACCGTGCACCCCGGAGAAACCGGTACGGCCTACTGGCGCACCTGCCAGTTCGGGGCGATACGGGTTCGACAGGTCGAATACAGTCCGGGCTACCTTGCCGATCATTGGTGTCGCAAGGGGCACATTCTGCTCTGCCTGGAAGGCCAACTGGAGACCGAGTTGGAAGATGGCCGTGAATTCACCCTGACAGCGGGCATGAGCTACCAGGTAGCTGACAACGCAGAAGCGCACCGATCATCAACCAGCACCGGCGCCACACTCTTTATTGTGGATTGAACGAGGCTGCCACACGTGCCCGGCCAGGTGGACATGGCCCTGCTCCGTGCCGCCTATGCTCTGGAGGCCAAGGTTGAACCGCACAAGGATGTGCTGTTCATCGACAACTCGGTGTCGCCATACGCCAAGCACTTTTACGTGTGCCGGGACAAGGCTGCCCCCTCAGCCTCGTACATCGATTGTGAGCACTCTGCTTTTTTCTGTGCTCCGCAGCCAACGGTTAACCGTCCCGGTTGATCCATGGCCTAATACCGCCGCCCACAATTTCCAGGTAATACGCTTATGGCCCGCCCTCTCATCGCCCTGCTCATCGCCGTCACCAGTTGCACTGCCTACGCAGAAGAACAGGTACCGCTTTACCGGGAAATCAAGGATTGGGTGATCGCCTGCGATAACACACGTTCGTGCACAGCCATCGGTGCAGTCCCCATGCGAGACGATACTGGCGCCAGGCTCACTTTCAGCCTGCGGATCACCCGAGAAGCAGGGCCTGAAGGCGCATTGCGGGTCGGGGCATTCAGCTATAACGCCGTTGCTGGCAAGCCCCTGCTCGACGGCAAGGCGCTGCGCACGCCCATGGCCGCCAGCGCGCGGAAAGACGGTGATGTCCCCGAGGTCCTGAATGCGACAGGCGATCAGGCCAAAGCGCTGATCGCAGAGTTGCGCAATGGCAACGAGTTGATCCTTCTCACCAAGGATGGCCAGTCGTTCGCATCCCTGGCCGGCATGAGCGGGGCACTGTTGCTGATGGACTCGGTGCAGGGCCGTGTGGGCACCGTCACAGCCCTGGTGCGCCAGGGATCGGCCAGCGACAGCGATGTGCCACCCGCCCAGGCAGCCCCGACCCTGCCCGAGTGGCGCGCCCCGGTGGCGCTGGACAAGGCTCAGACCTAGCACATACGGGACGCGGCCATGGCGGCCACGCGCGCGTCATGGCAACAGGACCAGCTCGACGACACCCCCGCTGAAGGCGAAGCCTTTGCCTTGAATGATCGCCAAGCACTTGTGGTCATCAAGACCGATTGCGGGGCGTACAACTGTTCATACCGACTGTATGAAACGCCCATCGCCCATCCCGAACAAGCCCACCCGATCAGGATCGACCCAGTGCCGCAGATGCCGGACATGTTGCCCAACGGCAGCATCCAGTTCGATCCGGTCAGCGGGGAACTCAGCAGTTATGAACTGGCAATGAGCATGGGCGGATGCGGCACCTCACTGCACTGGCGCTACGACGGCAGCGCTTTCAGGCTGACCCATGCCGCGCAAATGACCGTCTGCATGGGGCTGAACGAAGCCGACTGGCCCGTGCTGTGGCGAAGCCAAGCGAGCCCTTCCATCCGTTGAGTCAGGCAGTCTTTTCGCCGAGATGCTCAACACCAGGAAACAACTGGCCCAGGGTACGTCGAGCCTGGGCCGCTTCCAGGTACGCATACAGCAGTTCAGTCAACTGATGCAGGTCCATAGGTCTACCCGCCACGATCGGTGTGCACATCCACAGCTTGATCCGCAGCCCGCCTGCCACTGGCCAGGCATCCGGCGTAACCAGTGACTTGAAACAGCCAGGCCTGAGCACAGGCGCACGGCTGAACGCCGCGACGGAAAAAATCAGCGTCGTACTCAGGTGGCGCTGCTCGATCTCGAAAGCATCGAAGGTTGACCAGGGCACGGGCGCCGGGGAGTTGGCAAAGCATAGGGTATCGGGGGTGATGCCCAATACCCGCTGACCGTGGCGGCGGCGCAGCGCATAGGCCAGCGCCAACCCTGCCAGCCCGACTATCAGCAGCGTCAGGCCGAAACCCCACAGCAGCCACTTCACGGACTGCGCAGCCTGCGCACCAAAGACCATCGGCATCGTGGCAAACCAGATGCCGAGGCCGACCGAGAGCAATCCCGGTAGCGCACATACCAGCGCCTTGCCCAGTGAGCCCTCATGAATATCCAAGGCCTCCCTGGGGCCGTCGGCCCGAGCCTGGAGGTCATCCAGATGAGCCTCGCGCCCAAGGTTATCCATGGGCCTGCAACATCTCCAGTCGTCGTTGCGCGTAAGCCGCATCACGGTAAGCGACCAGCAGCGCCAGCACTTCGTCGTTGTCCAGTTTGCGTCCCCCCGTGGCCAAGCCGGCAGACATGACCCGGATCTGCAACCGGGGACGTTTCAGCGACAGGGCCTGGTTGCCAAAGAACTGCAGTTTCACCACACGGTGTTTCGGCAACACCGCGTCACTGCTCATGTCCAGCGTCTGCATCATGACCAATCCCTCGTCCTTGACCGAAATGTCTTCCACCTGAGCCAGGTCGACCGGTCCCTCCAGCGTATCGACAAATAGCTGACGACGGGTCAGGCGCATGAAGACCTGGGTACCGGAATTACGGTGCTGCCAGGTCACGGCTGCCGCTATCAGGGTCATGAACCCTGTACAGATGAATGGAGCGAGGCGATCCATGCGCAAGGCTATGACCATGAGCACCAGCGAGCCGATCAGCAACACTGGCCCCCACACCCGATAACGGCGGGAATTGGTGAATTCGGTCTGCTCGGGCACTCGCTCGATCACCTGTTTGAGTTCGGCGATCACCCGGTCGCGCTGGGCCGCATGGGACTGATCGTATTCGGCACCGAGCGGGCCGGACAGCGGGTCGAATGGTTCAGGAATGGTCATGGGTAGAGTCCTTCGTTGCCAACGGTACGGGCCGGCATCGTTATTTCTGTGCGTTGAGGTAATCCGTGAGGAAGGCTTGGGCATTGCCCTGGTTGGACAGCCCTTCGGAATAACCGACAGTCATTTCCTGCGCTTCGCCGGGCAGGTACAGTTCACCGCCCCAGGTACCCTGGACGATCAGTACCACGAACTTCTGCCCATCGACCGTGGTGGAATAACGCGTGTCCTTGCTGGTCTTCTCGACCTTCATCTTCTGAATACGCATGTTCCAGTCGTGGTCGACCCCTTCGATCTGCACCAGTGCTTCGTTGGCGCTGCGATCACCGATGCGCAAGGTCCAGACCTTGACCCCTTGCGTACCCTGGTAGGCGACCACATTGTCGGCCACGGCCGGGCGCTCTTCAGCATGAGCCAGGCCCATCCAGAGGGTCAGCGACGCGACCAACAGGGCCATCCATTTGCGATAAGTAAGCATCGTTTTCGATCTCGAATTGTCAGAAGACAGGTATTGAAGTAGGCCCAGGCCGCGCTGCCAACCCGCCAGGTCGGCTCGCACAACAAACAGGCCGTCAATCACAACGACTGACGCTCAAGGTGTGTTCGCGTTAACATGTTTGCGACAGGCCGCCATCCTCCATGGACGTGTTTACCGATGCCCCCTCAAACCCCCTATCTGGACACCGACTTCTACTTCGACCGTCCCGCCTCGCTGGCGCAAGCAGGCGTATTCGATACCCGCAGGACACCCGTAGTGATGGGCAGCGCCATCGGCCACTATCGCGCGCATACCGTGCGCGAAAGCCTGCAATATTTCGATTGCGACCTGCAGTTTCCCGAGCCCCTGAGCATCCACAAGGTGCTGCCCGACAGCCTGTGCATCGTGCATGTGCTCGACGGCGAGTGGCAGCACAGCATCGACGGTACGCTCAACCGCTACACCACCGGCAAGTTGCACGCGCTGGGCCTGAGCGAAAGCATGGAGGCGCAGGACCAGTTGCCCCCCGACAGCCACGCACGCATGGCCGGGCTGCGCATTGCCGGTGGCTACCTGCGCGAGTTGGCAGAGGAGGACGAGAGCCTGAAATCCCTTCTGGGTCTACTGGAGGACGGTGTGTGCTTTACCCGGCTGTCGCACTGCCCGACGCTGAGCCGCCTGCTCGAACAACTCTATTACTCGCCCTACCAGGGTGCACTGAAACGCTTGCACTATGAGAGCCTGAGCCTTGCGCTGCTGGTCGAGCTGGGCGCTCACCTCAATGACCATCCTGCGACCGTCAGCGCACACGTACGCGGGCAACGCGACCTGGCTCATGAAGCACGACGCCAGCTCGACGCCGACCTGATCGATCCGCCCACCACCTTGGCCCTGGCCCAGCGCCTGGGCGTGGGCGAGACCACCTTGCGGCGGGCCTTTAGCCAGGTGTTCGGTCGCTCCATACTGGAATATGTCCGCCAGCAGCGCATGGAGTTGGCGCGTACCCTGCTCAGGCAGCGCAAATGGCAGGTCTCGCAGATCGCCTACCGCCTGGGCTACGCCAATCCCGCCAACTTCTGCCATGCCTACAAAGCCTTCTATGGGCACCCGCCCGGTACCGAGTAGACCGGGGAAGATGCACGCCGAGAGTATGACCGCCTGTCGCTACTGTTATTTCTGACAGTAGCGGGCGTGCCTCGGACACAGGAAAATCCTGCCTATCTGAAAAGGTATTCGGGTGGTCTTTCAGGTCATCACTCAATGATCAGGAGCCATCCATGGCCAACCATGTCATCGATTCACAAACCATCAATGCCGGGCCGGGTGACACCATCGAAATCACCCGATGGCCTGGCTCGCAGCTTGCCGGCGACAGGGCAATTCTCGTAGGCAATTTTGAAGAACTAGTGGGCCAGAATACCGCCTGCTATACAGCGGCAGTGGTGCGCACCAGTGCAGGGAGCGTCCACGTGGTCAAGGTCACGGTTCCAGACATTCCCCGAGTGTTTTACAGCCTTTACCTGAACACGGGTGGCGCATTCGTTCGGGTAGTCGGCGTTCAACTCAGGTAACCCGCAGATCGGCTAACCACGACGCTTTTACTGGAAACCTGGAGGGAGTGCCTCACCGGGGCACTCCTCTTCCCGGGTTGGGCGGTCATGGACGACGTGCACGGTGCTTCAGGCTCATGGCCTGCCAGAGACGCGCTCCCTCACCGCCGCCAATCCCATCGGCTTGGCAAAGTAATAGCCCTGCGCCTGCCCCGCCCCCATCTCACGCAACAGCTCCAACGTCTCCTGATCCTCGACGCCTTCCGCCACCACACTCAAATCCAGCGACTGCGCCATTCGCACAATGGCCCGCACAATCGCCCGGCTGCGCGCACTGCTGGTCAGTTCGAGAATGAACGACTTATCGATCTTCAGCCCACTGAAACGGTACTGATGCACATAGCTCAACGAGGAAAAGCCGGTCCCGAAGTCATCGAGTACCACCGACATGCCGTTATCGGCCAACTGCTGCATGGTCTGCCGGGCAATCGCCGGCTCGGCCACCAAGGCGCCTTCGGTCAATTCCAGGCAGATCCGTGACGGCGCCACGCCGTACTGCGCCAACAGTGCCAGCACATCACCGGCAAACTCCGGGCGCGTCATGCTGTAGCTGGAGCAGTTGATGTGCACCGCAGGCCAATGGGCATGCTCGGGGTGGGCGAGAATTGCAGCGACGCTGCCAAGCATGTACAGGTCCAGTCGGCCGATCAGGCGCAGGCCTTCGAAGTCCGGCAGGAATTCGCCCGGTACGATCACCCGACCACCCGGCTGATGCCAGCGGACCAACGCTTCCAGGGCCAGCAGCTCACCGGTTTCGAGACTGACGATCGGCTGGAAATACGGTAGCAGTTCGTCAGTGCGCTTGAGCGCATTGCGCAAGGCCCCTTCGCGCTCGACCTGGTCCGAGACCTCGCGGCGCAGCTCCTGATTGAACACCGCGTAGCTGTCGCGCCCGCCGCTCTTGACCCGATACATCGCCGTATCGGCATCGCGCAGCAGGTCGGCGGGCTCGTGGTGGAACTGGCTGTCGGCACTGACAATGCCGATGCTGCAGGACGAGAAAACTTCATGGCCATTGATGAAAAACGGCCGGTCGAACGCCACCAGGATCTGTTCGGCGATCTCGACAACCGCCTCCAGCGGCGCCTCGGGGGCAAGCACCGCGAACTCATCACCGCCCAGGCGCGCGAGCAGGTCATTGTCGCGCAGGCAGCCGCGCAGACGCTGGGCGGCCTGCATCAACAGCAGGTCACCAAAGTGGTGGCCGAGGCTGTCGTTGACCATCTTGAAACGGTCGAGGTCGATGAACATCACCGCCAGGTGCCCGCCTTCGCTGCCAAACCGCGCCCAGGCCAGATTGAGGCGCTGTTGCAGGTAGGTCCGGTTCGGCAGGCCGGTCAGTGCATCGTGGGAGTTTTCGTGCTGCAGCTTGGCGTTGGCGTGGTCGAGTTCGCGAGTACGGTTCTGTACCCGGGCCTCGAGCATGAGGTTGGCGGCATGGATCGCTTCGGCCGCAGAACGCCGCGACAGGGCAGTGTCGATGTGTCGCGAGACGAAGGTCAGCAGTTCCTGGTCGCGCTGGGTGTAGCTCACCTGCGCGGTATAGCTTTGTACCGCCAGCACCCCGCGCACCACGTCGCCATCGAACAGCGGGATACCCAGCCAGGAGTGTGAGCGGACGGCTGCATTGGGCGGATCGATCTCACCGCAGGCCGTCAAGCGGTCCACCTCGGCGAAGTCGACCCGGCATGGGTGGCGCTGACGGATCACGTACTCGGTCAGGCCGCGACACCCACGGCGTGCCGGCGGACAGCGGGTCTCGCGCTCGTCGGCATAATAGGGAAAGGTCACTTCCCGGGTAGCGTCGTCGAACAACGCGATGTAGAAGTTCTGCGCGAACAACAGTTCGCCGACGATACCGTGCAGGCTCTGAAACAACTCGGCCATGTCGCCGGGTCGGCTCGACAGTTCGGTGATCTGAAACAGCGCGCTCTGCAGATGCTCGGCCCGTTCGCGGTCCAGCACCTCCTGGCGCAAGGCGTCGTTGAGCGCGGAAAGCTCCAGGGTACGGCGCATCACCGTCTCTTCCAGGTCCGCCCGGTGCAGCATCCGATCCAGCGCCATGGCCACGTGACGGACCACCACCAGGAACAGCGCGCGGTCCTCGGCACTGTAGAGACGGGACACATCGTAGACCTGCATCGCCAGCATGCCGAACACTTCGTCCGAAGCGTTTTTCAGCGGCGCGCCCATCCAGAACTCGGGTAGATCGCCCACGCAATGGAAGCGCCCTGCGGCCTGGGCCGCGAGGATACCGGCGGAGTCGATCAGCAACGGCTGGCCGCTGGTCAGTACCTGACTGGTCAGAGAAAGGCGTTCGGGGTCGAGGTATTCGTGGTTCTCTGATTGCAGGGCCTGGGTATCGATGATATCGACGTAGTAGGGATAGTCGATCCTTCCGGTGTGCGGGTCGTACAGCGCCAGGTAGAAATTCTCGGCGTCGATCAGGCTGGCCAGCAGCCGGTGAATGCCCACCAGAAACACCGAGCGATCGCGGGTCGAGCTGGCCAGGTAGATGATTTCATACAGCACGCGCTGGGTGATCTGCGCCCGTGCCAGAGTATCGGCCTGAACCCGTACGCCCAGGCGCCGGGCAAACTCGGCGAGCGCCGGTTGTGTGGCCTGCTCAAGCGGCGCGAGCAGCCAGCCGAGCACGCCCTCGCCCCGGCCGGTGGGCCAGCGGCACAGGCGTCGGGCCTGGCAAAAGGCATCGAGTTCATCATTCGCCACAATGGACGGCCACTGCACGCTCGGGTCACCCTGCCCGACCCGATGCAGTTGCTCCCCGGCACGGTAAACCGCCCAGGCGCGGGTGTGCGTCCAGTGACGTGCCGAGTCCAGCAGTTGTTCGATGGTCTCCTCGTCGCCGACACAGGCCGTGACGAGGCTTTGCAAGTGACCTTCCTGTTGACTGGCGACCGTGTCGCCATCACTCGATTGCCGGGGGGAGTTGGTCAATGGACGAAAACTCATCAGCGCTCCCAACGCCAAAACTGGCGGTGCTCAATTACCGATTGCTAGCAAGGTGTTCCCCAGGAAAGCTTATAACGCTTTTCAAGGGTTGTTGGGTGCCAGCTACAGCAGAAAGCTCCGCGCCTTAATGCCATATTGACAGCATCCAGTCGCAATGAGAATGGGCTCCCGCAGTATGAGTTGTTTAGGGGAGTCTGAACCCTTATCCGTGAACTCGTTCGTCGTTCAGCTCGCGCCTACTGGCGAATCATTGCGCTGGAGCGGTTTCAGACCGATGAAACCGACCAGCATCGCCAACAGCAACAGCAGCACGCAAACGCCCAGCGTGAAGCCCATGGCAGACGGCGCGTTTGCCACGGCGCCAAGTAACGCAACGCCCATCACGCCCCCCATCTGGCGTGCCGCATTGAGGGTTCCGGAAGCGGTTCCGGCATGGGTTGCCGGTACTGCTTCGAGCATCGCATGGGTGATCGTCGGTATCGCCAGCGCGATTCCCCCGCCGGCCAGCAGCATCGGCAGGATCAACAGCCGGTAGGATTGCTCGGCCAGCCCCGCCAGCATCAGCCCGTACCCGCAAGCGGAAATACCCAGCCCCATGACGACCAGGGTGCGACCAGGCCAACGCGTGGCCAGGCGAGCGGCCAGCAGGTTCATCACCATCAGCACGGCCATCATCGGCAGGAAGGCGAAGCCCGTGCGCTCCGGCGTCCAGTGCCATTGCGCCTGAAAGTACAGGCTGAAGGTGAAGACCATGCCGTAAAACACCAGATTGGCGATCAGCCCAATAGCCATCGTGCACCTGACCACTCGGTTGCGCAGCAACGCCGGCGGCAGCATGGCGTCAGGATTACCGGCCTCCAGATGGAAAAACAGCCCACCGGCCAACAGGCAAACCGCGAAAGCCGCCAGTGTCAGCGGGCTGCCCCACCCTTCATGACCGGCCTCCGTCAGGGCCAGCGTAAGCATGACCAGCGCCAGGGCACCAGTCAGTTGTCCGGGCAGGTCCAGCTTGCGCCCAGGCTGCCCCGCTTCGTCCGGGACATTACCGACCGTCAGCCATACACTCAACAGGCCAACCGGCAGGTTGATCAAAAACACGCTGCGCCAGCCTCCATAAGCCATCAACACCCCACCCAGCACGGGCCCGGCAGCCAGCGCGATACCACCGCCAGCGGACCACCAGCCCACCGCCCGGCTGCGCAGGGTCGGATCGGTATAGAGCTGACGCAGCAAGGCAAGTGACGTCGGCACCAACAGCGCCGCGCCAAACCCTTGAATGACTCGCCAACCTATCAGCGCCCAGAGTGTCGCGGCCACTGCGCAGCCCAGTGAGGCGGCGGTAAACAGCATCAGGCCAATCAGGTACAGGCGCTTGGCGCCCAGACGGTCGCTCAGCGTGCCAGCCAACAGCAGCGACGCGGCAAACACCAGCGTGTAGGCATTGACGACCCACTGCAGGCCGCGCACGTCCGTGTGGAATGCACTGCGCAAGGCATCGAGGGCCACATTGACCACACTGACATCGATCAGAACGATGGCGAATCCGCTACAGGCGGCCAGCAGCGCTCGGGTGGAAGGGGGTTGCGGATGCTCAATCATGTCCGTCTCCTCAAGGAAAGAAACGACGATACAAGCAGAACCATCCGTGCGAATATTCCGAGAATGCGCACGGTATATAGGGAAAAACGCACAGATGCTGGACTGGGAAAATCTGCGTTACTTCGTCGCGGTCGTCGACGCGGGCAGCCTGTCTGCCGCAGCACGACGCATGAAAGTCGACCATGCGACGGTCAGCCGGCGTCTGTCGGCGCTCGAAGCCGAACTGGGCGTGAGGCTGCTCGACCGGCTACCGCGCCGCTGCAACCTGACCGCAATGGGCGCGCAGATCCACCGGCTCGCCCAGGACATGGAACGGGCAGCGTTCGGCATCGAACGGGTGGCCAGCGCCGAACAGGCGAGCATGTCAGGCAAGGTGACCTTGAGTGTGCCGCCGGTACTGGGGACGAACTTTTTTGCCGATCGTCTCGCGGCCTTGAGGACACGTCATCCGGGCATTCAACTGTCGATGGTCAACCAGGCACAGAGTGTCTCCCTGGAGCGCCGCGAGGCCGATATCGCGGTCCGGCTGTTTCGGCCAAGCGAACCGGCCAACGTCACCCGTCGCATCGGACGCATGCCGTTCGGGCTGTATTGCGCCCACGACTATGTCAACGCGGCACGACCGGCAGACTGGGGATTTATCGCCTATGACGCGCAGTATGCCGACATGCCACACCAGCAATGGATGCTGGCTGTGGCGGCGGGTCGTCCGGTGGTCTGCGAGGTCAGCGACATCAGCACCCAGCAACGGGTTGCGCGTTCGGGTCTTGGCGTCGCGGGCCTGCCGCTGTTCATCGGCGACCACGACCCGGCGCTCAAGCCCCTGCCCTTCGACGGCGAAACCTTCTACTGCGATATCTGGCTGGTGGTGCATGGGGATCTGAGCAAGTCCCCGTTGATCCGGGCTGTGCTCGAGTATGTTTCGCAAACGGTGGGGCAGGTGTTTGCGGGTTGATCCTTATGCGCCTTGTCCACGCGAACCGCTGCATATCTATAGGCGAGCTAGCCAGTGGTTTCCCACGAAGATGTAGGGAATGGCTCGACATTAAAGCACCTTCGTCGATGAAGTCGTTCGGACAATCAACGACATAAAGCACCCAGTCTCGTCCGGTGTCGCTTCCTTCCCGGCGAAAAGACCGGATAATGGCGGCCATTCGTATTCTCGCTCTTCTGGTAATCCCGCATGGAAATCAAGGTCAACTTTCTCGACAACCTCCGACTCGAAGCCAAATTCGATGACTTCACGGTGGTGGCCGATCAACCCATTCGCTACAAGGGCGATGGCTCGGCCCCGAGCCCTTTCGACTATTTCCTGGCCTCGTCGGCCCTGTGCGCGGCTTACTTCGTCAAGGTGTACTGCGACACCCGCAATATCCCCACCGACAATATCCGCCTGTCGCAGAACAACATCGTCGACCCGGAGAACCGCTACAACCAGATCCTCAAGATCCAGGTCGAGCTGCCCGCCGATATTTCCGATAAGGACCGCCAGGGCATCCTGCGCTCCATCGACCGGTGCACGGTGAAGAAGGTCGTGCAGACCGGCCCGGACTTCGTCATCGAGGAAGTGGAAAACCTCGACGCCGATGCCCAGGCCCTGCTGATGCCAAACACCGATTCGCAAGCGAGCACCTACATTGCCGGCAAGGACCTGCCGCTGGAGCAGACCATCGCCAACATGTCCGCCATCCTCTCGGGCCTGGGCATGAAGATCGAAATCGCTTCTTGGCGCAATATCGTGCCGAACGTCTGGTCGCTGCATATTCGCGATGCGCAATCGCCGATGTGCTTCACCAACGGCAAGGGCTCGACCAAGGAAAGCGCGCTGGCTTCGGCCCTGGGCGAGTTCATCGAGCGCCTGAACTGCAACTTCTTCTACAACGACCAGTTCTGGGGCGAAGAGATCGCCAATGCGGCGTTTGTGCACTACCCGGATGAGCGCTGGTTCCAGCCCGGCCGCCAGGACGCCCTGCCCAAGGAAATCCTCGACGAGCATTGCCTGGCGATCTACAACCCCGACGGCGAACTGCGTGGCTCGCATCTGTACGACACCAACTCCGGCAACACTGAGCGCGGCATCTGCTCGCTGCCGTTCGTACGCCAGTCGGACGGCGAGGTGGTGTACTTCCCGTCCAATCTGATCGAGAACCTGTTCCTCAGCAATGGCATGAGCGCCGGCAATACCCTGGCCGAAGCGCAGGTGCAGTGCCTGTCAGAGATCTTCGAGCGCGCGGTGAAACGCGAGATCCTGGAAGGCGAACTCGCCCTGCCGGATGTGCCACAGGAAGTCCTGGCCAAGTACCCAAGCATTCTGGCCGGTATCCAGGGCCTGGAGGAACAGGGCTTCCCGGTACTGGTGAAGGACGCGTCGCTGGGCGGCGAATTCCCGGTGATGTGCGTGACCCTGATGAACCCGCGCACCGGCGGCGTGTTCGCCTCGTTCGGCGCCCACCCGAGCTTCGAAGTCGCGTTGGAACGCAGCCTCACCGAACTGCTCCAGGGCCGCAGCTTCGAGGGGTTGAACGACCTGCCGCAGCCGACCTTCGAAAGCCAGGCGCTGATGGAACCGAACAACTTCGTCGAGCACTTCATCGACTCCAGCGGCGTAGTGTCGTGGCGCTTCTTCAGCGCCAAGGCCGACTACGAATTCGTCGAATGGGACTTCTCCGGCCAGGGCGAGGACTCCAATGCCGAGGAAGCCGCAGTGCTGTTCGGCATCCTCGAGAACCTGGAAAAAGAAGTCTACGTGGCGGTGTATGAGCACCTGGGCGCATCGGCCTGTCGCATCCTCGTACCGGGCTACTCGGAAATCTATCCGGTCGACGACCTGATCTGGGACAACACCAACAAGGCGCTGTTCTTCCGCGAAGACATCCTCAACCTACACCGCCTGGACGAAGAAGGTCTGGAAGCACTGGTCGGCCTGCTGGAAGAAAGCGAACTGGATGACTACACCGACATCACCACACTGATCGGTATCGAGTTCGACGAAAACACCGCCTGGGGCCAGTTGACCATCCTCGAACTGAAACTGCTGATCCACCTGGCGCTGAAGAACTTCGAGGAAGCCAAGGAACTGGTCGAGACCTTCCTGCAGTACAACGACAACACCGTCGAACGCGGGTTGTTCTACCAGGCGCTGAACGCGGTGCTGGAAGTGGAGTTGGACAACGAACTGGAGATGGCCGACTACGAAGCCAACTTCCGCCGGATGTTCGGCAACCCGCGCATGGACGCGGTGCTCGGCTCGGTGGACGGCAGCGTGCGCTTCTTCGGCCTGACGCCGACCAGCATGAAGCTCGAAGGCCTCGACCGCCATCAGCGCCTGATCGACAGCTACAAGAAACTGCACGCGGCACGGGCCAAGATGGTCGCCTCGCGTTAAACCCTCCCGAGAAAAATGGTGGCGCAGGCGGGGATCCAGTATCTCTACCTGCACACACATCCTTTTCTACCTGGGGCTATCACCTTCTGGGAACGCCAGGGCTTCGTTATCGTGGATCTCGAGGCGGATCCGCTGTGGCGAACCACGCACATGCAATTGATGCTGGAGTGAAGCTTCACGTCTTCAGCCGCAAGGCAGGATTGTCTGCCGGTGTCTCGGCAAAGATCAGCAGCGGCTCCTTGAACAGATAGCCCTTGATGTCGCGGGTCTTGCGCAGATCCTGAAGCTCACAGACCCAGATGTTCAGGCCTGTACTGCCTTTACGATGCACTCGCTGCTTCTCGAAACAGCGCTGAACCCAGCGCCAATCATCTGTGCCCTGCAACTGGGCAACCTCGGCAGTCTCGGGGTGTTCCTGGACATATCGATGGAAGATGCCCGGGGAAACCACGAAAGCTGTACCAGCCACACTGTGGACCTTTGCCGCACGGGTATTGGTCACGATCCTGCTTGTGAGAATGCCTTCGCGCAGCCAATGGATGAAAGCCTCGCCCTGGGTCTTGTCGCCCGCATCATCGCTGGTTGCCGCAGGTGCCACCGCCATGACCGGGACCACCTCGATGGGAGACTGTTCGAGTGGCCGCGCCGCAGCAGCCTCCCGTCCGCTGGCGACCGAAGCCAGATAAGCCTGGCTGACCAGTTCTCCCAACACGCCCGCCTCTTCATCGTGCCCGGCCAGAACCTGGATCAAGGCGCTCCATAACTCGGGGTGGCCACTCAACCACTGGAGTGTCGAATGAGGCACCAACTGGGTGAGCAACATGCCTGCCGCCGCGGCATGAAGCCTCACGGGGAATTCGTTGACGTATCTGAAGCGATAGGGCCGGTCGGGCGGCCCCATCCAGGGATGCCATGCCGCGCCATTGGCCAGTTGCACACTCACCTCGACGATGAGCTTGCCCAGATCACGCAACAACGCCGCATAGGCCGTGGCGACGCTCCAGGCCTCCGCCTGACTGCCCTGCACCTGCGCACTCGCGCCAACCGGCAGCAGCCGCGATTGGCGCAACTTCAGGGCATAGACCAGGGTGCTCAGACAGTGGTCGAGCAGACCACCGGGATAGACATGATGATCGTGCGGCGAGGCAGGAAACTGCTGAGCCAGTTCGGCGCAACGCTCGATGGGCTTGAGATAGAGCACATCGAACTGTTCGCGGGACAGTGAGACAAGTTGCCAGACCTGTCCGAGCAGCGCTTGCCGACGCGGTGTCGAAAGCAGCTCGGCAGCCGACTGCGGGATGAAGTAGCCGACAACAGGTTCGCCTCCGTGGGAACCTGCAGCCTTTCTTTTCCGCAGCCAGCGCCAAAACATCGAAGCGTCATCCGTATCCGTGGAGAGACCTGTCGAGCTCCCGGGCCACTGTTCGCCCAGCCGCCCATGAACCCTCGTTTTCTACGCGGATTCAAGAACACACACGGGGGTTGTGACCACAGGAAAACAGGTTGGCCGCTGGCGTGTTTTTCAGCCAATGGAGCTGTAGCCCATCAGCACGCCCGCGCAAACACGTGAATCAACGCTGGGAAAGAATGCAGCCGAGCAGACCGGGAAACCGCACGTCGAGCATTTCAGAGCGCAATGAGTTCATGTGCGTGGTGCCGACATTACGAGTATGTACGAGCCCCGCATCGCGCAGCACACGAAAATGGTGGGACATGCTGGACTTGGGCCGTCCGCCGTCAAGCTCGCCGCAGCTCGCTTCGGCAACCCCTGCCAGGCAACGAACGATCTCCATGCGCACGGGGTCACTCAAGGCGTAGAGCACGCGTTCGAGCATGAGGTCTTCGGGGTTCGGGTGTTTGAATTCTCGCATGGACCGAATGATAACAAGGCTTCCGTTTATTGCCATAGTTCGATTATGATCGAACAACCAAATAAATACCCTCTCCTCCGGCTGGAGTTCTCCATGTCTGTTTTGTTCGAACCCTTCAAGCTCAAAGACGTCACGCTACGCAACCGTATCGCAATCCCGCCAATGTGCCAGTACCAGGCCAACGATGGCCTGATCAACGACTGGCACCATTTCCACCTCGCCAGCCTGGCGCGTGGCGGTGCCGGCCTGCTGGTGGTCGAAGCTACCGCCGTGGCACCGGAAGGCCGCATCACCCCCGGCTGTGCAGGCATCTGGAACGATGAACAGGCCCAGGCCTTCGTCCCCGTGGTCAAGGCCATCAAGGCCGCAGGTTCAGTACCGGGTATCCAGATCGCCCATGCCGGGCGCAAGGCCAGCGCCAACCGTCCGTGGGAAGGCGACGACCACATTGCCGAGTCCGATGCCCGTGGCTGGCAGACCATCGCCCCGTCCGCCCTGCCCTTCGGCGCACACCTGCCGAAAACGCCAAAGGCCATGACCCTGGAGGACATCGCCCGGGTCAAGCAGAACTTCGTCGATGCCGCCCGCCGCGCCCGCGACGCCGGCTTCGAGTGGATCGAGCTGCACTTCGCCCACGGCTACCTCGGCCAGAGCTTCTTCTCCGAGCACTCCAACCAACGTACCGACGCCTACGGCGGCAGCTTCGAAAACCGTAGCCGCTTCCTGTTGGAAACCCTCGCCGCCGTGCGTGAAGTCTGGCCGGAAAACCTGCCACTGACCGCGCGTTTCGGCGTACTGGAATATGACGGGCGCGACGAGCAGACCCTCACCGAATCCATCGAGCTGGCCCGCCAGTTCAAGGCCGGTGGCCTGGACCTGCTGAGCGTCAGCGTCGGTTTCACCATTCCCGAGGCCAACATCCCCTGGGGCCCGGCGTTCATGGGCCCGATCGCCGAGCGTGTACGCCGCGAAGCCGGCCTGCCGGTGACCTCGGCCTGGGGCTTCGGCACCCCGCAACTGGCGGAAGGCGCACTGCAGGCCGGGCATCTGGACCTGGTCTCGGTCGGCCGGGCGCACCTGGCCGATCCACATTGGGCGTACTTCGCGGCCAAGGAACTGGGCGTCGACAAGGCCGCCTGGACCCTGCCGGCGCCTTACGCGCATTGGCTGGAGCGTTATCGTTAAGCTGAAGTGGCGTTGAACCGGAAAGGCACCGATGTTTCGGTGCCTTTTTTGTGGCGCCCGGCCACAGCGCGCTTGCGCAGACGCGACAAGTTCCAGGCGCCAATAAATCAAAAACCACCGTCCTTTCACTAGCAAAACGCCAGCCCTTCCCTTAGGCTTCGCCTCGGAAAAACCCGAGTGCCAGGAAGGCCGACATGCAGACTTTCCGAACGCCCCCGGCGCTTGCCCGTCAGTTCAATCAGGAAAGTTCATGTTTCGCATCATCAAGGCTTCAGCCATTCTCATGCTGGTCGGCCTGCTCAACGGCTGCATCACCCACAGCGCCTCACTGGTCAGCGACCCGCTGCAACCTGCCAGCGGTGAGCCCGTGGCCTACCTCGTCGGCTCCATCGGCCCCGTGTCGTTCAAGCTCTCCCCGGCCGACAACCAACGCCTGCTGATCCGCAAACGCGGCTCCGCCTATGGCGCCGCCGGCCTGTGGATGCGCGGTGGCAACCAGACACCACAAGACATCGAGGACGGCGATGGCGCCGCCAGTGTCTTCGTACTGCCGCTCAAGCCCGGCGACTACGAGTTCTACGACTTCCAGTTCTTCTCCACGCAATACACGCCAGGGCTTGGCACCACCTTCACCTCGCGGCAGGCGCGGGAGAAGTTCAACCTGCCGCTGCGGCTCGAAGCCGGCAAGGCCTACTACCTCGGCGAATTCCGCTCGGTGTGTGTGATAGCTGACCGGTGTGCCTTCCTGTGGCGGGACCAAATCGCCCGCGATAGCGCCATCGCCCTGCGCAAACAGCCCTCCCTGCCGCCTCTGCAGCCGATGAACCTGGACCTGAAGAGCGCCGCCCCCTATCTGTTCATCGCCCCGACATTGGCCCCAGGCAAGCCTGCCAGCGCCACGGAAGTCAAACCATGAGAACACTTGCCAGCCTGATCGCCGCCAGCCTGTTGACCGGCTGCACCGCGACCAACACCTTGCCCGATAGCACCCTGGCCGATGGCCAGGACTACCTGCAGCCCATCCACGTGATGGTCGACGACCCGATGCAGTCCTCGATCCTGCGTAACCATCTGCGCGAGACCGGGGTGTTCCGCAACATCGAAACCGGCAGCGGCAAGGCCGGTGAATACAGCGTACAGATCAAGCTGAACATGCAGCGCGAGTATCCACCGTTCCCGGTGGTGCTACTCAGTTGCGCCACGCTGTTCATGCTGCCGCTGTCGAAGGAAATCGACACCGAGACCGAGTTCACCGTCCTGCGCGGCGACCAGCGCCTCAAGCAGTACCACTATCGCAACAACACCCAGAAATACACCTGGCTGCTCGACCAGGGCGGCGAAATGGAAGGCCAGAACCTCGGCCGCATCGCCCGCGCCTTTGCCCACGATGTGCGCCAGGATCAGCTGATCCCTGCCGTCGGAGCCGCACAATGAACCGCCAGCACCTGGCGGCCGCCGCCCTGCTCGGCCTCACCCTGCTCACCAGTGGCTGCAGCAACGTCCTGAAACCACTCGACTACCACGCCGAACGCGCCTACGTGCCGGTCACCCTCGATCTGGGCGCTATCAACAACCGGTTTGACGAGCAGCGCCATCGCCAGATGATCGGCGTGCTCAAGGACACCGGGGCGTTCTCGATGCTCGATGGCGGCTACAGTCGTAGTGGCTACAGCCTATTGATCCGCGAACCCTATGATGGTGGCCCGAACTACCTGGGCCTGCTGAACGTCTTCACCCTCTTCACCTTCCCGATGCCTTACCACTACAAGGACAATCTGCGTGGCCAGGTATACAAGGACGGCGAGCTGCTCAAGACCTACAACTACTCCCGTGAAGGCTGGAGTGCGTTGGCCTGGTACGTGCCGCTGCCAAGCGTCGAAAACCGCCGGCTGATGCTCGATCAACTGATGAATGAAATGGACAAGGACAAGGTGATTCCCTATCAACCCTGAAGACCGTCCTTGTCGAGTACGCTGTCCCACAGCAAACAACCCACAGGAATATCATTTGCCTACACCCCCGCTTCGCCAGATTCGTGCGCAGTCCGTGACACCGCTGGCTCACCATATTCATGGTCAAGCATCCGAGAAACGGCTTACCGAGGCGCAGCAGGCACTTCCAGTGGAAATCGAGTACAGGCGGCAGTCAGTTGCCTGAGCAATACCTTTTCATCATTCAGACGAACACATAAGGACATCCAGAAGTCATGAAGAACACCAAACTGCTGACCCTCGCCCTCGTACTCGCGTTACCGGCCTGTCACTCCAACGTCCGCGACTCTTCGCCAAGCCTTCTCAAGGATGGCGTGCAGTTGGGTCAGAAGCAGGTCGTGGTCGATGCCGAGCACGCCAAAGTCATCCTGAAGTCATCCGGCAGCACCGCTCCGGTGGAATACTCGATCAGTCGCGCGAATGACCCCGACCAGCGCATGGAAGTACTTGGGCGCGTGGTGGACTCGGGCCGCGGGAAAGTATTTGGCTGGATCGCCAAGCTCAACGAAACCAGCAGCAGCGCGCTGCTGAAGAACTTCCCGCAACTGGAAGTACAAGCCGATGCCAACCAATCGCTGCTGGTATCGGGTTACGGCAGCAGCATCGGGACAGTCAACGGCTATACCTGCGGCCCGATCAACACTCGCTTTACCCCAGAGAGCAGCAAGGTCTACCTGGTCGAGTTCCAGTACATCGAGCAGCGCTGTGAACTGCATGTCTATGACGTGACGAAGCCCAAGGAGCGCATTCCGGTGGAGAGTACACCTTCTACGTAAAAAGCTTCGGTGGTGGCCACGCAATCAAGCTACAGGGGAAAGCCAGGTGTTCCTGCCTTCCCCTGCTTTTCCGTTTCAGACCTGAGCAACCTGGCTATTGGCGTCCGCCGCCAGCGGCTTGTCCAGCAACGAGTCCATCCACCATTGCGCCAACTCGATCAAGTGTACGACGCCCATGGCGACGTTGCGGTTGGGGCCTGCTTGATTGTCGGCATTCTCATAGGCTGTCGCGGCGGCGGCCTGCAGGATTGAGTAGACGGTGACGAGGGTGGTTTCCGAGTTGTTCTTTGGCGGCGGAAACCCTGGAGGAGGAATTGAGCGTTCCGTCTGAACGTAGGCGCTTAGATCATTGCTTTCCGACAGAGACGGCGTTGGAGTAGTTCTGGACATCAGGCAAAGCTCCTTGGATAAGTGGAGTGCCTTGGTATAAACAGGCTGCTAAACCCGGCCACTGATTTTGGCAGTGACAATTCCAAGCCTAACTATCGACTCCACCCCATACAAGCGGTGCGGATTTTCTAGGAAACTTCGTGCAATTGAAAGAGAGATATCTTTCAGACCAAGGCTATTTGGTTCAAAAACCGCTCAATGCCAGGTCCGGCTGCGCTCACAAACAACCTACTCAAGGCTATTTATCGTAGAGCCTTTTTAACATGCTTCTCGGCAGCTACTTGGAATTGACCACCATGGTCATGGCGAGCATGTCGCCCAAGCGCCTCCGGAAGCCAAAAAATACAAAGAATGCATCCAGCACACTGAACAGTGCTTTCGGTACGTTGCGCAGAAACGACTGGAGCAGCGTACACCGCGTGTTCACGGGGAAACCGACAACCGAGATACTCATAAGCCGTTTTCCCAGCGTTTGCCCGCCGGGCAAAGCGTCGCCTAACAAGAAATAACCAAAAGCCAGGACGAGCAGGACATTTTCCATCAGATAGACCACGCCCCCGAGCCTTGTTTCAATAGAAAAAGGAAGAAAATTCAGCATATGCTCTAGTACGATCAGAAAAAGAACCACGAACAGATCGATAAGGTAAGCGAACAGACGCCTCCAAGGACTGGCAAGATCATAGATAGAGGTTGAACGAGTAGATTCTTCAGCACCCATATTGGGCTCCTTGATTTTCATATAAAATTATTAACGTAGCTAACTGCAACTTCTCAAATAAAACGAGGATTGCTCAGTGCAAAAACCTCACCCACGAAGCATTATATAGGCTTTCTCGGCGGCTTTCATAGCAATAGCTGAAACTCTTAGGCAGGCACCTTTCAAAACTTCCCTTTATGCGAGTACCTCAGCGGGCTTTTTTTAAAAATTCAGACAAACCTCGAACAGCAAACAAAAACCTCTGACCTATTTGACAACAACCGAGCAACATCGATGACCGAAGGCAAATCAAATAAATGAATAAAAATACTTTAAGCAATGACTACTCCACTGAACTGATAGATGCCTATTCTAAAACAAGCACCCACGTCAAATCATGAAACAAAAGATAGAAATTTCAAATCGAACTCAAATTCCTCTAACTCTTTCACAGGCAAATTTTTCAGCCAATTTCCCAACTCCCCCTCAGAAATCATCTTTACCACTTCCCCTCTATGATACTCAAGCTGCTCAGCAAAGCCAAAAACAAATAAAACACAGCAAGCAACCTCAAGCATCAACTTCTCGATGCCATGATCATAGTTTGATTCAAGCTCACTATACACCCAAGCACTAACCTGCTGAACCGTCCACCCCGAAGTTCCATAATCCCTACACCCGCGCCAATAGTAGAGAAGCAGCACATTTTTTATCTCAGAATAAGTCGACCGTTCCAATTTACCTCCCCACACCCCAACAACAACGACTGCATTAAATCAAGAAAAGAGCTCCTTGCTTCGCGCCCTACTACATAGCGCAGGCTAGCGGAATAACGCTGACAACTTTCTGCGGCATCGCCAGATGCAAAATCTACTTCTCATTTATCACTACTGTCGATGCGAGCATATCACCCAGTCGTTTCCGGGATCCGAAAAATATGAATACCCAATCTGTAAAGAGCAGGAAAAATTTCAAAAAATTCCGAACAAATGATTGAAGATAGCTGCACCCTAATAGACTGAATTCGTCAACAGCAGCAATACTCATTACTTTCTTTCCAATGCTTTGGCCATCCCAGATAGCGTCAGAAAATAAAAAATATCCGCCGCCAACGGCTATTCCCAAAAGAGAGGAAATGCTAGGCAGACCTACAAGGCTCAAAATCAGGACAATGACGCAAATCAGCAAGAACACGATAACCACGTCAATGATCTGAGCAACCAATCGACGAACTGGACTGGCCAAGTCGGAAGGTTTTTTTTGCGTGTGCACTGCCATTACAATCTCCATATTATTGACTGCCGAATCTATACAATTAAAAACTTGCATTTAACCAGAAACAAAAACCAGTTTCATTCAGAATCATCAAAAGCTCAGCACCTAATGAGTCACCACTAATTTACTGAGCTCCCTCCACCAACCTAATACCAAATATGCTGCACAGCCAAACCATCCACATCAGGAAAACGAATACGTAAACGGCGCATATTTACCTTCACGCCATCTGAATTAGAAAATAAATTCGCGCACGCTTCTCCAACCGGTTCCTCGCAGACTAACTTTACTTTCTAAGATGAAAAATAGAAAAAAAATCAACCTCCTCCTGCCCCTCTTCGAATCTCCTTTTAGCAAGAGCCATTTTCTCTTCACCTGACAGCTTACCCCATTCACTCCGATGCAATATATCTCTATATACATCATCTGCGACAAAAGAAAAGTTTTCATCAACCCCTTCTATCGCAGAAATGAATTCGGCGGGAGGAAGATAATTATGAACCTCAATGTAGTGCAGAATCACTAGCGGTGACGCATAAATAACCTCGCGCCCAGGAATCCAAAGCTGAGACTCAAGCATCAAATTTCCGACTGAATTATAAAACCTGAACTCGCCACATATCTTACAACTTGGAATCTCTCTAATCGGCTCCACAACTGGCTTAAAGCAGCCCCCCCCCCCAGCAAGAGCCCTCAACTTATCAAAGATTGGTCTCGGCATATCGCCCAGCGAGAATCCAGCCTCGACATCAATCCAACCCACATTTTTCACACCTTCCAAGATATAAGGTGCTATATCGTGAGAGTAATCAGTCAAATCAGGGAAAAAATTATTTTTTTTCATCATCTTCACTTCGACGGTATATATGGAACACCTTGAGTACAAGCAGCCCAAAAAACGCAACCCATGTTAGGTTGTAAAAAATTGGAAAGCTGAGTCGGCCTATCTGTCGTAGTTGAGTTACTAAAAATATTTAATGGCTTATCCTGATAATCAGGCCTAAGCAACGTATAATTATATCCAGTTCCGCCAGGCGCTGTTACCTGATAGTGCATAAGGTCTTGAAAATTACGCCCAACGAGAACATACCCATCTGGAGCGACCCCGGTTCTAATAGTATGTTCCAACTGCTCAATTGACGTAACCTGCTCCAATATTCTCCCGGTTGTATCAGCAATAGTTATATCAGGCCGAGGGGAAACAACATATGTCCCCTCAGGTGAGACATAGTGCAACACCCCGTTACCGTTCATCACACCGTGCCCAGCGAGCGCCTGCCCACTTCCGCCTTCAGTGACAGTAGCAGCAAACTCGTGACCACTGCTACCACCAAGCCCTCGCTCAAGCTCTGGCGTTAACTTTGTACCATTGGCAAACGCGGTTTCCGCTGCTTTTGCAGAAGCCGAATCCACCGCGTATTTTATGGCAGCGCCAGTACTACCAAAAGCCCCAAATGCCGCTCCACCTAGCGTCGCGTCTCCACCACCAATCTCCATCGCGGTGATCGCAGCCTGGTTACACATTGTAGGAGCGAGCAGGCATCCCCAAAGCAGCTCTGTGCTCGCTACAGTAAGTCCAATGCCAGCGGAACCGTAAATCCAAGCTTTTACGTAGTCATGACCTGGACCTTCATATCCTTCTCCTCTCGCTAGAGCCCTCTGCGCCTCAATAGTCTGCTCAGGTGTGAAGCCATGTTCGACAGCATAGGCATTGAGGCTGGCAGCCGCTGCTCCGTACCCGGGATCAATCGGAAGTGATATTTCATTATTCTCGACCGCGTTTTTCGCACCCTTCGCTCCCGTTGCGGCGCCAGCAGAACCACCACCTACAATTCCGCCAGCCAGAGCACCTGCCAAAGTCGAAAGGGCAGAGATGGTTTGTTTTTCGGTCTCTGTAAGCTCACTAGTGGCTTTATTCGGATGCAGTTGCTTAGCAATAAACTCCCCAAGCCCGGCTCCCGCCGCACCACTCAAGGCAGAGTTGCCACTGGTTTTGGCAACCACAGCACCAAGAACCGCATGAGCCATGACGCTCGCAACGTCATCATCTTGGGTGACTTTCTTGATTTCTTGAGCTATGTAAGGAGCTGACGCCCCAGCTAACGCCCCCCCGATGTTCCCGCCCAGAACGCCCTGCACAACCGCACTAACCGCCTGGGCCGCCTTCTTGAAGCTGCTGCCCACGCCATAGTTCTGGCTGACCTGCTGGGCAATCTGATCCCCAGTTGGGTTGGCGTTGCCTTTATCCAGCAACTGCTGCCGAGCAGCTTTGTATTCCTCGCTATTCGAGTCCTGAGCCGCCTTCATCTTGGCCGTGGCAATCGCATCCGAAATACCATTGACCAACTCCACAGAGCTTCGAATCAGCTCCATGCGCTCTTCCATAGCCTTCTTGTCAGGCCGGTCGATCTTCTCGTTGGCATTGGCCGTATCGCGGCTCAGGCCCACCAGGTCGTTGGTCCCTTCAGCGTTACGCACGACGATGGTGCCTTCGCTGACTGCGCTACGGGTCTTGCTACTGTCCGAATCGCTAAGTGACATACCAAACATGCCGCCCAGGCCTGCACTCGCAGCGCCGCCACCAAAGCTAGCCGAGCCACTGATGCTGACAGAGGTGCTTTTAATCTCACTCTTGTTCTTAATATCGCTGGCGATCAGGCGATCGGTGCTGAGCAGGTTCTTGTCTGCCGTTGCGTCGCTGGCAATAACCGCCCCTTGCAAGGTGGTGTTGTGCCCAACATATATGCCGTAGCCACCCGAGCCCGCAAACAGGCCGCTCTGGTCCTCGACGGCCTTGTAGTTGCTCTTCATGTTGCCAGCGGCAAGGTTGGCCGACACTACGACCGGTACGCCGTAGCAGAACGGTGGGATACAGATGCTGCCGCCAATACCAGCACTGCCTTGCTTGTTCTTCTCGGTCTCGGAGTCCTGGCGCGAGGCGATGTTGAGGTTGCCCTCAACCAGCGCATCGATCGACTTGGCCCGTACCTGTGCGCCTGCCAAGGTGGTGTCGTTGCCGCTGTGCAGCGTCATGGCACCGGTATCCAGCGTGCTATTGACCTGGGTAACCGAACCACCGGTGCCCAGGCTCTTGGCGATCTGGGCACCCAGGTCAAGGGTGAAGCCATTCTGCTGGCCGATGTTGAAGCTGGCGCCAATGGCCGTCCTGTTGTTGGAGCTGTTGTTGGCCCAGTCCGCGGTGTTCTGCGCGCTTTCCAGAACGATGTCGTGCTTGGCCGCCAAATCGGTATTAGCTGCCTTCAGGGTGCTGCCGATAACGTGAATATCACCGACCGTCCCCGCCGCCTTCCCGGTCGCATCGATAGCCAGGGCCTGTCCCACGTTGAGCGAGCTCTGCTTGGCCGTCTGGCTCTCATACTCACTGGTACGCTTGCTGTGGGTGTTGGCGATCTCGGTACCGATCTTTATCAACGAGCCGTTGGCCGAGGTGCTGCCCTGCTTGTTGAGATAGGCGTCCGTGCTGCCGGATAGCGAACTCCCCATCCCTGCCAGGTTGTAGGCAGCCAATGCGGCCTGAGCCAGTTTCACCGCCTTGAGCTTTGGATCATCGGCATTGTTCGCCGACTTGACCGCGCTACGGATGGTGTTGACGCTGTCCACGACAGAACCAGCAATCACCCGACCAACCGCCAAGCTTGCAGACTTGTCGGTACTGCTCTGACTGGCGCTCTCCATTCCGGCAGCGATGCTGACATTGGAGCCGGTCAGGCTCATGTTCTTCGTGCTGACCAGATCGCTCGCCACCACTGCCAGATTACGGCCAGCGGTGAGGCTCACATTCCCCTCGCTCGAACCAACCGTACTGCCCGTCAATGTCGTCTGGTCCGATTGACCGTTATGACTCTGGCTACTGATCGACAGGTGCTGGTTGCCCGTAATGTCGTCAATGCCCAGCTTGTTGGCGGTCAGTACACCCGTCAGGTCGCGGTTTTTCTCCTTGTGCATCTCGGTACGACTGAAGGTGTTCTCAGCCGCATCGATGACCAGGTCACGACCCGCCTGGACGGTCAGGTCCTGGGTACTGACCAGGCCGGAACCTGTCACCTTGACATCACGCAGGCCGGCCACCTCCACAGTATTACCCGAGATGACACTGCCAACTGCGGTAGTCTGGGTTTCAGCGACCTTGTCCTGAACCTTGCTCGACTTCAGGCCGCCCCAACTGCTTTTGCTCTTGCTGCTTTCATGGCGGGCGCTATGGGAATCGGTGACCGCGATGATCTGTACATCGTTACCGGCGACCAGCTTGGCGGCACCTTTGTCAGCGGCAACTTCACTGCCTTTGACGATCAGATCCTGCCCCGCCATCAGAGTGGTGTTCTTGCCACTGCTGACCGAACTCGCCATGTTGGTACTACTGGCCACCTCATCCAGCTGGCTCTTCTTGCCCGAAGAGCTCTTCTTCACCTTGCTGAAGAAGCTGTAATCGTCGTTGGTCGCCGTCTGCAGCGTCAGGTTGGCCGCTGCACTCAGGTAGGCCTCATCACCCGCACTGACCTTGCTGGCGATCAGCCCCAGGTCCTTGCCGGCGGTCAGCACGGCGTTGCCACCCGCCGAAACGCTGGTCGCCACCTGCTGCGTATGGTCTTCCTGGCGCGTCACCTTCCGCGTCTGGTCATAGACATGCTGCTCATTCGCCGCCGAGGCCAGCGTCAGGTCGCCAATGGCAGTCATGGCAACATCACGCTTGGCATCGATCTGGCTGGCGATGGCCGTCAGGTCTCGCCCCGCAGCAAGAGAAACGTCACGCCCGGCCGTCAGCGTCGAGCTGAGCTGGGTGAGTTGCTCAGTACTGTGGCCCTTGCCGATACCGACGGCATCGCGCTGTTCGGCGGCAATCAGGTTGATATCGCGACCAGCGACGATCTGGGTATCACGGCCGCTCTGCAACACACCGCCCTGGCTGGTCACGTCACGGCCGGCACGTACGCTCAGGTCGTTGGCCGCCTCGATGCGGGCTGCGCTGTCGGCGACATCACGATGAAGGGTGGCGTAACCGTTGCCACTGTCGATCTGGGTGACCGTGCGCTCGTTGATCACATCGCCCGTGGTGGCGGTCAGGCTGACATCACGACCGGCGATGACACCACCGGCCTTGTTGACGATGTTGTGCCCCGCCAGCAGATCGAGGCGGTTGTCGGCCTGTATCAGGCCACTGTTGGTCAGATCGTTACCCGCGCTGGCCGACAGGTTGTTGCTGGCACGCAAGGTACCGGCATTGCTCAGGTCCTGGCCGGCGATCAACTTGACATCGGTACCCTGGATCAACGCACCGTCAGCAGTCAGGCGGTTGTTGGCATTGGCCAGGTACAGCACCGGTACCAGCACCTGCTCGCCATTGACCTCGGTGTTTTCCAGCCAGACGATGTCATGGGTCAAGGCAGCAACCTGTTCGGACGTCAGGCTGACGCCGACCGCCAGGTTGAGTTCCTGCTTGCTCTTGATGGCGTTGTCCATCAAGTATTTGTAGAGGCCTTCGTCAGACGTCTGCCCATCGATAAAGCGTTGGCCGGTTCGCGCGGTCACCGCCTGCTGGATCAGTTTCTGTTCATAGAGACCATCGCCCAGGCGCTTGGCGCTGGCGTCCGGGTCATAACCCAGGTTCGACAGCAGGTAGTCCGACCCCATGAACTGCTTGAGGTCAGTCAGTACCGGGTTGGTTTCGATCAGGTACTTCTGTGGGCTGGACTTGCCCGAAGTGTCAGGCAAACCCTGCACCCGCTTGATAGCCTGGCCGCCTGCCGGGAGCTGGACACTGGCCGCGTCCCCTGGAGTGACCACATTGATCACGCTGCCAGTGACGTTGCTGGCGGTGGTTGGCCGGACACTCTCTTCAAGTTGCAGGTTGCTTGCGCTGCCCCGAGCCGCATCAGCGAGCTGCAGGTTACGCGCCTGCGCATCACCGGCGCTCTGCTGACGCTGGGCAGGGTTGACTGCCGCGGAGCCCATGGCCTGGGCTTGGGGTGCCACCGCCTGTACCGAGGCAACGCCTTGTCCGCTGAGACGGAACAGACCATTCTGGCCGGACGGCAGACTGAAGCCCGGCAAGGTCACCGGATTGACTTGCTGCTGTGCCAGGTTCGGCGGCAGTTGAGCATTGAGCAGCACCACCGAAGGCAATACCTTCGCCGTAGCGGTTGCCGTCGAGCGCTGTTGCGTGACATCGGGATGGGTGTATTCGACGACCGAGCTGTTGATCAGGTTTTTCGTGGCATTGATCGCAACACTTCCACCGGCCTGGATCACTGCGGCTGCCAGACCGGTACCACCGGACGCCGCCGTCGTAGTGTCACCGATCAGACCACCGCCCCAAGCCGAGGTGTAGTTGGTGAAGGCATCGACCGAGACCGGCGTCGGCGTCGTTTGAGCGTTGTAGGGCACCACATAGTTGCTGATGAACGCGTAGTCGGAGCCCTTCTTGACCCACCCGGAATACCAGGTCCGGGTCCGGGTCGTACGACCGGCCACCGCCCCTTCGTTGGTCAGGTTGTCGGCACCGATATTGATGTTGCCGGCTGCGGTGATGGCGCTGTAGCGGTTGACGACATCGGCGCCATCGAGCGTCAGGTTACGCCCGGATTGCAGGCTGGCTTGCCGGGAGTCTTCATCGATGGAGCTCTGGAAGACTTCGGTGGCGATGTAGTTGGTCTGACGATGTTTCGAGCCGGTGTAGTAGTTGTTGACGCCAATGCTGCCGGAGACAAAGCTGCTCTTGTAGGTCAGTTTGTCCTTGCGGTTGAGCAGGCTCTGCGCCCGCAGGGTCATGTCACCCTGGGACTCGAGACTGCCGGAGATGTTTTCCAGCTGGTTGGCGCGAGTGCCGTCGGCGTAGCCGGACACCGTCAATGCACCGAGGCTATAGATGTCGCCCTGGTTGTTGGTCAGGGTATCGACTTGCAAGCCCATGTCACCGCCACTGAACAGCAGCGAGCCGTTGTTATTCAGCAGGTCGTGAGTCTTGATCGACAGGTTCTGGGCACTGGCCAGGGTGCCGTTGTTGGTCAAGCTGCCGGAAACCACGCTCAGGCCAGCATTGGAAGTCAGGCGACCGGAATTACTCAGCAGGCCACCCACGTTGAGGGTGGTGTCACCGCCGCCCGCGATACTGCCAGCGCTGCCCAGGCTGACCGAAGCTGCATTCAGCCCCAGGGTGCCCTGAGTGCTGTAGCGGCCGTTACCACCATAGCTGCCAGTCAGGTTCAGGCTGGCCGTGCCATCGCTGGCGATCAGGCCATCGTTGTTCCAGTTGCCGCCGCTGCCGGTCAGGTTGGTGACGGCCAGCAACTGACCGCCAGCGGTCTGGTTCAAAGTGCCGACGTTGACGGTCAGTCGACCGGCCTCGATCACGCTGCTGTTGGTCCAGTTGTCTGCCGTCAGGGTCAGACCACCACGGGTCGTCACGTTGCCACCGGCATTGAGCAGGTTGGCCGTGGCAATATCGAAAGTACCGTCGCCTACGTGCTGCAGGCTGCCGCCCTGGTTCTGGAAACCACCGACGTTCAGGGTCAGGTCGCTGTTGGCGGTTTCCAGTTTGCCGTTGCGGTTGTCGAACAGGCCGCCGATCTGGAAGTCGGTCTTGCCGCTGGTGCCCAGGGCACGCAGTTGGCCGGTCTGGTTGTCCAGGCTGGCCGCGCTGGCGGTCAGGTTGCCGTTCTGGGCAATCAGCTTGCCGCTCTGGTTGTCGATATCACCGGCCACGGTCAGGCTCAGGGCGCCCTGCCCTTGCAATGAGCCCTTGCCGTTGGCCAGGCTGGCGGCGTTGAGGGTGAGGTCGCCGTTCTGGCTGTAGATCAGGCCATCGGCGTTGTTCTGCAGGGCACCGGTGCTGGTGATCTGCAGGTTGCCGTTGGCGGCGACGGTACCGCGGTTGCTGTTGTCGAGGCTGCCGGTCAGCAGGCTCAGCAGCCCCTGGCTGACCAGTTGGCCGCCCTGGTTGCTGATCTGGCTGCTGCGGCTGATCACCAGCGGGCCGGCGCTGGCCAGCTTGCCGCTGTTGTTGATCAGGGCACCGAGCAGGTCGAGGGTGACCGCGCCATTGCCGGTCAGGGTGCCGGCGCTGTTATCCAGGCGGGTGCCGGTGAAGCCGATGGCCTGCTGGGCACTGATGCTGCCGGAGTTGTTCAGGGCCATGGCCTGGAGGGTCAGGCCCGCGCCGCTGTCGATGGAGCCGCCCTGAATATTGTTCAGCAGACCGGCGACGGTCAGCTTCTGCTCGGCGCCACTGGAGAGGATACCGGCGCTGTTGTCGAGGCTGTCGGCGTTGACGGTCAGGGTCTGTTGACTGACCAGTGCACCCATATTGCCGTTGAGCAGTGCTCCGCTCAGAGTTACATCCAGATTGCCGCTGCGGCTGGACAGGGTTCCGCTGTTACGGTTGTCCAGGCTGGCACCGGTGACGCTCAGGCCCTGCCAACCGGAGATCAGGCCACCCTGGTTGATCAGGCTGCTGCCGGTCACGCCCAAGCGGTTGTTGCTGATCAGCTTGCCGTTGCTGTTGTCCAGGTTACGACCGACGACGTTGAAGCTCTGGCTGCTGGAGAGTTCGCCGTTCTGGTTGTTCAGGTCGCGCAGGTTTGTGAGGGTCAACGGGCCCTTGGCGTTGAGCAGGCCGTTGCGGTTGTCGAGGTCGCCACCGGCCAGGTCGAGGCGAATGGCCTGGTCACTCAGCAGTCGGCCGCCGTTCTGGGTCAGGCGGGTGAGGGTCAGGTCGATATCGCCTTGGGCCGAGACTTCACCGCCATTGCTGGAGTCCAGGCTGTCTGCCCGAATGTCCAGTGCCGCGGCCGCAATCAGTCCCTTGAGGTTGATCAGGGCCTGGTTGACCCGCAGCGTCACTGCCTGGTTGCTCAGCAATTTGCCGTTGCTGTTGTCCAGGCTGTCGGCGGCCAGGGTGAAGGCCTGGGCGCTGGAGATTTCGCCGCCCTGGTTGTTCACGCCCTTCAGGTTGTTGAGTATCAGGGACGGCGCATTGATCAGGCCGTTCTGGTTGTTCAGTTGGCCGTGATTCATGTCTAGGGTCAGGGCACTGTTGCTGAACAGCTTGCCGCCCTGCTGATCGAGGCCCGTCACGCTGGCAGTCAGGGCCTTGTCGCTGCCGATGCGGCCGCCCTGGTTGCTGACCTGTCCGGCCGTCAGCGTCAGGCTGTCAGCACTGGTCAGGCTACCGGCGCTGTTATCGAAGGCACCGGTAGTGACGCCCACTGCGCCCTTTCCGCTGATAACGCCCTGAGCACTGTTGTCGAGGCTGGCGCTGTTGACGCTGATGCCACTGTCGCTGACCAGGCGTCCGCCCTGGTTGACCAGAGCAGCGCTGGCGTTGGCCGTCAGGGTGCCGGCACTGGACAGGCTGCCGGCGGTGTTGCTCAGCTTGGCGGCACTGACATCCAACTGCCCTTCGCTACTGATCAGGCCCTGGCTGTTGTCCAGGTCACCGGTGAGGGTGATGCGGCTGTCCTGCCCGCTGATCAGCAGGCCATGGGTATTGTCCAGGGTCTGGCCGTCGAGGCTCAGGCCGGTCTTGCCCTTGAGCAGGCCCTGGTTGCCGTTGAGGACCTGGGCGCTGTTCAACGTCAGACTGGTCTCGGCCAGGACCTTGCCGCCATCGCGGTTATCCAGGCGGCTGGCGGTAATATGGATGTCCGCATTGCTGGACAGCTCACCGGCGCGGTTGTCGACTTGATCGACGTTGAGTTTCAGCGCTTTTGTCGCCCCCACCAGACCGTTCTGGCGATTGTCCAGAGAACCGCCAGTCAGGCCCAGATTGGCTTGGGTGATCAGTTGACCGTTCTGGTTATTCAGGCTGGCAACGGTGGCGGTGATATCGCCCTTGCCGGAAATCGCACCCTGGCTGTTGTCCAGGCTGTCGGCGGCCAGCAGGATGGCGCCGTCGGCGATCAGTGTACCGTTCTGGTTGATCAAGGCATCGCGGGTGCCCAGGTCAAGCAGCCCACGGCTGCTGATCTGTCCCTGGCTGTTGTCCAGGCTGGCGCTGCGGCTGTCGAGGGCGGCAGCCGAGATCAGGCCCTTGACGTTGCTCAGCGCCTGTTCGATGCGCAGGGTCAGGCCCTGGTTGCTCAGCAGTTTGCCGCTGCTGTTATCCAGGCTTTGGGCCGCCAGAGTGAACGCCTGGGCACTTGAAATCTCACCGCCCTGGTTGTTCACGCCCTTGAGGTTGTTCAGCACCAGCACCGGACCGTTGATCAGGCCACCCTGGTTGTTCAGTTGGCCGTTGTTCAGATCCAGGCTCAGGTTGGTTTTACTGAACAGTTCACCGCCCTGCTGGTCGAGGCCGGTGACATTGGCAGTCAGGTCCTTGCCGCTGGCAATCCGCCCGGAGGCGTTGTTGACCTGGGTGGCGGTCAGGTCCAGGCGATCATCGCTGGTCAGACCGCCGTCCTGGCTGTTGTCAAAATCACCGGTCGTGACGCGGGTCGCACCCAGGCCACTGATCCGACCTTTCTGGCTGTTGTCGAGCCGCGAACTGGCCAGGGTCAGGCCATGATCCGTGAGGATCGAACCGCCCTGGTTGAGCAGAGCACCGAGGCTGTCGATGGACAGGTCACCGGCACTGCCGAGTTGCCCGCTGCTGTTGTCCAGGCTGCCGGTCTTGAGGCTCAAGGCACCTTCGCTGCTGAGCAGGCCGGTGTTGTTGAGCAGCGCGCCGTCGAGGCGGATATCCACTGCGTTAAGGCTCGAGAAGGTGCCGCCGGTATTGTCCAGCGAGGTACCGACCAGGCTGGCGCTGCCCTTGGCAAACAGCCGGCCCTTGGTCTGGTTGATCACTTGCGCCACGGTCAAGGCCAGGTCGGTTTCGGCGAGCAGCTTGCCGCCGTCACTGTTATCCAGGCGCTGCGCGCTCAGCTTGACCTTGCTACTGGTGCTGGACAGTTCGCCGGCACGGTTGTCGATCTGGTCGACATCGAGGGTCAGGTCCTGGATGCTGGCGACAGTCCCGCCATTGCGGTTGTCGAGGCTCTTGCCGGTCAGCAGCAGTGCGCCTTGGGCAACCAGTGCCCCGCCCTGCTGGTTCAGGGTGTCGATGTTGGCCGTCACATCACCCTGGCTGGCGATACGACCCTGGGCGTTGGCCACTTCCTGGGCCTTGAGGGTAACCGGGCCGGTGGCGCTGAGCAGGCCATCGCTGTTGTCCAGGCGAGTGCCTTCATAGCGCAGGGCCGCCTTGCCGAGCAGGTTGCCCTTGTCGCGGTTGTCCAACTGGTCGACCAGCAACTGGACGTCCTGGTCAGCCTGGATCAGCCCGCCACGGTTATCGGCCGAAGCGCTGCGCAGGGTCAGTTGATCCTTGCCGGCCACGCTGCCGCCGCGGTTGTCCAGGCTGCCAGCAGCCAGCTCGATCGCGCCGGTGGCGCGCAGCTTGCCCTGGTCGCGGTTATCGACGGCGTCACGAATGGTGGCAGTCAAGCTGCCACCCGAAGCCAGCACGGTACCGGCCGCACGGTTGTCGAGGCTCGCTGCGTTGAGGGTCAACGCCCCTCCAGAACCCAGGATGCCGCCCTGGTTGTCCAAGGCACCACTGAGATCGATGCTCAACCCCAGGTTACCCGTGACTTGCCCCTGAAGGTTGTTCAGGCTGGCCGCCACCAGTTTTGTGGTCGCCGCACCGGAGATCGCACCTGTATTGTTGTTCAGGACCTGCGTTGCTGTGATCTTCAGATCACGGCTGGCAATCACGCCCTTGCCTGCGTTGTTGACGTTCTGTGCGCTGAGACTGACGTCGCCGGTGGCATTGCGGCTGTTATCGGCATTGACCCCGGCTTCGATGATGCCGTTGTTGGTCAACTGGCCGCCACTGCTCAGGGTGATGCGATCCTTGGCCACCAGGTTGTTCTGGCTGGTCAGGTCACCCTGGGTGGTCACATCCAGGGTAGTACCGGCGTAAACCGGGCCCTTGGCTTCCAGGCTCTGGGCCTTGACGGTGACTGCGCCCGTCGCCGCCGTGTCGACCATGCTCAGGTGGCCGTTGGCATCCAGTTGGATGTCCCCACCGCTGGCAACCATCTTGCCGTCGAGCTTGACCCCGACACCGGCTTCGGTACCCACCAGCTTGATGGCGCCAGCATACATGCCGCCCAGGGCCGAGGAGTCGATCGCCAGTTGCGGCGCGGTGGCCGGATCAGCCGCCCGCGCGGTGGCCTTGAGGGTCTTGGCATCGACATCGTTGGCACCGGCGATGATCGCCAGATTCTTGGCCTGGATCTCGGCATTGAGCTTGGCCGAACGGGTGATGATTTCGAAGCGGTCGATGTTGTTGGCGTTCAGGCCCGCGCCTTCGATGGACACACTGCCGCCGTCAACCTGGTAACCCGAGACCTGCCCATTGGTGAGCACCGCCTTACCGGTGGTCAGCGTCGCCTGCGGCGTGTTGATGAAGCCGCAACCGTTACAGGTGATGCCGTACGGGTTGGCGACAATCACATGGGCCGACTGCCCCGCCACTTCGGTGTAGCCGCGCAACTGACTCGGACTGCCACCGTTGACTTCGTTGAGGATGGTGGAAGCGGCACGGCCGTTGAGGTTGCTGTTGCCGAGGATGATCCCGCCCAACTGCGTCGACTGAGTTCGGTCGGTCGCGTTGTTGAGGATGACGCCCTGGCTGCCGACGTTGTAGTCGTGGAACTGGTTGTGCGACAGACCCGCGCCGTTCGGTGCGGCAATGTTGACGATGGGCACGCCATTGCCCGCCTGTCCCAGCGTCGTCCCCGGCGCGCTGACCACGATACCGTCTGCCTGCGCCCACAGCGGTTGCCAGAACATGACGTTCGCCAGCAGGAACGCCAGCCCGCGTTTCGGCAGTCCCAGAAAGTGGTCACGGTTTTTCAGGACAGCAGAAGGTTGGCGCACAAGAAAGGCGAACTGGCGAACGTCCATGTCAAAAAATCTCGAATCGGATAAAGCAGAAATTAAAGAAAGAAGTCCAGGCGGAAGGAGATCGGCACCTCACGCTCGGTGATAGGTGCCAGCCTTGCCGGGCAGATCCTTGAGTGCTTCGAGACAGCGGTGCTGCTGTTCGAGGAGGCGATCCTGGCGATCGCGGATCAGGTCAGTGATAGCAGGGGGATTATCAAGGGAGGCGGCTTTGGCGGTATTCAGAGCGGAAACACACAGCAGCGCAACGCAAAACCTCGTCCCGAAGGCGAGCGGAGACATGTTCGATCCCTCGAAACCTGATATCAAAATAATGGCGCAATGGTAAATAGACGTGTCCCTGACGTCAATAAATGTAACAACTTATTTCTTGCCTGACACATTCACGAAGCAGGGGTGAACGGTACAGCCATCGCACAGGCAGGGAGCGAGGGAGCCGTGCCTGAGATACCCACCGTCATGATTTCTTCCTGCCCAAAGCAAAGACAAAAGCGCTGTACAACAAGCCGGCAATCACTCCGATAGACACGAACACAACGGGGCCGAGCCAGAACAGCGGAGGCAGCGTCACTGCCCCCTGGAAAATCAAGGTCGGCCGGACCATGAATATCGGCCCGATAGATATCAGCCAGATAAGCAAACCACTGCCCGCCCCGCCAATGACATGACGCCAAGGCGTAACCAGGTAACGCTCGACCAGCCAGAGCATCGGCCAACAGACCAGCATGCTGATCAGTGCTCCGATCACGAAGAACAGGATGAAAGCCGGCAAGACGTCCGCCTGAGCAGAAAAGAATATGGAAGCGGCTGTGCCCAGGGCCAACCCTCCCGCCAAGGGAATCGCCAGAACCGCTTGCCATCCTCGCCTTGCGGGTAAGCTCGCACGGCGGCTCCAGATTTCCACCCAAGGAATCACCAGGCTATACCAAATGCCCAGCACGACCCCGCCCCATACTGCCGACGCCAGCCACTGCCACGAAAAACCGCCCAGGAGCAGACAGGTGACCAGACTCTGCATGCACCCACTTGCCAGATGACGCAGCTTGAACTGCGGCCAATAGCGGTCTCCCAGCAATAACAAGGGAATGCCCAGCACCACGGAACTGGCGACCCCGAGCAATGCCCGGGGAAACAGCGACTCGCCGGAGAACCCGTGGCCGTGCGAAAGCACCAGCATAGAGACGAGGGCGCCGCCTATCAGGACGGCGCACAAGCGCAGTTCCGCGTTAGACCTCATTGGCTCCCTTCGGGTTGAGGTTTGCTATTCCCATTCAACAGCGACGCGTTTTTGAGGGAGTTGAGCACAGGGTTGTTATTGATAAGCTCCTGACCACCAATAAACGTCGAGTTGCCTCCCCATACCATGCCCGCCATCCAGCTATTGGAGTTGAACAACGGACTGCTGCCGGTACCCCAGCCGTGAGTTTCGATATCGAAGCCACCGTTCTCCTTGGGTACCACGGTGCGCACAACGAAGCCAGGATCCAGAGCATGCATGCCCGGCAGAGTCACGTTGATCACACTTTTGCTGCTCTCATCGGTCAAATGCGCAACATAGCCGAGCTTGAGGCCCATCAGGTACAGCTCACTCACGTCGCCACTGCTGACCACTTTCACCCCATCACCTCCAGGTCCGGCATTGCGCTTGAGGGCCTCATATTCCTGGTCCATGGTGCCGCAACCGCCCAGCGTGACCATGCAGCCGCTTGAGACATCGCTGTACTCATGAGGTTGCTTGGTGCTACCCACGACGCTTTCATAGCCTGAGACGATCGCTGGAATCTCACCGCCTACCTGCCCCTTCGAGTTGATGAACTGGCCGCTCTTCACCGCGTCGGTGAACTTGCTCTGGCAAGCGGCCATACCTGTCGACTCGCAGTTCTTCGCCGCCCACTCGGTGAATCCTGGCATTGCCGAGGCGACGTTCGCGGCCACCAGCAAGCTGTTGGTCTCGATGTCACTGATTACCCCGAAGGTGGTTTTATCCTTCGCATCCACCGCTTTGTCCGCCGCGTACAGCTCACCAAAACTCTTGGCACCTTCGACGATTTGGGCGATGTGCTTGTCCAGGCAGGCCTGGTCGCGACAAGCCATGAGTTCGGCATCATTGGCATCGCTCAGGCGCTTGGCCTCGAGCTGTACTTTCATGCGACAGCCCGTGTTGTCTGCAGCACAGGACGCCAACTGCTTGGACAGTAACTGGACATCCTCATGCCGGAGGTAGTTGTTCTGTACCTCCTGCATCCCGGCATTCGCACCATTCATGCCGCCAACGCTGCCTGCCACCAAACCGGAAGTCCCCAGGATCAAAGACTTTTTCACATCCAGCGGCAGATCCATCTGGGCAATCTTTTCGGCGACAAATGGCGCCGTCAAGCCGGCGGCACCCGCCCCAAGCGCATTGGCACCCGGAGTTCCCCCTGCCAGCCCCTGAACCCCACCGGCCAGGGCATGCAGCATCACCCGCGCCGCGCCGCCCTCATCCCATGCGGATTTGGTGACACTGTCGGTAGACTTGTCCCGCTGCTGGTTCGCATAGTCGCCGATCAGCTTGTAGGTATCAGCGGCAGTGGTGTTGGCAACGATGCCCAGGCCCGTGGTGACACCTGACCCACCCAACGAAGCGCCGATCAGCCCGCTGAGTACATCGACCAGCACACGCTTGTCGCCACCGGCAGCCCAGCTTTCATTGACGTTTTTCAGGTTGTCCTTGGCTGCAGCCACTTCCTGCGGCGTGCTGGCCTTCTCCAGACGCTCCTTGGCACTGCGCTTCTCGGCATCGGCTACCTTGCCGACCACCGCCTGCGTCAACTCGATGGAACTGCGGATCAGATCCATGCGTGTCTGCAGAGCTGCCTGGTCCGGTTTATCCAACTTCTCGTTGGCGTTGGCCGTATCCCGGTTGAGACCCACCAGGTCGTTCGCGCCCTCGCTATTGCGGACAACGATCGTGCCCTCGCTGACGGCACTGCGTGTCTTGCTCTGGTCCGACTCGCTGAGTGCCAACGGAATCGTCCCGCCAAAACCCAGACCCGAGCCGCTGCTATAGGACAGCGAAATCCCGGCCGACTGGCTGCTGGCCTCGCTCTTGTTCTTGATATCGCTGACAAACAGGCGATCGGTGCTGAGCCGGTTCTTGTCGGCCGTCGCCTCGCTGGCGATTACCGCTCCTTGCAGCGTCGTATTCTGCCCTACCGTGATGTTGTAGCCGCCCTTGCCTGCGAACAGGCCACTCTGGTCGGTCACCGCCTTGTAGTCACTGTTCGTGTTGCTGGCCGCCAGGTTGGCCGACCCCGCGACCGTCGAGCCATAGCAGAACGGCGGAATGCAGATACTGGCACCGAACCCGGCGCTGCCCTGCTTACTCTTGCTGCTCTCGGTATCCTGTCGCGAAGCGATATCAAGGTTCCCCCCCACCACCGCATTGATACTCCCTGCGTTGACCTGCGCCCCTGCCAGCGCAGTGTCCTTGCCACTGCGCAAGACCAGGGAGTCGGCATCCAACGTCGTGTTGACCTGGGTTACCGAATGGCCATTGCCCATGTTGTTGCCTACTTGCGCCCCCAGGTCGAGCGTGAAGCCGTTCTGCTCCCCAAGGTTGAAGCTGGCCCCGATAGCGGTCCGGCTGTTACTGCCATGGTTGGAGCGATCCATCGTGTTCTGGGCACTTTCCAGGGTAATGTTATTTTTCGCATCCAGCACGGTATTCGCACCTTTCAGGGTGCTGCCCACGACATGAATGTCACCCGACGTGCCTGCGGCCAAACCGGTCGCAATAATAGCCAGATTCCCACCAGCCTTGACGGAGCTCTGCTTGGCTGTCTGGCTCTGTTGCTCGCTGCTGTTCTTGCTATGGGTGCTTGCCAGTTCCGTACCGATCTTGATCAGCGAACCACTGCCGCCTTTCTTGTCGGCATAGTTTCCAACGGCACCCTTGAGGTCGGAGTAGGTGCCGGAAGGATCGATCCCACCCACGCTCATCAACAATTGAGCCTGTTTGACCGCTCTGAGCCTCGGATCCTCGATGGCATTGGTCGCGTCGACGGTTTCACGCAGGTTATAGATAGAGTTGAGTGTGCCGATCACCGAACCACCCATTACCCGACCTACACCCAGACTGGAAGATTTGTCCTGGCTACTCTGGCTCGCACTCTCCATGCCAGCGGTGATGGTCACATTGGAGCCCGTAAGACTCATGTCCCGGGTGCTCACCAGATCACTGGCCACGACGCCCAGATCACGACCGGCGTTGAGGCTGATATTCCCTGAGCTGGAGCCAATGGTGCTACCGGTCAGCGTCGTCTGGGTCGCCTGGCCGTTATGCTTGCCGCTGTTCATGTTCAGGTGCTGATTGCCGGTAATGTCATCGATGCCCAGCTTGTTGGCTGTCAGGATACCGGTGAAGTCATGTCCCTTTTCCTTGTGCATGTCGCTACGGGTAAAGGTGTTTTCCGCTGCATTGATAGTCAGGTCGCGACCAGCCTGAACACTCAGATCCCGGGTACTGACCACGGCGGAGCCGGTGATGGTCGCATCCCGTTTGGCACTCACATCGACCGTGTTGCCCGACACGATGCTGCCAACCGCTTGGGTCTGGGTCTCTGTGACCTTGTCCTCGACCTTGCTCGACTTCAGGCCGCCCCAACTACTCTTGCTGCTGCTACGCTCATGACGGGCGCTGGTAGAGTCGACAGCCGCGAGAATCTGTACGTCGTTGCCGGCCACCAATTGTGCACGACCTGTTTGCGCAGCCACTTCGCTGCCCTTGACGATCAGGTCGTTCCCCGCCACCAGGGTGGTGTTGGTGCCACCGGATACGGAACTGGCGATATTGATGGAGCTGTCCGTTTCGTCCAGACGACTCTTCTTGCCCGAAGAGCTTTTCTTCGTTTTGCTGAAGAAACTGTAGTCTTCATTGGTTGCGCTTTGCAGGACCAGATTGGCCCCGGCGCTCAGGTAAGCCTCCCCTCCCGCGCCCACCTTGCTGGCAGTGAGTTCCAGATCCTTGCCGGCCGTCATCAGAACATTACCGCCAGCCGTTACACTGGAGCTCACCTGATGCTCATGATCTTCCTGGCTGGTGACCTTCCTGGTCTTGCCATACGAGTGCTGTTCGTCCGCCGCGGAAGTCAGGGTCAGGTCGCCAAGCGCCGACAGAGCCACATCGCGCTTGGCATCGACCTGACTGGCGACAACGTTCAGGTCACGCCCGGCGCTAACCATCAAGTCCCGTCCGACAGAAACACTGGAGCCGTTCTGGGTGATCGTTTCATCGCGATGATGGTCGCCCAGCGTATTGCTGCGGACCTGCACGGCAGAGCCGATGTTGACGTCACGCCCCGCACTGAGCAGGGTGTCCCCGGCACTCTTCAATACGCCACCGTTATTGTTGATGTCACGACCGGCACTGATCGTCAGGCCGTTGGCCGCCTCGATCCGGGCAGCGTTGTCGACAAAATCACGCTGCTCGGTCCTGTAGCCGTTACTGCTCTGGTGGCTGGTAACGGTCCGTTCGTTGATCACATCGCCATTGACCGCTGTGACACTGACGTCCCGCCCGGAAATCACTCCACCGGCCTTGTTGGTCATGTTGTTACCTGCCAGGGCAGCAAGACGATCACCTGCCTCCAGCAACCCACTATTGACCTGATCATTGCCGGCAGCCGCCAGCAGGCTGTTGCTGGCTCGCAAGGTGCCCGCGTTATTCAGATCCTTGCCGGCAATCAGGGTCACATCGCTACCTTGGATCAGCGCGCCGTTAGCCGCCAGGCGATTGTTGGCATTGGCCAGGTAAAGCACCGGTACCAGAACCTGCTCACCATTGACCGTGGCATTTTCCATCCAGACTATGTCGTGCGTCAGGGCCGCGACCTGCTCGGAGGTCAGCGTCACGCCCAGTTGCAGGTTCAGTTCCTGTTTACTCGCTACGGCATTGTTCATCAGGTACTTGAACATGCCCTCGTCCGAGGTCTGACCGTCGATAAATCGCTGCCCGGTCCGCGCAATCACTGCCTGCTGGATCAGCTTCTGCTCGTAGTAACCATCACCCAGACGTTTGGCGCTGGCGTCCGGGTCATAACCCAGATTCGACAACAGGTAGTCGGAACTCATGAACTGCTTGAGGTCGGTCAGTACCGGGTTGGTCTCGATCAGGTATTTCTGCGGATTGGATTTCCCGGAGGTATCCGGCAAGCCCTGCACTCGGGCAATGCTGTTGGCCTGACTGCCCTGCGCCCGGTCCGCCGCGCCGATGTTGAACACACTGGGCGCTGCCAGGTCACCCGACACGGGTTGTCGTTGTGCGGAGCCCAGACTCGCCCCTCCCAAGGTCCAGCTTTGCGGGACGGTAGCCGCTGGCGTGCTACTGCCCTGCCCGCTCAGACGGAACAGGCCATTCTGGCCGGTGGGCAGTGTGAAACCGGGCAACACCAAGGGATTGACCTGTTGCTGAGCCTGGTTCGGTGGCAGTTGCTGGTTGACTGTAATGTGAGTGGCAAAGCTGCTGCCTGCAGGGCCGGTGTTGGTCCGCGAGCCACTCCCGACATAGTTGAAGCCAGGGCGCACAACGGAGCTGTCGAAGTTGTTCGAGGTGGCAATGTTCACCGCGCCGCCGGCCTGCATGATACCGGCATAGGACTGATCCCCTACCGCCAACTGCTTGGTGACATGCAACGAGTCGACTTCGCTTTCGATAGTCCCGAGGAAATGCGCCAGTGCGCCTTCCAGACCAGCGGGATTATAACCGGCACTTTCATACCAGTAGCGCTGGCTAAAGCTTGCAGCTTCCGCCTGACGCCCACCCAATGCATGGCGAGCGGTGACATAGGTACGACGGTCCTCCGTATCTCCGGTCTCAACTCCCTGATTGAGCATCTGATTGAATTGAGCGGTCAGGCTGCCTGAGGCCGCGACGGTACTGCTGCTGTTCAGGAAATCGCCACCACGAAGCACCAGGTTGCCTCCGGTGGTAATGCTGCCCCCCACACTCGCCCCTGGCAGAACCTCCAGCTTGCTGCGCTGAACCACCTCGAACAGGCCGTTACGGTTACCGCCGTCGCAGTCACCGACATAGGCACGGCTACACGGCAGTTCAGTGATACGCGCGGTGTACAACCCGGCATTGTTCACCGTCAGGATGTCGCGGATATTCTGCAACGTACCCGCAGCCAGGTTCATGCTGCCATCACTCTGGATCGAGCCGGAACGGTTGACGATGCTGCTCGCCCAGTTGCCCAGCCCATCACGGTCGACAGAGAGATTGCCGAGGCTGTTGATATCGCCGTAGAGATTGGTCAACGAGTCGACTCGTAGCCCCATGTCACCGCCACTGAACAGCAGGCCATGATCGTTGAGCAAGGCACCGGTGGTCGTGATCAGACGCTGCCCACTGCCCAGGGTACCGTAGTTGTTGATACCACCGGCGCCAAGCGTCATGTTCGCAGCCGAGGTCAGTCGACCATAGTTGGTCAGTACGCCCCCCACATTCACGCTGGCATCACCACCCGCGCCAATACTGGAATTGGCGCTCAGGCTCATCGAGGCCGCGTTCAGCCCGAGACTGCCAAGACTGGAGAGTCGGCCATTACCTGCATAGTTCCCCCCCAGGTTCAGACTGACGGTACCATCGCTGGCGATCAGGCCATCGTTGGTCCAGTTGCCACCGCTTCCGACCAGGCTGTCGGAAGCAAGCAGTTGGCCACTTCCGGTCTGATACAGGTTGTTGATATTGAGGGTCAGGCGTCCGGCCTGGATTACGCTGCTGTTGGTCCAACTGTCGGCGCCAAGCGTCAGGCCACCACGGGTCACCAATGTACCGCCGGCGCCAGTGAGGTTGGCCATGGAGATGTTGAACGTCCCCAGACCTGCATGCAGCAGGCTACCGCCCTGGTTCAGGAAACTGCCAGCATTCAGGTCAAGATCAAAGTTGCCGGTTTCCAGCGTACCGCTGCGGTTATCAAACAGGCCACCGATGTTGAACGCGGTCTTGCCACTGCCCCCCAAGTCACGTAGCTGGCCCGACTGGTTATCAAGACCGGCAGCGGTAATGGACAGGGCATTGTCACTCTCGACGATACCCTTTCGGTTGTTCAGTGTACCGCCCAGGTTCAGATCAATCTGGCTGCCAGCAATCTGCCCGCCTTGATCACCACTGTTGTCGAAATTGTTCGCAGTGACCTTGAGCAGGCCACCGGCATAGATTCCACCGTTACCGTTGTCGAGGTTAGCCGTGACGATAGTCGCCTGCCCGGCACGGGCGGCAATACGACCGCCACTATTGTCGAGTCCGCCCAGCGCGTTGAGGTTCAGTCGCAGGGCCTGGATCAGACCACCCTGACGGTTGAGGTCATAACCGTTCTTCAGCACCCCGACGACATGGCTCTCGAAGTTGCCCTTGATACTGGAGAGCACGCCTCCCCGGTTATCCAGGTTGCCGG